>BNJV01001065.1_pt1 | contig 411566 bp, 436 predicted proteins | sample 8540591 | NCBI WGS metagenome assembly BNJV01 (sample SAMD00202457, study PRJDB9452) | human saliva metagenome | host: Homo sapiens
GATGAGATAGAACACTCACAAAAACACTAGTCAGACGCGTCATTTATTTAGGTTTGCCACTATAGCCTCATATTCACCGCGAATGCATAAGCATGTGGGGGAATCCGAATAGGTTCCACACGCGCATCGGATAAGAGCGTTAGTGAGACTCGGCGCGATGGCGGGATACGTCATAGAGGGTAATGCCCACTGCCATTGCGGCGTTAAGAGATTCCATAGCCGAATCAATAGGAATCGATACGATCTGATCGCAGGTCTCCGTCACCAAACGCGAAAGGCCCTTACCCTCGGAACCAACCACCACGCACAGAGGCTCAGAAGCGAGCTGTAGATTCGGCAGGTCTATGTCTCCCCCACCGTCCAGACCAATGACGAAAAATACCCTGCTCTTTTCGCCTGCTGCAGCACGCGCGTCAGGTTCGTTGCCATCGCCACCGGAATACGCGCCGCCGCACCCGCACTCGTTTTCCACGCGCCCGCAGTCACCGCAGCAGAGCGACGCTCAGGAATAATGACCCCATCGCCGCTAAATGCCGAAACGCTGCGAATAATTGCACCCAAATTTCGAGGATCGGTAATACCATCCAAAGCCACGAAAAGCGGGGGTGACTTGAGTTTACCGGCATGCCAGCGCTCCATAACGTCCAGCACCAAATCGGTCGCATCCGGGTACTGATAAGGCGGAATCTGCATTGCGATCCCCTGATGCACGGCACCATCCGTCAGGCGATCCAGCTCGCTGCGGGGAATCTCCAGCATGGGCAAGTTTTTCTTATTCGCCGTCGTCATAATGTCGCGCACGCGGTCATCAACCTCAATACGGCTCATCACGTATAGGTGCTTCGCTGGAATATTGGTGCGAAGCGCCTCCAGAACCGCGTTGCGGCCAGTAACAAGTTCATCGCTCACGCGCTTGCCGCCCAGACGAGTCTGGAACTTACGGTTCGTGCTGGTAGCCGCCCGGCGCTCCGCTGCGCGCTTCATCTTATACGCCTTGTGATAAACGCGGTCCTCAGCCTTCGGGGTGGGCCCTTTACCTTCCAGCGCACGCCGACCGTGGCCGCCGGTGCCCTTCGTTGCACCCTTTTTCTTCGTGGTAGCGCCGGGGCGCGAACCTGCCTTAGCCATATCTGTATCCTTTAGTTCAACGTCTGTCATGCCCGCTTTCGGGGCGAGTTTCGGGGGGAATCTGTTATGCGTTGAGGCTCCATGTAGAGCCCTGCGCGCCGTCCTTGACCGTAATACCTGCGGCGGCGAGCACATCGCGCATCCTATCGGCGGTCGCCCAATCCTTCTCGGCGCGGGCACTCGCGCGCTGTTCCAAAATAGTGTGAATGAGTGCATCTAATGCCTGATGTTCCGCACCGGAAGCCCCCGAACCGTCAAGATTCATGAGCGAAGTCAGCCCCAGCACATTCGCCATCGCCCACACGGCGTTTGCGTATTCAGAGGCATCCGCACCGGCGGCAAGCGCGGCGTTACCGGCGCGGGTCTGTTCGTGCAGCACCGCGAGCGCGCGCGGAATATTCATATCGTCGTCGAGCGCATCCGCAAACTCTGTGGTACGCGACGCTCTTGTGGATTCGGGGCCATAAGCTCCGAGGTAGCGGCGAGGAACGCCTCCACACGCTCGATAGCTACCCGTGCCTCTTCTAATGAAGTGGGGCGGTAATCCAGCACCGAACGATAATGTGCCGAACCCAAGTAATAGCGCACCACCAAGGGGCGAGCCTGCTGCAGCATTTGCACGGGCGAAATGGTGTTGCCGATTGACTTCGACATTTTCTCGCCCTCGTAAGTGACCATACCGTTGTGCATCCAGAAGTTAGCGAAATCATCGCCCGCCGCCGTGGACTGCGCCAGTTCATTCTCGTGATGCGGAAAACGCAGATCCAGCCCGCCACCGTGGATGTCGAACCGCTTCCCTAGATATTTACCTGCCATCGCGGAGCATTCCAGATGCCAGCCGGGACGACCGCGACCCCACGGCGAATCCCACGCTGCGGTCAGCGGTTCGCCTTCCTTATACCCCTTCCACAGGGCAAAATCGCGGGGATCACGCTTGCCGCGCGGGTCTGCGTCGGCGGAGTCCTGCATATCGTCTACACTCTGGCGGGTGAGCGCGCCATAGTGTTCCCAAGAACGCACATCGAAGTAGACATCCCCAGAATCATCAAGCGCCGGGTATGCGTGCCCACGGTCGATGAGACGCTGAATAAGTTCAAACATCTCAGGAATGTGACCGGTCGCGCGCGGCTCATAGGTTGGCGGGTCGATACCCAACGTCGCATATGCGCGCGCAAAAACTTTCTCGTATCGATACGCGAGTGCCCACCACTGCTCGTTGGGGTGTTCCCCAGCGTAGGTGGACTGTGCAGATTCAACGGACTTCGCCAAAATTTTATCGTCAATATCCGTAACATTGCGCACGGTGGTGACTTTGAACCCGCGGTAGCGCATCCACCGCGCAAGCTGGTCGAAGACCAGGGCGGAACGGATATGCCCCACATGCGGTTCGCCCTGCACGGTGGCGCCGCAGTAGTAGATGCGTGCCTCGCCGGGGACTACCGGTTCAAAATCGCGGATGCTTGATGTTGCTGAATCATAAAAACGCATAGTCACAGTACCTAGTTTACGGGGTATAGCACCCAAGCGGTGGGTACCGCCGGGTTCTCTTTAATAATCTTCCGTCAGGGGAACTACTCCACAGGGTAAAGGAGTGCGGTGGCAACGGCTGCAACGCCTTCGCCGCGTCCGGTCAGACCCAAACCGTCGGTTGTGGTCGCGGTAACGGTCACCGAAGCCCCAGCTGCTTCACTCAGAACACGATTGGCTTCTGCGCGGCGTGGCGAAAATTTGGGGCGGTTACCGATCAGCTGCACGCTGATGTTGCCGATCTCGAAACCTGCCGCTCGCACGATTGCCGCCGCCTCCGAGAGAATACGCACTCCCGGATGCGCCCGCCATATCTGGACGATCCACCCCGAAGTTACTGCCCAAGTCTCCGGTACCGGATGCGGCAAAGAGCGCATCGGCGGCCGCGTGCGCAACGACATCGCCGTCGGAATGCCCGCTGAGCCCGCGTTCGTCCCGGCCAGTACAGCCCCGCGATCCACAGCTCGGTGTTTTCCTCGCCAAAGGCATGTACGTCTACGCCGGTTCCTACGCGAGGGTATGACCGGGGCTCTGTGGGAGCCGGGGCGGTTCTGCGTGCTGGGAGTATCTGTCATGAAGGTGCCTTTCATCGCGGTTGTGTGCTTAGTTTCAGGAGCGGGCGGATTCCGGCGCAGTCGGGTAGAGTGCGCGCGCTATGCGCAGATCGAGCGGGGTCGTGATTTTGAAAGCGTCGGCATGCCCAGTCACGGTATGTACCTGTTCTCCGTATGCCTCGACCGCCATCGCATCATCGGTAATCTGCTCGGCGACTGAAACCTCAAGCGTGCGGCTGTGCTCATGCGCGGCACGCAGAGTGTCGATCCCGAAGCCTTGCGGGGTTTGTACGGCACGCATAAGCGCACGGGAGGGCGTGCCGGTGACGGTGCCATGCGCATCCACGGTTTTAATGGTGTCGATCACGGGAACAACGGGGATAACGGCCCGATGACCGGCAGTCAGCGCTTGGGCGACCGTGCAGAAAACCTGGGGAGGCGTAAACGCGCGGGCGCAATCGTGAATAAGTACCCGCTCAATGGATGGGTTTTCGGCGGCGAGCGCATCCAGGGCGGCGATGACCGATGCGGTGCGGGTGTTGCCGCCTTCCGTAACGAGAGCATCAAATTCGGCAGCATCGGCCAGTAATTGCGGGCACCGGTGCGCACAGTCAGTCGGAACCGTTACAACGATACGTTCCGCAATACCCGAGGCACGCGCGCGCTCAAGCGCCCAGTACAGCAGGGTTTTTCCGTGCACATCGACGGCAGCTTTAGGCATCTTTTCTTTGAGGCGGCTGCCGGAACCCGCGCCGAGCACGACGATGGCGGTGCGAGCTGTCGGGGAAGCATTCGTGGCTAGAGCCTCTGGATAGTTTTCAGTCACATCTAAGAGGGTACCCGATAGTGTGCTTCTGAGGTTTTGAGATGTTTGCGCAGGTTTATGACGCTGAGCGAGACTCGCAAAGTTCCACGGTGTTTTCCCGAGGACGGCATAAAACCGGCGTCATGTACAGGTCTCATACTGACGATTTGTCATCACATTGCTAAACTAGAGTGCGAGAGTCAAATCTTGTGTCGCTTCTGTGCGCTCGAAGGACTGCGCGTGCAAGGCGGCTTTATATGCACGCACACAGAGTCGCAGGGCTCATCAGAATCTAGGAGGACGCGCCGTGAAGTTCGCCGTTTCCCACTCTCTTAAGCGCGCCGGTGCGGGTGTGGCTATTGCAGCCGCGCTCATATCAGCAACTGGCTGCGGTTATATCTATACCCAGCCGACAACCCTGCAGTATGCTGCATCCGACGGGGTTAAGGCCGATCTTAACGGCGTTGAGCTTCGCAATATCATGATGGTTTCATCCGGCAAAGGTGCGGATGGTCGTCTGCTCGGCACTATCCTGAATAAGAGCGACCACGATATTACTGTTACCTTCGCGTTCCCGAGCGGCGAGAAATCCGTCAAGGTTGCCAAGGGCCAGCAGGTACGTTTAGAAAGTAATGATTCTCAGGTGATCGTGCCGAAGATTTCGCAGACTCCCGGTGAGACCCTGGCGAATACTCAGGTTTCTTCGAACGATCAATCCACGACCCTAAATATTCCGGTCTTAGACGGAACTCTCAAGGAGTACGCTTCCTATATGCCGAATGCGGCGAGCTCGCGTGCATCCTCGCAGTCCTCTCATGCGGTAACTCCCAGCGCCAGCACGCCTGCGAAAACCCCAACGCCGAGCGCATCCGCAACTGCCGTTCCCACGAATACGGCGACCGCTGTGCCTACGGCTCCTGAACCGGCAGAGACTCCTTCATACGACGAATCTGAGGAAGTCCCCGCCCCGGCCCCTACGGCGAGCGTACCCGTCTACGAGAACGTACAGTAACTCTGGTAAGGATTCGCCTCTCAAGGTGCAGAAAAAGGCTCTTTATGTTGGATAAAGAGCCTTTTTCAGTGTGTATATGGTGAGTCTCTACGCCTCAAATTTATAGCCCAGCCCACGCACCGTAATCACATAGCGCGGTGAGGATGCTTTCGGCTCGATCTTAGAGCGCAGGCGTTTAATGTGCACATCTAATGTCTTCGTATCGCCCACATAATCCGCGCCCCAGACCCGCTCAATCAGCTGGGCGCGCGTCATCACGCGACCGGTATTGCGAAGCAAAATCTCTAAAAGTTCAAACTCTTTCAAGGGCATGGAAACTTCCTCACCGTCCACAGTGACGACGTGACGCTCCACATCCATACGCACCGGACCAGCCGCCAAAGCTTTCTGATCCTGCTCATCGCCGTGGTCGGGGCTCTGCCTCCGCAGCACCGCCCGGATGCGCGCCATCAGCTCCCGCGAAGAGTACGGCTTAGTCACATAGTCATCAGCCCCAAGTTCAAGCCCGAGTACCTTGTCAATCTCGGAATCCTTAGCGGTCAGCATGATGATCGGAACCGAGGAGGATGCGCGAATTTTCTTGCACACCTCCATGCCGGACATTCCCGGGAAGCATCACGTCAAGGAGTACTAGGTCTGGGTCTTCTCTCTCAAAGGCAGGCACCGCATCCAGACCATTGTCGACTACAACGGGCGTAAAACCTTCGCGCCCGAGCAGGAAAGACAGCGGGTCATAGAGCGCCTCTTCATCCTCAACAAGCAGAATTTTCGTCATCGTTACCTCTGTTTTATGTCCTGTAGCTAGTGTAGCTCAGCTCACGAGTTATCGGCGGATTCCAGGATTTCAGGGGTCGAATGGTCTGCCTCGGCAAGCGGCAGACTCAGCGTAAATGTGGAGCCCTCCCCCAGGGTCGAGTCCACGGTGACCATGCCACCGTGCTGCGCCATCACGTGCTTGACGATGCTCAGACCCAGACCGGTACCGCCGGTTTGCCGTGAACGGGCCGGGTCTACACGATAAAAACGCTCAAAAATACGTTTCTGGTCTTCCTCAGAGATTCCGGAGCCCTGATCTGTCACCGAAATCAGCAAGTTCTCGTGCGAGGTTTCGACCGTGACATCAACGCGGGTATCTTCGGGAGAATACCGCACCGCGTTCTCAATGAGGTTGTGCACCGCGATCCCAAGCAGTTCGGGGTCTGCATAAACCTCACGGTCGGCGTGGGCATCCGTGTGGATGGTGATGTTCTTGGCTTCGGCGGCGAGCTTGGAACGGTCCACCGCCTCCCCCACCAGGCTGTTGATTGATACTAATTTTCCGCTGCCGATCACATCGGCGGACTGCAGGCGGGAAAGTTCGATAATATCGCGGACCAGCGCGGTCAGACGCTTTGTTTCTTTGTGCAGACGACTCGTAAAATAGTCGATGGATTCCGGGTCATCACGGGCTTCCTCAATGGCTTCTGCGAGCAGGCTAATTGCCCCCACCGGAGTTTTCAGCTCATGCGAAACGTTCGCCACAAAATCGTTGCGTACCCGCTGCACACGCGATATTTCGGTGCGGTCATCGGCGAGCACCAGAATATATTCGTTTCCCACAGGAGCCACGCGCAAGTCGATAACCAGGAATTCGTCCTCGCCCCGGACTATCTCAAGTTCTTTTTCCACAAAAATACCGCGGTGCCGCACGGTGCGGATCATCTCGGCAAGCTCAATCGAAAGCACGGTGTGCCCGCGCACCAGCCCCATGGCGTAGGCGCCCGGCGAAGCCTGCACGACGCCTCCGACCTCGTCTACCACCACATAGGCACGCCCAATAACCGCGAGCACCTGCGCCGCGCCATCGCTCAGAGCAGGTTCGGCAACGGTCGTGCGATGTCGTTCACGCTCGAACCGCCTCAGAATACCCATGCTTAAAAGACCTAGAGCCAGTCCGAGAACGCCGGAGGAAAAAGCGATAAGACCTGCGTTCAACGGGCGATTCCTTCCTAAAAGTGCTTATCTGATGTGCGGTGTGCATTGTATCTGAAGCGAAAACCTGACCGCCGCGGTGCCGAGGTGCTCTGAAAACGGTGAGAACCCACCGCCCCGGTCAGTTCAACACTACCGGAACGATGGGTTCTCCTACCATGCGCGTTAAATAATTACTTACCCTGGTTTGCAACAGCCGCGATAGCATCCTTCGCAGCTTCAGGGTCAAGGTACTCGCCCGGCTTGAGAGGCTTAAAGTTCTCGTCCAGCTCATAGTAAAGCGGAATGCCGGTCGGAATGTTCAAACCAGCGATATCCTCATCGGAGATGTTCTCCAAATGCTTCACGAGCGAGCGCAGGGAGTTACCGTGCGCCGCAACCAGCACAGTCTTACCGTCGGCAAGGTCGGGCTTAATATCTGATTCCCAGTACGGAAGCATACGACCAAGAACGTCTTTGAGGCACTCGGTGCGGGGTGCGTTCTCTACATCCGCATAGCGGGGATCGTTTGCCTGCGAGTAGGGATCGCTATCGTCCAGCGGCGGAGGTGGCACATCGTAGGAACGACGCCAAGTCATGAACTTCTCGTCACCGTATTCTTCACGGATCTCAGACTTGTTCTTACCCTGCAGCGCGCCGTAGTGACGCTCGTTCAGACGCCAGGTACGCTTGACCGGAATCCAGAGGCGGTCGGCCGCATCCAGGGCAATATTTGCAGTGTTGATAGCGCGGCGCTGCAGTGAAGTGTGCACAATATCAGGAAGGATACCGCGCTCTTTCAGTAGTTCGCCGCCGCGCTGAGCCTCAGCGCGGCCTTTATCAGTCAGATTAACATCGACCCAGCCAGTGAACAGGTTCTTCTCGTTCCACTCCGACTGGCCGTGACGCAGGAGTACTAGTTTATATATCATAGCTTCTATTTTTTCATGCGGGCGGCGGTTTGTCATGCTTGTGCCAGCAACACCACACCGCCATCTTGCCCTACATCTCGCGGTAGAAGACGAATCGGCGCGTGGCACACCCCTGCACGGATGCGCCACGCGCCGAAAAGGTCAAAGTCACCCTATACACGGGCGAAAGATACGGACTGCACGTCTTGACGAGCGTCTAGTAGCGGCGGTTACCGCCCACGGCAGGCCAGACTCCCGCTAGGAAAACACTCGAAATAGTAGCGGCTACCAGCTGGAAAAGTACCACGCTGCTTGTAGCGCTGGGGTTATATGTGAAAGCTCAAGGCGCTCCAAACCCCCAGCAGACCAACCGCAGCGGAACCGCCGGTCATAGCCATCCAGAAATTCTTAGAGCGTTTGCCGTTGAACGTGTACATATTCGCGGGTGCCATGACGGACCGCACAAAGGCAAGAATACAAATCCACGCCACCACGAGGGCAAGCAACCCGTCAATAATCAGGGTGGCGTAAAACAAAAGCTGAGGAGCAGTCATATTTTCCTTACTGGATGACCTGCTCGATGGCGGTCACCAAATCCTGGTAGAGATCATCGACATTCTCAATGCCGACCGATAAACGCAGCAGCGACGGCGGAATGGAGTCGGGTTCGCTCCCGTGCCGACGACGGCGTTCAATCAGGGATTCTACACCACCCAGGCTCGTTGCAGGAGTCCACACGCGCAAAGCCTCTACCACATGCTGCGTTTGTTCATCGCTGGCACGCAAGACCACGCACAGCACCGCGCCGAACCCGCCGTGCATCTGCTTCTTTAGCCAGCTCATGCCCATTACTGCCGGGCAAACCGGGGTACCGTACCTCTTCCACCGCTGGATGCTCACTCAAGCGCTCAGCCAGCCTCTGCGCGTTATGCACCGAACGCTCCACGCGAAGCGCCAGGGTTCGCAGACCGCGTAAGCCGAGCCACGCCTCCACGGGTCCGGGAATAGCCCCGTTGGTGATGCGATGGTGCAGCATAGCCTGGTATAGGTTCTCGTTCGAGGTGACCGTAACGCCCAGGAGCACATCCGAATGCCCCGCCAAGAACTTGGTTGCAGAGTGAACCACCACGTCAGCGCCGAAGGAGAGAGGCTTCTGCAAAATCGGGGTGGCGAAGGTGTTATCGACAGCGGTCACCACACCCAGACGTTTCGCCGCAGCGCAAATAGTAGGCAGGTCGGCTACCTCAAGCATGGGGTTCGTGGGGCTCTCCAGCCAGGCGAGTACCTTTGGGGCCGCATAATCCACGGTTTCGGGGGTTACACCGGTGCGGGCAGCAGCATCTTCGAAGGCGGCGATCACCGAAGCGGTATCTTCCAGATCGATGCGCACGACCTCAGCAATACCGCGTTTCTGCAAATCCTTGCTCATAGTGATAGAGGCCATGTAGGCATGTTTAGGAATGAGAATAACCGACCCGACCGGTACCAAATCCAGAATCGAGGCAATCGCTGCCATGCCCGAAGGGAATAAGAGACCGTGTGTGCCACCTTCCAACCCGGCGACGACCTCTTCCATAGCTTCCCAGGTGGGGTTGGCGAACCGCGCATACACTTTATCGGAGGCGGTATCAACGGTACCGGCTCCACGGTAGGTTGAGGACAAAATAATCGGTGGGTTCACCGGCGCATCATGCTCATGCGCGGGACGACCACCGCTCACCACATAGGTCTCTGCTGACATCTTCTCTTCACTCATGCTTTTAAGAGTGGCACAGCGAAGGCTCACATGCACGCCGGACACCGCAGAAAGTCATGTTCTGGCTCGGCAACGCCGTGAAAAACGTTCACCTTCCTTTATCGTGTTCAGCAGGCACGGTACCCTTAGTAGGGTGAACGATTCCCTGCACTACACGCCACAGAGTACGCCCGCGCAGCCGGGTTCAGCGCCCGATCGCCGCGGGCTTTTTATCGTCTTCGAGGGCGGTGACGGTGCGGGCAAAACTACCCAGCTTGCCCGGCTTCAAAGCCGCCCTAGAGGCTCAAGGCTACACCGTGATTGCTACCCGAGAACCGGGCGGAACACCCCTTGGCGAGGCTCTGCGGGAACTCGTTCTTAAACACGGTTCCAGCGAGAGTCGATGCCCGTGCCGAAGCGCTGATTTTTGCTGCATCCCGTGCGGCGCATGCGGCGCAGAAGATTCGTCCCGCGCTCGCTGCCGGGACGGTAGTACTCAGCGACCGTTATCTCGATTCTTCCGCAGCCTACCAGGGCATTGGGACGTAATCTGGGCAAAGATACCATCACGGATTTAAGTCGCTGGGCAACCGAAAGATCTGATACCGCACGCCACAATTCTGCTGGATGTTCCCCTCACCGATGAGTCCCAGCGCATGAGCGACCGCGGCACCGTAGACCGGATTGAGGCGGAAGGCGCTGATTTCAAAGCCCGCGTGCACACCGCTTTCGCTGATATTGCGCGGCAGAACGCCGACGGTGCGCATTATGTAGTGGATGGTTGTGGAAGCGTGGATGCGGTGCACGAACGGGTGCTTGAGGTTGTTCGCCCGCTCCTGGAGTCCCGAGAGTTAGCCCGCGATAACGGCGGTACGGATACGCATCTTTACCCCCGATGGTTTCGGGGAGGACGCCCAATGAGCCTGTGGGATGAGCTGATTCTGCCCGCGGGCACGCTTGACCAGCTGCGCCGCGACGCATCCGCCGAACGTCCCACGCATGCCTGGCTTTTTACCGGGGCGGCGGGGGCACCGCATCGGCGAGCTGCCCTTATTTTTCGCGGCGGCATTGCTGTGTGAACAGCCCGATCCCGCTGATCGCGGGTGCGGCACCTGCAAGGGCTGTGTGACCGTGCTGAACGGTTCGCACTCGGACTTTACGCATTTTCGCACCGAGGCGGTCAGCATCAGCATTGACGATGCCCGCGAGCTCGTGATGAAGGCGCAGGATAGGCCGTCGGTCGGGCGGTGGCGCGTGATCCTTATGGAAGACACCGAACGCATGCCCGAGCGCACCTCTAACGTGCTCTTGAAAGGCTATCGAGGAACCGCCGCCGCACACGATTTGGCTGCTGACGGCTCCCTCCCCCACCGATGTGCTCGTGACGATTCGGTCACGCTGCCGTCCCGTGCAGCTGCCGGTTCCTGCTATCGCCGATGTTGCCGCCAAGCTCGCTGCCGACGGAATTGAGGATGCGCTGGCACGCCACGCGGCAACACTCGCGCAGGGTGATGCCGAGGTTGCCGCCCGCCTAGCCCACGACCCCGCAGCCCTGCAGCGGCGCGAAACTCTGCCGCTTCTCATCATGAACATTCGTTCTATTTCTTCGGCGTATGCGGCAGCGGACAGGCTTATCACGCTCGCGGAACAGGACGCCGCAGAAGCCGCCGCGGCGCGCGACGAGAAGGAACGCGCCGAACTATTGGCGATCCTGGGCATCACCGAAGGGCGCGCATCTCCCCCAGCCTGCGCTCGCAGGTGCGGCGGCTGGAGGACGAGCAGAAACGGCGTGCGAAGCGCATCCAATCGGATACGCTGCTGCGGTCGATGACGGAGATTCAGACGGTGCTGCGCGATGTGCTCACCCTGCAGCTAAACTCCGGGTCTGCCCTGATGAATGAGCATGCCCGGGATGCGCTCGCCGAGTTCGCCGCACGCACGAGTGCCGCGCAGACCCTGGAACATGTGCAGGCGCTTGAGGTTGTGCTCGGCAGGCTGCGTACTAATGCGAACGCACGCCTGCTCATTGAGGGGTTTATGGGCAGGGTTTGTGCACTAGCTAGCCGCGTCCCGTCCCTCATAACAAGAGCCTTGATGTGAAAAAGCGAAAGTTTCTAACGCCTTATTCACTACCAAGGCTCTTTTAGCACTGGGAAAACGAAGTCGCAGATGCTCCTAGTTCCTAAACCCGTGCACCGGCGAGGGTATCCTGCCGCAGCGGGCGATGAACGCCTCCGAAGATGGGGTATGCACCGGCATAATCGGGGCGCGCCCCAGCAACCCGCCGAAACTCGACGGTATCGCCCACGCCCAGGCCGACGGCTGGAATCACGCGCACGGCGGTAGTCTTGTGGTTCATCACGCCGATCGCAGCCTCATCGGCAATCATGGCGGCAAGCGTCGCGGCGGAGGTATCGCCCGGCACCGCAACCATATCCAGCCCGACCGAGCAGATCGCGGTCATCGCCTCCAGCTTATCGAGCGTAATATGCCCGGCGGCGGCAGAATCGATCATGCCAGCATCCTCGGATATCGGAATAAACGAGCCGGAGAGCCCGCCCACATGCGAGCAGGCCATGAGCCCGCCCTTCTTGACCGCATCGTTGAGCAGAGCAAGCGCCGCCACGGTACCGTGAGTTCCCACAGTTTCCAGACCCATTTCTTCAAGGATATGCGCAACTGAATCGCCGATCTCAGCGGTAGGCGCCAGTGAAAGATCCACAATATTGAAGTACACGCCCAAGCGTTCGGCGGCTAAATGACCGACCAGCTGACCCACACGGGTAATCTTGAAAGCGGCGCGTTTGATAGCCTCGGCGCACGCATCAAAACGCTCGCCACGCACTTGCTGTAGGGCACGCTGCACCACACCGGGGCCGGAAACGCCCACCGAAATAGTGGTGTCTGCCTCCTGTACTCCGTGGAAAGCGCCCGCCATGAAGGGGTTGTCGCTCACGGCGTTGGCGAAGACCACAAGTTTGGCGCATCCGAAGCCGTTGGTATCTGCGGTGAGGTCAGCGGTTTCACGAATGATTTCGCCCATGCGTTTAACGCCGCTCATGTTAATACCAGCGCGGGACGAACCAATATTCACCGACGAACACACGACATCGGTCTCAGCGAGCGCAGCGGGAATAGAATCCATGAGCACGTTATCGGAGGGGGTAGCACCTTTGTCGATCAGCGCGCTGAATCCGCCGATAAAGTTCACGCCCACGGCTTTTGCTGCGGCGTCGAGTGTGCGAGCATACTCAAGATATTCGCTTTCTCCGCTGGCCGCCGCTACCACGGAAATTGGGGTTACGGCAATGCGCTTATTTACGATCGGTATGCCCAGTTCAACTTCGATACCTTCACATACGCTCACCAGGTTTTTAGCGCGGGAGGTTATCTTGTCGTAGATTTTGCTGCGTGCCACATCGCCATCAGAGTCGGCGCAGTCCAGGAGCGAGATACCCATGGTGACGGTGCGGATATCGAGTTTTTCTTCCTCGATCATGCGGATGGTTTCGAGTATTTGGTCGTTCATCATAAAGGTTATCCCGCGCCTTAGATGCTGTGCATCGCTTTGAAGATGGTTTCCGCTTGAATACGGATTTGCACCTTTTGGGCGTGTTCGACGGCTGTCATAGACTCCTGTAGGTCGATGAGGTTCTGTTCGGTGTCGTCAAAGGAGCAGTGCATAATCATGGTGAAGTACTCGCCCATGATGGTTTGAGAAACGTCAAGCACGTTCACGTGGCGTTCCGTGAGCTTGGTGGTGACGGCGGCGATAATGCCTTCGTGATCGATTCCGGTTACGGTCAGAATAATTTTCACGGTGATTCCTTTACTCGTGTAAGCCCGGTATTCGCACGTTTGCTGGCACGAATGCTTGTTTAGGAATTGTAACGCACGTATAGCTATGCAGACCCGTGCAACATGCTTGAGGCGGCGCTCACGTTCTCGCGGGCGCCACCTCAGCTTGTGGGCTAGTCCAGCCGTCCGTGCGTGTTAACGCCGTGCAGCAGGTCTTTCAGATGCGGTGCCAACCGCGGTAAATCCCATGCGCGATGCCTGCTAATGGTGGAGACGATATAGTCGCTGAGGTTCAGCCCCAGGCGTTCGGCGTTGCGTTCCAGCTTCTCACGGTCGGCCTGGGTGCCCCTGCGCTGTTCGGATGGCTCGCGCAGGTAGTCCACCAGCGCGGGAATCGCGCGGGCTCGTTTCGTGGCGGAGTACCCGGGCGCCTTGATTTTGACCATATAGCCCGTAGAGTCGCGGATAACCCAGCCCTCAGCGTCGCTTGTACGCGCATCCTGGAGCAGGCGGGTGAAATCGGCGTCGTCCTTTGAGGGGAATTTCTTCGACGGTAGAGATGCGCACGGAGCCGTAGTCTTCGGTGGGGCGCGGCTGCGCGAAGGCTTTTCGGGTGAGAGCCACAGGTCTTCAAAGCGGGCCGGTTTCACCCTGAAACTGCGCGGTGTTCGCGATCAGATCGAGCAGATAGAGCGTGACGTGTTCGTAGGGCACGATGTGCGGGTCGCGGAACGGATCGACCACCTCAACGGTTAGGGATGAATCCATGCGGGTGAGCGCTTCGGTAAGCCGGGCGCGTTCTTCCTGGGTGAGGGCGGCACGCAGGATGCTTTCGGCGTGGCGGCTGTAGGCGGTTACCCCGCTCTTGCTGTAGACGGTGAGCATGCCGTCGAAGACCGTAATAATCGCTAGATATCCGTTTTCTTTGGCGCGTGCAACGGCCGGGTAGGTGAGGCGTTTGCGAACGTGTGCCTCACTCTCATGCCCGGGCTCGTCCATATTGAAGAATTTTTCGTACCCGCGCCCCACAATTTTGCCGGTTTCGGCGTGGATAAAGAGCCCGCGCGCTTTGGCGGTGGTCTTATCCCAGGCGCCTTTGTAGAAGGCTTTACGCGTGAAATTGCACGCGAGCACGCCTGCAGGTTCGGTGGCGCGCACGTTCACGTTGGGGTTGGCGCGCATCTCCTCTAGCAGGCGATGCCCGTCGTTGAGAGGTTCTGCGGCACCGTTTGCGGTATTTTTCGAGGCGCCTTCCGCTCTACTCCCCGAGGCGTAAGGGTCGGGGACGAGGGAGCTCGATGGAATTTTCAGGATTTTGCGCTTCCATACGGCTTTCTCAGCTGCACCGGATGCGCTATCCTCGCGGCTGAACACCACGGCGCTCAGCTCGCCGCCGGTAAATTCGACGCTGCTTTCTAACGGAATGAGATTACTGTATCCCTCCGAACCGAGTGCCGCCGGGCGGTGACCGTAAATTTGGGTGATACCGGCGGCCCGACTGAGATCGTTGAGCGTCTCTTCGTAGCCTGCGTACTGGGTTTTACCCGCCCGCGCCTGCGGGTACGGATTAGAACCCAAATAGAACGTTTCATCTGCATACAGCCCCGTGAGGTACCCCTCCCCCAACCCTTCCAGCGTGCGATGGGAATCCGCGAAGAGCTGCGGTGCAACCCCGGCGTGGGTCACGAAATAACGCTCCTGCCCGAGAGTAAAGGGCATCATATTCACGGCGGTGTTGAGCATGGCGATCACCCGGCTGTTGTACACACCGTGGGCGGCGAGCGCATCCAGGGTTTCGCGGGCGTCACGGTAGCGGCGCACGCCCCTAATAGTGTGCATGATGGAGCGTTCGTGGTTGCCCATCACCAGGTGCACGTTGGGCAGGGTGCTGAGGGCGGGTTCAAGGATGTCAAAGACTTTTTCAGGGTTCTGTCCGCGGTCGAAAAGGTCACCGGCGAATATCCAGCAGATGTTTTCATCGCTCAGCCCGGTTTCGGGTGAGAGAGTGTCGATGAGTTTTCCGAGTTCACCGCCCATGCCCTGAATATCGCCGACCACGACTACTTTATGGTAGTTATCGAGCGCGCGCACCGGAGTAAAGAGCTCGGTAAAAACCTGGTCGGGGGCGATGTACCCGGCGACCACATCCCGGTAGTTTTTGAGGATGCTACGCCAGTTCTCGCGCAGCTCGCGGTGGTTGTTGTAGGCGGTCTCGATAACCTCTTCAGGTACGCGCTTAGTGTATTCGCGGGTTCTGTTGCGCGTATACAGCTCGTCGAGGGTGAGTTCACCCTGAAAATCGACAAGGTATGCGGTGTAGCAGTATTTGCGCGCAAATTCGAGGAAGGTTTTCATGTTGCGCAGCAGCACGTTCATATTGTCGATAAATACGGTATTGCCGTGCCGCATATTCTCTTCCACGCAGTCGTTTACCCGGCGGATAGCCTTCGATTCGGCGCTGGTGTTTTGTGATAGGGCTAGTGCGGGCTGATTATCGAGTGTGTAGGTGATATATCCGCATTTGCGGCGCTCAGCATCCCAAGAATGCGTGAGGTCTGCAAGTTCGGGATGCTCGGCGATCCAGGTGCTCTTACCTGCACCCGCCGCACCGGCTAAGAGGAAGATTTTACGTGCCATCGGTGCTGTCTTTCGTCGTCGGAGGTTGTGGTTGGGTCTTCCCAGGATGACATAGCTATCCCTCGGGGTGCGGCAGTTCCTCTGCAATTCTTCTTACTTTTTGCTCCTGCGATAAGTCTTGAGCTTTGGAGCAAACCAGTCGAGGACTTTTTGCAGCTGGTTACAGTCAAAGTAGGGCCCATAGACTGTATCTTGACAGTATTTTTGTTCTTTCTCTGTTAAGAACCTACATCCGACAGGTAGAACAGAGTTTTGGGGAGCAGGCTCTATTGAAGGAGTTTCAGGGCTCTCCCCTAATAGTTCATCCGTTCGGGTCGAAAAATCTGTATAGTGGGTCCTTCCTAATCTTTCAAAGGAAAACAAAGAAGGTTTTATCCACCGGGAGTTAAACGAAGAGAACTTAGGTTTATTCCTATACCACGAATTTCGGAAATCTACGCTCCCTCCATAGATGGATCCACTGAAATTCACGTATTCATGATATGTGTTATTTATAAATAATGAATACCGGTATATAGACTGAGCAAAATTAACTCTTTTATAATATGTAGATTCAGAAAAATTTGACTCTCTTAGATATGTAGAATACCTATAATCTACAGCATCGCAGTAAACAGAATCACTGAAATTTACATCTTCATGATAAAAACAATATCTAAAATTTACTTTACTGTGATAAATTGAGTTTCGAAAGCTCACAGTTTTGAAGTAGAAAAGTCGAAATTCAGAGTCTGCGAAGATAGCTTTATCATAGTACACAGATCCACTCAGATTTGCAGTCCCTCCATAGTATGAAGATCTCAGGTCTGCCTTGCCATGATATATAGAATCACGTCGGCTCATACGACGCACATAACTTATTCCCCTCAGGTCAACATCACAGTAAAATATAGAATGGCTAAAATCCACAAAAGTCATATATCGAGAGTGTTGCATCCTTACAGCATCAAGATATACACAGTCGCTCATATCTACCCGAGCGCCCCAATGGGCATATCGAAATTGAATGGGATAGAAAAATACTGAGCCTGAAAAATTAAAGGTATAAGAAGACCAAATTCCTGAATTATCCCTTCCACCAGAATGAATTTCACAAAAGTGCCTCATACTTGTTGCGGGCACATGAACACGATTATAAATAGAGAGCAGGATATTTTTACGGACATTACGTTCGCTTATATATTCAACTTTCTCATCAGTGACGAGAATATCGATCTCATGCTGTATATCTTGTCGTGTAACCCTGCCTTCAATTTTTTCAAGGTTGTTTTTAATTTTTGTGGCAATATGGAAAGGTGATCGTATATAGGCGCATAAAGTGTCGATGATCTTCTGCACATGTTCTCGGCGAGTTTCCTCAGGAAAAGTTTTATCACTATGCCAAATATCGCCGAGACCTACAAGTGTTTGGGCACCGCTTAAGCGCACCGCTTCGTTTTCTGCACTCAAGTTTTCACATGCTTGCATGTACAACTCTAGACGGTACGTCTCTACAGTCCTTAAATCTTCATCATTCATTCTTTTGCTCCGAATATATACTAATATTTTCCTATGTACATACACCCATATTTCTGGTGGGTGAAATATAGGTATATGCAGAATAGACTTAAGCTAAAAATCATAGCAATATAATATTGTGCGATGATACCTATATTATTTAACCATATAGGTCATACCAGAACGTACAATCTCGGTCATACCAGCTTTATCTACCGAATCCATGACTGAGCATAGAGCAGCGGATAATAATCGTGATTCGGCGTAGGGACTGAATCGATATTCCTGCAAACTGGGTTCTTTCGCCTCAATAAAGGTGACTAGGAAATTATTGAGTGACCAATCGGTAGAATTTTTCACGGCATTCACCATATCGGAACCGTGTGCTTGGGTCCATGCCTGGTCTACTTCAGGAGTCTCAAAACCTTCCTTATCTGAATTCAAGGGATACAGATCGGGTTTTGAAGGGTTCTCCGATTCTATAGCGACAATCCGTTTGATGGCAGATTCTATACGTTCACGAGCTTGGAGAGGATCCGCAGGTGCATTCTTATTATTAGCCCCAGCATGTAAACTAGCTGCAATTTCTTCATCAGCAAGCTCCGGATCATTCTCAGAAAGCTCGGCAAGCGGATAATCGTACTCGCGCAGCCCGTTCACACATCCCATGCAAAATTCGATAAGTTTCGTAATTTTCTGCATATATACATCTGTTTCGGGTCCTTCAGTTTTGTCTTCCCCAACCTTAACCGGCACATACCCCAGAACCCTAAAACTGTGGCTGTTCCAAATTCGTGCAAAATTGTTGTACCTCGCAAAAATTCGCATAAACTCAGCGTCCCACCCAGAGGTTAGAGTCTGAGCGCGATAATCCGGTAAGTCTTCGCCGCCTCGTTGGTAATACAACGTAACAACAGTTACGGCTTCAAGTTCAGCCGCAATGCTTTCCAAGGTAGAAACATCCCTGCGCATCTCCGCCAGAAGACTTAAATATCCTGGAAGAGTCAGAACGATAGTATCGGTGGTACGAGGGTCTTCGCTCAGCTTCCCAGTAAACCAGCTGTATCCGGAAGTTCTCATGGAGGTCTCCTGAAGATTCATTCTTGATGTGGTCTATCTGATGCGCATATCAGAAAGATCAGTATTTTGGTGATGTATTTTACATCCTACAGGAAGGTATAAATTTTATCCCTCATTTAATCGTGAGCAGAGGGTATATAACCAAAATACGAGGAAAGAATCTAACCTTTTGAGCGAAACCTACATTATTTCTAGGGCGAATCCTACACATACCGGGCGATGTACAGTTCGCCCTCCCCCGTGATGGTAACGGAAGTAGCATCCCCAGCGTGCAGTACCGACTCGGTGCCGCGCAGCGTTATGTTCTGCTCACCACCCGCAGAAATCGTGACTGAACCATCCACCACCAGCGCGGCAGAGGTGCCTTCAAAGGTGTATTCAACCGATTTTTCAGCGAGCACCCGTATATGCTGCACGCTCATGCGTTCATCCCACATGGCGTAGTGTTCCACGCCCGAGTCGTTCTCTACCGGACGCTGCAGTACCGGCGCATCCTGATGCTCTCCAAGCACCTTAATGAGTTCTTCTGTGTCAATATGCTTTGGGGTAAGACCTGCGCGCAGCACATTATCCGAGGGATTCATGAGCTCAATCGCCGTGCCAGAAACATATGCATGCACCTGACCATCCGGGGTAAAAGCAGAGTCCCCCGGCACAAGATTCATCAGGTTCATGACAAACGCGACGAGCAACCCCTTATCACCCGGATACTTCTGCACCACCAGGTTCACCAGATCGGCTGCATCCGATACCGTTGCAGAGACACCATCCTGCGTCATCAGCTTTTGCGCCGCATTCACCAGACCCTCAATGGCGCGGTCAGCAGCATCCTGCGGAAGACGAATAATCTCGGTCAGCAATTGCTTCGGGCTTAGCTGCACACGAGAACTCAGCCAATCAGCACCAAAGGCTTCAGCCAGCTCTCGCAGCTCGCCCTGCGGGCGCACGCCCGTCAGTACCTTCATGGGGGTTATGGCGATTACGTTCTCAGGTTTAGAGTACCGGTCTTTATAGTTACGATGCGGTGCATCAGCCGGGATCCCGCGCGCCTGCTCATCTTCGAATCCGGCGACGGCCTGCTGCGGCGTAGGGTGAACCTGGATCGACAGCGGAGCATCAATGGCCAAAATCTTAAACAGGAACGGGAACCAGTCGCTCGCGCGGTCAGGGCGCAAAAACCGGTCCGGATGCGCCGCCACCAGCTCGTTCAGCGGCGACACAGATCCATCGACCGTGGCCTCAGACGGAGCCGCAGGATGCGCCCCCACCCAAACCTCAGCCTCCGGCTTTTCCGTGGGTACGGGCACACCGCGCATGCGACCCAGAACTTCGTGCGAACCCCACGCATAATTCTGAATCTTATTCTTCAACGGAAAAATTTCGCCCATGTCGCCTTGGCCTTTCTAGGAACTTTTACACGCAACATCACCAAAACTACGGCATACGTGATATAAAACCCATAAAATTCAGGGAATTCTCTGGATACTCCCACCAATTATAGAGGTACATTTCGAAGATATACCCGCTAAAATAAACGAGTGACTACTATTAACCTCAAAGACTCATTTAAGGCGTACGACGTTCGCGGTATCGTCGGCGAAACTATTACCCACGAAACTGTGCGTGCAACCGGCGCCGCTTTTGTTGATGTGCTCGGTCTGGCTGGTCAGACCGTTTTGGTGGGCGGTGACATGCGCCCCTCCTCCCCCGAATTCATGGATGCATTCGCTGAAGGTGCCACCGCACGCGGCGCAAACGTCCAAAAAATCGGTCTCATTTCAACCGATGTGCTCTACTTTGCATGCGGTATTGAGAATGCGGCAGGCGTTACTTTCACTGCAAGCCACAACCCCGCCGAATACAACGGCATGAAAATGGCTAAGGCCGGGGCGGTTCCTGTATCCTCCGAAACCGGTCTTTTCGATATTCGTGATCTTGCTCAGAAGTACCTTGACGAAGGCTCTATTCCTACCGTTGAGAATCCTGGCGTCGTCACCGAAAAGGACGTTCTCAAAGCCTACGCCGAGTACTTGCGTAAGCTCGTGGACCTCTCCAATATTCGCCCCCTCAAGGTTGTTGTAGATGCGGGTAACGGCATGGGCGGTAAGACCACACCCTCCGTCTTGGGGGATGCTCTTCTGCCCGCGCTTCCACTTGAGATCGTGCCCCTCTACTTTGAGCTTGACGGCACCTTCCCGAACCACCCGGCTAACCCGCTTGAACCCGCTAACCTTGTCGATCTGCAGAAGGCGGTTGTTGAGCACGGCGCAGACATCGGTCTTGCCTTTGATGGCGATGCCGACCGCTGTTTCGTGATTGATGAGAAGGGCAACGCGGTCACCCCTTCCGCCATTACCGCGCTCGTGGCAGAGCGTGAAATCGCGCGCGCTAAGGCGGAAGGCAACGAACAGCCGGTTATTATCTATAACCTCATCACGTCCAAGGCTGTACCCGAGCTCGTCGAAAAGCTCGGTGGACGCGCCGTGAAAACCCGTGTGGGTCACTCCTTCATCAAGGCAGTCATGGCTGAAGAATCCGGTATTTTCGGCGGTGAGCACTCCGCGCACTACTATTTCAAGGACTTCTTCAACGCAGACACCGGCATGCTCGCCGCGATGCACGTGCTCGCGGCCCTCGGCGGCGGTAACCAGGCGCTCTCCGAGATCAGCGCCAGCTACTCCCCCTATGTCGCATCTGGCGAGATCAACTCCGAGATTGAGGACAAGGCAGCCGCGGTAGACCGTGTACGCGCGCACTACGCTGGCGCGCCTGTCAAGGTCGAAGACTCAGACGGTACCACTTTCACCAACACCGAAGAAGGCTGGTGGGCAAATCTGCGGCCTTCCAATACTGAGCCGTTCCTGCGTCTGAACCTTGAAGCACCGGATATCCCCACGATGGAGCGCGTGCGCGACGAGATTCTGGCTCTGGTGCGCCAGTAGTTCTTTGAACTCCTTATTTTGGGCGGATGCCGATTATTATCGGTATCCGCCCTTCTTCTAAGCATTATTGGTGCTGGGTTATACAATCGCATTACAGCCCTGGCACGAGCGCATTTGAGCCGCTTCGCCCCGGTAGGCGTGCCGGGCGTGAACGCCAGCGCGAGGGCTTTGTAGTTTAACAGGGATATACCCACTGATATTTAGGTATAATGTTAGATAGCGGGCACCCCTAAACCGCGAAGCTAGGGGAACCCGCTGAAACGTCACATCGGCTTAGCCGATGACGTCGATTAGGTCAGCAATCGCTTTGACGAGTTGCGCGAGGGCTTTGATAATTCGCGCAGCCGCCAAAGCGATTTTGCTTTTACCTTTTTTCGGCATTCCGTCTCACCCCCTTTCGGAACTACGACCCTCCACGGCTGATTAGGTCAGAAGTGTTCCGTGGGGTGTAGCCGCGACGGGGGCTTCTTTAGTTTACCTTTGGCTATTAAAAATACTTAAATAAGGATATTGGGGGCTCAAAGCCCCCAATATCCTTACCTCTCCCTACGAGTATGGGATATTCGATGCAACGTCAGATGGGTCTCCTGAGCGGCTTCATCTCCAAGAGCCTTCTTCAGGATGCAGATGCGCAATAAAAGAGGAACGAGGCGCCCCTGGCGCCGAGAGACGGAGTTGCGCAGAGGCATCTTGAAGAAGGCGACTATCAGCTCACCCAGCCGCCTCTAAATACCCCAGCACAGGCTACGCCAAAGTAGCCTTTATGAGCGCAGCATCCACTGGTCCGGACCAAAGATCTCGTAATTGATATTCTGTGCCGGTACACCTGCATCCACGAGAGCGGAACGCACGCCCTTCATGAACGGCAGCGGGCCGCACAGGTATACGTTTGCCTCCGCAGGTACGCCCAGCTTTGCGATGTCCACACGGCCACTGTAATCGCCAGTTTCTTCGTCTTCTATGAACGAGATGAGCTTACCGTGAGGAAGTTTTTCGACCAGCGCGGTCATTTCATCGCGCAGCGGCCATGTATCAAGGCGACGGTCGGCGTGAACCACAGTTACCTGACGCTGAGACCCAGACTCAATCAGCTCATTGAGGAAGCTAATCATAGGGGTTACGCCGATACCCGCTGAGAAAAGGTAGAGGGGCGCATCCGCAGAGCCGAAGCCCTCCAGGGTGAGGTCACCGTAGGGGTTGGAAATCTCGACGACATCGCCAATCTTGAGCCCGTGAATGATCGAAGTCATTTCGCCGTTCGGATCGAGCTTCACTCCGATACGACGCTGGTTTTTATCGGACGGAAGCAGGGTGTATTGGCGGGGCTGGCGCAGACCATCACGTGCCTTCGTAATAATGGAAATGTACTGGCCTGCTTTCGCCTCAGTCATGGGGGTGTTATCGGCAGGTTCAAAGGTCAGCACGACCACGTTATCGCCGGTTTCTTGGCGATCAACAACTTTGAAGGGCGCGTGGGTAACATTATTTGCCTGGGATGCGTAGAGTCCCTTTTCGATCTTGATCAGGGCGTTCGCCATGAGCCAGTACACTTCGCTCCAGGCATCCACGACCTCTTCAGTTGCTGCTTCGCCCAGGTCTGCGGCAATCGCCTCAAAAAGATACTTGTAGACGGTCGGGTATTCATTCTCTTGAAGCCCTAGGGACGCGTGCTTATGCGCCACGCGGGAAAGCACCTCGTCAGGGTAGGAATCGGGGTGCTCCATAATGTAGGAAGCGAAGACCGCGATGGACCCAGCAAGCGCCTTCGGTTGGGTGCCTTCGAGCTGAGACGACCGGGAGAAGAGCCCATCCATCAGGTCGGGACGGGCGGCGAACATACGCTCGTAGAAGTCTGGTGTAATGTGCCCGATACGCTCTGCAACAATCGGCAGGGTTGCCTCGATAACCGGGCGTGATTTTTCGGAAAGCATGAGGGATGTGCGCCTTTCTTTCTTAGATTTTAGTGATATTTTGTTTGTAAACCTTTTTAGGTTATCACCTTTTATTGTTCGCTAAGATGGTGTTTTCTTGCGGCGTGAAATATTTAGAATGTCTTTGTGTCAGATAGTGTGTTTTGCATAGTAGTGTTTATGTGATTATTTTCACCGCGATATACCGTGATGTGAATAAAAATAATTTTGTACCTTGACGCTAGGTTTCACGCAGGGTGAACAGCAGTGTTGTTCTACAACGTATAAACTGGCACACCAGTCACCTGCCCCTCTTACGGAGGCGGACTCAGGTCACATACCTGCCTTCTTAAACGGACACCGGGCACATACGGTCAATGTATATTCTTACGGTGCCAACCCTTGACAGAGGCAAGCTATCAAAAGAGAAAACTCCACGCTTTCACGGTTTATCCGCTACTTTCTCTCGCATAGTACATCTACTCTCTGAGCAACAAACATTTGTCACCCTGAGACTTTAGTCTTTAATGCGATGCTACTGCAGGCCGGGGAGGTACGGGCGGCAACTCTCGCTCCGTCGGTTCGTGCACGAGCGGCCCCAACCCCAGCTCCACAAAAACGGGTCCAGCAGGCCGCGCCCCAGCGGGAAGTTCAGAGATAACAACGTCATCAACAGAAGCGTAGAAAGCTTCACGGGCGCGGGCTAAAACCGTTCGCAGACGACAAAAACTATCTAGGGGGCAGTTGCCGTTTTCGTCTTCGCATTCGATCATAGGAATATCACCCTCGGTACTACGAAGCACCTGCCCCACGGTCGCTTTGCGCCCCGTCTCCGACAGCAGGACGCCACCGGATCGCCCACGGGTAGATTCAAGCAACCCTTGATTGACGAGGAACGCCACAGATTTTGCGACATGATTATAAGGGGTTCCGACTCCCTCCGAGATCCTCTGAGTCGAGAGTTTTTCCCCTTCCTGCAAGGAAGAAAGAAGCATCATAATACGTAGTGATACGTCTGAAAAAGCCGTCAGGCGCATGCTTCGTATCTCCTTTCAACAGTTTATTGAGGGCTAAATAATATAGGGCTTGTCCGTTCTACCGGAAAATTCTAGTCTTCGTACCACCCGCACGAAAATTAGGTATGGCTTTACTGCACACAAAATGCGGAGTCTGTATAGCAATATTTTAAGGCATTGGTGGATATTTACACCTTTTCTGCATAAAGTGTGCATCATCCCACACACCTGAGTATGCCATATCATGCTGTACGCGCTGCACACCCGATCGGTGGGATGCGCTTTGCAACAATGTAAGAGCAGGCTTTCACAAACGGTGGGGTGGGATACGCATTGTCAGCGCATCCCACCCCACCGTGATGTCATATTGCCGAATGTTCCTTAGTCTTCGAGAGACTGTGCCAAGGCGTCACGCTCAGCTTTGACCTCTGCGGGGAGCTTATCGCCGAACTTTCGCCAGCCATTCGTCAATGCCGGGCAGCTCGGCCACCCATTCGTCCTTTGAAACGGCGAGTGCTGCGTTAAGTTCTTCATCGCTGATGCTCAGACCGGTTAGGTCGAGGTCTTCCTTCGTGGGTACGGTGCCCAGGAAAGTCTGCGTGCCGCCGCCCTTGCCGTCGAGGCGGTCGAAGATCCACTTGACCACGCGGGAGTTTTCACCAAAGCCGGGCCATGCGAAGCCACCGTCGGGGGTGCGGCGGAACCAGTTCACGTAGTAGACCTTCGGCATGTTCTCGGCACCGTGCTTCTTGCCCAGGTCGATCCAGTGCTGGAAGTAGTCGCCCGCGTTGTACCCGATGAAGGGAAGCATTGCCATGGGGTCGCGGCGAACCACGCCGACGGCACCCTTTGCGGCTGCTGTGGTCTCAGAGGAGAGGGTGACCGCACGGAAGACGCCCTGTTCCCAGCTATCGGACTCGGAGACCAACGGCACGGTAGTCTTGCGGCGACCACCCAACACGATGGCGCTCAGCGGCACGCCCTCAGGGTCGTAGTACTCGGGGGCGAGCATATCCACCTGGGATGCGGGGGTGCAGAAACGCGAGTTGGGGTGCGCTGCGGGACGCCCCTGATTCAGGAGTCCAGTCCTTGCCGGTCCAGTCGGTCAGGTGCGCGGGTGCCTCGTCGGTCTTACCTTCCCACCATACGGAGCCGTCATCAGTGAGCGCCACGTTGGTGAAAGATAGTATTGCCCTTAGAGATTGCCTTCATGGCGTTGGGGTTAGTGGAGTAACCGGTGCCGGGCGCCACGCCGAAAAGACCCGCCTCGGGGTTAACGACGCGAGCCTGGTGGTTCTCGTCAAATTCGATCCACGCGATATCGTCGCCGACCATTTCGGCCTTCCACCCATCAATGGTGGGATCCATCATCGCAAAGTTGGTTTTACCGCAGGCAGAGGGAATGCGGCGGAGATGTAGCGGGTAACGCCCTCAGGGTTGGTGACCTTGAGGATGAGCATGTGCTCAGCCATCCAGCCCCTCATCATGACCGATAACCGAGGCGATACGCAGTGCATAGCATTTCTTGCCCAGCAGCGCGTTGCCGCCATAGCCCGACCCGAAGGACCAGATTTCGCGGGTCTCGGGGAACTGCACAATGTACTTCTCGGGGATTGCAAGGGCCAAGATACATCTGCCTGCCCGGGCTCAAGCGGGGCGCCTACGGAATGAAGCGCCTTCACGAAGAAGCCCTGGGTTTCGTCCAGTTTCGCGAGCACATCCTTGCCGATAGTTGCCATAATGCGCATTGAGCACACCACATAGGCGGAGTCGGTAATTTCGACCGCCATCTTGGGGTTCTTTGCTTTCAAAGAGCCCATGACGAAAGGAATGATGTACATGGTGCGCCCGCGCATCGAACCTTTGAAAAGGCCGGTGAGAGTCTGCTTCATCTCCACGGGGTCACGCCAGTTGTTAGTGGGACCGGCTCCTTCTTCGGTCTGTGAGCAGATAAAGGTGCGCTCTTCCACACGTGCCACGTCGTCGGGGTCAGAGAACGCTGCATACGAGTTGGGGAACTCATGATCGCTTAGCCGTACGAAGGTACCTGCATCGACCAGTTCTTGGGCGAGTCGGTTGTATTCCTCTTCGGAACCATCAACCCAGTAGATACGGTCGGGCTCGGTAAGTGCTGCAACATCGCGCACCCAGGCTAAGAGCTCGGGGTGGGTTGTGGGAGCGTTCTGCAGGCTCTTTTCAAGTTCTGCAGAAAGAGTACCGGTTGAGATGTCAGTCATTGACCTATTTCCCCTTTGAGTCTTGAGAATTGCCGGGCACCTCACTGGCACGGCAGGCAGTGTGTTGTGAGGATGTTTTAAACTAACGAGGGCGTGTAGCTTCCTTAAATACACGCCCGTGGAATTTTCCACATCCTCGTGTTCATCTAGAATAGCGCATTTAGCTGATGAGTCGAGTATTTTATATTCGACCCCCTACAGCACTCTTGTTCTTAAGTTGGTTTACCTGTGGATGCAGCATAGCTTCATCGAATAATCCCGAGTGTTCCCACAAATTCCAAAATTTTTTGAAAAATTTTCCCACCCCGCAAAAACATTGAAATTACGCGGTTTTTATACCGTTTTTAGGAACTTTGTGAGTAACACTTGAGTGTTTTTGTTAGAACTAACACTCTTTTTCGACTTGCGCGCTATCAAGGGTGCCCGTATAGTATTGTTTGTTGCTGCGGCGGGTGGTTATAAGCTCGGTCGCGGGGAGCATGCGCCTGTAGCTCAACGGATAGAGCGTCTGACTACGGATCAGAAGGTTGGGGGTTCGAATCCCTTCAGGCGTACGAACGAAGCCTTTCCTTTCAAGGAAGGGCTTTTTTGCTGTCTATCAAAGCCTGCAGATGTGGCAGTTTGAAAGTCCTCGGCGAGTAATCGCCGGGGATTTCGCCGTTTCTATACCCTAAAACAACTATTGAATAGCGTATAATTGATGAGTATAGAGAACCACGATCCGATCCTTCTGAGTCATAACATGCAGGCATTCACATCTACAAGCAGCTTCGCCTCAGGCGCTATACCCATGCCTTCAGAAGCAGTGACTATCGGGGGTTTCAGCGCAAAATCAGCCTATGAAATTTCGGCTATCCATATGATCAGTACAACCAGACGCATCGCGTAAATACTTAGCCTACCCCTCAGTTTCCGGTGTGCCACAAGCTCTAACACCGCTTTTATCTGCTAGGGGATTAAAAACACCGTCGTCCCAAGACAGGCTTCGAAAATACCGGTAATCTGGATACACCCCAATTTTCCAGGGAAAGTATTTCAACAGCGAAGGAGCGTCAACATCATGGTTCAGCTCACAATACCGCAATCCCTAGTGGGTTCTCTCATAGATATTGCTCAGCTAAAAGATGTTACATACTATCCGGCCAATCACCGATGCGCTCACTGGGCAGTCTATAGCGAAGATCAGACCGAGCTTCTGTGTCCTTGTGCACCCGCCGAATCTGCATCCGTCGAGAAGCTGTTCAGTGCCGCATCCGAGATACTGTATAAGAATTTTCGACACCGTATTGAAAACGCCGACGATATTGTTTCTTTCTCAACCCAAGAGCACGAAGAAGTTAGTGCAGCTCAGGCCGACGAGGTTGTCACCGGTTCTCTGCCGCTAGTTCCCGAAACCACGATTAGCGCCGCGGTGGATGCTCCCGCCGACATGATGGAGGCACCTGCGAGTGATGATAGCGCAGATACGACGCAAACTGGCCCTATACCCGTTCCTACGGTGCCCACTCCCCTAGAGCAGGCCCAGCCGGTACCGTCCCATGAACAGCCGCAAGTTCCCACGCCCGGCATCGCCCGCATGCCTTCTCCCGCGATGTTCAAGAAGAAGAGCACACTCACCTATACTCCTCCGCGCATTGAAGAATACCTGCAACAGCTGCGCACGAACCAAGCAGCACAGTCCTCAGCGGAAAATACAACCCCACAACCCGAGACGGCTTCTTCACAAACACCCAAAGCCAGCGGGTTCACAGACTTCGGCATCCGGGTGCGCAGCATCCCGCACAGGTATACGGACACACGCAGAAGACCGCGCTGCCTTCTTTGAATGATCCCATCACCAAGGCCGAGCGCACCGCCAACTATCGTGTAGATCCGGGACGGTTGGACACCTTCAAAAAAGACAATATCGATCTGGTGACTATCCGCGAAGTTATCACACTGGGCCGCGCCGAACGCATTAACGGTTGGATTATTCGGTTCCGCCACAACGATTACCGAGTCGATGTCAATACCGCGTCTATGACCGTTATCACCGCCCTTGACGAGTTTGATGATTTTGATGGACGAAGCGGCACAGAATACAGTCCCCGAAGCCGCTCGCGAGCTTCTTGGCGTCCCCGATATCACCGCCTGCGATTTCACCTCCGGCGCGCAGAATTATCTTAAAACCCACGGTGGCGAGGCCTTCGATGCGATGGTCTCCGCCATCAGCTCTCCCGAAAAGGTACGGGTAAACCTCGATTGGACGCGCGAATATCACGGAAGCGGCATACAGGTTACGATATCGCCCGATAACCGCATCGTCATGAGTATTCGACAATCCGCCACAGATACCGACGCTAACGGTGCTGAAGATACCCCTGAAAATTCTCTAGAATCAAACGCCACCGTCTCATAGGGGTTAGGAGGAAAGCACCTTATGAACAAGAAAATAGACATTCCCGTCGAGCTTTATGCCCGTCTGCAGGAGCTCTCCCACCTAGCGCGATACGAATACACCGAACAGGAGGGCACCTGGACTATACAGAATCCCCGAGGGTGAAAGCCTGCTGGATGCGCGGCGCAAAATCTCCCCGGAGGCTGCGGAGCTTTATTTCACCATCATGCCGCTTCTTGCCTCAGAATTTATTGCCCAAAACGAGGCGCTGGTGACCGCCTATCGCAACGCACCCCAAGCCTGCGGCGGTCAAGCCCACGATTAAACCCTCAGGGTCAGCAGCTTATTCCCCTGCTTGAGGTTCCGCACGAGAACCAACGCATTGCCGAACAGATTGAGAATGATTTCTATGGCGACGTTCCGCCGGGCGACCGCATCTACCCGGTACTGCCGGGTGTCATCGATCATATGATGCGCAACAACCTGGGGTACGCACTCGTCCTTGAGCTCATTACGGCTCCCAGACAGCGAACGCCGCGACGAATCTGCCCAGGAAAACCGTTTCGGACGTGAGGTTCAGCATTATTCAAACCGGCGCCTCGGGTACACCGCCGTTCTGAAACGCGAATACCTCCGAGGTTATCTCGGTACATCCTTTTGATGGCTCTACGCTCAGCGCCCCCAGCGGACACTATGAGCTCACCCCTGATGCCGAGAAACAGCTGAGCGCCCTGGGACTCACAGCAGAACTTGTGGAGCGCATCCTCGAAGAGGCGAATGATCGCCGACCGATTCCGGGTACAAACCGCACCGTATACTCCCTGCACGGCTACTCGGTAGAGTTCTCAAACACCAACCATAAGATTGTCAGCGTGCGCAAGGGCGTGGTGAAAACACGCAACCCCTTCGAATCGCAGCCCAGGATGCGCGGCACCAAGTCGCAACGCGGCGTTAAGATTCCGCACGATATTCACGCTTTTAAGAATCTTCTGGAAAGTCACGGTTTTACGATTACGATGGGTGGCAAGCACTACGATATTCGTCACGAAAAATTGGCGCCGGGTATGAAAGCTACCACATCTGTTACCCCCTCCGACAGCCAACGTTGGCATCTGAATTCGGCCCGTCAGATCCGTGAGATTTTTGGTGTGGACCTGCGATACGCCAATCCCAAAGATACCTGTCGCGGTATCGTGCATGCCCTGGAAACAGAGGAAGATTTCGAGGAATAACCTCCAGAACAAAGGGTACTCTCATTCGCTAGTTTTCGACTCGTTCACTAGGGTTCACGGGTCACGGATACGCTGTGCACAGCACCACTGCATCATAGGGTTAACCTTGGTACTCTTCTCGCGGGCGCACCTCTGTCATACCCCCGTCGCAAAGTTTTACGGGGTAAGCTCTGAGTTTACAATAGAGGTGCATCTACACAATGTGAGGAGGACACGCGCGTGAGCGTGAAGATCAATGTAACCGGAGAAGACGGTGACAGCCGAGAGATCGAATGGGAGGATCACCAGACTCTATTAGAAGCTGTACAGGCGAACGGGTTCCCCGTGCTCGCAACATGCGGTGGCAACGCATCCTGTGCCACGTGCCATACCTTTATTGATCCAGAACACTACGCGGCTTCAGGCGATCGTACCGACGCTGAGGAGGATCTCCTCGACATGGTAGACGACGTAGCTAACGAATACTCGCGCCTCTGCTGCCAGGTGGAATACGCACCCGGCATGGATGGCGCCTCTATACAATTGCAGGCGGCGATGTAATATGACGAGTTCGGCTAAGATACTCTACTCCGCAACCGCACTTCTTTGCGCCCTTACGCTGGCAGGTTGCGGCGTTTCCGATGCCGATCATTCTGCGCAGACTGACGCTTCACCGAGCGCATCCGCCAGCGTTGCTCAGGGTAAAATTACCCGTGCTTCCGACCCGGCGCATTCTGTGTCCCCCGGTTCTATCAGTACCGCGGGCGGGGATAGTTCTCAAAGCCCTGAGGATAACCCCACAGATAATAACGACTCTCACTCAAACGATGAACATTCCGAGGATGGAGCTAAGAAAAAAGACTCCAATTCTAAGGATTCTCACGATAAAAAGAGTTCATCCGGCGAGGAAAGCAAAGATGCGGATGGCTCTTCATCGAATAACGATGGAGATAACGGCACTGAAGAATCGTCCAGCCCAGAAGCTAAACAGCCAGGGCGTTCAGCAACCGGTTCTTCAGGTTCACTCCTAGCGTCAGCCTGCCAGATCACCGATCTCTCGGTTTCTGTTTCCGAAGATAAGGGCACCCCGGAGCCCGGAAATTCATTCTGACGTTCACGAACGTTTCTGAGGAGCCCTGCGTGCTCAAGGGTAACCCGACGGTTGTCTACGCAGATTCTAATTTCAGTCAGATTGGCTCACCGGCACGCCCGGCGGCAGGTTCAACGAACCCTACCGGCACGCTTCTGCACACAGGTGAATCTACAAACGCCCCAGTGACCTCGGTCAACGCTGGTCCGCTGGGTAAGAACTGTTCACCGACAATGGCGCACGGATTCTTAGTTCAGGTTCCCGGTGACGGCAACTGGACGACGGTCTCTGCTTCCTCTGAGGCGTGCACCGGCAAAGTCCAGCAGCTGTCCGTGGGACAGTTCGGTTCGTAACCGATCAGCACACGAATGATGCGCTCCGAGAAGAAGCGATAACAGCAAGAGGCGGTTCCTCATCCAGGAACCGCCTCTTCAGCATCTACACAATGCTTTATTTATACACGAGGTTTACCTAAGTTTTCCACCTCATCACCCTGATACGGAAATATTTCTTACCTATCTATGAAATAGGCCACCAGATGAAAGGAAAACGCTAGGAGTTCGCCCGCACGTGGTATACGCCGCCACGTTTTACGGGCGCGTTGGCGGCAGCATCGCAATTACCTTCGTAATAGCCGCTAGAGGCTGCGGGTTACATCATCGAATCCGAACCGAGTATCGCGCGGGTGCTGGGTAGGAACACCGTACCCTAGATTCACCACAAGGATGGGATGCTCGTCGGTCCCTGCAAAAAATTCTTCATACAGCCCCTCAAAATCGGCCCATAAGGGACCGGTATCTAAACCAAGGGCGCGCACAGCGGTCATAAAGTAACCGGCCTGCAGATTGGCGCCCTGCTGAGCGGCAAAGGTAACAATTTCCTCGGTCGTGCAGTAGCTCCTGATGGTCTCTGCCGCGCGGGGGTTAAACACATCTGCACGGTCTACCCACGCCTTATCGTATGAGAGTATGGCATTGACAGGTGCCTGACGAGCCTTTTCTTGATTAGCTTCGATCAGGTGCTTGACCAGGCGCTCACGGGCCTCGGGAGCTCTTGATCCAGGTGATGCGCAAAGGCTGACTATTGAAGGCCGTGGGTCCCAGATAGGTGAGCTCCTGAATCTCCCGAAGCTGATCATCAGTGACGGGCCGATCGGTAAATTTACGCATAGTTCGGGGCTCACGGAAAAGAGCGGTGATTTGGTCCTCAGATAAACGGGTCATCTCTCATATCCTTTCCTATAACCTCAGGTTCTCTCGACACGGTGAATCTATTCGTCCCCCGCAAGGCTACCGCGCCGTTCTTTCCATCATGCACCGGTTCGCACCATAAAGCTACCCCCAGAATTCACGCCGCGACAGTTCCCCATTCCCTCAGAGCCCAGCAAAAACCGGTGGCTGCCGCATCATCAGATACGGCAGCCACCGGTACATCACATATACGCAGGTCTCCGAACACATGTACACAGCTACCGGATTCCTGCGGTTTACTTTCGCTGGGGACGGAAGGCGCACCTCGGCGGCTCAGCGAGCGCGAAACACAGCTTTTAGATGCTGCGGGTTACGTCATCAAACTCAAAACGGGTACCGCGCGGATACTCGGGAGCCACACCATAACCCAGGTTTACGACGAGGAAGGGCTGCTGGTCGGTGCCTTCGAAGAATTCAGCGGCGATACCGTCGAAATCCGCGCCAGTCATGGGGCCCGCATCCAGGCCAAGAGCGCGCACGGCGGTCAGGAAGTAGCCAGCCTGAAGTGCAGAGCTCAGCGCGCCCGCGGGAATACGTGCCTCTTCAGCCTCGTAGTAGGATTCAAAGGCAGCGGCCTGGGGTGCGAATTCCCCAAAGCGTTTCTGCCAGTTTTTATCGAAGGCCAGCACAGCGGTTACAGGAGCCTTGAGGGTCTTCTCCTTATTTCCGTCCATCATGTGCTTGACAAGGCGCTCGCGAGCTTCGGGGGTCTTCACCCAGGTAATGCGCAGGGGCTGGCTGTTGAAGGCAGTAGGTCCCAGGTAGGCGATCTCCTGGATCTTCTTTAGCTGTTCGTCGGTGACGGGCTGATCGGTGAATGCGCTCACGGTGCGAGGTTCGCGAAAGAGAGCGGTGATCTGGTCTTCGGTCAAGCGGGTCATACCTGTGTCCTTTCAGTGAAATAAATTACTTTACGTGTAAAATTTTATGATGTACGTAATGTACATATTCAATTATTATGGCCCCATCACACGGAAAAGTCTTGTATTCGCACACAATTGCCCCTGTAATATGTGCCACGCTCAAAAAACTTTCAAGGAGAATCCGGGGCATATACGAGATAATGGGACCATGCCCGACGCTCTAGAACCTTTCTCACCCGCCACTCAGCAATGGTTCCGCAACGCTTTGGCACCCCGACCGCCGCGCAGGAAGGCGCCTGGGAGAGTATCAGCAAGGGCGAAAACGCGCTTATTATCGCCCCCACGGGCTCCGGCAAAACCCTTGCCGCTTTCCTATGGGCACTCGATGCGCTCTACCGCGACAAAAGCACAGAACCGGACCAGCGCAATCTCACGACATCGACTCAGGCACGGAAAAACGGGGACGCTCGGGAAACACAAAAGACCAAGAAACAGCGTGCGGGCGGTACGCGCATCCTGTATGTTTCGCCCCTGAAAGCTCTCGGGGCGGATGTGGAGCGCAATCTGCGCGCGCCGCTTGCGGGGATTGCGCATACGGCAAAGGAATCCGGGCGAACCCCGCCCGATATCACCGTGGGTATTCGGAGCGGTGACACCCCGGCGCGTGAGAGGCGGCAGCTTATCAGCAACCCGCCCGATATTCTGCTGACCACCCCCGAATCGCTCTACCTTATGCTGACCTCTGCGGCACGTTCGACACTCACCGGCGTGACAACTGTGATTGTGGACGAGGTGCACGCCCTGGCGGGAACTAAGCGCGGGGCGCATCTGGCGGTGTCCCTTGAGAGGCTCGATCAGCTGGTGGAGCAGCCGGTGCAGCGCATCGGACTGTCGGCAACCGTGAACCCACCCGAAGCCGTCGCCACATTTTTAGGCGGGGTGCACCCGGTAACGATCGCGGCGCGGCAGGTGCCCAAACGTTGGGATCTGCGGCTCTCGGTACCCGTGCCGGATATGGCGGCGCTCGGCGGGGCAAACGATTACGGGCAGGGCAGCTATGCGCCCGGGGAGCAGCGGGCACCACGCGGACAGGATTCGCCCGGTTCAGCCCCGAACGCCCCGGATTTGCAGGTTCAGGCAGCTGATGATGCGCCATCCTATACTCTTGCAGATGCTATCGGCACCTTCCCCGGCGAAGAAGGATTATCCCTTGAGTTACCAAACAGCTCTGCCGAACAAGATGGTGCTGCGAGCGCAACGGCGAGTGCAGGGGCACGGAAGCCGGGCAGTGAGGGCGAACGCGCATCCGGGTATCGTGCCTCGATTTGGCCCTATGTTCAGGACCGCATCGTGGACGATATCGAGAATAATCGTTCTACAATCGTGTTCGTGAACTCGCGTGGGCTCGCCGAAAAACTTACCGCGGCTCTCAACGATATTCATGTGCGCCGCGAGCTCTCACGGCGCGAGCTTGCGGGTGAGCCTCTGCCTGACATTGGCGAGGAGCCAGATATTGCGCCGCTGGCGCGGGCGCATCACGGTTCGGTGGCGAAGGATCAGCGCACGCTTATCGAAGAGTCCCTCAAGAATGGTTCGCTGCGGTGTGTGGTCGCCACAAGTTCACTGGAGCTCGGCATCGATATGGGGCATGTTGATGCGGTTATTCAGGTGGCGTCCCCGCCGTCGGTGGCTTCCGGTCTGCAGCGGGTGGGCCGTGCCGGGCACCGCGTGGGCGAGGTTTCGCGTGGGCTTTTTTACCCGAAGCATCGCGGGGATTTGTTGGGCTCTGCCGTGGCTCTCTCCGGTATGCTCGCCGGGTCTTTAGAACCGCTTACCGTTCCCGCGAACCCGCTGGATGTGCTTGCTCAGCAGACCGTCGCCGCCTGCGCTCTGGGACCTATCGGGGTGGATGCCTGGTACGAGGCGCTGCGCCGCACCGCCCCTTTCGCGAACCTTTCGCGCGCGCTCTTTGACAGTACTTTAGAAATGCTGGCGGGCAGGTACCCTTCCGATGAGTTTGCGGAGCTTCGTCCGCGTATTATTTGGGATCGCGCCGCCACTGCCGATGCGCCAAGCGGCACGATTGAGGGGCGGCCCGGTGCGCAGCGGCTTGCAGTAACTTCGGGCGGGACGATTCCCGATCGTGGGCTTTTTCCTGTCTACCTGGCCGGTTCTGAGGATTCCAAGGCGCCTAAACGGGTGGGCGAACTGGACGAGGAGATGGTCTACGAATCGCGGGCGGGCGATGTTATCACCTTGGGTGCGAGCAGTTGGCGCATCGAGGACATTTCGCACGATGCGGTGCGCGTGAGCCCCGCACCCGGCGAGCCTTCACGCCTGCCGTTTTGGCATGGTGAGCGGGTGGGCCGCCCTGTGGCGTTGGGCCGTCGTCTGGACAGTTTACCCGCGAGTTAGCGAAGTCTGCGGGTGCTGACTCCGGAAGCGAAGACGCCTCAGCGACGGTTGCGATACGCGCCGAGCTGACCCGGTTAGGGCTGGATTCTTGGGCGAGCGATAATTTGCTTGCCTATATTCGGGAGCAGCGCGAGGCTACCGGCGTGGTCCCCACCGATACGCGGTTTGTGGTGGAGCGTTGCCGCGATGAACTGGGAGATTGGCGCGTTATTTTGCATTCGCCGTACGGATATCCGGTGCACGCACCTTGGGCTGTGGCGGTGGGCGCCCGCGTGCAGGAACGGTACGGTATTGATGCCAGCGCGCTTGCGGCAGATGATGGTATTGTGCTGCGTATTCCCGCGGTGGAAGATACCCCGCCGGGTGCTGAACTTTTCCTCTTCGAGCCCGATGAGCTAGAGGAGATTGTCAAGGATCGTGTGGGCGAATCGGCGCTTTTCGCATCTCGTTTTCGAGAGAGCGCCGCCCGTGCCCTGCTTCTGCCGCGCCGCGATCCGGGCAGGCGCACTCCCCTATGGCAGCAGCGCCAGCGTTCGGCGCAGCTGTTGGATGTTGCGCGCAAATACCCCGATTTCCCGATTCTGCTGGAAACCGCCCGTGAATGCTTGCAGGATGTATACGATGTTCCCGCGCTTCTTCAGCTGCATCGGGATATTGCCGCGCGGCGCATCAGCCTGTCGCAGGTGCAGACCGAGGGGCCTTCGCCTTTTGCCCGCACCATGCTTTCGAGTACGTGGCGGAGCATATTTACGATACGGATGCACCCGCCGCCGAACGCCGCGCGGCCGCCTTGGCACTGGATCCGGCGCTTTTAGCGGAGCTGCTGGGTACCGCTCAGCTGCGCGATCTGCTGGATCCGCAGGTGATTCTTGAGGTTCAGGAGCGTCTTCAGCGCACCGGGGCGAAGTATCGGGCACGCGGGGTTGAGGGCGTGGCGGATCTTCTGCGCCAGCTCGGTCCGCTCACGGCGAGGGAGCTGGCGCTACGGCTGCGCGGGAATGAGAGGTCCGGGGTTGAGGCCGCGCCCGAGAACTCTCAGAGCACTCCAAAAGGCAGCGAAAGTCGATCTAAAAAGGCTGATATTTCACATGAAACCGGGGATTCAGCCGAAAATACCGATGAGGGTCTGCCGGAAGAAGACCTTGAAACTACCCCGCACGCCACCGACGAAGAGGCGCGCAAGCTGGCGGAAGAGCTGGTCGAATCCCGCAGGGCGTTCGTTATCAATCCGCGCTCAAATACGGCGGGCAACACGGAACCGATCTATGCCGCCGTGGAAGATGCCGCGCGGCTGCGCGACGGGCTAGGCTGCCGCTTCCGGTCGGGATTGCTCAGGCATACCTCATGCCGGTCGCCGCGCCGCTCGAAGACCTAATCTCGCGGTATGCGCGCACGCACATCCCCTTTACCGCAGCCGAGGCGAGCGCCCATTTCAGTCGTATTACGCCGACGGGTTCGGGTGCTATTCTGCCGGTTTTACGCGCTTTAGAGACACAGAATCGACTGTTCTCGGGTGAGTACCTGCCCGAGGAATTACGTGTATCTCGCGCGGAGGCAGCCGATACGATACCGCTCTCCCCCGCGCCCACGGCAAGCCTGGAATGGGTGGATGCCGAGGTGCTTCGCCTGCTTCGTGCCCGGTCTTTGGCGGCGCTGCGCCGCGAGATTGAGCCGGTACCGCAGCGTGCCTATGGCGCGTTCCTGCCCGCCTGGCAGGGAGTGCGCGCGCAGACGGTCAAGGTTTCGCGCAGGCTCGCAGAAACCACCGAATACGGTGCGTATTACGAACCCGAACGCACGGTTCAGGTTCTCGCCGAAAACAAAGGTTCATCCGCCGAGGCATTAGAGGGTCGCGAAGGGTTACTGACGGTCATTGATCAGCTGGCCGGGGTGCGTGTGCCCGCCTCTGCTTTGGAGACCCTCGTCTTGCCAGCTCGGGTGCGTGATTATTCGCCGCAGCTCTTAGATAGTCTGTTGGCCAGCGGAGAGGTGCTTTGGCGCGGTGAGGGCGAAATCTCCGGCAATGACGGCTGGGTGAGCCTGCATCTTACCGAATCCGCCGAGCTGACCCTGCCCGATTCTTCCCGCACGCAGGCCTTGGATGAGCTGGGTCCGGTGGAGCACGCCGTCTTTGAGGCGCTTTCTGGCGGCGGGCTGTTCTTTATGCCGCTTCGTGAGCGCGTGAACGACATCTTGACCTCTCGCGCCGCCTCGGGCGAGGTTGTGCATTTTCCGGAGGCTTCGGGAGGTATCCGCCGCGCTGTGGCGCCTGGTGTGGACGGGTCTGGTCACGAACGATACTTTCGCCCCGGTACGTGCCATGCTGGCGGGCGGGTCGAGTGCGCATCCGGTGCGGCCCGCCGCTCCCCTAGCGCGCCCGGTGCGCAGGCGCGGTGCCGCACGACTGTCAGCGGCGCGTACTTCTGCGGGTGCTTATCCGCGCAGGTATAGCGGCTTGAGCGGCACTCGTGCCAGCTCTTCTGATCCGCAGGTTTCGGCCCGGGATTCCGGGCGTTTCAGCCATATTAGCCTTCCCCAGAGCCGCCCTCATACTGGGGGCACCGAGTCTTCGCAGGAAGCAGATGCAACCGTTACCGCCTATGCTCGCGCGGAACTTCTCTTAGACAGGTACGGTGTGCTCACCCGCGGCGCACTCGCCTCTGAGGATGTGCCCGGTGGCTTTGCGGCCCTGTACCGCGTCTATGCGGCTGCCGAGGAACGTGCCCTTGGTGCGGCGCGGATACTTTATCGAGGGGCTGGGTGCGGCTCAGTTTGCCTCCCCGGCAACGGTGGATGCGGTGCGTTCCTACGCTAATGTTGGCGCTGATAATCCGCAGAATACCGGAGTAAAGCGAACAAAAACCGAGGAAGTATTCGGTTTATTTGAGGGTGTTCTGTTGGCGGCTACAGATCCGGCGAATCCTTATGGCGCGGCGCTCACATGGCCTTCCGTCCCCAGCTTACTCTCGGCCTCTTCTACACCCGGCGGTACGGAAGAGGCTGCGCGCGAAGGCACAGAGACCGCCCAGTCCGTGCGGCATCGTCCGGGGCGTAAGGCGGGTGCCTGCGTCATCCTGCTCGATGGTGAAGCGGTCCTCTATCTGGAACGCGGCGGCAAAACCCTGCTGTCTTTTACGGCCGACCCGCTCAAACTTGAGGCTGCGGCCCCGCTGCTGGCGCGCATCGTGCAGGCGGGTATCGCTGAGAAGATCGTGGTGGAAAAACTCAACGATTGTGATATTCTGGCGACCCCGGAACCACCGGCTCATCGGGGAGCGTCGAAGACCGATTCTAACCGGCTGACCGAGCATCCGGTGGTGGCGTTACGGCGCGCGCTGCTTGCGCAGGGCTTTTACACAACTCCGCGCGGTCTGCGGATGCGCCGCTCCCTCTAAACGTATCCTCAGAACTGGGGTACCTAAGCATCTTGGGGTACCCAGATATGTGGGTGCTTTAAACGCAGAAACCCGCATCGAGGGAACCGAAATATTTTCGGCAGCTCCCGATGTGGGGTCTCGTAGAGAGGCTCTAGTAGCCGCCTCCGGTGAGGTTATCGGCGGCGCCCATGCACAGTTCGATAGCTTCTTCGGTGCGCATTGCCCGTGCCCCCGCCGAGACACGCCCACGTGCTTTCCCCTGCACCACGTGCCGGGCGAAGTAATCGACGAGGTGCATCCAGCCGCCAAGTATCATGCGCGTGCGGTCGTTCACGGGCGTGCCGGTGCGGTGCAGCATCCATTTGAGGTACTCATCCGGGGTGTCGGGAACGTCGCTGGTAGCTTCAGTGCTGCGCCCGGCCGCACGGTCAAAGTAGACGTGTAACGCCGTGTGCAGCGCCTCCTGCGGGTCTTCGTGATGCTCACTGAGGGTTTCCAGAACTGCCCGGGCTTCACGGCGAGTCACAGCAGCAGCCAGGGACTCCTTGCCGGGGAAGTAATGGTACAGCAGGGCACGGGTAATCCCGGCTTCCTTGGCGATGTCAAGCATGGAGGCACCTACCACTCCGCGCCGGGCAAAATGTGCGGCGGCAACATTAATAATCTGCTCTTCGCGGGCGGCGGGGGTCAGCCGCGTACGGTGCGGCACAGGAAGCTTCCTTGTCTTATTTTTAGTGTGGTTGGGTGCGTCTTGACTCATTTCGGCTTCGTTGCGTATATAGTGTTCCATCATTGCCCCTTATATGTTCGATTGCTCGAACCCTCTTTTTTCAATCCTACCGCTTCACCCTGAACGGCTGTGGGTTTTCAGAAAATATGACGCCCAAACGGGCACCTGGTAGCCATATTTAACGCCTCAAAAACTATAGAAAAAATCTATACTGTATAAACTACAGCTTTAATTAGACAGATAAAGTGGATATTTCGGGGAAATATTACGCCAACAGGGGGCCGCCGGTAGAATCGGAGTATGCCCAGACGAGCCACACGAGACACTAAAACCCCGCCGCTGCCCCAGCGGGCGGGTATTGACCCGGTAGCGTTTACCCTCCCCAATGACCCGGGGGCCGCGCTTGACATCGCGGGGTCAGCGCACCCCAATCAGCCAGTGAGAACTGTCGCAGATTTTTTTAGTGGCCCGGTTCTACCCGCATAACCCACGAATTATTACGGACCGTCTTGAGCGCGGAGAGATCCGTACCGATAACGGGCGTATTCTCACCGGCGATTCACCGTACGTTCCCGGGCTCACCATCTGGTACTACCGGGAACTGCCCGAGGAGCCTCAGCTCCCCGATGACCTGCCGGTACTCTACGAAGATGAACATGTGCTGGCGGTCGATAAACCGCATTTTCTGCCCACCACCCCGCGCGGGGCGTTTGTGGCCCAGACGGCCCTCACCAAGCTGCGGGTACGCGAGGGAAACCCGCTGCTGGTGCCGGTTCACCGGCTGGACCGGGCGACGGCGGGGGTGCTGCTCTTCGCCAAAACGGTTCCGGCGCGGGGATTATTTCAGACCATGTTTGCCCGCCGCGAGGTCTTCAAAGAATATCTGGCGGTGGCCCGCCCCATACCCGACCCTCAGGTGCGTGCCGCAGCATTATCGGGTGAGCTGACGGTGCGCACCCGCATTGAGAAAATACGGGGTGAGCTGCAGGTGCGGCAGTGGGATCAGCCATCGTGTGAGCGGAAACTATTGAACCCCAACGCCACCACCGGGGTGCGCATCCTCACAGTTTTCGATGCGCCCGGCCCGCACCATACAGCCGATACACCTCGGCACACCGGCGCAATCGCGCACCCGGCACCGGGCTGCCCCGTCACAGGTGGGCAGCTGGCACTGTACCGGTTACGGCCGCACACCGGTAAAAACCCACCAGCTGCGTGCCCACCTGCACCTGCTGGGGGCGCCCATTGCAGGGGATGTGCTCTACCCGAAGGTGCTGCCGCCAGCCGATGCCCCAGCGCTGCCGCTTCAGCTAGTGGCGCATCGGCTGGAGTTTGAGCACCCCGTCACGGGCGAGCAGGTGCGGTTACGCAGTATGCGGAAGCTGGCTCTTCTACCGTCATAATCCACCATAAATTCAGCCCTGAGGCCATAAGCCTGCACGTGAAGGCGAACATTTCCCACAAGATGGGATAATGTCAAGGTAAATAAGGGTAAAGTATAGATGAGTAAAACTGTCTCGGCCCCCGGGAAAGGCATTTATGGAATCCACTCACACATCGCAGGCGCCCACCCACACCGCAGCCGACTACGCCCAGCGTGCGGCTGATCGTGCCCGGTTAGCCGCGGATTCGGTGCTTCACCAATTTGCGCACCGTCCCTTGGGCGTGCCCGGAACGCTTCTTGGTTCCGTGCAGGTGCCCGAAACCCGGCCCCTCAGCAAACGGCTTAAAGACTGGCACTACTGGTGGCAGGCGCATTTTTTGGAGTGCGTGGTAGACGCCGGGGAACGCGAGCTGCACGCCGGTAACCGGCTGGGTGCCTCAGAATGGCTTTCGCGCGCCCGCGCGCTGGTGCGCGGCATTAACGCCCGAAACCTGGGCACATTCGTGAACGGCTTCTACGACGATATGGCGTGGCTGGCGTTGGCCGCCGGTCGCATGAATGAGCTGTCCCGCGCCATGAACGGCGGTGAAGGTGATACCGGTGCGCAGGACGCCGGGAACGTTCTGTTCCCGCAGCTGCGTTCCGGCATGTCACCCTACGGTGGGGTGAGCTGGTCAAAGCAGAAACGGGATTTCATTAACACCCCGGCGACGGCCCCCACCGCCTTGGCGTTTGCCCGCGCCGGTGACGTTGCCGACGCCTCCGCCCTGGTGACCTGGCTCAATAACACCCTGTGGGATGCGGAGCGTTCGCTCTACATTGACGGGGTGAACGTGCGCACCGGCAAGGTCCGTGATGTGGTCGGTGCCCGCGACATCGACTTGGATTACGAGCAGAATATTTACACGTACAACCAGGGGACGGCTCTGGCCGCGCTGCTGGCGGTCGCAGAACGCAGCCCCGAGCAGGCACACTCCCTGGTGCGCCGTGCCGAGCAGCTGATTGTGGGTATTGTGACCCACCTGAGCGAGGAGTTCGTGTTCAGCGACGGCCAGCGCGGGCGTGTGCTCGCATCCGGCGGGGACGGCGACGGTGCGTTGTTTACCGGTATCCTGGTGCGGTACTTGGCACAGGCGGCACAGTGCGAGCTGCTGAGCAAGGATGCGCGCCTGCTGGCGGCCTCGCTGGTGCACGGCAGCGCCCGCGCAGTGTGGGAAGGGCGCCGCGAGTTCGACCCCGAGCTGCCGCTGAGCGAACCGGGTGTGAACACCAGCGAAATCCGTGGTGACGCGGTGGCGGTGTTCTCCCCAAGTTCACGGAGCAGGCGCACACGGTACTGCCGGCGGGCACCCCCGTGGAGCTCTCCGGGCAGCTGCAGGCGTGGATGGTGCTAGAGGCATCAGCCCTGCTAACGCGCGTATCCTAGACGGTGCGCCCCCAGGGCGGGCGCGCTAATGTCACCAAAATTACCGTTTTTATTCTTTGTGCGGGTTCTTCGCGCGGTATTTCCGCGCGCCAGTGCCCGGCGGCGAGCACCCCTCCCACGGTGGAAAGGCACACATGAGCAGCAGCAATAGCGAGTTTCCCAACCCCGGTTTCGGGTTCACCGTCACCAGCCGTCTTGCCGAGACCGCGTCCCCGTCTGCTAAGCGTGTGGAGGCTAACGGCGGGCAGTTTTTGGGGCGCACGGGTGTGATTCGCACCCCGCACGGCGATATTGAGACTCCCGCCTTTACGCCCGTGGGTACGAAGGCGACCGTCAAGGCGGTGCTTCCCGAAGCGATGAAGGAGCTCGGGGCGCAGGCGCTTTTGGCGAACGCCTACCATCTGTATCTGCAGCCCGGCCCCGAGATTCTGGATGCCGCTGGCGGGCTGGGGCGGTTTATGAACTGGGACGGGCCAACCTTCACCGACTCCGGCGGGTTCCAGGTGATGAGCCTGGGTTCGGGGTTCAAAAAGGTGATTGACATGGGAACCGTTGCCGATGCGAAGGGGGCCGATGGGCGCCCGATTGGCGACGACGATGTGGCTCACGGCAAAGAGCGCCTGGCGCATATTGATGATGACGGCGTGAATTTTAAGTCCCATATCAACGGGTCTATTCACCGTTTTACCCCCGAAGTTTCAATGCAGGTGCAGCATCAGATCGGGGCAGATATCATGTTTGCTTTCGACGAGCTGACCACTCTGTACAATTCCCGCGGATACCAGGAAGAGGCACTGGAACGCACCCGTCTGTGGGCGCTGCGCTGCATTGCGGAGCATGAACGGCTCACGGATGAGCGCACGGGCAAACCTTACCAGGCACTTTTTGGGGTGATTCAGGGCGCGCAGTATGAGGATTTACGCCGCAAAGCCTGCCGCGATTTAGGTGATATGCCTTTCGATGGGTTCGGTATCGGGGGTGCCCTCGAAAAGGAGAACCTGGGCACCATTGTGCGCTGGTGCGCCGAAGAACTCCCGGAGGCTAAGCCCCGCCACCTGCTGGGTATTTCGGAACCGGACGATATTTTTGTGGGGCTGGAAAACGGTGTGGACACCTTCGACTGCGTCTCACCCACCCGCGTGGCGCGTAACGCGGCGCTCTACTCCCCCACCGGGCGTTTTAACGTGACGAATGCCCGGTTCAAGGCAGATTTCTCGCCCATCTATGAGGGGTGCGACTGCTACACGTGCACACACTATACGCGCGCTTATCTGCGGCACCTATTTAAGGCGGATGAGCGGCTGGCGGCGACCCTCGCCTCCATTCATAATGAGCGGTTTATCGTGCGCATGGTCGATGATGCACGCACCGCGATCGCCGACGGCACCTACTTTGAGTACCGTGACGAATTCCTCGGTAACTATTACTCTGGGAAGAAACCATAGCTACGAAAGGCCTACTGTGAGTGTTGCGAAGGTACCTGATGAAGAGCTGCTCGTGTTTGACCACGAGATCGCGGCGGACCCCAAACGGGTGTTTACCGCCTACCTTGACCCCTCACAGCTACACCGCTGGTACGGTCCGGCGGGGTGGCGGGCACAGACGGATGACCTTGTTGTGGAGTCCGTAGTGGGCGGTATTCAGCGGGTGCGGATGGTGAACGATTTCGACCCGGGGGCCACCTGCGTGCTGCAGAGCAGGTTTCTGGCTATTGAGCCGTATCACGAGCTGGAGTACGCCGAGCAGCTGCCGAACCACCTGGGTGAGCCCAGCGACATTCTGGTGTATTCCCGGTTCCGTTTTCACCCCGAGACGGTGATTACTCCCGAGGGTGTGGGTGAGGGCACGCGCATCACCGTGGAGATCGGCCCCATGCCCCCGAATGTTCACGAGGAGGTACGCACCAGCTGGCGTTCCACCTTCGCCCGGCTGGATGCGCTGCTCACCGAACACGACGACCCTGAACAAGAAGATGCCAGCCCCGAACAAACGGATGACGGCCCCGGCCAGGCATCGGATCCTCGCTAGGGGCAAGCTGCACACCGCCTCATTCTTGGCCCTATGTGGCGCGGGGTGCCGCACACCCTCTATACTACAAGTGACTCCAGTCACCCTCGAATTGGATGGGATCATGATTATTCAGCGCCGCTGCTACGAAAACGACCGCTAATACCCACGGCACACGCACACCCGCGAACACTGACGACGCGGGTTCTACACGTATGCCGTCAACACCCCACAGGTATAAGCACTCGATGTTTTCAAGGAACAAACACATGAACCCCAATACACCCGCCAGCGCGCCCAAAAACCCGTTACGGGCCAACACAGCATTTCAGCGCACCGCTGCGGCCCTCGCCCTCAACCAGCTCTCAGACGCAATGTCTCTCATCACGATCACCTTCATGGTGATAGCGATGAATAGCTCCCCCGAGCTCGCATCCCTGGTGCTTTTCTGCTGCAGCTTCACCGCAATCACCGCCGGTATTATTTCCGGCACCATCGTAGACCGCATGACCCCGCGGCGGGCACTCATCCTCTCATGCGCCACCCAAACACTGGGTTGGGTGGGCGTGCTTGCCCTCAGCATGAGCGGGTCCCGCTCTATTGTGGTGCTAACACTTATTCTGGTGCTGCTGACCGCCGCATCCCAGCTGGATTACCCCAGCGAGCAGAAAATCATTGCCGCGACCGTTCCCGTCACGGATCTTGGGCGCGCCTCAGCCATAGGGCAAGCACGCGAATCAGCCGCCAGCCTATTCGGGGCACCAATCGCAGGATTTATCGCGGGGATATCACTTCACCTGCTGCTTGCGGCGCAGGGGCTGCTCAACCTGGTGGCCCTCGCCGTGGTTCCCAGCCGCAGAAGCATCGACCAGTATCGGAAGACGAAAAACAACAGCGACGACCCCGCGCCCGGCGGCAGCACCGTATCGGCCACCGACAGCGCGGCACCTGAGACGACCTCCGGGATACTCGCGGACTTCAAAGACGGGTGGCGGCGAGTACTCGCCGACAAAACCCTACTGGCAATAGCCGCCGTGACCGGAATCGCAAATTTTGCGACCACCGGTATTCCGCTCACCCTCATCTACTACTACCAGTCGGCTGGCTTCTCAGCACTGTGGGTGGGGGGTACTCATGGGCGCCTTCGGGGCGGGAGTACTTACCGGTTCCACCCTGGTAGGTTTTCTCACCGACCGGCTGGCGCTGAGCACCCTGGGGATATACGCCGTGGGTACGATCGCGGCAGGGCAGCTCGCCGCAGTATTCATACACCCCACGTTCTGGGCGACAGCCGTTGTGTTCGCGCTCGCCGGGGTGCCGCTACCGGCGTTTAACGCCAGCATTATGGCCTACGTGAACGCCACCACCGACGAGGCCGCAATAGGCAGGGTGCACTCGGCGCTGGGCGTGCCCGTCATGGCGCTAATGCCCGCAGCGACACTCGCCGCCGGGGTGCTTTTCGGTGCCTGGGGTGCTGGCACCACCCTACTGTTCTTCGCCGTATTCATGATGCTTTCGCTGGTGCTTATGCTCGTACAGCCGGGCCTGCGCGCCCTGCCCAAACTCTCCGAACTGGAAGACGTGAACTCATAGTCCGCGCCCCTCACCGGCAGAAAAAAGGGGGAACAAATCGCAGCCAACACAAAGGCGCTTTAGCGGCAGATAACGGTTTCGGGCCGTTGCCTGCCGCTAAAGCGCCTTTAAGAAGGAACCAGCAGTAAATAGCTGCGGCTACTGGGCTGCGGCACCAGCAGCCGACTCAGAAGCCGCCGCGGTGCTCGGGGATGCGCCAGGCTGCGCAGGGGCAGTACCGCCGCCCTGCTGCTGGGAGGCTGGGTTGCTCAGCTGCGCAGTAAACTTCACACCCCCATTAGCCGCCGTGCATTCGGCAGAGCTGGACTGCTCATTCCACGAACACTGGGCATCCTGAATGGTCTGGCTGGCGCGCGACGACGCCGAGGTATTCACGTACTCCTGCATCACCGTCAGCGCGCGGTCACACACTACCGCACCGTTCTGTACGGTAACGACCGCACTGCCATTCTGCGCCTGAATATTGCCGCAGCTCTCGCCTGCACGGGCTATTTTCTCGGCGGGAGCCTGGGGGTTCTTGGGGTTATTGTTGGCACCGCCCTGCCCGGAGCCTGCGGCGGCGCTGGCGCTTTCGCCAGCCGCTGCGGCTGTGGGTGCCCCTGCGGCGGCCGAGCTGGTGGTGATAGTGCCCCAGGTGGGTTCGTCAGATACCGTGGCGGGGGCGGTACCAACCGTGGGCTCCTGCGCGGCGGTACTCATCTGCGGGGATGCGCTCGCCACGGAAGCACTCGCGGAGGCGCTGGCGCTGGCGCTGCTTGAGGCGGCTGATGAGCTGGGGCTTTCCTGCGCTTTCTGATCTCCTGACGAGCATGCTGTTAGCGCCAGAGCGAGCGCCGCACCAACGGCGAGAACCGGGTAAGCTTTCACGGGGTTTTCTCCTTGATTTATCGGGGTGTATTAAGCCGGGTTTAATTTTACCTCTCCCCGCCGGGGACTCTTACCCCGCAGCGGCTGCGCACCAGCGCATACAGCAGCAGGTTCGCCGCCGCCGCACCGGTTGCCGTCGCGCCGCCGATCATGACAATAGTGCGCGCATCCCCCAGTATTCCCGGCGTACCGAGTAGGTCACCCACAAGCACCATTGAGCTGAACAGCGAGCCGATAAGAGCCCAAGACTGCCCCTGACGATGCTCAGGTACCCGCGTATACACCATGTCACGAATACCCATATTGTGGATCGAGTTGAAGAACCCGCCTACCAGGAACCCAGCTCCCACAATCCAAGGATTCGCCACCAGCCCTTCCAGCAGAATCGCGGCGCCGATAAAGAATCCGCCCCACAGAATCGCGTTTACCAGCTGCGGTTTGTACCATCCGCGCCCGTAGAAAATGCTGGCGATGAGCGCGCCGACAGCCCACATCGCCAACACGAGCGAATACTCGAAGGCGGTGTTTGTGATGGATTGCAGGTAGAACACCCCGGCGATGCCTTCCATCGTGGTGGAAGCAACCACGATCCCCATCACGGGTAAGAAAATCACGAGGGCGCGAGCGCTGGAAATAGCCGAGAATCCTAGGAAAATATCTTTAAAACTATCGCGTTTAATCGCATCGGACAGCTCATGATCGGGCTGTGCTGGCACGTTAAACCAGGCGATGACTGCCGCAGCCAACAAGAGCACCGAAGAGTCTACTATGGTGGCGGTCATGTTCCAGGTGGCGAAGAAGGCGCCCACAGGCGGGGCTACGATCGAGCAGAACGAACCGATTCCCACAATAGCGGCGGATGCGCTCGACGGGGTCATACCCGGCGCCTTCGGCAGTAGTTTGAATTCGGCGGCGTTGGTGAGATTTCCGGCGGCCCCGTTGAGCACGCTCATGGCAACGATAGTGACCGGATGCGGGAAAAACGCAATGACCGCCACGCAGAGAGCGGAGACGGCCAGGGAACCAGACCAGCAGGTTCGACCCGAAAAACGATCGGCAACCCAGCCCGTAAAAGGACCGAAGAGTATGCCGGTGAAGAACCCGCCGACGGCCATGACGGTGAGCCACCAGGGCTCGGCAATGCGCGAGATATAAACGATGAGGATCAGCCCGAAGGATGCGTCCGCGAATCCATCGATCAGGGTGATGAGCAGAAGGGGAGTTTTGACGTATTGAGCTAGTTTTTTCATGTTTTCGTTTCGGTTCAACACCAGGGGTGTAAGACATCTATAGACTGTGCCCTGCCGCCTGCGCTTATTACGCTAGTAGTTCTACGCAATACTAATCTCAAACCCCTCTAGGGTTAATGAATTCAAAGTTATATTTTTCTTATGCGTGCAGATCGTCACCTCAATAAGATTACCCAGCGCGTCTCTTTGGCATTCCACACTGTGAATGACCCCTAAATCCTCATTGGTAATATGCATTAGCGTAAAAATATCGCCCTCTTCAATGTCGAAAAGACAAGTAATCTCATCGGCCAGTTCTACTTCTATATCTCCATCATTGGAGGAAAACACCGCGAAGCCGTCCTCCAGCTCGAAAGAGCCACCGGTACATGGGCTGATAAAACTGCTTTCCACCGGTGTTTTCCGTATACCCTGAGACAATAACTCCATGCACTGATTTTTGTAAAATATTTTTAAACATGGCTAGTGTAGAATCCTTTATTCATGAGTTATGCCTTCTCTATTTCGGGGCCACTATTAACTATTAATCCATTCCACCGCGTGCGCCAGTATTTCCTCTAGGTTATTGATGCCGCCGTAAGCAACAAAGTTATCGTTACAGGATTTTACTGACAGCCAGTTGTCCTCGGAACGGTCAACGAAAATATTCATGCTTTTCTTATCGGTCTCTCCCGTAAGAGAGACCGTCCACCCCGGGTTATCTAAGGTATCAATTTCAACCCCGTACATGTGCTCCCAGGTTCCGTCGCATTTTGATTGATACCATTGCTGTAAAGCTTTTAATAAATCACCCATCGGCTTAGCCCTTTTATTGTATTTATCTAAAGAAATACCAACTGCTAACTCAAATTTATGTAGTTATTGTATGAGACAGGTTCGGTGTAACCCAAGAAAAACCGATAAACTAAGCAGAAGCCACCGCCTAAATACACACCAGCAGCACTTGGTACACCACCAAGTACATCCGCTACAGCTTAGTTTTTATACTAGTAAACTTCGTGGCTCCCCAAGGAGCGCGCCTTGTATATTCAGTACAAACATCTCCGCATCCCTCCAAGGGGAGCCACGTTACTGCATGTAGAAGCCCGCCTGTGAGGCGCTTACTGGGTAATGGCTGTGGCCGACCCGTGACCGAGCATTTTGTGACCCTCCAGCATGGCGCGCTGAGACGGGTTTAGCCGTGCCAGCTGCTCGGCGGTTGAGTCCCAGAATGCCAGCACCGTAAAAGCACGCACACAGTCGGTGCCGTTGACGGGGTTAAGGATCTTATATCCCACCCGCACCGAGGCGGCTGTAATCTTCTCAATGCGCACCCGCACCGGTATGTTCTCACCCGTATACGGCAGCGGCGCCACGTAGCGGATACCGTGCTCAGCGATGAGCGCCTGCACCCCGTCGGCCATGGTCTCAAACAGCGGGATAGGCGGGGCGGGCAGGTTTTTCGGTTTCTGCCCGGACGATGGTGGCGGGCCGAATAGGGCGATACGTGCCTCTTCCATAATGGACAGGATGGCCACGTTATTTACGTGGCCGTAGGCGTCCATATCTCCCCAGCGTGGGGGCACGTATACGGTGATTTCACGGTCGGTGCGGCCTGTGGTTGTTTTGTTCGTGTTTTCTTCGCTCATAGTTCAACTGTACAGCGCGGGTGTGGGAAGCACTAAAGGCTCAACGGCAATTATCCCGCAGGCGGTGTACAGAAGAGGCACGCACACTAATTGTGTTCTAACCATAATCATATACGGTGTAAATATACGGCATACCGCACATAAAATTGCTAAAGCTTATAGTAAAGGTTTTATATTTACTAAAATACTGCTCCCCGAAGGCTTCAATGCCTTCGGGGAGCAGACAACACACAGACATTTGAACGCATACAAGATCATACGGTTCACTAAATACTATATCTCTGCGGCCTCGGTAAAACCTCATTTTCGCGGGAATATTACATAAAATTCTGAAAATAATTACCACAGGTCACCAACCCCGCACGTTCCTGTGCCAAGGTACGCGCATGGGGTACAGTTCCGGTGATGCAGCGGCGCGGGAATGTGCATACAATAACCGCAACCGTGCCGGAGGCAGGTAGGCTGCCCGTTGTTCGGGCGCCTGGTTTCCTGTGCTCTAGTGCCCAGCCTCAGCGGAGGTTTTAAGGGCCTCAGCTTCCTCGTCAAGGGCCGCAGTGTGCTCGGCGGAAGCCTGCTGCGCCTGAGTAAACGCATCCTCATCAACCGTGAGCGTATGTTTCACACGCGCGAAGTACACAATCGTCAGAACCAGGAAGTACCCCACGCCCACAATCGCGGGGACAAGCGAGCCGCGCACCATGAACAGGGCAACCCACACGGTGAAAAGCACCATGATGCCCGCGCCCGCCGTCACGCGCCCGCCCCACAGGCGGAACGCCGAGCTTTGACCCTCAACCCGCCGGTACACAATGTACGCGAGCAGAATCAGCACCCACACGGTGAGCGCACACACCATAATCAGGAAGATCATGGAGAGGAACGCCTCTTGCGGGCTGAATAGCGCCAGCAGAATAGCGATAACAACGCCGCTGGTGGAAACCCATACGGCACGCGAAGGCACCCCGGAGGCGTTCACCGCAGCCAATGCACGGGGCGCCATACGGTCGGTTGCCAGCGAGTGCATCAGGCGGGCACCGGCATACAGGTTAGCGTTTGCCGAGGACAGCGCCGCAATGAGCACCACAAAGTTCACGAAATGCGCCGCGCCCGTAATGCCCAACTGGTCAAAAACCAGAACGAACGGGGAGGTTTCGACTTTCTCCCCCAGCTCGCCCGCCGAACGCCACGGAATAATCGACACCACAATAAACAGCGCCAGCACGTAGAACGTTGCCAGACGAATCATCATAGCCTTCGCACTGGAACGCACCGACCGGGCGGGGTCCTTGGCTTCTGCGGCGGAGATAGAGATCATCTCAATACCGCCGAAGGAGAACATCACGACCGCCAGCGAAAGCCAGACCGAACCGAACCCGTGGGGCATGAACCCGCCGTCGTTGAAAAGGTTGGCGGTGCCAGCCGCCGCATGCCCGGGAAGCCCGAAGAACACTAGGCACAGGCCCACCAGAATAAAGGCGATCACCGAAATAACTTTAATGGACGAAAGGAAAAATTCGAGCGTACCAAAGGATTTCACGCTCGTAATGTTCAGAATAATAATTGCGACACCGAATACCGCGATGCCCGCCCACAGGGGCAGCTGCGGCCACCAGTAATTCAGGTAGGTGGCCACAGACACCAGCTCCACACCGGTAATGACCACGGTCGCCGTCCAGTAGGCCACCCGCGTCAGAAAACCGGCGTACGGGCCAAGGTACCTGGTGGCGATGGCGCCGAAACCGCCTCGCACCGGGTAACGCACCGCCATTTCGCCGGTGGCCGCACCTATGACGGAGGCGAGCGCCGAACCGATAGCATACGCGAGAATAACGGCTGGCCCGGCCATGGCGATTGCCCGCCCGGACCCCAGGAATAGGCCGGTGCCAAGCGCTGAGCCCATGACGATCATGGTCATCTGCCCGTGTGAGAGGGAGCGCTTGAGTTCGGCACGTTCGGGGCGCTTGTGCGGGTGCTCGGCACCGGTTCTGGGTGATGCGGAGTGTTGAGGGTCGGAGCCGGTCATGGGGTTAGCCTTCCACGAGATGCTGGGGAACTATGATGAGCGTGTTTGTGTTTCTAGGGTAGTACACCCGCCGCCATTACTACACCGGCGGGCAGAGGATGAAATATCCTCTGCCCGCGGTTATAGCTCAACAGGCTACGCGTCTTCTTTCTGCGGTTCGGTAAATGCCTCCAGGTCGGCCCGTGGGAAACCGCCGCGTTTTTTTCGCCAGCACCACGTAGAAAATGGAGATAATGGCGAAGAACACCACACCCACCTGCACGGATACTACGGCGCTCGAATCGGGAAGCATGAACAGGGCAACCAAGGTTGCAAGCACCCCGGCAAGCCCCACACCCGCCGTAATGCGCCCACCCCAGACGGTGAACCCTGAGGAGTTCCCCTGGTGCTTCTTGTACGCCTGGTAGGTCAGCAGAATCATGATCCATACCACCAGAATGCACAGGGTGACCAGGGCCATTAGCAGCTCGAAAATATTACTGATTTCTGCCACCGCCATAACAGATGCGACCACCACACCCAGGAAGGAAAGCATAAGCGCGGTGACGGGCACACCGTTATGGTTCGTGGTGCCCGCGAACTGAGGCGCCATTTTATCGCCTGCAAGCGCGTGGAGCAGGCGGGTTGCCGCGTACAGTGAAGCGTTCGCGCCCGAAAGCGCGGCGATCAGAATCACGAAGTTGGTAATGTCTGCCGCATAGGGAATACCCAGTTCGGAGAACACCATCACGAAGGGTGACTGGCCGATGTCTTTGCCGGTCTGCGCCGCCTGCTGCCAGGGCATCAGGCACAGAATGATCAGCATTGAGAGCACGTAGAAGCTGGAGAGCCGCCAGATCATGGCTTTAACACTGGTGCGCACCGAACGCGCCGGGTTCTTCGCTTCTGCGGCGGAGATGGAAAGCATTTCAACGCCGCCGAAGGAGAACATCACAATTGCCATCGAAACCCAGACGGCGCCGGGACCGTTGGGGAGCAGCCCGCCGTCGTTCACGAGGTTTGCGGTGCCCGCCGCAGCGTGCCCGGGCAGGCCAACGAACACAAGAAGCAGCCCCAGCACAATAAAGACGATGACCGCAATTACTTTAATGGAGGAGAGGAAAAATTCGAGGGCGCCGAAGGATTTAACGCTCACCAGGTTCAGGATGAGAATCAGGATGCCGGAGGCCGCCACTGTCACCCACAGCGGGATATCGGGGAACCAGTACGAGAAATATTTGCCGACCGCCACGAGTTCGGCGCCGGTCAGCGGCACGGTGGTTGCCCAGTACGCCCAGCGGCCAATATACCCGGCGTAGGGGCTGAGGTATCTGGTGGCGATGGTGCCGAACCCACCGGGAACGGGGTGGCGAACCGCCATTTCGCCCGCGCACGCAGCGATAATAGCGGCGATCATAGAGCCAACAGCGTAGGCGATAATAGCACCGGGTCCCGCAATTTTAATGGCGGAACCAGAGCCCAGAAAAAGGCCGGTTCCCAGGGCGAGGCCCATCGCGATCATGGTCATCTGACCGTGCGAGAGGGAACGTTTCAGTTCGCCGTCGCCGGTTGCGGGGTTATCAGCAGGCTTCACGGGGCCCTGTTCTGCGGTGCTCATAGGTTTCTTTCGGTGGGTTCTTGGTGCGGCACCTCACGCATTAAGTGTGCGCAGGGTACTGAATAACTATTACTCTCTGCGGGGGCAGGCGCAAACCCGCTGGCAGGGGCACAGGCGGGTTTACCGGGTTTTGGGTGGGGTTTTCACGCATCCGACCCCTAAAATCTCAATATGTGAAACATGGGGTGGGGGCTTCGGCCTGCTGCCTGGCGCGGCCGCCCCGCAGAGGGTCTCTTTGGCGGTACAGAATTTTAAAAGCAGCCGGGGTGGAGAACACGCGATCCTCCACCCCGCCATATGTTAGGCGCCCCGCATGACGTTTTTAGCTCTTGTACTCGACTTCGTGGCGTTTGAACCAGCCAATCACCGGGTAGCTGATAGGCATGAGCACAATCTCAACCAGGCACTTATACACGTACCCGACCAGGGTGTAGCTAATGAACTGATCCAGGGTGGTAATCCCCAGAATAGGTGAGGCAATCGCACAGAAAATAATGGTGTCCGCCAACTCACCCACAAGGGTTGAGGCGATCATACGCGCCCACATGAACCGCCCGGAGGTGGCTTTCTTCATAGCGACCATCACCCACGCATTCAGCAGCTGACCCGTCAAATACCCCAGTAGCGACCCGGCAAAAATCTGCCATACGGGACCGAGGACAACAGCGAATGCCTCTTGATTCGTGTAGTAGCTGGCGGGCGGCAGGGCGACGGTCAGCAGGAAGCACCCGGCAGCGAACGCTGCCGCCACAAACGAGGCGATAATAGCCCGGCGAGCGCGCTTAAACCCGTACACCTCAGAGAGCACGTCGCCGAGCACATAGGCCAGCGGGTACAGGAAGAAACCCCCGTCACTGGGAATGAAGTTGCCGTTCGTGAACGGCGGGAACTCGAACGGCAGCGGCCCGAACTCAATACTCTTCGTGGCCGCAATATTCGAAATAATCAGAATCACGCAGGATGCGCCCAGCAGCAGGTCGAAATAGCGGCGTTTACCCGCCCAAGGGACGGGTACGTTCGTGGTATCGGGGCGCGCCTCATTGGTGGGTGTGGACATTCTTCTCCCTGGTAGGTTCTTTCCGTCACCGCACGCCGTGCCCAATATGCTGCTGCCCGTCACCTCCACAGGTGGGCGGGGCCCGCAGCCACACGACTGGGACACACGGCGTACACGGTCTTGTGCTGTATTGCCCGTCTGCCACCCGAGCATCACCCATTCTAACCCACGCCGACGCCTCCGCAACGCCACACGCCCGGCCATACCCGGTGCACAACCCCGGAACGGTTTTACATGGTTTTAGCGCGAGCGGTGGCCTCATCCCGTATCCGCTTCACCTGCTGGATGCGCCCCGCATTCTGCTGCACCCACTCACGGTTAGCTGATAGCACCGCCTGGTCAAGCTTCTCGAAATAGTGCAGCTTCTTATCGCACGCGTAGTCCGCGGCGGCCAGCTGCTGCTCCTTCGTATTGGTGAGAACACCTTCACCCCGGTACAGCCCGGCGATCGCCTCAGCCCGCTCAGCCACCAGCGGCGGCGCGCCCACATTATTAAAACCAGCGTCCTCTAGGCACTGCTGGTAGGCGCCCCGGTTCTCATCGTGCACTTTGCGGGCTGCCTCGGCTGAACGCGCGCCCAGCTGCCTCAGCTCGGGGTACAGCGCCTCATAGGTGGCGTAGTTCTCTAAGGAACCGAATACTTTCTGGACGGCTATACCTTTGCACCCGTACTCAGCCGGGTCAGCGGTGACCGCAATGGGGGTGAACAGGTTCGGGACGGAGGGGGCCGTCGATTTGCCCCAGTCGTACTTTTTGCGGGCGCAGGTTCCTGGAATCCAGTTGCGGGCGGGAACCGTACATGGCCTGCCGCTGCGCCGACGAGAGGTAGCTGAGGGTCGGGTAAGTTTCGGGGATCCACAGGGTGGTGGAGTAGCCGCGGAACTTCGCGTCTTCCTCACTCTCGAAACGGCCGCTGATTTCGGAAATACTCTCATGCGCCCGCAGCCGCGCCTCCCACCCGCCAGAGGTGAAACCGGCCTCACGCATGCACTGCGCGCCCGCCTTCTGAAGCGCCGTATTAATCTCTGCGGGGCCGCTCAGGTACTCAAGCACAGCCTGCTCATCACCTGAGGTTCCCTCCTGCTGTGTGGCGCCCGCCCGCCCGCTATCTATCCCGCCGCACCCGCTCAAAGCCAGCATGAGCGCGGCAGCCGCCAGCAGTGAGCGTTTACCTGTTCGCATGGTCCCTACTGTTCCTTTGACGATGTTCACCGGTAGCCACCGTGGCTACCCTCCTCACTATCGTACGTTGAGGGTACGCACCTCATTGTCTTAAAACCACTGTACCTATTCTTTGTAAAAGCGGAAGCCACCCGGCGTATTGTTTCGGTGAGCTAAAACTTTTACCCTTGGGCTTTTGACTCTTCTATCAGCCCAAGGGCGGATAGGAGGAAAGGCATAGACGTGGCAGGGGATTTGGCTAACACATTCGGTCTGGGATTCTTATATTTACCTGCCAGATGAGCATTAGCACATGCCTGCTCGTAATTGTCATAAGGAAAAATTTTTGAGGAATAGTTTTCTCATCTTTCTCCGAGACTCCTGATAGCTGACGATAGTGCTGTTGTGCTTCCTTCTGGTCTTGGTAGTTTTTGACTCGTGCATAATGCGCGTTAAGCCACACTTCAAAGCATGGTACGCTCACAACAGCAGTTATGTTTCTGCTCTGACAGTCTTTAATAAAACCCTGCATCTTTTCAGGACTATGGTCGTCCCGATCCACCACGAGCCACACCTGATCATAGTTTTTGGTTGGTACTTTTGAGAGAACCCGTAAAGGATCCCCCGAAATATCTTTGACCGTTACTGAGTACTTCTCGTGCGGCCCGTTGACCTTATCGCGTAACCATTCAAGGTAGCAAAGCTCTGTAACCTCCCCATTGGTCACAACTAAAACAGTGGTCTTTGTGCTACGTTTTTTGGTGCTCTTAGCGCGACGGCTCATTGTTCCGCCTCTAAAAGAGCACGCAACTCAGACATGTATGTGGTGGGGATGGCCCCGAAAGCACCGGTGAGATACTGTTTCTGAATATTGCTCTTGGGGCGAGTATCAAACTCTTCCAGAGAAAAAATGTCGCTGGCGCCTTCGTCATTTTTCTCGGTAAACCATACTTCAGGAGAATCGAGCAGCCGCATAGGGATATTTCCTAACAGTGTTGCATCATGCGAAGTAAAAATGAGCTGAGCTCCGGTACGGTTCATGTCAGGGTTCTTGAACATGCTCACCAATTCAGCCGCCAAAGTGGGGTGCAAGCTGGAGTCCAGTTCATCCACCACCAACATGCCTCCTTGTTGAAGAGCACCTACCGCCTGACTAACGAGAGCAAGCCAGCCGAGAGTACCGTCACTCTGTGCGTTAAGACCCAACCGTGCCTCTTCTGTATTCGCTCCACGATGGTATACAGAAATCGCACGTGCAACATCTAGAAGCTCTTCTTCACTATAAAGAACAGGGAAAACCCCTTTGAATACTTCCCTTGGGCCATATTCATCAATAGCTTTTGCTAATGTCTTCGATAAACCCTCCGGAAGTTCTTTACGATCTATTTCAAGACGGGCAATTCCAGTGTCAGCCACACGCGCCAGAACGCTCAAGTAACGCGACCAAACGGCGCTGATCATATGGAACGTAATTTGTATGATGTTTTCTCGGCGCGATGACATATCGCGTACAAAGTGAATACTCGCGTCAAGGGCACGTACCAGAGGGGCAAGGCTCTCGTGCCCATATTGCCGTGCAACCGCTAAAAACAGCTGATCTGGCTGCGTAATTTTATTGACTTCACGGGTGGCGCCTTTCAGCGAGGGCCCAGCCTTTACGGTAACCGTGGAGTCCTCTTGGGTGCGGCGTTCAAAGAGTAACCGTGCTGTACCTTTTGGGTAGGCGTGCATGGTCTCAAGGGCTATAGCACCACGTTTATCTGCCTGTACCCGATAGTCATAGCGCACCTGCTCGTGCGTGAAACTCAGCGTATAGGTGGTCTGCGGTTCAGGCGGGTTTTTGAAGCAGATAGGGGTAGTACAGGCGCTCGCCGGGCCTACGAATAGCCCGATTCAAGCTGACGAGAGCACGAATAATGGTGCTTTTTGCCCGATGCATTCGCCCCAAAAATAGCAGCCACTCGGCTCGTGGTCTCCTCCCAAGTCTGCCCATTTTTTTCGGCACCTGCGTTTTTGAGGGAGGGAAGCACCATCGACAGGTATGCTTCATCCCTGAAACATTCATAGTTTTCAACCGAAAATTCAAGAAGCATATACCCATACTAGCAAAAGAAAGGCTTCTCTGGGAAAATTTTTCCTAAATACCGTCTTATTTTGGTTATATTCTGAAAAAGAGACACCCTCCGCGGTGGGGCGCATGGCCCGCCACCGGAAGGGTGTCTCAATATGGGGGAAGATTAAAACTTCGTGCCAGTTAGACGCTCGTAGGCTTCAATGTAGCGGGCGCGGGTTTTCTCCACCACAGCCTCGGGCAGGTGAGGCACATTATCGGAGCCGTCCCAGCCTGCCTCCGGCGAGCGCAGCCAGTCGCGCACATACTGTTTATCGAAGCTCGGCTGGGATTTGCCTGGCTCATATTCGCTCGCGTCCCAGAACCGTGAGGAGTCGGGGGTGAGCAGCTCATCGCCGAGGGTGATTTCGCCGCGGTATGAGTCGGTGCCGAACTCAACTTTGGTATCCGCAAGGATAATGCCCTGCTCGCGGGCGATCTTTTCGGCGGTGGTGTAAATGTACAGGGTCAGCTCTTCAAGCCGCTCGGCCACGGCCTCCCCCACTTCTTCCCACAGTTCTTGGCGGGTAACCATCTCATCATGTTCACCCACCTCAGCCTTACCGGTGGGGGTGAAGATTGGCGGCTGCAGGCGGGAGCCGTTCACCAGCCCAGCGGGAAGCTCAATCCCCGCAATGGTGCCGTTCTCACGGTATGTCTCCAGCCCCGACCCCGTCAGGTACCCGCGGGCAATGCACTCCACCGGGAACATATTCAGCGACTTGCAGATCATGGCTCGCCCCGCCACTTCGTCCGGCACGTCCGTGGAAAGCACGTGGTTTGGCACGTCCCCCAGCTGTTTAAACCACCATAGGGAAAGCTGCGTCAGAACCGCGCCTTTGTCGGGGATTTCGGTGGGAAGGATCTTATCGAAAGCACTAATGCGGTCGGAGGCGACCACCATGACGGAGCCTGCGCGTACCTCAGCGTCGTCGCTGATAGTTAGCCCGGCAGCGTCGTAACGGCTTTCTTCGGGAACATACAGGTCACGGACTTTACCGGAGTAGACGTGAGTCCAACCTGGAATCTCAATGGGGGCGGTGCGGGAGGTCATGGGCATCTCCTGAGATGTGTTCTGCGGTGGTTGAAGAGCTGTGTACTTTTTAACATACCCGATATGATGCCCCGGCGTGCAATAGTACGCCCTCACGGGTTCTGAGGGTGAGGTGGCACTCTTAAAGAATGAGGTGACCGGCGTTTGGGTGCGTTGCCGGTCACCTTCTGGCGGGCGGGGTAGCGCCCGGTCGGGAGCATCGAATAGGATGCCGCACCAGATGCCGCGGATGCCCCCGCCGCGTTAGTCGCGAAGTTCGGGCACGGTAATCGCCCCCTGCATCGCTTTCAGGGCAATATCGGTGCGGTATTGTGCGCCTTCCCAGGTGATGGCTCGTACCCCTTCGTAGGCGGCATCGCGAGCCTGGGCAAGGGTATCACCAAGCGCGACGACGGCGAGCACGCGGCCGCCCGCTGTCACAATCTCTTCGCCCGCGACGGCGGTTCCGGCATGCACCACATGCACACCGGGCACGTTGGATGCGCTCTCAAGCCCCGCGATCGCATCGCCCTTACGCGGGGTTCCCGGGTAGTTTTCTGCCGCCATGACCACGTCTACGGCGGTGCGGGGGTCCCATTCCAGGCGGGTGTCTTCGGCGATCTCGCCGCGGGATGCCGCAAGGAGCAGCTGCCCGAGCGGGGTGCGCAGGCGTGCCAGCACCGCCTGGGTTTCGGGGTCACCAAAGCGAGCGTTGAATTCGATGACGCGCACGCCGCGGCTGGTAACGGCGAGCCCGCAGAAGAGCACGCCCACGAACGGGGTGCCGCGTTCTGCCATGCGCGTGATGGTGGGGCGGGCGATCTTTTCGATCACTTCGTCCACAAATCCTTCGGGCAGCCAGTCAAGTGGGGTGTAGGCGCCCATCCCACCGGTGTTTGGGCCTTCATCGTTGTCAAAGATGCGCTTGAAATCCTGCGCAGGAGACAGCGGGAGCACATTCTTTCCGTCGCTGATGACGAAGAGCGACACTTCGGGGCCGTCCAAAAATTCTTCGATCACCACGGAACCGCCAGCGGCAAAGCAGGCGTTCGCATGCTCTAAGGCGGCATCCCAGTTCTCGGTGACAACCACGCCCTACCCGCGGCGAGCCCGTCGTCTTTCACCACATAGGGGGCACCGAATTCGTCAAGGGCTTGCGCCGCTTCGGCTTCGGTTGTGGCGACGAAGGCGCGGGCGGTCGGCACGTTCGCCTCCTCCATCACCTGCTTGGCGAATGCCTTGGACCCCTCAAGCTGTGCCGCAGCCGCGGAGGGTCCGAAGACCGCGAAGCCCGCCTCGCGCAGGGCGTCGGAAACACCGGCGACCAGAGGTGCCTCAGGGCCAATAACCACCAGGTCTGCGGCGAGCTCGCGGGCGAGCGTAACAGCCTGCTCGGGGTTATTGGCGTCGATGGCGTGTACCGGAACGTCCTGAGCGATGCCCGCGTTGCCGGGTGCGCTGTGAACTTCGGTCACCTGTGGATCGCGCGCAAGCGCACGGATAATTGCGTGTTCGCGGCCGCCGGGGCCCAGTACCAAAACCTTCATGTACATAAGGGTACCGTGTCGGATGCGGTACGGGCGGGGGCTTCGGCGCTCTTCCGTATCGTGGGGTGCCTATCCCTCAGGCCGTAAAAAAGAGCCTTTATGTGAATAAAGCGGTGAAAAATACTCTTTATTCACATAAAGGCTCTTTTTAGCAGGATAGTTTGGGGTCGCCACTTCAGCTGGCATCTTGCACCATTGAGGGAACGGGAGTAGGCTAAATTGTCTTGTGAATACGGTCTGCTCTACTGGCTGGGCGCATCGCAGGGCATACTACACAGACGAAAGGACCCTCATGAGCGCACAAAATTCCAGCACTCAGACCCCCACCCAAGAGACGCACAGCGAATCCGATATTCACGCCAGACTTTTCCCGATCCTGGCGCGCGTAGCATCCGTAACCGCGGTGCTCATGTACGTCTTTTACTTCCCGCAAATTATCGGCAATATCAACGGTCATAAGGGCGACTGGATTCAGCCGCTCGTCGCCGCCATTAACTGCACGCTGTGGGTAGCATACGGTTTGTGGCGCGAGAAGAAAGACTGGCCCATCGTGATTGCGAATGCGCCCGGCATTATTTTTGGCGGTACGGCAGCCGTCACCGCGCTCATGTAGCCGCACATCCATCCAACTCAAGCTCCCCGCGCCACGCCCGAGGCGAATAATGCGCACTGAAGCCCGCAAAACCCTTTTAATAGGGTGTATGAATAGCGCACACATCGCAGAGGCCACCACCCCCGTACGCGACGCCGAGCTGGCGGTTGCCACCCGCGGCGGCATGATCGAATCCCGCCACCGCGGCACCGTGGTGGTGCTCTCCCCCGGCGGCGATGTTATCCTCGCCCTCGGAGACGCCCACCGCCCCATCTTCGCGCGCTCCACTCTCAAACCGTTCCAGGCCATTGGGGCGCTCAAAGCCGGGGCGCCGCTGCGCGGGGCGCAGGTGGCGATCGCGTGCGCATCGCACCGGGGCACTTTCGAGCAGATGCGCGCGGTACAGGAGGCGCTGGCGGCAGCCGGGCTCAGCGCCGACGCGCTCCAGTGCCCCGCCGTGTACCCCACCGACTCGGGCACGCGCGCCACCATGCTCCAGGCGGGGCTGGCAAAAACACCGCTCGCGTTCGAGTGCTCCGGCAAACATGCCGCGTTCTTGTGGGCGTGCGCGGCCAAAAGTGAACGCGGCGAGCTTGAGCCGGATGCGGCACTGTGGAGCATCGACACTTATCTTGACCCCCAGCACCCGCTGCAGCGCATGATCGTTGAAGAGGTGGAGGCGTTCACCGGCGAGCAGGTTGCGCACGCCAGCGTCGACGGGTGCGGCGCGCCCGTGTTCGCGTTATCACCGGTGGGTTTGGCCCGCGCCTACGCAACCCTGGGCACGGCGATCCGCAATATGGAGGCGGATGCGCGCGCCTCAACCGTAGCAACCGCGATGGTGGACTACCCCGAGCTGATTCAGGGCCCAGACTCCCCCGACACGGTGGTGAGCGAGCGGCTGGACGCTGTGGTGAAAAGCGGCGCGGAGGGGATGCTGTGCATTGGCCTGCGCTCGGGGGCGAGCGCCGTGGTGAAGATTTCTGACGGGTCATCCCGTGCCACGCACCTGGTGGCGCTGCGGGCGCTGCAGGCGGCAGGGTTTTTGACGCAGACGACGGTGGATAGCCTGCTGACTGCGGTGCTTCGCCCCATTACCGGCGGTGTTGAAGACGGGCAGCCGCGTACTGTGGGGGAGCTGGTGCCTGGCACGGATCTTGCGGCGGTACTGGCTGGGGTGGCGCCCGCGGTGGCGGCACGGCACGGCTCAGACGGGGCCTGCCTCACGGCGCACGAGAAAAAAGCACACGAAGAGACAACGCAACATGAGAAAACACCGGGTGAGCCAGATGGAGCCGACAGCACAGCCACCGGCAAGGAGGCAACCGGCGCCCAAGCATCCGGGGCCACTGGCGGTTCTGCGGGGGCCGCACCCGGTCGGGGTGTCAATGGCAGGCCGGTGCGTCATGCGCTCAAGGGCCGCAGGAACGGTAAGAAAGGCAGGCGTTAGTGGCGATACGGCGCAGGGTGTCGGAGGCTGATGGGGCGGCTGCACTGGCCACTGTACGCGGTGTTTTTGAGGCGGGCACACCGCTGACGGGCGGGCAGAACCGGGAAGAGATGGAACGGTTGTTCGCGTCCCTGCCGCGTGGGGTGCGCGCCACCGCTGTGCGGTACAGCCTGGAGGAGCTGGGCACTTTAGCCCCCGGCAATAGTGTTGAGGTGCGGGTGCCCCCGTTTGGGGTGACCCAGTGCGTGGCTGGCCCGCGGCATACGCGCGGCACCCCGCCGAGTGTGGTTGAGGCGTCCGCTTTCGTGTGGTGCGCGCTCGCGCTTGGGGTGCTGGGGTGGGCTGATGCGTTGGGATCAGCCCAGCTGAGCGCAAGCGGTGAGCGGTCTGATATTTCCCGCTATTTCCCGTTATTCTAGGGCGCCGGATCTAGGCACCAACTGCCTGAATAACGCAGCTTATGGTGTATCGCCCACGCCTTAGGGGCAGGTAATACGCCTTAAGCTGCGTTTTCCGAGCTCCCGCCGTTGAGGGAGCCGCTAGGCAGGGCACAGCCCAAAAAGCTAGACTTGAAGATATGAGTAGCGCACACACACCTTCTGATTCCCACCCTGATTCTTCGGGGCATTCCCCGCCCCTGTGCCTGAAGCATCCCCCGAGACCGAGGTCGAGTACTCGCAGGTGCGTATCCGCCGTGCCCCGTCCATCCCGGCGTTTATGATTCTGGGCCTGGTCGTGGGGCTTATTGCGGCGTTTGTTTCGGTGTGGTTCGGCCCGGGTAATCCCTCCTACACGTTTGAGGCGGTGTTTGGGGTGATCGCCGTCATTTTTGGTGCCGTGGGTACGGCCTTGGGGGCGCTTTTGGGGCTGTGGCTTGACCGCCGGTCGGTGAAGAAAGCCCGTATTGCCCGCGTCGAGCCTGAAGACTAAGAGCAGCCAGCCTGTGAGAAATATTCGTATGCCGCACCACTTTTTTCTGTTGGAGGGGGTAGACTGGTTGTGCGTCTTAATCCGGCAAAATTTTCAGCATCACACGCGAAGGCTGGTTAAGGCGTTCCCACAGTCCCGACGTCGAAAAGAAGTGAATTGATTCGCCCCGACGGAAAACTCACTCACGATCTGGATCCGGTTGATCATGGACCCAAGGACGCCTGCGGCGTATTTGGCGTCTGGGCACCCGGTGAAGACGTGGCAAAGCTCACCTACTACGGCCTGTACGCGATTCAGCACCGCGGCCAGGAATCAGCCGGTATAGCAACCAGCAACGGCAAGCGCATTAACGTGTATAAGGATATGGGGCTGGTCTCCCAGGTCTTTGACGAGGCAACGCTCAGCTCCATGCCCGGCGATCACGCTATCGGCCACGCGCGCTACTCCACCACGGGTGCATCCCACTGGGCGAATGCGCAGCCGACGCTGGGCACCACCCCGCACGGCACGCTCTGCCTAGCGCACAACGGCAACCTCACGAACTCGGCTGACCTCTACGACCGTCTGCTGGCAAAGAACGGCGGTAAACCTCCGGCGTTTGGCGAGCTGGCGCAGGGCAACACCACCGATACCGCCCTGGTGACCGCACTCTTAGCTGAGCACGATTTTGCCTCGCTGGAGGAGGCGGTGCTTGATCTGCTGCCCACCCTGCGCGGGGCGTTCTGCCTCACTTTCATGGACGAAACCACCCTGTACGCGGCCCGTGACCCGCAGGGTGTGCGGCCGCTGGTGCTGGGGCGTTTGGAGCGGGGCTGGGTGGTGGCCTCCGAGACGGCGGCGCTCGATATTGTGGGTGCTTCTTTCGTGCGTGAGGTAGAGCCGGGCGAGCTTATCATCATTGATGAGGACGGGCTGCGGTCGCAGCGGTTTGCGCCCGCCCAGCCCGCCGGGTGCGTGTTTGAGTTTGTGTACCTGGCCCGGCCTGATACGACCATTTCGGGGCGTTCAGTGTATGAGTCCCGTGTGGAGATGGGGCGGCAGCTGGCGCGTGAGCACCCGGTCGAGGCTGACCTGGTGATGCCCACCCCCCGAGTCCGGTGTGCCCGCCGCGATCGGTTACGCGGAGCAGTCCGGCATCCCCCTTCGGCAATGGCCTGGTGAAGAACGCCTATGTGGGGCGCACCTTCATCCAGCCATCGCAGACTATCCGCCAGCTGGGTATTCGGCTCAAGCTGAACCCGCTCAAGTCTGTGGTGGCGGGCAAACGCCTGATCGTGATTGATGATTCGATTGTGCGCGGCAACACCCAGCGCGCCCTAGTGCGGATGCTCCGTGAGGCGGGTGCGAAAGAGGTGCATGTGCGTATCTCGTCCCCGCCGGTGAAATGGCCTTGCTTCTACGGTATTGATTTCGCCTCCCGCGCAGAGCTGATTGCGAACGGGCTTTCGGTCAACGAGATTGCTGCGTCCCTGGGGGCTGATTCGCTTGGTTTCATTTCGCAGGATGGCATGATGGCCGCCACCGAGCAGCCCACGAGGAACATGTGCACGGCGTGCTTCACCGGCAACTACCCGATTGAGCTTCCCGCCGAGGAACGGCGCGGCAAGTCCCTGTTCGACGCCTCAGAGAGTAAGGGCGGGCCGCTGTCTGGTATGGCTGCTGAGGTGACGGTCGAGCGCCCCGTCCCCACTAAGCCCGAGCACGCTGAGGCCGTGTCGATTGAGACCCGCGCAGGCACTGACTCACTGGAGCACAAGTTTGAGAGCAGCCCGCTGCCAGCGGCACCTGCGGGCGGGGGTGAGCCCGCACCGGGTCAGGACGCACCAGCCGGTGGGATGTGCAACCCGGGGCCCGATGCGGAGCTTGAGGCCCTGCTGACCGACGATGATCTTGTTCCGGCATCCGCCACGAAAACTGCTACCGATAAGGACTAACCCGAATGACTGAGAATACCGCCGCCGTCACCTACGCCAGTGCGGGCGTTGATGTTGAGGCGGGCGACCGCGCCGTTGAGCTCATGAAAGACGCGATTCGCGCCACCCACTCCCCGCCGTGGTAGGTGGCGTGGGCGGGTTCGCGGGCCTGTATGATGCCTCGCAGCTAGTGAAGTACCGCCGCCCGTACTTGGCGACCTCCACGGACGGGGTGGGTACGAAGGTTGCTATTGCGCAGGCGCTTGATGTGCATGACACGATCGGTTATGACCTGGTGGGTATGGTTGTGGACGATATTGTGGTGTGCGGTGCGAAGCCGTTGTTTATGACCGACTATATTGCCACGGGCAAGGTGGTTCCTGAGCGTATTGCCGATATTGTGCGCGGTATTGCGGGGGCGTGCTCTGTGGCGGGTACGGCCCCTGGTGGGTGGCGAGACGGCTGAGCATCCGGGTTTGCTGGCCGCGAATGAGTACGATGTTGCCGGTGCCGCCACGGGCGTGGTTGAGGCTGACGAGCTGCTGGGCCCTGAGCGGGTACGTGAGGGCGATGTGCTCATTGGTATGGCGTCTTCCGGCATCCACTCAAATGGTTATTCACTGGTTCGTAAAGTTATTAATGTTGCGGGGTGGGGCCTGGAACGTCAGGTAGACGAGCTGGGGCGCACCCTGGGTGAGGAACTGCTGGAACCCACCCGCGTGTACACCGCGGACTGCCTGGATCTGGCGCAGGCATTCCCCGTCAATGGCCCCGACGGGCAGACCGGCACCGGTATTCGCGGGTTCTCACACGTGACCGGCGGCGGTTTAGCAGCGAACCTGGCGCGTGTGCTGCCGCAGGGCTTGGAGGCCCGCGTGGACCGCTCCAGCTGGCAGATTCCGGCGAATTTTCTCGCTGATCGGTTCGCTCGGCAACGTGCCGCTGCCCGATTTGGAACGCACCCTGAACCTGGGTGTGGGTATGGTCGCTATTGTGGACCCGTCAGTTGCCGAGGCCGCCGCACGCCGCCTCAACGACCGGGGTGTTCCCGCCTGGGTCATGGGCGATGTGGTGGCCGCCACCGAGCCCGATACCGACAGCCCCGACTATGTGCAGGGCGCTAAAGGGGTCAATGGCGGCGCGGTGCGCCTCTTCGGCCAGTACGCATAATTATTTACTGCCCGTTGTGTAGCGGGCGCAGCAGAGCACGCGGTGTTCCCGCCCCCTTCCGGGGCCGTGGGAACACCGCGTGCATGTGTTTGTATACCCTATGAAGTTCTCCAGCGAGCGTATCGCTCCCGGTGCTGTTCACCGTATACGCATCACCTCCTGAGCTGGTGGGTTTCGTGCCAGCCTGCCCGGGCCACCCGCGAGTAGAGTGGATGAGTAGCAATGTTCGGGTACCCCGCGCACGCTGTGCACCTGAAAATCTAGTAGCGCCTGCCCGTATATTCTTCTTCGACGGATGCACCGCTGAGCTTGCTCAGCTGCAGCTCGAGCGCGGTGTGGTCTTCACGCTGGGGCGTGCGGGCGGGCAGGAACACCCAGCGGCGTTGCACCGCGAAGCTCACTGGAATCAGCACCGCCTCGGTGAGTACTTTGGCAGCTGCCAGGTGCGTGCCAAGGGTCATGAGCGTCTCCAGCAGGGGCCGCGTTTGCCGCGAGGATGCCCACCGCCAGCGTTGCGTACCGCATCAGCGAGTTCCCGGGTGAGGGCCGGGCCGCCCCGTCACGCATCATTAGCCGGTTCACGCTGAAGTTCGCCAGCGCCGAGATAATGCGTGCGGCAATGACGGCCACCAGCAGGGGCGTACCGAGTGCGACAAGTGTGAAAAGTGCCGCCGCATCAATCAGGAACCCCGCGAACGAGGAGGCGAGGAACCCAATGAGCGGCGCGTATATAAGCGCCGAGTCACGCACGGGCCGGAAATGACTGGTGGGGTTGCCGGGCTCATACACTTTCACAATGGGCACCTGCACCAGGTTGACGCCCGCACGGGTGGCCCGCAGCAGCATGGTGAATTCGTACTCGTACTTGTCCCCCGGTATGTTCAGCGCCCATTCGATCATCTGCGGGGTGAAGCCGCGCAGCCCGGTTTGGGTGTCTGCTAGCCGGGCGCCGGTGGCGAGGGTGAAAAACCCGATGGTGAGAGCGTTGCCCACTTTTGAGCGCGCGGGTACTGTGCCGCTCCCCTGGGCCGTGTTATCGGGGAGGGTACGTACCCCCAGCACGAGTGAGTGTTTGCCGCTGTCAGCGTGGGTTGCTGTGTGTGCGCCGACCCGCAGGATATCCCGCACCAGGTGTTGGCCGTCCGCGTCGGCGGTGACGACTACCTGCCGGGGCTGATAGATGCGTGCCCAGTTCAGGCCGGTGCGTATGGCTGCGCCTTTGCCCAGGTTGACGGGGTGGGTGATAACGGTTGCCCCGGTGAGCGTGAGTTCGGTGAAGATCGGCGCGTATTCGCTGCCGGATCCGTCGTCAATCACGAGCACCTGGATGCTCTCGCTGTGGGCGGTGAGCTGGTGTGTTAGCCGTATGAGTGAGTTGTCGGGTTTGTAGGCGGGAATGAGTACTATCATGCGGCACTCCCGGCAATGTAGAGAATATCGCTGGTGCCGCGTTCTTTGCTGCCCCTAGGGGTTTATTGACGAGTTTCCCGTTGAAAACCATGACTGAGGAGCCGCCGCCGTCAAGGTTGTAGGCGGTTTCGCATCCGTGTTCTTTGAACATTTGGGCGAATTCGGGCATGGTAACCCCGCGTGAGTACCCGTCGGAGCGGCCGTCTACGACCATGAACAGCAGGTGGTTGTTTCCCAGCACACCCACGCCGGTGCGTGGCTGGTTGCCTGTGGATGGAGTGGTTACCGAAGTTGGTATCGACCTCAACCTGGTCGATGCCGCTCATAACCTCGGAGTTTTTGACGAGCGCAGGCCCGAAGGAGAGGGTGTTCAGCACACCGGAGTCAATGAGTGCCTGTGCGTTGGTGCTGGTTTCGTCGTAGAGTTTGACGCTGCCGTCCCGGTAGAAGGCGAGCCCTTCACGGGCGGGCGAATCGCGGTAGGTGACGCCGTTGCGGATGACGATGCCGGTGTCACGGAACCCGTAGTAGTCCCCGTTTATGGCCCAGATACCGTTGTGCTGCGCAGCAATATTGGAGGGGTGTCGATAATGTTCTGGCCGAATTTGTTATTGGCGAAGGCGGAGCGCAGCAGCGTGGCATTATTGAGTTTTACCTCGGCGGTGAACGAGACGACGGCGTTATTGCCGCTGCCTTCGGTGTAGCTTTTGAGGGTGATAGAACCTTCCTGCGCGGTGAGCCCGCCGTCGGTGATGCTCACCCCGGTGAGCTCGGTGGGGTCTGCGGCCCCAGATGGGTTGTTTTTACTTTGCTGCGCTGCCTCGTAGGCGAGGGTGTCTTCGATTTGGGTGTGTTCGGCGAGGTACCGGTTGTAGGCCCAGCCAGCCCCGACCCCCGCGACGGCGAGGGTGCCGATGCCGCCGCCGATGAGGACGCGGCGGGTCATTTTCTTTGCGGGTTTGGTGCCGCCGGGGGTATTGGGGGTACTATCTGCCGGGGCGGGGGTGTCTTCGGTGAGAGTGTTTGAGCCGGTGATATTCTGTTCGTTCTTCATATTTATAGGTTGAAATACCATCCCATGCATGGGGCATGAAGAACCTTTATTTTAGCTATGCATCGCAGCTCATATTTTCTTATTATTTTCTGATCTCACGCTTACCCGCGGCTCACCTTTTCCTGCTATGTGCAGAACGCATCTGGGAAGCGCCAGTACACAAAACCGGGCCAGCACCACCTGCCCCATCCAGTTACACAAGCTGAAGGCACAAAAAAACCGGTTCGGGCATCCCCTGGGGGATGCCCGAACCGGTTGCATAGCAGGCGACATGAGGCCAGTGCCGCGCCTTATACTTTTAGCGATGCACCTCAGCTATGCCTCGTCGTCGTAGTTTGCATATTTCTCTGCGTACGCCGAGTAGTCATCCTCATCATCGTAACGATGTTGGGACGAGTCGGAGGTTTTACTCTTCTTAGCGCTACTGAGCTCACGCTCAAGCGCGCTGTAATCGGTTTCGGGGCTGAAGTACTTCATCTCCCGAGCCTGCCGTGTTGCCTTAGCCTTCTGACGGCCGCGCCCCATGGCGTGACCCCCTCTTTCATCCTGTCCGTGACTGCCGCCCGCATGGCGCGCGCAACCGACGGATCGCTTGTACAGTCTTTCCTGCCTTCTAGGGTACCTTGTTTGACCCCTTATTGTCTTCCTGACAGACACATATTCTGCTAGAAATCTCAGAAAAACCGGGGGCAAACACTGCCTATTGCGGGTTTGAAGCTTACCGAACACCCTTTTTATTTTGCACGGGTTATCGGCAGCTTTAGCACCCCGAGAGTGCGGAATACCCCATCCCCTCCTACCGACGTATTAGGAGAGGACGGGAAGTCGTATCCGGCACAACAGGCCGCTGGGTTAGGCTGCGGTGAAGCTGCCCAGCTCACTCGCCCCGCTTGCCGCAGTGGTGGATGCAGCATCTACACTGCCGGAGGTCACAGAGACGGTGTAGCTTTGCCCCTTGACAATATTCTTATTCGAGACGAGCACCAACTGCACCCCTGACGTGGTGATCTTATAGTTCGCGACCACGGTGCCTGAGGAATCGGTGACCTGAACGGTGCTGCCCTGGGTGAGGGCCGACGAATCAGTAATTTTTCAGGTACCCGCTGGTCGATGCTGATGAGGGGGCTTCGAACATGTCGGCGGTGCTGCCAGTGGTGACGGTTCCCCCGTTCAGCAGCAAATCACCGTTGGAGTCAAGGGCGTTATTGCCGCCAGCGGTGGGGCCGTTTACGGTAACGGTGCCGCCGCTGAACGTTGCGGTACCGTTCGAGTCGATCCCGTCGCCCTCGGCGTTGACCGTCACAGTGCCGCCGCTTATATTAATGGCCGCGTCTACCACCTCGAAGGTGCCGCCACCACCACCGGGCATAGCACCGTCAGTGGGAGGCTGGGGCATATTCTGGTTTTGCCCAGTGCTGCCCTGGCTGCCGCCGGGTGCGGCTCCCCCGCCGGCCGGGGCCTGCTGCACCTGACCGTTCTGGTTCTGCTGGGTTTGCTGCCCGGTGGTGGCCGTCCCACTGGTGGTATCGGATGAGGTGTCAGAGGAGCTGTCTTTGAGGGAGGCGTTAATACCGTCATCCGAGCTATTGACGGTCACATCACCGTCAAGAATATTAATGTACTGCGCCTCAATGCCTTCATTGGATTTCTCGATGTTCAGGGTGCCACCGGAAATTTCGAGAGTGTGCGGGGCCTTGAGCCCGTCGTCCCCAGCCGAGATAGTCACCGATCCGGCGCTCAGCCGGGTGAAGCCCAAGCTTTCGTCATCGGTGTTGGTGGATTTAATGCCGTCTTGTGCGGCAGTAACATTGACGATACCACCGGTAATATCAACATAGTCCTTGCCCTTAATACCGGTGTTCGCGGCGTTGACATCAAGGGTGCCGCTGGCAATAACCAGCCCGCCAGTAGTGTGGATGCCCTCCTCGTAGGCGCCCTTCACAGACAGGCTGCCCTCCCCGGTGAGGGTCAGGTTCGCGGTGGAGTAGATGGCAGCATCCGGGTCGTCGTCACCGGTGGCAGTGTAGTTAGCCTCATCAGCGACGGTGTTCGTGGTACCCGCAGCAGTGTAGATAATTGCTTCGGCGGCGCTCACCACATTAATGGCCGCCCCGGTTGAGTTGGTAATCTTCGCGTTATCGAGTACCAGCCGCACCGTGTCGGTCTTGGCTGCTTCGATCTTCACTTGGCCGCTGTACTCACCAGTGATCCGGTAGGTGCCGCCGGAGGTAATGGTGATGGTGCCGTTCTCGACACTGACCCCATCGGTGGCGGTGGGGTTCGCCAGGTCAATAGTTTTTCTCGCCTGAGGAGTCCCAGGTGAGGTCCTCATTGGTGTAGTGGGTTTGTGCGTCTAGTGTCTGCCCTGCGGCCGTATTGGAGGTGGACGTTCCGGCGGTGGTTCCTGAGACTGCGCTGTGCACGGTAGAGGTACCGGAGGTGAGGGTGGTGCCGCTGGCGGTGGAGCATCCGGTGAGCCCCAGCGCGGCGATCAGAGTTACGGAGGTTACGGTTTTGAGCATTGAGTTCTTCATACCTCCTATATTTCGGCAGTTAGTTAAGCCTCAGCTGTGCTCGGGCTTTTTCTGCGCAATGTCTTAGGGGCTGCCCCCATCTGCTGCAGCAAATCATGTGAGTCATCACGAAATTGAGCATAAAAAGACACGCGATGCGCCGGTTTGAGCATCGCGTGTTTTCTGATTGTGCATCTTCAGCCCCTGTACCGTCACAAGCCACAAGATAGCGGCTCCCCGTCTCCTCCCATTGTGTTGGGAGGGAACAGGAAGCCGCGGCTGGCTCAGCGGGGTGCTGGATTAAAGCGGCGGTGAAGCTGCCCAGTTCGGTTGCGCCATTCGCCACATCGGTGGAGTCAATATCCACATCGCCGGAGGCCACGTAGACCTTGTAGTCCTGCCCCTTGACAATATTCTTATTCGAGACGAGCACGAGCTGCACCCCTGACTTGGTGATCTTATAGTTCGCCACCACCTCGCCGGAGGAGTCGGCCACCTGGACGGTTTTGCCTTGGGTCAGGGCAGCGTTATTAACGATTTTCAGGTGCCCGCTGGTTGATTCCGTTGAGGGTGTCTGGAACTTTTCGGCGGCGCTGCCGGTGGTGACGTTTGCCCCGTTCAGCAGCAGCTTGCCGTCAAAGTCAATAGCCCTGTTGCCGCCAGCGACGGGGCCGTTCACAATGATGGTGCCGCCGGTGAATACCGCGTTGCCGTTTGTGTCGATCCCGTCAGCATCAGCGTTGACGACCACGGTGCCGCCGCTAATATTAACGTCTGCGTCTACCGGAGCGGCGCCAGCACCATCAGCGGGTTCCTGTTCCTGGTCGGCATCGCCGTCATCATCTACCTTGTCGGCTGCGGGCAAGGAGGCGTTAATGCCGTCATCCGTGCTATTGACGGTCACCTCGCCGTCAAGGACGTTAACGTACTGCCCTTCAATACCCTCGTTGGACTTTTCAATGTTCAGGGTGCCGCCGGAAATTTCGAGGGTGCGCGGGGCTTTGAGCCCGTCATCCCCAGCCGAAATAGTCACCGACCCGTCACTGAGGCGAGTAAAGCCTTTGTTTTCATCATCGGTGTTAGTGGATTTAATGCCGTCTTGCCCAGCGGTAACCTTCACGGTGCCGCCAACAATGTCCACGTAGTCTTTGCCTTTAATACCGGCTTTTGTAGCGTTGACGTCAAGGGTGCCGTTGGCGATGACGAGTCCGTCAGTGGTGTGAACACCCGCTTTGTAGGAGCCCTTCACAGACAGACTGCCTTCCCCAGCGAGGGTCAGGTTCGCGGTGGAGTAGATGGCCGCATCCGGGTCATCTGCGCCTTTAGCAGCATAGTTAGCCCCATCCGCAATGGTGTTTGCCGTGCCCGACGCGGTGTAAATAATCGCTTCACCAGCGCCCGCCACATTAATGGCTGGCCCGGTTGAGTTGGTAATCTTCGCATTATCGAGCACCAGCCGCACCGTATCAGACTTACCGGCTTCAATCTTCACTTGGCCGTTGTACTCGCCGGAGAGCCGGTAGGTACCGTCTGCGGTGATAGTGATAGTGCCATTGTTAACGTTTACCCCGTCGGCAGCGGCGGGGTTCGCCAGGTCAATGGCTTCTTCGTCGGAGGAGTCCCATTTGAGGTCTTCATCGGAGTAGTGGGTTTGTGCATCTAGCTTTTGCACTGCGGCTGCGTTGGGTGCGGCAGCGACGGGAGGCGCACCATTGGCGGCAAGGTACCCGGTAGACCCCAGCGCGGTGATCAGAGTTACGGAGGCTACGGTTTTGACCGTTGTTTTCTTCATATTTATTGTTATCTTTCGGTGATTATTGGAATCTCAGCAATCGCTCAAGACCTTAAAAGTCTACCTTAAGTTGAAGGATTGTGTAACCTGATTCATAGATAAATAAACATAAGAAGACACGCGATGCACCAGTTTGAGCATCGCGTGTCTTCTTATTGTGTACCTTCACCTCCGTACCGCTACGAGCCGAAAGACAACAGTTCCACGCCTTCCCCGTTATTCCGCCTTGTCACAACGGGTTTATAGGTATTGTTGGGCTATTCTGCGGCGTACGTGCCCACTTCAACCGCCCCCGGAGCGAGGGTCGTACTGCCCTCCTGCACCGGCTCAGACACCGTATATACCGTATAGTTATTGCCCTTTACGAGGGACGGGTTCGAGACGAAGAACAGCTGCACGCCGGAGGTAACCACCGTATAGTTCGCCACCACCGCCCCGGTCTTGGTATCCGTCACCTGTACTGTGCGTCCGGGGGTAAACACGTCCAGATCAACCACTCGCAGGTACCCGTTCGTTGACTTCTCGGAGGGGACCTTAAACATTTCTGCACCGCTGCCGGCCGCCGCAATATTCACCCCGTTCAGCAGCAGCTCACCGTTGGCATCCACCGAGTTATTCAGGTAGGTTGAGGGGCCGTTAATGGTGACAGTGCCGCCGGTGTAGGTCTGGGAGCCGTTCGAGTCGATACCATCCCCCTCAACATTCACCGTGACCTGCCCGCCGCTGATATTAATGGCGGCGTCAATGACCTCAGTGGTATCCCGTGCCCCTCCCACACTGCCACTGGGTTCCTGCTGGGGCTGACCGTCAGGTGTGGGGTCGTCCTCGGATTCCTGCCCATCGGGCAGGGGGTCTTTGAGAGAGGCGTTAATACCGTCGTCTATGCTGTTTACAGATACCGCACCACCGAAAATATTAATGTACTGGCCCTCCACACCTTCTCGGGCCTTTTCAATATTGAGCGTGCCGTCGGCTATTTCAACGGTGCGGATGGCTTTAAGTCCGTCATCGCCCGCAATAACCTTCACGGTGCCGCCGGTAATACGAGCCCACCCGTACCCTTCCTCTTTAGAGTTGGTGGCTTTAATAGCATCTTTCTGGGAGTTGACGGATACCTCACCGCCCAGAATGTCCACATAGTTTTTGCCTTTAATCCCGGTTTTTACGGAGTTCACATTCAGGGTTCCGTTGGAGATCACCAGCCCGCCAGTGGTATGCACCCCTTCTTCATGGTTCCCGTTCACCGTCAACGTGCCTTCCCCGGCGAGGGTCAGGTTCGCGGTGGAGTAGATCGCTGCGTCTGGTTTTTTCTTACCAGTTACCGTGTACTGCTCCCCATCACTGACAGTATTGGTGGTGCCAGCCATCGTATATACGATTGTCGTGCCGCCTCCGCTGGCGGTAATAGCAGGCCCCGTGGAGTTAGTAATACTCACATTATCTAAGATGAGCCGCACTGTCTCAGGCTCGGCGGTATTAATGCGTACCTGCCCGGTGTAGTCGCCGCTTAGATGATAGTTCCCGGCTTTGGTAATGACTAGGGCACCATCCTCAACGCTCACCCCGTCAGCGGAAGGTTCATTCGCAAGGTCAAGGCGGATTTCAGATCCAGTATCCCAGGTGAGACTACCGTGGGTGTGGTGGGTTTCAGCATTAATTTTTTCGCCGGTTTTCGTATTCGAACTATATTTGCCCGAGGGGGCTTTTGCCTGTTGAGCGGGTGCGGCATTGGTCGGGCCTAGGGAGTCTTTCGGGGCGGCACTAGATTCATTATTACTACCTGAGCATCCAGCCAGTCCCAAACCCACAATAAGGGGTAGAGAGGCTGCCACGTTTAAAGGGGATTTCTTCACTATGCGTCTTCTTCCTGCCTGCGTATATCGGTGTCTGTAGGCGCGTGTCATAACGGTAACGGGTAACGTTTGGCTCCCCATATACCCTTACCGGTGGTTGGTGTTATTGGCGGTTATTTGCATGTTGTCTGCGCGCTGCACCCTAGAATCCCCTGGGTGAGGGGGTCCGTCGAATACGCGCCATGAGTTAGGTGGCGGTAAGCCACGCACTCTACCCTACCATTAGGTGGGTTTAAAAATACTAAATGGGTGACGCCTGACCCTGCGGCATAGCATTCACTGTGGTCTAAAAAGGGTACGGCACCTGCTGCGCTTATTGTGTGAGGCATTGGGCCTTATCACGTTCTGCGCGGCAGGTGCCGTCTCGTACCGGCAATTTAATGTGTTCGTTCTTGCGCCGGTTTTAGTTCAGTGTCGGTTGTGGTTGGTTATTCTCCCTTCTATACGGTGACGCGGGTTGCCTAGACGGCAACTTTAGCTGGCACCAGGTTCATCCACCGCTCAATAATGCGGTGCCACTTATTGGAGGGCAGCTGCGGGTTGAGTGCCGCCAGACCGGTACCGAACTTGGAGATCTTGACGGGCCGGATGCCCGCACGCCACAGGTGCTTGTCTGCGACTGAGGGGGCCGTGCCGGATTTCGTTTCAATAATGACGGTGCCGGGAATCGTGTACTCAACCCCCACCTTATGGCCGTGGTAGTTTTCCCGGGTTACCCCCGCATAGAGCGCATGATCCGACAAGGGCGTCCACGTGAGGTTACGGTCAATGGTCAGGCGGGAATCCACCGGGTTCTGCTCTGAGGCGGGCAGGTAAATGGTGGTGCGTCGATACCCGGTGCTAATAACCGGTTCGAACTCAATGGCCGGGGTGTCAAGAATCCCGTAGAGTGCCTCGTTGACGTACTGTCGGCCCTCTTCAGTGAGCTTGTCACGGTCATCAATGGAGTAAGGAATGCGCTCCTTCACGGTCATGGCGCGTTCGCCTTCGGTCTTGACCTCCAGGAAGCATGTGTTGGTGTCGAGGTAGCTGCGGGTGCGCACCTTGAACCGGTCGGGGCGGTCGGTGGCGGCCGCGTAGTAGCTGACCAGGTTGGGGGTATCGAAGTAGACGGAGTCGTAGGCAAATTCGCGCTGCCCCTCAATTTCGAGTACGGATGCCTCGGCGGGCAGCTCTGCCAGTACCGATGCCGCGTAGTCTGCGTCTACGATGTATTTACGGTCCATGCGGGTCTGCATGGCAGCTTTGTTATTAAGATCGTTCAGGGTAATGCTCTGCCAGTAGCTGGGAATAATTTCCATGATGCTGTTCCTTTCGGGCACCGCCCGGTGACTGTGCGGAAGCCGTGCCGGGTCGGTATTGTCGGTTAGAGCTACGAAAGTAGCAGGATATGCGCGAATCCTTTAGATATTGCGGGACGCCTCATGCAGGTGGTGGCCGTAGCCTTGCTGTGAGGAGGCGTACCCTTGGGCTTGGTTGCCATAGCCCTGAGTGGCACCTGCACCCTGCTGTGTTGGGGTGTTCTGCGCCTTGGCAGTTACCGCATAGTCGGGGGTGTTTCCCTGTTCTGCGGTGGTATCTTCTGCCGGTGGGTCAGGGTTGTAGCTAACCTCTGCCCTGGTAGTGTCGTTGACCATGTCGAGCTCCGATACTTTCACGCTGAGCACTTCGTAGGAGAGCTTCTGGTTCAAGTATGTTTTGAGTTCTTCAGGGTCGCTAATGGCACGATCGACGGTAATGATCTGGGTCTTCTGCTTATTGTCGAAGAAGGGCAGATCGACGACGGCCATGATAATAACGAGCATCGCCATGAGGGCGTATGCCATATATTCGGGATCCAGCCTGACACCTGCGATGAGGCCCAATGCCAATGAGACAAAGTAGTAGGCAACTTCGCGTTGTGCCAGTGGAGTGGAACGCAGGCGGATAATGGATAGCACGCCGAATAGTCCAAGCCCCATTCCTGCACTCGTGCCGGAAGCAAATGAGAGTGCTTCTGTGACCACAAAAACGCCGAAGTTAATGATGGTGTATGAGACCACTAGCTCACGGCGGCTGTGGCGGACGAGGTAGATGGTGCACAGAGCGGCAATTGCTATAAGGTCCGCGATTACCATACTCACTAGGTGCATAGGATTCTCCGTCTGTAGTGTAGTGATTCGGATATTTATAGATTCGCGCTTAATCCTGTGTTGTAGCTGTGTCCTACTTAGATCGCAGGTATGTCTTCCAACGGCGCTGGTCTTATCCTGTATCGCCTCTTTTCTGTTGGCGGTTCATGTGCTGTATTCCCACATATTTCATGTGGGTTTTTGAGCGGTAACTGTCAGTGGAATATATCTGTTACCTTTCCCCTCATTTTATCAATCTAAGGCTTAGGTTTTAACGCACCTTCACGTTCTATGGCTTAAATTCAACCTATACAGATAGAGTTGCCTTGACATTTATGTGCATAAAAATCACACCCACATAACGCCTCTTGCGAACGAAATCATTTATAGTGTGACCTGTTTTATGGTTTTCTGTGGGGATATCCCCACAAATCCAAAATCCCCCTTTGCATTCCATGCAAAGGGGGATTTAAGTGAATATTTACACAATGCGGCAGTATAAAGTACCGACCGAGCGATATTTTTATGATTTACGCCGAATATTGAAGAAAATGATGAGCGCAGCGAGTACCACACCGCCGCCGATCAGCCCGTGCAGCCAAGCCACGGCATCATATTCCCGCCCGAGTTATTTGAAGATGCGCTGGTCACTGCGGTGGGGCTGGCGCTGCTGCTGATCGGGCTTAGCGGCTTTTCATCCGCATCTGTGGTGGCGCTGCTAGCAGCGGTGTGAGTTTCTTCTTCCTTAGCCGCGGGGCTGCTTTCTTCTTTAGCGGGAGTCTCTGTCTTAGCGCCTTTAGAAGGATCTTCCTTGGGACTTTCAGACTTGTTCGCATCGGCTGAGGCTGACTCCGACGGTTTAGCCTTGCCGGTGCCGCCGTTTTTGTCTACCACGGTCACAGAAGCGGCGATGCCTCCGCGCTTATTATCGTTGGGGTTCAAAGACCCGGTGAGCACGTTAATGGTGGCGGTCGAACCGGCAGTATAACGATCCTGCCAGGGAATAGAGCCACTTACCTTACCATCGGCATCAGCTTCGAACTGCAAGTAGTCTGATGAACCCACGGGCCCACCGTTGAGACGCACGGCAAGTACTGAGGGGGTGCCGTCGGTGGCAAAGAAGTTAACGCCCGAAAATTCTAGGGGCTCACCCTCAGTCCAGGTTGAGGGGAAGGTAAGGGTGGCGCCGTCGGTGTATTCCTTAACGATAGGCGTTGCAGATGGTTCTGGCGCTGCATAAGCGGCCGGTGCCAAAACCGAGCTGCTTAGTAGACTGCACCCGAGAGCGAGCACAGCGCCGGAAGTAGCGATTTTTTTACGGAATGTCATATCACCAGTCTATCGAAAATGATGTGTACCGTGTGGATAGTATTACCGTATTATTAAAACTCCCCCGTGTAATAATTCACTTTTTGACTGAATTCACCCTGCACTATCAACCTTTAGATCCTCAGTATTTCAATCAAGACACTCTAAAAGGCTACATCTTAACTACACACTATAAAAGGTATAAAACATAAAAATGCACATATCTCCTATAATACTGAGGGTATAGTGTTTATCTATTCATACATTGTTATTTTATTGCAGGTTTATGATACGTTCAGCACATCGTCAAGAAATTTTACGCTCGGCGTGGCGTATTTCCCCTATGAGCACTATACCCACGCATAATGCGCCGTACCTTTGTATTTCAGAGCACCCTGCACCTCCTGGCTGAAGAGCTTCTGTAAGCCTTCATCGCCCCCTCCCGCAAGCCGAAAGTGCCCCTCCCTACACACAAGTGCAGGCCTCTGCCCCGCCATACTGCGGTATGCAAGAGACCTGCACTATTGTTGTCGGTTGGAATACTCCACGGCAGCGCGCATTAGGTAACGCGCACCAGCCAAGGTCTAGGAAGCTAAAGCCTAGGAGCTCTGCTTACGGCGGCGCATCACCACAATTGCGGCAACACCAGCGCCCACAGCAGCCAGGCCCAAGCCCGCAATGGTGGCAACACCGGCCGCGCCCGTGCTTGCCAGCCGCCCAGAGATACTGCCGCCACTATTATTATTGCTGTCGCTAGCGGCTACCCCGCCATTAGAATCCACGCGGGAGGCGCTGTTCTCATAGTCAGCGTCCTTCTCGCAGCCGACTCCATCATGGTCGGCGTCAAACTTCTCCTGGAAGTCCGGGTGGCCCTTGTGGATGGGGGCCAGACCGGCATCCTGCACCTCTTTACAGTTCTGAAAACGCGGGGTTGGTGATGCTTCTGTATCTGCACCAGCGTTCACCGACGCCTCAGCAGAAGCCGATGAGGTTTCGCTGGAGGTCGCCGAGGGCTGCTGCGAAGGGGCGGTCTCGCTCGGGGTTGCCGAGGGCGATTCAGCCGGTGATTCAGAGGGTGATTCAGATGGGGCAGCAACGGGTGAGCTCGCGCTGGGAGCAGGAGCTGAAGGAGACTCCGAAGGCACGCTGCTGGGTTTCTCAGAAGGTGACGGTGTCTCAGAAGGGGTGTCCTTCGGTACAGACGGATCAGACGGGGCAGCCGAATTGTCCACGACGGTCACCGTAGCCGCCACGCCGCCACGCTGCCGGTCTTTCTTATTCAACGAGCCGGTGAGCACATTAATTTCGACGCTTTCCCCGGCTTTAAGGTTCTCCTGCCAAGGGATAGAGCCAGAAATATTGCCGTCCGCATCCGCTTTAACCTCTAGGTAGCGGGCGCCGCTGACAGGGCCGCCGTTGATCTTAATCGCCAGAATAGAAGGGGAACCATCAGTTGCTTTGAAACCGGTACCTGTAAAGTGCAGGGGTTGACTACGGTCCAGGTGTCCGGAAACTGCAGGCTCGCCCCATCTTCGTAAACGTGAGCGGCTGCGGCTGGAACCGAACCAGGTGCTGCAAAAGCAGCGGGAACAGTTGCACCAACCATGCCGCACCCCAGTGCGGCAACGATGCTGAATGTAGTAAATTTAGTGCGAATACTCATGACTTAATTTTATCTGTACGCACAGTATTAAATGCAGTTATTGCACGCAGAAGACTATGGTGTTCGTCAATATGGTTAACCTTCCTTAGACGTAAAACCCACCCTTAAATCATTGGTGCTATATCCCTGATCTGGCAGGTTTTAAGGAACATATTAACGGTATAAGACACGGCTTCTGTGGCTGGCGACTCATCGCATAAGTGCTCTAAATTGACCCGCAATACACTCTTGCATTCTTATAGGCACGTTCTTGAATATGTAGAGAATAATTCACCCACAGCGGGTTATATGCGAGAGCGGCATCACTCTTTACGCATTTTGCGCACGGCCAGGAATATTGCTCCACCAATTCCGCCCACAATCAGCACATAACCGGCAGCCAGCAAAACCCCGTTTTTACCGGGGTCCGCAAGATCTGCCGGGCTAAACCCCTGCCCGGAAGAACCCTGCTCACCCGAGGCCTCCGTAGAGGCAGAAGAATCCCCAGCCGCAGCACCCGTGGTAATCGTCACAGGCTCGTTGCCGAAGTCTGCGGGCTTATCGCACCCCACACCATCATGGTCAGCGTCAAAACCCTCCTGAAAATCCGGGTGATCCTTATGAATAGGGGCCAGCCCGGCGTCCTTCACCTCTTTACAGTTATGAAAACGCTTATTCCCGCTGGCAGAGGCTGAGGCTGACGCACTGGGGCTGGACTCACTGGCACTGGCCGAAACCTTATCGGAAGGACCATCCGGTTCGGAGGAATCTATAGCGCTGCCAGAGGCCCCGTTACTATCCTGCTGCCCACCCTGTGGGGAGGCTGATGGGTCGCTGCCGCCGCCGCTTTGGGCACCGCCAGCATTATTATTATTGCCGCCGGAGTTATTGTCGCCGCCGCTGCCGCCCTGGTTCTTATTGTCACCAGAGCCGCCGTTACCGTCCTTATTATTCTTATCCCCAGAGGTGCTGCCGCCGTCAGAGCCCCCGCCGTTCTTATTCTCACCAGACTTATCTTTCTCCGCCGGTTTCTGGGCTGCACCGGTGGTGGTCTTCGGCTGCGGGGCAGGGTTCTGCCGCGCCGGAGCGGCCACAACCCGCACATCAACCTCGCTGCCCTCGTAGAAACCGCCCCGGGTCAACGCGAAAGTCTCAAACTCAATGCTCTGCCCGGCCTGTAAACTATTCGACCACGGGATAGAAGTAGTGAATTTTCCATTAGCATCCGGACGCACCTCGTGGTAAATTTCGCCCTCATCGCCACGCAATACAACAGTCACCGACCGACCGCTTCTGGTTCTAAACCCCTGCCCGATAACAGTTAGCGGTTGCCCCGCCGTCCAAGTGGTGGGGAAATTAACGGTTGCTCCAGCTCTGAAATAACTGGTGGCGGTGGGAGCAGCCACCGGCGCGGCCGAGGCGATGGGAGCGGATGTGCCTACCATGCCGCCCGCAAGCGCGGCTATGATACCGAAAGTGGCAATCTTGGTGCGAATTGTCATGCCTTATATTCTATCGGCGAAGCAATAATATTACATGGCCTACGATTATGGTGTGGGTCAAATAGCGGCGATAGGGCACGCACTATTTTGCGCTAATGTACGCCCCCATTAGGGGAAATACTCTAACCCGGTGCTTGGCGTACCTTGCGTATTTCTTTATTATTCTTCTCCTGTGCGTGGCGGCGCCTTGGGCCACGGTGCTCACAGCTGCAACCGGTCAAGCAGCTGGCCCAGTGCATCCCCCACATTGGTGCGCCACAGATAGGTGGCGCGCGCATCCGCCCGGCCCGGCCCACCGTTCAACACGGCAACCGGCTTATTGGCCCTTGAGCGTATCCAACACAATCTTGTAACTGCTCATCACCGCCACCGACGAACCAACCACCAGCAGAGCAGTCGAATCAGCCAGCATGTGCCGCAGCCGCTCCTTCCGCTCGGCGGGCACAGATTCACCGAAGTACACCACATCCGGTTTAAGGCGCTGGGAGCCGCACGCAATGCACCCGATCATCACAAAATCACGGATGAAATCGTTATCCAACTCAACATCGCCATCAGGGTTAACCCGCAAATCGGTGCCCGCAAGACGCGCCAAATAGCCGGGATTTGCGGCATCCAAACGAATATCCAGGCTCGCCCGCCCCTCACGGTGCCCGCAGGTGAGGCATATGATCGTTGAGAGATCACCGTGCAGAGCCAGTATATTTCTGCTCCCCGCCTGGGCATGAAGCCCATCAACGTTCTGGGTGATCACCCCAGAAACAGCGCCGTGCTGCTCAAGCTCAACCAGCGCATAGTGGGCGCGGTTAGGTTTGGCCTCCTTCATGCGCCGCCACCCCACATAGGAACGCGCCCAGTAGCGCTGGCGGGCAGCGTCATCATACCGGAATTCCTGGTAGGTCATGGGGCGGTGCTCACGCAGGGAACCGGCGGGGCCACGGTAATCAGGGATACCGGATTCGGTACTAACCCCCGCCCCGGTAAGCGCAAGCACCCGGCCTGCACGAAGCATACCAGCCACCCCTTCGAGGGCAACCTCAGGCTGGTGCGGCTGGGCGGTCTCGGCAACAACACGCTGGATAGAACGGATCGCGGCACGGTGCACGGCGGCAATCTCGTGATTATCGAATCCGGTCGTGTCAGTCCATTTATCCATTGCGTCCCAGTGTGCCGTCGTTCAAGAATGTACTGCACCCATTGTAGGATGCGCCCCGCCATGACCGTGCACACTGCGGGTATCCGCACCGAAAGTGACCGTGCGGCGGCTGGGACCGCGCACTGCTCACCCGCGCACGGAAAGAATTTCTGGGAGTAAACCTCAACTAACAGCTTAAAGATAGGGTATCCATACTGTTGTACACCACAGTCCCGAAGCGTCTTTTCGGGCATTCTACCCTACGCGGTGCCTATAGAATTTTAGGTATGACAACTCATCACAAATTCGCAACTATTGGCGCCGTCGCCACGCTCAGCCTCAGCCTCGTAGGCGCGACCGCCGTCCCCGCCGCATTCGCGGCACCCGCAACCAACACCGCCGCCGTGGCACCCGCAGCAAACGCGAGCCACACCTACGACGACGGGGCAACCATCACCTTCCCCAGCTCCTGGACCGTGGGGCAGGGTCTAAGCTTCACCGGCACCGGGTTCAAAGCCAAAGACGGCTCACCCTCGGTACTCGCCCTCAAAATTGATGGCGGTGGCGTAAGCGGACAGCCCTACCTGCGTGTTGAGGCCGACGCAAACGGCAACGTGGCGGGCACCATCCCCTGGCAGGAAGGGTTCAAACCCGGGCAGACCGTGACCCTCACGGTGCTTACCGGGTCGCTCAATAAACAGGATCCCCGCCGCGGCGGCGACGCCGCGACCGTGACAATCCAGGCGGCAGCAGCACCGAGCGCTTCCCCCACCGATACGGCTGCTGCTTCTGCTGCGCCCGCACCGACCGAAGCAACCCCCAGCTCCTCAGCCTCTGCCGCACAGAGCGCCACCGAGGCACCCGCTGCCTCAAGCGCCTCCGCAGCGGTGACGGGCAAGCCGCAGCCTCCGGTGCAGCCTTCCGCTGCCCCCAGCCAGAGCGAGCAGGCAGCAAACAATTCGGCGCAGGACTCTTCCTCTGCTGAACATAACGTGCCGAACGCATCCGCAAACGCGGAGCACCTGGCCGCTGCCGCTCAGGGCTCGGCCGTAGCTGGGGAAATCCCCAAGAACTGCACCGAAGCATCGGCGCGCGGACTCAGCAATATTGATGCGAACAGCCCGCACTACAGTGAGCACCTTGACCGTGACAAGGACGGGGTAGGGTGCGAGACTAAAGCAACCGGCACTTCCGGTTCCGGCACCACCAGCACCACCGGAGGCAAGCAGGCAGCAGCCGCTGACACCTCCACCGATGACAAACCTGATAACTGCACCGAGGCCCGCGCCCGCGGCCTGAACAATATTAAGGCAGGCAGCGAACACTACAGCGGCCACCTTGACCGCGACAAAGACGGGGTAGCGTGCGAGTCCAGGGTATCCGGCAGCTACTCGGGTGGCTCCGCATCGCGTGTCTCCTCCACCGGGACCGTCGCCTCAACCGGCAGCACGGGCAGCTACTCGGCAGCTTCAACCACTCGCGGCAGGCTGGCAAGCACCGGCGCTTCGGGTGCGCTAACCATCGCCGGGGTTGGCCTGTTCACCCTCGTAGCGGGTACCACCGTCGTACTGGTGGCACGCCGCCGCAAGCAGGCATAACACCTTTCATCTACTAGCAGAATGCGCGCCGTACCGGGATACTTCCCGGTGCGGCGCGCATTATCTGTACCAGCTGCGCTACCCGTTACCGCCTGGAGGTCACCGACAGACCGTCCATTGCAACATCCGGGTTCACATCCACCTCTACGGTGTCGCCATCGTGGATGGCACCTGAGAGGATACCCTTCGCCAGACGGTCGCCGATCTCGCGCTGTACCAGGCGGCGCAGTGGACGGGCACCGAAGGCCGGATCGTACCCTGCCAAGCCCAGCCACTCCAGGGCGGCGGGGGTAACATCCAGGGTCAGGCGGCGGTCGGTCAGACGCTTGCCCATGCCCTGAATCTGCAGGTTCACAATCTGTCCCAGATGCTCGGAAGAGAGCGGCTCAAACATGATGATGTCGTCCAGACGGTTCAGGAACTCGGGACGGAACGCCTGGTGAACCACCTGCATCGCCTTCTCGGTGCGCTCCTCAAACGGCATCTCCTGATCGACCAGGTACTGAGAACCCAGGTTCGAGGTCAGAATCAGAATCACGTTGCGGAAGTCCACGGTGCGACCCTGACCATCAGTCAAACGACCATCATCAAGCACCTGCAGCAGAATATCGAAGACCTCGGGGTGAGCCTTCTCAACCTCGTCCAGCAGCACCACGGAGTAGGGGCGACGGCGCACGGCCTCGGTCAGCTGACCGCCCTCTTCGTGCCCCACGTATCCGGGAGGCGCACCCACCAGGCGGGAAACGCTGTGCTTCTCGCCGTACTCACTCATGTCGATACGCACCAGGGCGTGTTCGTCGTCAAACTGGAACTCCGCCAGGGCCTTCGCAAGCTCGGTCTTACCCACACCGGTCGGTCCCAGGAACAGGAAGGAACCAATCGGGCGGTTCGGGTCGGAAATTCCGGCGCGGGCGCGGCGAACCGCATCCGCCACAGCAACCACGGCGGCTTCCTGACCGATCAGGCGTTCACCGATGCGTTTCTCCATCTCCAGCAGCTTCTCAGATTCGCCCTGAAGCATGCGCCCGGCGGGAATGCCCGTCCAGGAAGAGATAACCTCGGCAATGTCGTCAGCCGTGACCTCTTCAGAGACCATAGCCTCGCCATGAGCTCAGTTTCGGCGCGCTGAGCTTCTTCCAGTTCCTTCTCCTTGGCGGGAATTTCGCCGTAGAGCAGGCGGGATGCGTCCGCCAGGTTACCCTCGCGCTGTGCCACCTCGGCACGCGAGCGTAATTCGTCGATTTCGCTCTTGAGATCGCCCACGCGGTTCAGACCGGCCTTTTCGGCTTCCCAGCGGGCGTTGAGCGCATCCAGCTGTTCTTTCTTGTCAGCCATGTCTTTGCGCAGCGCCGCTAGGCGTTCCTTCGACGCCGGGTCGGTCTCGTTCTTGAGGGCCAGTTCTTCCATAGTCAGACGGTCTACGGCGCGGCGCAGCTGGTCGATTTCCTCGGGGGCCGAGTCGATCTCCATGCGCAGGCGCGATGCGGCCTCATCCACCAGGTCGATCGCCTTATCGGGCAGCTGACGTGAGGGAATGTACCTATTTGAAAGTGCTGCGGCGGCGACCAGGGCGGCATCCGAGATTTGCACCTTATGGTGCGCCTCGTAGCGTTCCTTGAGCCCACGCAGAATACCGATAGTGTCATCAACGCTCGGCTCACCCACGTACACCTGCTGGAAACGGCGTTCCAGAGCGGGATCTTTCTCAATATTCTCGCGGAACTCGTCGAGTGTAGTAGCGCCAATCATGCGCAGCTCGCCGCGTGCCAGCATGGGCTTGAGCATGTTGCCTGCATCCATAGAACCTTCGGATGCGCCCGCACCAACCACGGTGTGCATCTCGTCGATAAAGGTGACGATCTGGCCTTCGGATTTCTTGATTTCTTCGAGCACGGCCTTGAGGCGTTCCTCGAATTCTCCGCGGTATTTAGCGCCCGCAACCATGGATCCAAGGTCAAGGCTGATCAGGGTTTTACCACGCAGGGATTCGGGGACGTCGCCGGAGACCATGCGCTGAGCCAACCCTTCGACCACAGCGGTTTTGCCGACGCCGGGTTCACCAATGAGCACGGGGTTGTTCTTGGTACGCCGGGAAAGCACCTGCACCACGCGGCGAATTTCGGAGTCTCGGCCAATCACGGGGTCGAGTTTGCCTTCGCGGGCGAGCGCTGTCAGGTCGGTTCCATACTTTTCAAGGGCCTGGAAGGTGCCTTCGGGGTCCGGGGTATCCACGGTGCGGTCTCCTCGTACTTGGGGAATGGTCTCTTCGATAACTTTGGCAGTTGCGCCCAGGTTTTCAAGTGCGCGAGCGGTATCGCTATCGCCGCTTGCGATGCCCAGCAGCAGCATTTCGGTGGAGATGTAGGTGTCACCGAATTTCTGAGCGTGGGTCTGCGCGCTCTGAATAGCGGCGAGGGCGCTGCGGCTGAAGTTTGCGTTCTGCACGGATGCTCCAGATGCCTTCGGCAGCTTCTTAATCTCTGCGGATGCGGCTTCCGAAATGGCGTCGATATCGAGCCCTGCGGCCTTGAGAACCGCTACGGCAACGCCTTCTCGCTGATCCATCAGTGCTTTGAGGATGTGCGCAGGTTCGATGCTGGGGTTACCCGCTGTCTGTGCGTTCATATTAGCGGCGGAGAGCGCTTCTTGGCTCTTGGTTGTGAATTTTGCGTCCATAAATCTTATCCTTTCGCGTCTTGTGCGGGGCGCATCCTGCGCCTTCTTTTTACAGCTAAATTGAGTCTACTACACTCAAGGTTTGGATGCAAGGGGTTACCACCGATTTTTGGAACCAAAATTCAGCACTAAAAAAGGCTCTTTATGTAAATAAAGCGGTGAAAAATACGCTTTATTTACATAAAGAGCCTTTTTAGGGCATGGAACGAAGAATCAGACTAGATCTCAGTCCAAGAAGTCATACGGGCTTTGCTGTCGCGCCTGTTCCTCCAAAACCTCGTCGGTAACACCCTGCTGCATGCGCGCCGAGCGCCTATTGGCATTGAAAGCGATCACGGCAGCGGTAATAGCCATGGCAAAGGTCAAAATTCCGAAGGTATTCCCAAATCCCTGCACCGTAGCCCACGTAATCGGCACCCGCAAGCGCACCCAATTCCCGACACCGGCACCCCGGCACGGTAGTCGGGAATGAAACATCCCGAAAGAGAAAACGCGAGCGCCCAGCAGGCCCATACGGACAATACGCAATCCCCAGGATGCACCAACCCGCGCAGATGCTCGCCGCTGGTAACGCGACGATGCGCATCGCGAAACATCCACCGCGCACGCCAGGCACAGAATCACGGCGAGTGCTGGACCGAATGAGATAGCAAAAAAATGGGCACGAGGTCACCGGCGGCACCGAAGAGGGCACGGCCTACGGTAATCCAAGCGGCAGAGACAAACGCCATGGGGTAGGCGGCATAGAGGGCTGCGACCTGTATGACGGCAGGTGTGCGTGCAGCCAATGAGTTTACGTGCGGGTGCGATCCGGAGCGCTCTGATTTTTCGTTCACTGTGCCATCCTAAACGGTTTGCGCCCCGGGTTGGGGCAGCACTCACCATGTCAGCGGGCTTTTCCGCGGTAAAATCCCACATAAACCTAAACTTTAACCAAAAAAACTTTATTGTTATACTGAGCACATTGGGGTGCTTGTGGGTACTCATACCCACCCTCATCGGTAAATAATAGGGAGCCTGCATGAAAATACTGGTTTTAGGAGCGAGCGGTCGCACTGGAAGCCTTTTTCACCCGCAAAGCGTTAGAGGAGGGGCACACGGTCACCGCCTATGTGCGTAACCCCGATAAGGCGGTGGCGCTTTTGGGGGCACACCAGAACCTCATGATTGTTCCCCGGTGCCCTGAACGATTCTGAGCAGCTCGCCACGATTTCTTCCGGACAGGATGTAATGGTTAGCATCCTGGGGCAGAAAGCTACGGTGCGAGAGTTTCTATCGACCACGTTTCATGCAGAAGCGCCTGCCGCTCATTATGGATGCGGTGGTGGGTGCGGGTGTACAGCACTGCGTTCTTATGAGCGCCTACGGGGTGGGTGACACGGTGCGGAGTGCATCTTTTTTAATGCGTGTGGCGTGCAAGACCATTATGCGCAGTATTTTTAGGGACCGCGCGAAGGCCGACGCTATGGTTGCTAAGTATCAGCCGTATATTTCGCGGGCGTTGCCGGGCAGGCTCACAGATGAGCCTGGTAAGGGCGGGGCGAAGGTGGTTGATGTGACGAGTGTTGCGCATGTTCCGGGTATCCCAACGATTGCCCGTGAGGACGTTGCCGATGCTCTGCTCGATATTGCGGGAGACCCGCTGAATGCGGGTACCGATTTTCTGGTGACGATTGAGGATGTTGTCATACGGGCGGCCTAGAAATGCCCGGTAGGCTTAATGGCATGAGCACTAATATTCAGGGGGATTTTCCTCAGGCGATTCTTTTTGATCATGATGGCACGCTGGTTGATACTGAGCCGGTGTGGGCAGCCGCGAAGGTTGAGCTGGCGGCGGAGTTTGGTGGTGTGTGGACCGCGCAGGACACCCTGGACTGCCTGGGTTATTCCATGAAGTTCACGCTGGATAGGTTACGTGAGCGCGGGGTGAACCTGCCGGATCAGCAGATTAATGATCGGCTGGTGGGTAAGGTACGTGCGGCATTGGCGGATTCTCCGGTGGAGTTTCCTGCCCGGGATTGAGCGTTTTCTGGTGCAGGTGCGTGATGCGGGTATCCCGGCGGCAATAGTTACAAATGCTACGACTGCGGTGGCTCAGCGCACGGCTGATGCCGCCCCTGAGGGAACGTTCTCGGTTGTTATTGGTAATGATGAGACCACGCATCCGAAGCCAAACCCACAGCCGTATCTTTTAGCGGCACAGCGTTTGGGGGCGGATCCCAGCCAGTGCGTGGCGATTGAGGATTCCCCTTCCGGGGTGCGCAGCGCTACGGATGCGGGCATGAAGGTGATTGTAGTCCCCGGTGAGCTTGAGGTTCCCGCCGGTTTAGGGGATGTGCGTCTTCGGCATGAGGAGCTGGAGCTGAGCGTGTTGAGGCGCTCGGGCGCTAGTCTTGAGGTTAGCCTAGCTTTCTCAAACTCTTAGGGTTTTCAAGGCGCCACATCAAGCAATACTTATTATGAATAAATAAGAATAATCTTGACGGGACGGTCTAAAAATGATTTACTAATATCAACGTACCGACCGGGTTTTCTCACGATAACCACCGGGCGGGCATCTACACAGCATTAAAGGAGTCGTCACTATGGCATTCGCAAAATACACCGCACCCGGTCTTACCCTTGACGAGGGCAAAGAAATCTCGGAAGTTCTGCAGAGCCGCCTGCACGATCTGAACGAGCTGCACCTGTCCCTGAAGCACGCACACTGGAACGTGACCGGCCCCGGCTTCATCGCCGTGCACGAAATGATCGACCCGCAGGTTGATACTGTGCGTAACTTCGTAGACGACATCGCAGAGCGTATGGCAACCCTGGGTGCAACCCCCAACGGCCTCGCAGGTGCCCTAGTCGCAGCGCGCAGCCACGAAGACTACCCCGTAGGCCGTGCCCGCGTCACCGACCACCTGCACGCCCTGAACGAGGTGTACACCCGCGTGATCAAGGAGCAGCGCAAGGCTATCGAATTTGCGGGCAAGGTTGACCCCATCACCGAAGACCTGCTGATCGGCCAGACCGCCGAACTGGAGAAGTTCCAGTGGTTCATTCGCGCATTCCTAGAGAACAGCGCAGGCGAAATCTCCTAACAGGCAGCCTTTCTGAGCCCTATAGGCTCACCGGGTGGGTGCCCTCCCCTAGCTGGGGAAAACACCCACCCTTTTTGCTGCCCCCTCACGCCTGCTGCCTGGGAACCACCCCAGCCACGGCATAACCATATGCGCCGCATATTCCGGCAGAAGTGCGGGCACAGGTGGGTGCGACACTTAGGCGAATAAGCCCGATCAGCACGGTGACGGCTGCCCGCATTTTTTCGGCCCGGCGAACATCAGCACCCGGTCAGCTTTTACCTAGATTTTCGCCCAGCGCCCGTCTATTCTAGTGTTTTGCACGCACCAGCCACCCTGAGGAAGACACCCCATGTCACCCGAGCCCCGCAAACACACACCCGAAGCACCCGGCAGCAGCAACCACTCCCCCGCCCAGGCAACACCCGGCAGAAACCGGCGAGCCCATCACCACACAGGCGTTCACCGCACCGGATGTCCCCGCGCGCCGCAACCCCGAACGCTCAGCCCCTTCCCCAACGGCGGCACACACAGGAGCGCTTGACCATGTACCGGCACGGCACCACCCCGTCACCCAGCCAAGTGAGGCGCAAATCCGGCGGTGGCGGCGCTACCTGGCCGATGAAGAGTCGGAGGCACGCATCTACCGCTACCTGGCCCAGCGAGCCGAAGGTAAAGACCGCGAGATTCTGATGCAGGTTGCCGAGGCTGAGAAACGCCACCAACAGCACTGGCGTGACATGCTCGGTGAACACGTTGGCAAACCCGTCCGCCCGTCGCTCTCATCCGCATTTTTGCAGTTCATGGCGAAGCATTTCGGGTCGGTCTTTATTCTGGCAATGGCGCAAATGGCCGAATCCCGCTCCCCCTACGCCGAAGACCCGGACGCCACCGAAAAGATGGCGGCTGACGAGGCTATTCACGAAGAAATCATCCGTGCCCTAGCCACCAGCGGGCGCGAAAAACTCTCCGGCAACTTCCGCGCGGCGGTGTTCGGCGCAAACGACGGGCTGGTCTCGAATCTGGCGCTAACGATCGGCATTACGGCCTCGGGCGCATCCAGCTCTATGGTGCTGCTTTCGGGGATTGCCGGGCTGCTCGCGGGCGCGCTATCCATGGCGGCGGGCGAGTTCGTTTCGGTGCGTTCCCAGCGCGAACTTTTGGATGCCTCCCAGCCGACCCAGGTGACTCTGCGTGTGGCGGGCGACCTTGATATTGATGCGAACGAGCTTGAGCTCATTTACCGGGCGCGCGGCATGGATGAGGAGGCGGCGCATCACCGCGCGCTGGAACGTTTCGGGTACCTCGACTGCGACTGTGACCCGTCGCTGTCACACCGTGCGAATGAGGAAGGCGAGGAAGAAAACGTAGCACTCGGTACGGATATTGGTGCGGCGGCGGCATCGTTTAGCTTCTTCGCATCCGGGGCGCTCGTGCCGATTCTGCCCTATATTCTCGGGCTTTCCGGCCTCTGGGCGATGCTGCTTTCACTCCTGTTCGTCACCATGGCACTGGGTTTCACCGGCGGTATTGTGGGCCTGCTCTCGGGGTCTTCCCCGATGCGCCGCGGACTGCGCCAAATCCTCATCGGACTGGGCGCGGCGGGCATCACCTACCTGCTGGGCCTAGCCTTCGGCACCACGCTAGGGTAGGTTCCTTCAGCTCTTTTTCGATAAATTTTGGGTATTCGGATTTTATGGTGGAAAAGGGCTTATAAATCACCCTTCTCCAAATTCTTAATAAGTGTGGAAAAATCGACACCTAAGTTGTCTGTAATGTCGTGATCATTCACTTCATACCAATTGAAAGTATCGTATAACATAGCTTTATTGAAAGCACTTGAATTAAATCGTGGCTTACGCTTTTTATGGAGCTTCTCATTGAAAAGGATTTTGGCTCGTAAGGCATCAAACGAGTAACCTCTACCCATTCGCTCTACCTGCCTAATAATGCTGTTAATTGACTCCGTATAAGCATTAGTGAGCCTTTTATCAAAGTAGTTGAATATTTCAACATGCCAGTTGTCTACGGCTCTCACGAGGTCTTTATATGCGTCTTTAGAGTTGCTGGACATACAACGGTGTCTCCATTGACTATAACGAAGATGACCTTCATCTGGATCAGGAGTATCCCATATCCAGTAAAACTCTTCTTTGAGTTCATAGGCTTCTTTTAAAGCAGGAAGATTACCTAACCAAGTATCTAAGAGGAATGATTCACGTTTCAATTTAGATCGTGTTTACGCTTTAGAAGGATAAACCTTTCACGCATAAGGGTACGTCTTTCTTTTTGGCTCATATGGGCTTTCAAAGACTTTCTGACGTTATCTAAGGCTTGATTAGCCATTCTAACTACATGAAACTTATCTACGACAACTTTAGCGTGTGGAAGGATAGTGTTCACTGCGTCTTTGTAGGGCTTCCACATATCCATTGTGACGTACTCAATGTAAGTCCTGTCACTGATTTCTGAAAGACGTTGGATGACTGTTTCCTTGTTACGGTTAGGCTTGATGTCATAAATAGTCCTGCGTTCAATATTAGTCAATACAAGCCGAGGTCTACGGATAATATGTATCTCGTCTATCCCAAGCCACTTAGGAGTTTCAAACTGGTATTCACGTTCTTTGAGTGCCACATAGTCCTTAAAAACGTTCCTAATGGTTTTCTCGTCAACACCAACGCTTTCTGCGACTTCTACAAAGGTCTTAGACATGGATTGCTCTTGAATGGACTTTAAAAGCCTTTTGGTCATACTACGCTTTTCATCTACAGATATTAGGCGTTCCCAGAAGGTAGATCCGCATTCACGACACTTGTATCGTCTACGGTTCAATTGTAAGCCCACTCGCTTTAAACGAATGGGCAAATCCATAATTAGTTGATTTCTTGAACTGTGTTTGTACAACTTGTCAAAACCACATTCAGGACAACGTTCAGGTGGTCCGACTGCTTCAACTTTAAACATCATATCGGTTTCATTTTCTTGTGGCGGTTCTATTGTTTTAATGTCTGGTAGGGATAATAAGTCTGACATATTATTCATCCTTTATTACTCTGCGGTGTTAAGGTATCAATTATAGATTTGATGTCGAAATCATCAGTGTTAAATTATTTTTTTGTGACCACAAATTCACTTAGAAAAATCCCTTAAAGCATTAGCTGGTTCACTTGAATAGGGAGTTGTAAAAAGTTCCCTTAGCCTGCACAACAAGATAATTTCGAAATATCTTTATCGAAAACGTAAGTGCAACTACTTTTAGTCCCTTCAGCCATTGTTAAATATGGTGCTAGGGTTTCTGTTAAATCTTCTATCAGTTAAACCAAATTTAACAGCTAATGATGCTGCATAGATGACATCTCCTGCATTTTTCAGATACACATGAACCCCTAATACTTTTCAGTGTTTCTGCATCTGCTACTAGTTGATACACCGGTTGTTTCACGGTTTACAATTGCTCTTGGAACAGCATCTAAAGGTAATACAGATGTCTTTCACATCATACCCTTTTCTCTTTTTGCTTGTTCTTCTGTTAAACCAACCGTTGCAACCGTCGGATTCGTAAACGTAACAGCAGGAACCACTGATAAATCTGATCTTTTTGTTTAATCCACCAATAGCATTATCGAGTAGTAATTCCACCTTCATAGGCTGCTACATATACAAATTGTGGTCCTAAAGTCACATCTCCTGCTGCATAAATCTTTTTGCATTGCTTGTTTTGACCAAAATCATTGATCAGGATTTCATTATTTGTTTCCAGCTTTCAACACCTGCTGCATGTAAATTTAAAGAATCTGTATTTGGTTTTTCTTCCAGTGGCAACAAGTAACTGATCTGATTCAATGACTTCTCTACTGCCATTTACTGTCAACGTAAACCCTTTTTTTATCTCTCCACTTTGTTCAACTACGCTCAAAAGGTTGCCCTGTTGACAAGGTTTATTCCCTGTTCAATTAACGCTTTTGTCAACTGACTTCTGAAATCTCAGGATCATATTCCTTTTAATAGTCGCTCACTTCTTTGCATCAAAGCGTGACTTTCTGAACCTAAATGATGAAATAGTTGTCCAAGCTCCATTCCAATGTATCCTGAACCAATTACAGTTAATCGTTTTGGTATCTTTCTTTAACTCAAGAAGTGTTGTACTAGTTAAATAGTCCATTTTTTTCTAAAGTCCTGAAATTTGGGGGCAGTCGAAGGCGATGCACCTGTTGCAATTAAAAAGCGTTTTTTGGCAGATAACTTTGCTGCCCATTGACCTCAACCGTACTAGCATCAACGAATTTTTGCTTCACCTTTTAATTAAATCAAAATTATATTCATCAATTAAATCCATATTTTTTTGATTTCCGAAGTTCGCTCACCAATTTATCCTTTTGCGTGATTAAACTAGCTAAATCCACTTCTCAGCGGATGTTTGTAAACCTATAAACGGATTGTCTTTTTGATAAATGATTGATTTCCCCTGCTCTAAGAAGAGTCTTTTGACGGAACACAGCCAATATTCACGCAGGTTCCCCCAACCGTTCCACGCTCAATCATTCCAACTTTTTGCACCGTATTCTAGTAGCTTTAATTGCCGAAGAAAAGGCAGCAGCACCAGAACCAATAATAAGAAGGTCATAATTGTCTTCATTAATTAACGCCACGTTTTTCTAGTGATGATACTTTCTTCACTTTCTCCCGGCTTGGTAATTTGCTTCATCAATCGCCTTTATTGCACTTTCAACCTCAATATCATCGGGCAGTTCAAATACTGCTTCACCACGACGATAACTAGACTCAATATTTTTTTAGCACCTATCTTTTCAAGTGCTGATTCTACGTGTTTTTTTCACAACCCGTACAAGTCATTCCTGAAATGTTTACCTTAAATTTATTCATAAAAAAAGCTCCTTTCGTTAATTAATCTCTCATGTTAATGTTTCTATTATTGGACACGAATGTAATTTACTTTTCATCTGGACATCGTTGTTTTAAGTCGTCTAACATAGTTTCAATTCGTTTTTAAATCCTCTATTTGTTTTTTGCACTTCCTTTTTGTTTTTTTAGAAACAAATTCGAACATATCTTGACAACGAACTTCATCTTTATCTACAACACCAAGTAATTTATAAATCTCGCTTAAAGAGAAACCAAGTTCCTGTATTCGTTTAATAAACCCAACACGCTTAACGTCATCATATGAATATATCCGATAACCAGCTTCCGTTCGGTGAGGTTCTTGTAATAAATTTTTTTCGCTCGTAATATCTGATCGTTTCTTTATTAACTCCACATTTATCTGCAAACTCACTAATGCGATAAATCATCTTATTTCACCCCCTGAATATTATAAACCATGTACCATAGTACACGGTCAAGTAAATTGGACTATTTTTATTTTTTCCCAAAGTATCACTCGTATGTGATTGATACTTTTATATAATACTATTGATTATCCTAACATCCCACCAGAAAAATCCGATTTAAACACCAGTTGTTTTTTTAAACTATTAAGAAAAGTAATTCCACTATATATTCCGAAGACCCTAAATTTTTCTATCCCAAATACACAAGCCCCCGGCGGCGCGAGCGTAATACTCGCACCGTCGGGGGTCTTATTAGCTGCCCGGGCGGGATGCTACTTGTTGGCGAAGATTTCGCGCATCAGATTAGCGGCCTCAGAAGGGGTCTTGCCGACCTTCACGCCAGCAGCCTCCAGGGCCTCTTTCTTCGCCTGAGCGGTACCCGAAGAACCTGAGACGATCGCACCCGCGTGACCCATGGTCTTGCCCTCGGGAGCGGTGAAACCAGCCACGTAACCGACTACGGGCTTGGTGACGTTCGCCTTGATGTACTCGGCGGCGCGTTCCTCCGCGTCGCCACCGATCTCACCAATCATCACAATGCCTCAGTCTCCGGGTCGGCCTCGAAAGCCTCCAGAGCATCAATATGGGTGGTGCCGATAATCGGGTCGCCGCCAATGCCGATAGCGGTGGTGAACCCAATGTCGGCGAGCTCGAACATCATCTGGTAAGTGAGGGTACCAGACTTGGAAACAAGACCGATCTTGCCCTTGCCGGTAATATTCGCCGGGGTAATGCCAACCAGGCACTCCTCAGGGGTGATAATGCCGGGGCAGTTCGGCCCAATAATGCGAGTAATCTGCTTGCCGTTCTCGTCCACCGAAGCCTTCGCGGCAGCCCAGAACTCGGCGGTATCCTGCACCGGAACGCCCTCGGTAATAACGACGACCAGACCGATCTTAGCCTCAATAGCCTCCAGCACAGCGGCCTTGGTGAAGGCGGGCGGCACGAAAACAATCGAAACGTTCGCACCGGTTCGGCAATAGCCTCGGCAACAGTACCGAAGACCTTCAGCTCAACATCGGAGCCGTCCTTTGCCTTGTGGGTAACGGTGGTGCCAGCCTTGCGGGCGTTCACGCCACCCACAATGTTCGTGCCGGCTGCGAGCATACGAGCGGTGTGCTTGGTGCCTTCGCCGCCGGTGATGCCCTGAACGATGACCTTAGAGTCTTTGTTCACAAAGATAGACATAGTTTTTCCTATAAATCCTTCGGTGGCGATTACGCCTTGTTAGCGAGCTCTGCTGCCTTGTCGGCGCCTGAATCCATGGTGGTTGCCTGCACCACGAGCGGGTGGTTTGCCTCAGAGAGGATGCGGCGGCCTTCCTCCACGTTGTTGCCGTCCAGGCGCACCACAAGCGGCTTAGTTGCGGAATCGCCCAGAATCTCAAGCGCCTTCACAATGCCCTCAGCCACGGCATCGCACGAGGTGATACCGCCGAAGACGTTCACGAAAACGCTCTTAACCTGCTCATCGCCCAGAATAATCTCAAGGCCCGCAGCCATAACCTCAGCGGATGCGCCGCCACCGATATCGAGGAAGTTGGCGGGCTTCACGTTGCCGTGTTTTTCGCCAGCGTATGCCACCACATCCAGGGTAGACATCACCAGACCGGCGCCGTTGCCGACAACGCCAACTTCGCCGTCGAGCTTCACATAGTTCAGGTCGTGCTGCTTAGCCTTAGCTTCCAGCGGGTTTTCGGCGGATTTATCGACAAGCGCCACGTGATCGGGCTGGCGGAATTCCGCGTTATCGTCGAGAGAGACCTTGCCGTCAAGAGCCAGAATATCGCCTTCGGGGGTCTGCACGAGGGGGTTAACCTCAACGAGGGTTGCGTCTTCCTTCTTGAAGACATCGCCCAGCTTCACGAGAACCTCAACCACCTTGGGCTGCAGTTCAGCAGAGAACCCGGCAGCCTCAACGATCTCCTGTGCCTTAGCGGAGTCGATGCCCACCAGCGGGTCCACCTCAACCTTAGCGAGAGCCTCGGGGCGTTCAGCGGCGAGCTGCTCAATTTCCATGCCGCCCTCTACCGAGCACATGGCAAGATACGAGCGGTTTGCACGGTCAAGCAGAATCGAGAAATAGTATTCTTCAGCAATGTCAGCACCCTGTGCGACCAGCACGCGGTGAACGGTGTGACCCTTGATATCCATACCAAGAATCTGCTGAGCGTGCTCGTATGCCTCGTCAGGGTTTTTAGCGAGCTTCACGCCGCCAGCCTTACCGCGGCCGCCGGTCTTAACCTGAGCCTTAATGACGGTCAGGCCGCCGATTTCCTCAGCTGCTGCCTTTGCTTCTTCGGGAGTGGTCGCAACAATGCCCTTGAGCACGGGTACACCGTGCTTTGCGAAGAGATCGCGCGCCTGGTATTCGAAAAGGTCCACAGGTGTCCTTCTTCGTCGAAGTGGTGCCGCCGTTTTAGGGTGCGGCGGCTTGGTCTGGTGAGTTACTATTCGACGTGTTTTACGCCCCTGAGAGGGCGCGCTGTCACGCTCTAAATTTCTCTCGGTTCTACTCTATCGGATATTTGGTTGAGGGTGTACTTATCAGACAACACACACGCTATTTTTGTAATGGGCATCACTCTTCGGTGTGTTGGGTTTTGGCTAGACCTTCTCAACCGGTGCGTACCGCAGCAGCAGACGCTTCTCCTCAGAGGCAAAACGCACCTTCGCCACGGTCTTATCGCCGGTGCCTTCCAGGGCAAGAACCCGGCCCTCGCCGAAGGATTTATGCCGCACCGTATCGCCCACCTTCAGCTGCGGAATTTCCTTGCCTTGATGCACCCGCGAGCGGTTACGCACCACCCCAGATGCGCTGGCTGCGGCCGCCAACCCGTAGCTTGTCGAACCATTGACCTCAGCGGTTGATGGTTCACGGTTCGCTCGGGTGCGGGATTCATCGTATCCTGTGCCGTAGCCGCCCGCGCTGCGCCCGTCAAAACCGTGCCCATCAGCATTGCGCCCACCGCTGGAACCATATCCGCTCGCCCCGCGATAGCCGCCCTGCCCGTAGCCTCCATACCCGCTGGCACCGTTGGCGTATGCGCCCCTCCCGGAGGCACCAAACCCAGCAAAACCGCCCAGGCGGCGCCACTCGATCAGCTCCTCAGGAATCTCTTCCAGGAAGGGAGAGGGCGGGTTGAACTGGCTCTTGCCCCACATCGTGCGGGTCTCGGAGCGGGTGATATAGAGCCGCTGCATCGCGCGCGTGAGCCCCACATAGGCAAGGCGGCGTTCCTCGCTCATCTCGCCCTCGTCGGTCAGCGCCCGCTGATGCGGAAACAGCCCGTGTTCCAGCCCGGTCAGGAAAACAACCGGGAACTCCAGGCCTTTGGCGGTGTGCAGGGTCATCAGGGTAATCATGCCCTGTGCCTTCGCCTCTGCGGCCTCGGCGGCAATCTGCGCGGCAGACGGGGTCTGACCGTCGGCGGAGGCGCCTCGGGACGGAATCGAGTCGGCATCAGCCACCAGCGAGACATGCTCTAAGAACTGTTCTAAGTCCGCGCCGGGGTTCTCCGCCTCAAACTCGACCATCGCATCCAGCAGCTCCGAGAGGTTTTCCACCCGGGATTCGTCCTGAATATCCTTAGATTCACGCAGGGCGGCGAGATAGCCGGACTGTTCGAGCACCGCTTCTAGGGTTGTGGCAGCTGATTCGGTGCGCGCAATCTGGGCGAGATCGTCCATGAGCTTGACGAACTGAGCATACTTTTTTCACGGCGGCAGCACCCAAACCCGGCGCGCTCCCCGGCTCGGCGGCAGCGGCACGGGCGGCGGCGAAGAAAGAAATTCGCTGTGCCGATGCGTGATCGGCGATCACGGTCTCAGATTTCGCACCGATACCGCGTTTAGGTTCGTTGAGAATACGCCGCACACTCACGTCGTCGTCCGGGTTTGAGAGGGCGCGCAGGTAGGCGAGCGCATCCTTAATTTCTTTGCGCTCGTAGAACCGGGTGCCGCCGACCACGCGGTACGGCAGTCCGGCGCGCATCAGGAGTTCTTCGAGGGCACGGGATTGAGCATTGGTGCGGTAGAAAATCGCCACATCCGAGGGTTTGATGCCGTGTTCATCGGCAAGCCGGTCTATTTCTTGGGCGATGTAGCGTGCCTCCGCATGTTCGGATTCGGCGACGTACCCCACGATTTTTTTGTGCCCTCCCCCGATGCCGTCCACAGCTTCTTGGGGCGGCGGTTGGGGTTGCGTTCAATCACGGCGTTCGCGGCGGAGAGAATGTTCTGCGTGGAACGGTAGTTCTGTTCCAGCAGAATAATGTGCGCATTGGGATAGTCGCTCTCAAAATCCGTAATATTGCGAATGTCGGCGCCGCGGAAGGCGTAAATCGACTGGTCTGAGTCGCCCACGACGGTCAGTTCGCCGGGCGGCGGAGCATCCGGGTACGGCCCCTGCTCGCGAGTGTTTCCCTGCGGATGCGCCCCCACCAACTCCCGCACGAGCGCATACTGGGCGTGGTTGGTGTCTTGGTATTCGTCCACCAGAATATGCCGGAATTTGCGGCGATAATAGTTTGCGATTTCGGGGAACTTCTTGAGCAAAAACACGGTTTTGCCGATGAGGTCGTCAAAGTCGAGGGAGTTCGCGGCGCGAAGGCGCTGGGTGTAGACGGTGTAAATCTGCGCGATAGTCTTTTCCCACGGGTTATTCGCGGCCGCCGCACTGTATTCTTCGGCGCTCACCAGCTCGTTTTTGAGGGCAGAAATCCTGTGTCCTACGGCCTTGGGGGCAAACTTTTTGGTGTCAAGGTTCAGCTCTTTGATAATGAGCGTGAGCAGGCGCTGCGAATCCGCCGAATCGTAGATCGTGAAGGTCGATTTGAGCCCGAGTGCCTTGGCTTCTCGGCGCAGCACGCGCACGCAGAAACTGTGGAAGGTGGAAATCCACATGTGCTGCGCACGCGGGCCGATCAGCGCTTGGATGCGCTCACGCATTTCCGCTGCGGCCTTGTTCGTGAAGGTGATGGCGAGAATCTGCCCGGGAGTCGCCCGCCCGGTTGCGAGCAGATGGGCGATGCGGTGCGTCAGCACGCGGGTTTTACCAGACCCGGCCCCGGCGACGATCAACAGGGGTGAACCGGCGTGTAAAACAGCTTCGCGCTGCCGGTCGTTAAGCCCGTCGATCAGGGTTTCAGGGTCGATGGTGCTCAGCGAATAGGTGCGCTCCCCGTAAGGGTCTTCGGGGTTGTACTCGCTTCCGTACCCGCCCACTCGGTAGGCGGGTGGCATGAACTCGCCGAGCGCATCCTCATGGGCGGTGACGGTTTGGGAGGTCACCGCTTCAGGGTCGAGCTCTGGCATAAAAGATTCGTGGGCGAAGGGGTCTTCTTCCGGTGCGGAACTATCTTCCGGCGGAATATGGGCATCATATTCGGGATCGTAGGGCGGCTGCGTGTTTTCGAGATCGGCAAAGAGGGTATCTGCGGCAGGATCAACGCCGGATGCGGAGTTGGTGGGTTCGCTCATGGTCTACCTCGCTGCCTAGAATACACGTTCGATATTCCATGCTACCGTATTTGCCCTCTCGCTCCCACCCATAGCGCCCGTTTGCCGCGCATAATTCGCTCTTAGCGGTACCCCACCGCGCGGTGTAGACATGTTACGATGACCGGATGGATCAGGTCATCACTCCCGCTATTTGGTGCGACGGTACCGCCGACGAAGCAGCACAGTTCTATACTGATGTTTCCGCGATACATCCATTGCCGAGCAGGCGCCCGGGCTCACGGCGACGGTCAGCATCCACGGTTTCAGGCTCTCGCTCATCAACGGCGGTAACCAATATGCCCCGAACCCGTCGATCAGCTGCATCCTGAACTTTGATCCGCTCTTATTCGGCGGAGAGGAACAGGCCCGAGACTACCTTGATGAGCTCTATGAGCGGCTCAGCACCGGCGGCGTACTCATGGAGCTGGGTGAGTACCCCTTCTCCCCGCGCTACGCTTGGGTTCGTGACCGTTTCGGCATGACTTGGCAGCTCATGCTCACCGACCCGGACGGCGATCCGCGCCCCTTTGTTATCCCATCCTTCATGTTCGGCGGCACTAATCACGCTCACGCCGAGGAAGCCACCAACGCCTGGATCGCCCTGTTTGATAACTCCCGCCGCGGTGCTCTGTACCGTTACGAGGAAGGCGGACCGCTGGATGCGGGTACGGTCATGTTCACCGACTTTACCCTGCGCGGCACCTGGATGGCAGCCACGGACTCTGGGACCTTCCACGATTTCACCTTCACGCCCGGAGTCTCCATGATCGTCTCCTGCCGCAACCAGGAAGAGATCGACTGCTACTGGGCGGGGCTCTCCGCCGTACCCGAGGCCGAGCGCTGCGGCTGGTGCGTCGACCGCTGGGGTGTCTCGTGGCAGATCGTCCCCCACAACATCGCCGAACTCATGGCCGACGCCGCCACACGCGATAAGATCCTGCACATGGGCAAGATCGACCTGACCAAGCTGTAACCCCTAACCCCCACTACACCACGGCCTTCCCTTATATGGGGGCGTCAGCCAACGAGCGCTATCGCACGGCAGCTACCCGAGAACTCCGCACCGCATATGCTGCACTAATGGTAAAGATCCCACGCTGACGCACCCAACCGCTCTGCGCAATAATGGAAGGTATGGGTCTATCACAAGGTCAGAAGAAACGCCGCTACGGCGCGAACACGAAAGCCGCTCACATTCCAGGGGGCGGCACCCCCGACCCGCAGCATAGCGAAACCCGTGAGCTTCGGCAGTTTATGGAGGAACGCGCCGCCCACGATCAAGCGACCGGGCGGGGTTCACGTGTTTTCCTCCACGTTGCGGTCGCTATTTCCCTGCTCATGGGCGTGTACCTTTTCGCGTGGGTGCTTCCCGGCTACGGCAGGCTGGCGGGTGCCCCCGTTCCCGAGCTGTCACTGGCCCTGAGTACGGATGCGCTGGGGTCATTCGCGCACGGGCTTTCTTCCTCCTCAGCGGGTGACGCCCTGGGGCCTTATACGTATGCGCACCGTTCAGTGGGTTTGGCGTTTGCAGTGTTTTTCGGGTTGTCTGTGGCGGGCCTGTCGTGGGCGGCGACGGCGAAAGCCGCTTCGGGTGTTATTGACGGCGCTTCCACTGGTGTACAGTGCGGTGTTTACGGCCACAATTTTTGCGGTGGACGCATCATTGGCTGACCCTGCGCATCAGCCGGGTGCACTTGTGGTGCTTCTGCCTCTGGGCTGGGCTCTTCTGGTGCTCTCGCTTCTGAGTCTGGCATACCGTGGTGTGCGGGCGTTCAAGCGGGCGGTTGCTGCTTTTATTGCAGGTGGACCGCCCACCGAGTAGCGCCGCCCCTCCAGACTGCACGAGGCAGTAGAATTTACGTCCGACACGCTGCTGGAAGGCACCCGCCATCCGCGGAACAACCAATCCCCCTGCGTACCCGGTAATCGTTTGGGCCGAAGCCACATTACTCTTTGCGACGGTTATCGTGTGAGCTAATCTCCCACGCCCCGTTCACATACTGCGCGGATACCAGGCCAATAAACTCTTCTGCTACAACGGATCCTTTACCGCTCTTGGGGTAGATTACCCGGCCGTCTTCCACCTCAAACTTGCCGTATGTAATCTTGAAAGTACGGGACCATAGATACCGGTCGTCTTCTAGTAACGGTTGCGGCTCGGTAATCTCGTATTCAATGGTGACATTATCCGGCCAGTAGTTGCCTTCACGGATTTTCTTAAGCCGCACCCTCTCAAGCCCTTTGTAGTTGTCGCGCTCCGACTCTGATAGGGCGCTCTCCTCCGCCAAGGAGTAGTCCCCAGTGTTGTAGGCGTACTGGGTGGCTGCCGCCGCAAACGCGACACTCAGGTAGAGACCTTTCAAAGATTTATCGTTGGCATCCTCCGGTTTCTTAGGCTGGGGCACGTTTCGCGCCGCATGTTCCTCAGTGGCAGGTTCGTAGGTGCCCGACTTCTTATACTCTAAAACGGACTCGAAGTTAATCTTTCCCTTATAGTCGCCGCTCATATCTATATCGGTCTGCGCGGTAGCAGACGATGCGGACGGGCTAGTCTCTGAGGGTTCGCTTGATGAGGAAGATGACCCTTTTGAAACGGAACGGTTGGCATCGCATGCCGCCAGTACAAAGGCACCAGCGCTTGCGCCTAGTACGCCCAATACTGCACGACGGTTAAAAATGGAAGACATTATTACTCTCCTCTCTGAGCCTAACGATAAACCATTAACTTTAAAGCTCAGCAGTAACCTTCATGTTCTCAAGGTTCTACCTGCTGTCGCCCAGTTTTCGCATCATGGCCATAAACTTAATACCGCTGTCGAACCGCCATATTCTGGGGACTAAGTTTTGACCATCCGCCACCCGCAGCAACGCTAGGTGCCGATATCTGCACCGCTAAGTCTCAGGGAGTTACACTATGGCAGGTGCTCCCGGCCAGCCGACAGGAGCAGACCGGGAGCATCGCAAAGATGACTTTCAGGGGCTGCAGATACACTCGCAGCACTCACCGAAACCCTACGATGAGCTACTTTTCTTCTCACCGTTAAAGAACCCACTAAGCACCCACGCGCCATTGGTGTACTTGCCGGTAATCGTCCCCCGGTAGTACTCCCCAGAAGGTTTCTCATCTGGCTTCGGTGTCGAACTCAACGTGGTATCGTGCACCTGACCGTTGCTCACATAGTAGCTACCATGGGCAACATACAGTTTATAGTCCCAGCTGTACTGATCCCCGTTCTTCTGAGGATGCGGGTCTAAAAATTTATACTCGTACCTTGGGTTATTTTCCCAGTACGTATGGTTGCGAATATCCTCCAGGGGATGCTCCCGAATGAACTGCTGCTGTTCGCTTTCGATCATCCCCGACTGCTGCACATATGTGGGGTCACCCATGTTCAAGGCATACTCAATGCCCGCGATAGCATACGCCAGACTATAGTAAAGCCCTTCGGTAGACTCCTGATTCATGGCTGCAGGCTTCTTGGGCCTCTTTTGGTTTCGCGCTGGGTGTTCCCTGGTGGCATCCTCGCTGATCCCTGCCCGGTCATAATCGTCGTAGTCCAGCTTCGGTTCACCACTCCAGTCGGTGCGCATGCTCGTACTGGGTGAATGACTTGAGCTGGAAGAGCTGGCGGAGCTGGAAGAGCTTGAGCTTGAGGAGCTAGAGCTTGATGAGCTCGACGATGAGCTTGAGGGTGACGGCGAGGCAGACGAGCTAGACCCCGATGGGTTACCCGATGCGGACGATGATTCCTTTGTAACGGTTCGATTAACATCGCACGCCGCTAAGACAAGAGCACCAAAGCCAGCACCCATCACACCCAATGCTGCACGACGGTTGAAATCGGAAGACATGAGCCAGGTTCCTTTCGGTCGGTTGATAACCAGGTCACTTTTTTACCGTACACAGCGGGACGGCGAACCTTCAGAAGTTTTATTGTGACCTTAATAATGTTTAATGTACAAGTAATACTTTATACTTTCCGCCGTTCCCTGACAACACAAGGGAGGGACCTCCCACCCATCACATTATGTATCTGAATGTATACCCCCAAATTTTTTCGCACACCCTCGCGCAGCACACTCCACATCTCACCACATGAGACACCATACACGCGGCACTTGCTCCTGCAAGCAGTGCCCCCGCACGAAACCGCCCGGTGCAGCCTCCGCTATGAGAGACCACGCCGGGCGGATACCGCGCCTCAACACATGGCGGGCATTCAGCACCTGCCCTAGAAGAGAAGTCTTTGACAGACCTAAGCCACCGGCAGTATGCCCTGCTGTAGCGGTGCCGTTAAAGCTTTCCTCTTCCATGGTTGAGGAGGATAGGCGCTTACTGACCACCATTTTCTGGTGGCACGAGAGGCAGATCATTGGAGAGCAGCCCGCTAATCTGCCACTGCCCGTTCACGTACTTAGCGCGAATTTCACCGTTCGTGTGGTAGCGTTTGCCCCAGTCACCCTTACCGGAGTAAGTTTCCTTGGTTACCTCGTGCACCTTGCCGTCCTTCACATAGAAGTCACCATTGAGCAGCACCAGGTTGTACGCCCACACGTACTCGCCTCCGCTGGATGCCACAGGGTGGGAGCCCACCAGTGTGTACTGCAAAATGCTGCCTGCCGCCGTCCAGTATTTTCCGTCGCGGGTATCGATCAGGTTAGTAGACTTCTTGAAATACAGCTGCTCCGATTCAACGATCGCCGACTGCTCCAGGTAGCGGGCGTTACCGGTCTGCAGCGCATAATCCAGAGAGGTCACCGCGAACGAGATGCTGCTGTACAGGCCCCGTTCCGTGCGGTCATTAATGGTGGAGGGCTTCTTCGGCGGGTAGGTGTTCTGCTGCGGTTTCTCGCGTGTTGCATACTCCTGGCGGGGGCCGGAGCTGTCCACTTCAAGCGAGACTTCCCCAGACAGCTCAGTATGCCCCTCACCGGGAGTATTTCCGGATTCAAGAGGGGCAGCGTCCCCGGCGCCGCTCTGGGCTGCGCTACTAGATGCTGTGCCGTTCTGGGTAGTGTCACTGGATGCGGCGCTGCTAGTCCCGCTGGCTGCTGCGTACTGGGCTCATTCACCGCAGCCGCAGAACTGCTGGCAGCACCACCAGTTTCAGGCCCGTGCGCTGGGGACGACGCACTACTTGAAGCACTCGCTGAAGATGAAGCGCCTCCTGCGTTTGAGGACGAGCTGCCGCATGCGCTGAGAAAAGCGGCTCCTGCGCCGCCGCCGAGCAGCAGCAGTGCGGCTCGACGATTAAGATGGGAAGACATCTTTAGCCTCCTTAGAATCGGTCAATACCGTCACTTTCAGACTAGCCCACATGTTATGTGTCACATCATAATTTTCAGGCGTGTCTTTAATAAAACTTCAATGTTACGTTCTATGAAATATTGACCTTTAGCCCAAGCTTGCACAGCACACGTACCCTAAAACTCAGGCATACAGCAGAACCCGCTTGGTGCGCCTCCGTGAGGAAGCCGCATCAAGCGGGTTCTGTAACTGTGCCCCCGAGACGATTCGAACGTCCGACACCTTCTTTAGGAGAGAAGTGCTCTATCCCCTGAGCTACGGGGGCAACGTTCTCTATTATAGCGGCAACATCACGGCAGTTTTCCACCCGGGCCCCGGCGCGTCACGCTCACTACAATAGGTAGGTGAGTATTTTCATTGACCCGCCCCTCTGGCCGGCACACGGCACTTTCTTCTCGCACCTTATCTCAGACACCAGCCTGAAGGAACTGCATGACTTCGCGGCCGCCCACGAGATCAGCCCGCGCGCCTTCGACGCCGACCACTACGACGTGCCGCAGCACCGCTACGCCGCCCTCGTAAACGCTGGGGCGCAGGAAGTAACCGGCACCCAACTAACTCGCATACTCATCCGCAGCGGGCTGCGGGTTCCGCTCAAAGAGCGGCCCAGTAAGATCCGTCCGCGTCTTCTGCGTGCCTGGGAGGCGCTCGCGCCCGGTGCTTCCGCTGTGGGCGCTGACCTGCTTGAGCGGTGGGAGCAGCCGCATCGGGCCTATCACAATAGTGTTCATCTTTCAGAGATGCTCGCCGCTCTTACCCTTTTGTACTTCCCCCAACCGGTGCCGCGCACTGTGCTCTTTGCGGCGTGGTTCCATGATGCCGTGTATGAGGCGCAGCCCGGCCAGGATGAGGCCGCCAGCGCCGAATTGGTACGTACCAATCTTATGCCTCTCACCAGAACCGGTGTTCTGACTGCTGCGGAGGTTACCGCCGCCGCACAGCTGGTGGAGTTCACCGCCTCCCACCGGGTGCCTGAAGAGCTTGCCGGGCTGACCGGTGGTGTACTCACCCGCGCCGATGCCGATTTTTTCATGGATGCCGACCTTGCGATTCTCGCAGCAGAAACCGCCCGGTATGGCCGTTACATTGCGGGTGTACGCACGGAGTACAGCCACTACGGGCCGCAGGCGTTTGCGCAGGGAAGGTCAGGGTTTTTACGGGAGTTCTTAGGCAGAGACCGTATTTTTGCCTCTGCGGCGGGGCATTCGCTGTGGGATGCGGCGGCTCGGGCGAATATGGCCGCTGAGCTAGAGAGCTACACCTAAAAGCCCTCTTCTAAAGCGCTCACGTAGTGCTAGCACGGCCCATATAGATAGGAGCGCGCCCACCTTACTGCTTTTTGTCGTTGGGGGGCTGCGGGCCTTCAGAAGGGCTTTGAGGCTGGTTACTGTATTTCTTACGGTAGATGAATTTACCGGTGACCATGCCAATCACGATGCCAATCCCGCCGGTGATAGAGACCCACATGGCGGGGTTGCCAAGAGGAATAGCCAGCAGCAGGCCGATAATAATGCCTGGTATGGCGCCAGTGACCATGCCGACGGCCAGGTAGGTGAATTCCTGATCGGAGCTACTTTTGGGGCTTTGGTACTGCATGTTCATTATTCTACCGGGCGTCCGCTACCCTTCGGTACGCCCTGTGCCCCACGTGTAGCCCCGACCAGTGTATTCGGGGTCAGCGCGTGATGCGCGGTTTAACATGGGGAAGGCACCCCGTTGGGGGTGCCTTCCTCCGAGTCTAAATATCTCTGGAGTCGAGATTAGAATGCGGTGTAGTAACCGTCAACCGACATCCAGGAAACCGGGTGCAGCTGGGTACCCTGGCTCGGGTTCAGAGCGGAGATCATCATGCCGTTACCAACGTAGATGCCCACGTGGTTGTAGCCGTTCTGGAAGACGATGTCGCCGGGCTGGGGGTTAGCGGTTGCACGCAGTTCGTTCTTCATAGCGAAGGTGTAGGGGGTCAGCTTCACGCCGTGCTGTGCGTAAACGTAGGATACGAAGCCGGAGCAGTCCCATGCACCGAAGCTGCGGCCGCCCCAAACGTAGCCGCCACCGATGCCGGTCTTAGCGGTTGCTACAACGCCCTCGTGGCCACCGGTTGCGGTCTGCACAGGAGCGGAGGGGGTGGTGGAGCTGGTGTTGGTGGTCTGCTGCTGACCGAAGCTCGGGGTGGGTGCAACGTACTCGGTCTGGTACTCAGCCTGGGGTGCAACGTAGTTGGTAGCACCGGTCTGGTAGCTGGTGTAATCAGTCTCGTAGTTGTTGTAATCGTAGCTCAGGTCTGCTGCTGCAGGAACCTGTGCGAATGCGTTAGCGGGAACGGTGGAACCCACCAGAGCTGCACCAGCGAATGCCACGATACCTGCGTTACGAACGATCTTCTTAGCCATTGTGTATGTTTCCTCCATTGCTTCACGAGGTGAGCTGTCGGACTCGGGTATGGATTCACCCGGCTACCGAAGTAGCTTAGCCCCTAGGCCCCCTATAAGGGAGCCAAAAATTGGTTCCCCCGCTCCTGCCATTATGGGTAGATGTTTCACGTTGCGGCGGCAGGACTAAGCGGATCCGCTCCGTGGTGCCCTCTTACGATTAGGATTTGGACACAGATACGAGAATACACAGAAAACTCCCAGCTGTCACATCCCAATCTGAGTTTTTTCTCAAAAAGCTACGGTTTATATACGCAAATCATGGCCCACAGCGGCCCCTCAAACGGTCCCCGCCACCCCTGTAGACCCTTCTCTGACAAAGGGAATTCGATAGATTCAGGGGCTAAGAGACAGGCAAACCGATGCGTGCATAAATTTTCTTAAGAAAAACACAGGTGTGCTTTATCTCTTAAATATTTTTCCGATAACAAACAGGCATAATCCCAGGTGAAACCACGTATCCCACAGGAAACAGGCGGCCGGTGAGGGCGCACCTGCCGATGAATATAAAAAAATTTGGCTTCGGGCTAAAAAGGCTCAGGTGACCCTCAAGAAACGCTGCCCCTTAGGGAAGAGCTTAACAAATAATGCGGGGCGGTGCGGCCACAACTGGTCGCACCGCCCCGCATCCAGCGGCACCGCGCTACGAACGCTTCACCACAATAGCGTTGGCAACGTCCTCATCGAGCGACAGGGAGGTCTCCTCCCCATCTGCACGCACAATCACGTCGTCGTCTTTACCGGCGATAACCGACACGCTGGCACCGAATGAGATACCGGCATCCGCCAAAAGCTTGAGAAGCTCAATATCGGTCTGAATCGACTCTGGGAACCGGGAGACAGTAAACCGGTCTTCCGGCCCCGAGTCACGGGCCGCAATTGACATGGGCACAGTCCGTTCGTCGTTGTGTTCACTTTCCACGCCCAGCTCTTCAAGACCGGGAATTGCATTTCCGTACGGCGAGAACTTGGGGTTATTGAGCATCGCCAGGATGCGTTTTTCCACATGGTCGCTCATCACGTGCTCCCAGCGGCACGCCTCATCGTGCACATACTCAATGTCCAGCCCAATCACATCGGAGAGCAGGCGCTCCGCCAGGCGGTGCTTACGCATCACCTCGACCGCTTTCTTACGGCCAGCATCGGTGAGCGCCAAGTGACGGTCAGGCTCAACGCTGAGTAGCCCGTGCTTCTCCATACGGGCAACAGTCTGCGAAACAGTCGGCCCGGAGTGCTCCAGACGTTCGGCGATGCGCGCACGCATGGGGGTAATGCCCTCTTCCTCAAGCTCAAGGATGGTGCGCAGGTACATTTCGGTAGTGTCAATAAGATCGGTCATGCCGCCTGTATCCCTTTTCCCTGCCGACTAGGAAAACCTAGCCTTAGTTATGATGCTCTTCTGAGTAACTATTATGTACCTTTTTAGCGTGTTTCGCCACGGATTGCGCGGCGCGTCGCCCGAAGCGAACGTCCCGCCAGGTGTACCTGGCGGGCCCCGTATCGCCACGCAGTCTAGCCCTCAGAGTTACGTGCGGCGGAGGTTTTTGCGCGCTTGCGCCCACCCGATCCCCGCCCGGAGCCCCTTACGTCCGCCGCTCTTCTGCGGGGCGTCCTGCTGCGGAGCGGAATCCCCTGGGATGCTTTCTGCCCGCCTGCTCGCTGCCGGTTCAGGTTCTTCCGGTTCTGTGCTTTTCGGGCGCTACGGCGCGCCTTGCGGCTCTTGCCGCCGGTTTCGGGTGGCTCAGTAGCAGCGTCGAATTGAGGCTCCTCATCCTCGTACACATCCTCAGGGTCCGCAGCGAGCGCCTCGTCAAGATCGGCGGTATCAGGCAGCTCCTGAAGACGCTGCGCCCACGGAACCCAGTCGGGGGCTAGCAGTGCGTCATCGCCGGGCAGCAGACCAACCTCGCATACGGTCGCCACCTTCGAACGTGGCGCCCGCGCTAATGTGGCGAACCAGAACCACCCCCGGTAACCGGGCAGGGTGCACTCAAACAGGTGGGTGGTCAAACGATCCTCTTCACCGCGCAAATGGTGCAGCAGGCCAATGGTGTTTTTGGGGGCGATCTGCTCAATACCGGCCAACGCTACGTCTTTGGCCTGCGCCAAGACCGTGTCCACACGGCTGGTGCGGCGGCGCTTATGCGGCTGCCCAAGGGTGGGTTCACCAACCTGCTCGTATGTGTGGTCGGCAAACGGGTCAAAGCTGGCGGTTTCGGTCGGGTTCTGGTCAATCACCTGTTCAGACATACCACTATTAAAGCATTCTTAAGGTTCGCTGGGAGGGCGGGGCGGCCTGCCTTGACCTCTTACACTCACGGTTCTTGCTGGCGCGCCGTTATGGCGCGGTTTTCCGCCTTTTTTCTGCCCTGATGCAGCCTCTTATTCCTCGCAGAGAATACGGTATGCGCGCTATCGGGCTGGCAAACCTCCGAAGGGAACCTGCAAAAAAGATGTGAATACCGTCCACAACGCCGCAATATTAGTATTTCCACCCCGTTAAAGGGGTCTAAACCTGCTACGGTTATGCCATGACTAGCGAACGAGAAACGCCTCTTGAAGTAGCCAATGAGCTCCCCTACACCCGCGCTATCCGCTGGTTGGGAGCCGGTGGCGGCATCCTCGCACTGCTGTGCACCCTTTCGGGGGTGGCGATGCTAGTACTCAAGTGGGTGGATGCTCATCCTCCCGCCGTTATGAGCCAGGTTCCCCTGGTGCTGTTCCCCGTCGCTTTCATCGCGCTAATGCTTGCCCTCCTCCTTGCGGTTCTTCGGCGTAAGTCAAGTTAGAGGGCCTTCCGGCCGCGCAACCACATATATACGTCAGAAAAGAGTGAACATGTCTGCTGAAGCTAAGCTGCTCGTCGTTGATGACGAGTTCAACATTCTTGAACTACTCGCCACCTCCCTGCGTTTTGCCGGGTTTGAAGTGGTGACCGCCGGAAACGGACGCGAGGCCATTGAGAAGGCCGAGCAGGAACAGCCCGACCTGATTGTGCTTGACGTGATGATGCCGGGCATGGACGGGTTTGATGTGACGCGCCGCCTGCGTGAAGGCGGACGCACCTACCCTGTGCTGTTCTTGACCGCGAAAGACGCCACCGAAGATAAAGTTGCTGGTCTCTCAGCAGGCGGTGACGACTACGTGACTAAGCCGTTCTCGCTGGATGAGGTGATCGCCCGTATCCGAGCCATCCTGCGCCGTTCCCGCTCGCTGCAGGAGGAAGATACTGCTATTTTGCGGGTGGATGATCTGAGCCTGAATACCGACACCCATGAGGTGTTCCTTGGCGAGGAGGAGATTGACCTCTCCCCCACCGAGTTCAATCTGCTGCACTACCTGATGCTCAACGCGAACCGGGTGCTGTCGAAGGCGCAGATCCTCGACCACGTGTGGGAGTACGATTTTAACGGCGACTCGTCCATCGTGGAGTCGTATATCTCGTACCTGCGCCGCAAGATCGATAACAACCGTGAGGGCCACGAACCCCTGATCCACACCAAACGCGGCGTAGGGTACATGGTTCGTGGTTCCCGCAGCTAGGGGCGGTACCTATTAAACTGTTCAACCGCGAACCCGCACAGCAGCCCCCGGAGGCCCCGGAGGCGGCTCAACAGAATGCCTCCACGCAGAAGCACATGGGGCGCAGACCCCTTGAGCGTATACCGTTCACGCTGTCGCTGCGCACGCAGCTGGTGCTGGTGACCTCTGCACTGATTGCTTTGGCGATCGTTGTGACCTCCCTTGTGGCGATTTCGGCGTTGCGCGCGCAGATGGTGCATCAGCTGGATGACGAGATGAAGGCGAACTCGGCGAATCTGCTTTCTCTTGTCTCGAACAATAGCCAGCATCCCGTGCAGGAGGCCACGCTCGGTTCGTACCACGTGTACCTGCTGGATGAGCACGGCAACACCCTGTACGCGCTCAGCCCCGATACGAGCTCCCGGGACGAGCCGCAAGTAACCGGCTGGACAGCCGATAAAGTGCGCAAAAATAACGGGGTCGGCACTACTGTTAACTCGGTGGAAGGGTCGAAAGACTGGCGTCTGTTGCCGATGACGCTTAATAACGACACCACCGTGAACGGGGTGCACGCCACCTCCATGGTGGTTGCCTTACCCCTGGAGCAAACCAACCAGGTGGTTGCTCTCGTAGGTGTGCTCACCTTCGCGTTCGGGCTGGCCACGCTCGCCTCGGCTATTGCAATGACGTGGGTGATTGTCACCCGCACTTTCGAGCCGCTGGCGCGCGTGGAGCAGACGGCGGCGAAGATCGCTAAAGGGGATCTGTCACAACGTATTGAGGACTACAACCCCGGCAATGAGATTGGCAGTCTTGCCACGTCGCTGAACACCATGCTCGCCCAGATCGAGACCTCGTTCAATGCGCAGGCAAAATCTGAGGCGAAGATGCGCCAGTTCGTGGGCGATGCATCCCACGAGCTGCGCACCCCCCTGGTGAGTATTCGCGGGTACTCCGAGCTGTACCGGCAGGGGGGCGCTGCCGAATGAGGACGCCGTGGCCACCGCTATGGGCCGTATTGAGGCGGAATCTAAACGTATGGGGCAGCTGGTGGAGGATCTGCTGACACTGGCCCGCATTGATGAGCGCCGAGAATCGAAGCTGGCCCCGTTCGATATGTTCCACCTGGCGGTGGACGCCACCAACGATGCCTTCGCCACCTCCCCCGACCGTGAGATTACCCTGGTGGGCCTGACCGACGATGTGGCGCCCTGCTCCGCACCGGTGGTCGGTGATGAGCCGCGGATGCGTCAGGTGGTGGCGAACCTGCTCACCAACGCCATGCGGTACACCCCTGAGGGTTCGCCTCTTGAAGTTGCGGTGGGTGTGCGGCAGGAGGCTCCCGGGGTGCCGCGCGCCATTATTGAGGTGCGCGACCACGGCCCCGGTATTCACGGTGAGGATCGTGAGCGCGTGTTCGAACGTTTCTACCGCACCGACACTTCACGCTCCCGGGAGACCGGGGGCACGGGTCTGGGCCTGTCGATTGTGGCCGCAATCGTGGAGCAGCACGACGGGCATATCCGTATTGAAGAGACTGATGGAGGCGGGGCCACGTTCGTGGTGTCGCTGCCGGTTTTGGCGGGCGCTGGCTAAAAGAAGCTGCGGTACATGCGGGGCGCACGGTGACGGTGTAAGAGCCGAACCGTGCGCCCCTTTCGCGTGTGCAGGGGTGTTCCACGGGCTGGTGGTATGGGTGCCGCCAGCCCCACGTAGCTTCACATTTCTTCATACTGAGGGGGCCTGTGGGGGTATTCAGGGCTGAAAATTGAGTTTTACTCTGTGGATAAGCTGGTTTTACGACCAGGTAACGTAAGTTATCCACAGATTTATTTTAATTCATGAAAATATTTTTTGATTCGTTTTAGTCTTGTAACAAGCGCTTAGGAATTAGGTGCTAGAGGCACAATCAATACATACCCTACTGAAGGAGAACCTATCATGGCACAGTTCATTGTTGATTCCGAAGTCATTGCGTCAAAGAGCGCGCAGGCAAAAGCACACGTTGCTTCCATCACCGCAGAGGTGAACGGCATGACTGCTTCCCTGCAGGATTTGCAGAGCTCTTGGACCGGCTCGGCCTCGACCAACTTCCAGGGCGTGCTCGATAAGTGGCGTGCAACCCAGCGGCAGGTGGAAGAGTCTATCGCCCAGATTAACGAAGCGCTTTCACGTGCCGGTGTTAACTACTCCGATACCGAGCAGTCGAACGCTTCGATGTTTATGGGGTAATATAATAAGCGAATTCTGCAATTTCAATTCAATAAACCGATATAAGTAACTCAAGATATGTGGTGAGTCTATCTTAACGGTTTGGGGCGGGTACATGATGTACCCGCCCCAATCTTTAACCTGCTACCATCCCAGCACCCGCAGGCCCGTGCTTCGCCCCCTTCTGGGCGCAGGCTCACCCGCCCGAACGTACCGGCCAGCGCCGCACTTTTGGCGGCTGCTAGCCAGCAGCACACAGCGATGTGAGGCCGGGCGCGGCAGGTGAAACTAGCCGGGCATGGCGGTATCTTGCCTGAACCGCAGGCGCCAGGAGCCCGCTGGCGCATCATAATGCCACAGGCTGGAACGGTTCACCCGACCGCGCGCAGTATCCACCACCGCCATCACCAGCACATTCGCGGTGTCCACCAGTTCCACCACGCGGTGAGTTGGTTCCCCGCGTTGAGTAAATGCGCGGGCACGATACTCGATGGTGGAGGCTCGCGAAACCGGGCGGCCAGCAGAGGTAATCCACACCAGGTTTTCATCCAGCAGCTCGGCGATTTCCTCCTCGCCCATGGCCGCGCCGTTGGCTTCAAGCTCTTCTTCTGCGGCAAGCGCCTCATCAGGGTCGGCGGTGAGCTGTTGCTGTGTCTGCTGTGGGCTCTGAATATGAGCGGCCTGCTCCTGCCGCTCGGCTCGCTGCGCCGCCTGCGCTAATTTCTCCTTACGCTCCGCCACCGCCTGCGGGTCGGGGGCAGCAACAGCAGAGGCGGGTTTAAGCACACCGTTGAGTTTGAGGGCGTTGAATCCTTCACGGGCCTGCTGCGCCTGCTCCATCGTGAACTCTTCAACGCTCAGATGCGCATCTGCTGAGGGGCCCTGCTCAGGCTCGGTCTCCGCAGCCGGAGCCTGCCCGCCGGAGACCCTTGAAGATGCCCCCCGCAGCCGCACCAAAGCCCGGGCCGGCATCCGGGGTGTTCCCTTGCTGGTACGCCTGCGCGGCGGCGTTTGCGCGCGCATCAGCGGCCTCGTTCAGTTCGTGGCCGGAGTGGCCCTTGACCCACACCAGCTGGTAGTCACGCCCAGCGGTGGCAGCATCCAGCTCTTGCAGCAGTTCACGGTTCAATACCGGCTTGCCGTCGGCTTTTTTTCCAGCCGCGGCTCTTCCAGCCGGGCATCCACTTGGTGAGGGAATTAATCACATACTGGCTATCGCAGTACACCACAAGTTTACGTTCGGGCATGTGCGCGGTCGCCTCGAATAGGTCAAGGACAGCCTTCAGCTCACCCATATTGTTGGTGCCGTGCTCCCAGCCCCCAGCCGCCCAGTGATTGTCGTCAATGTACCAGGCCCATCCCGCCGGGCCGGGGTTGCCCAGCGCCGAACCGTCAGCAGCCGCAATAATCTCGCTCATGCACTCGACTTTACCCTACCGGCGGGTGCAAACAGTGACATGTTCGTCATGCACATATCTGTATATTTTCCCTCCGGTGGGAGTAGACTGTAGAGCATGATCACCACTGTCTCTACTTCCGGCGGTGCACAGGTGGCGGTATTTGCCTTGCCCACACGCACCATGTACAGCGGCCTGCGGGTCAGCTGGCTCAGCTACCTAGGTGCGGCTGAACAACGCCGCGCCGCCGAATTGCCCACCCCCGTCGGGGCGGTCAGCTACCTCTCCACCCAGGCGCTCATGCGCTCTATGGCGGCATGCCGACTGGGGGGTTGCCTCCAGCGCGGCGCACACGATCGAAGTGGATCGTACCTGCACCCTATGCAACAGCACCAAGCCGCACGGTAAGCCCCGCATTGAGGGCATGAACTTTAATATGTCGCAGGTTTCATCCCTGGCGGTGGGCGGGTTCTGCCCCGACGATGCGCAGGTGCTCGGGGTTGACCTTGAGCCCCGTCGAGACCGCCTATTCCCCGGGTTCGCGCGGGTGGCGCTGTCACTGCGTGAACGTGAAATATATGAGGCAACCACCGGTGAGGCACGGAACCTGCTGGGGGTGGCGTTATGGACCGCGAAAGAGGCAGTGCTCAAAGCCACCGGCCACGGGCTGAGCGTCTCCCCGGCGGCGGTGCGCGTATTTTTCAGCGACTCCCTAACAAACCAGCTGGCGGAGGCTTTCGAGGCATCCCGAGAGTCAACTGACGAAGAGGTGACGGCCGCATCCGTCTGCTCCGCGCGCGCAGTGTTCACCGTGCCTTCACGGGATAACAGCGACACCACGGAAGAACGGTCGTTCTATATCACCTGGACGGCGCTCACCCTACACCCCTGAGAAGCAGCCCGCCCACAACAGCCCGCAGAGCACCAACCCGGCGCACGGCAGCGATGTTGCTGCTGAACAATTCCTCCTAGCCACCGCAACTGAAGGGGTGCCCAACAGCGTGCACGTACACCCGGTGGCCACCCCCGTTGAGCTGCGCAATAACCTGGCGCCGCTCACTTTTTCCCAACTGCCCACCATGAGGATGGGGGCTGACCCCGTCACCGCCTAACTACCCCTGCTGTATACTGGCGCACTGGGCGGCGCAGTGAAAGACGATGAGGAAGCGCTCTACGCCGCCGGGGGTGCTTCAGGGAGTGTATTAATCCCCAGCGCACGCCCGAAACTGCGCAACTTCGTGCCGGTTTCGGTGTGTTCCAGCACCGGGTCTGATTTAGCCACAATGCCCGCGCCCGCGTAGAGGGATGGCGGTTTGCGCATCAACTTCAGCGCAGCGCAGCACGAGCGCCCACTGGCCGCTTCCGTCCGCGTTCATATAGCCAACGAGCCCGCCGAAATAGTCGCGGCTAAACGGCTCAAGCTCGGTAATCATACGCCGCGCAACCTCGGTGGGGGTGCCGCAGATCGCGGGGGTCGGGTGGATAGCGTGCGCACCGTCCAGGCAGGTCATACCCTGCTTGAGCACACCCGAGATGGGGTGCCAAGGTGCCACAGCTGCGGGGTTTGCAGAAGTGAAGGCTCCTCAGGAATAGTGAGCTGGCGGGTAATAGGTTCCAGCTGCGCACGAATACTGGCAATAACGGTTGCATGTTCGCCACGGTCCTTCGGCGAAGCCATAAGCCGCCGCCCAATAGCCTCATCCTCGGTGCTGCCGCGCTCAGCGATGCGCGGGGCGCTGCCCGCCAACGGGTGCGTTTTGAAGGCGCTGCCTTCCCCGGTGTCTGGTTCAGTACTGAAAAATCAGTTCCGGGAGGCACCCATCAGGTACGGGTGCTCCAACCCGCGATGCCCCTGCGGCAGTTTGACGCTAAAAACAAACGTGTTGGGCTGCTGTGCGCGCAGGTTGTTGTACACCCCGGCACAGTCGAGGGCGCCCGGTACGTAATCGACCCACAGCAGGCGAGAGAGCACAATCTTATCCAGCTGATGCGCTTTCATGCGCTCAACGGCGGTCGCTACTGCCTGCCGGTACCCGGGGTTCTCACGCCCTTGAACTCGTGTTGGTTCAGCGAGAGTGACCTCGTGCTCGGGCACCGGGATGTCGTCGATCTGCAGGTGCTCGGGCACGAACAGGTGCGCGGGGGCGTCGGGGTCAAAAGGAATGAGGCCAACCACGGCGGTACCGGCCTCGACGGCGGCGGCGTGCGCCTGCTGCGGGGTGACCTGACGGAGGGAACCGGCGGTGCGCATCACGCGGGTTCCGGTGGCAAACATAAAATCAGGAAGATTATTGCTCACTGATAACGCCTTTCGGGCCTGCTAGAGGGTCGCGCCGCCATCGGCAACAATGTTTTGCATGGTGATATGCCGTGAGGTATCGCTAATGAGGAACGCATTCACCGCCGCAATATCGGCGGGGTCGGCGATGCGCCCGAGCGGAATTCCCAGGCGGAAAGTCTCGGGGCTGCCCGCCACCGGCAGGGCGCTGAGGTCCTCGCCGCCCCATGCGTCAGTCACCATGGGGGTGCGGGTGGTGCCGGGGCAGACCGTGTTCACGCGAATACCGTGGCGCGCCAGCTGCAGCCCGAAGCTTGACGATACGCGCACCGCTGAGGCTTTCGAGGCCCCGTAAGCACCGAATTCGGCGCGGGGTACGCGGGCGGCGTTGGAGGCGACCGTCACCAGCGAGCGCGTGTTCTCAGGGGTTGCCTGTGCCTGCTCAATCATAACGCGCGCGAACTCGCGCAGGCACAGGAAAACGCCGTCAGCATTAACCGCGTGCAGCCGTTTCCAGTCTTCAAAAGAGGTGTCTAAGAGCGGCTGACTGTGGGCAATCCCCGCCGCGAGCACGGCACCTCTAATAGGCTCCCCCATCTCAGCGGCGGCACCAGCGAGCGCCCGCACCGACTCTTCATCACCCACATTAACAGGGGCTGTAGCGGAACGTGGTGTCGCTGTAGGCGGCGAATGATTCGTGCGGGGTCTCCGCCAAATCGGCGGCGTACACCGAATAGTTATTCTTGATGAGTTCGTGTACGGTCGCCGCACCAATTCCGCCGTTCGCGCCGGTCACAATAACCCAGCTCATGCGATTACCTTCCCGGTTTCCGGTGCCTCGTCCGCGCCGGGGGCACCAGCGGTAATCTGCGCCAGCACCTCGGCGGTGTCTAGCACGCGGGCGCATCGGCCTGAGGCGTATTCGCAGGCCATGCGGTGCTCTTCCTCGGTGAAGTCGGCGAGCGCATCCGCCACCATGAACGGCTGAATATCGCGCATGAACGCCTCCAGGGCGGTGGTGAGGCAGCCAATATGTGCGTACACTCCGCTGATGATGAGCTGGTCACGCTCAAGCTCTTTGAGCTGTTCTTCGAGCGGGGAGCGCACGAAGGCGGAGTACCGCCATTTGGTGAGCACAGTATCGGCCTCGGTGGGGGCGAGCTCGTCAAGAATCTGGGCGCTTTCATCGTCCTGCAGGCCGTCGCCCCAGAAGTCGGTCAGCAGGCGCCTGTCGGCGGGGTTCTGGCGGGGCGGCTGGGCGGTGTAGTAGACCGGGATATTCGCCACGTGTGCCGCATCCACTAGGCGGCGAATATTGGCAATGGCAATGTTGATTTGGGCGTCTGGGAGGGTTTGGCCGTCGCGTTCCAGTTCAAAGGCGCGCACGAAATAGCGCTGCATATCGTGCACAAGAAGCGCAGCGCGAGCAGGATCGACCCGCCAATTCACGCGGTTCTGGTGCTCCTGGTCTCGGTACGAATAGGGTGCAATTTTCTTGGGCAACGCCACGGATGACTCCCCCGTCTTTTGTATGCTTGGTGAATGACGTGCCAGCGGCGCGCACGTACGATTAAATATTAGGACATCCTGACCTAACCTGCATCTTTGGGGGTGGTGATTACGCCCCGAAAAGAAAATATAGCAAAGGCCCCTGACAGCGGTGGACAACTGTTCACCTCATGCCGGGGCCTTTACTACATACACCGGGCGACAACGCGGCAGCCAGCACCACGAAGACAACACAGCCAGCGGGGCGTAAAACCGCCCCGGCTCACAGCTCGAACGGCGGTCCCACACCCGCAGAATAGCGCTCGCGTGGGCGGGTAGGCGTACTGGCTGGGCGCGCCGCCCCACGGGTTTTAGGCTACGGGGCTAGGCCACAGGTTGGGCCACTGCCAGCACCTCATTCAGGCCTTCGGTAATTGAGGGGTGAGTGTAAATTTCATCACGTAGCTGCGATGCCGTAATATTGTGGCGCATTGCCAACGCCACAAGGTTGATAACCTCCATAGACTCGACCACCAACAGCTGAGCACCAAGAATCTGGTCAGTCTCAGCGTCAATCACAAACTTCATGATGCCGCGCGGATTTTCCAGGGTCTTCGCACGCGGCATGGCGGCGATAGCGGCAACAGGCTTGGCGGCAACCTTGATGGTGTGTCCGGCGGCGAGCGCATCACGCTCAGTCAGGCCAACGGATGAGAGCGGCGGGTTCATGTAGATGGTTGCGGCAACCGCTTGGCGGTCCTTCGTGGAGCGGGAACCGTCGCCAAGCAGCTGCGAAAGCACCACACGGTAGTCATCCAGCGAAATGTAGGTGAACTGCGGGCCACCATTGACGTCGCCAAGCGCAAAAATATTAGGTGCCGTGGTGCGCAGGTGCTCGTCGACAGCGATTGCGCCGTGCTCGGTGGTTTCGATGCTCGTGTTCTCAAGCCCCAGCCCCTCGGTGGCGGGTTTGCGCCCGGTTGCGACCATCACGTAATCCACCTCAAGGTGCTTGGACGCACCCTCAGAGTCAAGGTAGTTCACGGTCACGGAGTCGGCGTTATCGGTAACGGTCTCTACGCGAACGCCCGCGTGAGCGGTAATGCCTGGTTGGCGATAATCTCGCGTGCTGCCTGGGCGACGTCCTCATCGTAACGCCCGAAAAGCGCGGGAGCGCCCTCAAGCAGGGTTACTTCGGTGCCGTAGGAGGAGAAAATACCGGCGAACTCGACACCAATAGGACCGCCGCCGATAATGCCCAGGCGCTTCGGGCGCGGGGTGATCTTCTGCAGTTCGGTAGAGGTGAGCACGCGCTTCGATTCGCGGGCGCCCGGGATGGGCGGGATAGTCGCCACGGCACCGGTGTTGATGATAAAGCAGTCGGCGGTGACGACCAGTTTGTCCTCGCCCGCGGTGACCTCGACCTCGGTGTCTGAGAGGAACCGTGCGTGACCGTCAATGAGTTTGGCGGTGGCGTTCGATTCGAGAATTTCGCGGTTCTTCGCGCGCATGGCACCGGTGAGTTTGTCACGGAAAATCACGGCGCTCTCGTAGGCGGCGTTCGCAGCGTCGGCATTGTGTTCGCCGCTGGCACGGAATTCGTCAGCCCGGTGCACAAGCGCCTTGGTGGGCACGCACCCGATATTGATGCAGGTGCCGCCGTACATGTTTGAGGACTGCTCGATCAGGGCGACGTTCTTGCCGGTTTTCGCGTAGGCGCCAGCAAGGGTTTTGCCGCCTTTGCCGAAGCCGATAACGACCATATCGAAGTGAAGGCGCGCGGTAGTCATAGTGTTCTCCCGGTGAAATTTAGGGGTGTTCATAATTCGTGTCTGGTGTTCCGGTGAACTTCAACGGGCAGCGCATGGCATTTATTCCTGGTTTTTGCAAGAAACATTAAGTTTTTTGACGCTGCGCTGGGGGCCGTCTACCTTATCTTATGCAGCCTAAAAAGAGCCTTTATGTGAATAAAGCGGGATTTCCAACGCTTTATTCACATAAAGGCTCTTTTTAGCCCCAACACCAGGGGGCAAGCTACCGCGACACCACACTCACGCGCTCGCGCTGATGCTCCCCCGACTCGATAAGGTCAATCACGGCGACCGCGAAATCCGCATAGCTGATTTCGCTCTGCCCGGCGGCATTCATCGTCAGCACATCGCCTGCCAGCTGGTATTCACCCGTGCGTTCACCCTCAGGGTTAAACACCAGGGCCGGGCTCAGGTAGGTCCAGGCAACATCGTCGCGGATGCGCAGCGCATCATACGCCTGCGCCATCGCGGTAGCCAGCGGTTTGAATTCTTCGGGCATAGCGGGCGAGTCTACAAGCCGCTGATTCGTGGTCGAGTCGGGGTAGAGGCTGCCGGCGCTGCCGATAACGAGCAGACGAGTTTGGGTGCCGCTGAGCGCATCCGCAAGGTGGACTAGGTGATCCTTGTGCAGGTGCAGATTCTCGGGAGTCCATGCGCCGAAGGCGTCTACCACCGCATCAAACCCCGACAGGTCGCTGCGAGTGAGCGCGAAAACGTCCTTGATGAGCGTGTGCTGCGCCTGACTGGGGTGCTCGGAACGCATGATAGCGGTAACTTCATGCCCGCGTTCGGTGGCTTCGCGCACGACGAGAGTACCGGCTTTACCGTTTGCACCAATGACTGCGATTTTCATGTTTCCTCCGCGATAAACGTTGTATTCTTAGGGACGTATTCAACGCTACCGACGCGATAAACACCTGTGAAGACGGCACTTTAACGTGCCCCAGTTACCCCAAGGAAACCATTGTGACGGACCAGTATCTTTACCAAAACGCCGAGCTGCCGCAGTGCCCCGTCGAAACCACGCTAGAGGTTATTTCAACGCGCTGGGGCGCCCTGATTGTGCGCGATCTGCTCAACGGGCCCCTGCGGTATAAGGAGCTTCAGCGCTCGCTTGGCGATATTTCGCAGAAGGTGCTCACCGAGAATCTGCGCCAGCTTGAGGCTCGCGGAATCCTCACCCGCACCGTCTACGAGCAGGTGCCGCCGCGCGTGGAGTATAAGCTGACCGAGCTGGGGCAGAGCATGCGCACCCTGTTCGATGCGCTGTGGGCGTGGGGCGAGCACTATCAGGAGGCCGTTGCGCAGAGTTAGTTGTGAAAGAGCGGCGGCGGTGAGCGTTATTGCGCCGGTTGACCCCTAGCGCGCCTCGGTTGTCTATTGTGGGGTTGTTTTGCATCTGGCGGTTATTTAAGTCGCTGAATGCACAACAAACCCCAAAATAGACAAGGGCAGTACTGGCTGTTACGCCACCTTGCAGCGGTTGGATTGCCGCTATCTGCTCACCCTTGAGGTCTTCCACCATATCGAGCTCATACGTGGTTTTGCAGGTTCAGCCAAAACTGCGGTGTTGTGCCAAAGTATCGGGCAAGGCGCGCAGCTGTATCGGCTGTGATTCCTCGTTTGCCGTGCACGATCTCATTGATGCGCCGGGGCGGCACGCCGATTGCCACCGCCACCTTATTCTGGGTAATCCCAAAACCCTTCAATGAAGTCTTCCAGCAGGACTTCTCCGGGGATGAATTGGTGCAATTTTGTCAGTGATGAGTCAACGATCTCTACCTCCTCGGGTCCTGAATCGGTCCACCTAAAACATACTCTCCACTGATTATATTGTCTGCATATGACGTGTGGGGCGGCGCAGCAACTCGCAGAAGTGCATCCCATCCTGCGGGTTGCTTTGCGTTTCGCAGCTTAAATAGCCTCAAAATAGATGTGCCTCTGCGCTTTGAAATCTAGACTGGTGGTAGACGTTTTACCCCCGAATGAAGGAGCCGCAATGGATGCCCGCGATGTTCTGCGCGAAGCCGCAAGCCGACCCGCCACCGAAGCGAAAGCCCTCATAAACACCCTGCCTGAAGGGGCGTTGAACGCGCACGCGGGTGGGCATACGAATTCGATCGCCTGGCTGCTGTGGCATGCGGGGCGGCAGATGGATGTGCAGCTCGCGCAGCTGAACGGCGAGCCGCAGGTGTGGCATAGTCAGGGGTTCGATTCCCGCTTCAACCTGGGCGAGCTGGGCGACACAGTGGGCTACGGTCATACTGCTGAGCAGGCGCGTGCCGTCGTGGTGGAGGATGCCGCGCTGCTGGTTGAATATTTGGGTGCGGCCACCGCGGCGTTGAGCGAGTATATCGCGGGTTTGAGCGAGGCTGATTTGGATGACGTGATTGATACGTCGTGGACTCCGCATGTGACGCGCGGGGTGCGGCTGGTGAGTATGATCGACGATGCCGCCCAGCACGTGGGGCAGGCGGCGTATGCGGCGGGTATTCTCGCGAGTGCGGCTGGCTCGGGCGAGGAGGCATAGTGGCTGTTGAGTACGAGGCGGAGCCGATTGGCGTGATGGTGCGACCGCCGAGCAGGTCACGGCGCTTAGGTGGTAAGAAAAAAGGCTGAATTGATGGGTTTTACTCGGGATCACCCCCAGTTTGAGGATATGGTTCCCGTGCGGTCTTATAAGCTCACCACCGCAGGGCGGACACTGCTCGATAACCACCCCGAGGTGATGGCTAAACACCAGAAGAAGAGTTAAAGAACATAAATGTACCTAAAACCTTTGTAAAAAGTGCATTAAATTATCGATAATATTAAAATTCTGAGATTGACAATACCAATATATAGCTACAAGCGTCAAACCCTATACCCTAGACACACTTCTTTCCAAAGGAACCAGGCAAGGCGAACCTTCCCCACAATGGGTTTGGCCTAGAAGGGTTTCTAACATGACTATAAGGCAATAGATGAGCCACCCGCCGCTACTGGAGGAATAAAAAAGTGTTATATTTTTTCATAGAATTCAGATTTTAATATATCTACCTGCCCCCAGTTGCAATTTCTAACTCCACTAGTAGCATCAGATTTCTTTAATGAATTGTTTACATATCTATTTAATATATTATCAGGGTCATAAAGTTCAAGATCGTACAAGTAATATATATAAGATATAATCTGACATAATTGCAAGTTATTCACAAGTTCAGGGATTCTATTCTTTTTCTAGAAGTAAACCATTCAATAATAAACATCAAACATAACAATAATGAAATATACAAAAGAAATTATTAGAGCGTTATGTGATGTAAATAAGATTATATCATATATCCAATTCAATTCCTCTAAATATGGAGAGGGTTTAAAAACATCTAATCCTATCCACGCATAAATTACCATAGTAACAAATACCATAACAGAAGACATAAAAATAAGGAAAGCAGTCCTGGTAAAGCTTTCAATTTTTCTTTCAGCCCCAAATGATATTCCTTACCTTCAGTTATTGCTGAGCATATAATTTTTAAAAGCGAGTGATTTATTTATCCATCTGGCAGATTTTATATTTTTAGTAAGATATTAATGGAGCTCAAAACAGCAACTCGATTATATTCATCCTTGTGCTTCAAGGGTCCATTTAAAAATAATTTCGAATTTTTAAGAATATCTCCATATTTTCCATAACTTACACTTGTAAATATATCCCATGACTTTTTATATATAGATTTTTATAATATATTTAGCAATGGTTGGCAGAAAAAGTAGTATAAAAAGATTGAATTAGAAGAATGAAGTTGTTCATTGCTAATCCTTTTTAAATATTTGTATATTTCTTAATTAAATAACTATTATACTTATGCGTTTGTACCACGACTATTCTTCTATAGAACTATCACCTGCCCATTTTGATACTTCAGCACGAATTATATCCTTGTGCGCAGGATCCAAAAATCATTTTTATCACTAACCCTATCTACTAATCCCATCCCCCTATACAGACCGATTTTCTGTTTCCTTATTTACCCTATTTGCCTGCAACCTCTAAAATCAGAGTAAAAGACCACATATTTATCATTCACGTATTTTTCCCAACATAGGAAACTTCATATTGCCTTCTTTTTCGAGATAATTTATATTCCTTTCATATTTCAAACTCTATGATTCTATTCAGCCTCAACTTACCGTTAAGTTTTCTCTCAGGTGGGGATTTCGGGTAGGAACTTCCAAAAATTTTTGGTTATGGCAGGATATAGTAGGAAACCCACGGCGACATGCCGCATCCGCACACCACTGCATCGTGCCCACCAGCGTTATCACCCGATGCTGAATCCACAGTATTATGAGACGCGCCTACGGACCTTCGCCCGATTCGTCCAACCAGCCTGAACTGCCAAGCTCACCGGAACACTATCCACAGCCAGCCCTCACCCGCGCATCCTGAACCGGGCACGAAGTTACCCACACCAAAAGACGACGCAGCCCCACCATCCCCCACCGAAATCCCACGCCCATTACCAGGAAACCGGCGCCGCGAGCTTTACCACCACACCCACATCAGCAACGCCGCTGAACGCACACGGGCAGCTCACGCTCCTGACCGCACAGGTTTCTGATGCTCTGGCCTCCAGCATCCAAGCTCATCGCCATGCCTCTGCTGACCTACGGCGCTACCGGCGACCCTCGCACATTCCACTATCGTCATGGTCGTCGAAGCAATCCCCGTCATCCTCTTCGCACCCTTCGCAGGCACCATCGCCGACAAATTCAACCGCAAAACCCTCAGCCTCAGCTTCAGACTCGCCAGCGCCGCCCTACTCATCGCATCCCCAACACTCTACGCCGCTGCAGGACTACCCGCCTTCCTCATCATCGCATTCCTCGTCTCAACCTTTGGCACCTTCTCATCCCCTGCAGCCTCCGCAGCCATGCCCTCCCTGCTCGGCGACGACTACCAAAAATACATGGCACGCCGCGGCAGCCTCATCTTCCTCGCCCAAACCCTAGGCCCCACTATCGCAGCCGCCGTCGCATCCTTCACCACCCCAGCCCTCACCGTCGCCATCATACGCAATTACGACCTCACCCACGCTGAACGCACCGCCACCGTGCAGGAACACCACACCGGCAGAATCCTGCGCGAAGGCACCAGCCTATACCACCCGCGACCTCGGGCACGGCTACACAGCTTTCGGAATCGCAACCTCCGTATACGCCGCCGGATGCGTGATCAGCTCTGGCTCTCAGCTAAACTCAGCGTCGGCACAGGCACCGGGCGGGTACACATAACCAAACGCGGGGTGGATGTGCATCTCCGGACTCGGCTACGATGCCGTCTGCCTGAGCATGGGACTGCACCCGGCACTGTGGGCGGTACTTGTGCTCTGGTTCATCTGGGGTATGTTCTACGGCCCCGAGGAAGTGCTCGGGCAAGTCCTCTTCGCAGACGCTATTGACGAGCACATGCGTGGACACGTCTACAGCTTCATGGGCGTGGTTTTCTCCCTGGCGGACATAGTTGGGTACCTCATTACCGGATGGGCAGTACCAGCGTTCGGCGCGATCAACACCATCACCGCCGGAAGGTCTCTCTTCATTATCGCCACCGTATTCACGTTCATTCTCGGCCCGACCACACAAGCCATCCGGGTGCAGGAGAGCTCGCGTGGAAACAGGGAGCAGGACAGGTGCATGACTTGCTCTGCGCATTGCCTCTAGGTACCCATCCACCGCCTCACATCCGCCACGCCGCGGGCAACCCAGATAACATCGCAAGCAGATAGTTTTGACCGAAGAGACGGTATTTTCTCATATTTTTAGAAAATAGTTAAATCCTCACACTATTAATATCCACGGTATTTATGCAACATTGCAGAAAGGGTATCATTATCTTTAATAAATTTAAGTAAATATTCCTCTGTTATCTCAAATTGTTCACCTGAATTCTTCACTTTTGTAGCTAGAACTTGTTCTCGCTTTGTGAAGTGATTCTAAATCCATGAATTATACGATTTCGTGTATTAACAATACATGTAAACATGTCCGCAATCTCAGGACCCTGCTTTTTCTGTAATTGTCTTTTTCAATATAGGTCCTTAGCCTGCCAGACTCTTGATCAATCAAATTATGCCATGAATAAGAATTATCTGTACGTATTATATTCTCAATTATAAAAGCATTATTTGAGCTGAACACGCATAAAGCAGTGCCTAGAAGCAAACGATAACGTTCACTCGGTAAAGATTGTTTCGTTAAGCTTGTATCATACATAATTAGTCTCCTTAGTAATATTATTTAGCGAACCCTCTCAACAACACCATAACCTCATAGTGGTTCGTGTGCGGGAACATATCGAGCACACGCGCGGCGACCGGCTTGTAGGAAGGCATACGCGCCAGGTCAGCGGCGAGGGTTTTCGCGTTGCAGCTCGAATAAATTACGTGCTCAATCCCGGAGCCCTCAACCCAGGCGCACAACCTCTCACCAATACCTCGCCGGGGCGGGTTCACCACTAGCATCTCGGGGGTTTCGCGGGCGTTCATGGCGAACTCGGTCGCATCCCCTGCCGCAAATTTCACGCCCTCAAGCCCTCTGCTCGGCGACGGTGCGCTGGGCGCTGCGAATCGCCTCCGCACTGATCTCGATCCCGGTGACCTCACCGTGCATCACCTGCGCCGCGTGCAGGGCAAAACCGCCCACGCCGCAATACAAATCCCAGAGCGTGCGCGGCTGCACCTGCCCCACCCACTCACGGCCCTGCGCGTACATCGCCTGCGCAATCTGCGTGTTCGTCTGAAAGAAACTCTGGGGCCGCAGGTGCAGGCTCATGCCGTTCACGCGCATCGGCAGGGTTTGCCGCTCGGTCAGAATAATCTCTTCATCGCCCTCAATCAGCGCCACATGCTCGCGCAGCAGGTTCACCGACAGCACCGCCAACTTCGGCAGACGCTCCTGCAGCCACCCCAGCTGACGGCGAATAGGCACCAGCAGCTTCTTCGAGCGCAGCACAAACCGCACCATCAGCTCGCCCGTCTCGGATGCGGTCACCAGAATATTCTTGAGCTCACCGCGCCGGGCCGGAATGTCATACGGGGTCAAATCGGCACGCTGAATAAGCTCGTGCAGCACCGGGATAGCGCGCTCAATCGGCTCAATATAGAGCGGGCATTCGCTTAAATCGGTGGCGCGCCCCGAACGATAATCTACGATGCCCAGGGACGGGTTCTGCGCCGAACCGCCCACCACCAGCTTCGCCTTTATTCCGAAAATGCGCCTCGTCGCTGGCGACAGGTTCCAGCCAGGTCAGGTGAGGGTACGCCGTCAGAAGCCTGCGCGCATCGGCCTGTTTTGCCGCGAGCTGGGCGGGGTACGGGGTTTCGATGCTGGTGCAGGAGCGGCAAAGACTCTCACGGTAATAGGCGCATTCCATAGCCCCACTATTCTACCCTGTGGATGCGCGGGCACGGGTAACCCGCCGGGTGGCACTGCCGCTATGCTGTTCTCCCCTGCACCATCGCAGGCAAGGCGGCGGAAAGGCTACGGCTTCTTTGCCTTCTTCTGCTGGCCCGCTTTAAGCACCGACCTGTACGACCGTGCCGAGAGCACGGAGGTCTCCGATAAAACCGATAACACGCTCATGAAGCTCAGGCACGAGGCAATGGACAGCGAAGAAAAAGCCGAGCCGATAGACCCAAACGAGAAAGCCGAGCCGATCGAAAACGCCGAATTTACGGAGCCAATGCTGCAGAATGAGTTCACCGACCCGATGCTCAGAAATGAATTTCGCGAGCCGATGCTCTTTGCGTTTTGGTCGGAACGGGCGGGGGCATCGGGGGCGTTGTTTTCGGAAGATTTGGAGGTGGTGTTAGGCATCATAAATCCAGCATACCGCGCGGCTCGCCCATCCCGAACGAATCACGGCGCACGTTGCAAGCAATCACGCATACGCGCGAGCAGGTGGTATTTGTGCCGAAAAAGGTAGGATTTTTCCTACCTGCTCGGACCAAAAACCACCTGCTCGCGGTTCTGAAAAGCATAGACAAAAGCTCTCCGGAGCGAGTCCCGCACCCGGCATTGTGCCGGTCAGGAACCCACCCCGGAGAGCTTCAACATACTCCCTCAGTCGGGAAACGTTACATCATGCCGCCCATCGGGTCAGCAGCCGGTGCCGCAGCGGATGCGGGCTCAGGCTTGTTCGCCACCACAGCCTCGGTGGTCAGGAACAGACCGGCGATCGATGCGGCGTTCTGCAGAGCGGAACGGGTCACCTTCACGGGGTCGTTAATACCCGCAGCCATGAGGTCTTCGTACTCGCCGGTTGCAGCGTTCAGGCCGGTTCCCTCGGGCAGGGAACGAACCTTATCAACCACCACGCCGGGCTCAAGGCCAGCGTTCGTTGCGATCTGCTTCAGCGGCGCATCGATAGCCACACGCACGATGTTCGCACCAGTTGCCTCATCGCCCTTCAGGTCGAGCTTATCGAAGACCTTCGCGCCCGCCTGAATCAGTGCCACGCCGCCGCCGGGGACAATACCCTCTTCAACAGCTGCCTTGCGTTGCGCACAGCATCCTCAATGCGGTGCTTGCGTTCCTTCAGCTCAACCTCGGTTGCCGCGCCAGCCTTGAGCACAGCCACACCACCGGCGAGCTTTGCCAGGCGTTCCTGCAGCTTCTCGCGGTCGTAGTCGGAATCGGAGTTTGCGATCTCGGCGCGAATCTGTGCCACGCGGCCCTCAAGTGCGGCGGCGTCGCCAGCGCCCTCAATAATGGTGGTTTCGTCCTTGGTGACAACAACCTTGCGTGCCTTACCCAGCATCTCAAGGGTTGCGGTATCCAGGGACAGGCCAACCTCTTCGGTAATAACCTGACCGCCGGTGAGGATCGCAATATCAGCCATCATAGCCTTGCGACGGTCACCGAAACCGGGTGCCTTCACGGCAACGGACTTGATGGAGCCACGCATCTTGTTCAGCACGAGCAACGCCAGAGCCTCGCCCTCAACATCCTCGGCGATAATCAGCAGCGGCTTGCCGGACTGCATGACCTTCTCAAGAACGGGAACCAGATCCTTCACGTTCGAGATCTTCTGGTTGACCACCAGGATGTAGGGGTCTTCCAGCACGGCTTCCTGACGCTCGGGGTCGGTCACGAAGTAGCCGGAGAGGAAGCCCTTATCGAAGCGCATACCCTCGGTGAGTTCCAGGTGCAGGCCGAAGGTGTTGGATTCCTCAACGGTAATCACGCCTTCCTTACCGACCTTCTCCATAGCCTGAGCGATCAGCTTACCGATCTCCTGATCGCCCGCAGAGATGGATGCGGTTGCCGCGATCTCTTCCTCAGTTTCAACTTCTTTCGCGGAGTCGAGCAGGGTCTTGGTGACCTCCTCAACAGCCTTCTCAATACCGCGCTTGAGGCTCAGCGGGTCAGCACCAGCAGCCACATTGCGCAGGCCCTCACGCACGAGCGCCTGAGCGAGCACGGTTGCGGTGGTGGTACCGTCACCTGCGATATCGTCGGTCTTCTTGGCTACCTCTTTGACGAGTTCGGCGCCAATCTTTTCATAGGGGTCTTCAAGCTCGATCTCTTTGGCGATGGAAACACCGTCGTTGGTGATCGTGGGTGCGCCCCACGACTTCTCAAGCACGACGTTGCGGCCACGGGGGCCAAGAGTTACCTTAACGGCATCGGCTAGAGTGTTCAGTCCGCGCTCTAGACCGCGGCGAGCTTCTTCATCAAAAGCAATAAGTTTTGCCATGTGGCGATATCCCTCCTGGACCTATATTTCCTGATAAATGAATGTAGGAATCCCTATATCAAAAGTGTGCGGTGCACCCGAGCGGATGCGCCGCCGCAGAACGCTTCACGGCGCATGCGCACCGTGGGTGCACCGAATGCTACATCAATTTTGGCACCGACCGCACCCAGGGGCAAACATTTTCGGCCGTGGCGGGCCATCATATCGCCAACAGCGCAAGGAACACGCGCGGCACGTCAGGAAAACAGGGCACAGCCCACACAGATGCTCACGGGCACAGCACTAACGCCCGGATCATGTACAGGGGAAAGAAGGAATGAACTAGCTCTGGAAGTCGCTGGCAAGCACCACGACTGTGTCGTTACTGCCCAGATCCTCGGCGGTGCCTTCCTGAACATTGCTAATACCCACAGCGTTAGCAACCTGCTGGGCCTGCTGCTGGGCACCACTCTTATAGTAGACGGTGCTGCTCTGCGGCGGGTTACCGGGCCAGTTGCCGGTCTCACTAATGGTGTAGCTCTTAGCTTAGCGGCGGCACGGGATGCGCTGCCCGAAGGAGCCGACGCGTTATACACGGCCACAGTCCCCGAGGTGGAGCTCTGGCTCGACGACTGCGACGGCTGGGCGCTGCCGCTCTTATTCCCGCCATCAGTTTTTGGGGCGTTACTGGAAGGGCTGGCTGCCGCCTTACCCGCATACGCTTTAGAGCCCGCAGAGTTGGGTGAACTGTAGCGGGGAGCCATCACATACATGGACGCGCCCAAGAGCAACGCAATAACCCCGGCCGTGACAAGAGGAATGGCTCCTCGCGGGTCCTTAGCGGGGTCGTCGATAGTACCGCGATAGATGCCGCGCCGGGCGGTATTCTCGTCGATATCATCGAATTCGTCGTGCGGATACTTACTCATGCATCTCTCGGGTGGGTCGTCTTTGGTGTTCTATACAGATTACAGGGATTCTCGCCCGACTCCAAGGACGGGTCTGAACAATAACACACCCATTGTAAAGTTTTCAGGAAGAGTTATTCAGCATCCTCTACCGTTTTGTGGCTAATTTATCTGCCGAACCGCAGGCGCCCTGCGGCCCTCGTTGGGCGCGGTGCTCAACGCCGCCATAACGCTACTGCTGGTCGCGGTGCTCCCGCAGGCGCGCAGTCAGAATCGGCTCCGCCGCAATGACGCGAGGGTCATCAATCATCGTGTTGAGCTTCTGATAATAGGCAATAGGTGTGATGCCCAGCGCCCCAATGGTTTTCTCCTTCGACCCCTGGTACTTCCAGCGGCGCTTCTCAATACCAATAATGGCCCGCTCCAAAGGGGCTAAGTTCCTCAAATTTCTTATTCACCATGACCTCGCGGGTGTTCTCACAGACCGGGTGTGCTCTACTCTAGAGTACGTAATTTATGTTGTGTGCGCCGCACCTACGGGAGGTATCCATGTCCGAGTATCCGCCGCTGTCGTCCATTATGCACGAAGAATGGGCACAAGCCCTCGCCCCGGTCGAACCGCAAATCCGCGCCATGGGCGATTTTTTGCGCACCGAACACGCCGCAGGGCACCGCACCTTCCCCCGCCGGGGACGACATTTTCCGTGCCTTCGCCCGACCCATGAGCGAAGTCAAAGTGCTCATCCTCGGACAAGACCCGTACCCCACCCCCGGGCACGCCATGGGCATGTCATTCTCAGTGCACCGCGATGTGCGCCCCCTGCCGCGCTCGCTGAACAATATCTACCGGGAACTCAACGACGATTTAGGAATCGCCCCCGCAGAACACGGCGACCTCTCCAGCTGGGCTGACGAAGGGGTGATGCTCATGAACAGGGTGCTCAGCGTGCGAGAAGGCAAACCCGCCTCCCACCGCAATAAAGGCTGGGAACAGGTGACCCAGCAGGCCATTGAAGCCCTCGTAGCCCGCGACAAACCGCTGGTGGGGCTGCTGTGGGGCGCCGATGCACGCCGCACCGCGCCCATGCTCGCACCGTACCCGTGCGTGGAGTCGGCGCACCCCTCACCGCTCTCAGCCAGCAAAGGGTTCTTCGGCTCCCGCCCGTTCTCACGCGTGAACGAGCTGCTGGCACAGCAGGGGGCCACCGGGGTGGACTGGCACGTCAAATAGGGTTTTAAACGGCGGTTGCCGTAGCCGAACGGAATCACATCCGCCCGGCTACGGCAACACTGTTTTAAGGGGGGCTAGGCTAGTCCGTCTCCCCCGTGGTCGGTGCGAACCGCTGCAGCAGGTACTGCATCAGGTAGTTACCCGCCGCCGTGCCCGCCGCCATGGCAATCACAACCGAAACCGCCGTGACCATGCTGGAGAGGCCGAACACCACGTTCGTATCAACCGTGAGCAGATACATGCCCCGGAAAAATTCCAGGCCCGGCAGCAGGAACGTCAGCGCCGGAATCGAAAAGATCGCCTGCGGCGCGTGCAGCCTATACGCCATATAGGTGCTGAACAGGCCAATCACAAAAGCAGCCAGCGCCGTATTTGACCGGCCCGTGCTCTCCCCCGTCAGCACCCAGTACCCGTAGTACGTGATCAGGCCCGCGGTGGTAATCATCAGCAGCCAGCCGATTTTTGCCACCTTCGTGTGCGCCGCCACGGCAAACGCCGCGGTCGCCGCCAGCATAAACACGGCAAACGTGGCGGTATCGGACGGGACGAACTTCGTCTGCTCAATATCGATAGTGGGCCCGCCAAAAACCGCTAAGGCGCTCACCGCGCTGGCAATACCAATCACCAGCCCCAGGAAGCTCATACCTGTAGACACGAACCGCCCCGCAGATGTAATCGGGAACCCGTTAATCGCGTCCTGCACCGCAGACACCAGGCGGGATGTTGGCAGGAACATGATCAGACCCGCCGCAACCACCAGCGGCGCCGACAGCGGCGTATCCGGCCGGTGCAGCATCGACCCCTCACCACCGAGCAGAATCGCCAGGAACGTCATAAGCCCCGCACTGGCGGCCATCCGGAAGAACGCGGGCATCCCAATCTTCCGCAGCCACTGAATCAGCAGGTACACGGGCGTGAAAATAATACCCGCCGCCACCGCAGTCGCCCAGCCGCCGCCCAGAGCAACCGTAAGCGTCGAAGCCCCAAAAATATTCGCCAACCAGATCACCGCCGGCGGGTACGGTTTTGGGGCGGTGCGTAATCTCACTCAACCGCAGATCCGCCACCTCAAGGGTGATGCCACCGGCTGTAATCTCGTGAATCAGCTCGTAAATGGAGGCCAGCGCCTCATAGTTCTCCGTAGAAGAACGCACCACCCGCACCAGGGTGTGGGTGAACCTCTCATCCAGGCCCACGCGCTTCATAATGCGCGACTCCATGTACGTGTCCGGGTCGGAGGTGTAGTTAATCGTCACCGACTGGTTGGTAATATCAACCTCAACCGAGTCCAGGCCGAACGCCGAAGAAACCGCAATAATAGCGGAATCCACATCCATGGCATCCGCCCCGTAATGGAACATCGCCTCCGCCAGACGCAGAGTGTAGTTCAGGGTGTCCCGGGCGTGCTCCTTCTCGCGGCGGAACGCCTCACGCGCGGCCTGCTCCTCCTTGCGGCTCTTGAGCGCAAACTGCCGCTGAGCGATACGGGCGCTGCCGCGCAGGGCGGGGCCCTCGGCGCCCGGACGCACAAACGACCGCAGGGTACGCACGCCCCAGCGCCCGCCCCCGCCGCGGCGCACCGTCGGCAAGGTGGTGGTCGGCTCCGACTTCGGGGAGGCGTACCCCTCCGGCGGCTCGGGGTCCACCCCGCCGAACCGCTGGGCCGCCTGCGAATTCGGCACACGCGGGATCATGCCCGTCATCGGAACCGGGCGTGAGGGCGGGTAGGCCGCAGCCACCTCAGAGGATTCGGGGGTGGTTTCGCCCGGCATCGGCTCGGGCACCAGCTCATCGTCAATGGAGACAGTCGGCATGCCTGCCTCATCCACCGGCAGCAGCTGCGTCTGCTCGGTGCTCGTCTCAACCCCGTGCGCCTGCGCCACCTCGTACAGTGCTTTGCGGGAGCTGCGGGAAGAATGCGCAAGCGCGTCCCGTAATTGTGCGTCGTTCACCTGGTTCAGCGACACAGCTGGCATGGGGTGCGCGTGCGGCTCATACCTTTTGGGGCGCGGTGTGGTGTGTGGGTTATCGTGGGGTTCTGAACCGTCGCCGGTGGGACGGTTCCGCTCATCTGCCATAGGTGTCTCCGAAGTGTTTGGGCTGCGTACCTAGTCTAGCAAGCAGCACCTGTGCGTGAAACAAAAAACGCAGCAAAATTTAGTGTAAAAATTGCCGAGCGCAGCATACCCTCAGGGGCGGTGAGCTGGGTGATTAAACGCCCCGCCGCCGGTGACATTTTTCCGGCGGCGGGGCGTCTGAGTCGAATAAGACGGCTACACGTTATCGTATAGTCCGTGTTTACTCGGCGTCGTGGTCGGTCTCAAGGATCTTGACCAGAGTGTCTAGAGCCTCTTCAGCGCCTTCACCTTCGGCGCGCAGAACAACGACGTCACCGTGCTTAGCGCCCAAAGACATCAAGGACAGGATGGATGCTGCATCCATAGCCTCATCGGCGGGCTCACCCTTGGCCGCGATAGTAACCTCGACGGGGAGGTCGCCTGCTGCCTCAGCGAAAATAGCTGCCGGACGGGCGTGTAGACCAACACGGCTGGCAATGGTTGCTTCGCGCTCTGCCATAGTTTTCTCCTTTATGGAATAAGTTACGTTGCTTACTATTCTAGTGCAGACGGGTGGTTTTTGTACCCGTATTTAGGGTGATTCTACCGTAAATTTCCGCCCACTACTTGGGTTCATAATGACCCCATCAGGGGCGCATCGGCGGCTGCGGCTCTAACACGGCCTCAACCCCCGATGCGTCCCATACACCAGCGGGCGTTACTACAGGCCCAGCTCGTCCAGGATCGGCAGCTCTTCACGGGCTGCGGCCTTCGCCTCAGCCGAAGAGATCTGCTCCAACGCCTTATTGGCGATGTGCCGCGCCTGCTCCAAGGTCACAGACTTCAGCACCGCGGCGACCGCCGGAATAGCGGCGGCGTTCATCGACAGGGTATCAACCCCCAGACCGACCAGCACCACGGCCAGCGCCGGGTCTGAGGCAGCCCTCACCGCACACGCTCACGTACTTCTTCTTGCCCGCGTTCACGGAGGCCCGCTTGGCGCCCTTGACGGTCAGCTTTAATCATCTTCAGCACCGCCGGCTGCCACGGGTTGTTCAGGTGCGCCAAATCGCCCAGCAGGCGGTCGGCGGCCATGGTGTACTGGGTCAGGTCGTTCGTGCCGATCGACACGAAATCAACCTCGCCCAGAATTGCCTCAGCGTTCACGGCGGCGGCGGGGTTTCCACCATCACACCGTGCACCGGCAAATCTACCTCTTTGAGCATTTTCGCGAAGTTACGCGCCTCAGAGGTGGTTGAAATCATGGGGGCCATCACCCAAATATCGGCGTCTGACTCGTCGTACGCCTTCTTAATGGCCTCCAGCTGGCGGGTGAGCACCCCGGGTACGGTCCAGTCGGTGCGGAACCCGCGCACACCCAGCGCCGGGTTCTCCTCCTCTTTCACATTCAGGAACGGCAGGGGCTTATCGGCACCCGCGTCCAGGGTGCGGACCACAATATGTTTGCCGGGGAAGGCGTCGAAAACGGACTTGTAGGTTTGTGCCTGCGTCTCAATGCTCGGCTCGGCGTCATGACCGAGGAACCCAAATTCGGTGCGCAGCAGGCCCACACCTTCGGCGTTGAGGCTCGCAGCTTTCTCAGCGGATTTGCCGTCGCCCACGTTTGCGTAGAGCTCCACCCGGGTGCCGTCGGCGAGCACGCCTTCACCGTCGAAGTCGGCGATAGGTTTGCGGTTGGCGTACTTCTCGGCGGCTTGACGGTCGGCATCGGTCGGTTCGGTGTCCACTATGCCTTCGTTCGAATCCACGTATACGACGGTGCCGTCGGGGATTTCGGTCACGCCCTTAGCCGCCACAATCGCGGGAAGGCCCAGCCCGCGTGCCAGGATCGCGGTGTGCGCCTGCGGGCCGCCGTCGGAGGTGATCAGGGCGATCACTTTCTCGGGGTCTAGGTTGCGGTATCGGCCGGGGCAAGGTCAATGGCGGCGAGCACAAACGGCTCATCCGAGAAGGGGATGCCGGGGGCCTGCTGGCCGGTGAGGTCGGCGACAATGCGGGCGCGCACATCGTGGATATCGGTCACGCGCTCAGCCATGTACCCGCCGAGGGCAGCCATCTGGTCAGCGAAGGAGGTCGCGGCCTCCCAGATAGCGCGCTCGGGTGCCATCTCCTGGGTCTCAACCAGTTTAATGGCGCTCTTAATAAGCGCACGGTCGGTGGCCATCTGGGAGGTGGACTTCAGCACGGCCTTACCGTCACGCCCGGCGTGCTCGGCGCGGGAAAGCAGGTCTTCCTTCACACGCTGGGAGGCGTCTTTAATGCGCTGGGATGCTGCCTCAATGGTCTCGCCGCTCAGGCGCAGCCCGTCTTTAGGTTCCTGGATAGGTTCGGGCATCTGTTTGACGGGACCAATCACGCGTCCGGCGTAAACACCAACGCCCTTATAAGTAGTCATGAGGGTATTTTCCTTAGGTTGAAGTTGTCTTCAAGTGTAGCGTGTTCTACGTCTTAGCCGCGACCTTCTCGGCCTTTGACGTAGCGCCGATCGATTTCAGCACCAGGTACACCAGCGCCGAAAGCAGGGTTCCGGCAGCTACCGCCGCCAGGAACATCAGCACATTATTGCTCAGCAGAACAATCCAGATACCGCCGTGCGGTGCCGGGGAGGCCACGTGCGCACTCATGGAGATAGCGCCCGCGAGCGCACCGCCCACAATGGAGGAGAAGATCACGCGCAGCGGATCCGCCGAAGCGAACGGGATAGCTCCCTCGGAGATGAAGGACGCACCCAGCAGCCACGCGGTTTTGCCGTTCTCCCGTTCGGGTTCGGTGAAGAGTTTGGGGCGCAGGGTGGTGACCAGCGCCATGGCCAGCGGCGGAACCATACCGGAGATGATGACGGCCGCCATGATTTCCTGGTTCACGGCGCCGCCGCGCTCCAGACCACCTATAGCGAATAGGTAGGCCGCCTTATTAATGGGGCCACCCAAATCGGAGGCCATCATAACGCCCAGGATCAAACCAAGAACAAGGGAGGAAGTGCCCGACATTGACATCAGCCAGCCCTGCAGTACAGACATGATCCAGGCCAGGGGCGCACCCAGCAGCAGATACATGACGGCACCCGCTATGAGGGAGGTGATAAGCGGGGTTATCACCACGGGCATCATGGAGCCGAGCCAGCGCGGCAGTTTCAGTGTTCCCAGCCCGTAGGCGACCACACCGGCGAGGATACCGGCGACAATACCGCCGAGGAAGCCAGCTTGCATTTTGAATGCCACGGTACCGGCGATGAAGCCCGGGGCGATACCGGGCCGCTGCGCCAGACCGTAGGCAATGTAGGCGGCGAGCGCGGGCACCACCAGGTCAGTACCGTAACTGCCTATGGTGTGCAGTACCACGCCCAGGTACAGGGTCCAGTGGGTGCCGTTGAGGTTAAAGAGGGAGGCGTTCTCAAGAATACTCTTCCGGGCGGCCTCATTCAGGTCCCCCAGGTTTGGTGTGGTGACTGCCTCAAGCATGAAGCCCAGCGCCATAATAATACCGCCCGCAGCAACGAACGGGATCATGTACGACACACCGGTCATCACGGCCTTGTAGATGCGCGTACCCCACGAGCCTTCAACTGCGGAGGAGCTGTCCTCAGCGGTGGAGGTGGCGGCGGCCACGCGCTTACCGTTGGGGTTCTCAGCCTCAGCCAGGGCCTCATTCAGCATGGCTTCGGGCTCGTCAATACCGCGTTTAACCGGGGACTCCACGTAGGGCTTACCGGCGAAGCGGTTGCGGTCGCGCACATTCACGGAGACCGCAAACACCACGGCGTCGGCTTCATCAATATCGGCCTGGGTGAGGGTCTCATTACCGGAGGAGCCCTGGGTTTCGACTTTGAAGTCGTAACCGAGGTCTTCCGCCGCGTATTTGAGGGCGTCGGCGGCCATGTAGGTGTGGGCGATGCCGGTGGGGCAGGCGGTGACGGCCACAATTTTCTTTTTCGCGGCTGCCGGTGCGGTGCCCTCACCGGCGGGTTCAGCCTGTGCCGCTGCCTTTGCTTCGGCGGGCTCCGCCTTCTTGCCGCTGCCTTCAGCGGAGGCGCCGCCCTGCGAGCCAGCGGCACCGGCTGCCGGTGCGGCCGCAGAGTCTTTCGTAGCAGAGTCTTTCGCTGCGGTGCTCTTTGCGTCTTTTTTCGCGCTCCCGCCGTCGAGTGCCCCGGAGACCAGTTCCACGATCTCTTCGGGGGTTTTTGCCTCGCGCAGGGATGCGGTGAATGACTTCTTCATGAGCGAGCGTGCCAAGGTAGAGAGCAGCTTCAGGTGCGCCTGGTCTGCCCCGTCGGGTGCTGCGATGAAGAAGATCAAATCGGCGGGGCCGTCTTTCGCCCCGAAGTCCACGGCCGGGTTGGGGCGGGCCATGGCTAGGGTAGGCACGGTGACCGCCGCCGAGCGGCAGTGCGGGATGGCGATACCGCCAGGGATGCCGGTGTCGGTCTTGGATTCGCGTGCCTTCGCATCAGCGTACAGCTGGTCGAAATCATTGGCGCGCTCGGCCTTCACAATGGTGTGGGCTAACCGTTCAATAACGTCAAAACGTGAGTCACCGAGGTTCTCATCCAGCAGGACGAGCTCCGGTGCGATGAGTTCAGACATGTCTACTACCCTCCTTGGGGGTATGTGTGTTGTGCGCCGGGTTGGGGTTGCGTGGGGTCCGCTCCGGTCGGGTGTTGTTTGATATAGGGTGAAAACTCTTCGTATTCTGTTATTGGAATATTCTGACGTGTGGGTTTACCTGCATTGAGCGGTGTTAGACCGCCAGGGTCTGCACGGTAACCTTCTGCGGGGGTGGTCGCCTCAAGGGCGGGTACGCGCGTGCCCGGAAGGGAAGCAGCCGCAGAACCGTGCGCAACCGCCTGCACCAGCGCATCCTGCGGGGAGGCCCCGCGCTCGTGAGCGATCAAAAAACCCGCCAGGGAGCAGTCACCGGCACCGACCGTGCTGCGCACCGTCACGGGTTCGTGCTTAGCCCACCAGGCACCTTCAGCGCTAATGAGCACCGCGCCTTCCCCACCCAGGGTGGCCAGCACATACCGGATACCCTGATCCACCAGGTGCCGGGCGGTGCGGGCGGTCAGTTCGGGGCTGGCCTCAAGCTCACGCCAGTTATCGGACCCCGTCAGCTGCGCCAGCTCCTCAGAATTCGGCTTAATCAGGGTGGGTTTATGCTCCCCGCGCGCGGTGGCGATAAGCGGGGCCTCAGAAGTATCAACCGCGATATTGCCGGTAAACCCGGCCGAACGCAGCTTACCCACCAGCTCGGCATAATAGGAGACGTCCAGCCCAGGCGGCAGTGAGCCGGCCAGCACCACCCAGTGCGCCTGCTGCCCGTCGTTCACCGCGCACGCGCGTTCCACCACCAGCTGGTCTAGCGCCTGGCGCAGTTCGGCGGTGAAATGGGTTCCAGGGGCATTCAGTTTGGTGGTGGTACCGTCCGGGTCTACCACAGTAATATTTGACCGGATCGGCTCACCTGTGGGCAGGTTCGCGTACTCCACGCCTACCTCGCGCAGTCCGGTCAGCACCGGGTCGGTGGCCTCACCGGGGATAACGGCAAGGGTCGGAACGTGGGATACGTGCAGGGTGCGGGAAATATTTACGCCCTTGCCGCCGGGGTCCTGTACGGCGCCGGTTGCGCGCTGCACAGCCCCGTGCGCCAAGGGCGCGCCAAGCTCAATAGTGCGGTCCAAACTGGGGTTAGCGGTCAGGGTAATAATCATGCGATAATCACCTCCACACCGGCCCCTTCTAGTGCCTGAGCCAGCTCTCCCTCGGGTGCACGGTCAGTAATCAGCGCGTCAATATCCTCAAAATCGGCGAACCGCACCAGCGACTCGTTGCCGAACTTCGCCGAATCGCACAGCAGCACCACGCGGCGGGCCGACTTGCAGATGGCGGTCTTCACAATCGCCTCGTTCATGCCGGGGGTTGAGACACCGAACTCGGCGCCAATGCCGTTAGCCCCAATAAAAGCGATGTCGGGGCGCACGGTGGAGAAATAGTTTGCGGCGCGCGCACCGATGGCGGCCCACGTCATTTTGCGCAGCTGACCGCCCACCAGCTCCATGGTGATGCCCTCAGCCTCAGCGAGTTTCACCGCAATGTGCAGGGCGTGGGTAATAATAATGCGGTCACTACCGGTTTTGAGGCTAAAGTTCTCAGCCCCTATCTGATCTGCCAAAATCTCAATGGTTGAACCCGCGTCCAACACAATAGAGCCCACCTCGGAGTCGCGGAGCATATTGTACGCCTTCGTGGCGATACGCCGCTTCTCGGGGGTGTTCATGCCCTGCCGCGAGGCGATAGAGGATTCAAGGGAGGTGGACTGCTCCACCGTTACGGCACCACCGTGTACACGGCGGAGTTTGCCTGCTTCTTCGAGGGCGGCCAGATCGCGGCGCACGGTCTCCATCGTCACGTCGTAGCGGCGTGCGAGTTCCGCGCCGTTGACGCGGCGAGCCGACGCTACAAGCTTCGCGATTTCAGCGCGGCGTTCTTCAGCGAACATAGGTGTTCTTCACTTTCGGTCGGGGCGGTAAAGGTAGGCGGCAGAGGCGGCCCATTCCGGCAAGAACAGTCACGCGCTCCATGCTGGTTTCAAGCTGTAACCCATTGCAACAGCCCTGTACTTGATTTTATGTGGGTTTCTGTGGGCACGTCAATAGAACCCACCCTAAGGCTCACATATATGACGAAATTTCGCTAGAAAAACCACATTAGGGGTGGCTCCCACCGGCACACTGCCCGGTGCACCCGGTCAGGAAACCACACCCAAGAACCAGCCAGCAGCCGCCCCGATACGCCGCTACGGCCTACCCGAAACCGCGGCCCTTCAGGTTCAGTGGTGCCCCGCCGCAGCCGACCCCACACGGCGGCACCGGCACGCACCGCAAGCACCCCCAGCAGGGTGCCGGTGCCGTTCATCAGCACATCCGACACATCCGCTGTACGGTTCGGCATCATATGCTGAATGCTCTCAATACCCAACGACACCACGTACCCGCCCACCATAATGTACGGGTACGCCCCGCGCGGCAGCAGCAGCCCCAGCAGCACCCCGGACGGGAAAAACATCACCACATTCGCAGCCCGCTCAACACTCTCATAGGTAATGAGCCCCGGCAGCTACCCCTGGGCGTGGCCGCGCTCCAAAAAAAACTCGCGCAGGCTGCCGCCGGCCTCACCCGAATCAACGTGCACGGGCGCAAACACAATAGAACCCACCACACACAGGTAGGCCACAAACAGAACAATAAGAGCCCACCGCCACAGGCGTGCATAACGCACAGAACGCGGCGGATAGGAAACAGCAGACGAATACGTGTGACTATCGGTGAGATGTTCAGCGCCCCGGAAGGTGACGGCGCCAAAAGCATCCCTGTTAGTCACCGAAATACCTCCGCGAATCCCAGGCAAACAGCCCCGCAATATCAACCTCAAGCGGTTGCGCGTTTGGTACCTCCTGCGTATGCTCATACCCCTGCGCCGCCGAAATAGCACGGCGAATCAGACTGCCGTGCGAAACCACCATCAGCCGCTCCCCCGGGTACTGGCGCACCACCTCACGCAGGGCACGCACCGCCCGCACATACAGGTCACGCTCCGTCTCTACCCCCGGGTAAAAACGGTCGGGGGCATCAGATTCATAGTCGGGAATGTTCTTACCCTCCGCAGCACCATACGCCCGCTCCACCAGCTCGGGGTAGGTTTGGCTCACCGTGAGCCCAAAAAACTCCCCCACACGCTGCGCGGTTTCGTGGGCACGCGACAACGGGGAAGAAAGCACCCGGTCGTAGCTCAGCCCCATCTGCTGCAGCTTCGCCCCGGTCTCATGCGCCTGCTGACGCCCCGTCTCATTCAACGGAATATCGCTCACGCCCTGCATGAGCCGGTTCTTATTCCAGTCAGTCTGCCCGTGCCGAATCAGCGTGAGCGTGCCGCCAGCAAGACCCTCAGGCAGCGGCTCGGGCCCTAAATCGCCCTCGCTGTGCGTGACCACGTGCCGGTCAATCGCCGCATCCAGCAGCGCCGTGGGAAGCTGCGTAATCGAGGCGTTCGGCGGGATCGGGTAAATACCGTCCACCGTCAGCGCCTCAGGGTGCTCATGTTCAAGAAGCACAGTCATGGTCACCGCAATCAGCATACCGTGCGTGGCCACCACAATATTCTTCCCCGGATGCGCCGCACGCACACGGTTAAACGCCGTCAAGGCACGCGCCACAAACTCCTCACGCGGCTCAACCGTCGGGTTCGCACCGCTGCGGGCATCCGCCACCAGCTCGGGGGTGGCTACCAGGCCCTCCAGCTCGCCGAAGCTGCGCTCCTGCAGGCCCTCATAGGCACCCAGATACGGCACCCCCAAGCCCTCTGCAATGATCTTTCCGCTCTCAACCGCGCGCACCAGAGGGGAAGACACCACCCCATCCACCGGCACGCCGTCGGAGGCAAGGGCGGCGAACTCGTCCAGGGCGCCGCGCACCTGCTCGCGCCCGGCATCGTTCAGCGGAATATCGGTATTGCCCTGGAAGCGGTGCTCAATATTCCAGTCAGTCAGCCCGTGCCGCAGCATGAGGATACGCCCGGCAGGGTGCGTCTTAGCGCTGTGCTCTGCGGTGTTCTCCTGTCTGCTATTGTCCCGGTCGGGGGCAGCCTGCAGGTTCTGCGGGGGCTGCGCGGTTTCGGGGTGAGAGGCGCCGCTGCCGATCTGTGCGCCGTCAGAATTAGGATGTTGTAATGAGCCGTGAGTGATAGTCATGCCCTCAATTATGCATGAATTTCCTTCTAAAGCTTTGGTTTAAGTGAGAATTTGTGGGATTCTCACAGGCTGGCTTCCCCGCGTACCTGTCCTACCCTGCGCGGCCCCAGCGGGCAGACACCACCGGCCAGAAGCCTTAAACCCGCATCGTCAACACCTCAGTACTTCCCCACGTCATACCGTAGGGTGAGGACCCCGCCCCGGCGTCTCCACCCTAAGGATGAGATGCCGCCGAAAACCCCCGTACAGAAGGCGAAAATATCATCCCCCAGGGGCATAAAAACACCCCCTGCGCCCTGAAATACTGGGACTATGAACAACGAATACACCCCCCAGCAACGGCCTAACCGCATCACCCTTTGCCCCGCCGCCCGCGGCACAGCCTCCCCGCCAATACATACGCGTATGACGGGGCCCACCACAGCACGGCGCACACCGCACAGCCGAATGCGCCCCAGCATGCCCCAGCGAGCCCGCCCGGGGCCCAATATGCCCCAGCACCACAAGCACCCCACGCGGGACCCCCAGCCCCCACCGAACCACCACACGCTTCCCCGGCTGCCCCCACCTCGGCGGCCCGGGGCCGTACTGGCGCGCCCGTCCCGGATGCACCGGTACCCACCGCTGCGGTGCCAGCTGCTTCCACCTCGGCACCCGGCACCGCAGCACCCGTTATCTCCGCACGCTCAGTCACCAAAACCTACGGCCCCAACACCGTACTGCGCGGGGTATCCCTCGACATCTACCCCGGCGAATCAGTAGCCATTATGGGCCCCTCCGGATCCGGGAAAACCACCCTGCTGCACGCACTGGCAGGCATTATCACCATGGACTCAGGGTCCGTGCACATCACCACCCCACACCCCGGGGCAGGCCCGAACACGGTAGATCTGAGCTCCCTCACCGAAAAACAGCGCACCGCCCTACGGGCTGGCAGCTTCGGGTTCATCTTCCAGCAAGGGCTGCTCGTCCCCGAACTCACCACCGAAGAAAACGTGGCGCTCGCCGCCATGCTCGCCGGAGGCGGCCGCGCACAGGCGCGAGTAGCCGCCGTTGACCTGCTCACCAAGCTCGGGCTCGGCGACAAACTCCAATGCCGCATCGGTGAGCTGTCCGGCGGACAAGCCCAGCGCGTGGCTATCGCCCGCTCCCAGGTGACCGGCGCGCCCATCACCTTCGCCGACGAACCCACCGGCGCGCTCGACACCACCACCGCCCACGAAGTCATGGCGCTGCTGCTGGCCCTCATTCCGCAGCAGGGCAAAACCCTGGTGATCGTCACCCACGACCCGCAGGTGGCCCAGCGGTGCTCACGAATCATCCATCTGCGCGACGGGCAGATTGTGGAAGAGGCACGCCCCGCAGGCCAACCCGCCGCACACGCCACCGCACCCGGCAGCACTGAAACCGCCTAGAAAGGCCCTAGCGATGCAGACCTTCAAACTTCTCGCACGCCGCACCCTACCCACCTCACAGGCAACCCTGCCGGTGCTCGCCTTTGCCGCATCCGCAGCGCTCTTTCTGCTGATCGCCGGAGGTATTCACGCCTTCTACCTGTGGCTGGGTGGGGACGCCAGCACGGCCACTCGGTCGAGGCGGGTTCCGGCACCAAAAACACGGCGCACACGCTGCAACCGCTGTACCTGATGCTCGCCTGGGTCAGCGGGTTCCTGCTGCTCACTCCACTGTTCACGCTCGGGGCCTCCGCGGCACGGCTGAGCGCACGCCGCCGCGATGACCGCCTGGCGACCCTGCGGCTGCTGGGCGCATCCACCCGGCAGCTTACCCTCTACACCATGCTCGATTCCGTGATCTACGCTGCGGTTGGGTTCGTGCTCGGGTTTATCGTGTACCTGATTCTGGTACTGCCCTTTGGGATGCTGAGCTTCCAGAACATCCCGCTCGGCCCCGAAAATATGCTGCTGCCGCTGCCTATCGTGTTGGTCTGCGGGATTGTGTGCCTGATCATTGCCGCTACCAGCTCACTCTTTGGGCTCTCGAAGGTGACCATTAGCCCGCTGGGGGTACGCACCCGGTCGGATAAGCCGTCTCTGGGCAAACGCGCCCTCATTCTGGGCTGTGTGCTCCTCGTGGTGGGCTTCATCGGGGCGATTGCGTCCCAGGTCATCATGAATCTCGCAGCCGATTCGATGGGGGCGAACGGGTTTGTACTGGTACTGGTAATCGCCATCATGTTTGGGCTGCCGATCCTGCTCACAATGCTCGCCGTAGACCTGATCGGCGGGTTCGTGGTGGGCCTGTACGCCCGCATTCGGGTTCGCACCGCCCGCACCCCCGCAACTCTGCTGGCCTACCGCTCCATTTTGGAGTCGCCGCGCGCCGCCTGGCGGCAGGTCTCCGGGGTGGCCATGACCACGTTCATTGCCGCGTTCATGGGGCCGATTCTGGGCATGATCAATTCCGCATCGGGTGTGGAAGAAGGCTCGGCGGAATCCTATCTCATTGGGGATATGCTTCAGGGCTTGGTGCTGGTGCTGTTCCTGTCCTACCTGCTGGTGGCGCTCTCGGCGCTGCTGAACCAATCCGCCGCTATCTATGAGCGCGGATCGCTGTACTCCTCCCTGCGAATGATGGGCACCGAGGCTGCGGTTTTGAAACGTTCAAGGCGCATTGTGGTTTTTGGCCCGCTGCTGCTGGTGAGCTGCATGTCTGCGGCGGTGGCGTTGCCCCTATTCGTGCTGATGCTTGGTTCGGCGCTCACCGGAACGGGGCTGCTGTACACCGCAGCACTGGTATTTGGTTCGATTGCGGTGGGGCTGGGGCTGGTATTCGCAGCGCTGGCGGCAACCGGGCCCGTCATGGAGCGGGTGAGCCGCAAGCCGGTCTCGGCGGTGTAGCGGCTCCCCCTGACAGCGAGAAGCGGGTTTTCAATCAAAAACCCGCTTCTCGTGAAGTTAACAAATACCTCTACGCTGTAGTTTATGCTCCGTACGGCCCGGATGCAGCACGTCCTCCCCTGTGGATCTCACAAGTTCCCACCCCTCCAGGCGGATGGCGTCCTCACGGGTTTTCTCATCCGGAACATCCTGCCCGCTCTGAATATTTGAGCGCCCCATCGACCTCCACAACGAGGCGCTCTTTTATGAGAGCCGCATCCGCCCGATAAACCCCTTGATCGCGCTCAACACTTCATGGACTCTGCCATAGCTCAGACGCTCCCCCAGCCTCTTCAGAGGAAACCGCATTACATGAACCGTTATAGTGCGTTTACGGATACCCTGCGTTGTTCCGCATTATTCCGCGAGAAACGGGTTCTGGGCTAAAAACCCGCTTCTCGCGGTTAAGGAAAGAGGACGTTATACCGCCGAGACCGGCTTGCGGCTCACCCGCTCCATGACGGGCCCGGTGGCTGCCAGCGATGCGAACACCAGACCCATACCCAGCACAATAGCAACCACAATCATGCCCAGTGACTGGAGCAGAAACCGTGGTTCCACACCCGACCGAGCAATGAGACCGAACAGTACCAACGCCAACAGCCCTGAGAGCGTACTCACTAACAGCAGCGGGCCAAAAACCACAATGCGCCTTGAACGTTCAAAACCGCGGCTTCGGTGCCCATCATCCGTAGCGAGGAGTACAGCGATCCGCGCTCATAGATGGCGGCGGATTGGTTGAGCAGCGCCGAGAGTGCCACCAGCAGGTAGGAGAGGAACATGAGCAGGAACAGGCCCTGCCACATATCGTTCAGCAGTGTATTATCCTGCACGTTCCTCCTAGCCTGCGACGTGGATTCACGAAACAGCTGCCCCAGGACGGGGCCTATCAGGGCCGCAATGAACGTGGTCATGGCCACCCCGGAGACTTGCCGCCAGGCGGCGCGCGGCGACTCCAGAACCGCCCGCCACGCCAGCAGAGCTGCGGGGGTGCGGGCGATACGCACCCGAATCGTCGCGTACAGCCACACGGTAAAGCCGCCGAGCAGGTCCACCGCAATCATGCCCAGCACCAGCGGGAACACCACAATGAGGGTCAGAATCAGCAGCACAAACATCACAGACATGGCTGTCCCAAAAGTCCCATCGCTCACACTTGCGCGTAGGATCTCCAACACCAGCTGCGCCCCGATGAAGCCTAAGACCAAAACCACCAGGCCAGCGATGAGGAACACAATACCCGCTTTCGGTGCATTAGCGCGGGTACGGACCCCCAGCGGGCTAATAGTCACCTTCGAGAGGCCAAACAGCGAACTCAACGCCGCAATCACCAGGCACCCCACATAGCAGGCAAACACCAGATGCGCCGGCAGGATCATATTATGCGCCCCCAGCGGGGTGTCCAGAAAATGCAGCATCCCAAACGGAATAGTCAGCACCAGATAGAGCACAAAACCGATGAAGAACCCGACGGTCGCATAAATCAGCGCCTCAGCCACAGTGTAGAGCGTAATACGCCCCGTGGACGCGCCCAGCAGCCGCAGGGTTGCCAGGCGGTCATCGCGGCGGCGTGCGCTCAGCCGTGCCGCGGAGGCCCCGAGCGTGAACAGCGGGGTGAGCAGCAGGAACCCGCTGGCCCACGCGAGCAGAATATACGCCGACTGCAAGTAGTTGCTCGGGCGGCTCTGCGCCCCACGGCCGGGCAGGCTCGGGTCGCCCAGCCACAGGTGAAACGCCTGAATACCGCCCGCTACCAGCAGGGTCAACGCCGCAGATGCCGCAAAGGCGAGCACCGGCATGACTGCCTGCGTGGTGGGTAGGGTGCGGCGGGCGAGCATCGCGAAGGTCTGCATTAGTGTGTACCTTCCTGCCGGGGCTGGGCGGGGTGCTGGCTGTCGTGCACGATCTGCCCGTCAAGCAGGTGAATCGTACGGGAACACTGCGCCGCAATATTCGGGTCGTGGGTGACGATCACCAGGGTTTTGCCCTGCTGCGGGATGAGGGCCAGCAGCAGGTTCATAACCTCCTGCGCGGTGGCAGTATCAAGCGCCCCGGTGGGCTCGTCGGCGAAGGTGATGGGCGCGCCGGTCACCTGGGAACGGGCGATAGCCACGCGCTGGGCTTGCCCGCCGGACAGCTCACCGATGCGCCGCTGAAGCATCGTCCCCAGACCCAGCTGGGACAGAAGATGCGTCGCGGCCATGCTCGCCTGCTCACGCGGTGTCCCGGCAAGCATGGCGGCGAGCGCCACGTTTTCTTCGGTGGTGAGTTCGGGGACGAGCAGTCCTTGCTGGAAGATGAACCCGAAGCTGCCAGCCCGTAGGGCGGTGCGCTGTTTTTCGGTGAGGGAGCTCAGCTCAGTAGGGGCGCCAACATGTGCGGTGTTGTGCGTGCCGGTGTTAATGTGCACGGTGCCAGCGTCTGCCTTAATAATGCCCGAAAGCACGTGCAGCAGGGTGGTTTTCCCGGATCCGGAGGGGCCCATAATGGCCACGGATTCGCCGGGGTAGATGTCGAGGGATACCCCGCGCAGTACGGTGTTGGGGCCGTAGGATTTAATGAGGCCACGTGCAGAGATGACGGCCCCGGCCACTGGCGGCGGGTACGCACCGTACCCCTGCTGGGCGGGCGGCATGTCCGGGGTGGGTGCCCCGGTGTTTGGGGCAGGGTTGGCGCGGGCTGCCCCAGGATGCGGCTGCGGGTATGCTGCGGTGTGCTCTTTGGGGGCAGGCTGCGGGGGTGTGCCTGGGGTCGGGGCGTGTGTGGTTTTTCGCGGGCTCAGGCGGGCCTGAACCGTTAGTGTGTCGGGCCCGTTGGGTGGTGTCTGGTCGCCGGTTAGGGGCGGCTCGTTCGATGGGGCCGATGCGGCCTCCCGGTGGCTGGTGTCCTGGTGGGTTGGTTTTTCGTCGGCAGTGTTGTCGGTCTGTTCGTGGGGGTATTCGTTTGCCATGTTTTTCTAGTATCCCCCCGCTGCACCGAGGGGAGGGCATCCTGAAGCTGGCTATTTCCCGTGAATTTCCGCTTCCTCCTATTCTCACGGCATGCACTATACGTGGAATTCGAACGGGTTGAGAATATCGAGGTCCATGCCCTGAAAATCTGCAACGTTACGAGTCACCAACATCAGATGGTGTTCCCTGGCAGTGGCGCCGATCAGCGCATCGTATTCTGATTTCTTATGCGGCACATGCAGTTCAGCGCAGGTGAGGGCAACCTCTAAAGAAACCGGCAGGATGCGCCCCGCAAACTCCGGCGCAAGCTCATGAGAGAACCATTGCTGCAGAATCTGGGCCTGGGCCGCATCTTTACGGGCACGCCGCAGGATTCCTGTACGAATCTCCATCATACTAATCACGCTGATATACACGTCGTTCACGTCTACGTGTTCCACCCAATGGCGCACCGAAGGATGTATTCTGCCCGAGCGGTATTTACGCAGTTCGGAGATCACGTTTGTATCGGCAAGGTACACGGATTAGTTCTCCTCGCTGCCGAAAAAGTCGCCGTCTTCTGTGAAGTCTACCTCGCGGTGCGGGTTTGGGGTGCTCGGTTCGCGGTCAATATCAAAATCAATCTCGCCCGCCTCTGCCGACATGGTGGAAAGTGCATCCGCCAAGGAACGCCGAGGTTGCGGTTGGGTCAGTCGTTGATAGTCTTCAATACTCAAAATAACGTTGGTCGGTGTGCCGCGTTTGGTAATAAAGACGGGTTCTTCTGCGGCCAGGCGCAGGGCGGCGCTGGCATTCTGATTAAATTCGCGTGCTGATACTGTAGTCGTCATAGTTTTCTCTTCCCCAAAATCCAATTGTAGTAATGTTACTATATTTCTTATTTCCGTGAGCAGATGATCTTGGCCCGAGAAGGTGAGAGAATCTCAGTTTCTCGGGCAATACCCGCTTTTGGCGGTTTAAAAATGTTTTAAAAGCGAGGCAGCTCCAAGACATGAGAAGATGGGAGCATGTTTGAACACACCGTGCCCGATAAATGGTTCCCCCAATGCGCCGTTTTTGATTGTGACGGGGTTCTTCTTGACTCCGAGACAGCCTGGAACCGCGTGCAGCGCGAGCTTTTTCAGCAGTGGGGCATCCCCTTCACCCCCGACCTTGAGGAGCGGCTCACCGGGTTATCGGCGCACGATGTTGCCGCAGCCCCTGGCCGAGTTTACCTACGCCGGTGATATGACCGACACCGCCGCGTACAGCGCACATGTGCAGGCCACCCTGGGTGAGCTGCTGGAGATTGAGGCGCAGGTGATCAGTGCCGGTGTTGAGCTGATCCCCGGCGCGCAGAGGTTCCTGGGGTACCTGAGTGAGCATATGCCGGTGGCGGTCGCTTCGAACTCCACGGCGCAGATTCTTGATGTTAAGATGCGCACATACGGGTACGCCCCGCTGGTGCGCACCTGGGTCAGCAGTGAGGATGTGCCGCACGGTAAGCCCGCCCCGGACATGTATATTGAGGCCGTGCGCCGCCTCGGCTGTGACCCAGCGGATGCGCTCACCATTGAGGACTCTGCGGCTGGTGCGCAGGCAGCGCGAGATGCTGGCACGAAAGTGCTGATTTACGTACCGGATGGTGATACGGCCAGCGCACCCGCCGGGTACGGGTATTTTGAGTCGTTCACAGACCCGGCCCTGTGGGATGCGGCCCGCACCTGGGTTGCTGCACTTGAGAGGGCGCGTGCTGCGGAGGGCGCGCACAGCCCTGAAGATGAGCCTCCGCTGGTGGAGGCACACGCATGAGCGAGAACAACACCCCGGGCACCGGCACGAACCGCCCCGACACTCCGCCGTCAGCGCGTAGGGAAAACAGGGCGCAGAGCCGCTACGGGTTACGTTTCGATCAGATGGATCCGGAGGAACTTGAATACTACCGCCCCTTCTGGGACGTCCCCGAGAACACTCGGGAGCACGCCGTACCCGATGAGGTGTCTGCGGTACTGGCTGTCCGTGCCCGCCGCCGTCTTCTTAATATGATGGGGCTCATGATCTTGGCGGTGGGTCTGGCGATTGCGGGTGCCGGGCTGTTTGCGTCGGCCCTGCCCGCAACGTTTGCTGGCACGCTGCTGTCTTTAGCGGGTGTGGGGTGCTGGGTGGCGGTGCGCCGCCGCCTGTTCGCGGTGCTGCGTGCCCCGGCGAGGAGGCGGTGCAGCGGGGTGAGCATTCCCGGTGGTGGCTGCTGCCGCATCTTATCACCGTGTTCGGGTGGGGGCTGTGATTGCCAGTTTCACCGTTGTTCCGGTGCTGTACGCGAATACCGGTGAGGATCTGCGCCGTAACTACACGGTCATGTGGGCTGAGATTGGGATGACTGCGCTTATCTTTGCGGGGCTGACCTACGGCATGCTGGCCCTTGCAGCTTACACTCAGAAGGATGAGGATGAGCGGGTGCTGCGCCCCACCGACTATGCTGAGCGTCAAGGCACTGAGCCACAGATTCCGCGGTACCGCCCGGGGATGCTTAACCCGCGCGATGACGACGACCGGTAGCGGCCCGCCGTCGATCACATCCCCAGCAGGCGGGGCCTGTTGCAGGCAGATGTGAGGACTAAAACTGATGGCCCGTGAAACCTCATGTTTCACGGGCCATCAGTTTTTTGTATTTACGGGCTAAGGCTTACCCTCCTGTCCGGGGAGGGGCCAGCGCCCAAGCGGCGTTTACCGGTGCAGCACCCGCTTCGCCAGGGTGTTGCCGATGAGCTGCACCAGCTGCACCAGAATAATAATGACCGCCACCACGACCCAGGTGATTTCGTACTGGAACCTATTGTAGCCGTCCACAATAGCGACCTTACCCAAACCAGCAGCGCCCACATACCCGGCCATGGCGGACATATCGACCACGCCGATCACGATGAAGGTGTAGCCCAGGATCAGCGGTCCGAGCGATTCGGGGATCATCACGGTGAACAGAATCCGCAGCCTGGAGGCGCCCATTGCGCGGGCCGCCTCAACCACGCCCGGGTCGATGGAGACCATGTTCTGTTCCACGATGCGCGCAATGGCGAAGGACGCACCGAAACTCATGGCGAAAATCGCCGCGTTCGCACCTAAGCGGCTGCCGATCACGAGGCTGGTAAGCGGGCCCAAGGACGCAATCAGAATAATGAACGGGATGGGCCGCACAATATTCACCAGCACGTTCAGTACCACGTACACGAAACGGTTCTGGTAGATATTGCCTTCACGGGTGGTGTACAGCAGCGCACCCAGCAACAACCCCAGAAAACCGGCAATCACCATCGTGATTGCGACCATGTACAGGGTATCGAAAAAGGCGGGGACGAGGGTGTTGGGGATAAAAGTATCCCAGTCAACCGGCCTGGTGGAGGCCGCCAGCGGCGCAGTCGTCAGTAGTGCGTTCATTTAGCGCACCTCCTTCACGCGGGTCACAGTTTTCAGTTCGGCCACCACGGCGTCAATACTGGTGACCTCCCCCAGCAGTTCGAGGGTGAGCGTGCCGTAGGCTTTACCTTGCAGAGTCTCAATACCGCCCTGGACGATATTAAACCGTACCCGCCTCTCACTCAGGTATGAGAGCACCTTGCCGAGCTTCTGGTTGCCCTCAATAATTTCGACATTCACCAGGTAGCCCTTGTGGTTTTTGCGCAGTTCGGCGGCGTCCTCACCGGTAGGAACCTGTTTGACGGTGGTGGCCACAAAAAGCTTGGCGACATCGGTCTGCGGGCTTGAGAACACATCGTAGACGGTGCCTTCTTCCACCACGCGGCCGTTCTCCATAACGGCAACCCTATTGGCGATGGAAGCCACCACATCCATCTCATGGGTGATGACAATAACGGTGATCCCCAGCTCCTGGTTCACTTTTTTCAGCAGGGCAAGCACTTCCTGCGTGGTTTCGGGGTCAAGGGCGCTGGTCGCCTCGTCTGCCAGCAGCAGCGCCGGTTTCGTGGCCAGCGCCCGGGCAATACCTACACGCTGTTTCTGCCCACCCGACAGCTGACTGGGGTAGTAGTTGGCGCGTTCGGTAAGCCCCACAAATTCCAGCATCTCTGCGACACGTTTTTTCCGGGCGGCTTTATCCCACCCGGCAACCTTGAGGGGGAACTCAATGTTCTTGGCCACGGTACGTGAGTTCATGAGGTTGAACTGCTGAAAAATCATGCCGATATTGGTACGGACTTTTTGCAGTTCCAGGTCACGTTTACCGGAAATTTCGAAGCCGTCCACGGTGAGTGCGCCGCTGGTGGTGGTTTCCAGGCCATTAATGAGGCGCACCAGGGTTGACTTTCCCGCGCCAGAATAGCCGATAATGGCGAATATTTCGCCACGGTTAACGGTGAGGGAAACGTCATCGACTGCAGTAACGGCTTTTTTTGCCTTTACCGAAAACTTTGGAGACGTGTTCGATAGTGACCATGGGTGTCAGTGCATCCCTGGGGTCTATCTGTTCGCTCAATGTACGCCTCTTTGCTGTGATAGTGGCTGGTTCGGTCGGATGCGCCTGCCTCGGGGTGTGCCGGGGCGCATCCACCCGTCTACGGCAAAACGCGGTAAGCCGGGCACCCTGCGGGGTCGTTCCGGTTTACCGCTTCCGCCGTATGCTATCTTACTGCATTACACCCTATTTCTTCAGCGCCGCCTCTTCGTTTTCGAGCGCTTTTTTCAGCTCGTCCTGGGAGAGATTCACCTCAACTGCGGTGTTCTTAGAGTCTTCCTTCACGGCGTCCTGCACGGCCTTGCTGTGGAAGATTTCAACGACTTTCTTGTAGGTTTCGTCGTTGACTTTATCTTTCTGAGCCACGAACAGGTTCACGTACCGGCGGGCGTCGGGGTTGTTCGGGTCGTCTTGGGCGAGCGCGTCGGAGGGGCTCAGGCCCGCATCCGCTAGGAAGGTGTTGTTAATGACGGAGGCGTCCACGGACTCCATGGCGATCACGGTCTGCGTCGCATCTACCGGGGTGACTTTCACCTTGGATTTGCCGGTGTCAATATCATTGTGGGTGGGGGTGTGCACCTCTGATTTGAAGGTGACCAGGTTCTGGGCCTTCAGCAGCAGCAGGGCACGGGCCTCGTTCACGCTGTCGTTCGGGATGGCGATGGTGCCGCCCTGAGGGATCTCATCTACCTTCTTGTGCTTCTTGGAGAAGATAGCCATGGGGTAAATATTGGTAGAACCTACGATCTGCAGGTCTTTGCCGGAGCTAACGTTATAGTTTGCCAGGTAGGCGATGTGCTGGAAACGGTTCATGTCGTTATCGCCCGCGTCAACAGCCGGGTTGGGCTGGGCGTAGTCGGTGAACTCACTGTACTCAATGGTGATGCCCTGTTTGGCTGCTTCGTCTTTGAGCACCTGGTTCGCGGTTTCGTTACCAACCACGCCGATGGTGATCTTCTTGCTATCACCGTTACCGTTCGAGGAAGAACCGCAGGCGGCGAGGCTGAAGACAAGAGGTACAACTGCCAGTGCAGCAACAAATTTTTTCACGGCTATGAAACTTTCTGTTGTTTGGGTTTACGATGCGCCACCACGTGCACGGTTTAACTCCTGTGCGGGTGGTTCCCGGGGTTCCGGGGGGTGTTTACCCATTAGAGCATGCCCGGCGTACGCTTGGGTAGTCGAGGCATCACATGGCGAAACACAGGGTCACCCTCGCAATATTTCGTAACATTCCAGCGATACCGCACCCGGGCTTTTAGCACCCACTCATTAACGGCTAAATCGCCGGAAAACCGGCGATTTAGCTATTACTGGACGTGCCTCGGCACCCTGCGGCTCTAGTGGCTGAATTCTTCGCTGTTCAGCAGTTGCTCGCGTACCTTGCGGCGCAGAATCTTGCCGAGCATCGACCGGGGCAAATCGTCCACCGCCACAATCTTGCGCGGCACCTTATAGCGGGTCACGCGCGCATAGCAGTGTTCGCGCAGCGCATGTTCATCAACCGCGTGCCCTTCGGCGGGAATCACGGCGGCGACCACCATCTCTCCCCCGCTGGCCTGCGGGATGCCCACAACCGCCGCGTCCGCCACGGAATCATGCTGTTTCAGGGCGGTTTCCACTTCGGTGGGTGAGACGTTGAACCCGCCGGTAATGATGACTTCCTTAATACGATCCACGATCTGAATAAAGTAGTCTTCGTCCAGGCGCACAATATCGCCGGTGCGCAGCCAGCCGTCAGCCGTAATGGTTTTCTGCGTGTCTTCCTCGCGTTTCCAGTACCCGGCGAAACACTGCGGGCCGTGAACCCACAGCTCTCCCTCTTCGCCGAGTGGCACATCCTGAAGGGTTTCGGGGTCTACCACGCGAATATCGGTCGAGGGGAAAGGGATGCCGATCGACCCGGCGCGGCGCGTATCGTTGAGCGGGTTGCATGAGACGAGCGGCGCGCACTCGGTCAGCCCGTACCCCTCAACCATGTACCCGCCGGATGCCTCCTCCCACTCCGCCACCAGCTCGGGCGGCAGGTTCATGGCGCCCGAAACCGCATAACGAACGCCCTGCAGCGAGATGCCCTGCTCTTTGGCGACGTCCATCAGGCGGCGGTACACCGGCGGTACTGCGGGCAGAATCGTGGGGCGGGTCTTCTTCATCGCCTTAGTAATCAGGCCCATATCGACGGTTGGGAAGAGCACCAGCCGGGCGCGGCACAGCGCCGCGATCGTCACACCCAAGGTCATGCCGTAGGCGTGGAAGAGCGGCAGCACCGAGTAGATGCTCTCGTTATCGCTGGGTTTAATCCAGGCTTCACCCATGCGCCCGTTCGATTCGAGGTTGCGGTGGGTGAGCATCACGCCCTTGGGCAGCCCGGTAGTGCCGGAGGTGTACTGCAGAAGCGCTACATCGTGAGCGGTGGGCCGTTTAAAGTCGGGGTCGATCGGCGGGGTCTTGAGCAGCTGCGCCCAGCTGGTGGTTCCGGGGGCGGCTCCTTCAAGTTTTTCCCGGGACTCGCGCGCCTTTTTGACCGGCAGTTTGAGCGCCGCGCGGGTGAGGACGAGGCATCGCTTTAATAAGGTTCACGGCGTAAATATGCGCCGGTCTAATATCGTCGGGAAGGCCCGTAATATGCCCGGAAATCTTATCCCACACGATGGCGGCCTTCGCGCCGTGATCCTCGAACATGTGCCGCAGCTCGGCACCGGTGTAGAGGGGGTTGTGCTCCACAACGATCGCACCCAGACGCAGAATCGCGTAGAAGGCAACAATATGCTGCGGGCAGTTAGGCAGAATCAGGGCGACCCTGTCCCCCGCCTGCACCCCGGCCAGACGCAGCCCTTCAGCGGCGCGGTCGATCTGACTGCCGAGTTCGGCGTAGGTAGTGGTGGCCCCAAAGAATTCGAGGGCAATCTTATGGGGAACCTCGCGGACAGCATCATCAATCAGGTGGCTCAACGAGGTCTCAGACAGGTGAACATCGGCGGCGACGCCGGGTGAATAATTTTTGAGCCAAGGGCGATGCGCCAGCGGGTTCTGCCCGGGCATATCCGGGGTGGCTATAGGGTTGTGTGCGTCAGTCATGTTCTGTATTGTGCCCTCTGCCGCCGCCCGGCTCAAGCCGCAAGGCCGCAATGGCAGATCATTGCCAGCAGGTTCACCGGGTTCACCCAGACTCGCCCAGCTCACAACCACGTTGAAACGGTAAAAGCTGTAACTACCTCTCCCAAAACCGCGAGCAGATAACCACTCGTCGTCTGCTGGCTAGACTGGGGGGACAATACTGTGGGGGTAAATATATTACAGTCCTACCCTGAGGATCCCTCCACTACACGTTCCATGCAAGACTTAGGCATAATAAAGGATCTAAGGATTACGCCAAGAAGTCCCTATTTTGTCCAGTTCTGCCTCTATAGCTTGACCATATTGCCCCCACAGGGAAGGTTGATTATTCTTTAGTGCTTCAACGCCACGATGAACATGTTTATCGCCATCTTTCCACCCCACAGAACATGGATACTCAGAAGGAGACTTTTTACAAGCCTGGCTGTAAATTCCTTCTACTGTTCTGGGCAATGATTCAACTATACGTTTTAAACAATGTTGATCATGTCCATCAAAAATGTTTTTCTCATCCGACAAAAATCCAATAGTGTCTATCAGCCATGCAGCTAACATAGTAACATTATAAGCATAGCTATGCCCATCAAGATCCCAATTACCTATACCAGAAAATACGCGATGAGCAGGAGAATACATTTGATCAGCTAAAGAATCTATAAGTTTATTTTTATAAGATCTAATATCACTTATTTTATTGCCTTCTATAACTCCTAAGCCACCAGCCAGAACTCCGCTCAGAATATTGAATTTAAAACCATTGTATTGAGGATCTTGTAACCGTGAATCCGCATACTCTATCAGATAGCTATATAGCTCAGGGATACTTTTAACAAGCTTTTGATAAAAACTATATCCTATATTTTTGTCAAGATCTAACGCAGATTCAGGATCTGTATATACTTCTGCAAATCGCTCATACGGTACATCAAGATTTTCCTGCTGTAGCTTTTTGATAAAGGACTCTAATTCACGTTCACTACAGTTTCCCCGAATCCTGCATCGTTCCAGCAAGCTCTCCATAATGCAATCCACGCGCACCTTCGAGAGATCACTTGAATGCACGGGTAACGGAGTAACGGGATTACTCCAATATAACCGGAAAAGCACTTTCCTATCAGCCCCTTTTGGCCAATCATTAACTTCCTTACCCAATTGATTAACTTCTTGAGAGTCTCGGGATTTTTTAAGACGATCTATGATGTAACTTAAGCGCTGACTCCGTGCAAGCTCTTCGAGATTACTAAGAACTCTCTGAGTATCTTCACTCCCTTTCTTACCAAGTTTCCACAAACCAATGGGGATAGCTACCGTAGCAACGACAGTAATAAAAGCAAAGGTAAATGCGGGATCATTCCAGTCCCACCATTTCATAAATTCTCTTTCTATATAAATTTCGGCTATATATTATTATATGATACCTTAAATACTGTATAGTTACAAATATAAACCAAAAGCATGCAAACACTACATTAAAATTACAAAATTTTAAAGCCTCAGATCCGCCGGCACAGGGAATTTAGTAGGAATGTCATCAAAGGATATAGGAATATTCACAAGTCTGGCATCGTTCTGAAAAATATTCCATAACATCAGCATCATGACATATCTGAACAGCAATTTTGAGGTACCGCCGAAGTATCATCAATGGCGGAAACTTATCGTGCTGACGGCACCACACCAACAGGTCTTTGTCTCTTTTTGAGCTATTGCATGAACAACAAGCTACCACTAAGTTTTCGCTAGAGTCTTTCCCGTTGAGAGCCCGGGAAATTAGATGGTCAAAAGTTATTCCATCCGAGCTTCCACAATATGAACATATATGGCCCTGCTGAAGTTTCACTTTTTCATCGTCAAAGAAAGACCCCATCGTCATCGTTTCTTCCAGCAGTCCTTTATAAAGTTTTGCACGAATCATATACGCCGTTCTCGTGTATTTTTCGTCTCCACGTTTCACAGCGTAGTGAGCCATCGCCAGATTTGCATATGAGTAGTAAAGAAGCTCCCGAACCGTCGCCTCGCTGCGCACGAACTTTCCCATATTTCTCTTCCATCCTCTTCGATTGACGTTCTGATCTTACTGTCTTCCCCGCTACCACCACGTATTCCGGAAGCGTTAGTTTACTACGGAAGCAGTTTAAACTCTTCTCCTGGCTGAAGAAAACGCTCCCGCTTAAGCACCAACTTTCGGAGTAAAAAATTACTTAGATAGCAAAACGGGCTGGGTGCACATCTGACAGTGTGCACCCAGCCCTTTTCGTTTTATGTGGCTATAGAATCCTCTGTGTATAAGGCACTCGGGATGTAATCACCTCGAAATACTCCGGCGGCACCTGTGAACTCTCGCGCAAAAGCTCAGGGATAATTCCGTTCTCAGTAACCATTTCAAGGGCCCGGGGAAAGAGTGAAGGCTGCTCCAACGTTGAAATAGCGCCAGGTTCCTTCACCCGCCACTTATTCTTAGACACCGTGATCATTGCGTTACGGTATGACGTATCAGATAGGCGCCCCAGCGACTTGGCACGGTAGAGCAAGGCCTGCATGCTCACGCCCCAGTATTCTTTCAGTTCCTTGAGCTTCATCCAGCCGGCACCGGTCATCCGAGTAGGCAGCTCTTCCCGAATAGAATCAGCGGGCATCAGGAATTTGCCGCAAACTCGTGCGCCTGCGCCTCGATAGTTTTATTGCCGGGCTCCGCGTCTGCATGCATAACCAGATGTCCCAATTCGTGGGCGGCATCAAAGCGCTGGCGGTAATAGTCGTTCTTCAAGGGATGAAGTACAACGATAGGCAGGAAGCCGGTATCCACAGAGTAAGCGTCAATGGCGTCACTCTGTTGGGGGCGAAAACGACCGCCACACCATGTTTCTCAAGCTCACGTATGACGTGGCGAATCGGACCGGTTCCAAGACCCCACTCAGCACGAACCTGCTGGGCGGCAAGCTCAGGGATAAGGCTGTTCTTCACCTCAGGATCAGCGGGCAGATCTGGTATCTGCCGTTCGGGGAAATCTATATGCCGAGAGAGTGCCCCTGCCACATCATGCACAAGGTGCGTATAGGCCTCTGCCTGGTCGCGCTGAAGCTGTGTAGTTGCCCGAAGCGACCGAAAATGCGGTGCACTGCTGGCAACAAGACCATTAATAGTTTCAACACCTTGGGAGTTTGTGTGCTGATACTCTGCGTTAACCTCAAAAAAAGAAGGAGGAAGCGAAAAAGCATCTGCGAGTGCCTCAATATTCTCCGTCGTGGGTTTCCGAGCACCGGACTCCCAGGTGGTGATAGCAGAAGCGCTCACGCCTGCTTTTGCCGCGAGCTCATTCTTCCGAATTCCTGCAAGCTGACGCGCTAAAACCAGCCGGTTCTTATCAAAGATAGCGTTAAAGGAAGACATAGTTCTTTCTGCGTGGGTATTGTGTTACTCGTTAGTACCCTCACGCTTGAGTTGAAGCTCGATATCTGGAATCTGCTCTTGAAGCACAGGGCTGGCTGGAATAGGCGTAGCCTTTTGCACGTTATTATCGGGATGAGTCAGGATATCGTATGTCCACAGCCAAGGATTATCAGACGCGGTGTGGGCTGGTGCAGGTACCCCGATCACTGCCTCTAACAGCTCTCCCTCAGGAGAGATATTGTATGCGATAACGAGTGCTGGCAGGTGCATGGGTACGGAGGAGACAAAACCTGCTACGTCAAAATCTTCAGGGGAGAAAAGGGTATCGTCCCCTACGTGATGTTGCGTCTCTGCGACTATGGTCTGCTTGGTGCTTCGCTCCCAGCGGATACCTTGAACACCGCCTTCAAACCGATTCGCGCTTTGAACGATGAGAGAGCAGAAATCGCCCACCTCCCAGTATGGAACATTTTTAAACGTGTTCCATGTGTAGATACCGTGGGTTGGTTCAAGAGGCAGAAAATTACGGGCTTCGGGCGGGAGGCCCTCCATGAGTGTGTCTATTTCCGTATGAGGTTCTACACCATCATCAAGCTGATATTCTCCAGTGAGTGTCACACGCGACATAACGGAGCGAATAAGGTCGTAGTGAAAGGAGCCTTTAGTCGTGTTCCTGGTGTAGGGGGTGAACTCGTTACGGTCGGCAGCTACCTTCAGGATACGAAGCATAGCTTTAAGGCGATCTAGAACGCCGAGCTCTTGAAGTTTTTCAATGGTGGCATGTGGATTCGAAAAATCGAAGTTTTTCATAGATAGATTTACCTTTTCATTATTTTTATGCGTGAAAATTTACAGAATACATAAATTCTAGCAAATACTTTACAGGTGATATTGCTCTAAAGCAGCTAAGACAACGTCCCATGTTCCATCTCCGCATGAGGCGGTAATCCGGGCTCTATTTCATGTCTGGTGAGCCTACACGGCCGGGTCACCTTTTTGACCCCTGCAGATCATTGCCAGCAGGTTCACCGGGTTCACCCAGACTCGCCCAAGCCGCAGAGGGTGGGCGTGCAGTGTATCTTCTGGGATACTTAACGGTATGAGTCAGAATTACTCAGATGAGGATTTTAAGAAGCTACTGCGTGAAATCTCTAAACGTTTCGCCATTGCCGGGCTGGTGGTTATCGCCCTAGGCGCCGCCATTATCGGCTTCATGTACCTATTCTATGGGGGTATACATCAATGAGCCGCCACCAGCAACCGGCCGAGCACGGCCCCGTTTTTAAGCGCATGGTCGCCGGCGCCCCCTACAAGCCTGACGCCGAATGCCACGCCCTTTCTGACACCATCTATGAGGCGACCAAACTCTTCGAACAGTACTATGCGCGCAGTGAGCACGCCCAGGCGATGCACGTGCTCCGCGAGCACCTTGGCGCGTTTGGCACCGGGTCGTTCATGCGTCCTTCCGTGGCGTTTGACTACGGGGTGAACACGTTTATTGGCGAGGGCTGCTTTTTTTCAATTTCAACACCGTGATTCTTGATGTGGCCCCCGTACGTTTCGGCGACGGCGTGCTGGTTGGTTCAAACACCCAGTTTCTCACCCCCACCCACCCGGTGAACCCTCAAGATCGTAAAGACCTGTGGGAGGGCGGGCTGCCGATTACTGTGGGCGATAACGTGTGGATCGGCGGCGGCGCAATCATACTTGGCGGGGTGAGTATCGGTGAGAACGCCGTCATTGGGGCGGGGTCGGTAGTCACGAAAGATGTGCCCGCCAATGCGGTGGTCGTGGGCAACCCGGCGCGCGTGGTGCGCACCGTAGACACCGATGAGCACCCGGCGCATCCGCACCAGTACAGTGCACAAAGTATCGCTGAGGCGCAGGCGTTCTACGACTCCCTAACAGCCAGCAGCGACTAGGGCACCCGCCAAACACACCAACCGCATCCCATCAGCAACCGACAGGAAACCAGGTTACGTGACCCCTAACGACCCGCACTCTCCCACGGGCGCACGGCCCGGCGCCAAGGCCCGCCGCGCAGCTGAACCGCATCAGCAGGGACGCGATCACGGTAACACTCAGGGCCTTGCATATGATCATGAGCCCACCGTGGCGTTCGGCGACGATTTCGAGGCACCCCAGCAGGCCCGCACACCGCAGTATGACGATGATGAGCCCACACTCCCTTGGAGGCCGGTTCCCTGACGGGCATGAACCCGCATCCAAGCAGTTCGGCTCTTCCGCGCAGAACGCGGCGGGACTGGGAGCGGATGCTACCAGCGGCGACGAAGAGCTGGCCTGGCTCAATACCCCCACCACGGGTGCCCTCCGCCCGGATGCTGCGCCCGCACCAGACCCGCACAACGCAAACCGCAGTGCACCCCCAACACCCTTAGAGCCGTGGGAACAGCCCCCGGAAGGCGTGGTTGCCATGGCTCCGCTAGAGGCGCAGCGGGAACACTTCGGGCGTTTGCAGGTGTTTCCGGGGCTCATGGGGTGGATGGTCGCGCTCTCGGCCCTCAGCTTTTTCACCTGGCTGGCGGAAACCATTATGGTTCTCCCCACGGGTACACTCACGCTCCCCATAGCCGAAACCCTGCAACGCTTTTCCGAGGGTGAAGCGGATGCGCTCACCTCTTTAATCACGGTGGGGGTGATCTACCTGTTGGCGTACCTCGCGGGAGGGTACACCGCCGGACGAATGGCACGGTTTGCGGGCGCTAAACAGGGCGTGTCGGTGTGCCTGTGGCAGATTCTTGGGTGTGCGACCGCCACGATTTTTCACCTACGTCATGCCTCACGCGTTCTCCCCGGCAGCTATTCGCCGCTGGCGGCCCAGCAGTTCTTTGGGGCGGGCACCATCAGCAACGGTATCATGGCGCTTCTTAGCGTCATTGGGGTGTCGTTTCTGGGCGCTGTCCTGGGTGGGATGTGCGGCCGTATCTACCACCGCCGCGTGGAGAAATACCCCAAATAACGCCTCCCATAAGCGTATATGCCAAACTTAGAATAGAACTGGGGTTCGTAGCCGTATCGGTTACGAACCCCAGTTTTCGCACCCCATACGGGTGCGGGTGCCTGCGGCTAAATATCCAGCAGCATGGCCGGTTCCTCAAGGATGGCGGCAACATCCGCCATGAAACGCGCCGAGAGGTCGCCGTCCACCACGCGGTGATCGAAAGAACCGCCCAGCGTGGTTACCCAACGCGGGATCACCTCACCATCAACCACCCACGGCTTCTGCTTAATCGTGCCGAAAGCAATAATCGCCACCTCACCAGGATTAATAATCGGGGTGCCCGTGTCAATGCCGAGCGAGCCGATGTTCGTAATCGTCAGGGTCCCGTTCGCCATCTCGGCGGGCTGAGTCTTCCCTTCCCGCGCACGGGCGGTCAGGTTATTCAGGGCGATCGCCAGCTCACGCAGGGACAGCTCCTGCGCATCCTTAATGTTCGGCACCATCAGCCCGCGCGGGGTGGCCGCCGCAATACCAAGGTTCATGAAGTGCTTAATCTGAATCTCACTGTCCGTCCAGGTGGCGTTCACCTGCGGGTTCCGCTCGGCAGCCCAAATCACGGCGGCGGCAAGCACCAGCAGCGGGGTCACCTTAATCCCTTCAAAATGGCGGGACTTTTTCAGCCGCTTCACAAATTCCATGGTGCGGGAGGCGTCCACATCCACGAAAATCGAAACGTGCGGGGCGCTAAACGCCGAAGACACCATAGCCTTCGCAGTGGCCTTACGCACCCCCCGTACGGGGATGCGTTCAAGACGGTCACCGGGTACGCTCGGGGACTGCCAGAACCGGCCGCCGGTTTCTTGCACATCGTTCAGGTGCGCCACATAGTCCAGCAAGTCCTGTTTCGTCACCTGCCCCCGCGAACCGGTCGCGGTCACATTCGCCAGGTCCACCCCCATTTCCTTAGCGGCCAGGCGCACCGGCGGGGCGGCAAGAGCAGGCCGATGCGGCACGGGGGCGGCAGCATCCTGCTCAAGTGCTGGAGCCTCGGCACCCTGTAGACGCTGCCGCACAGTGTTCAGAGAAGAGTTCAGCGGCGTGTTCTCCACAAATTTACTGGCCCGCTCCGCCCATTCACTGAGCCCACCCAGCAGCCCGGCACGCGGCTCGGCGGAGGCGGGTGTGTGCCCCACCGGGGCGGGCTGCTGCGGGCGGGGGTCATCGGCTGCGGTTGGGCGGCAGATGTGGGGCGTTTACGGGCGCGGCGCTTTAACCGAGTCTGCCTTGGGGCCCCGAACCAACGAGCGCCTGGTTACCGGTTTCCGTCTCAGGTGTTTCGGCAGCACCGGTATTAGCGCCGGGTGTGGCGGGGGCGGAGGAACCAGCACTTTCACTGCTGCCCGCCACGGCGATAATGGGGATGCCCACCTCCACCGTGTCACCTTCAGCAGCGAGCAGCTGCTCCACGGTGCCTTCATACGGTGAGGGGAGCTCAACCACAGACTTGGCGGTCTCAATCTCTACCAGCACGTCGTTAATGTGCACGGTGTCGCCGGGGGCAACTTTCCAGGCGAGAATTTCGGCTTCGGTGAGTCCTTCACCCACATCGGGTAGATTAAAAATCTGGGACATTAAACGCCTTTCACTAGTGCATATAGCCCGTAAAGAATAAGCTGCGGGGTGGGTCTAGTACTCAAAGGAGCGGTCTACCGCCTCCAGGATACGGTCAATATCGGGCACGTATTCCTCCTCTGTGCGCGGTACCGGGTACGGCATATAGTAACCACCCACACGCAGCACCGGAGCCTGCAGGCTGTAGAAGCAGCGCTCAGTGATCGCGGCGGCAAGTTCGCCGCCCATGCCCCGAAGGTCGGCGCTTCATGGGCAACGATCAGGCGCCCGGTCTTCACCACGGATGCGGCGACGGTGGGTACATCCATCGGGGAGATCGACCGCAGGTCAATGACTTCGATCGAGCGTCCATCTTCGACGGCGGCCTCTGCGGCGGCGAGCGCTACCGGCACCAGCGGACCGTATGCCACGACGGTCGCGTCTGTGCCTTCGCGCACCACCTGCGCCTGGAACGGGTCAAAATCGGTGTCCGCAAAATTCACCTCACCCTTGAGCCAGTAGCGGCGTTTGGGCTCGAAAATAATCACCGGATCGTCGCATTCAATAGATTTGCGGGTCATCCAGTAGGCGTCATGCGGTGAGGACGGTGTTACGATGCGCAGCCCGGCGGTGTGCGCGAACAGCGCCTCGGGCGATTCTGAGTGATGCTCGACCGCCCCGATCACGCCGCCGTAGGGAATACGGATCGTAACCGGAACAACGTATTTTTTGTCGCTGCGGTTGTGGATTTTGGCGAGCTGGGTGGTGATCTGGTTGTAGGCGGGGAAGACGAACCCGTCGAACTGAATCTCGGGTACGGGCCGATAGCCGCGCATCGCCATCCCGATAGAAGTGCCCACAATACCGGCCTCTCCGAGGGGAGAGTCCATTACGCGTTTCTGCCCGTGCTTCGCCAGTAGCCCTTCGGTTACGCGGTATACGCCGCCGAGTTTGCCGATATCTTCGCCGATTAGCACGACTTTGCGGTTATCTGCCATCGCGTCGTCGAGGCCGCGAGTGATCGCTTTCGCCAGGGTCAAGCGCTCAACCTGTGCATTCTGCTCGCTCATTCTTAGTCCTCCTCGAAACCTGCGACGTAGTTGCGGTAGAACTCGCGTTCTTCTTCTACCTGAAGGTGTTCTTCGGCGTAGGCGCGGTCGAAGAATCGGTCGAATTCATAGGGTTCGGAGGCAATCGCCGCCTCGCGTACTCCGTTGGCAAGCTCTTGTGCTTCTTCGGCGAGTTTTTCGAAGAAGGCATCATCTGCGTGCCCGTTCTCGCGCAGATGTTTTTCCAGGCGAATCAGCGGGTCTGCGTTCAGACGCTGCTGGAGTTCTTCGTCGTCACGGTATTTGGTGGGGTCGTCGGCGGTGGTATGCGGGCCCAGGCGGTATGTTTCCGCTTCGATCAGTACGGGGCCTTCGCCGCGGCGGATTTTATCGAGCGCGTAGCGGGTGACGGCGAGGGTGCCGAGCACATCGTTGCCGTCAACGCGCAGCCCTTCAAAGCCGTAGCCTTGGGCGCGGGTTGAGATGGGCACACGCGACTGCACGTCGAAGGGTACCGAAATAGCCCAGCGGTTGTTTTGCACGAAGAAGAGTACGGGGGCATCGTAGGATGCGGCAAAGACCATCGCCTCGTGGACTTCGCCTTCGGTGGAGGAACCGTCGCCGAAGTAGACGCCGACGGCGGGTTTCACGGTGTCGTTATCGGGGTTGGTGGCCTGCCCTTGGCCTGTCTGCAGCTGCCCAGTTTCCGCCGCAATATCGGCATCAAAGTTCAGGCCCATAGCGTAGCCGACCGCGTGCGGCACCTGTGCGGCAAGCACTTTGGTGTGAGACGTGGAAGTTATGTTTTTTAGGGTCCCACCCGTGGGTGTGGGAGCCGCGGAAAACCGTGATGAGTTCGCGAAAATCTACGCCGCGGGCGAAGGCGACCGCGTGTTCACGGTAGGAGGGAAAAAAATATAGTCGTTGGGGGGCGAATGCCAGTGCGGAGCCGACCTGCGCCGCTTCCTGCCCGCGACTGGGTGCCCACAGAGCCATTTGCCCTTGCCTCTGAAGTGCCGTTCCTTCGTCGTCAATGCGGCGGGTAATGTACATCAGGCGGTAGGCTTCGCGAAGCTGTTCTGCGTCTACATCGTGCACATAAGAACTGAAGGTGGGGTTCTCGTGTACCTTGCCGTTCTCATCCATCAGCTGGATGCGTTCGGGTACTCCCGGATATTTTTCGTTCTCGTGCATCAATCCTCCACGCAGATACGAGCTGCCCTTCACGCCGGGCGCACGCAGAGAGTTTCGGCGCGCGGGGCGGAAGGCTTGGGCATATTTCCTCTTATTTTACTCCTCTTCACAGGAAACATCAGCGCGATGTAGCGTTTCTCAAGGTTATTCTTCCAGCATAAATGAGGCTCGGTCAGCGTGATTTTGGTTTTTCCAAGCAGCACCGCATAGGTTGAGAAATGGTGCTGCATCGGCATTGTGTAGAGAGTGATTCACGAGCACTGTTACCCCAAGGCCCCTGAGCTGAGGTTTTCCCACCCTCTTGGTGCATAGGCGCAGCGTTGCAGGGTCTAGACTCTGTGGGGAAACTGTTCACAGATGCTGATAAAACGGTCATTTGCCCTCATCTTCGCCGATGCTCACCCGCACCCCTTCCTCATCAAAAGCACGCACTGAGAGGGCGTGGGAGGCGGCAAGCTTGTTGAAAGCCTCGGTGTGCTCCCCCAAGGGCAGCCACACAAAGTTGGCGTAGGTTTGCGGGATGTTGTACCCCAGCTCGTGCAGTCGGGCAACCACACGTTCACGTTCAGCAACGATATGCCGCACCCCATCCATTACCGCCTCGTCATGTTCAATAGAGGCCACGGCTGCGGCTTCGGCGAGCGCGGTCACGGCGAACGGGGTGGCCGCAACCCGCAGGTACTGGGTCAGCTGCGGGTGGGAGACGGAGTAACCCACGCGCAGCCCGGCGAGCCCCTGTGCTTTGGAGAAGGTGCGCAGCACGATCACGTTCGGGTGGTCGTTGAGCAGGTTCAACCCGTTCACGGGGGCGTTTTGCCCGGCGGGCACGGTGGATGCGGTGCAGAATTCGTAGTATGCCTCATCAATGACGACCACCACGTTCTCGGGGATTTTGGTGAGAAATTCGCGCATCTGCGCCTCGGTGACGGCTGGCCCGGTGGGGTTATTCGGGGTGCACACCAGGATCACACGGGTTCTGTCGGTAACAGCCTGCGCCATGGCGTTCAAATCGTGCGCCCCATTGGGCAGGTTGGGGATTTGCACGCTTTTGGCGCCCAGCAGCCCCACCAAAATGGGGTAGGCTTCGAAGGACCGCCAGGCGTAGATCACTTCGTCTTGGGTGCCGTCGAGGCTGGCCCCGGCGAAGGCTTTGAGGATTTGGTTGAGTGCCCCCAGGCTTCCCGCGCCGGTCACAATAGTGTGGGCGTCCACCCCCAGGTGGTGGGCGAGGGCGGTACGTAGCTTGGTGGAGAGCGGATCCGGGTAGCGGTGGGTGGCGTCGAATTCGGCGAGAATGCGCGCCACCTCAGGTATGGGCCCGTGAGGGTTTTCGTTGGAGGAGAGCTTGTACTGTTTCAGCCCCTCTACGGGTGTGGGAGGTTTACCGGCAGCATATTTGGGCAGAGACGAGAAGACGTGGCGCGGCTGGATAGCGGGTGTTTCGGGGGTGTTGCTGTGTTCGCTCATAGTCTCAGTATAGTGCCACACATCACGGCTGTGGTGTGGGGCTGCCCGCCGGGGCGCTCACAGTACTGGTTCTGTTCGCGCCCCGACGGGATGCCCGTTTTAGGCTGCCGCCCCTGCCAGTTCGGGGGCTGCCGCATTTTGGAGGAAGATAGGCCCGCCGTTGTCGGTGTTCGGGTTGTACGGCAGGTTGGCTACTTCCCCGCTGTCGGTGGCAGGGGTCATAGGGCATGTAGGCGGGTCCTTGGGTCGGTTCTTCCCACTTGGCTGTCTCTAGGTCGCCAGCCATCATGTCGTCGGCACTGCCGCCAAAGGCTGCGGATGCGATCTGCTCAGCGACGGATACCTGCGGGGGCGTGTACCCGTTGTTGGGCTCCACCCGGGTGGGCATCTGCAGCGGCTCTTGCACCGAGGTATCGGCCGGGTTATACGGCATGTTGGAGGCTCCCACGTTATCGGTGGCGGGATTGTAGGGCATGGGCGTATGTTCCGGTTCAACCGTGGGCGGGTGAACTCTCCGGCTGGCGCCCCGGTGACAGCCTCACCGGTGGGTTGGGCAACCGGTTGCCCTGCAGGGGCACGGTGGTGGCGGGCGGATCAACCTGCGGGGGCGTATATCCGCCCTGCGGAGCTGCCGCCACCGGTTCAGGGGTCTGCACTGGCTGCGGAGCCGGGGCTGGTTCGGGTGCTTGCACCGGTTGGGGAACTGGAGTCGGTTCGGGTGCCTGCACCGGTTCGAGGGGTCGGCGGGTCCGGGAGCTTAGTATCAGGCTTGTACGGCATAGTGGCGGCACCCACGTTATCGGTGGCGGGGTCATACGGCGCAACGTGCGGCTCGGCAAGGGCAGTGTCCGGGTTGTAGGGCATAACGTGCGGCCCGTCTGAAACATCAGCACTATCAAGCTGATCCATGAAGCTCTCCGCCCCCGCCGAATTAGCGTCCCCGGAGGGGAGCGATCCCAAGGTTCTCCGCCAGCTGGCGGCCTACCCCCTCAAACATTTGAGTCGCGCTCACACCAGACCCGACGCCCCCTGAGGATCCTGTGGCACCTAAGTCTGAAGAGCTGGCCTGCGGGGCGGAAGGCGTAGCCCTTTGCGAACTCAGGGTGAAGCTTTGTGACGGCCGCAGTGGCCTCAAAGTCGCCATATCCTGGGAGAACTCTGCAATGCTGTCCCTCCTCATATTCGGTGTGGAGGCAGAAGACTCCCCAGCTTCCTGGTCACGATACTGAGGATCTAGAGCATCTGGAAGCTTCTCTCCCGCGGCAAAATCTATAATCGCTTGGTGAACATGAGCGTTAGCCCCCTCGTCCCTGGATGTTGTAAAGGCTTCGCCAAATCGTGCCATTTTGCATTCCAGCGTTTGCCAGGTCTGATGTGCCATCGGGCATTGTCGAGGCAGAGTACACGCTGATCTGCTGCGCTTCATAGTCCCCGTTGCCGAAGAAATCTTTAAGCTGTTTAAGGTCTTTATGCCCTTTCGGGTTGCTGTTCAGCGCCTTCTCGTATTCCACGGCGGCATGCCCATCCATACCCGAGTTAGATGTATTAATGACGGTGTCACGCTCATCCGGCGTCCACCCTTTTCCCTTCTTCCGTGGACCCAAGGAATCTGGTACAGGCTCTTTACCTTCCACGTATGCGACACTGAAGTCGCGTCGTTTTGCTGGCAGGCCGCTCAGTGGCGACCCCTCCGCATAGACGCCTTTAACATTGTATTTTTTAGCGAATTCTGTGCTGTTGGCGGTGTTGTAGGCGATCATACCGCCTTGGCTGTGGCCCATGAGGAAAACCTCGGAGCCGGGCTCGGCACCTGCGTCTTTCAGGGCTTGGTCTATCATTTTCTGTTGGGGAGTCAGTTCCCCGTCTTTACCTCCGCTTTCTCGCAACGCGTTATCCCACGAGTGGGGGTCGCCATTGCGGTTATTGGAGTCGGTTCCGGGTATGACAACCATGTACCGTTTCTGCCCCGTATTTTTATCCCGGTAGGGGATAACAGTGATGGCTCCCCGGTCGGCATATTGTTTGCCTTGGTGTGTTTTGTCCACTTCGTCGGCTTCACTGCCCGTCTTGTTAATATATCGGAGGCATCGTGAGCAGACGTTGGTGTTTTCTTATTGTTGTCAGGGTTTAGGGCGTCAGCGAGTTAGGGTCAATAGTTTTAACACGTTCAAAGGAGAAAAGCTCTTTGCCTTGGAATGCCCGTATGTTAAAAATTGCTGTTCCCACACCATCACGGAGCATGATTCCTGCTTTGGCCATTTCGTCTGCTGTCCAATAGCCTCCGTACGCCCCAAGTACTTTCCCAGCCATGGTTGCATATGTGCCTGAGTACGTGGCAAGTTTCGCGGAGGTTCCTGTAGCGCGGGCCGCGGCGGAGCGGCCGTGTGCGCTCATTGCCAGGTGCGCAAGGATACCGGTCCCTGCGGCCCCAACCGGCATCACCATTGCCCCGCAGTCGTAACCAATATGCGCAAGCCCCTCGGCGATGCGCGGCAGCTCTTCAAGTTCAACGTCTATGGTGCGGTTACCCATGATTTTCTCCTACGTGTTTCGTGTTTTTAGTGCGGCATGAGCGAGCCGAGGCCCTGTAGCATTTTGCTGCCGTTATCCGCGAGGGCGTTAAGCGTATCCTGGGCGCCACCGATACCCGATTTTTTAATAATGTCGCCTATCTTATCGGCTGCATCTGCCGCCCCGTGGGCGAGTGAATGCAGTATGGAGTCCACCTGGTTTGCCGCATTGTTAATGGCCGCGCTTTGTGCCTCGAAGTTCTGCGCGATTTCCTCACCAGCTTGCAGTGCTTCTTGGGCGGCTGTGCGCAGTTCGTCGCGGGAATGTTCGGCGTCTTTCCGGCGGTTTTCCAGCTGTTCTCGGTATTTCTGCCGGATTCTGATTTCCAGGATTCGTTGCGCATACTGTTGGTGCGGTTGCAGAGTTCGTCGAGAGTTCCAGCGTGTTTCATGAGCTCGTCATGGTATTCCTTCCCTTTCTGCCGGACTAGTTGCGCGCCAGCACTGAGCCCTGCCGCAATATCTTTGGCGGCTTTGGCGCCGAATCCCATGTCGCCTGCGGCCCGCAGAATGTCGGTGGGGTTTTGGTGGTGCGGGCGCTGGTGACGGGGCGGGGGCAGGGGCTACTGTTGGTGGTGCCACGGTACTCTCCTTAGTGCTACGCTCAAATCTTTAAAAACACCATATGATACTTTTTGATATATTTTGCGAAATTTAGAGTTTCTTGTGGATAAGTAGATGGCAGGGTCACCACAATAAGTTTTCCACAGGATTTTCCGACTTACCGGGCTTCTTATACACACCTAATATGAACAAATATTACGAAAATACACTTTTATGGCCGTTTTGGCTTCTACCAGCACCAGCCCTGAGAGCACCTCGCCCGCCAGTACCCGCACGATCTTGTGACTAGTTGGCGAAGCAACGAAAGATTCTGCCCACCCAAGCACGGCACATCCCAGCACCGCGTGTCAGAATAGAAGCATGTCTCACCTTGAAAACACCCTGCCCTCCGGGCGTACCGACCTTTCCGCCAGCACCCTTGCACTCGGCCCTCTCGATGGGCGTTACGCCCCCGTAACCGCGCCTTTAACAAACTACCTCTCCGAAGCCGCGCTGAACCGCGACCGCATCCACGTGGAGGTCGAATGGTTCATATACCTGTGCGAGCATGCCGTTCTTCCCGGGCTCATGCCGCTCACCGATGAGCAGAAGTCCGGTTTGCGCGCTATCGTGACCGAGTTCAACGCCGATTCCGTCACCGAACTCGCCGAGATTGAGGCGGTCACTGTTCACGATGTCAAGGCCGTCGAGTACTATATCGGCCGCCGCCTCGAAGCGCTGGGGCTGGGGCATCTGGTTCCCCTCGTGCATTTTGGGTGCACCTCCGAAGACATGTACTAACCTCTCCATGCCCTGGGGTATGACAGGACGCAGTCGAGAACGTATGGCTTCCCGCCGCCCGCGATCTGGTGCAGGTTTTTGCTCGATCTCGCCGAGACCGGCAGGGATGTTCCGATGCTCTCTCGCACGCACGGCCAGCCCGCGACCCCCACCACGCTGGGCAAGGAAATGGCTGTGCTGGCATACCGTTTGAAACGCCAGATTTCCCATGTTGCCGCCACCGAATTTTTGGGCAAGATTAACGGCGCGACGGGCACCTATGCGGCGCATTACGCCTCGGTTCCGGGGCTGACTGGCAGAGCTATTTCGCGGGGTTTCGTGGAGCATCTGGGGCTTAGCTGGAACCCGCTGACTACACAGATCGAATCGCATGACTGGCAGGCGGAGCTGTACTCTGATGTGGCGCATTTCAACCGTGTGCTGCATAATCTGTGCACCGATGTGTGGAGCTATATTTCGATTGGCTTCTTCCGCCAGATTCCGGTGGCTGGTGCAACGGGCTCGTCGACAATGCCGCATAAGGTGAACCCGATCCGCTTCGAGAATGCGGAGGCTAATCTTGAACTCTCAAACGCGGTCTTCGATTCGCTGGCATCCACGCTGGTGACTTCGCGTTGGCAGCGTGATTTGACCGATTCTTCGGCGCAGCGCAATATTGGCGTGGCGTTTGGGCATTCGGTGCTGGCGATTTCCAACGTGATTAAGGGTCTGCAGCGCCTCGATATTGCCGCCGACGTTATTGCCGCCGACCTGGAATCCAACTGGGAGGTTCTGGCGGAAGCCATTCAGATGGTTATGCGCGCGGAGGCAATCGCGGGCACCCCCGGCATGGAGAACCCCTATGAGCGTCTGAAGGAGCTTACACGCGGTCATCGGGTGGATGCGGTGCGCCTCAAAGAATTTGTGGGTACCCTGGGTCTGTCTGCCGAGGCGCAGGAGAGGCTGTCGAACGTGACCCCGCATACGTACAACGGCATCGCCGCGCAGCTGGTGGATCACGCGAAGGATGCGCAAGGCTAAAATCCTTCGGCTCCTTTCGCCCGCTCTCTACGTCCTAAAAAGGCTCTTTATTCCAATAAAGCGGTTTTTCCAATGCTTTATGTGAATAAAGAGCCTTTTTATGGTTCCGACAGGGTCTACAGAACACCCATTTATTCGCCAGTTTTCCATCTCAACACAAAAAGTTGTTAGATTAAGGAGGCTCTAATCTAACAACTTCTCGCACTTTGACGGAAATTTGTTAGATTAGCACCCCGCTAATCTAACACTATCCCGTGTAGTCTCGTGAAAACCGCGGAAAAACGGGCACTCTTACCCGCGAAATACCGGCGGGCAGAGGCGAGAGGCTAGTTTCTTCTAGTCCCCCATCGTCTTGCGATGCTGTGCACCGGGGTTCTGCAGCCCGTGCGAGTGCACATCGTGGTTTTTGGTGTCGGCCTTGTTGCGTTTGAACCGGCCGGTCAGCGCCCGCCGTGCCTTCGAGGGGCCTTTACCCCCATTTGCGTCATCAAATTTGGGGGCGCGCGGTTCGACCATGAGCTCTAAGGGGAAGAACGGCGGGCGTCACCGAATGCTTCCCGAGTGTTCTTCACGACGTCTTTACCAAGGCCGTAGTTCGCGCCGCCACCAACCACAGCACCCACCCCGAACGGCAGGGCGCGGCCTAAGAACGCGCCGGTTTGGCGGGTCAGGAACCGTTTAATGAACATATTGCGGATTGCCCGCTCTACGCTGAACATTTTGCCGGAGGATTTACCGCCCAGCAGCATCCCCCAGCGGCCCGAGACACCGGTGGCTTTGCCGGTCTGCAGCAGCACGGTGTTCATCAGCTGCGAGCCTTCCTCACCAAGCATAATCGCCATAACCATTGAGCGGGCCAGGTCGGGGTCTTTCACGTGCACACCGTGCAGCTCGGCAACTGCCTGCGCGTACAGGGCGGTCCTTTCCAGGTATCCGCCCACCGCGAGCGCTGAAAGCCCCATTGAGGTGACGGTGCCGATTCCGGGCACGAACGCGGAGGCGCCGGTCACCCCGCCGATTGCGGTCACATCCCGCAGGTACTGCCTGTCGAGGCGGCGCAGCATCTGTTCGGGGGTTTCGTGCGGGTGCGCGGCACGGAGTTTCTTCACCATGGACAGCGCGAGGGGCGCTGTAGGCGTAGCACAGTATCGAGCGCGTTGGTGAGCGCGGGACGGGGTTGCCGTCATTGTCAAAAAGTGACTTTTTAGCGTCTAGCATGTTCACCAGTAAAGCATGTTTGGCTGAGTGTTTGATGTGGGGTGCGCGCATGGCGAACCCGTAAACCCGGAGGTTTACCGGTGTGCGCACCCGTGTTTTTCGGGGGACGCCACGCCAGCGCCACTAGTTTACGGTCATTAGTACACTTACAACCCGTTAGCGCGTAGAATTGAGCTAGATTACATGACGCACACAGGGTGATGCCCGCAGTTGAGCATCCCACACCCCGCGGCTGGGGCGCACTGGCCGCGGTTTTCTGAACGTAAAGGAACCTATATGTCTGCTCCCGCTTCGGCTTCAGCACCAGCGCGTTCTCCCCTGGCGACGCAGGGTTTGGGCATGGCGTATGCCATTGGTGCCATTATTTCAATGCAGTTCGGTTCGGCGCTGGCTAAAACTATGATGGGTGATTTGGGCGCATGGGGTGTGGTCACCCTGCGCCTGATTACGTCTTCACTACTGCTGTACGTGTTTTTCCGCCCGCAAGTTCGTCAATGGACGCGCCCGCAGTGGATAGCCGTGGCGGTTCTTGGCGTGGCCTTATTTGGTGCTAACGCGTTTTTCTATGTGGCTATCCAGCAGGTACCGCTGGCAATTGCGGTCGCTATTGAGTTCATGGGCCCGCTGGTACTGGCGACTGTGCCTCACGCCGCAAACTGGATTTGGTGTGGGTGGCACTTTCGTTCACGGGCATGGCGGTGCTGACCGCCGACTCGCAGGCCAACCCCGAGGATTTTTGCGCTGGCTGGCGTGTTCTTTGCGGTGCTGACCGCTATTTCACGTGCCGCCTATATTTTGGCAACGGAAAAGGTGGGGGCGAGTATCCCCGGCATGGGCGGTATGGTGATGGGCAATATTGTCTCTACCCTGCTGGTGCTGCCGTTCCCGTTTTTCATCACCGGCAACCATCTTGAGAAGGCTATCACCGACCCGGCGCTTCTGGGCTTGGGGTTTGTGATGGGCCTGCTTGCGTCGGCTCTGCCAGCGCTTGGTGAGGTTTCGGCGCTGCGTATGCTCCCGTCGAATGTGTACAGTGTGGTGCTTTCGCTGGAGCCAGCGTTCGCTGCTATTGTGGGTATTTTTATGCTGGCCGAGAATACGGGGTTGATACGATGGGCGGCGATTGCCCTGCTGATTTCGGCGAGTATCGGCATCACCCTGTCACATGCTAGGGCTGAGCGTGCGGCTCTTGCAGCGGGTAAACGTGAGTCGATCGAACCGTACCTGCCGGGTGCTGTGGATAATATTGGTGCCGGTATAGCGCAGATGACTGGTGCGATTGAGCTGCCCACCCCCGAACAGGTTGCGGCCGATAAGGCGCGTCGGCAGGATACCGCTGGAAAAACCCATTCCCGTACCGGCGAGGAGGGCTAACGCACAGCATTCCATCTATTGAGATGTACGCCACAGGCAAGTAGAATGTGGGCGGCGGTACCGAATACTATCGGTGTACCGTCGCCCTTTGCCGTGATTCGTGCACCCTAGCGACTGTGAGGAGCCAGCAATGACCCCAGGTACCACCAGGCACAAGCGCCCCGCCGTCGGCATCATTTTTGTGATCATCTCGTGCCTTTCTCTGCAATTCGGCGCGGCTTTCGCGGTGCACCTTTTCCCGCTTTTTGGTCCGTGGCTCGTCACAGTTCTGCGCCTGCTTCTCGCCGCGATCACGGTAGGAGCGGCGGTCTGGATTGCCGGGCGCTGGCGGGCGCATCGGGCAGGTGCACAAACCGAATATATGGCAGTACCCGCGAAAACATCCGACGGGTTCTTAGGCTGGTCTTCCCGCCAGTGGCGTGCCATGCTCATTTTTGGTGTCACGCTCGGGCTCATGAACGGCTTCTTCTACAATGCACTGGCTCGCATCCCGCTCGGGCTGGCGGTGGCGGTCGAGTTTACCGGTCCGCTCGTGCTGGCCTCTATCCTCACGCGGCGTAAACGCGACCTAGTGTGGGTATTCTGCGCGGCGGCAGGCATGGCGGTACTCGGTTTCGAGGCGGTACACGGGCAGGAAACGGACCTGCTGGGCGTACTATACGCCCTGATTGCGGGCGCATTCTGGGGCGCTCTACATTCGCTCAAGCGCCTCGGTCGGTGAGCTTGTGCCCGGTGCAAGCGGACTCGCCGTAGCAATGGCCGTGGGAGCCATCTGCGTGGTCCCCGGAGCCTGCTTTTCCCCGGTCCCGTAGCGCTCTGGAGCGTTACGCACGACACCCAACTGGTGCTCTTCATCATCGGAACCTCCCTGCTGGCATCGGTCGTACCGTACAGCAGCGAGTTGGCAGCCCTGCGGCACCTTCCCGAACAGGTCTTCAGCGTGCTTCTCAGCCTGGAACCGGCGATTGCGGCGCTCGCGGGGTGGGCGCTGTTAGGTCAGGAAACCGGTCTGATGCGCTGGGTTGCGATTATCCTGCTGATCACGGCAAGTATCGGAATTACCCAGACAACTGGGGGTTCGGCGCCTGCGGACGAAACTTCGGATTCTTACCAGAGGAACGAGCCTCCCGAGCATACCTCTCCCCTGCCGCTGCCGGAATAAGCCACAGGATACTACGCTGCGTGCCGGGTCGGTTCTGCGACGGGCAGCGTGGGCAGCTATTGCCCGGCCAGGTACCCCAGAAAATCCCGCAGTTCTTCGGTACCCAGCACCTCCGCCGGATGCGGTCCCCGCGCGAACAGCGCATCGGCGGTGTCCTCGTCGAGCTCGCGTGCGGTTGCGATCAACACCAGGTTCCCCTCGTGCTCACCGCTCAGCATGGAAGAATCGCACAGGCACCACACATGTTCGAACGTATCCAATAGGGCGCGCGCCTGACCCTGGAAGAAGGGCAGCCCGGCATCATCGCCCACGTTCACGGCGAGTACCCCGCGAGCGCTCAGAAGCTCACGCAGCTCGGCGTAGTAGCCGGCGTTGGCAAGGTGGGCGGGCGCATCCATGCCCGTAAAAATATCAAGAATAATGGCGTCGATCCCGCGAAAAACACCGCCGTCGGATGCGGCATGAGCACCAAAAAGCGCGGGAATTTCGGGGAGCACGGCGCGCGCATCCGCAACCACGAACTCGCACCGGGTACCTGCGGGCAACGGCAGCACCTCGGTCACAAACCCCATCAGCTGCGGCTCATAATCGACGGCCACTTGCGAAGACCCCGGGCGCGTGGCCTGCACATAGCGGGCGAGCGTGAGCGCCCCGGCCCCCAGGTGAAGAGCTGTTACGGGTTCGCGCGGCGGTGCGAGTACATCCAGCACATTGGCGATGCGCCGCAAATACTCGTAAAACACGACGGTCGCATCAGCAGCATCAACATGGGATTGTTCGGCACCGCCGATGTCAAGCACATAGCCGTGCTCGCTGAATCCGTCCTCAAGAATGCGGGCGCGCTGACCGCTCACACTCAGATGAACGCCCAGCGCGGCACGCCTCGCTGTCTCTCATCCATCACGAAAGACTAGTTCAGCCCTGCGGCTTTCTTGAATTCTTTAGCCATATCCTCGGCGGAGGTTGAAGAGTCCACATTCTCAAGGGGCTTATCATTCACCACGAATTGGGGGGTGCCCTTCACTCCGATCTTTTGGCCGTACTCAAAATCGCCCTTGATCAGCTCAAGAGTTTTTGGATTAACCAGATCGGTCTTGAACTTCTCTGTATCCAGCCCAAGTTCCTGAGCATAGCTGAGGAAAAGTCCCGCCAGCTCAGTCTGTTTGTCGGTAATACCTTTCCAACTGTCCTGAGTTTGAAAGAGCTTATTCGCCATCTCCAGGTGTTTACCCTGAAGTTCTGCTGCCTGCACGGCCTGAGCGGCGGGTACGGCGTTCTTATGGGAAGACAATGGCATATTGCGCACGGTCACGTTCATGGTGCCCTCAAGGTCTTTGGCGACCTTCTCGTAGGTGGGCTCAGCCTTGGCACAGTAGGGGCACTGATAGTCGGTGTACAGGGTCACGGTGGGCGCACCCTGTTTGGGGGTGTTGAGGTGGTACCCGGCATCGTCACGTTCACCAACTTTGGTGGCGGTTATTTTGGCGGAGTCACCCGAGGCTGAAGCCGAACCGGATGCGCTTGCCTCTCCCCCGGCGCTAGCGCTGTCGGAAGCACCACCAGAGGGAGCGCTGCTTGCTGAGCTGCTTGAGCTGGCATTAGAGCTTGAACTACCGCTTGCAGATGAGCTTGACCCGGAATTGGAAGAGCCGCTAGAGCACGCAGCAAGAGCCACCAACGCGGTGGGTGCCCCAAGCGCGAAAAGGGTGCGGCGGGTCATGGGTGATTGCGTCATTTCTGTTTCCCTTCAGGGCTATTGGTAATAATTTCTATCGTCCCACACATTGGGGCCGATTTCTCGTTCATGTGACGGTTCGCGCATCTGCGCCTCTCTCTGCTACTATTGGCGATGTGCGTTTACCCGGCATAGCCCTGGTATGCAGTACGCCTCCTTAGCTCAGGGGTAGAGCATTTCCCTCGTAAAGAAAAGGTCGTGGGTTCGAATCCCACAGGGGCTCCACGAGTAAAGTCCCGTGCATCCTACACATGGTTAGGGTGCACGGGACTTTACTGTACACGGTGCGCGTCTGCCTCCGTGCTGTTTCCATGCCCAACTTCTGCTAGTAAATTCAGCCCGGTACCGCTGTCTCAACGCGGTAGGGATGTGACCCCGTACAATGGGGAGCAGACGGCCGTTCACCGGGCAGTACGGCGTTGGTGGGGGATGTGACCCCGTACAATGGGGAGCAGACACTATGTGAGAGGAGACCCGGATGCGCCCGAAGAGAAACTCGCGATTCGGCCTTGTTTTTGTCCTGCTTCTGGTGCCGTGCTGCGCACTGTGGTTCTTCTACCGCTCGGTTTTTCAGGACGATACGATTCTTGTGGTGCCGATAGTGCTGGGGCTCATCACCTCGTACCTGTGCGCTTATGCCCTCACCGGTGGGAAAGACCCCTATAACTGACCTGCCGCCTCCGCGTGGAGGCGTGAGCGCCCCTGGGAAGAAAAACATGAGGCTGCTTCTGGCCGCGAAGTTTTCTTTCCGGGGGCGTCGTTTTTATAGACCCTGATAGTTAGGCGCGTTTTTCGCCCTCAAGTTTGCCCCACAGCCCGTACACTCGGGCCAGTTCCGCAACCTTTTTCGCGCGCAAGAAACGCGGCATGTATGAGCCATCTTTGGGCCCGTCCAGCGGCACGTCCAGCAGGGAATGAGCCCATTGGATTTCATCTTCACTGGGTGAGAGGGCGTGGTTAATTGTATCGGCCTGCCCCACATCTAGGGTGAGTTTTCCGGTCATGCCGTGCACGGTGCCGTGCTGGCAGGCGGTCACAAGTTCCGCCCCGCGTTTGCCGAGGGTTGGCCCGTCGATTGGCCCAGGCAGCCCGCCCAGGGTCGAGGCGATCACCAGCTGCGAGCGCACGTAGGCTAAGGCCATCGGGTCGTCGGATGCGCCGGTGTCGCGGCGGTAGTCTCCCACCCCGAAGGCTAGGCGGAAAGTGCCGATAGCGCTGGCAATTTTCACGGCGTTGTGCACCCCAAGGGCTGACTCAATGAGAGCAATAATGGGGGTTCCGGTTGGTAGTGCGGCGGCGGTGCGGTCGATGTCGGTGGAGTGTTCGGTGGTTGCGAGCATTACCCCGCGCAGGCCTTTGACACCGCTGAGGGCTTTGACGTCGTTCCACCAGTGTTCGGTGGTGATGGCGTTAATGCGCACCCATGCGCGGGCTTCGGTATTGAGGATTTCGACGACCCTTTTGCGGGCTTCGTCTTTTTCGTCGGCTGGGCATCCGTCTTCGAGGTCTAAAATGACGGAATCGGCTTCGCTTTCGAAAGCGGCTTCCATAGTCGCTTCGTCTGAGTTGGCACGTACCAGTAGCCAGGATCGGGAGAGGCTGGGTCGTAGGGCCATGGCGCGTTCATTGCGATGGTAGTCGTACATGGTGTTTTCTTTCCCAGTGAATATGAAGTTCGAGATTTCAGTGTATTATTCGCCTCACCCACCTACCTACTGAGGTGAACCTTAGCCGCTGCTGGCAGCAGTGGATGCTGTGGGGTTTTTAAGGTTTTTGCGTGTGTTCTTGTGGTGATGCAGCCCACCGCTGCGGGTGTCTGACATCCGCTTAAGGTCGGTTTTTGTCAAATAGACACGAAACCTTAAATTCGGGTGAACTTTTCCCTCCGCCGGGGGCGTGGGTTTCATATTGATGGGGGGGCTAGCGAGCGAGTGCTGGCTCATGCCGTTCGTCGCGGGCACGCGCAATCAGCCGCTCGGCCTCCTGAATGTGTTCAACGACGGTTTGCACGCGGCGTTCTACGGTCACCTGCCGTTGGCAGTGGGCGGTGCATTCTCCGAAGCAGCGTGCCATGGCGAGCGCCTCGGCACAGAGGGCCGCCGAGTTCCCTGCTTTAGAGAGCGCCCGGTGCACATCGGAGTACACTCCGGTGGGGGATGAGGGCACATCGGTGCCTTCGCTGGGGGCCAGCCGCTGTGCTTCCATGGCGATAGCGCGCACGCGCGGAATCAGGTCTGAGAGGCTGTTGGCGGCGGGTACCACCAGTTCGACCATGTCGGTGTGGGCTAGGCGCTCAAGCACTTGGTGGAAACGGTCTACACCACGGATAAAACGGTCGTGGGCGCGCCTCCAGAGCCCGCGGCCAAGTTCGGCGTCATCACGGCGTGACTGCAAAAAGTTCTTGATACCCACTGATCCCTCCTTTCGCAGCATCTTTAAAACCCTTTAACACTTAGGTTACCCTAAATCTGTTTTGCTGACACTATGTCACACCAGTTTTGTGAAGAATCTTATGGTGCCCTGCGCTCAACAGAGAAGTTTCTGCGGCAGGACGGCCGCCAGCCCGCCCGAGTACCTAGTCTTCGCCGAGGGTGAGCACAATCTTCCCCCGGTGCTCCCCCGAATCGAAGTAGGTGTGGGCCCGATCAGCCTGTTCCAGTGCGAAGGTGCGGTCTAGGGTTTGTGCGAATAGCTCCGGATTCCACCAGCGGCAGTACCTGCTGCCGTACCCCGGCCATAATGCGTGCTTTCTCGTCGGCGCTGCGCGGTCGGAGGGAGGTGGCGTGCACCGAGAGACGGCGAGTGAGCATGAGCCCCAGGTTCACCTGGGCTTTCGCCCCGCCCTGCAGACCAATAATTGCCAGGTGTCCCCAGTGGCGAGGGAGCGCAGATTATCGTCTAGGTACGCCCCGCCCACCACATCCAGAATATAGTTCACCCCGACCCCGCCGGTCTTTTTCGGCGATAACCTCACGGAATGACAGCTCAGAGTAGATGATCGGTTCAGCCCCGGCCGCACGCACACTATCGGCCTTTGCACCGCTACCAACAGTGGCGAACACCCGAGCACCAACCGCCTTGGCCAGCTGAACCGCGTGCAGCCCAATACCGCCCGCACCCCCATGAATAAGCACGCTGGTTCCCGATACGCGGTGGGCGGCAGCATCAGGCTCATGCCGCAGGTGAGCACTAGGTTTGAGTAGACGGTGGCGGCAACCTCAGGCAGGCAGGCCGCCTCGGCGAAGCTCATCCCCTCAGGGACACCGAATGTGTGGCGCGCATCAACCGCCACGTATTCGGCGTACCCGCCACCGGCTAAAAGCGCAGCAACCGGCGAGCCCACCAGCTGCGGGGAAACGCCCGCACCGACGGCGACAACAGTACCCGCCGCCTCAAGCCCATAAATGCTACTGACCCCCGGTGGAGGCGGGTATACCCCCGCCGTTGCAGGGGCATCGGCGCGATTCACTCCGGCGGCACGCACCCGAATGAGCACCTGCCCCGGGGCGGGTTCGGGTATGGGTTGTTCACTAACACGCAGCACCTCGGGCGCCCCGTGTGTTTCCTCCATAATGGCGCGCATGCGCTCGCTCCTTCTGCTCTTTTTGTGCGGGGTTTGGCTTCCACTCTACCGGCCCGCTAACCATCCATGAGATACCCCCACTCACAAAAGTTTCGCACCCCTGCCCGGCGGGATGCTTGTACACTACCGCAATAGGCGCCAGGCTGCTGTGCGGGGGCTTCCGAGTGTTTCGCACCCGGGCTGAGGCAGGGCATGTAAGGAGGGCGCAATTTACAGAAAAGCTTCCCTCGTGCGATAATCAGCTGGTAGCTTTTATCAACACCCGGCTTTGAGTCGGTATGATAGTAAAGCATCTGGATGGTTGTCCGAGCGGCCGAAGGAGCTGGTCTTGAAAACCAGTAGGCGGTAACCCCGTCTCAAGGGTTCAAATCCCTTACCATCCGCACACGCTAAAACCCCGCGGACCCGTAGAGATACGGGGCGCGGGGTTTTGCTTATTTCAAGGCGTTTTTCAGGCTATTAGAACGAGCTGGACATGTATAGGGAGAACGCCCACATGCTGATCCCAGCCGCACCAAGCAGGATGCCCGCGATCGCCAGGCCACGGCTCTCATACCCCTTATTCAAGGTGAGTGCGACGACCCCAGCACCAATAGCGGCGGCACCGATGAACCCTACATACAGGTAGAAGAAGAGGCCCAGCACGCCCACAATGAGCGCGGCGGTCGAAAACAGTTTGATTTTTTTAACGGCGGCCTCAGCCTCGGGGTTTGGGGATCTGGGGCACCACAGGAACGGAATAGGTGTGAGGGCCGAGCTGGGAAGAGTACCGGAAGGTCTGCTCATCGGCGGAAGAGGAGGGCGCAAGAGTCATAGTCTCAGACATTTGAATCCTTATGCGGTTGATGCGGCCTACGTGTGATGCGGCCACGTGTATATTTATCGGTTCGGTACCACCTATTCTACCCGAGATAAAAGTTATGTGCGTCGCCACCCGTTCCCATGCATCGCATTAAATTTCGGTTTTAACGTCCAGATGGGCTCGCATCATCGATTCATGTTCCGCTCTCTTTCCTCAACGCACAGACCACGCCCGATGCTGCGAAGGCCCCTATGAAAAGCGCATATAGGCCGGAGGCTCCTTCCCGTATCGTACGAGAGGGAGCCTCCGGTCAGTAGTCACTGGTGTGGGACTATGAGACACCTACATTTTGCCTTAGAGAAGAGACATGAGCGGGGTGAGGGTATACGCCAGATCTAAGTGGCTCCTTGAGCTTGCTGAGGACGCGGCGAAAATTATTGTAATAATGAATGCCGCGACCGGAATCAGCATTGCCAGTGTTTCAAGACACCCCACCACAATACAGATCCATCCCATCACGCGACCGCCAGATGCCATAGCGCCCATCCGCTCGGCCTCCCCTGCCTTTTTTACGGCAAAAATACCTAAGATGAGGCTTACAGGACCACCAAAAAAAGATTAAAATCAAAACCAGACCGACAACGCCAAGAGTCATGGATGTCTGCGCTGCCTGCTCACCGGCAATCTGCTGCGGAGTTTTAGGGACTACAGCCATCATTGGCTGAGCATACATAGGCTGCTGATATGTTGGCTGTTGCTGGTATGCAGGCTGGGCGGGTTGCTGGTTTTGGTACACCTGCTCTGATGATGAGTTACGGGGATTAGACTCATTATCGGGCTGTTGTTCATAAGGGCTCTGTGACACTCGATTGTCCTTTCGGTGACTGCTGTGAACGACTGCCGTACCGGCCAATCCCCACCGAACGGCATGTAACCTCTATAGTCTAACCTACTCGTCTGTATAAAACACAGGCTTTGGCGCCGTGTGGGCCATCACTCAACGCCACCTGTTTCGCTGTTTCCAGCGCCTCGTATCCTCACCTTTTCTCCACCGATTTATGTCTAGATCGAGGCTCGGCGGCGCAATTATTAGTCACCCTGTGGGTGAGGCTCAGGCGCATATCAAGCAGCGTGGCAGCCGGTATTTTTAGAGCCCCTAACCGTTGTGCGCTTTCTTATGCACCCGCATAAGGTGCCGGGGAATTGACCTGTGCCAGAACGAACGATATTCTTGTAGAGATGCACTGCGGTGCATCGCTGGAGACGTGCCAGAGCGGCCGAATGGACTTCACTGCTAATGAAGGGTCGGGGTTGAACTCGACCGGGGGTTCAAATCCCCCCGTCTCCGCATTGTGAATAATAGTTGAGCCCCCGCACCAGCACGTGCGGGGGCTCACTTTATAACCATTCTTTACCCTATTTGCCCCTGCCAGACAGCAGCTTTAGCCCTAAAGCACGCACGCTCCCCAGCCGCCTTACCCTACGACGCGGGCTAGAAACTTTTAAACGCAATAAGGTGCGCATCAGCCCCATCCAGAAGCGCCCACTCCCCAGGTACCTCAAACACTGCCACGGACGACGGGGGGAACCCGTAAAACATCTCCATGGCCGCGTTCTGGTCAGAGTCGGGGTGGGTCAGCTGGATCGCCGCATCCTGGATGCCCGGCAAATGCGACACCACCAGTACCGAACGAACATTCTCTGAAACCCCGTTAATACGCGCAATAATGCGGGATGCGCCCACCTCATACAACCCCTCGTCCAGGTGCGCAGTGGGGCCTTTCTCCCCCAGCGCGTCCGAAACCCAGGTGGTGGTCTGGCGGGTTCGCAACGCGGCCGATGACATGATCTGCTCGGGAATATAGCCGCGTTCAGCAAGCCACGCCCCCGCCTGTGCCGCCTGCTGGTGACCGCGCTTTGTCAGCGGCCGGTCAAAATCGTTCAAGCCCCAGTCTGCCTCGGCATGGCGCATCAGAATCAGGTGTTTCACATCCCGCTTCATACGGGAAGAAATCTCAGTCATACCCTCATCTTACAGGCTGCACACAACAGTGCCCCGCGCTCATGACCACAAGCACGGGGCACCGCCATAAACTCTTCAACGCATAGGGCAGCCGCTAGGGGGTTAGATGGAATATTCAGGGGCCGCCCACACCACAACTTCTGGATGCTCAAAGAACCGGTACCCCTGCCCACGCACCGTACGCACCGTACCCGAGAGGCGCCCCAGCTTTGAGCGCAGACGCCGGATATGCACATCAATGGTGCGTTCGTGCGGGTGCTCGTCCCCGGCGCTCCACAGCGAGTCCAGCAGCTCATCACGGCCGACCGTGCGGGAGGAGTTTTCCACCAGGTGTGCCAGAAGCTCAAATTCTTTAAAGGTGAGCATAAGCGGCTCACCATCCAAGAACACCTCACGTCGCGCCAGATCAATCAGCACGCCATTGGTATGCGTGGCCTGCGACTCGGCCTCAACATGGGTGTTTGCATCCGGCTGATAGTAGACAGCTGTGGGGTCTCCCAGCGCGTTCCGCACTACCTCAAGGTCGCTCCCCTCCGCACTGGTGGGGGCCAGCGCTACCGCGGCATAAGACTCCGCTTCCGGAGCTAGGTGGTGAGCGTAATTGCGCAAATCCTGCACGATACGCACTAGGGAGGTTCCGTTGGCCGCCGCAAGCTCCTCATTGAGGCCCACATACAGCACGAACCCGCGCGCCTCATTCTCGTGCGCGCCGCCCTTGGGTGAGTGGTCATTAGCAGTGAAAGTCATGGGTCGCAGAGTAGCCGCAGGCGCCTGCGGGCGACTGGGCTGGGGAGCCTGGCGCTTAGCGGCGCGTCCACGCTGGGAAATGTGAACGTACCCTGGTACTGCACCTGACATATGCATCCTTCTCTCGCAGTTCGAAGCGTAGGGGGCTGATATACGGGCGCCCGTTATGTCACGTCGGATTCCCGCCTGCACTGCCGAGCCGCGAATGGGCTCAGCGATACCCACCGTACATTTAATATTTCTCTTATTTGTCACATAAATCAAGCGGGTTCAGAACGTGGAGGTATCCTCTATAGCTACATCACCCTCATGACGATGAGGCTATGGACGGGGAAGCAAAGCAGCCCATACCACCAAATCTAGCATGAGTATTCACTTAGTTCCCTAAAAATTCAATATATTTACGGATTATTATGCACTATACCGCATGTAGGGGAAGTTCCCAACGGCACCGTTGAAACACTTTCCAGCATGCAAAAAATTTTTACACCCACCAACCTGAGGCACAAATCCCCCACCAGCTGCCCCGCCAAGGCGCCGTCAGCGCGGAGCTCCACAACCGCCGAGCCCCGCGCCACAGCGCGCACGTGCCTAGACCTTCACGACACCAGTGAAGGCGTTAATACAGCCGCGCACCAAAAGTTATGAGCTACTCCGCCAGCCCATACAGGCGGTCGCCCGCATCACCCAAACCGGGCACAATATACGCCTTCTCATTCAGCCGCTCATCCCGCGCTGCCAAGAACAAGTCAACGTTGCGCAACCCCTCAACACCCTTCTCAAGGGCCGCAATACCCTCAGGCGCAGCAATGAGACACACACACGTAATAGACTCAGCACCGCGTTGGCGCAGAAATTTAATGGCTTCTATCAGAGTGCCGCCGGTAGCCAACATAGGATCCAACAGATACACCTGCCGACCGGTCAAGTCCTCCGGAAGACGCTCAGCATAGGTCACAATATCCAAGGTCTGCTCGTTACGCGCCATACCCAAAAACCCAACCTCAGCGGTCGGAACCAGGCGAGTCATACCCTCCAGCATCCCCAACCCGGCACGCAGAATCGGCACCACCAGCGGCTTAGGGCTGGCAATCATGGTGCCCACGGTGCGGGCCACCGGGGTCTCAATCTCCCGCTGCTCCACCCGGATCTCACGGGTTGCCTCATAAGCAAGCAGGGTCACGAGCTCATCAACAAGCTGACGGAACGTAGGCGAAGGAGTATTTTATCACGAAGCACACTGATTTTATGCGCCACCAGCGGGTGGTCAAGAATCTTAATACGCATGATTCAAGTCTAATCCAAACACGGGCACACACGCCGCAAGCACCAAGCGCCGCAACACTGCATACCCTCAAACACCCCGAACACGCGAACCGCGCCTGCGCACAACGGCACCAGCTGCCCCGCTAAAAACATGAAAAACAAGCCGTCTTCAGCCAGAACCAGAGGGTTTGCCTCTCATCCCCTCACCCACCACCATGCTATGATGCACATCATAAATACTCTCTCTACCCCACCAAACCTATGCACAGTACACCCTGCCCCGCCACCGCACCCGCCTCACTCATCATCGCCCCGGTCGTCTCCAGCAGGCGGGACGGAACCAAACCGTCGGTGGCGCGGTAGACTGAGCCTATGCAAAAAACAATTCAGCTATTTCTCATGGATGGTGACGCAACGGGGCGGATCAAAGCGAGCCTGACGAACTGGACGGGGCTTGTCTATAGCCTTCCCCGCACACATTTAGAACAGAGTAAGCGTGAACGCAAAGAGTTACACTCCACTGGAGTTTATTTTTCTTCTCGGTAAAAGTGAAGAAAATAACCAAGATATTATTTATATCGGTCAAGCTGGGGAACGCGAAAATGGTAAGGGACTCCTCGGAAGGATCGAAGAACATGAAAGGTCTAAAGAGTTCTGGAACAGAGCAATCCTCGTATTAACATCCAATAATTCTTTTGGTGCTACCGATATCACGTATCTAGAACGTTCATTCTATGACTTGGCTCTGAAGTCCGGCCGATATTCCCTTGAAAATAATCAGGTGCCTTCTCATGGGAATGTGACAGAAGAGAAGAAGGCAGAACTCGATGAGTTTATTGAGTACGTGCGTCTCGTTGTTGGCTCTATGGGTTACCGCATGTTTGAGCCAATGCTACCCGAATCTCAACAGAAACAAAACCCAAATGATCCGGAGGCACAGAGTCTACATATACAGTTAGGGGGAGCAACTATTGCCTACGGACAGCGCAATGATGAAGGCTTTGTTTTGCATACAGGTAGTAAATTAATTGCCCCCAAGAAATCGTTCCCTCCTTCGTTGCTCAAAAAACGGGAAGAGCTCGAAAATGCTTATAAAATAGTTTCCGGGAAGACCACTGAGGATATTCTTTTTCCAGCCCCATCAACAGCCGCTACATTTGTACTCAGGGCGTTCCGCTAACGGCTTGGACATGTGGAAAGACAAAAAAACGGCAAAACCCTCGGTGACATTATGAAGAGTGACAACAACTAGAAGCATCCCAAACCGCATGTTTGAGAGGCTACCGCCTGTTCAGAACAGCGCTATGGGACACCACATAACATTCAGCGGGGGTTTCTCATTCTAACCGCATGACCACTCAAAGATCACATTTGAGAAGTCGCGCGCTGCAAGCTGCTCGGGCGTTATCAGCCAGTTCGCGGAGCCCGCATCTCCCCAGAGGAGTTCCGGGGTTTCTTCCTCCGATTCCCAGTCCGCCTCGGAGACAATGGTTAGCAGGTTCACTGTGTGCCCCTGCAGGTTCTCGCCGAAATCCCGCGGGTCATTCTGAATAAAGTAGGGGTAGCCTCCGATCCGGGAGTACTCATCACTCTCCTCATACGGGAGAGTAAGCTCCTCAACGGTGTGCATCCGCTGAATCCTCCCCTGCTCGTCGTCTCCCGTGGGCAGTTTATCCTCGGGATACAGCTCGTCCCACACCCGTGCAAAATCGGGATAATAGTAGTGCGCAGTACCGGTAACTCCTTGCTCGACCACGCTGAACGAGAGCGCAAATTCCACGCTCTCCGGTTCGATAGGCCAGCCAATCGTGTCCCAGTCAATCACCGGCAGCGGCGCATCCGGGTTCGGCTCACCCACGCTCTCATAGTAGATCACCCGCCAGTTCTCTTGAACCGCAGGCTTGTTATAGTCATACCCCCACACGGTGTCGTGAGGGTCAATCCAAAATTGAAGCATACCGCTCTTCGGGTAAATATTATTTTGCGGCAGCTGCGCACAGTGAATCTGCGCGATCATGCCTAGGGGCTGGCCGGATGCATTTGTCGGCGCGGATTCTCCCACAGGCAGGTACGGCACTCCCCCGAGTTTGGAGGCGGTCTTCGGCAACGGCTGCTGCGATGGGGTTGCCGTAATCCTGATAGCCTGCTTGAGTTTTCCCTGATTCATAACTTCAAGGACTCGACGCACCTGCGCTTCGGTGTTTTTAGCTGCATTCTGCTCGGTGGTATTCATATGTTCCTCCGGGTGGTTGGTTCAGTGCTACAACCATCAGAACATATTTTGCGATGCCGTGCGCCTTTTTCTGGAGTCGGCGATGTGGCATTCTGCGTTGCTGGGCGCGGTCCTTCTGGTGTTTGCCGATTATGCTGCGATGCGGGTGTTGGCACCGTTTCAGATCCCGGTGGGGCTGGCCACCGGGGCGGTCGGTGGGGTGTACATGCTGTGGCTTCTGCGTAAAGTGCGGTAGTTTACACGCCCTCCGCGGCTGTGCGTTGGGGAAATGATGGGCTAAAAATGCTCAAAAATTTTATTTCTGGGGGCACCGCACCGAAAAATCTTCTTAAACCGTCAGGGGGTGACTGTAGCTTAAGAGCATCAGATAAAGCTCCCGGAAGGAAATCACCGCCATGGTAGAGAAGAAGACTCTGTGCCTCGCCGACGAGGTTGTTAATGCCGATTTGCAGTTCCTCATGAACGCGGGCACCGTTCTCATCACCAACGTCTACAATATTGATGCTATTGGGCGCACCATTGCGGAGGTTATTACCGCTGGGCGCGCGTTTAATGTGGCTCGCCCTTCTCACGTGTATGACCGGGTAATGAGCATGCACGCCCACCCTGCGCTCGGTTCGTTTACTGAGACCCTCGCCGATATGCGCCAGGCCGCCCGCAACGCCCTGATTCTGCGGTTCCCGGCACCGAATGAGCGGGGCCTTGAGGTTGCGGTGCGCATTGAGCGGGTAATGGGCACTAAGCTTGCCGTGACGAAGGTGTGCTGCCGCCCGGCGGGCACTCGCCGCTGGTATGAGCATTGGGCGAAGGAGGTGCTGCAGATTGACGGGTATCTGATTGCGGGCGAGTCGCGCCGCACCCGCGGCATGTTTGAGATACACCGGCAGAACCTGCTGTTTGCGCTGGGAATGTTGGATGTTGCGATGCTTGGCCTAAGCGCCAGCGAAGCAGATTTTCACTGGCTTGCCTCCCCTAAGAGCGCGGTCACTAAGTTTAAGCGGCAGCGTCGCGATTTGCTGCGGCGGATTCGCCAGGATTATGCGGAAGCAGCCTAAGGAGTGCCTATTTCCTATTGGAGCTCCAAGGCGCTCTTCATAGCTGCGGCTTCCCCTGTTTAGCCGAGCAGGTGTGCCACACACCGCCTAGAACCAGCCACGCCTCTTAAAGAAAAAGTACACCCCCACACAGGCAAGCGCCATCAACAGAAGCGACGCAGGGTACCCATACTCCCATTTGAGTTCGGGCAAGTACTCAAAATTCATGCCGTAAATGGAACCAATAATAGTGGGCACCACCAGAATCGCTGCACCTGCCGAAATACGTTTCATGTCTTCGTTCTGCTGCTGCGCCACCAGTGTATCGTGCACCGTCAAAGCGTTCTGCAACGACGTGCGTAAATCCTCCAGCCGGTCCCTGATCTGCATCACATGATCGTGCACATCCCGGAACTGGCGCTGCAACTCAACGCTTTCATCCTCAACCCGCCGAGGCGTAGCGCCCGGGCGCGGGGAGGGGTCTAGGGCACCGATGCGCAGGTCTTCAACGATGCGCACCAGCATGGAGTCTAGGGGCTTGCAGGCTCGCTGAAAATCAATCACCTGGTTCAGCAGCCCGTAGATACGCTGGGAAATACCACGGTTTTTACCGCCATCGGTGAAAAGCGCATCCTCTATTTCGTCGCTGTCAGTCTCTAGCCCAGACAGCACCAGCATGTACCGGTCTACCGTGTTGTCAAGGATACGGTGCAGTAGCCGGGCGATACTGGCGTCGGGTTCGGCGAAGAACCCGCCCAGAACATCACGCATACGTTCTGGGCTGCGCAGCTTATCTTGTACGATACATACCAGGTAGTTGCGGCCTACGAAAAGGTGCACCTCACCCAGGTGCACTTCTTCTTCTACGTCTAGGTACACGGCGGGGCGTACCACCGCCAGCAGGGAGTCACCGTACCGTTCAAGTTTGGCGCGCTGGTGCCCCAGCATGGAGTCTTCGATGGCGAGCTCGTGCAGTTTGAAGATGCTTTGCAGGTGGGCGAGCTCAGTGTCGGCGGGCGAGATGTACCCTAGAGCGACCGCAGAGGCACCCGCCTGGTAGGCTTCAACAGCTGTTTCTAGCGGGGCGTTCAGGACGGTTTCGCCGTGGGTTGGGTAGATGGCTCCGGTGAGATACGACATAGGTTTAAGTGTAAAGGGTAGGTGAAATGCCAACGCCAGTACGGGGATACTGGGGGCTGGGGTGTGCCTTTCTGGGAAAATTTAGGTGGCTTGCACGAAGAACAGCCCGCCGGTGAGGTCTTTTTTCACGAAGATATACCCCACGTTTTCGGTGAGGTAGAACAGATCATCAAGGGAACTGGGCAGATCTGCACCGGAAATTTGCCCCACAAATACGTAGTCATCCAGCCCATCTGGGAGAGTGTGCTGCAGGTATACGGGGCTGCCTCCTATGAAGCTCATCGCGTCCGGGTCCGTGTTGAATTCTGGGGTGAAGAATTTCTGGTGGTCAAAGTCGTGCAGATTCTTGTGGACGATTTCGACACATGTGTCTAGCAAGGCGGGCTGTAGCTCAGTGATATTACCAAGAAAATAGTCGTGTTCATCGTAGTAGGAGAACACGTACACTGCTTTGCCGTGATGCTCGGCGGGGACGGGCAGGGCGAGTTCGGGGACGAGCTTAAATAGTTCAGGGAGCGGGATATACGCAATAAGTGCCAGCAGTATCCCGTCAGGGGTGGCTACTGGTTGAGTGTATCCTGCATCGCGCCCTATGAGGATCCGCTCCCCTACTGCTGTGCGCTGCGTCGGGCTGGTTTCGGGGAGGGTGAAGCTATGGCGTGTACTCATGAGCATATCCTAGCAGCGTCTGGAGTCTTCAAGACTGTATTCACCTGCGGGACGGAGTGGGTAAATCAATAACCGCTATTTCAGGGCCAAAAAGTCCTTTAGTGGCGTGTTTACTTTGTCGATTAATGCACTGGGAGATACTATCGTGTGCAGCAAGCTCTCTGCGAACAAACTATCATATTCGAATATATCGTCGTAGCCGTCATCCACAATAATTTTTATAATTCTCTTAGCGCTGGTGTTTTTCGCAGAGAATATAGGGTTTCCATCCATAAATGGGGTTCCGTCAGAATATGTGGTTTTTAAAGTAAGGAAAAAAACCCAATCACTCGTATGGGATGAAACTTCCTTCAGTAGATACACAAACATATTTTCAATATATTTTTCCAATGCTTTATATTTATCAATATTCGTATCCCATGCCGTCCATTCATCTGTCATTGTGATTATTCCCCGAGGTTCCTACAACGTTTCGAGTGTTTGCACATCTTCATCACACGATAAGAAATAGTCGTAGCTACTCGCATTTAGTTCTCCATCTACATAGTGCCCGATTTTTTCAGCAGTCTCATGTGTTATTGGGTATTCATCATACATAGGGCCAGTTTCATTAAAAATTTTTTGTAGTATATCAAGGGGTGGCTCGTTTTTTTAAATTTTTAGCACCCTCAATAAAAAAATACCTGCGTCTTTTTCAAATTTTGAAATGTATCTTACAACGTTTTTCATGATGCACCCCTACCTTACTCCCCAAGGTCCTATGACTCCTGCTTCAGCACCTTCAATGACTGTGCCTAAGTCATACTCCCTTACATAAGGATAGAGAAAGTCTGCATACACTGACGGGTAATAAGATTCAGAAAATTTTACGAACGTGCCAACTAAAGATATAAGTTGGTCTATCAAATTGTTTCTGTCAATAACCTCATCCACTCCAATATCTTTATCGCTTGTTAGAGAATAACATTTAGAGTAAAAAAATATTTGCAGTCGATCCGTTACCGCCCTGAAAGAATTTAATAGCCCTTTCACTCCCCACATCATAGAACACTAATTTTGTTGGTTTATTATTTTTCAGATCAGAAATAGCGTCTAATATTTCCGGAAATATATTGTCTAAGTACTTTCTATATTCTTTCCATTCTAATCCGTACCCTTGAATAGTCAGTTCACTGTTTCCTACGGGTAAGATTTCTGCACACACAAGGTTACAAGCTTCAATAAAAGATGCACGTAGATCTTTGGGATCATAATCATCATAGAATTCTAAATTCTCGCAGAGCTCTCCCAGAAGCCGCTTTTCAGGTCTTATAGTAGGGTTTTCTGATATTGCTAATTTAAATATTGCCATTTTCTTAGCTGCCTTGAGGGTACTTCACCATAAATGGTGTTGGGGCCCCATCATCTTCACATCTTCAGGATAGAGCGGAACGTTTCCAGCAGGGTGGCGCATCCACCTATAAATGTGGATGCGCCACCACAAGAACCGAGGCAGAGGCCTCTCAGAGTTACTCTGCTTTCTCCCCAGCTTTGAGCGGGGTACGCGGCTTGAGCGGAATAACACTATTACCGCCTACACCGCCGGGGGCATATAGGACCGGTGGAGTAGGAGTCGATGTGGGGGTTGACTCTTTACTAACTTCATGTTTCTCTTGGCCTGGGCGCTCTTGATAAACTTTGCCGTCGGCGGTTCCATAGTAGGTGCCGTACGAGTTCACATCACGCCATGTCCCGTCAGCTTTCACTTCCATGCCCTGAGCACCTTTAATCAGGTCTCTCTCGGTGCTGTCACGTACCTGAACCCAGCTACCATCAGGGTTCACACGAACACGCTCATTCCGCTGCACTTCAAAATTTTCCCAGCTGCCGTCAGCATTTAGGGTTGGCTTTTATCGCCGTTGTTGCCTTCCCAGTTCCATGTGCCATCAGCTTTAACATGTAACGTTCCCGAACTATTGGTGTAGTCCCAAGAACCATCCTCGTGAATCGTCGCACCCTCACTGATGCTCTCTCCGTACGTTGAGGTTGGGCGTGGCTTACCAGCCTTGTTGTCATCGGTCAGAGCCTTTTGAGGTAGCGCTTGGACTTGGTGAAGAAGTGCTGGCGCTACTAGAAGTACTTGTCAGCGGTGATGCGCTGGGCGATCCGTTATCCGCGGCAGATACGCTAGCGTTTGACTGGCTGGTTTCGGAAGACGAAGATTTCCCGCTGCTGCTCGCTGAAGAGCAGGCGCTGAGAGCCAGTATCATGGCAAGAGCAGCAGAGATCGGTACCGGAAGATGACGTAGGGTATTCATAAAAGCCTCTTTCAAAGGTGATTGCTACGCAGTGTTGATAACACTGCCTTAATCATTCTACCCGTATCTTCATCATAGATAGCGATGTTACCGTACCGTAATCTACTCAAAAAGTATTTAATTATATACTTATAGGACTAACAGATAGGAAAATAGGAAGTAACGGGCTGCATTCATGTTGAAGTTAAGCTTGAGACAAACAACCTAGCGGTCGAGCTTCACGGTAGACAGCACGGATCGTACTGTTCGTATGAACTTAAACCTGCTTTTAGTTTCAACGGCTTATCAGCGGATAATTCAGATAACTGCGGCGATACATTGTAGGATGAGCAAGAACAGAAGAATTAATATATAACTTCTAAGGTAAAAAAATAGTCGAGCTTTTTTTAAAGGTTGCTTATGCTTCTTAACTGCTCCGGCCTCAAAGTTAATAAAGCAATTGTTACTCCCCTATCATCACAAAATTCCACCTCGTATGCTTCATGAGGGGCCATATAGGTGTCTACAATTGTACCGGTAGATCCTCGAAATAGACTAAGGTTAGGGAAGTCTTGCTGTAGTTGAACAACTTCTAGAAGAGAATATTGCATAGTAAATTTCCTTAAACTTTTTACCTATAAAGGCTATTTAGAATTCTTTTATAAATAAAATTTCGTCATGATCGTTCTCGCAGATTAACCATGATAAATCGAAAGGACATATATAGTACTCAAAGAATCGACACTCTTCAAGAACATTAGGAACTTTGTCCAAACTTATTTTAAATACTGGGTTATCTTCAGATTCATCATCGATGTCTGCTATAAAATACACAGTTTCAGGCGGAACAACGTTATTTTGAATTAGAATATCCTCTATATGACGAAACCCATCATTATTTGCAAAATGGTAAGACTGAGGGATATTTTTAAACGATAGCCACCAAACCCTGGGATTTCCGATAGTATAGCGGCTCGTAATTTCTTTGAGAATCTCTTCTCCATTTTGAGTAGTAGAAATAGGGATACTAAAAATATTACACGCTTCTACTATTTCACTATAAATCTCATTTTCCTGCAGCATCGATTGGTCTTACCTACTCTATTTCGTGTTCCATTATAAAATTCTCCACCGTCTAGTCTCTACAAGTTCTGTTCGTTCTCACCATTGACGTTATGCATCTGCGGTATGGCCTGAAAGATGCACAGAAACACAGTCGAGAGTTTTATTGTACTCTGCCATTTTTGCTAAGGATTAAAAACATCGTTTCCATAAGTATTGTTTTTACCTTTAAAGCGCTATTCGTATATCCGTGCTGCTTCAAAAAAATATCTGCCAAAACGCTCCACTTTATGTTTTCATCAAAGTTTTCTTCTTTACCTACATTTTTGTAGTACCCGTCCATATCTTTAATCCAATATCTCATAGCTTCCAAGAATCCGCTCAAAGTATTATTTTCAAACTCTCTTGCATCCGTTTCATTAATAAAATTCTGTAAGAAGATTAAAAAAATCATCACGGTTTTCAATTTCCATATTTAAATCCTTATCGAACGGTCCTTATCTATAAACACATAAAAAAATCAATGAAATATTAGTTGGGTTAAGAACATCATTCCCATCATAATAATCTATATGGAAATGGTCATATTTTTTTACTCTCCTTATCGAAAAAAATTATTTAGCGAATCTCCTAGTATGCTCAATGCTATGCTGTTTCCTTTAATAATAAACTTATTGCCCTTGATTTGGACAGAAACTCTATTAGTTTGGTCTTCCTGATAAATTATCTGTAAAGACTTAAAAATTTCTTAGATAGAATTTATCTGAACAAGTCTGGAGATTTAGTGTTGTTGTAGTGGTAGTTTGAGTCAAAATATCTCCTAAAGTCGTCAGGGACAGAAGTGTCCCTGAAATTTCAACTTGAGTTTCTTCCGCATTTCCATTGATAAATATCTCTTCCATGCCTTACCGTTTTCTTCTCTGCTAGTTAATTAGTAAAATCATACGTAACCCTTTGCCAAACAGGTTATAGCTTCTTTTCTACCAGCTGTAATGCTCAAAAGGAGAGCTAGACGAAGCCATGTTTCTTATCGCAGAGCAGGTTGCTCTTGTATATCATCTCGATAAATTACAAACATCTCCCCCACCCTAGTAGGCTTATCGGCCCTACCTTACTTTATTTCCTTTATTTCAGGACAAAAAGAAGCGGCTAGATAGCATTTTTAGTCTGCAAGGGTTTGGAAATCTTTTCGAAAGAAAATATTTTCAAAAGCATCTTCTACCGTAGTTCCAATTCGACAAAAGTAGCTCTCAAAACCACCAAACATTTCACCCTTAGGACTTAAGAAATATGTTAAGTGCTCAGAATATCCAACCCCTACTGGACATAAAGAAGATTTAGTGATCTCAGAATATTCTTCCCTCATAATAGGTGAATTAGCAAGTGCTAAATTAGGGCTAAATATTGAAGAGTCTTTGCCACTTCCGCGATACTTGTCATGATGAATTTCGAGGTTCCCAAAGTTACATAAAAAACTTCTTGAAAAGCTATCTAATACGTAACCGTCATCAGAAGAAATGATGTTCTCAAAATGGTTTATATTAATTCTACGGTTAGGACGCCACCCATCTCGATATAGAAGCTCCCTAACCGGAGAAGAAAAATAAAAGCTTCTCATTATAGCTTCCCTAACTACTTGTTTTCCTTTTAAATAAATTTTATCATACAAATAAGGCTATAGTATTGAGAGTACAGTTTTAGCGTCTCTCTATCAGGAACATCCTGGTCTCTGGTACAGCAGCCAGGTAAATCATTACCCATAAAAAGAAAATAGATATTTATACCGTCCTTTGATTTATTTATAAATAAATACCCTGTTTGTTCCTGTACGCCCACATAGAATATTGTGCTGTAGTGTCGAATTATCCAGTGATCATATATAATATATTACAGTACTCAACAATGTTGGGAAGATACTTTATGTAGAAAGGTAAAATAAAAAGGACTGTATAAATGAAGCAACCGTATGAAATACACTCAGATTTTTTTCAAGAAAATGATTTCTTCAGGGTGGTATGAAAATAGAGATATTATTCTAGAGTCCTTGCCACCCCATTTGGAGGAGTTGCCTGATGAGGTAAAAATTTTCTGAGAGAAATCTGGTATTTAACAGTCAGCTATGATGCCTATTATCGCAGTAATGCCCGTGTCTTTCTATCTACAATACTGCATAGCTTTTGGAGAAACTACAAATAAATTATCCGATTATTCACTGAATGATGAAGATTTTATTTATTATCAAAAATCTGTTGGTAGAAAATTAAGAAATTTTGGTTTTGCGGGTGACCGAGAAGTTCTTATTGATGATCTGGGAGAATTTATTTTATCCCTGATTCTGGCGACCTGTACTACCTGGGAGGAAAATTCTATGAAGGACTATATAATTTAATATTTAGAACTGGGAAATCGTATATTGTAGAAGACGATGGTGAACTATTTGTGGAGTCAGACCAAGGGGTTTTACCGGGGAATATGAACATCAGGGATATTTCGTAAGCACACGCTGGTTCTAAAAAAGATGCGCAGCAAATGGAAAACAATGAGTGGTTCTTTGATCATCACAGAAATGTTTAAAACACTTGTTTTTAGTTTTCTAGGAGTATTTTCTATATCATAGGGTGGTAATATGGAAGCTAGTAGCAAAAAACTGCAAGATAAGTTATCCATGCTGCATGCAACAAAAATGACAGAAAAATTGATTGGCATTAATCTGTTGTCAGTATCAGCAGATAGTCCATATAACACGGAATGGATTTCTGATTTTGATATAAACGATATATACAAAGAAAATCCACGGTTCAGGTTCCCTTATGGGGTGCGTATAGATAGCTTGGCAGAATCTCTAGATTTTTATTTGTGCGCCGCAAAAACGAATTTTTTGATTATTTACTATGATTATAGTCCTATATACATATCATTTCAGATTACAAACTTAGCTGAGTTCTTAAAAAGCTACGCAAAAGAGCAAAAATCTTTAGATATAACACTATTTTGTTTAAATCGGCGCGAAGTGATCGATATTTTTATAGAAGAAAATGACATTGAAGTTCGGATGATGCCAATCTTCGATTATTAAACTACATAAGTATAGCCTATTTTGGACGCTTGGTTTTGCGGGTAGTTCATGTAGGTGCGGTCAGCCCATGCCATCGGACGTAACCATACATAAGATTTTCTAGGACGCCTGAACGATTCTGCTTTTCAGATATTTTCTTCAGTCTGCTTCCAGTGTAAATATGCCGAGGTAGCTTTGCATGAACCTAGAAGCTGGCAGATTCTAGAGAAAATAACGTTGAATATAGTCGGTTTTGGAGGATAGATCCGGTCCGGCAGAAAGTAGGCGACACTTTCTGCTCATGTGTCCGTGATAGTTGATTACTGGTGTTGATTACTGTTCTGCTGCTGCTCAGACATCTCATTTATCCTACCGTGTATTATGTTGTCATAGGTTATCGTCGACCGCGCCGAAAAACACTTTCAGGCAGCCTGAAACTTCCGTTTCCCGCCCTATCCTTGAAAGGACACACTATGAGTATGTTTGCTATGCTGCACGGAGTATCCCCCGAATTTCTGCGAAACTGCCAAACCGACAGCAGTATGCTGGATACTCTGGAATACCCTGAAAAAGAAACTCCAGATTTTTTGGTTATCCACTGTTGGGGTGCGCTCACCTACCTGCTTGGCGGCGACGAAACAGGCGCCTGGAATAGCGAGATTCTCACCAGCCGCACTATTATCAGTGGAGAGTGCATTGATCCTGAACACGAGACTGGCATCACCCCAGCGTTTTACCTGACTGTGGACGAAGTTATCCAGGTTGCCTCCGAACTCGCGCAGATCAGCGATGAAGCCCTACTTTCGCGCTACGAACCCGAAAATATGCATGACCTACACCCTATAGGTGAATGGACAGACTGTCCCGAAATTCGCAGAGAGTTACTCGATGACTTCCACGCCTTGCAAGCCTTCTATGCTGTCCAAGCCAACGCTGGCAATGCTGTGATTAACTACCTTGTCTGATTTTCAGGCATCATGAAAATATCGTTTTGTGGGGTTGCGCCCGCAGGCAAGGACGCTTTCAGCCCTTATGGTTGTCTGACAACCTTAACAACAGTGCTTTAGGGGCGATTAGGTGTTTAGCCTCTGTCCTGTACGCAATGAAGCAGCAGTCTCTCCCCTGTCAGTTCGGTGGAACCTAAACCCACAACAATCGCCCCATCATGTACATGCAAGCAGAAACCGTTACTGGACCCATAGGAGTTACCTCCGCGCAAGTCCGTCATCTTGCTTCTCGGTACATTAGAAGCGCAATACATTTTTGAGATTTAGAAAAGAACATAAGGGGAACCGCATGCCAAATAAATTATTGTTTCAGACTTTACAAAAATTCTGAACTACCCGCCTGGGACAAAGTACAGGTTATTTTAGATTTAGCTGAGCAGAAAAATAATGAAGTTTACCCAATTATCTTAAAACTAATAGAGCAGCCAGAATTTAATAAGTGTAAAGGAACATTAGTGTATGCGTTAGAAAATTATCCCCCGGAGCCTCTATTCGAAAAAGCTATTGAATGGTTAATACATGGAGAATTCGAAGTCGCATATGGGGCCTTTAATATCATTAATAAAATATCAAAATTATCAGGCGATTCAGTTGATGATGCTTATGAATCTATAGGATTTGCTTCTAAAGATCATAAAAAAATGAAGAGTGGAGAACTGAACTGTTGAATGAGGCTTTAGATATGTTTGAGTAATAAATTAATCTGTGATTTAAAAGATTTTTTTAGACCTGCGAAATCATAATAATAAATATATGATTATAGCAGAGGATTTTTAAATATACTTCTCCTAATGAAAGCTACTTTATTGGCAAAGATATAGTAAAGTTGAGGAACTTTTTTTGTTATAAACTTTGGTTTTAAAAAAATCGCTTGGATTAAATATTTATAAATTTTTGCAATTGGTCTGGAGCTTTATGTACTGTAATATTTGTGCGTCCGATTATGAATTTATCAATTTTTTTAAATACCTTTTATTGCTGAGAATGGGTTATCTGTTTACGATCCTATAAATAAATTATGGCTGCGCCGCATTGACGAAAAAGGTGAATGCAAAAAAAGCTCATTTATATATAACATTGCTGTTTATAAGATGGAGGATACAACAAAAATTCCTGTACGTTTTTGAAAGATTTTTTTATCAGTTCATAAATACAGTGAAACTGATTCAAAAAAATATTGCGGCGTAATTTCATGTGTTAATGATGATAAACTCACGCAAAAGATGTTTTTTTAAAATTAAAGCGCAAGACTAGTAAAAAAATTTTTGAAAAAAAGGGATGAAGTGGCTAGACGAAAAAAATTGAACGTTAATCCTAATAGTGTGTTGAATAGTTATTTTTGGTCCACATCTTTAGACCGCGATAAAAAGTATTACTCATCGGGTAATGGAGTTAATCAAATTACCCCTTTCTGATTTCCAAAAACAAGCCGTCCAGCATGCATGTGGTGTGGGTTCGGACTACACGCACGTAGTCTCTCTTTATAGTTCACCATCGTAAACCCTGTGGCTCATAAGTGAACATACTCGGTTTTTACCACTTGTTAGATCAAGTCACACCCCACATTGGTTACCATTGACCAATCAAAATTTGTAACTGTTCATGATAAAATTTACCCATTACCTGAGTAATACATGTAGTACGGTAAAGTTCCGTAAGATGTGGAAAATTACGGATCCCTCTGTAGAAATTTGATGGTAACCTCATAAGGAAATTAAACTATGAAAACAACCGTTGTTATTGAAGAAAAAAATTTTTTTACATATGATTCGGATTATTTTTAATATACGATATGAATCTTTATCCAATTATTTTTCGTATTGAATGTGGTGTACTTTTTTTAATTTCAGTAATGATCAACTATATGTCTCAGATCCATACATGGATGATTCTACTGTAGTAAAAAAATAGAATCCTTCCCAAACAATTTTTTTATAAAGCATATTTAGAATCTGGTGAAATATTACATATACAATGCGACACAACTATTGATAATTATATATTCCAAAAAAAATAAAAAAATAATTTTAAATTACTTCATAAAAAAAGTGTAACTTGGATGATGTTGAGATTACTTTCGGACCAAATAATCTAACACTTTTTTTGAATTGCATAGATATACTAAAAAAATAGAGATCCTGATTTACCAAGAGATTCTGTTTTGGTAATTAAACTTAGAGAATCGGATAGTAATTACTATCTTACTATTCTGGAACTTGGCAAAGTAATATGCAAACGTGAGCAAGTTTCATCCTTTGAATTTCTGGGTAACAAGTTTCTTTGTTCCTTAAAAAAATGGTACACATTTTAACTTTGAAATTTTTGCTCGCAGATTATATGCAACAGATAATTAGTGACTTGTTTGAATTATATAAAATCAAAAAAATAGCACGCCGTAGCCATATAGGGTATGTGCTAAGCACACGTTTCTGTCTTTGCCCCCTATTCACTACTGCGCTTGTCGCCACCCTTTACCTCGTACCAGAGCGACCTGGTGAGTTACACAACAATCCGGCCGGGCTGTTAGGGAGGATTATGAAAATATTGGAACTTGTTCATTGCAGTATTTTTGAACATACAAAAAAACCGGTTTGGTTTTTTTGATATCAAACTAATGTGAAGGTATAGTAATACATAGTGTATATTAATAATATATATTCTAGTATTCAAACTGGAAGAGGTACGGCTATGAAAAATTTCAATAAACGCAGATGATTTAGATCAATTTAAATTTTTTTCTCAACACTTTACTTCTTGGAGGAGTAACTGCCCTGTTGCAAAAAGAAAGCAAATATTGATGATATAGAATATTTAATGTTTGGACCTAAAAGTATTGAACTTTTGAAATTGATCCCTGTTGAACCTGTATACTCAGATCTAATTCATCAAGGAACGGAAATTGAAGATATAGCTAGTTTATTACCTGGTGAGTTAAATAATTATTTAGAATCTTTACAAGAAGCAATATTACATAACTATCAATCGATTTCTTTGTCAAAACAAGACCCAGTTAAGATTACTTTATTTTTTGATAAGACTGAATATTTGGTTAAATAAATCATGGTAAGCGTAGCGTAGTAATCGTAGGCTGAGTCGTGCGCCAACAAAACAGCCGTGTCCGCCTGCCGCTGCTACGACAATAACCGGATACACCTACGACGTTGCCCTAGGCACCACTCCGATTTACAGTCACCCCTCCCCACCGACGAAAGCCAGTAGTACGTCCAAGATGATACCGAAAGCCAGCTCTTTCGTACCAAAGCTCAAAAGCTGACGGCACTACCGAAACCTGGGTACCTACACCTACAACCTGTTCAGATCTAGCCTCTCTGACGAGTGCCAGGATAAACCGGCTTGAACATCGGCCACAAACCGAAGCGCACTCACTTTGTTTGGGGCGGAACAAGATCACTTTAAGAGTACACTTACAAAGGCAACCACCTCTATAACTATACTGGCCACGGTCAGGAACAATACCTCTCCCTGAGCCATCTGCGCATGGTTGTTGAGGACTGCTAAAAAGAAATATTAGAGTTGATAATTTATAAGGAGTTTTTATGACAAATTTATTTGATGTTTCTGCTGAAGAGGCTATCTATATTGATAACTCAGAATATATTTTTACTGAAACTTTCAAATGAATTTTTCCGAGGTGAATATATATTTCCCCAAAGATAACATTCAAGAGTTTAAAGATTTTATTACAGAAAAAAACACAATACATAAAAGCTAGGGTTTATTCTTGGATATTCAGTTATGTGGAAACGAAAAACTCTGATATTTATCTATTGATTGGCGATGATGAAAGCACTTGGGATGTCTGTTTTATAATGTATAAATTAACAATGCTAGATATTCTAAATGAAATTGAGGGCTTGTTATAATATAAAAGCATCAAACCTTTCCTACTCATACAGACAACATACTGAAGAAGTAAAAACATGACTAACTCCGTATCAACAGGTAGCATTTATTGGATTTCAGATGAGGAAATTAGTACTCTAGAAGATAAGGCCCTCCCAATGGGGATAGAGATTTATCGTTTAAGTTATACCAATATCATATGTTTGTATCTTTAAATCAAGATTTAGAATTTAAATGGCTGGAAATAGCGGCAAAAAAATGGACACACCATTGCCCAGTCCAACTTAGCTGATTTACTTTTTAGCACAAGGTGACAAAAAGAAATATATATTCTAGAATCAGCTATCAGAAGCAAGGTATTCTCACGATGGATACAATACAGATTTTTGTTATTTTTTGAGGGCTATGGAGATTACGATATGAATAACTTAAAAATTTTAGGATGGGATAAAAAACCAAAAACTTTGTACAGGTATATCAAAGAAGGTGATATTTTTGCGTTTCAAATAAAAATAGACCTATTTGGTTTTGGTCGTATTTTGGCAAAAAAATCCATTAGGCGTGTCCGCAGAGATATTTGATGTCTTTGAAGCCAATCCGGATGACTTCTTTAGAAATAAAAATTATGATAGAACGACTACACTATTTGTAACAATATTAGATGCACATTCTTTATTCCAAGAAAAAAATTAGATACTGAATGGCGTATTATCGCAAAAGATACGAATTACGATAATCCTTATGCTGATATTTATACATCTATTAGTCCTATCATGAGAAATTATGCATAATCCTGATTTTTTTCTAAAAAGATGGAAATCACAAAGGAAGAGGCGGTTTCTACAATAAAACAATTCCCTTGGAAAGATGAATTTCCACGTCATCATTACCATATGCTAGAATTACTTATTAAGTGTAAACCTGAATTATTCACATTTCCTCTATTAAATTTTCATGGGATTTGAAAAGTTTATTTTTAGACACTCTTTCGGAATCTAAAAAAATAATAAATTAAGTAACCGCAGGCTGGGTCGAGACCCAATAAACACTGAGGTCGTCTGAAATAAATTTTCAGACGACCTTTTTCCTATATGCAACTATCACTTGTTTCGGCTACAACGAAAATGGCCAGATCTAAATCATAGCCCCAGCACCAGCGGAGAGCTTCTTTCCCGTGTGATGGAATGCTTCTATAGTGGAGGAGACTTGACGGTGAACGAACTGATGAAACAGATAGATGATTATATTGGACTACTACAACCGGGAGCGATGCAGTTTGACAATAAAAGCTGGGTCCTGTTTACATACAGAACCCAGCTTATGCAGAACGCCTGAATAGGCTTTTTATGGGTGCCCTAAGGTTGAGGCCAGTTCAACCCGACTCCAGATGTTCAGACGACCTCTTCTCTATTTCAATCAGCGTTCAGCAGGCGATTAATACAACCCTTCGCGCTCTTCGCGGGTGGAAATGTAGATGTTTTTCACCTGCGTGTAGGCGGCGAGCATCATTTTGTGGGTTTCGCGGCCGATGCCTGAAGTTTTGTAGCCGCCGAACGGTGCGCCTGCGGGCAGGCGGTTGTAGCAGTTCACCCAGACACGACCGGTTTCCAGTGCGTTGGAGACGCGCAGGCAGCGGTTGATGTCTTTGCTCCAAACTGCGCCGCCCAAGCCGTATTCGCTGTCGTTGGCCATTTTGACGACTTCTTCTTCGGTTTTGAATTTAATTACGGTAGCAACCGGGCCGAAGATTTCTTCTTGGGCAACGCGGGCGTTGTTGTTGTCAGCTTCGATCAAGGTCGGCTCGACAAATTCGCCTTTGCCCAATTCGCCTTCGATTTTTTTGCCGCCGGTGATGATGCGGCAGCCTTCCTGCTCACCGATTTTGACATATTTCAAAATGGTTTCAAGCTGGCCGGCGTTGACTTGCGAACCCATTTGGGTATCGTCTTCCCAAGGCAGCCCGACTTTGATTTTCTTGAACTCTTCCGCCAAGGCGTTGACGAACTTGTCGTAAATGCCTTCTTGTACGAAGATGCGCGAACCGGCGGAGCACACTTGGCCTTGGTTGAACAAAATGCCTTTTTGCGCGCCTTCGAGGGCTTTGTCGAACGGCATGTCGTCAAAGAAGATGTTGGCGGATTTGCCGCCCAGCTCCAAGGTAGAGGGAATGAGCATTTCGGCGGCAGCGATGCCGATGCGGCGGCCGATTTCGGTTGAGCCGGTGAAGGCGAGTTTGTTGAAGCCCTTGTGGTGCAGCATGTATTCGCCGGATTTCGAACCGCGTCCGGTAATGATGTTCAGCACGCCTTTAGGCAGTAGGTGGTTAATTTTTTGAGCGAGCGACAACAGGCTCAGCGAAGTGCTGGAAGACGGGTGAATGACGATGGTACAGCCTGCGGCAAGTGCGGGCGCAATTTTCCAAGCCGCCATCAGGAAGGGGAAGTTCCACGGAATGATCTGACCGACCACGCCGATAGGTTCGCGCAGGACGATAGACAAGTCTTCGGAATCAAGCTGGGTAGCAGTGCCTTCTTCGCCGCGGATCACGCTGGCGAAATAACGGAAATGGTCGGAAGCCAGCGGGATGTCGGCGGCGCGGGTTTCACGGATAGGTTTGCCGTTGTCCAGCGTTTCCTGCAGGGCGAACAATTCCAAGTTTTCGTCAATCACATCGGCGATTTTGTTGAGTATGGCGGCACGTTCGGTTGCGGTGGTCTTGCGCCATGTTTTGAATGCTTCCTGCGCGGCGGCGACGGCGGCATCGACATCGGCGTCAGTCGCGTCGGTAAATTTCGCCAATGCTTCGCCGTTGGCGGGATTGTAAGAATCCAAAAGCGCGCCGGGCTTCGTCCAAGCGCCGTTAATCAAAAGGCCATACTCTTTATCGAACACATTTAAATCTTTTGCCATGATGCTGTCCCCTTAGTTGCCTTTCTTGGGTTCTGGACGTTTCTCCAACGTCACCTAAAAACAGGATAGTATTTTTTTCTCTTTCGGTTCAAGCATTAAAAAAATGAGAGCGTTCTCGAAATTCCAAATATGCATAAAAACGCAGCCAGGCAAATCTTGATTACGTATGGGGCGAGGGCGGTTTATTAATAATCCTTTAAGTTCTCAGACAACCCTTGTTTGGTTGAGACCAAGGAATCTATCTTAATGAACAGCACCATTCTGATCCTCAAATTTTCCGGAGCTTTGGGCGACATAATTACCTGCGTCACCAACAGGGTTTGTGCCTACTCAAATGTGTAGGCATTAGGCGTGTCAAGCGCGAACAAAAGAACTTGCGGCGGTTGTTAAACCTACCGTTGCGCATCGGCACAAATGACCATTTGATGCAAACCGAAGCACAGCTGCGCGAATATTTTTTCTGGTACGCGCCGCTCTTTCGATACTGCATTGCACACCCGGAACATCGTTTCAGAATGAAGCGTGGCAAGGATTTGCACCAAATCCCACACGACAAAACGGTCAGGTCAACCGCCGAGAACAGGCAGCCCGCATGGGCAAGCCATCCGCCGTGCGCGCCGTCGCCAATGCCGAAGACGAAAGCCTCAGGAAGTGAACTACCTCCACTGCGACCACATCAACATCTCAGGGAGATGACCGATAAGGGCGGCAACCTGCTGTGGTTCGGTATCTATACCGGCTGGGATCGTCTGAAAGAGGAAACCAAGGTAACGGGTACTGTTTACCAGCCCTTTCGCCTGCAAAGCCAGCACTGTGACCGTGAGATGGGCGCGCTACGACTTCTTCAGGTACTATGAACCTGATGCGGGTCGGTTTGTGAATTAGAATTCGATTAGGTTATAGGCGGAGAGGATCTGTATCAGTTTAGGTCGAATGTACAAGATTGGAGAGATAATTTAAAGGTTAATGGGACAACGTGGCTGTAGGGGGTATTTGCTGGAAATTGGATTGTGTTACCCGCGTCCTTAATAACCTTAGAAATATGAATATAAAAATTAGGAGTATAAAATGAAAGTATATGGAACTGGAATCTATGAGAACGATAGAGCTGATCTTGTTGGGTTGACATATTTGCACTTCTCAATATCTCAAATCGAAGATGTTATTGAATGGATGAGAGGTACTGATGAACCTGCCCAGCAATTATTAGGGTATTTAGACATGTTACTCATGATTGCTAAAAAAATTTCCCGACGATGCCAACTTGAAAATAAAAAAACAAAGAGTTTCTGAATGGCAAATTATTTTTTTAATGAATGGTTTGTAAGAGCCGAAAAAGTTACAGAAAAAAAGTATCGTGATTCAATTAAAAATGATTCAGAAAAAAACTATTTGAAGAGATAAAAAAAGTACGGTCATTCAATAAGCTGGTTATAAACATTAAATAAATAGTCTATTTTTTTAGATTTTTAATAAGGAGTGTATTTTTTTATGGGAGCTTGGGGATATAAATTTTTACGAAAACGACGAAGCAGCAGATTGGTTACATCAATTTTTGGGACACTAAAAGCTTTGAACTCCTAGTTAAAGAAGTGGAGCAATTTGATCCTAGTAACGAAAAATTACGACACAATAAGAGTGATCGCACATATTTTTAATTTGTTTTGGTTCACCTTATACATGTCCAGAGGATTTTTCTAGATCAAAGAAGCATAATCATTAAGAGGGTTTTGACAATACTTGAAAATATGATAAATCCTCCAAATAGCGATTGGGAGTTCTTAGACATATGGGATAATGATCCTACAATTATCTCTGAGGTAGAAAAATCAAATCATAGAACTCAAAAAAATTGTATAGGATATATGTCCTAAATAAAAATTTACTAGATATTAAAAAAACCGTTGTTGCATTGTTTATACAACTCTCTGGACGCTTCGTTGCCGTTGCGTTTTTGCGCCGCTGGTAGCAGAGGACGGTTCGTGAAGGCTATTTCCGCTACTTCCTCTTCGCTAGTGGCCGTAGAAGACACCAACGGCAACCATCAGCGTTTCGTTTACCATCTGCTGACCGGACCGGTCTGCCGCAGTATGTTTTTCTGGCAAAGTAATCACGCATCCGGGCGTTCAATACCATCAGCAGTTTGCGCACACACGCCGTAACGGCAACGAATAAGCGGTTCAGAACCGTGTTGCCACCATGGTAGCCATATACAGCGCCTTATGTACTGCAGACCTTCCACCGAAGTAGTGGCTTTTGAATTTGGTTTCGTCGCCCCTGTCTCAGGTGCAGCACGATGCCGACCAGACTCGCTATCCGATTGTTCGGCAACCGTTTCAACTCGGGCAACATCGCAAGAGGTACTAGATATAATTACAGAACACCATGATCGGCGCATGATAGGAAGATTTCCACTGGTCTGTGGTAAATATGGTAATTCAGTAGATGGTTGATGGATATAATTGTTTAACAATTCAATTAAGGAAAATATCATGTTTTTGGAAGAAGACGACAGATTCGACAGGGTACACTTGTGGTTAGGAACTGTAACAGATTCAGAAGATCAGTATGAGCAGTATTTCGAACAAGATAGTTTGCCAGAGGGTGTGTTTTGCCCTTTTTGTAAAGATATTGGATTAGATGAAGAATACGATGAAGACTATATTGGAATTATTCCTTTATTTCCTAAAGTAGTTTCTTTGAATAAATTATTAGTTGAAGCTGCGATAGATGAATCTGAATTACCAGCCGTAAAAGCAAAATGTAAAGAGCTGGGTATTACAAAAGGTAATGCTGTCTTATGGTATTCAGACCCTGACTTAAAAATTTCTCCAGATAAAAAATATAATGGTTTAACATATATCGGTGAGTTTCGTGGAGATTAATATGCAAAAAGCGTAAGCACTAATGCCGTCTGAAAATTTTTAGATAAAATTTTCAGGCGGCATTTTTGTTTTTAACAACATATTTTATCTAGTTGGCAACCGCCCTGAGATCTGGGCATACGCCTACGGCCCGTTCAGACGAAGGCTCTCCAAAGAACGCCAAGACAAACTGGCATAGGCGAGCACCGACCCGAAACGTACCCATTTCGTCTGGGACGGTAATCGATTACTTCAGGGGTACACCTACAAAGGCTGCTACCCCCCTAGCCAAAGTCTTCCACAACAACCAAAACAAAGAAGAATAAATACCTCGCTTATTTCCGCACCAACCACATCGGTATCCCAGAGAGATGGGCACCCACGGCAATCTGCTGTGGCTCGGCAACTATACCGTCTAGGGTCGCCTGAAAGGACGAATGGGTCTATCGGAATGCGTATAAGCCGTTCCGACTGCACAACCAGTATTATGATGAAGAGACCGGATTGCTTTACAGCCTGATGCACTACTTTGAACCTGAAATCGGTAGGTTTGTGAAACAGGACCCGATTGGGTTGGTAGGTGGGGATAACCTTTATCAGTTGCGCCGAATGTTCAGATTTGGGGTGATCCATGGGGTTTGGTTCACCTTATACGTTACAAACCCCGAGATACTATTCCGGCTCAAAATGGTGCACGTGGAACAGCCATAGATAAAGCTTTGGAGAGAGGAAAAAGCTTTAGTTGAGGCAGGGGGTGGTACTCGAAAATGGACACAAGCAGAAAGAGATTTGATTTTGAGCACGAAAAATAAAAAATTGACTTCTGTTATGTCTAGAGCGGGTTATACCGGTCATCATATTAATTCTGTTGAATCAGGCAGTTTAGGTCAAAATGGAAAGGCAACCCACGAAATATTGTATTTTTGCCTAATAGTAACCGTCCTGGAGGAGTTGACGATAATTTACATTCTAATCAAGGGGGTAGAGGTCGCTGGACCAATTTAGGACGCGGTAAATTAATTGGTAGGCGAGCAATGTTACAATAACTTAAAAATGCACAGTATAGGAGTATATTATTATGTTTAGTTTGAACACAGCAGTTAGAAATTTTTTTCTAATATTTATGGTCAACTTTCTCGTGAGGAGATTGATTTTGGGCAAATTATAATTGATAAAAAAATATTACAAGATAATGAGCTTGCCATTAACTATTTTTTCAATTTGGTAACATTAAACCCTCAGATCCATATAGGTCAGCCATTTAATTTAATTTTTTTGCATCATCTAAAAAAATCGAGAAAGCTTAGTAGGATGGCCAAAAGGCATAAACATAGAGAATTATCTCTATATGGCTAGTCAAAATGATGAACCTATATTAATTTCAAAGGAAACTTTTGAAATATTTTCCTTACGATTGGGTTCAGAAGAACCTAAAAAAATAGCTTCTTCTTTAGGAGATTTTATACAAACATTATCTGAAATAATGACATTGTCGGAAAAAAATTCTTTTTCGAAAAAAATATTAATAATGATGATTATTTTTATTCTAGAGGACAATGAATTTATTGCTGAAATTAATGCTTTTTTTCCAGCTGACTAAACTAAGTATTGAAGTAAAAAAACTTCTATAGTTTTTTTCTTTGAATAATTAGGAATAACAAGAAAATAAATAAGAAAATGTAAACCTCTATCTGTATGCGCTTTTTAGCGAGCAAGCCACAACCTACCTAAATTTCCAAATTCACAGGTAGCGGTGGCGTGCGTTCCTCAAAACGTGCACGCGTTTTTGGTTTGCAGACTACCCCAGTATCTCTTTGTGGTCGTCTAAAAATATTTGTTCTTTGACAATCCGATTTCTGTTATCGGTTGGACTGGGATAGCAAGCTGTAGCCCGAACAAAACCTTCAAGTCTGGACGTAGGGTGTATGCGGTACGCACGCACGTGGTTTCTGCTTTTCAGAGGACCTTTGTTGTACCGTGTTTAATCGCCGTTACGCCTACGACAAAGCTGGCAACCTGCTGTGGTGCGGCGAATACACCGCCTAGGGTCGCCTGAAAGGACGAATGGGTCTATCGGAACGCACATCAGCCGTTCAGGTTGCAAAAACCAGTGTTATGATGAAGAGACTGGACTGCACTACAACCTGATGCGGTATTACGAGCCGGAGACTGGACGGTTTTGTGAAATACTTTTAAAGTTTAATGTATTAAAGGAAAAGTATTATGGATAAAAAAAGTATTTTTTTAGAAAATCTCATGAAATATATTAAAGAAAACATGAATGAAGAAAAATGTGCGTTTCTTCAAGAAGTCGATTAAATTTAGAAAAAGCAAACCAGCTTTTACGGAGAAATCTCCTTTGATCATTCAAGAGTTTATGAAGGATATACAGCTTTTTATTTGGGTAGAAAGTAAAACTTTAGCTAAATTTTTAAAGGAAATGTATGATTCTCAAAATCGAAAATATAATATTCATAACATTAGCTTTGAGGTAGTTTTTTTCGATGGAATCAATTGCATGTGCACATTATTATCATGCTCCCTTGCTTACTAGTTTCAAATGGGGGACACTATTAAGGTACCGTCCTCTCCTGAGGAAGCTGACAAAATTTATCCTGATGTCCTGAAGCATTTAATGTCAGGTTATGTTTCTATTATTAAAGCTTTCATAGATATGAGTCCGAATGTTCTAGAATATTTAGTTAAGTATTCATCTCATTTTTAAATTTAAATCCTTGACAGCTTTTTTTATATTATTAAGGTAAATAAATTACCTTTTTAATCACCCACTTGTTCAAAAATTGTTCGAGTTTGATGATAAAGTGAAAGAAAATAAGAATGGCCTTTTTACTGGTTTTGACTTAATTTTTCGAAGATAATCCTTTTTGATCAGGAAATTAAAAAGCGCATATTAAATAATGAATATTAAATTATGTGACAATATGCGTAGCAACTGTATTTTCACCTCATCGGACAAAAATACCAAAACTCAAGTCAAGCTGTTTGGATATTGTTTTGGGTAAATTAATCGCGTATCCAGGTATTCAAATCCGTCAGTAGTTTGAGTATACACGCCGTAACGGTAACCTTATACGGCTTACACACGGTTTCTGTTTTCAGACGACCTCTACCAAATCGCCTCCCCCGACGGCGGCGCACGGCTGCTGTTCGCCGAAGTCGATTCCGACTGCGGCATTTACCAACTGGTCGCCCAACTCAACCGCAACGGCCGCCATATCCGCCTCTGCTACGACGACAACGGACTGTCGCGCAGCATTTACGACGGCAGCCACCTATTGCAGGAATATACCTACAAAGGCAACTACACCTATATCTACACCGAGCAAGACTGCTATGAACCCTTGGCCCAAGTCTTCTGCAACAACCAAGACGAAGAGCAATACCTCGCCTATTTCCACACCGACCACATCGGCACACCACGCGAGATGACCGACATCCACGGCAATCTCTTATGGTACGGAGGATACACCGCCTGGAGCCGTCTGAAAAAGGACGGGCGGGTTTACAAGAACACGCACCAGCCGTTCAGACTTCAAAACCAGTATTATGATAGGGAAACAGGGCTGCATTACAACCTGATGTGGTATTACGAGACTGAGGCCGGGCGGTTTGTGAATCAGGACCCGATTGGGTTGTTGGGTGGAGACAATCTTTATCTCTTTGCGCTGAATACAAGTGGATGGATTGATTGGTTAGGCTTGCATAGTGACCCTGACTTAGCAAGCAGAATGGCTAGAGTTGTTTCAAACCTAACTAAAGGAGATATAAGAAATACAACTCATGCAATTGCAAGAGTAACAACTTGATGGTTGTAGCCAAATCTGGATGGCCTCTGCAGGTAAAGGAGGACGCGTTAGACCAGCGCTAAGAAACGCCGCAGGTGCAGATGAGGTTATTAATAATCTACATCGCAGCAATAAGAATCATTTAAACGATGCAGAACGAAAATTGATGAGGGAAGCAAGAAAAAGAGGGGCAAAAATAGAATCAATGGCTGCAAGTAGACCTATGTGTGGCAGATGTCAAAAAGATGCTAAACGTATGGGTATACTACGCCGTGTAATTACCGCATTTAAAAAAATAAGGATTTTTATGGAACCACTAGATTTATCAAATGAAATCTTATTAGAAGATATTTTTAGATACTAATGAATATGCACGTTCTGAAAAAAAGAAACTTGGTAAAAAGCCGTAATAGAACATTTTTCCTCCACATTCTGTTATTTACTTTCTAGAATTTGTTGAAAATTCTACCTATGAAAATAAATATTATGGGCATATTTTTTTAATAAAACAGAGAATAAAATTTATCAATTTTCTTTTTACCGATAATAAAGAATTCAAGAATGTAAAATTAAATCTAAGGCATAAAGACAGAAAAAAGCTCACCAAAAAAGATATTTTAGCTTTGGACATCATTGATTTATTGTAAATGTAGTCTGCAAGCGTAGTTTGGATTACCAACGCCAGCAAGACGTAGCATATATAAAACTTTTAATTCTGGTGTGGTGAGTGCAGTACATTCCTATGCGGTTTCTGCTTTTCAAACGATCTCAATAGGTCGTCTAAAATATTTGCTCTTTAACAACTTCGTCACTAGTCAACATAGAGGTCGTCTGAAACACAACTTTCAGACGACCTTTGTCGTGCCGTATTCAACCGCCGCTACACCTACGACAAAGCTGGCAACCTGATCCAAAGCGCCGACCAAAGAAGCAGCTCCATTACGTCTACGACAAAATCGGACGCATTCAGGAAGCCAGAAACAGCCAAACCGGCCGCAGCGAAACATTCGCCTTCGACCCCGCCCACAACATCCTTTCCGACAAAGCGTCCGAAGGGAGGGGTAAAGGCAGCAACGACCAAGACGAAGCGCAGTACCTCGCCTATTTCCACACCGACCACATCGGCACACCACGCGAGATGACCGACATCCACGGCAATCTCTTATGGTACGGAGAATACACCGCCTGGAGCCGTCTGAAAAAAGAATGAGCGGATTTACAAGAACACGCACCAGCCGTTCCGACTGCAAAACCAGTATTATGATGAAGAGACCGGACTGCATTACAACCTGATGCGCTATTACGAGCCTGAGGCCGGGCGGTTTGTGAACCAGGACCCGATTAGGCTGTGGGGTGGGGAAAATATTTATCAGTTTGCGCCGAATATGCAGAGTTGGATTGACCCGTTGGGGTTAATAAAAGCAAAAGTTATAGACGGAGTCTTATATATATTTAATAAATATAGAAAAAAATTCTGTAGAAGATAAAGATTTAAATAAATTTGTTGAAGCATGGAATAAATCGATAGCCGATAATGGAGGCTCTTTATCAAGGTGTGCTGTTAGTGATGAGACAAGGAAAAAAAGGCATCTCAAGCTGTTGCAAAACATAAAGAACAAAAATCCATCTCTATATAAGAAAGGAGAGGTAGCTGGTCATATTCCAGATGTAGGCTGGGGTGGGAAAATAGATGGTCCATTTATGCCATTAAATAGCAGAGTAAACTCTTACATTGGGGGTAACGCAAGCAGTTCCAGTAGGAACAAAAATATAGCTCAGTAAAATTGGTAAATTATATTTTATAGAGGTTAAATTATGAATACCCAAAATTATCTTGAAGACACATTATTAAAATTACGTAATATTAATAGCGCTAAATTAGAGTATCAAACTGGATACGAGATTAAAAAGATTCCAACTTTAAGAAAAGGGGTTTATAGAAACATCCCCCCGATGCTGTCTGTGAGGTATCGGCAATATTCATCAATCCTAGATGCTACACATGGTGATTGGCTTTCCATTAATGAGATGGAAAATTTATGGCTTCCTTATAAGCAGATAAATGATGAAAGGATAAGGGGTATAAAACGTTCTTTAAACTCAAATATCAAAGAATGGGATAACAATGCAGGAAGTATATTTCAACATGATAGATTATCCTTATTTGCAGGTAGTGCTTACACCTATGAGCAAGTTTATCTTTTATGGTTAGATGACTATATTGAACCACAAATTTGGGTATACGATGCCAATGGTAATTCACGGTTCGATACCTTTGACGATTATTTAATTGCCTTTTTAACAGGCAATTCATATGAACATAGTAAACCAATGATTTGGTAACTATCATCAAATATGGCAAATTAACCAACATAGCAAGCGTAGTCCATCTGCGTAGCAAACCTAGCCCACCTGTGTAGTGTGTATGCGTCCCACACGCACGCGGTTTCCGCCTTCAGGTAGCCCCTAGTAGGCTACCTGAAAGCGCAGTTTTAACGCAGTTAAAAAAGTGCAGGCTGCTTTTCAAAGCCCCAAAACGGTTCAAAAGCAGCCTACACATTTTAAAGCAAGCCCAAGTCCCGCACAAAACCTTCAAATTCTGATGTTAGGGTGTGTGCGAAAGCACGCACGCAGTTTCCTCTTTTCAGACGGCCTCAATCCGTTCTTTGAGGCCGTCTGAAATATTGGTTCTTTCGCCAGCTACCCAACGGCGAAAACCAATATTACCAATACGACCTCGAAAACCAACTCGTCCGCGCCGAAATCAAAAAAGCGGCGGGCAACACCGAAATCTGGACATACGCCTACGACCCGTTCGGCAGACGCCTCTCAAAGAACGCCAAGACAAACTCGCCTGGACGAGTACCGACCCCAAAACGCACCCACTTCGTCTGGGACGGAACGCGATTACTTCAGGAGTACACCCTACAAAGGCAGCTACACCTATATCTACACCGACCAAGACAGCTACGAACCGCTGGCGCAAATCTTTGACAACGCCAAAGACGGCAAACAATACATCGCCTATTTCCACACCGACCAAATCGGCATACCGCGCGAGATGACCGACATCCACGGCAATCTTCTGTGGTACGGCGAATACACCGCCTGGGGTCGTCTGAAAAAAGATGAGCGGGTTTACAAGAACGCGCACCAGCCGTTCAGACTGCAAAACCAGTATTATGATGAAGAGACTGGACTGCATTACAACCTGATGCGCTATTACGAGCCTGAGGCCGGGCGGTTTGTGAATCAGGACCCGATTGGGTTGTTAGGTGGATATAACCTGTATCAGTTTGCGCCTAATGTTCAGGCTTGGATTGATGTTTGGGGATTATCTATCCTTTCAGAAGTTCAACAAAAAGTAAATTTTTATTCTTGAAGAACATTTGCCCGATATTAGAAAAGATTGATCCTAATGCAAGTATTGGATACCGAGGGAGCGTTGCAAGTGGAATGAGTAAGGCACATGATCCAAAACAAACAAGAGCATTTAACCCAAGAAGTTTTGATGTTGATGCTTTTATTATAAGTGATTTCTTAGCTAATGACCCTAAGTTCTCAAATAGGCGTAGAGATGCAAATAGGATAAACGGAATGAGTGAAATAGAGTCTTCTATTGATAAGAAATTGCGATCGGCATTTCCAAATAATGACTTTAAAGGAGAAAATTTGGATTTAGGATTTTCAAAACCCACGAATTAGAAGACTTGGCAAGAAAAGGCGATATTCAAAAACATATAGGTAAGTGTTCTTGGGAGGCATAAATTATGGAATATCAAAAAAATACTTAGTATTGTTCTAACAGATAATATTAGTTTTGAGGATATTACAAATAAAATTGCATTTGCATTTAATATTAAATTACAAACAGTAAATGATGATGGTAGATTGTTATCTGTAGGAGAAACTGAAAAAAATATAAAGTTATTATTATAGATAAATATGATGATTTAAGTGATTTATTGTGTGATGAAAACCATGTTTTTAGATATAGAGGTGTATAAAGATATTTATCAAGAGAAAGAAATCCTGGAAGAGGAAATAATTAGTATCCCTAAAATACAATAAGATATCATGGGAGAGAGGAATATGGATTTCAGCAGATGCTAATAACGGATATAGGGAAATTTTCCCAAAAAACTAAATCCAGTGTGCAAGTTGGCTGAGACAAAAACCAATAAAATCGTAAGGTTGTCTGAAAATTAATTTTCAGACAACCTTTGTCATACGGCAGTTAGTTACTACACCTACGACGCCCTGGGCAACCTGATCTACCGTCAGCTGCCCGATGGCGAAAACCAGTATTACCAATACGATCTCGAAAACCAACTCGTCCGCGCCGAAATCAAAAAGCCCGCCGGCAATACCGAAATCTGGACATACGCCTACGACCCGTTCGGCAGAAGGCTTTCCAAAGAGCGCCAAGACAAACTCGCTTGGACGAGCACCGACCCGAAACGCACCCACTTCGTCCGGGACGGAACGCGATTACTTCGGGAGTACACCTACAAAGGCTGCTACACCCATCTCTACACCGACCAAAACAGCTACGAACCCCTAGCCCAAGTCTTCCATTTGGGGTTAAAAAGTCAAAATATTGACTTATATACATATCTTAAAAACCAGATAAAGTTACTGATGTTAAAGAGTTAAAACGCCAGATTAGAGGGCAAATTAGGAATTTAATAAAATTTTTAAAAAAACAGAGGGTCTAAAAAGGTTTGCAAGAAAGAATTAGGAATTTTAGAGATGACCCAACTATAGAAGCGAGAGGAAGAAGGTACACAAGTGATAAATGATCTGCAGGAGAGGGTATGGTATGGTTACGTGAACCAGATATGTGTGCAGGTGGTGCTCCCTGAGAGTGTCGATAGAAAGGGAAAAAGCCGAGAAAATTCGATAATTGGGCCTAATTCAAGTAGAATTTCTGATGAAATATTGAAATTAAAAACCATCTGACGAAATAACTAAATTTAGGTCTAAATTAATTTTTGAAAGATAACCTTGAGGTAAAATATGCATTATGAAGAATTTAAATCACTCTATCAAAAATTTAATAATGATAGTGATAAAGAAAATTTCTTACAAAAATTATGTTGATGAGGATATGTCTGAGGAATTAGCAAAACTTTCTTTTGGATATTGGCCTGAATTCAAAGGAGTCTGATCTTTCTCGGAATGAGGCATTCAAAATATTGAGAATATATATAGGTGATTTTTGACTATAGTGAAATATTTAAAAATAATTCATTTTGCCAATAATGTTAACGAAGATATTTACCTTCGAGTTGAGGCACTGAGTATTTTAAAAAGAGCACCAATAACTGGTAATGAAGCAGAGTTTGCAATGAGTGTTCTCGAAAAATGAAAATGAGTTAATAGCTAGCGCTGCACTCCAAGTCTTAACATTTTTTATCGAAAATTACCTTTTGTAAAAATTAATTCTTCGTCAACTAATTGAAGATAAATCTGCTTTTTGCTGAAGATGCTCAAATAGCTTTAGATTCAGATTAGCAGCTGTAGCGTGCGTGCCTTTAAAGCACGCACTCGGTTTTTAGTTTTTCAGCAAGCCGTAGTCCGGACAAAACCTTCAGTCCTGACGTAGGGTGTGCGGTACGCATGCACACAGTTTCTGTTTTTCAGACGACCTCACAATCTTCTTTGAGGTCGTCTGAACCATTTGTTCTTTTAACAATCTCGTTTCCGAAGACGAGCGTTTCTACGTCAACCGCCTCACCTCCGTCACCTTCAACGGCAAGGAACTGGTGCGCTACGACTACGACGGCTACAGCATCCACGACAATCTCTTATGGTACGGCGAATACACCGCCTGGGGTCGTCTGAAAAAGGACGAACGCGTCTATCGGAACGCGCATCAGCCGTTCAGACTGCAAAACCAATACTTCGATGAAGAGACGGGACTGCATTACAACCTGATGCGGTATTACGAGCCTGAGGCTGGGCGGTTCATTAACCAAGACCCGATTGGGTTGCTGGGTGGGGAGCATCTTTATCAATTTGCAGATAACGCTTTGGTTTGGTTCGACCCGTTGGGATTGAAAAAACCTACGCGCAGCGCTTGGGTACTGCCGGCGAGCGCAGGGTAATGAAATATCTGGAAGGTACGGGATACAAAAAAGTCTTCTCTATTCAAAATGCCTCCGGAAACGGCTTGGATATTGTCGCATTGAGACCGGATGGGAAATATGACATATTTGAAGTTAAAAGTTCTAAACGTGGAAAATTTAAACTAAGCGAAAGACAGCAGAAAGGCGGTAAATGTTTTGCTGAGCAAGTGTTGACGGAAGATGTAACGGATAAGAAAAAGGCGGATATTTTATGAAAGGCTTAGACGGCAAAAAGACGCCTCTTGATAAGAAGAAGGCGCAAGAGATATTTAATAATATAGATAAAACCGAAACTGTCTTTGTTGATATGAATCATAAATTTCAAGCAACCCGCATGACATTTAGCCCATGGTAATCAATATAAATATAGGAGCAAAAAATGAGCAAAAAACCCACCGCCGCCATGAAGCGCAATCTTGACCGTCTGGTTGAAAACATTACTACCGGTGACGACAGCGAAGACTATCAACGCGAACGCGGCTATCTGGACGAATACATCCGCCAAGGCACCACCCCGTTCACCCACCGCTGGTATGACGACTTTTTGGAGAAGGACTGTGAAGTCAGCTACACCGCCACCCAAGTCATCTACGATCTGCGCATGGAACTGTGCATCCCGCTTGCCGAATTTCTGCAAGCTCCAAGCGAAAGCCTGTTCCGCGCCATGATGGCAAAATCCTATTTCCTTACCATGGGCTATGTACGCCACCACCTCACCGGCAGACCGCGCATTCCCTATATCAGCGTAAGCAATAGCTACTTCGCCTTCCTCGCCTCCCTCTTTTTCAGCCGCGACGAGCAGAGCCTCAGCTTCGCCGCCCTGCAAACCATCATTGCCAACCCAGACGAATGCATCCGACCGCAGGAAACCGATGCCGCCCGCACCCTCATCCCCCTGTCGTTCCGCCTCGCCCAAGACCATCTTGCCCTGCCGATTGACCAAACGCAGGCAGATTTGTTCGCCTTCTCCGAACTCTACCAAACCGCCTACGCAGGCTTTGACAGCAGCGACGCCGAACAGGTGAAGCAGATTTTCAACGACCTCGCCGACTACCATATCCGGCAAAGCCGCGACGATGAAAAAGGTTACCCCGAATTCGAATACACGTTGGAACGATGGATGCCGTGGGAAATCCTCGCCCTGCTGCGCCTGCGTACGCAAAAAGGCTTGGACAACAGTATGATTAGCCACCCGCTGATTACTCCGTTTCTCCCCTTTGTCGGCTTAGAACTGGGCGGCTTTTTCGACGACGCGCAAAAAAACCTGCGCCGCGCCGTGTTCAAAGAATTTGGTTACCAACCTGTTGTTGATTTATAAATATCTGTGGCAACAAGCGTGCGTTGGGTGGCTAAACTCAACCCAAAGCAGCCTGAAATCCTTGTTTCCCTGTTTTCAGCAAGCCGTAGCCCGCACAAAACTTTCAGTCTTGACGTAGGGTGTGCGCGGTACACACGCACGCGGTTTCTGTTTTTCAGACGACCTCAATACTTCTTTGAGGTCGTCTGAACCATTTGTTCTTTAACAATCTCATTGGCAGTTAACATAGAGGTCGTCTGAAAACCGATTTTCAGATGACCCCTACCAAATCGCCATCAGCATCACCGACCCCGCCGGTTACACCACAAGCTACGGATACAACGCCCAATGGCTGCCCGAAACCATTACCGACGCCTTAGGCAAAACCCGACACCTACACTACGACACCCTCGACCAGCTCGTCTGCTTTACCGACTGTACCGGCGAAACCACCCGTTTCGGTTACACCGAATACGGCGATCTCGAAACCGTTACCGATGCGCTGGGCCATACCACCCGACACCACTACGACGCAGCGGGCAACCCCGTCCGTACCGACTATCCCGACGGCAGTCACGAAACCTTCGAATACGACCGCCTCAACCGTCTGACCGCCCACATCGACGGACTCGGTGCCAAAACCGCCTACGAACTCGCAGTGGACACAAACAACAGGTGGTCGTGGTAGGGCAGATACTATTAGAGAGAGCATGAGAAAAATGGTTATCAGGGAGAACCTATTGATGTTGTTGAGATGGGTGAAGGATTAGTTACTCTTGACCATGCTCGTGCAGCAATTACATTGGAGTTAGGTATTGGCTCAATTCCTGTTAGAGTGCATGGAATAGATGAGTCATTACCATCGAGTATGACTGGTAGGTTCGGTGATTCAATCATTTGGGGAGAGACGGTTGCCTATAGATCAGAGAATCAAAATCCTAAATTACCTCCATTGGGTACTACAACACCCCTAGTCTTCCAAAGCCGAAAAAATGATTCAAGGAGTAAGTTATGAATAATTATCAAGAGTTGTTACCTACTGGATATCAATGGGTGAAAAAGCAGAGTATTTTTGGTTATGAACCATTTTCACAGCTTCAACCATGGTATCTGCTTTCAGAAGAAAAAAATTTTTTTGGGTACATAAAAAAATTGGAAAACTGATAAAAAAATATTAGTTTTTGCCCAGAGACAAGATTATGATTCTTTGGCGGGAATAAATTTTGATGAAAATTTAAATGAGTTTAATGAAATATATTTAATTCAGGGTTGGGCTCCTGAAGGATTTGAAATTATAGAAACGTACAAAACATTTTGGGAATGGTTTAAATCAGTAATTGATGATATACAAGAGTGGGTTAAATTAGAATAGGAATACATAAAACATTAGCCGTTTAAGAAGCTGTAGCCCGCATGAAACTTCCGGTCCTGATGCAGGGTGTGGGTGGTACGTACGCACGCGGATTCTGCTTTTCAGACGACCTCAATACCTTCATTTAAGGTCGTCTGAAAGAGGACGAAAAGTCTATTGGAACGCGCATCAGCCATTCCCGGTTGCAGAGCCAGTGTTACGACCAAGAGGCGGGGCTGTACTATAACTGATACGGTATTATGAGCCTGATTATGGTAAGTTTATGAATCAGGATCCGATTGGGTTATAAGGTAGGTGATAAACGTATAAAAATCTATTGCAGGAGGTCAAGCAGATAGAATAGCTAAGGATATATTAAAAACGCCTAGCGAAACAACTAAAATTACTTATCAATTAAAATTAGAAAAAAATAGATTAATACAATACTATGACATTGTATTTAAAAAGGGATTTAAGAATGAAAAAGCATAGAACGTTATAAAAAAATTTGGGCGATGGTGGAAAGATGGATTTGCTTGATGATCTTAGTGGTAATCCGTCTGTAGAATTTTTTTGAATTATTTGGAAGGAGAGCTATTTTCTATAGATGTAGATGAATTTGTAAAAAGTTGAAATATTAAAATTTTTTATCTAGATTTCGGCATGATAATAGAGAAACAAAAAGATAAAATAGTAAAAACTAATAGTAGAAAGCTACCTAGATAATGAAGAGATGACCTTGTCTATTGCGGCACAGGAGTTAATGTCTTTTTGATTTAGAAAAAGATAATTTCAGACAAATATCTGATTTATTGTTAGATAAAGAATATCAAAATATGGACATGGTTGACTTAACATCATCATTAATTAGATTATTGTGTACAAAAAAATAGAGGTGGTAGTTCTGATGAGTATTTTTCAGGAACTAGAAAAAAATAGATTCTTATAGAGAAGATATAAAAAAATATGGAAAAAAATTAACAAAAATTATCAAGATTCTGCCATGAAAGTCTTAGCTGGTTATGATAGGGGTAATGCAATTGCTGTTGTCATGCGAGTAAGAAATACCGACAAAACAACTAGGGGAACTCCACACTATACAACTCAAAAGGTGCAGCGAACACATCCTGCGGGAGGGAGGTAAAAAATGAAATAGTGGTTTCTTACTGTGCTCTTCGGGCCGCTAGTTACGCCCCTTATGTTGCAGGATGTTTGGTTCTTAAAGCAAAAGAATATCTACTTGGAATAGGCGCTAACGATAATTCGAGAACATCTATACCCAGAAGTAGGGTAAAACACATTAGAGGATAGAAAGGAAATAATATGCTTGATATAAAAAAACGAAATATACAAAGAGGCTGCTGAATTTCTAAATTATTTTTTAAAGAAGGCAATTCGAAGGTTTTTAAGTAATAAATATGATATATCTATTGAACTTTTTTTAATGAAATGAATGAAATCATACTTGAAGATTGTACATCGAATAAATCTGAATTGAATTTACCTCCGCTATCGGATATTAAAGATCCCAATAAAAAAATTTGTGCTTTTATCCAACCTGTTGATGAGAAAAATTATATGTTGTCGAATTTGATATTTTTTTCTTAAATATAAGCCCTCCGATCTAACTTTAATTGCTGAATATCATATTGATGATTATTTTCCTAAGTTTGAGTTTAGATATTTTCGAGTATGAATCCGAAAGTGTTCAGCAAACTTTAGTGCAAAAAGTTAACATTGTTTATAATTTTTCGCATTTTTCTAATGCAGGTCACATTATTAAAGAACGAGCGGGTTTACAAGAATGCGCATCAGCCGTTCCGGCTGCACAACCAGTGTTATGATGAAGAGACCGGATTGCATTACAGCCTGATGCGGTATTACGAGCCTGAGGCCGGGCGGTTTGTGAAATACTTTTAAAGTTTAATGTATTAAAGGAAAAGTATTATGGATAAAAAGTATTTTTAGAAAATCTCATGGAATATATTAAAGAAAATATGTATGAAGAAAATGTGCGTTTCTTTTAAGAAGTCAATTAAATTTAGAAAAAGTAAACCATCTTTACGGAGAAATCTTCTTTGAACATTCAAGAAATTTTGAAGGATATACAGTATATATTTCAATAGAAAGTAAAACTTTAGCTAAATTTTTTTAAGGAAATGTATGATTCTCAAAATCGAAAAATATAATATTCATAACATTGGTTTTTGAAGAAATTTTTTTGGATGTGGTCAGTAGCAGGTGCACATTATTATCATGCTCCCTCGCTTACTAGTTTCCAATGGGGAGATACTATTAAGGTACCGTCCTCTCCTGAGGAAGCTGACAAAAATTTATCCTGATGTCCTGAAGCATTTAATGTCAGGTTATGTTTCTATTATTAAAGCTTTCATGGACATGAGTCCGAATGTTCTAGAATATTTAGCTAAGTACCCCTCTCGTTTTTAAGTTTAAATCCTTGACAGCTTTTTTTATATTATTAAGGTAAATAAATTACCTTTTAATCACCCACTTGTTCAAAAATTGTTCGAGTTTGATGATAAAGTGAAAGAAAATAAGAATGGACGTTTTACTAGTTTTTGACTTAATTTTCGAAGATAATCCTTTTGATCAAGAAATTAAAAAAACGCATATTAAATAATGAATATTAAATTATGTGACAATATGCATAGGTTGGGTTGCGAAACCAATTAAAACCCATCGCGTTAGCCAGAACCTCCCAGGTGGCCTCAAATACTCTTTAAGGTTTAGAAAATTTTTTTGTAGAGGTATCGCGATTGATACCAGATCAACTAAATATATTTAATACTGAAAGTAGAGTGCTGAAAAATATGATAAATCGAATATACCAAAATGAACTTGGTATTACTAAATTCAATAAGTACTTTAGTTATTTAAAAGATATAAGAGATGAGATAGATCCTTATATTTACGAATTCTTTTTCCGATGAAAGAAAGTATCAACTTCGCGGGGAAAAAGACTCTTCATGATTCTTGGATTCAGGATTTTAAACTTTCTCGGGAGTTAAAAACCGTAGAAAACACGAATAGCAGTATAGAACTAAGGCTCTTATTAGCCGACTGGGAAAAATGTATTAATTCTAAATTATTATGATGCTTTTTTTCGAGAAAAATACCTCTTGAAATTTTTTTGATGAACAGCATTCGCAGAATGACCTGCTGGTTCATGAATTACAATGGGACCAGCAAACAAAAAAAGATATCGACACATTATTTGCTTTGACAATGACGTTGATTTGGTAATAAATTTTGCTGCTTTTAAATACTCATACATAAATGCCAAACAAATATAAAAAATTACCCGGCACCTGTACCCTGCATTTGATGTCTATAGTTTTTTGGCGCGCCTTAACTACAAGTCAGCCTTTCAATTTCAAAGCCAGTAAAACCAACAGCGCCTCATCTACAGTTTCTCCCCCCTGCAAGGGGCATCCTGCCGCTGGTATGGATCCGTTGCTCCGTTCTGAGGCCTGGTTCGTTCGGCGGATGCTGAAGCGTGACACTGGTAGAGCATTACCTGTGATGCGGTAGGGCTGGCCTATATAAAACGATCAGGGGTGACTGTTCCCGCTACCTGAGGTGGACAAGGAGGACGAGAAGCAGGTATTGTTCGAGTGCGAAAGGAGATACGGTCATCCGCGAAAGGACATACCAATGGATGAATTGTATATATGGGTTGTTCAAGGAAGCAGCGCCAGTTTTCCGTCTGCTATCTTTTCGTCTAGAGAGAAGGCTGTTCGCTGGATAGAAAAGTATAAAATCAGCGGGATACTATCGAAGTACCCTCTTGATATATCTATATATGATTGGGCTATTACACAAGGATTGTTTAAGCCCAAAAGAGATGATCAGAAAACTCCTGGTTTTATCCAGAGCTTCTCAACCGTTCATATTGAGGATTCTCAATACGTTGATGGAGTTGAAGAGGGTTAGAACACCATAAACCACCAATATAGTCAACTAATAAGGTACGTTTAAATGGTGAAAAAATCAGTCAGTTATTATAAGTAATCTTGGTTTCCCTGAAAAAGATACCTCGTACATATCACCGACATTCAGCACTAAGCACCTTACCTAGCCCGGATTTTGCACTATTGTATACCCCACTGAAATAGCAGTATCTGCTCTCCAACTCAGCAGTATTTATACTGGGGAATATGTCCTTTGCTATAGTCAACTAGAGCTGACAGATTAGCTAAATTTTCTTCATTTAAATATGAGCATAAAAATTTACCTTCGGCAGCACTCTCAATTAGGTTATTTTCCAAAAACATACTGTCACAATCAATATGTTTTTATATCAAAAATTTCCCCATTCACTGCCAAATTGAAAAACTTCAAAAATAAATATTTTTTTAATAGATTGGCACAATGATACTCACCTTCTTTATCTTTTAGTCAAAAATATTTTGTAGATTTCATCAAAAAAATATGGTTTTAGTTTACTAGACTCTCTGGGAAGATGCTCTCTCATATCACTAGGAAAAATATGCACCACATAACTACTATAGAGCTCTGTGATTAGCCATAGCCCATATTCCAGGAAAATCATATAATTACTTGAATCGACATAAAGGCATTCTTCCAAGTATGAGGCAACAATAATATCTGCCGTATCAGAATCTCTATTGTAATCATCTTCTTCATACGATCTAATATTTTCTTTTCTTACAGTTTCTCGCGAAAATCCAGTAACATTTTCTGGATGAACCCACTCAAAAGGCTCAATAAAAAAGGTTTCCTTTTTCTCTAGAACAGATATATCAATATACGAGTTACCCATATTTCACCTATTTCCTCTTGCTATTCAGTAAAATATATTTAGCCCTGCGGGCGCATCAAACCATATAATACCATGCACGACTATCACTTTATCCTCCAGATAAATTTTCTAAAAGACTACGCTATGGTGAGCACTCACTATTAGGCCATCAGAAAATCACCGGGTGCACTCAAAAACACGCTACGTATTTGCTATACCCACTCGGTGATGTGCTGCCCTGCTGAATAAACACAAAAACTATAGATTAAGTATGTTACTATAGAGAAAAATATAATTAATTTTAACGCCTATCTGAGATATTATCATGAACAGAAAAGAAGCTATAAAAGTATTCTCTGAGCATCAGAGTAATTTAATATCTGATGCTGATAAGATGAATATATTGTTAGATTTTTGGTATTCTTATGAATCTGAACCTGAGTATTTAAATAAAGAACTTATAGATTACCTGAACACACATGAATTTGATGACGTAGAATACTATAGTGAATTTTTTTCCAGCCTGTAGTTGTTTCAGGGCTGGTTCATAAAAAAATTCAATTCTAAATAATAATTATTTATCAAAGGAACTTAGCAATGTTCTCCTCAAGAAGATAGAGGTCTTTGGGGATGAAATAGGCAGGAAGATCAAATGCCCCTGCTGTTATCTTTACGCTTTGTCAGGTAGGTTAAGTTATGATATTTGTTCTATTTGTTACTGGGAGGGCCCTGGCGGCGATGAACTGTCATACTCCTCCGCAAACCACAGTACCTTATCTGAATACAGAAATAAGTTCTTCATTAACCATGATAAGGCCGAATTAGAAAAATACATCTTTAACAAGAAGGCTGATATTTTTTGATGCCCCATTCATGAATCTGAAAATCTTATTCCACCGGGGATAAAAGCTGCGTTTTCAGTTTTATAACAGTGTATTTCATACAATAATTTTTAAAACCACTGTGTATTGACTCCTGAGCTCATGTTTCAATATTTTAAATAAGTTATTTCCTTTATCTATAAAAGCCTGCTCTTTTTCTGTATTTTCAAATCCAGAGTTTACAGGATCGTTCATATTTAGTGTTTTATCATATTCATTTGCCCAATTTGTTAATTCTTCAGCCAACATATTGGATACCGGCAGAGAATACGGGTCTATATTGCAGCAAATATCATCATCTATCCGCCATAACGGAAAGCAATGGTAGTCAGGCATCAGCTTAATTTTCTTCATTCCTCATACCGCGTCTTATTGTTCTTTCGCAAGATTCTTATCAGCGATAACCCATCGTTAACTTACTTATAGTACTTTAACAAATTCATTATATCTTTTGACTTCTTTTTACCATGATAATCTTCAGTCGCATAATGCCTAGCATTATATCCAAACTCATTTTTTATGAGCTGCCTGTATTAGATAAGGCTAGCTGGAACCGGATAGTTTTTATCTACGTAGACATCATCAACACTACAGGTTTCATAAATCCATTTATTCCAATTATCTATCACCCATTGCCTGCTTACCCCTGCTGAATGTTCCAATTCAGCTTCTTGTGGGAGCATCACCAGAATTAGTCCGGCCTTATGCCCGGTAGATACCACAAAACCATATTTTCTGTCGCTATTTGGGAATTCGACCAGTATTAAATCAACATATTTTTCGTGCGGGTATGAACCGGGAAACCTAAAAACTGCACCATGCCTCAAATCACTATGATAATTAACTAGTTTTTGCACTATTACTCCTTATATTCTTTTATTGGAATATTATGTATCTGTGGCGGTGTTTATATTTATATCTCCCACAAGCGGATGAAGAATTAAAACATGTGGTTCCCTTTAAAACCTTGATACATGAACCTACTCGGCACCCTCATCGGTTATGACTATATGTTAAGTTTCTCTCCATGGAAGCCAACAAGCCTATACCCTAACCCATCTTGATTTTCTAGAAGCAGCTTATCTCGGCTCAGAGTAAGACTAATCTACCGTACCAAAGTCTAGATAGTCGTAGATACAAATACACCACCTTTCCTGAGTGTCGATCAGATAATTTTCCCCCGGATATTCCGCAAGAAAATCAAGTAGTGAACGAACACTTTGTATAGAGCACTGAATCAGGTACCCACCCTCAAAATCGTTTCCCACCACTATGAACCTGCAGAAATCGGTGGGCTGAAGAATGACTTCTATATCTTCTACAAACTCCAATGTTTCATGTAGGCGACGGCAACGGTGGTTTTTTGTTTTACTCCACGCAATTCTAGAACCCGTGAAAGGAAAACCCTTCATAGATGAGTAGCTCTTATAAGATTCCTCATCTAACGGGGCATATTCAATATTGTGCCGCTTGAAAAACCCGGTTAGCTCCTGATCATACACAGCTCAGTCATCCTTTCAGCAGCTATTACCGCTGCGCCCAGTACCCGTTAGTCCAACCGGTAGTGCAGCATACGAGTGGAGTCCCGGAAGGCTGGGATCTGCCGCCCGATAAGGGATAACAAGAAGCCGCTTCTCTTCCACTGCGGGAAATCAGCTGCCAGGCGCTTGACGCTCATCAGGCGCAGATTATCCGCCCACCGCTCAAACTCCAGGTCATCGTCACAGCCGAAAACGAAACGGGCACGCACATGCTTAATCGCCTCATGCCTGTCGGAATTCTTCACCATCCACGAATTCTGTACATCGAAAGCTACCTCACTACGGTGAAAACGACGCGCCAGATCGCAGAACAGGGCGCGCACAGTGTACCGGTCAAAGTACATGAGCACTCCCTCAATCACCAGCAAAAACTGGGCGTTCGGGTGCAGGCGGTTCAGCTCATCCATCCACCCGGCGTCAAAAGCAGAAGTAGCCAGCAGCGTCTCACCCCGCTGCGCAGGCAGCAGCTTCTGCCGCAGAGCAATAACATCAGGCAAATCAATATCGTAAAACGGTACGCCGTCGGCAGCAGCGCCGATACGCTCCCGGCGGCTATCCAAACCACACCCCACGTTTACGACCACAGGGGTAGGGTGGCGCTGAATGAAATCAGCGGTTAGCCGGTCGAAGTAATCCGCGCGAATCGCGGTACCAACAACGGTGTGAATAATATGGTCGTACTTCGAAAAATCGTAATCAAGCTGCCGCACCAGGCGTGTAGCCGCCTCATCGTGAATCACCGGGTTAGGCATCTGCGAGGCAAGATGCTTCATATACAGCGGAATCAGTAAGGTCTCGCTCACAGAATCTTCAAGGTGCAGCATGGCACGCTCCTTTGACGGAGTCCACGACATACCCCCCCCGTAGCTAGAGGCGACTACGCCCCAGATGCCCACCAGCAGGGATACGCATGGAGAATGGCTAACTTTGTGTCTATTTTATCTCCATCACCCACGATTTTTAAGGGGTATGCTGTCAAAAACACAGCACAGGTATTTCAGGCCTCGTGCGGCACAGCCACAAACCTTGTTATATTGCAACCGCAGAAACGGCAAAGCGGGGCTCCTCCGGCCGGTAAAAGCATTGTAAACATCACCAGATACACGCGGTGCCGCAGCTTTAAAAGCTGCGGCACCCACAACAGCGCACCGTGGCTAAGCCCCGCCACTGCCGGTATTCTTCACACGGAAAGCCTAATCGATCAGATCACGCACCACAATAGTCTGGTCACGATCCGGACCCACACCAATCGCCGAGATACGACAGCCAGAAAGCTCCTCAAGCTTATGCACATACTTGCGGGCGTTCTCCGGCAGGTCAGCCAAAGACTTTGCATCCGAAATGTTCTCGCTCCAGCCGTCAAAATACTCATACACCGGCTTGGCGTGATGGAAATCGGTCTGCGTCATCGGCACCTCATCAAACCGAACACCGTCCACCCTCATATGCCACACACACCGGAATCTTCTCAAGCCCAGTGAGCACATCCAGCTTAGTAATGAACAAATCAGTAAACCCGTTAATGCGCACCGCCTGACGCGCAAGCACCGCATCGTACCAGCCGCAGCGGCGCGGACGGCCCGTGTTCACGCCAAACTCGCCGCCGGTCGTGCGCAAAAACTCGCCCATCTTATCGAACAGCTCAGTGGGGAACGGGCCCAGCACCCACACGGGTGGTGTATGCCTTCTGAATACCGATCACGCGGGAAATGCGGGTGGGGCCAACACCCGAACCCACACAGGCACCCCCAGCAGTCGGGTTCGAAGAGGTAACAAACGGGTAGGTGCCGTGATCGACGTCAAGAAAGGTCGCCTGGCCGCCCTCCATAAGCAGGGTTTTGCCCTCATCCAAGGCATTATTGAGCAGCTGAGTAGTATCAACAATCATGGGCTTAAGCCGCTCAGCGAACGAGAGGAAATAATCCACAATCTCGTTCACCTCAACATGGCGGCGGTTATACACCTTCACCAGCAGCTCATTCTTCTGCCGCAGCGCGCCCTCAACCTTCTGCCGCAGAATCGACTCATCCAAAATATCCTGCACACGAACACCCAGGCGGCCTACCTTATCCATATAGGTGGGCCCAATACCGCGGCCGGTCGTACCAATCGCGCGCTTACCCAAGAAACGCTCCGTGACCTTATCCATCGTCTGATGGTACGGGGCCACCAGGTGGGCGTTCGCAGAGATTTTTAAAGCTTAGAAGTATCGGCACCGCGCGCCTGCAACCCCTCAATCTCGGCGAAAAGCGCCTCCGGGTTCACCACCACGCCGTTACCAATCACGGGGGTCGCGTTCTCACTCAAAATACCAGCGGGCAGCAGCTTCAGCTCAAACTTCTGCCCATTCACCACCACCGTGTGGCCGGCATTATTGCCGCCATTAGGCTTGACCACGTAATCCACGCGGGGGCCGAGCAAATCGGTTGCCTTGCCCTTCCCCTCATCGCCCCACTGGGCACCCACGATGACGACAGCTGACATTTCTTGCGCTCCTTGTTAAAGCTTCACATTCCGCGCCGGTTACGCGCCATACAACCCGCACCCAGCCGATGCGGGCACACAATTATTAATCATACCGCCCACCGCCCGCGCCGGCACTAGCAGCAGTCGCCAAATTTCGCGGCGGGCACGTGCATCTGCTGCGGACACCAACAACGGGTGCGCACCCAAGACATTGCAGGGAGTGCGCACCCGTAATAATTGGCTGATACCAGAGCCAAGGAATTAAAGGATCTTAATGAAAGTCAGCGGGTACTCGTACTCTTCGCCCTTATTTGCTGAGACAGCGGCAATAATGTGGAAGACAATCAGCACAATAGCCACCAGAGGCATCACGATCAGCGGGATAAAGAACAAAATACCAAGGGTAATAAGTGCCAGAATCCACGACGCCGTACTGATAGCCCACAGGGTGAAGTTAAAGTTAAAGGCACGACGGGACGCTTCCTTCGTGAACCCGTAGCCCGGCTTGTCTTTATAAATAAACCAGAAAATCAGCGGCGCCAGGAAACCAATAGTGGTTGCCGAAAGGAACGTGGCGCCCGCAGAAATAAGGTTCATCAGAAACGCCATGTTCTTATCGTCTGCGCTCACCGCCCCAGGCTGCGGCTGCCCGTACGGATTCTGCTGATACTGTGCGCCCTGCTGGTTGTACTGGTTTTGGTTCTGCTGGTATTGGTATTGTGCCCCCTGCTGCTCATAAGGATTCTGATTTTTGCGGCTGGTATCCCTGTGGCTGCTGGTTCTGCCCATTCCCAGGGTTCTTGTCGTAGGGGCCATTTTCGTAAGGATTTTGACTCATGATGCTCCTTAGGTATGCGGTTCTCGAAGCCGCACAGTTTTTTGTGAGGTAAGCACCATTTTAAGGGATGCACCTGAAAGGGCGCGAGTAGCGAATATTTGCCCACGCAGGGTTTTTAATCCTCATTCTCAAACAAATATCCTCTGCTCCCGGTAAAGCGAATAAAACATTGAGAGATAATTCACCTTCATTCATTGAATGAAATAAACCTCAACGTATTCCATGCAACTTTTTTCTCGCACACTGGTGTATTGTGGTTTTCATCTCTCAGCTTCTTCGAGGTGCGGCGATGCCGTCGCACCGCATTATCACTCATACATTCGAGGAGCATCATGCCAAAAAACACTCCGATACGGGGTCTCTCAAGAGCCTGCCTATCGGCAACCCTGGGTGTAACTATGGCCATCACAGCGGGACTGCCCGCGACGGCGGCACCCGCTGGTGACCCCGACACGCCAGTCGCCCAGGACATCGCCCGGAATTCCCGTGAGCACGCCGTACTCTCGGATTCCATGAAGAAAGCCGAAGGCAATATCCCCGTCTTCGTACAATTCAAAGGCAAAGGCGCATACGAACAAACCCAATCCCCCGCAGTACTAGCCAACAAACAAGCACCCACCAATAAGCAGGCCGAAGTCCAAGCCATCAAAACCCAGGTGCAATCACAGGCACAGGCAGCAGCCCAGAGCACCGGCGCGAAAACGCTGTACACCACGCACAATATAATGCGCGGGGTGGCTTTGCAGGGTGATGCGGCGCAGATCCGCGCCCTCGCCAATAACCCCGAGGTGGAGCGCATCACCCCGATCGTGCCGAAAAAGAAGCAGAACGCCGGTTCCGTGGTTGATACCGGTGCGGCGGAAAACTGGGCACGTGAAAACAGCGGGTACACCGGTAAAGACGTGAAAATCGCGGTCGTAGACTCCGGTATTGACTACACGCACGCCGATTTTGGCGGGCCCGGCACGGTCGAAGCGTTCAACAAAGCAACTAAGCTCACCGAGATGCCTGCCGCAGACTCGGGCCTGTACGATGCCAAGAAGTACATAGGCGGCTACGACCTGGTGGGTGACTCGTACGACGGTACGAACCAGACCACCCCGGATAACAACCCCATCGACTGCTCCGCTGGCGGCCACGGCACGCACGTTGCCGGCACCGCCGCCGGGTACGGCGTAAACCAGGACGGCACCACCTTCCGCGGCGACTACTCCAAACTCACCGCAGAGCAGCTGAGCCAGATGAAAATCGGGCCCGGCGCGGCACCGGAAGCGCAGCTGTATAGTTTCCGCGTATTCGGGTGCACCGGCACCACCGGTGTGGTCGTTCAGGCTCTTGACCGCACCCTCGACCCGAACGGTGACGGGGATTTCTCGGACCGGGCAAATATTGTGAACCTCTCCATCGGCGGCGAGTTCTCCCCACCGGATGATGCCGACGCATACGCCGTTGAATCCCTCAACCGTCAGGCGTGCTCGCAGTTGTTTCAGCCGGTAACGCAACCGACTACTACGGCCGCGGTGACACGTACTCCGATTCGGGTCAGCCCGCAAACGCGATTTCTGCGCTGACAGTGGCAAACTCTATTGGCTCCTCCTACGCGGTGGACTCCATGGAGATTCAGGCACCGGCAAACGTGGCCGGTAAAGTCCCCGGCGACTACACCGTCTCGTACACCTACACGGGGGCAAAACCTGAGGCACTGACCGGGACGGTCGTGACCCCTTCCGAGTCGAATAAATTCGGGTGTGAGGCGTTCAGCGCCGAAGACGCCGCGAAGATTAAAGACAAGTGGGTGTTCCTCGAATGGGCCAACGCAGACGGTTCACTCCCCTGCGGTTCTAAGGTGCGGTTCGATAACGTCGAAAAGGCTGGCGGTAAAGGAGTAGTCCTTTCTTCAGAGGAAGAGAAGCCTGCCCTGCCGATCGGCGGTAATGAGAGCATCCCCGGGTTCCGTGTGGCTAAAAGCGCCTCCGCTAAAGTGCGTGAAGCCGCCGCCAACGGTGAGCTGAAGGTACGTTTGGGCACGGATTTGAAAGAATCCCTGCGTGTGCCCAGCAATAAGAAAGATCAGCTGACCGCCTCCAGCGCCCGCGGCTACCACGGCACTTACGGGTACACGAAACCCGACGTGGCGGCGCCGGGCAACAATATCTCTTCGGCGCGGGTAGGCACCGGAACGGACGGCATCTCGTATACGGGCACCTCCATGTCGGCCCCGTTTGCCGCTGGTGTGGCCGCCCAGGTGCTGCAGGCTAACCAGTCCTACGGCCCCACCCAGCTCAAGGCCGCGATTATGAACAGCGCCAACCATGATGTGCGCACCGCCGACGGGAACGTGTACGCGGTGGACCGCGTGGGGTCAGGGCGTATTGATGCTAAGGCTGCGGCAGAGACGAAAGTGCTGCTGTATAACGCCGACCGGCCTGCGCAGGTGTCCCAGACCTTCGGGGTACTCGAATACGCGGTGAACGAGGGCAAGCAGACCCTAACCCGCGAGATGACGGTGGAAAACTTCGACTCGCACACCCACACGTACAACATTTCGTACGCGGGCAGCACCGACATGCCGGGGGTGGAGTTCTCCCTGCCGTCGAATATTACGGTAAACCCCGGAGAGAAGAAGAACTTCACGGTCACTATCACCATTGACCCGGCTGCCATGGAGAAGACCATGGACCCGGCCATGGAGAAAACCCATAACTCCGTGGACCCGTACGGTGACGGCACAGAGCTGGTACCCGAACAGTACCGCCAGTTCATTGCCTCAGAGTCGGGGCGTATTCTGCTCACTGAGGGCGCAGCCACCCTGCGTGCGCCCATCCACGCGGCACCTAAGCCCGCATCAGCGATGAAGGTAGAGGGGAGCTCTGTTGAGATCCCCGCCGGGGAGCACCAGGCAAACCTGAAACTCACCGGTACTGAACTGAATCAGCGCGGCTACAAGTCGCTGCTGGGGGCGTTCGAGCACGGCGCATCAATTGAGCGCACCTCCCCGGTGAAGCTGGATGTGAGCAGCAACGCGAAAGCGAATATGCAGCATGTGGGTGCCGCATCGACTGCACCCGCACTGAAAGCATCCGGCGGTAACCCCAATGACGGGCTGCTTGCGTTCGGTATCTCGACGTGGGCTAACTGGGACGTGGTCTCAACAGAGAACACGTTCACCGTGAATATTGACACCGACGGGAATAACCGTGCCGACTATATGCTGGTCACCGACCGCGCGAAGGGCATCGACTTCCCGATTGTGCGCCTGTACGGGTACAAGAACGGCAACCTGGAGCAGATCGCCTACTACCCGCTCAATAACGCCTGGGGCGACACCGACACGAACATGATGGACTCCAACGCCCTCGTGATGGCGGTACCGCTGAAGGACCTGGGTCTCAGCGCCGAGAAAACGAAAGACATTAAGTACAGTGTCTCGGCCACCACCCAGTACGCCTGGACTAACGTGAGCGAGACCGGCTGGATTAACTACCGTCCGTTCGACCCGAAGCTGTGGTTCTCCGGGACCGCCGCGACGGTTCCGGGTTTCTTCGCTGATGCACCTTCCTCCGAGCTGGTGGCACACCGCGCCGAAGGTGCGACTGATGTGAAGGCCCTGTTCTGCACATGCACAACACCACCGGTGATCTGAGCGGGCTTAACGGTGCCGCAGGAAACCGTGCCCAGGTGCTGGAGGTCACCGAGCAGCAGCGGCTCGACCCGGCGCCGTCACGGTTCACGGATGTTCCGGCCGAGAACCAGTTCTACGCAGAAATCAACTGGTTGGCGCAGCGGCGCATCACCATCGGCTACCCGGATGGGACATTCCGCCCGGGCGAGAACGTGGAACGCGGGGCAATGGCCGCGTACTTCTACCGCCTAGCAGGCACGCCGCAGTTCACCGCACCGGATAACCCCACGTTCAGTGACGTTCCGAAGTCTCACCCGTTCTACAAAGAGATTGAGTGGATGGCCGCCCGCGGCATCACCACCGGCTACGGCGACGGCACGTTCCGCCCCTCCGCCTCGGTGAACCGCGACGCCATGGCTGCGTTCTTCTACCGGTACGCCAACTCGCCGCAGTTCGCAGCACCGGCAGCCTCCCCCCTTCAAGGACGTACCCGCCAACAGCCAGTTCTACAAGGAAATCGCGTGGCTGGCCGAGCAGGGCATTACGAAGGGCTGGGATGACGGCACCTACCGCCCTGGTGAGCCGATTCACCGCGACGCGATGGCCGCGTTCCTGTACCGCTACAGCGATAAAGTGCTGAAGTAGGTACGAGCGGATCTTGGCCGCTGCTGCGTTTGGGGCGCTGGCTTCTCCTGTGCGGGTGAAGCTGGCGCCCCGCGCCATATGCGATGCCGCCCAAAAGCTACGCGCCATAGGGCGGCGGGGTTTATTCAGACCTAAAACACCATATTTTTGAGGAGGATGGGTATTACACGCCTCATATTTACGTTGTGCACCAAAAATATTGGGATTTTTTTATTGTCCCGGCAATGCTTTAAAAACAGATGAATAGAGCACCCAGGAATTATTAAATCTCATGCTAAAGCAAATCGCACTGATATGCTATATCTCACACATATCACGTTACCTATAGTCAGGAAACCATCATGAGACCACTATCCGACCCACGGCTTTTCGCCAAAAGCTGCCTGGCCGCAACAATGGGCTTAGCCCTCACCCTCAGCGCCGCAGCACCGGCCTCAGCCGTACAACCCCCTGCTGATGAAACCGGTATCGTCACCTCGGGGGATACCGCCAAGGACGTACTCAGCCCCGGCATGAAAAAGCGGAAGGCAATATCGCAGTCTTTGTACAATTCAAAGGCAAAGGCGCATACGAACAAACCCAATCCCCCGCAGTACTAGCCAACAAACAAGCACCCACCAATAAGCAGGCCGAAGTCCAAGCCATCAAAACCCAGGTGCAGTCACAGGCACAGGCGGCGGCCCGCCAGTCCAGCTCCCAGGCGCTGTACACTGTGCACAACACCGCCCGCGGCGTGGTACTTCAGGGGAATGCTGCGCAGATTCGTGAACTTGCGCACCGCGGCGACGTGGAGCGCATCACCCCCATTATTGCCAGGAACGGCAGAACGCCTCCAGCGTGGTAGACACCAAAACCGTTAACACCTGGACCCGCGAAAACACCGGGTACACGGGCAAAGACGTGACCATTGCCGTGGTCGATTCGGGTGTGGACTACACGCACTCCGACTTCGGCGGCCCCGGCACGGCCGAAGCATACCAGAAAGCGAAAGACATGCCCGAGCTGCCCTCCGCAGATTCAGGGCTGATTGACCGCACCAAGATCGCTGCGGGCGTGGACTTGGTAGGAGACAGCTACAACGCCTCCTCCACGAACACCGAACAGAACACCCCGCACCCCGACAACAACCCGCTGGACTGCCGCCCCGACGGATTCGGCTCCGGAGGCCACGGCACGCACGTTGCGGGCACCGCCGCCGGGTACGGTGTAAACCAAGACGGCACCACCTTCCGCGGCGACTACTCCAAACTCACCGCAGAACAGCTGAACCAGATGAAAATCGGGCCCGGCACCGCCCCGGAGGCTAAAATCCTGCCGGTTCGCGTGTTTGGCTGCCACGGCACCACCCACATGGTCATTAAAGCCCTCGACACGGTAATGGACCCCAACGGCGACGGCGACTTCTCGGATAAGGCGAACGTTGTGAACCTGTCGCTAGGCGGCGAATTCGCACCCGTGGACGACCCCGAATCGTATATTGTGAACACGATGGCGCGGCAGGGCGTATTCACGGTCGCCGCAGCCGGTAACGCCAATAACTACAACGGGGTGGGCGACACCTACTCCAACTCGGGCAGCCCCGCCAACGCCGCCGCAGGACTGTCAGTAGCGAACGCCTACGGCACCACTCAGCCGACGGATCAGATGAAAGTGCTCGCCCCTGAACAGCAGGCCGGGTTCGTGAACGGTGTGTACACCTCCAGTTCGGCTACGCCGCTGCAAGCGCCGACAAACTCACCGGTGAGGTGGTGAAAGCCCCAGCATCCAACCGGTACGGCTGCGAAGCGTTCTCCGAGCAGGACGCGGCGCAGCTTAAGGGCAAATGGGTGTACATCGACTGGGAAGATCCGGCCACCGGAAAATTCCCGTGCGGCTCAGCGGTGCGGTTCAACCATGTGGAGGCCGCCGGCGGTCAAGGCGTCGTCCTGGGGTCGGTGCAGGAGCGGCACGAGGTCGGTATCGCGGGTAACGCCACGATCCCCGGTTTTATGCTCTCTAAAAGCGCCACCGACAAGCTGGCCACGGCAATCAACGACGGCACCCTGCGGGTTGAGCTGAACAACGACTACAAGGGCTCAGGGCCGCACCTCACACAGTAAGGCGCTGGATCTGGTGTCCTCATCGGCGCGCGGGCAGCACGGCTCGGACGGGTACATTAAACCGGATGTGGCGGCCCCCGGTGCCGAGATCGTCTCAGCTGCCGTGGGCGGCGGCACCAAGGGGGTTGCGTTCACGGGCACCTCCATGGCAGCCCCGCACGCATCGGGGGTGGCGGCGTTGATGCTGCAGGCGCATCAGGACTACTCCCCACCATGCTCAAGGCCGCCCTCATGAACGGGGCGAACACCGACCTGAAAGACTCCCCAGGGGCACACGTACGCTGTGGACCGGGTAGGGTCCGGCATGATTAACGCCAAGGCCGCTGTTGAGGCTAAGGTGCTGGCGTACGATACGAAACAGCCTGAGCGCGTATCAACAGCGTTCGGCGTGCTGGAGTACACCCCGGACTCGGGGGTGCAGACCGTAACCCGCGACATCACCCTCGACAATACGGACTCGCGGGCACACACCTACACCCCGGCGTATGTGGCAAGCACCGACATCCCGGGGGTGAGTTTCTCCCTGCCGTCCACGGTGAGCGTGGGGGCGGGCGAGAAGAAGAACGTGACGGTGACCGTCACCATCGACCCGGCGAAACTAGAGAAAACCAGGGACCCCGCGCTGGAAAAAGCACCAGAGCTCACGCAACGTCGTGGGCGATAAGGTCGAAAACCACCGCCGAGGGGGACCGCCAGTATGTTGCGAGCGCATCCGGCCGGGTGGTGTTTGGGAGGACGGTGCCGAGGCGATGCGCGTGCCGGTGCATGTGGCCCCTAAACCGGTTTCGGCGATGCGCGCGGACACCCCAAAGATTGAGTTCGGCACCGGTGCTGAGCAGAAGGTGAAGCTTACGGGCACCACCTTGGATCAGGGCGGGTACCGGTCGATGCTGGGCGTGTTTGAGCTGGGTGCTGCCAGCGGCCGTATTCCGACGCAGAACCTCACGGTGGCGTCGGATCAGGTGGTTGATGTGCAGTATGTGGGTGCCGCCTCGGATGCCCCGGCGCTGGCTGCTGCCGGGAAGAACCCGGATGAGGGGAACCTGTATTTTGGGATTTCAACATGGTCGAACTGGGATGTGCTGCATTCTGGGCGCAGCGTGGAGGTTTCGGTTGATACGAACGGGGACGGCCAGCAGGACTATGTGCTTGAGGTGGCGCGCGAGAAGGGCCTTGATTTCCCGCTGGTGAAGGTGTGGAAGGCAACCGGGGACAAGTGGGATTTCATTAACCAGTACCCGCTCAATAGTGCCTGGGGTGATACCGATACGAACATGATGGATTCCAATGTGATGGTGCTGGGTGCCCCGTTGAAGGATCTGGGCCTGACCTCAGCGAACGCGAAGGACATTAGCTACACCGTGTTCACGAACACCTGGTTGAATGAGGGCTCTGATGATGTGGACCGCACGGAGAAGGCCACGTTCAACCCGTTCGCGCCGAAGGTGTGGTTTGAGGGCGAGTCGGCGGGTGTGCCGGGGTTCTTCGCTGACCGTGCTGGTGCTGAGTTGACGGCGCACCGGCAGGCGGGGGCTTTTGAGGCTAAGGCCCTGTTCCTGCATATGCATAACGGCACCGGTGATCTGAGTGGTATTGGTGCCGGGCATGGTGAGCGTGCCCAGGTGGTTGAGGTGAGTGCCGCATCTGCTAATAGCCGTGACGCCCGGTTTAAGGATGTTCCGGCCGATAACCAGTTCTATACGGAGATTAACTGGTTGGCGCAGCGGCAGATTACGCTCGGCTACCCGGATGGGACGTTCCGCCCGGGCGAGAATGTGGAGCGCGGGGCGATGGCGGCGTTCTTCTATCGTTTGAATGGTTCGCCGCAGTTTACGCCTCCGACGAAGCCGACGTTTAGTGATGTGCCCACGAATCACCCGTTCTATAAGGAGATTGAGTGGATGGCTGCTCGCGGCATCACCACCGGCTACGGTGACGGCACGTTCCGCCCTTCCGATTCGGTGAATCGTGATGCGATGGCGGCGTTCTTCTACCGGAATGCGGGTTCCCCGCAGTTTGCGGCACCCGCCCGGGCGCCTTTTGCGGATGTTCCTGCCGACAGCCAGTTCTACAAGGAGATCGCGTGGCTGGCCGAGCAGGGCATTACGAAGGGCTGGGACGACGGCACCTACCGCCCCGGTGAGCCGATTCACCGCGATGCAATGGCCGCATTCCTGTACCGGTATCACGAAAAGGTGCTGAGTAAGCGGTAGCGCCCCAGCTGCCGGGTGTCTGTGCCGTAGTCTTACGCTATTGGGCGCCCTACTATTGACTGGACGCCTGGCGCTTTGGCTGGTTTCCCGGCCGTCAGTGGCCCCTGAGGGGTTATTGGCGGCCGGGTTTTCTGTGCGGTGTGGGTGGGGCGCTAAGGATGAGCCGCATAGTTATAGAAAACTGCAGGCGAGGCGCATCTCAAAATAAGCCTCATATACCGTGATATTGCACAAGTATTCCGAATATTTTCTAGTCTTAGTGCCAGTAAAAACAAGGAGAATCACTAATAATTATTAGTCTACTGTTGTTTTTTGTGGTTAAACCGTGAGTGCCCCTGCACAGCCACCCGATACGTATCGAAAGTTTTCGGTACTCTTATCTCGTTCACTCTGCGCACCAACCACATATCAAGGAGCTGTCTATGGCGAGAAAGTTCATGGGGCAGGCAAGATGCACTCTTGCCACAGCGTTGAGTTTATCGTTAGTAACCACCGCCGCCTTCCCGGTTTTCGCCGCAGATACACCGGATAGCAGTGTCCAGCAGGGCGCGGAAACCAGCAGAGATCAGAACATTATTAGCCCCTCAGCCGCCAGCGCATCGGGCGAAACAGCGGTTTTTGTGCAGTTCAAAGGCACCGGCGCCTATGAGCTCACCCGCCCCGCGACCGGCCGCGCCACCCGGGAGCAGAACGCGGCCAAACGGGATGAAGTGCGTTCCATCCACGCCTGGGTAAACGAGCGGGCACGCACGGCTGCTGAGGCCACCAGCTCAAAAATACTGTACACCACCGTGAACACGGTGCGCGGGGTCGGGCTCTACGGCGATATTGAACAGATCCGTAAGCTCGCGGCCCGGCAGGATGTGGCGCGCATTAGCGTTATTACGAACGTGCGGCCGCAGAACGCGGGTACCGCCGTGCACACGGATACGCTCACCACCTGGGCGCAGAAGAACAATACCGGCGGGTACGGGTACACGGGCCGTAACGTTACGGTGGCCGTCATTGATACCGGCATCGACTACACCCACGCCGATTTGGGCGGGCCCGGCACCGATGATGCCTACCGGCGGGCGAAGGACTCGGCCACCCTGCCGGATGGGCTATACGATCCGCAGAAGCTTGTGGGCGGGTACGATATGGCCGGGGATGGCTACAATGCCAGCACTAAGGAGCATGCCCTGCCCATCCCGGACGCGAATCCTCTTGACTGCAGCGGGCACGGCACCCACGTGGCGGGCACTATCGCCGGGTACGGTGTGGGGGCGGATAATACTGCCTTTCACGGGGATTACTCCGCGCTCAGCGCCGATGAGCTGCACAGGATGCGCATCGCCCCTGGGGCCGCCCCGGAGGCGCGCCTGGTGGCCTTCCGTATTTTTGGGTGTGCGGGAACGTCGGCGCTCACGCTGAAGGCTCTCGACCGGGTGCTTGACCCGAACGACGATGGGGATTTCAGCGACCGGGCGGATATTGTGAACCTTTCGGTCGGAACCGACTACGGTGTATTCGATGAATCGACTAACTATGCAATAGGTGAGTTGTATCGGCAGGGTGTTCTTACGGTGACCGCCGCAGGGAATGCCGCATCCCAGAACGGTGCTGGCGACACCTACTCTATCTCCGGTGGCCCGGCAACCAGCGCGTACGCGCTCACTGTGGCGAATTCTATGGGCGCCACGCAGTCTGCCGACCGGGTGAAAGTGCTCTCCCCCGCTGGCACAAGCGAAATATACGGTCGATACACCACAAAGTATGATTATGCACGGCACGGGGAGGGTGAGCTCACCGGCCAGGTGGTGAAAGCCCCCGCCTCGAACCTGTACGGGTGTGCCCCGTTCACCACTGAAGAAGCCGCCAGACTCAAAGGGAAATGGGTGTACCTTGACTGGGACAATACAAGCGGTGCCGTGCCGTGCGGTTCGGCGGTGCGGTTCGCCAATGTAGAGCGGGCTGGCGGCGCCGGGGTGGTTCTTGGCACCAGGCAGCCGCTGACCGATATCGCCGGCACTGCGGCCCTGCCCGGGGTGCTGCTGCCCTCAGAGCAGGCCGAGAAGATCCGCCCGGCGCTGGCCTCAGGCACCCTCACCCTGCGACTAGACGATGCTCTCCGCACCGGTGCGCGCATCGAAACCGGGGCGGCGGATCAGCCTAACCCGGCATCGGCGCGGGGCGCTCACGGCTCGTGGGGCAGCATTAAACCCGATGTGTCTGCCCCGGGCACCGGTATCGCTTCAGCCCGGGCGGGCTCAGGCGCAGGGGCCAGTACGCTCACGGGCACCTCCATGTCTGCCGCCCTACGTCTGCGGGGTGGCCGCGCAGCTTGTGGAAGAGCACCGCAGCTACAGCCCGCAGCAGCTTTAAAAGCCACCCTGATAAACACTGCCGCGCACCCCGTGCATGATGCCCAAAACCGCCCCTACCCGCCGGATCGGGTGGGTTCTGGCCGCATCGACTCCACCAAGGCCGTGAATAACCGTGTGCTCGTCTATAACGCCGCCCGCCCGGAGCAGGTTTCAGACACGTTCGGGGTACTCGAATACGCCCCGGATGCGCCGGTGTCTGTTCTCCGCCGTGAAATGGTGGTGGAAAATACTGACACTATCGCGCACACCTACCTGCTCTCGTACACTGCCAGCACCGAAATCCCGGGGGTTGCTTACTCCCTGCCTGAGAGCGTGACGGTGCCCCCGGGCGGGAGGACAACGTTCACCGTCGCCCTCACCGTGGACCCCGCCGTCCTGGCGAAAACCGCTGAGGCGACCGCAAACACCACCCAGCGTTCCACTGGTGAAGACGGGCAGGTAGTTGCTTTTGGGGCGCGCCAGTATGTTGCGAGCGCATCTGGGCAGGTGGTGCTCACCGAGGGCGATACCACGTTGCGGGTGCCGGTGCACGCCGCCCCGAAGCTGGTGTCAAAGATGCGGGTGGCCGCTGCGGAGGTGCAGTTTGAGCGAGGCCAGCAGCAGGCGCAGCTGCCGCTTTCCGGCACGGGGGTTGATCAGGGCGGGTACCGGTCGCTGCTGGGGGCTTTTGAGCTGGGGGTCACGAGCGGGCATATTCCCACCGAGGACCTGTCGGTCAGCAGCGACCAGCGGGCGGATATTCAGTACGCGGGTGCCGCATCGGATGCTGCCGCACTGGCCGCCGCAGGCAAAAACCAGAACGACGGTTCGCTTTATTTTGGTATTTCAACCTGGGGCAACTGGTCCGAGGTGACCCCGCGCAGCACCTACTACGTGTTTATTGACACCGACGGGGACGGCACCAACGACTACCGCCTGCACACGATGCGCGCCGCCGGGGTGGACTACCCGCTGGTGCAGCTCTCCCGGGCCGATAACGGCCGGTGGGTTCCGGTGGACGGGGCGCTCTACCCGCTCAATAACGCTTGGGGCAGCACCGACACGAACACCATGGACAGCAACACCCTCATTATGGGGGTGCCGCTGCGGCAGCTGGGGCTGAGCACCCAAAACCCGGGTGCTCTCTCATACACGGTGGCCACCACCTCCTCGTACGCCACCACACCCATTGTTGATGCGACCGAAGCGGTAAAGTTCAACCCGTTCACACCCACCTTCTGGTTCACCGGCACCGCCTCAGGCGTGCCGGGGCTGTTCGTTGATGCGCCCAACGCGTCTTTGACGGTGCACCGCACCGAAGGGGCAGAAGGTAAGCTGCTTCTGCTGCACCCTGCATAATTCCACCGGTAACCTGAACGGCGCCCTGGGTGCCACAGGTGATCGGGCGCAGGTGCTGAATGTCTCTGGGGAGAACACCCACAACACGGTGCGGGCCCGGTTTACGGACGTGAACGATGCGAACACAGCCACCCCCGACATTGACTGGCTGGCCGAGCGCAGAATTACACGCGGGTACCCGGGCGGCACTTTCCATCCGGGTGAAGATACCGAGCGCGGGGCGGCTGCGGCATTCTTCTACCGGCTGGCCGGTTCCCCCGCCTACACGCCCCCGCAGCAGTCGCCGTTTACGGATGTTCCCACAAACCACCCGTTCTATAAGGAGATCGCGTGGATGCACCAGGCGGGTATTACCACCGGCTGGGCGGATGGCACGTTCCGCCCGCATGAGGCCGCCACCCGTGAGGCCATGGCCGCGTTCTTCTACCGTGCCGCAGGCTCCCCCGCCTACACGCCCCCGGAGAAAAGCCCCTTTGAGGATGTGCCCACCGGTGCGCGTTTCTACCGGGAGATCACCTGGGCGTATGAGAAGAAGATATTTACGGAGGAGACTTCCCTGCTCAAACCTGCCGCCACGGTGCGGCGTGAGGCTGTGGCAACGATGATTCACCGGTACGCCCGGCAGGTGCTTCACCGGGGATAATGCTCGCCAGTGTGCACATAAAGTTGTGGCCCGCCAGCGGATCCCGCACAATACTACGGCATTAAAAGAGGGCGGTTCGCATCGACATGGCGTATGCAAAGCATGTATACGCCGCAGCCGAATGCGAACCGCCCCGTGAATACCGCGTTCAGAGTGCCGCTATATTCTCACGGACACCCCACACTGGTACGTTACTCTTTAATGAGCTTAAAGTAAGGAACCGGGTAGTCGTAGTCTTCACCATTATTGGATTTAACCGCCCCCATAATGTTGAAAATAAGCATAATAAGGCCACCAATACATACGGCTGTTATCACTAGCATTGAGAGCAGTGCCATAATGCCTGCCACACCGGCACCTCCGCCACCGTGGGATGCGGCGGCCCCAGCTGCGCCAATGCTGAAAAGAATGAGGGCAAGGACGATTAGGATAGTGGCCACGATGCACCAGGTAAACATCATATTAAAACCACGAGTGGCGGCGCGCTTAGTGAACCCGTACCCGGGCTTATCTTTATAGACAGCCCAGAAAATCAGTGGCCCGAACAGGAAGAGAAGGATCGGGGAAAGGTAAGAGAGCATTGCCTTGGAACGCGCGTCCGGGGCTTCCTGCTCGTAGGGCTGCTGCCCCATACCCTGCTGCATATTTGGGTTGTAGCTGTAGTTCGACTGGTTGGGGTCAAAGTTCTGCTGACTCATGATGTACTTTCGGTTGGTTGGTCGGTGAATGGTACGGTGCGGTACCTACCATATCCGCAAGGCTACCAAGATTTTGATGAATAGTCTTGCAGATATGCCACCCAACACTGTATATGTGTCACCCATCACTAACATAAAGTTAGGTGGGGGCGTTTTTGAGTATTATGAAAGACAGTTCACCCTATCCATTTTCATTCAGTATTTCTATGTGCGGGAAGGGGTATTTGTACTCATCCCCGCCGTTGGCGCGTACCGCCCCAATAATGGGGAAGATAATAGCCAGAATGTACACACCAACTGTGATCCCCGGCACCACTATAAGACCGATCATGAATACTGCTGCGGCTACCCCCGCCGCGTCTTGGCTACCGGCGGTTAAACCCATTAGGGCCAGAAAAGCTAGCAGGCTAAGCGCAATAACCGAGAGCTCAACAATCATTACGGTCATCGTAAGTTAAACGCGCGGGCGCAGGCTCGCTTAGTAAACCCGTACCCAGGCTTATCTTTGTACACAGCCCATAGGATGAGCGGCGTGTACCCCCACAGCAGCAGAGAAAGGTGGGCGAGCATCGCTATGGTGTGAGCGTCAGCCGCCCGGTACTCAGCAGGGTAAGGATACTGACCTGGGTAGGGTGCCGCATAGGGCACCGGTGCGGGCGGCTGCCCAACGGTGGAACCCTGGTAGCTCTGCGGGTAGGGGTCCGGCTGAGGCCCGCTCGGGTGAGACGGCTGCTCCGTTTTGTCGAGGTTAATACGGGAGTCGTTGGGGTTAGAAGTGGGTTCGGTCATTGTGTCCTTCCTCTGAGATTGCGTCCCTATCTCAAGGATAAAGCTAAAAGGGGGCGCACGGACAGAGTCAGTTCACATGCCACCACGTATCGGCGATACCCACCGGAACCGTGCGTTTATGCCGACTGCGCAGGTAAATACTCTCCAACTTTTCGGCGACGACGGGGTCAATCTCTTTACCCTCCAGGTAGTCGTCGATCTGCGGGTAGGTGATGCCGAGCTCGTCCTCGTCGGTGCGCCCGGGGACACCGTCAAGCAGGTCGGCTGTCGGCGGCTTAGCCCACAGCCGCTCGGATGCGCCCAGAACCCTCAGAAGCAGCTGATTCTGCCGCTTATTCAACCCGGACAGCGGCAGAATATCCGCCCCTCCGTCACCGAACTTCGTGAAGAAACCGGTCACGGATTCCGCCGCGTGGTCGGTGCCGACGACCAGCAGGGACGGGTCGCCAGCGAGCGCATACTGGGCAATCATGCGGGCACGCGCCTTAATATTTCCCTTGTTGAAATCGCTGATGGGCGTGCCCACGGCAGCCGTGTAGGCGGTGTCGAAGCCATCGACCGCATCCGCAATATTGAAGGTGACGGCACGGTCGGGGGCGATAAATTCGAGGGCTTTTTGTGCGTCTTCTTCGTCGACCTGCGTTTTATAGGGCAGGCGCACCGCCATGAACTGCGCCCGGTATCCTTCGGCGTTGAGTTTTTCGCTGGCGAGCTGGCAGAGCCTGCCTGCCAGTGTGGAATCGATGCCGCCGCTAATGCCGAGCACGAATCCGCGGGTGCCGGTTGCTTTCGCGTAGTCGCAGAGGAATTGTACGCGCCGTTGTACTTCCTCACGCGCCTGCTCTTCGGTCATATTGGGGCGAACGCCCATCTGGGCCACGATTTTTTCCTGAAGTTCACGCATACCTCTAGTGTACGCGCAGGCGTGAGCCGTTATATTCCGGCGCCAACACTCCCAGTTGCCTGCCCTCCCGGTTCTGCCGATGCGGAAGCGTCCGCATCGGGGGCTGTTGCGGGCACGCGGGTGCGGCCCGTTACCGCGAACAGCACCACGCCGAGCGCGCACGAGGCCATCTGGGTTACCGGGAACGCCCAGGTGAGCCCGTCAAACCCGAACAGTGCCTCCCCCGCCAGCACCGTGATGAAGAAGAAAACACCCACGCTCGCGGTCATCACCACCGCAGCTGTTCCTTTGCCGCACGCCTGGAACCAGGATATCCACAGCACCACCAGTGCGTGGAACACGGTCGAGCACAGCAGGGCCGTGAGCACCTTATCGCCCGCCTCAACCAGGGTGGGTCCGCCCGTCAGGTACAGCGCCCAGTCCCGGAAAAACCACACCGGGACGGAGAACACCGCCGAGGTGCCCACCGACAGCGCCACCGCCGTTCTCAGTGAGGCCCTCAGACGCTCCCGGTTCCGTGCCCCGTAGGCGTAGGCGAACAGCGGGATACCGCCCATGCAGATACCCATGCACAGGGTCTCTGGCACCATAATCAGCCGGATTGAGACACCGAATGAGGCGACTGCCGCATCCCCGTACTTGACCGCCAGGTTATTCAGCACCAGAGCCGAGGCCACCAGAAACAGGCTAGAGACCAGCTGTGAGGAGCCCACCGCCAGTACGGGTTTGAGCACGTCGGCGGAGAGCTTGAAATCGCGGGGAGATACCGAGAAGTTCTTGCTTTTAGCGGTCAGAAACAGCATGTAGTAGATAATGCACGCCAGGTTTGAGCCCATGAGCGCCCACCCGGAACCGGCTGCGCCCATGTGGAGCACACCAATGAGCAGCGCATCCAGCACCAGGTTGGCGAGCACACCCCAGGCCAGCCCGTACATGGACTGTTTGGCGTACCCTTCGGCCCGCACCAGCTGCTCCAGGGTGAACATGCACATCCAGGGCGGGGCGCCAATGAACAGGATCGTCACGAACCAGCGGGTGGGTTCGTAGGTGGCGCCTGAGGCCCCATAAAATGGGTGAGCGGGTCGATGAAGAACACGCCAATCAGGGCCAGCAGCACCCCGAACAGCAGGGACGCGTACAGCGCGAATGAGGTGACTTCGGGGATGCGGTCGGCTTTGTTCTCGCCCAGCAGCCGCGCCGTGAGGGTGGATGCACCCACCCCGAAAAGGCCCGCCAGGGCGGTGATGACACCGATAACAGGAAAGCCGAAGATGAGGGCAGCCAGGTCTTCAACGGTGCCGAAGTGACCCACAAAGTAGGAGTTCACCACATTGTAGATGGAGGTAATCGCCAGGCCGGTGGCCATGGGGATGCCCAGGGCCAGGAGGGCGCGCATGGGTGGGGCTGATTTGAGGTAGTAGATGTTTCTTTCGTCGCCGGATTCGAGGATTTCGGCCGCACGCGACGCAGGGGTGTTGTCGGTTGTTTCGTGCACGCGCGCCTCTTCCTTTGTGCTCGTTTCCGTGCGTGGGGTGTGGTTGTTTGCCTCGCTCATCATACCTCTATTGGCGCGGCAGTAACGAACACCGCCTAAACCTTATGGTGTTTCGCTGCTGCAGCGCCTGTTGGCGGCGGTGAGGCTAGGCGCTTGCGGGGTCTTTCACTGCAGCGGTCTCGTTCGCTGCCGTGTCCTTCACCTTGGTACCGCCGGTTGCGAAGAACAGGATCACGCCCAGCACGCACGCCGAGATCTGGGTGAAGGGGAACGCCCAGGTGAGGCCGTCGAATCCGAACCACATATTGCCGAAGATGACTGCGGGGAAGAAGAGCAGGGCAATGCCCAGGGTCATGAGCGTGGCGGGCAGGCCTTTACCGGCGGCCTGGAACCACGAGACGAACACGATGCTCACGGCGTTGAACACGGCGGCGAGCATGAGCGCGATCAGCACTTTCTCGCCGGTGGCGACCAGCGAGGAGTCGCCCACGAGCTCAAGAAGCTGGCGACGGAATATCAAAACGGGGGTGGTGAAGATAATGGAGGTTGCCACCGATACCATTGCGGCGGTTTTCAGGGCCGAACGCACTCGGTCTCGATTGCGGGCACCGTAGGCGTAGGCGAAGAGCGGAATACCGCCCATGCAGATACCCATACACAGCATTTCGGGTACCATGTTCAGGCGCATCGCCAGCCCAAAGGCGGCCACGGAGTCGTCACCGTATCCTGCCGCAATATTGTTGAGCACCAGCGCGGAAACGGTCAGGTTTGCACTCTGAATCAGTTCGGCGGCACCCACGGCGAACACGGGTTTAATAATGTCGCCGGCGATCACAAAATCGCTGGGTTTCCAGGAGAAGTTGGGGCTCTTGCGAATAAGGAACTGCAGGTAGTACACCATGGATGCGGCGTTTGCGGCGAGCATCGCCCAACCGGCACCGGCGATACCCCAGCCGAGAACCGCAATCAGCAGAACATCGAAAATTGAGTTGATGACGACACCCCAGATAATGCCGTACATGGACTGTTTGGCGTAACCTTCAGAACGCACCAGCTGTTCCAGGGTAAACATGCCGACCGAAAACGGCGCACCCACAAAGAGCAGGTGCACGAAGGTTTTGGTCGGTTCAAAGGATGCTCCGGAGGCGCCCAACAGCCCAGTAATCGGGTCTGCAAACAAAAACCCTGCGATGGCAACCACTACGCCGCAGGCGAGCGCGGAGTACAGGGCGAATGAGGTCACATTGCGAATACGTGTCTCATTGCCTTCGCCCAGCAGACGCGACGCCAGGGTTGATGAGCCCAGACCGAACACACCCGCAATCGCCATGATGATACCGAAAACAGGTACGCCGTATCCGGTGGCGGCAAGTTCTTCGACGGTGCCGTAGTGCCCCACAAAGTAGGAGTTAATGACGTTGTAAATGCTGGTGATCGCCAGCCCTGCCGCCATGGGGATGCCCAAGGCAAGAAGCGCTGTGAAAACGGGGGCATCTTTGAGCAGGTAGATGTTTTTGGGGTCGTCCATATTGGGCATCCCGGGGCCTGCATCAGGTGCGGGCACAGCCGGGATGGCGCCAGTGGTGGAGGGCACGGTGCCTGTCACCGCCGGAACTGCACCGGTGACGGGCGGGTTCGCCTCGGACGGCGCTGCTGTGCCAAGTTTTGCTGCTGCGTTAGGTTTGTCTGCCGCGCCGGTATTTTCGGGCAGGGCGTGTGTAGGTTTATGTGTCATGAAGATGCGTTTCTTGGTCTGTGCAGTGCGCCCGTCTCTGGGGCGGCATGGCTCAGGTAATATCGGTCAGCGCTACATGCCGGATGCGGGCAGGGGACTCTATTGTACCCGTCGCGTTTCCCACTGAGAAATAAACCCTTCCTCCCGCTGCTTTCCCCAGCGACCCTCCCCGGCCTCCCTCTCTAACCTCCCACGCAAAAAGGCTCTTTATGTGAATAAAGAGCCTTTTTGACCACAAGTATTTAAGAAAAATACTTTCTTCGAAAAATACACGGTAAAGTTGAAATAACCCTTTTTCACCGGGGTAGAGCACACGGAACATCCTATGAAAATATACCCCCGTGATGACTCTTAGGGTGAAGACGGCTGGAGCACCGAAGATTCCCGAGCGCGCGAGGCGCCAAATCTGTGTGCGGAAGGCACGCAAGTGCAGACAGGTGCTGCTCTACGAACTAGTAGAAACGGCTCAAGCGATCCTTATCAGCTACATTCTGATTGATGGATCGGCTCAAGCCGTTTCACATATTGTAGGCTTTATCTCAGCTTGGATTAAGAGCCTGAGGTAACAACCTGCTCACAAGGAGGAGCTTAGTAATTCCAACTTACTGGGCTCCTCCGCTATGAGTGTATCCTATGAAATATGGTTCCAGCTTAGCACACTGCCTCAGTACCATCGGGCTTCTGAGTGTTCCTTATACCCAGCGGTTCTTGGGTTCTTAGGCAAGGAACTCGGGCAGTTTTTGTTCAAGCTCGGCGCAGGCACGCTCAACAGCGACGTCTGGGCCAATATTTGGGTCCATGGTGCCTTCGGCACGCACAATATCGGTCGAATCGAACCCGAGCATCCCAAATGCGGTCTGCAGGAAGGGGTACGACTGCTCCCACGGTGCCAGCGGACCGGTGCTGTATACGGAGCCGCTTGACTGCACGAGCAGCGCTTTATGCCCGCCCATGAGACCCTGCGGGCCCTCCCGAGTGTACTGGAAGGTCTGCCCCGGCACGATGATGTTGTCCAGGTAGTCTTTCAGGCGTGAGGTCACCGTGAAATTGTGCATGGGCATGGCGATAATCACCCGGTCGGCCGCCTTGAACTGTTCGAGCAGCTCGGCATTGCGCGCAAGAAAATGCTGTGCGCCCTTGCTCAACTCTGCATCTTTACCATCCCCACTGTATGCGCCGTTAAAGACCGGCAGAGTCTCGGCAGTAAGTTCGGGAATATCCTCGTTGTAGAGGTTCAGCACGGTTGCATCCGGCAGTTTCTCGGTCAGGCAATCGACGAGGCGGTTGGTGCAATACGCGGTTTTATTCTGGGGATCCGGGTGGGCGTTAATAATAAGGGTCTGCATGGGGTCTCCTGGTGATTGAATAAGATATTGCAGAATTTACAAAAATCCGGGATGGATATTTCTATCGTAGATTGGGTGTAACGCTGGTATCAACGCTGAATACAGGCAAAGTTATGGAATAACGCTTTATGACGCAATATTTCTTCTAGGGATATCCCTAGTGCGCGTAAAAAGAATTTAAAAATGGAAGAATCACATTTTTACGCATTCTCCAGAATCACACGAAATTTCCTTGTAAAGCATGCGGTAAAGTTATTAGTGCCCTCTTCCCGGAATGAGTCACCGGCACAGGTTGCAAATATACATTCCGTGATGACTCTCAGGGCGGAGAGGCGGTGAGACAGATGTCATTCTACGAGATAGTAGAAACGGCTCAAGCGATCCTTATCAACTACATTCTGATTGATGGATCGGCTCAAGCCGTTTCTAATATCGTAGAAGCTATCTCAGTATTCCTTAAGCGACTGAGGTAGCATCTGCCTGACTAAAGAGGGGCTGGTAGTTAGCGCTACCGGCTCCCTCTTGCCCTATGAAGGGCATACCAGTTGCAAATATGGCTCCAGCTTAGCACACCGCCCCTTACCCTCGAAGGCTATTCTTCTGTAAGGAACCCGCGTAAATTCTCACTGATAAAGCGTCATATACCTGTATATACTGGTAAACCCTTGACTTCAGGGAGGCCAACCACACAGAATCGCATGTGGGGTAAGGTTACGTCGATAGAGACCTGCGAGGATGTGCAGATCTTGGAACGTGCCCTGAGCATCGTAGCGGAGAACGGGCAGGAGGAGGCTCTGGCGGAACCGCTGGAGGATTAGAGCACGCAGATCCGCTACACCTTTTCCTTCAGCTCTTCTTCGCATCCTCCAGCACCCGCATCAGTTCGGCGAGGCATGCATCCAGCTGACGGCGTGTCTCAGCGGGCAGCTTTTCCAGAATACGCCGCTCATTGTCCACGTGTTCGAAGACGACTTTTTCCACCAATTCACGCCCGGAGCCGTCAGCTTCACGAGCATACTGCGTGCATCGTCCGGGTTAGGGATGCGCTCAACCCATCCCCGCTTCTGCACCCTCTGCAAGCGGGTTGTCATAGTGCCCGAAGTAACCATAAGCGAGGCAAAAAGCTCGGTTGGGGTCAGAATATAGGGCGCACCCGCGCGGCGTAACGTCGCCAACACATCAAAGGCGCCATTACTGAGATCATGGGCAGCAAAAACCTCGTCAAGACGCGGCGCGAGCAGAATGGAGCATCGCCTAAGACGGCCAATCAGGGCCATATTTTCAGAAGCCAATTCAGGGAGTTCACGTTTCCACTGATCAATAATGACGTCCACGGCATCGGGGTGGATACTGCGGGAACGGGCGCTCGACATATTCCTCCTAAAATCGACTCAGTACTATTTTATCTTGCTTTCAAGACAAAAAGCGATTAGGATTTATCTTGAACTCAAGGCATCTATCCGACTGCGAAGAACCATGAAAAACCGTCTTCCTCTGCTGATCATCACGGCGTTCGTCCCCATGGTTTGGGGATCAACCTACCTCATCACCTCCGAATTTCTGCCGCCCAACCGTCCCTTCACTGCCGCACTGATCCGCGTGCTGCCAGCAGGGTTGCTGCTACTGCTCATCACCCGAGAGTTCCCGCGCAAGAACGAGCTGGGCCGAATTATTCTTCTCGGCATCCTCAACATCGGTCTATTCCAGGCGATGCTGTTCGTCTCTGCATACCGCCTGCCCGGCGGACTGGCGGCGATTCTTAGCTCAACACAAACTATTTTCGTCCTCGTCCTCACCCGAACGGTCGCCAAGAAAGCGACTCCCGCATCGGCGTGGCTTGCCGCACTTATGGGCATTATCGGCATTATTCTGCTGGTCGCATCCCCCAGCACCACCTTCGATGTGATCGGCATTCTTGCGGCGCTCACCGGGGCTGTCGCCATGGCGTGCGGAATTTTCTTCACCTCCATGGGCACATCGTCTCTCTCGACTCTCGCCATGACGGGATGGCAGCTGCTCGTGGGCGGAATATTCCTGCTACCCATCGCCCTGCTGACCGAGGAACCACTGCCACCGCTCACCCCCGCAAATATCGGCGGATACGCCTTCCTCTGCCTAGTGGGCACAGCGCTCGCCTACTGCGTGTATTTTCATGGGCTCTCGAAGCTGCCGCCCGCGGTCATTGCATCCCTGGGACCGCTCAGCCCAGTCACCGCATTTATCCTTGGCTGGATTTTCTTGGGACAAAACATGACACCGCTGTCGATGCTCGGCTTCGTGCTGGTCCTTGCCTCAATAGTGGGGGTACAGCGCGCGATGATGGGCGCTCGAAAAGCGGCTCTTTCTCACACAAAATAGTTTTCCCGCCGCCCCACACACGACATAAAAAGGCTCTTGATGCGCATAAAGCACCGAAAATCCTACTTTATGTGCATCAAGAGCCTTTTATATACACATATTGATTTGTTTTAAAGGTTTTCTAATAAAACGTACAGTAAAGTAGAAGATGCCCTCTTCCTGGAATGGGTCCACGGCACAACTCATAAAGATACATTCCGTGATGATTCCCAGGGCGGGAAGGCGGTGAGCGGGTATGTCTATCTACGAGATTGTAGAAACGGCTCAAGCGATCCTGGTCAGTTATATCCTGACCGACGGATCAGCTCAAGCCGTTTCTTACGCCGTAGAAGCTATCTCAGTGTTTCTTAAGCGTCTGAGGTAGTTCTCTACCCGCAGAGAGGAGTTGGCAGTTAGCGCTACCAGCTCCTCTCGCCATAAGGCGTATAACTCATAAAGATAGAACCAGCTTAGCATACCGCCTCAGCGCGCCGATTAGCTGTCAGTCGTCTTAGGGGGATCAGCATCATTCTCGGCTGTTTCCGCTTTGGTTCCGGCCGCTTGTGAGTTCCCCTCAGCACGGGCTTTCTCACGTTCCGCTGCTTCTCGTTTAGCTTTTGCCCGGGCATACAGTTCAGCTGAAGAACGATTAATGCCCGTACCCTGCCCCAGCGACGGGTCGTTTGGACGGTCCACCAGAATCAAGGTTGCGCACACCACCAGGGTCACGATAAACACGGCACCCGCCACACCCAAAGCCAGGCCGATATTCGGCTTATTATGGGTGCCTCCAGTTGCGAAAACAAACACCGCAAAGAATGCCGCGAGCGCAAGCGCAGCAGCAATAATCAGCGGCCCTTTCACTTGGGCTTTGAGCCCCCGCGGGCGGTCTTCAGCCACGAACCCTCCTTTTGTGTGCGTCTAAACCAGTGTACGCGTCCACGGTTCCACACCCATTATCCAGCGCCAACATTACGCCCCGGGCGTGCCTTCGGTACGTGCACCCAGGGCACCAACCAGCAGGAAAACACCCGCTATGAGCGCCCCGCCGCCGGTGACTCCCAGCACCGCTTTCGGCCCGATGTTCGCCATGAACGGTACAGCGAGTGCGGCTGCGAGCATTACCGCGCCCTCCAGTACCCAGTCACGCGCCGCAGCGATAACGGAGCGGTACCGCGCCCCCAGCAGGCCCTTCAGAAGGGCGCCGAGGCCAATACCGCCGCAGGTGGCCAGCAGGATTGGGGCGGGTGCATCAGGCTGGGCGATTAGTAACGCCCCGGAGGCGGCCTGCACGAGCGCAACCGAGATGAGCGTGGCACTGGTGGCCGGGCCGTAGCGTGTTCCACGTGAAACCCACCAGTGGGAGGCGCCGAGGGCAAGCATCAGCCCTCCAATGAGCAGCCTGTCGGTACCCCAGTCGGGGGTTTGAATAAAGATGGTGCTCAGACCAAAGCAGGTAGATGACTGCGTGCACGGCAAGTGCGCCCCGGCCCGATGCGGTGGCGCGGGTGGGTGAGCCGGGGGCCGGTATCTGCGGTGTGTGCTGCTGCGAGGTGGCTGGCTTATTACTCACGCATACCAGCATACCGTGCACAGAACCGCGGAGCACGACTACCAGTGTTTGCGTTACTCCAGTTCGACCGGACCGAGCACGCGAACCTCCTCAATATCCAGGCGTTCCTGAATCGCGTGGAGCACGTTCATATCGATTGTGCGCTCATTACGCAGGCGCTTGAGCACCTCACGCTGTTTCTCCAAATGCCGCAGGCGCAGCTCTTTCTCAAGGTCACTCGCCTCAATAATGCGGCGGGCTTCTTCCGGCGCGTTCGCACCGTGTTTACGAATGGTGTGCAGGTTGCGGTACATACTCGCGTTGTACATCTGTTCTTCGGCAATGCGGTCGATAATCTCCTGTGGTGCACCAATGTCCTGGCCGACCTCAGCCACAGAGTCAAAGGACTCGGCAATGATCGTGCGCACCGCATTATTAATCTCGTCTTCTTCGGTGGTATCAACCGGAATTTTCGCCCACTTGATAACCAGCGGCAGGAGCATCCCCTGAACCACCATCGACAGAAGAACCACGCCCGCAACAATAAAGATAATAAAGTCACGCCCGGGAACACCAGTCGGCACGGAGAGAGCCACCGCGAGGGAAACACCGCCGCGCAGCCCCGCAAAAGTGCTCACCACACGACCACGGAAGGTTGTGCGCAGCCGCCTCTGCTTTTCTGAACGGTCAAGGGCACGAATAATACCAATCGTGACGTGCAGGAAGATGAAACGCGCCGCAATCGAAACGAGCCACGCCACCACAATCACGGCGAGCGCGGAAGCCCACGCATAGTTGTATTCGTGGATGACGCCTTCCATATGCTCGGTGGCGCTGGGCAGCTGCACACCCACAAGCACGAAGAGCGCACCGTTCATGACATAGGAAACAAACGACCAGATGGGCAGACCGTAGAAGCGGTTTTGGGGTTTGATGGTATCCGGTCCGCGGTAGGTCAGGTAGAAGGCGGCGACCACCACGGCTACCACTCCGGAACCTTTCATGCCTTCAAAAGGCTCGATCTCTTCAGACAGGAAGAAAGCAATAAACGGTATGGTGAAAATGAACACACTGAAGTTCATGGGGTTGCCGATGTGTGCACGCAGCTTATTCGCGCCCCATCCGACGGCCAGGCCAACGAGAGTTCCAATCAGAAACGAGAAGAAGAACATTCCGGATGCGTTCCCCAGGGCCAGCTCATGACCGCCCGCAAGCTGCAGAGCGAGCGCGAAAAGAACTAGGGTGGTGCCGTCGTTAATGAGCGCTTCCGCTTTGAGGGTGGTAATGGAGGCTTTGGGGAGTTTGCCGTTGAGCGTTGCCACAGCCACGGCATCGGTGGGGGCAAGCGCCACACCGATAATCAGCGCCACATGCCACAGGTAGATGCCCATGAAGGTGTGAAGCACCCAGGCGATAACGAACGCCGTAAAAATTACGAGCACTGTGCCCGAGAGCAGAATGCCGCGCAGACGGGTGCGTACCTCACGCCAAGAGGTATTTCGGGTCTCCCAGAACAGCATCACGGGCAGGAAGATTTCGAGAATCACGTGCGGGGGCAGCCCGGCCTCACGCACCTCGTGCATGGCGTGAACGGGGATGAGTGCCAGCACAAGCCCCATGAAAATGAGCATAATGGCGGGGGTTATTCGTATTTTATGGGCAAGGATATTACCCAGAAGAATTGCCAGCGATAGGGCAATGATGACTTCAAGCAAACTGGTGTGCTCCTTTGCGCTTTGGATGTGGTGGCTGGTTCATTGTGTTTGGGTGAGGCGCGTATCAATAAACCCCAGCCCCTAACCTTAGCACTGAGCACAGCGCTAAAACAGGGTTAGACCGGCTCTAATGTGATGCACGCAATAGTATGGGCAGTTAGGCGCATGAGGCTCAACTACCCGATGTGCAAGCACGGCAGATGGGCACTATGCAACGCCTTGCTTACCCCACTACCGGCCTGGTGGGGGTCACGGTACCCGGCCACAGCACGAAATATGACGATTCATGTCGCGCAGACACAAAGATGCGCGCCCTGCGGCAGAAAATCCGTCACGGGGCGAGCGTACATGCACCAAACGTGAGAAAATGGGGGCATGACTGAACAGACTAATTCCCCAGTAACCGGCTCCCCGCTCGTGAAGCGCGGGCTTGCCGACATGCTCAAGGGCGGCGTCATTATGGACGTCGTCACCCCCGAACAGGCCAAGATCGCCGAAGATGCTGGTGCCGTCGCCGTCATGGCGCTTGAGCGCGTACCCGCCGATATTCGTGCGCAGGGCGGCGTGGCTCGTATGTCCGACCCCGACATGATTGAGGGCATCATTAACGCCGTCTCGATTCCCGTGATGGCGAAGGCGCGCATCGGGCATTTTGTTGAGGCGCAGATTCTTGAAAGCCTCAAGGTGGATTACATTGATGAGTCAGAGGTGCTCTCCCCCGCCGATTACGTGAACCACATTGACAAGCACCAGTTCACGGTACCGTTCGTATGCGGCGCCACCAACCTGGGCGAGGCGCTGCGCCGTATCGCCGAGGGTGCCGCTATGATCCGCTCGAAGGGTGAGGCTGGCACCGGTGACGTCTCGGAGGCGACCAAGCATATCCGCACCATTAAGCGCCAGATCGCCGAGCTGCAGGGCCTGTACAACACCATGCCCGACGAGCTGTACGTGAAGGCGAAAGAACTTGCCGCCCCCTACGACCTGGTGCTCGAAGTTGCGAAGACCGGTGAGCTGCCCGTGGTCATGTTTACCGCCGGTGGCGTGGCAACCCCCGCCGACGCCGCCATGATGATGCAGCTGGGCGCGGACGGCGTATTCGTCGGTTCCGGTATCTTCAAATCCGGCAACCCCGAGGCACGTGCCAAGGCCATCGTGAAGGCAACCGCGTTCTACAACGACCCCGAAAAACTGGCGGATGCATCACGCGGTTTGGGCGAGGCCATGGTCGGCATCAACGTTGCCGATCTGCCTGCGCCGCATCGTCTGGCGGAGCGCGGCTGGTAAGTATAGGCCGCCACGTGGCGGATGCGCGCTCGCCGATCGATTATATTCGGTTCAGGTGAGGGCGCCCGGCCAAGGCATGCAGGGGGTGAAGCTCGGTGCGGGCTTCGCCCCCGACTCTGTTCAGATGCGTTATCCGCTCGGGTGAGTTTGGTGCTCTCAAACGCAGCCCGCAACTCAACGTTCTACAAAGTGCGCAACCTCGTGTTGCAGAAAGATAGGCTCATGAGCGAGACTGAGGTTCTTCCCCCGGCTGCCCTGCCCGGTGCGGGCAAAACTGTGGGTGTTTTGGCACTGCAGGGCGGTGTCGCCGAACACGCACGCATGCTCGAATCCCTGGGAGCGCAGGTGGTGCTCGTCAAAAGTGCCGAGCAGCTGGCGAACCTGGATGCGCTGGTTCTGCCCGGTGGCGAATCTTCCACAATTGACAGGCTGACCCGTATTTTTGGGCTGCGTCAGCCGTTGATTGAGGCGATTTCGGGGGGCTTGCCGACCCTGGGAACCTGTGCCGGGTTGATTATGCTCTCGACCGTGATTGATGATCCGGCTCCGGGGCAGCAGTCGCTCGGTGTGTTGGATGTTTCGGTTGGGCGTAACGCCTTCGGCTCGCAGGTCGATTCGGCGCAGGTTCATTTGCCGTGGCTTACACCCTCAGGTGAGGAAGTCGTGATCGATACGGCGTTTATTCGCGCGCCGATTGTGACCCGCACCGGTGAAGGCGTGCAGGTGGTGGCGCATCATGAGGACAAGATTGTGGGCGTGCGCGCCGGGAACATTATCGGCATTTCTTTCCACCCGGAAGTCACGGGCGATACCACCGTGCACGAGGAACTGCTCTCGCTAATTCGATAGGCTCTCTCCCGCCTCTCCCCTGGTATAAAAAAGAGCCTTTATGTGAATAAAGAGTATTTTTCACCGCTTTATTTACATAAAGGCTCTTTTTTACGGGGAGGGAGAACAATAGTTATCGAAACCTATCGGGGATTATCGGGATTTTTAAGATAAGTCCCGATAGGTTGAGATAACTTCGTGCAGCTACTGTGCCGACCGCTTAATGAACCGATCCATCCCCGGAACCGTAAAAGCGATCCGACCATATGCAGGGCTGTACAGTACACCTTTCTCAATTAAGGATGCGCGGCGGGCACTCAAAGACGTTGTAATAGATTTCATCCGGCTGGATACCTCTGAGACCGGCACAGAGTCCCCTTCTTCCTCAGACATAAGATCGGCAACCGCCACCAAGTAGTGTTTCTCAGATTCTGTTGCCCTGTTCCACCGCGTCATATAGAACCCGCGGTTTAGTTCTTCCCAGCCCAAAGTAACGCCCACACGAACATCATCCTGAGTGATATTGCCCGCGCTGGCACAGTCCCAGGCATCCCGCCCAAACTGCTGAATGAAATAAGGGTATCCGTGAGATTGATCCACAAGTTCTGCAAGCGCATCCTGCGTGATACTACCGCCATTTTTAACAATAGGATCAGCATAAGCCAGCCTGGCCTGATCATCATTGAGACGCTCTAAAGGATGGTAGCTAAAGAGCCTTTCGGCGTAAGTCTTAATCTCGCCCAGTTTCGTGGGAACTGAAGGCAGTCCAGCTCCAAAAATATAGAATGGAAGCTCTTTTTGCCCGGCTTCATGTTGGGTTGTCAGCAGAATATCGAGCATCTCGTTATCAAGATCTTGAATCTCATCAATGAAAATACCCACACCAGTACTAGGCGTTTGGTCTTTGAGCTCCCGAGCCATAGACAGTAGTGTCTCTGGAAGATCAAAGTCTAGAAGACCCGTTGTATCGGAGGGGTGCGTATCAGCTTTAAGCACGACGGAGGCTCCGGCAAAACCAAGCGTCGCTGATAGAGAAGCAATATTCGATAAGAGTTTCTTCCAGTGACTTTGCTGTTGGTAGCCTCGAACAGCTAGGGCAAGTTCTTTACCCAGGCGGGTGCGAACTTGAGTATATGCATTCTTCCCCATTCCGCTTTCTAGAGAGATCGTTACCCATCCGGCACGTTTTGCGTCTTCCTGCAGACGGCGCAGAAGCACGGTTTTGCCCATCCCCCGCAGCCCGTAAAGCATCATGCCACGGCTAATGGCTCCTATCTCAGTACGACGCAGGATGTTAGTAAACGTATTAAGCGGTTCTTGCCTGCCCGCAAATTCGGGCGGAGTATGCCCGGCGCCCGGGCGGAATGGGTTGAGAGTCATGGTCTGCGAAAGCCTCCTTAGATTTTTAGTCTACAGGAAGTTATCGGAACCTATCGGGGGTTATCGGGATTTTTAAGATAAGTCCCGATAGGTTGAGATAAGCAGCAAAACTAGTTATCCCCGGTTATCCCTTTTTAGGGATTTCTGGGGATACGTTGGGATAACTTGCCGCGCAGCCGTATTTTCTGAGGCACTGTCGGAGACGAGTGACGGCGTCCCGCCGGATCATGTTATTTGGTGTGATGACAAGCTCCCGCTGTACCCCTGACGAATGTCACGGGTGCGCCAAAAAACCGCCGTTATGCTACTGGTACCGTCAGTATCCTGCAGCAGATAGGGCACCTTATGAGTACAGACACCGCGCCCGCACTTATCATTAATAACCTCACCAAAACCTTCGGTACCACCACAGCCAATAGCAATATTAGTGTGCGCCTTGACCCCGGGGAGGTCACGGCCCTCATAGGGCACAACGGCGCCGGTAAAACAACTTTTCTCAACCAAATCGTGGGCCTGACCAAGCCGGATGCGGGCAGCATCAGCTACGGCGGCACAGACCTGATAGCGCATCCGACACAGGCTCGGCAGATATGCGCGATCATGCCGCAGGTAACGTCGTCCCTGGAGGGGGTGACCCCGCGCCAGGCGATAGCGACGGCGGTTCGCATTCGCGGGATGAAGCCGAAGCAGGCGAAACGGGCGGTTCAGGAAACTCTCGATACTCTCGATTTAGGGGATTGGGCGGACAGGCCGGGGCATAAGCTCTCGGGCGGGATTAAGCGCCTCACCTCATTCGGTATGGCGGTCACCGCGCCCGCCCCCATCTACCTCTTTGACGAGCCCACGAACGATGTTGATCCGGTGCGCCGCGAGCTGCTGTGGAGGATGCTGCGAAGGCGCGCTGAGCAGGGTGCCACGGTGCTGATCGTGACTCACAACCTCCTGGAGGTAGAGCGCCATGCCGATAGGTACCTGCTGTTTAATAAGGGGCTGCTAGTTCGTGATGAACCGACAAGCGCACTGGGTTTGGAGGAAGCAAAAAGTACGCTCTCGATCACGGCAACCCCGGAGTTCCTTCAAGAACTTCGCAGCGTACTAGATGTACAAATATCCCTTTCACCAGGGAATATGCCAGATACGGAATATATCGAAAAGCGTACAGAGGGCGATTTTGCTATCCCTCGGGAGTTTACCGTCACCCTGAGTACCGACGAGCTTGAGCTGGCCTTACCCCATGTACTTTCAGGAATCCGTGCGGGATGCGTCGAAAGCTACCGCATAGGCTCGGCGTCTTTGGCCGATAACTATGAGGAGATGATTAACCATGACTAGCACCCTCGTGCCCTCACGAATTTCGACGGTACGCGCCACGGTCGAACTGATCCGCTGGTCGCTGATTCGTAACGCCATCAACGCGCCGCTTTTTGCGGTGGTACAGGTCCTTTTAGCGTTTGCATTTCTTTACGGCGTCTCGGTCTTCATGCCGCATCTTGACCGGAATTCTGCAGAATATCTGGCGTCCGGCACGGTAACGGTGACCCTCATCTCTATGGGGTGTGTAATAGCTCCCCAGATTATCGTTACCACTAAGACGAACGGCATGTTCGACTATCAGCGGTCCCTTCCGGTCCCGCGCCTGGCGATTCTGGCGGCTGACATACTCGTTTGGGCGGTCCTCGCGATTCCCGGCATTATTGCGGGCGGTGTAGCCGCGAAGCTCAAATTTGGTTTTGATGTGAACCTGAGCATCGGCGCTATTGCCGTTGTGTTCGCGCTTCAAGTTGTTATGGCGGTGTTAGGGTTTATGCTTGCGTACTGGGTTCCGGCCTCACTTCTGACTATCGTGACGCAGTCGATTACCTTCATGGTTTTGCTGTTTGCGCCGATTAACTACCCGCCCGAGCGGCTGCCCGAGTGGTACGCGCATGTTCATCAGTTCCTGCCGTTCGCGCCTGCGGCAAACCTTGTGAGGGCCACCCTCTTCGACATCGGCCCGATACAGATCCTGGACGTAATAGTCGTCGGTTTCTGGGGTCTTCTGGGGTGCGCATCCGCACTGTGGGCGCTGGCCCGCAGGGACTAGGGGACGGTACACCACTGCGGTAGTCCAGCTATACGGACCATAAAAAGAGCCTTTATGTGAATAAAGCGGGTTTTTCAATGCTTTATTTGAATAAAGGCTCTTTTTATCACCCCGGGGGGAACCCATAAGAAGGGGACAGAAAGGAACGCGGCGGCTACAACCGGTAGAAGCCTTCCACCGCGCGGGTCAGGTATGCCATGTCGTGAACGTGGCACATTTCGCGCGCCGAATGCATCGACAGCAGGCCCACGCCCACATCCACGGTACGCATCCCCAACCGGGTGGCGGTGATAGGCCCGATGGTGGAACCGCACGGCATATTATTATTCGACACGAACTCCTGATACGGCACCCGTGCCGCCTTACATGCCGCCGCGAAAATACCGGCGCCCACCGAGTCTGTGGCGTACCGCTGGTTCGCGTTAATCTTCAGCAGCGGACCGGCACCGGGAACCGGCTGCACCACCGGGTCGTGGTGGCCCTGATAGTTCGGGTGCAGCAGGTGCCCCGCATCCGCCGACAGGCACACCGAGGAGGCAACAGAACGGCGGTACTGCTCCGTGTTCTCGCCGCGTGCCGCCGACAGCCTCACCAGCACATCTTCCAGGAACGGGCCAGCCGCGCCGCTGCGGGTTTCCGAGCCGACCTCCTCATGGTCGAACCCGGCGAGCATCACGGTGTGGGATGCGTGCTCGTCGGCGTTATCGGCCACATACCGTTCCAGCGCGCACAGCCCCGCGTGTACCGACGACAGGTTATCCAGCCGGCCGGAGGCAAAAAACTCGCCGTGCTGCCCAAACCGGCGCCCCGGCTGAGAATCGGCGGTCAGCAGGTCGTAGCCGACCACGGTGGCGGGGTCAACGTCGCCGCCCTCATCGACCGTGTGCCGCCCCAGGTATGCAAGCACGTCGTTCTGCCCCGGGTCAATACCCCAAATCGGGTACAGGTTGAACTGTTTATCAAGAACCAGCTCGTTCCGTTTATGGTCCAGGTGCGGGGCCAGCTGGGGGATGCGTGCCAGCGGCGGCGTGCACACGTACCGGTCACGCAGGGTGCCGCCCTCGTGCACCGTCAGCCGCCCCGCCAAACGCAGCTCCCTGTCAAGGTACGAGTTCAGCAGCCCCCCACCATAGTTCTCAACACAGATCTGGTGCCAGCCTTTAACCGTGAGCGAAGATTTCGGTTTAACTTTCAGCGCGGGCGAATCGGTGTGTGCACCCAGCACCCGGTAGCCGCTCGCCGCAGATGCCTGACGCCCGCCCGCCCACGCAATAATCGCGCCGTCACGCACCACAAAATGGCGCCCCGTCGCGGCGGAGTCGGGCCACGTCTCAGACTCGGTCAGTTCGGTAAACCCGGCCCCCTGCAGGCGCCGCGCCACGGTACGCGCCGCCAGGTAAGAAACCGGCGAGTCCTCAACGAACTGTGCTAGGTCTTCGATGTTTTTCACTGCGTCTACACTCATGTTTTAAGCCTACCTTCACGCGAGAGTTTTGGGGTACTAAAAAGCCTCTTCACGTGAGGTAAAAGCAAGAAATGCTGCTTTACCCCGCGTGAAGAGACTCAGACCGAAACACCAGATGATGCATGCGGTGCGCCCGTGTGGGTTCTCAGCCCGCACCGGCACACCGCACCGTGAGCTTTTTTTGGGAGGTTACTTCCCCTGCTGCTTCGGCTGTTCCGGCGACTGGGGTGAGTGCCCCTGAGAGGCCTGGGCAGGCGAGAACTGCACGGGCGCGTGGCTCTGCTTCGGATCCTGCACAGTGAACGTGGCAGTGCGCAGGTAGCCGCGGTAGTGCGTGAACCAGCAGATGGCCGCCGTGTAGAGAACCTCGGTGGCGAGCACCATCGCGAAATCGGTGGGGGTGCCGCTGCTCTGCATCTGAAGCGGGTCCGTGTTCGCGAATATACCCATCGCCATCGTTGTTATATTATTCATCACATGCATGCCGATAGCTGCCTCTAAGCCGCCCGTGTACCAGCAGAGGAACCCCGCGAGCACCGCCATAACCACTATTGAGGCTTGCCCCCACAGGTCGTAGCCGTGGGCAAGCATGAAGAAGGGAGCTGGGAGCAGAATCGCCCACGCCGGGTTCTTGAGCCACCGGCCGATGGTCTGCATCAGGTAGCCGCGGAATACCAGTTCCTCCGCGTAGCACTGCAATGGCACCAGAACAAGAAGCAACACCATGTTCAGCCAGAAGGCAACCTCGTGCGGTTGCTTGTGGTGGAAACCGATGGATGAGAAGCCGTCCAGCATCAGCGTCAGCAGGGAAAGCAGCCCATAACAGAAGGCACCCACCACCAGCGCCGTCAGCAGAAGCGACCAGCGGACCCGGCGCTGCACCGAGTGCACCAGGCCCCATGGACGGGGACCGAAAATCAGGCGTGCAACACGTATGGCGGGGAACATAAGAGCAACTGAACCGAATACGAAGAACATAGCCAGCGGATCATTCAGTACATCGTCCCTTATGTAGGTTCCGAAGTCAGTTGTTTTATCCGCACGGATGATCAGTGGGATGCTCATCATCACCACGGTAAACAGAGTAATCAGAACCACGTAGACTACCAGAGCCACCAGGCCCTCCAGCAGGGGCGTGAACCAGCGGGAACGGCCGTCGGCAAAGGCCAACCGGTGATACGGCAGGGTACGCTCAACAGAGGCCGACATATCGGAGGTGAGGCTGGGGTCGAGGTTATATACGGGCACCGCGTACGAGCCGTGCGCCGGTGGGTTCTCGGGGTTCTTAGAGACCTGCTTAATAGCGTCCGTTAGCGGCGGCAGGGCAAGTAGCTGCGACACCGGCCGAGGATCATCCCCGGGGCTGACGGGGGCCGCCTGGAGGGGGCCCTGCTCACTGCCCGAACCCGAGGCGGTGCTCTCGGCGCGTTGAGCAGCGGTATTGGAGCTGCCCCAAGGCACATCAGTAACCCCTGAGGTGGTCTCAGGGGCTGGGGAAGTAGCGGATGATTTAGGTGATTTTTGCCTCGTATCCTGCGGCCTCTGTTGGTTTGTGCCTGCGTGGTGGTTGTGCTCGGGGTGCCGTTTGGGCTCCGACGAATTAGTGCTCATAATCTATGCCGCTCCTGCAACTTTTCGATGCTCACGCAACGTTGCGCCGTGGGGTTGTCTAAGTGACTGTTACAGGGTATTTTTAGCGGTAAATATGACATAATTCTATGGTTACCGTATTTCTCTTGTTTAGATTGTGCGCGCCATCGCTTCCGGGTATGGGGGTGGCGCGGGCAGAAGGAAGGCTTCTCATGGCACTGATTTTTAATCCGCCGCCGAATTGGCCCAAACCCCCCAAAGGCTGGAAACCCACCCCCACTTGGCGCCCCGACCCCGCGTGGGGCCCGGTCCCCGGCCGGGTGGCAGCTGTGGATTGAGGAGCCCACCGATTCCGCCGATTTCAACGACGAAGGCACGGCGTATGAGGAGCCCATGGATGAGCTTCCGGCACACGTTGGCGACGACTACACTCTAGCGGGTGACGACTCGGTTATTGCCCCCACCCCACAGGAACACGCGCAGCATAGTCCCGCAGCCCCCGCCACCGGCAGTTTTCCTATACAGGAGCAGGCGGGCACAGAGCGAACCGTCGATACCGCTGTATCTCATAACGCACCCGCACATTCCGCCCTCGAACACGACACGGTGACCGCGGAGAACAGTAACGGTACTGAACAGGGGCAAGAGCAGAAGCCACGCACCACCTCTTTTGACCCGCTTAATGATGACTTCAGGATGGCGCAGGCCACCTCGCGCCCCTCCCGTGCAGCTCATGCCGCACACTACGAGGCTGAGCGCGCCCGCCTGCAGCCAAACGGCCCGGCAAACACCACCGAGCCGCAGCCTGGCGGACACCCGCAGGTAGTGGAAGGGCAGTCAAACGGTTTTAACGGTGGGCAGGCTGTGGCGGGTATGCCCGAGAACATGCCCCAGCCGACTTCCCGCCGGGCCGCCCGCGAGCAGTTCATGGCTCAGCAGGCGGCGCAGGAGGCCGCCGAGCGTGAAGCTGCCGAGCGCGCAGCCGCCCAGCAGGCTGAGCAGAACACAACTGATGCCAAGGACGAGCAGGCTAGCGCCGCTTCGGCAGCGCACACCCAGCCAGCTAGTGAGTCCACGAGCGGGCCGCAGGTGGCCGAGATCGCCGAGGACACGCCCCGGCACGCCCAGCCTGTTAGCGGCGAGCCTACCCTGCCGGAGCCCGCAGATTTTCAGCGTGAGAGCACTGCCGACTCCCCCGCCGCAGATGAGCTGGCGGAGTCGCAGGTAACCGCTGACGTTGAAGCGCACCGGGAAGCTGACACTCCCCCCAGCATCCCCGTTGGTGACGCGATAAAAGAGCGAACTGCAGAAGGATGAGCCCGCTCAGGCTACTCCCGCAGCGGGTGCGGACGAGCAGGAGGGCACCCATGCCGGTTCGCCCGAGCCAGTCGCCGCTGCCCCTGCACCACTCCCCGAGACCGAGGAAAACCAAACGGATACGGTTGATTCTGGTGATTCCCGGGCTGCGCGGCGTGCTGCACGGGACGAAGAGTACGCGCAATCCTCCACCGAAAAGGGTGCCGCTGAGCAGGTTTCCGCTGAACACATTTCTTCTGAGCAAACCTCCCCGAGCAAGACACCCCCGCCGCCAAGACCCGCACCGGTGCCACCACAGCCGAAGAGCTGGAGCAGCCCGAACCCGTGAAGAACGCTCTGCGCCGGTTCGCGCAGGTGCGTGAGGCGCAGGAGATGAGTGCATCAAACGAGGGTGCACCCGGTGAGCACATCAGTATTGAGGTGAACGAAAACCTCGACACCCAGGGGCTCATTAAGATTCAGCCGAAGAAGAAACAGCCCAAAGACTACGCGAAGCCCGCACAGAACACCCAGGGTGCCGCTGAGAACACCGCGTCAGCAGCTGAAGAAACCGACGGTGCGGCACAGCACACCGCAAAACACGCCGCCACGAGCCCCGCCGATGAGGTTCAGAAAGAGCAGGCAGACACGGGCGAGCGGCAGCAGCGGCAGGGGCCCACCCTCAGCGGTGCGGGCGCCGACGATATTATGCCTCTGCCCACCCCGCCTGAGGGTATTGCGGCGCAGGAGCAGAAGTCGGATGCGGCAACCCGCACCTCCGCCGATGACATTATGGGCGGTGACGAGCCTCCCAAGCGCCGCCGCAGGACAGCCGAGGCAGCTGAGGACGATAACGCCCAACCGTTCGTGTATGAGGGTGAGCGGATGCTCGGCGCGAGCGTTGAGGCACCGGACATTACCACCGTCTCGTCGGTGGATACCGCAGCAAATATTCCCGCAGACGCGGCAACTATTGCGCTTTCCCCCCTCGACGATGATGAGCCGTTCGAGCCGAAGGAAACACCCTCGGTCCAGGATGCTGAAAGTACCGCGTCTGAGGATGAGGATGCGCTGCCTTCGCCGGTGAACTCGCCCCTGATTGAGTTCCACGACACCTCCGCCGCGGCCCAGCACACCGCCCAGGATGATGAGGCCCGCACCGAGGGTGATGAGCCCTCCACCGAGCAGCCGTCCCGGGTAAAGCCGCGGCACGCCGCGAAGGATACCGCAGAAGAGGCTGAGGGTGCGCCCCGCGAGTCCCGCCGCGCTGAGGAATACAGCGCTAAAGACCACAGCGTTGAGGCACACGGTGCCGAAAACACCGGCGCCGAAACCGATGGTGCCCAAGAATATGGTGCCCAGGAGTATGGTGTCGAGGCTCGTGACGCTAAAACTCACGATGCTGGGAAACACCAGCAGGAGGCCGTGTCTCACGCCCCCGGACCTGAACCGGGACCCCAGCAGGAGCCTTACGGGCTAACTGATACTGCGCAGCAGACATCAGGCGCGGATGAGGCCGCTAAACCGGCCTCTATTCTGCCCGCAGCGACCTTCCCCGAGGGTACCGGTGCGGCACAGTCGCATGTGGCAGCTAGCGAAACCGGCAAGCAGTCATACACGGCAGACCCTTCGGGGTACGGGCTCTCAGAAGAACCCACCGACCAGCCCGCGGCACCGGCTGCTGCACCCGCAGCATCCGCTGGGGCAGGTTCCGATCAGGCCCCTGATGCCGCAGCACCGGCTGTTCCTCCGATCCTGCCGGAGCCTATTAACCCCGAGCTGGCGGATCACACCTCGCAGATTCCGCTGCCGAACCAGCAGAGTGCCGCTCCCGTGAATTCCGCGAACCAGAGTGGCGCACCAGCGCAGGGCGCCTCGTACGGCACCGACCCCGGCGCGGCGCAGCCATCCGGCTACGGGCAGGATGGTGCGCAGAACTATGGCCAGGATTACGGTGTCTCTGGCTACGGCCAGGACGCCGCCCAGGGGTACGGGCAGGGATACGGCAGGCACCGGCTACGGGTATGACCCGCAAAGCCAGCCCGGCGCCCAGCCGGAGAACCCGCAGGCGGTGCAGGCCCAGGCAGGCCAGCAGCCCCCAGCCGATCAGTCCCAGCCGAGCCAGACGCAAGGTACCGGGCTGACAGCCCGCGACGTGCAGGCCACCCCGGCTGACGGTACGCAGGGCAACGCCAGCGGCCCGGTCGTGAACGCGCCAGCACCCGGCACTGTGACCCCCGCATCGTTCGCGGCTGAGAACGCCCGAAACGCCCAGAATAACGCGCAGTTTAACCCGCAAATGCTGCCGCACCTGCGGCAGCTGCTGGTGGCGCGGCAGCTAAGAAAGCCTCCGGAGGGGTAGCCGGGGCTGTGAATACGCTGCGTGAAAAAAACTCACCGCGAATAACGGGAACCAGAACTTCTTCGCCACCCCGCTGGGTTTGGCGAGTATTGCGGGCGTTATTCTGCTGGTGGTGCTGCTGATCCTGGCGCTGGTGCTGTTCATACCGCGCGGTAGCGACAATACGAACAACGCGGAGCCTGCCGCAAGCAGTTCCAGCAGCTCCTCGTCCGCGAGCAGCAGCTCATCCTCCGATTCGGATGACTCCACCGAACTGAAGAAGCCCTCGGGCGACTTCAAGGAGTACACGGGTGAGGGTAAGAAGACCATCGACATCGAAAAGCCCAACGGCAACGACTCGAAGGCGCTGGTCTACTACGAGTTCACTCCCGCGTCCGTGCCCGCAAACGAGAATAACCGGGGTGTGCTGAACGTGGCGGGTAAAACCGACAAAGACCAGTCCAGCGGTTTTGAGGTGCGTGATTCCGGCAGCGTGAGCTCCACGATCACCGGCTCCGCCTGGATGGACACCACCAGCAAAACCACCCGCAAGCTGCAGATTGAGGGCGAAGGCAAGTGGACGGTGCGCGTGTACGATGCCTCCTCCGCACCGAAGTACGGTAAAGGTGAGAGCATTGAGGGCCGGGCACGTAACTACGCCTTCACTACACCGGTGGCACCAGCTCGTTTGAGGTGAACAGCGAAAGCACCGACAATAACGGCTACTACCACTTCAGGCTAGATGCGGTCGGTAAAGGCTCGGTGATTGGCACCAGCATGGCTTCGTCGAAGAGCACCACCGAGTGGGAAGACAGCAGCAGCGAGGTGTACATGTTCGTTGAGGCGCCCTACGCCCGGTGGCGCATGAACACCAAGTAGCCCCACCCGGTCGCCTCACCGGAAGGTGCCCTGATTGCTAAGGCCCGTCGTGATGCACGACGGGCCTTAGCTGTGCCCTCTTGGGCGCGGGCGTGTGGAGGGCTACGGTGCGGGGCGTTCGGGCGCACGGAACCGGCCCGAGCCCACCCGCGCATCAATTGCTGCCCGGTGCGCCCAGTAGGTGAGGAACACCAACGCCACCACCAGGTACATGGCGGCGTACGGGGCTGAACCGGCCACCAGCCCGGCGCCGCCCTGCGGCAGGTAGATCATCTCGTGCGAAGAGTACTTCGGGGAGAACAGCACCGCCAGCCAGAACGGGGAAATATACATGCCCACCAGTGCGATCACGCTCGCGAACACACTCAGCACGTACACTACCGGGCGTGCCGCAGGCATAATAAGCGGGAAAATCTCCAGGCACAACGCAACCAGCAGAACCGGGTACCAGGTGTTGTGGTGCGACCAGCTAATCGGGGAGATCTGGAGCATTAAAAACGCGTTCAACGCCACCTGGGAAAACACCATGTTCGCGCGGATGAACAGGCGCATCAGGGCGGCGGTGGCCACCAGCAGGAATAGGGACAGCGCCACCACCAGCACCGTGGCGATAGGCTCAGGCACACCCTGGTGCGCGAAAATACCGGTCAGAGACACGTTATCGTAGAACGCGGTCACCCCAATGCGGGAGGTGTTACGCACCGCCACACCCCAGTAGTAGGCGGCCTCACCCGGAACCGCCAAAAACCCGAGGGCGATGGTGCCCACGAAACCGCCCGCCACGGAGGCAACACCGCGCCAGTCTTTGCGCATCAGCAGGATAAGCCCGAACGCGAGCGGGGTGAGCTTAATACCGCCAGCGATACCGATCAGCACCCCGCGGGGGACGCGTGTGGCCGGGCGCAGGAAATCAGCCAGCACCAGCAGCAGGATGACCGCGTTAATCTGCCCAAAGTGGGTGGTTAGCCGCCACGGTCCGCTCGCCCAAATCAGCAGCGCCAGCGTTGAGGCGCACCCGGCGGTTCCCAGGTGTTCGTACAGGGGGATGCGCACCCCGCGCCCTGCTCACGTACCTGGTGATGACCCACCCCAGCCACCAGGCGATACCGGCGGTGATGAGCATCATCAGGGCCATCCCGACTTCTTTGGGCATGAGCGTGAACGGCACAAAGAGCAGCGCGGCGAACGGCGGGTAGGTGAACGGGTAGTTGTCGAGGCTCACCTCGTACAGCCCGGGCCCGCCGGGCCCATCAGTGATGGTTTCGGCCCCTAGACGGTAAATGTACAGGTCGTTGCCGCCGTCGTTAATGACGTACTGCACCATGTAGATGACCGTGAACACGAACAGGGCATGCGGAATAAGCGCTGCGGGGTGTTTTTTCAACGGCTACCCCTTTTTAGCCTCGGGTGCCGCACCGGGGGGCGGGGCGATAAACAGGTCGTCTTCGTCTGCGGTGCGCACGGCGGGTGTTAGGGCCGCCACCACCCAGGTGATCATGACCAGGTACAGGCACAGGATCGGCACGGTGGAGAACAGCAGGGCGTGCTGGTAGATATTGTCGAGGTCGCTGAAGCTGCCCCACAGGGAGGCGCCCAGCCACATGGGCGAAATGTACAAGCCGATAAGGGCCACCCAGGTGAGGATGCGCGCCGCCCGGTTGGCCCAAGCGGGCAGGTGCGCATAGAACCGGGGGAACGCATCAACGATGAGCGCCATGAGGATCAGGGGGAACATGACGTTGTGGTGCGACCAGCTGATGGGTGAGATGCTGACCATCAGGAACCCGCCGACCGCCACCTGCGAGAGTACAAGTTTACGGCGGTTCAGCTGGTGCAGCAGCGCAGCGAAGAGGACGATGGTGGCGAGCACCAGCCCGTAGTACGCGGGTTTCAGCAGCGGGTCACGCAGCCCCAGGTGCATAAGCCAGCCCTGGATGGAGATATTGTCGAGGAAGTTAATGTTGCCCACGCGGGAGGGGTCCGAGACGGCGCTTGTCCAGAAGGTGACGGCTTCATGGGGCAGGAAGATGAACCCGATAATGACGGTCGCCGCGAAGGAGGCGCCGAGAGTGAAAATACCGCGCCAGTCTTTGCGCATCAGCAGGATAAGCCCGAACGCGAGCGGGGTGAGCTTAATACCGCCAGCAATACCGATCAGCGCCCCGCGGGGGATACGCTTGGCTGGGCGCAGGAAGTCAGCCAGCACCAGGATGAGGATAATGGGGTTCACCTGCACCAGAGCAAGCCCGCGCCGCCACGGCCCGGAGAGGATGATGATGAAGGTGAGCACGGCAATAGTACCGTATCTGCCGAGCTTGTCCTGGAAAGGGATGTGGTAGCCGCGGCTGGTGGCGTAGTCATAGATGAGAGTGGCCATCCACCAGGCCACACCAATGCTGATGGCGTACATGATGCCCACGCCCACCCCGAACGGCAGGAACGCGAACGGCACAAAGAGCAGCGCCGCGAACGGCGGGTAGGTGAAGGGCAGTTTAAGCGCACCGTAATCGAGCAGGTCACGGGCGTAGAGGTCTTTGTGCATGCCTTCGTTGTCGAAGATGGTCATGGCCCCGAGCCGGTAGACGTTAAAGTCCAGGCCGCCGGTGAATTCGATGTAAATGAGCCAGCCGACGACGGTCAGGGCGAGTGCCGCGAGCGCTATTTTGCCTGCCACGGTGGTGTTTGGCGTGGGGTTTTGCACGGGTGGCGCTGTGGTCATGGTGGGTCTTTCTGCTCGGGGGTGTTTCGCGTGGTGTCGGTTGTGGCCCGCCGGGCGCGGCGGTTGTGGCTGGTTTTCTGTTGCCTGTTTGTCCCAGTCTATCGTGTGGGCGTGTGGGTGTGGGTGTTCCCCGGTGGTGCGGGGGTCTTGTGGTGGGGCTCTGCCCTGCTGCTGGGCGGGGTGCGGCTGGTTGCGGCGAGGGTGTGCAGCGGCGGGGCGGCAGGGGCCTGTTAGTCCGTGTCTGTGGTGGGCTTGTCTGATTTTTTTGTGGTGGCTATGAGGCGGTTGCCGCGGCGTACGGGTGCTTTGCGGTTGAGTCCGGCGCGCATCCCGGTGCGGGTGTTTTTGGGGGCGGCGGGTTTTTGCCGCAGCGGGTTTTGCGGTGTTGAGTCGTCGTGGCCGCCCGCTGCGGTGTTGTCCGTGTCTTCCTCGGTGGGGCGGGTCGCCGCGCTGTCGCTGTCTAGTGCGGTTTCGTCCGGGTCGTGCTCGCCCGCACTGTCGTGTTCTTGTTCCGTTGCGGGACTGTCAGTTTCGGGGGTGTCGTTGCCGTCGGCGGAAGCCTTGGCGCGTTTGGGGGTATCGGCGATGCGCGCAGCCACCTCAAGCGCGAGCGCGGCCAGGGCCACATAGTACACGATGATGGAGGGTATAGTGCGGCGATTTTCTGGCTTGACCCGACGAAGGTGAGGGCCGAAATGACCAGCTCGATCGCCATCACCAGTGTGAGTTTCGCTGATCCTCCGGGGTTTTTGAGCATCAGGTACAGCGCCATGAGGGTGAAGAGGACGGGGAAGAAAATCTGCCCTGCCACCGCCATGGCGTCTTGGTCGTAGGAGTAGATTGTGATCGCCTGCATGATGGCTGCGAGTGCGGCAAAGGGGGCGAGGGACAGGTACTTCATAGGGGATATTCTACCGTTCCTCTACGTCATGTAGCACAGGTCACCGACACTAAAATTCGTATAGGTGGCGCAATATAATGGGGGTAATTGGACACAGCGAATGAAAGAGCGGTAGCGTGAGCGAGAAACTCAACGGGCCTTCCGCCGACGAGCCTGAACGCGGCGGTGCACAGGGTAAGAACACCCACCATGACGATTCCCAGCGTGCGGGGTCTGCGGGCGCTGGCGCTGCTGGTGCGGGCGGCGGGGGCGCGGCCGGGTCCAAGCCGGGGTCTGCGCCTTTGGGTTCTTCCGGCAGCAGCGGGCTGCAGATCGGCGCCCGCCCAGAAGGTGTCCCTGGTGCGAATCTGACGGCTGAGGAGATCGCGCGGCGCGCATCGGGGCGCGGCACGTGGCACCGGCGTGCTTCTAAACCTGTGTCGTACTGGATGTTCGGGATTATTGCCGCCCTGCTGGCGCACCGGTTTATTCCTAATGGCGGCTGGCTGATCGTGCACATGGTCACCCTGGGTTTGATTACGAACTCTATCCTGATTTGGAGTCAGCATTTCACTGAGGCGCTGATGAAAAATCAAAATCCCGGATGAGGCGCGCGGGGTTCAGGTCACGCGTATTTTCACGCTTAACGCTGGCATCGTGGTGCTCATGCTGGGCATGGTGTTTCAGGAGCAGCTGCCGACGCTGTATATACTCACGCTGGCTGGGGCGAGCGTGGTGGGGGCGATGGTCACCTGGCACGGTGTTGCGCTGCTGAAGCAGGTGAAGCAGGCGCTGCCGTCCCGGTTTGGTGCAACTATCCGCTTCTATATTGCGGCCGCGTTCATGCTGCCGTTCGGTGCGGCCTTGGGGGCGATGACTGCGTTCCCGGGCCTTGAGAAAACTCTTCACGCCCAGTTTTTGCTCGCTCACGAGGCGGTGAACGTGCTCGGGTTTGTGGGTGTGACCGTGGTCGGCACTCTCATTACGTTCTGGCCGACGATGCTGCGCACCAAAATGGTGGAGAACGCCCTGGGTATTAGTGTGCGGGCGCTGCAGCTAATGATCGCGGGTGTGCTGGTGACGGCGCTCAGCGCGATTTTTGGGGGCGTACCGGGGGCGCGGTTTGCCGCCGGGGCGGGCCTGCTCGCCTACTGCGTGGGTCTGCTGATGGTGACGGTGGTTATGGTGCGCACTATGCGCACGAAACGGCCCGGCGAGTTCCCTCCCATGTCGGTGGGGGCGGGGTTCATCTGGCTGGTGCTGGGGGTGCTCGCCACCGCGTTCATGGTGCTCAGCACCCCGTTCGCTGAGCTTGATATGCGCGCCGTCACCCCCGTGTTTGTGGCGGGGTTCCTGCTGCAGGTGCTGCTGGGGGCTATGAGCTACCTGCTGCCGCAGCGTATGGGCGGCGGCCCGGCGGTGGTGCGCGCCTCCAATAAGGAGTTCAGCAGGTTCGCTGCCGCACGCGTGACAGTGGTTAACCTGAGCCTGATTGTTTTTATGCTTCCGACTACGCTCACCGGTTCGTGGGTGAAGGTTACGGTCTCGGCGATGGGGGCGCTGGGGTTGGCGTCGTTCCTGCCGTGTATGGTGCGCGGGGTGAAGGCGTCGGTGAATACCCGCAAGGAGATGATGGCTGCGCGCGCCCGCGGTGAGAAGCCCTCTTTCGACGGGTCTGGGATTCAGCCTGATCCGGTGAACCACACCCGGCATTCCCTGTTCGGAGTGCTGGCGGTGGTGCTGGCGCTGACCCTGGGTATTGCGGTGGATCCGAGCTCAGTGGGCTTAACCTTATGGGCGGCTCAACCGCGACCGGCACAGGGCAGACCACCACGGTGAAGGTGAAGGCCACCTCAAACTACCGTTTCACCCCGGACACTGCGCAGGTGCCGGTGGGTAACCGCCTGGTAGTTGAGGTGACAAACGAGGATCAGGGCATGACCCACGATTTGACGTTCAATAACGGCGCTAAGACCGGCACGATTAACCCGGGTGAGACGAAAAGCGTGGATGTTGGCGTGATCACCGCCGACTCTGAGGGCTGGTGCTCTGTTGCCGGGCACCGCCAGCAGGGCATGCTGTTCCATGTGAAAGCCACCGGCTCTAACCTGCAGGCGAACGGGCACCACGGGGGCGGCGCCTCCGGCGGTGGCGCGGGGTCGAACGGTTCGGGGTCGAACGTGATGACGGCCCAGAACGGGAACGTTGATCTGCACGCATCCCCCGGAGAGGGCTATGAGCGGCGTGACCCGGTGCTGCAGCCCGTACCTGCGGGTGAGAAACGTGACGGGAAGACCGTGCACAAAATAACCATGGACGTGCAGGAGCTTAACCGCGAAGTCGCCCCCGGGGTGGACGTGAAGGCGTGGACGTTCAACGGCTCATATATGGGCCCGATTCTGCACGGCAAACTGGGTGACGTTTTTGAGATTACCCTTGAAAATAACGGGTCGATGGGGCATTCGCTTGATTTCCACGCGGGCATGGTCTCCCCCGATAATACGATGAAAACCATCGCCCCGGGCGAGAAACTGGTGTACCGTTTTGAGGGCGACCGGCACCGGCATCTGGCTGTACCACTGCTCGACTACGCCCATGAGCCTGCACATGGCCTCGGGCATGTACGGGGCGGTGGTGATCGACCCGCAGGATATGGACCCGGTGGACCACGAGTATGTGCTGGTGCAGAACGAGACGTACCTGAGCGACACGGGCCAGACTGCGGAGAACGGCAATAAGCTCACTGAGGTTTCGTCCGAGGGCATCGCGGCGGGCACCCCCACGTTCACCATGTTTAACGGGCACGCCACCCAGTACATCAACCAGCCGTTGGAGGCAAAGAAGGGTGAGCGGGTGCGTATCTGGCTGATGGCGGCGGGGCCATCAAAGGGCATGAGCTTCCACGTGGTCGGTTCGCAGTTCGACACGGTGTATAAGGAGGGCGGCTACCTGCTGCGGCGCGGTAAAGACCCGTACGGGGTTACCGGCGGGCATTCGCAGGCGCTCGATCTTGACTCGGCGCAGGGCGGGTTCGTTGAGATGCAGTTCCGCGAACCCGGCACCTACACGTTCGTGAATCACCAGTTCGCCGAAATGGAACGCGGAGCAATGGGCAAAATTAAGGTAACAGACAAGTAACCTCCCCCCTGCCGCCACCCCTAGCTGGGGGTGGCGGCGCCCCGTTCATACGTGACTTCTACGTGAGAACGAAGCTTTTAGCCCACGTGAAATCTCCCGAGGCGCTCTGCCTACTCCGAAACTCCGGCCCGAACTCAGGACCCCCAGCAGGACAATACTCTTTCCCATACCCACCATGAGCTAACCCCGAAACCACAGGCACCTCTAAAAGACGCTGCACCCAATACTTATCCTGCATAAACCGCACCAAAACCTGAGCATCCTGAGTATTATTCGGGTCAGCCCAATACCCATAATCCAGCCGGAACGCCACTTGAGAACCCACATACCGGCACGGTTCTACATGCGGTTTAAACCGGTGTACTACCCCTGTGGTGTTGGTGAGTTCGAAGAGCCCGTTTTCATCTCCTAATAGGGTGAAATAAATAGAGTCAATCTGCCAGTAGTGCAGTGTAAGTTTCCGTCCTCGGTTCGTGACCCGGATGAGTTTTTCGGGCAGGATTTCCCGGTACGAGACCCTGCACACCCACACAGTGCCAGGAAGCCCCAGAACCAAAAACGTGAAGTTGATCCAGATAACCGGTATTTCCGGTGATCCACCAGAGAGGACACGGTCAAAGAAGGACAGTTGCATCAAGATAATCAAGATAAGTAGTACCCATAAGAGCATTTTCATGAACCATGAGGCTTGTAACCGTACCGAGGCTAATACCCGCACCACAGCCCGAGAGTCAGAGGCTTCTTCTAATATCTGCTGGGCTTTCTGCTCACGCTCAAGCTGACGCCTTTCAAACACGACTGAGAGCCAGAATGTTGTTGCTACAAACGCGACGCAGATGATTCCAAAGATTAGTCCGTCACTCATCAGAAACTACCGTTCCTTCCGCGACCCAGTTTGAAGATCACCAGCATCTCTGACCGTCTTACCATAGAACTTCCACCCCACCCAGTTACTTGCATTATTCACAACACTACTATTCCGCATCGCTGCTACTGGTTTCAAAGCCCCTACCTTTGAATCCCGGCATTGAGCTGAACATATCTGCAGTCTTCACACCTAATGGCACAACCCGAGACACCGCCGCCTGGGTACCCTCAACAGCTGCTTGAGCTACTAACGTCAATGCTGGTAAATCTTTATTTACTACTGGTTCTATATCGTACGGTAGTAAGGTTAAGGAGTATAAGGGGCCTGGAGAGTAGCAACAATGGGAAACTATATTTATTATTCCCTCATCTTTAGTGGCATCGTTATCTTTAGTTACCTCTCGTATCGAAGCGAGAAAAAACAAAAGAACTACTATCAGAAAATAACCTCGGCGTATGCCATGGACTGGGGTGCCACACCGTCCTCGCATCGTGTGCCAACATTCGGCAAGGCAGGAGAAGACTCGTCTGCTGGGGGAAGTGCTGTGCATAAGAATGAGCGTTCTGATACTTTGGGAGAAACTCCTGAATCTGTTCCTGCTAGGGATGTCGAGGAGTTCGTGGAGAGTTTTACGAACATTGTTCAGAGGCGGCCTTTGTTATTCCCTATTGTAGGATGGGCCATGATGATAACAATCATATTTTTTGTAGGCTATATTATTCTAGCTTTTATTGCGAGAAGGCCTTCGGAAGAATATGTCCCTTTTATTTTTGTTGTTTCTGCGACGTTTCCTGTTGCTGTTTTTTGTATTAGGTTCGGTCGTGATGATTATGTGAATTTTCGGCGTGCGGAGATTGTGCATAAGCCTTTGGGTGGTGCTCGAAAGAGTTTTCCGTATCATGCGATTGCTGGGTATTATTTTGATCCTCGTAATACGGAGCATGGGGTGTTTGAGGTGCAGACTCGGCAGGGGTATAAGGCGCGGTTTGTGCCAGGGATGTATAACTGCGTGTATGTGGGGTCGCAGATTGCGTTTCGGCTGGATTATGGGTATTGGGCTGATCCGTTATCCACGTCTGACATGTGTGCGCTTGCTGCGTATGTGACAGATTTTCGGTGGGTGTATCGTTTGTTGGAGGTGCCTGCTAGCGCTCATTTAGATCAGCGTGATGTGGGGCTAAGGCCGGTGGGGAGTCCTACACCTGGTGCTGAGTATGTTCGCGTAGTTCCTGAGGTAGAGGATTTTGTGTATGCGAAGTCTGTGATTACACGGTAGGTATTTGAGTGGTTCAAGGATTAATTCGCTTGATGTTTATAAGGTTGGGGTGAGTACTATCACGTCTGGTTTCACGGCTTTTCAGACTGGTTCTTCAGATGCAGGTGTCACCGATGAATAATGGTTCTGTTATCCTGCTTCTGGTTAGTTTCGGGTTTATTGCCCTAATGTATGTTGTGCTTTATGTGTTGGTGCGGTGGGGTAATAAGCGTGAGCGGGTCAGGCAGCAGCAACAGAGACAGATTACGGATCCTGTGGTGTTGGTGCGGGTATTAGCCTCGGTGCGGTTACAAGCCTCATGGTTCATGAAAATGCTCTTATGGGGAGTGCTTATTATGCTAGCGCTTATTCTGTACGCCACGATCCAGCTAAGAATCAGTGGTGTACCTCTAGACACGGGAGACTGGGTTAGCGCAGGGCTACTTATAGTCTTTACTCCTGGTGCTGTGTGGGGTTTGTGGGTATGCAGAGTCTCGTACCGGGAAATCCTGCCCGAGAAACTCGTCCGGGTCACGAACCGGGGACGGAAACAGGTGGTGTGTTATTGGGATATTGAGTCCAGTTATTTTACCTTGTTAGGGGATGAGAACGGGCTGTTTGAGGTTACTGATACTTCGGGGGTGGTGTATCGGTTTAAACCGCATGTAGAACCGTGCCGGTATGTGGGTTCTCAAGTGGCGTTCCGGCTGGATTATGGGTATTGGGCTGACCCGAATAATACTCAGGATGCTCAGGTTTTGGTGCGGTTTATGCAGGATAAGTATTGGGTGCAGCGTCTTTTAGAGGTGCCTGTGGTTTCGGGGTTAGCTCATGGTGGGTATGGGAAAGAGTATTGTCCTGCTGGGGGTCCTGAGTTCGGGCCGGAGTTTCGGAGTAGGCAGAGCGCCTCGGGAGATTTCACGTGGGCTAAAAACTTCGTCCTCACCTAACAGGACAGACAGTTCTGCCGATGCCTTCTGGGCAACAGCATCTGCGCCTGCCCTGGCGTAGTCAGAAAGAGTTATTCGATGACAAAGTTGCCATGTTCAAAGATATTACCTGAGACACCAAATCATTTGTATCAAAAAATACGATTATTCGATACTTATCGCTGTTTCCGTCAATATCTGGCAGCCAGCAGACAGAAATATTCGAATTGCGATAGTTTGAAGCGTAATAATCTTGGTCAAAGAAATGTTTAGCTTCAGCCCACTTCCCGCTAGGTAATTCAAATAGCTCTTTTAGGCAATTGCTGTTTTTATCCAACACAAAATCATCTAATAGTAGATCCAGTTCAATTGCTGATTTATGCTCTTTATCCTGAGAAGCTTCCATGGTCCCTTTTCCTGATGGTGCGAATAATATGAGCGTTTTCTTCTAGGGTTGCCCGTCTAAATTTTACCTGCGCGCAATGGCCCGGTTGCCCACCGCCCGGTGCCGGTAACCAGCACCGGCACGCGCCCCGTTCACCATGAGGAGGCTCCGGTGATTAGTGTGGGCCGCGTCCGGTTCTGCGGCGGGGTGCGTTATTCTAGAAGGCATGGCGTCTGAAAAGTCGAGGGCGGGGTTCCTCACGAAGTTCGTGGCTGGTTTCATGGCTAACTGGCAGGTGATCGCGTCCGTTGTACTGCTCGGAGGCGGCGTGGTGGGACTCGCGGCAACCTATGACGAGTACTGCCAGGTTACCGATCTGACCTATGCGCCCGCCGAGGTGCATGAGGATCTGCTGCGGGGCGCATCCGTTACCGGGTACCGCCCGGGGATTCTTGCCGCGCAGCTTGAGACGGAGAGCCACTGGCAGGTGGGTGCTGTCTCTGACGCGCAGGCGCAGGGTATCGCCCAGTTTACCGATGCTGCGTGGGCGCAGTGGGGCCAGGGCGGGGATCGACGCGACCCGCACGACGCGATTGCTGCACAGTCCCGCTACCTGGTTGGGCTGAAGGAGCGTTTAGCTAAATACGCCGCGAATGATGATGAGCTGCTGGATCTGGTGCTGGCCGGGTATAACGCCGGGCCGGGCGCGGTTGAGGAGTATAAGGGTATCCCGCCGTACCCCGAGACGCAGAATTATGTGCAGAAGATCCGCAGCTTAGCGGACACTAAATACAAGCAGACCTGCACCCCTGACCGCCGGTTTAAACAGTCGCAGATTGTGCGTGCGGATGCACCGGCCCCTAGCTCGGCTGCTGCCACCCCGAATATATCCGCCCAGGCAGCAGGCCTGTACCGCAGATAACCAAGACGAAAATACCCTGGTAATTAAACCTTAAAGAAGCGGGCAGAGGAATATTTAAATCGCAAAATGAGCAGCTAAACATGGGTGCTTGTCTCAAGTTATAGCTGAAGGAGTATGGTGTGAGAGAAATATTTGAAAAATATAGACTCCCTAAAGCTTATATAGATTTCCTGCATAAAAACAAAAACGGGATTTCACAAGCGCTATTCAACAATGCAAAAGATTGTAAAAACTATGACGGAAGCGCATTTTATGACTTGTGGAATGAAGATATGCTTCTTGAGAAAACTTTTTCCGATGGCCCCAATTATCAAATCCCATTAAATATTATTGATGAGATAGTCATAGATTCTCATGAACCAAGTTTTTTTCGATGAACAAATGGTTAAAAAAATATGTTTGCTATAGGCTTGTCGGATTCTGGGTTTTTATGTTTTAATCCGCACAATAATTCTCTTTGTGTTTTGCATTCCGATGGTTTTTCTCACGACGATTGCCCCATCCTTCGAATTTTTTTATTAATAATATAAAAAGGTAGTGACCCCCTGCATAACCCTCAAATATAATATAGAAACGGTGCTTTTAAATTAATAAGTACCAGCAATCAATAGGCAGAAATTGTACACACAACCAAAATATTAAATATATCTTGATTTATTTTATTTTAAACAGTATAATGGCAGTGTCTGCTGTATTTTTAAATTTATAACTTAGGTAAGGTAAATTTTAAGGCAATAATTCGTGAGGGGATGAGTATAGTGCACAAGGACAACCAAGGTAAGCAGTCACGGCGTCAGGAACTTCCACTATCGCTCTGGGTGTTTGCCCTAGCAACTTTCGTTTTAGCGCTCCCCCGCATTGGTGACGGCCGTATATTACCGATCGATCTCACGACTTCTTCTATTCTCGGCGCGGTTCTTATCGTCTGCGGGTTCTGGATGATGTACCGCGAACACAAGAAGTCTTCTGCGCAGAAAGATAACTCCCACAACCAGTAATTTCTACCAAAAAGCATGTCCCATGACTACTTTCTATGCCACGTCAAAAATGGCATACCCGAATACCGCTACAACGTCTTAGACTCTAGCCACAACCACGCCATGTACGGAACCGATGGCAGGCGCGGCTTTGTAGTAGCCGCAGGATACTCCTTCCCCCCTTATTAGCCTCATATATGAACCTCCAGATTTTATCCACACTCCCAGAAGTCTTATGGATACCATCAAGATCACACATTACATTCGTCAGCATGCAAAAGATAGACTGACCCTCACCAGCATTGCTAAAGCCTGCGGGTACAGCCCGTACTATCTCTCACGTCGGTTTAGGCAGGTGAGGGGATACACCATTAAGCAGTATGTTGAGGTGTTGAAAATTCAGTGCAGTATTGAGAGGCTTCTGGATCGTTCCTCGCCCGTTAGTACCGTAACAGCTAGCGCTATTACTGCCGGGTACAGTAGCTTAACGTCCTTCTCCCGCACCTTCAAACAGCATACGGGTAGCTCGCCTCGCGATTATCGCCGGGAGTCTTTTAAAGCCAGGAGCGTGCTCTTGGGACTGTGCGGTCGCACCGCCCAGTTTGAGCACCGTCAAAGCGCCGTCACAACACCGCATCAGCTGACGGTGCGAGCCGTGTACCCACCAGATTACCGCAGCGATATTACGTTTATGGGGTTGTTTCCTACTGCGATTCCTAAAGGAGAACCGGTTATTGGGGTGGCGGTGGTTGGTTCTGCGGAATACACCTTCACGAATATTCCACCCGGAACCTACTACCTGCTGGCGTGCGAGGTGCGTTTCGGGGTGCATCCGCTAAAGGCGCTGAGCCAGAATTACCGCGCTAAAGCAGACTCCTCAATAACATTTGATGCGGTGACAACACCTGAGCCGGTTCACCTGATGATGCGCCTACCTCTGCCCGAAGACCCGCCTATCACCATGAATTTTCCGGTGTTGCTGGCACGTTACCTGCTGTCATCCCGCAAGAGTCAATAAGTGCGCAATTGAAGATAAGCAAAGGGCAGCGTGGCTTTGCTACCGTGAAATTATTGTCCCCATCATCCGAAATCAGGAGAATTTCACATGGCACAGATGAATGTTTATCTTTCAAACCACCACGGAACCACCCGTGAAGCTTTCGACTTCTATGAGAAGCTTTTTGGGGCGCAGCGAGATGGCCTTATCCGCTACCGGGACATGGCAGACGCGCTCAAGAGCGCTGGGATGTACAAGGAAGAATGGGGTGAGAAGATCGCTCACACCGCCTTAAAGTTTAATAACATGACTCTCATGGGCTCGGATGTTATGAATGAGGAAGCACCCGAAGGCGCACCAGCAAGTTTCTGGTCTATTCGGCTGATTCTGTGCCCGATGCGGATCGCGTTTTTGCAGCGCTTTCAGAGGGCGGAACCGTACTTTACCCGCTTGAGATGCAGGTGTGGGAAGCATACGACGGACGTTGCATCGACCGGTTCGGTACCGCCTGGGAAGTCATGTACGAAGGGCAGGATCTGTAGGGTTCACCCTCTCCTACTGCGGTGAGTACTGTTATTGTTCTTTCACCACAGCTTATTGAAACAACCAGGCAGCCGCAGATTCTCCATCATATAGCCAGTTTTACATTGTTTTTATTTTTCAGGGTAATAATTAAGTATTTATTGGAGCTGCCCTCCGATAATAAAGCCCCTCCCCTGTATTCCCCTGACCATCTAATAAATAGGTGCGCGCATAAGAGCGGAAAGAGCGCATATTTCGGGTGCATTTTTTATCCCGAAATATGCGCTCTTACAATGTAGGATTACATACACAGAGGGTTCGGCACCGGATATTACTTCATTGAGTTACAGTGCCTGTGCCTCAAAGGTGAGGCACCTTCTTAAATGTAGGCTTAGGGGTAGTAGCCTGCATGGACAATCACGTTGGTGCGCCCAAAGAACAGGTCGCGGTACAGGCCGAAGAAGGAGAAGCCGTTCGTGGCCTCCTCAAACGAGCCAAGCTCGCGGATATCAGCATTGATGTACTGCATGGTAACCTCCTATCCCTAGGATTTCCTTGCTGGGGTACGCCCTTTTACAGGGAGAACTGGAAGAAGAGACGGCCAGCAAAAATGTCACGGTAAGCCCCAAACCAGAGACCGCTCGTGGTCTCCTCGAATGAGCCAACCTTACGGATATCAGCCTTGGTGTACTGCATATAGAGACTCCTATCTCTAGGGTGTTCCTAAGAGTGGTGTACCCTCAGGCCGGATTATCAATCCGATAGTCCCCATCCTAGGTGAGGTTAAATTTTTTTAATCCATAATTTTTAAAAAATTTAAATTTTTTTGTAAATAATTTCGTATGTAAAATTTCAGTTATGCACTTTTTACTTATCAAGGAATATCGTAAATCCTTGCTATAGCAGAGAAATAAAGCCACATTCTCAATATCTGCTGCTCTCTAAAATACGCGACACTGCGATATATAGTTTTATAAGTATATTAAATGCTCTTCGGCACCATCATCGCCTGTAGTAGAATAGTGGGCGTGCTCGCTGTGAGAGCACCCACAAACTTGGGCTACCGCCCGCCTATGACGGACAGTAGCCCAAGTGTTTAGGTGTGCCTAGACATGTTGCTGAGAGATGCTAGCTAACCATTCTTTCTGCACAACATATCTAAGCGGGGTAGTCACCTACCTAGTGGGTGGCTACCACGCCTCGGTGGATGCACTGGCTGCGCACCCCACCTCACGGGCCGGAAGCTGAACTGAAGCTGACAAAACGGCTTAGGGCACACCGTCTGCCAAGTCTTCAATATCACCCACTAGACTCTGCTACCTAAAAGATCACTGTTGTTCTGGGGATTCTCTCTACTCTCCTTTCTAAACCTGTTCCCCTGCCTATTGGGTCAACAGGGAAATATCGGTGATAACCAGAGACACCGCTTTCCGGACTAGTGGTGTTTCCAGCGAATAGGGCCAATAGGTGCGTTCACCCGACCGCTTTGAGAACCTCGTTGCGGCCCCTTAGGGATACCAGGAACAGCAATTTATCCCTCAGATCCCACCCGTGCAGGGACACAGGTGGGATGGGATCCCGCGGTTAACCCTATTCTTCTTGTTTCGGGGGTGAACACAGCACAGGCGGTGCCCGCCCCCGATCTTTATCTTGCGCCACCGGCGCGATGCAGTAACCGTGTGAGCGGATCACTGTGCCTATGTGATGCGTGGTGTACATCGTTTCTCACCTCCCTTATCCTGCTGCTGGTTATTTACTGACGTTACTGGGCTGTACTGGTGCGGGCTATGGTCATGTACTGGCGCGCCGTAAGGAGCAGGCGGGAGCAAGGGCATTATCCGCCGATTCTCTGCTGCAGGGTGAGGTAGAATTCAGTGCCTTCCAGCCGCAGCGGCTATGCAACGAAAGGGGCTCTAGACTGGGGGTTTTATATGCCCCGATCTGTCCCGTAAAGCTGCCTGCTTGACCGTTGCTCATGCACGCTGCCTCGCGCGGGCAGCCGCTGCGGGTAGTTAACACGCTCAAAGAGGCAGTAAGTGTTTGGGGACAGGCGGACAGGCGGGGATTATTCCCTGTTACAGGCAGAAAAAATACGTGGGGAACCCCTCTATGAAGTAAGAAGAGATGGCGGGCACGGCACAGGCTGTTGGGGTTTGGTTTTGTCAAGGCATTGAGATACACGAGAGCAACCCCTAACAACTATTCTAGACATATAACCGGAAGACTTTAAACCTCAACTTGAGGCACAGATTTTCCTAAACCCGCTATTCGACTGTAGAGGATATCTGCGCGATTAACCAACCCCAACTAGATAAATACCAGATTGTGAAAATTTTTTTCCGTTGCATTACTAAAGCACACTCAAAAATATCAAAATACAAACTAGTGTTTAAATTTTACGGGTAAATATTTAAAATCTAATGGCGGATTATTGCTTGTGCAGTACAGTTTTCAGGCTGTTTAGCCGCTAAATTATTGGCCCCCTGGCCCCAATCTCAAAGGGAAAAACAACCTAGCATATTTAAAAACGACACTCAATACTCACTCTGCGGGTCAGGGTGAAAAAATTAAAAAATATTAAAGAAAAAGTGCTCTATTTTTTAGATGTTCGGTCTGCATCTGTCCACAATATGACACAGGTTTTTGAGTGGTACAGCCCAATCTGCACCACTGCGTCGCTGCCCAGGGGTGGCGTACAGTCATACGTCCTACGCAAGGAAGATAACCACGGGTAGCCCGCCCCCTTCGCAATTGCTCGAAGACTGCTTAAGCCCTACCCAAACACCACCCGGACCGTGGAGTAACCCGAGATCGGGTAGGTGGCGTTCTCGGTGGCGGGCACGTCAGACTCGTCACCTGGAACAATGCTCTCGGTCGCTTTCAGCAGCTCCTCCATGAGCAGGCGCAGCTCCAAGCGGGCCAGCGGCGCACCCGGGCAGACGTGAATACCATCGCCATATACCAGGTTGCGGGACTGGTCACGATGCGGGTTATAGGCGAGCGCATCCTCGAACGCGTCCTCGTCACGGTTGGCACTTGACCAGTTAATCGTCACCCGCGAATTCGCCGGGATAGCACGCCCACCCAGCACGGTATCTTCGGTAGTTACGCGGCGGTTCGTCACCAGCGGGTCTTCAAGGCGCATAATCTCCTCAACTGCGGCGGCGATCTCCGCATGCCCCTCCCCCAGTGAGTCACGCAGCCGTGCCTGCTCCTGCGGGTTGCGCGCCAGAAAGTTCACGATAATCCCGGCGCACGCCGAAACGGTCGAAAGCTCACCCACCGTCCAGTTACGGATCAGGCTCACAATCTCTTCATCGGTCATGGTGCGCGGCTTGTGGCCGGGCAGCTGCACGGTGTCGGTCAGCAGCTCGGCGGTCACATCCTGCGGGTTCCCGGCGGCAGCCTGTTCGCGGCGCGCATCCAGAAGCTCACGAATATAGGTGTCAAACTCAAGGGCGACCTTGCCGATCTGCTCGCGGTCGCGGCGCAGCGTAGCCTCGCGGTTCTTCTCAATCCACTCGATCAGCGGCTTCTCAAGGCTTGCGGGCCAGCCCATGAACGCGTTCTGGATGCGCATCGCATAAGCCTGCGCGAACCCATCCATCACATTAACCTCGGTGCCGCGCGGCAGATCAGCCACCAGGTTCTTGACGACCTCACGAATTTTCGGCTCGAACTCCCTCAGGCGTTCGGGGGTGAAGTATTTGTCGTTCACGGCACGGAACGTTGTGTGTTCGGGCGCATCCATACCGTTCGGCACGGCAATGTGCCTCGTCGAGACAATATTCGAGTAAATGTCGGGATGGTCGAGCACATGCTGCACATCAGCGTTTTTGAACACGGAATAGCCCATGAACTCGTCGTGCGCTACGGGGCAGCGGCGGCGCATCTCGTCGTAGGCGGCTACCTGGTTCTTCTGAACCTTCTCGCTGCGCAAATCCCAGTCATTTCTCGGTGTTGGTCACTTCTTTGCCCCTGATTCAGTTGTTATGTTTGGCTCGTCGGGTGGATTGATACGCGCCATGGGTGTGTGCCGAGAGCCTGCGCGCGTTTGTTTCGGCGTAGTGCCGTCTTATTTGACGGTAGCACTTAACCGCCTGCCCCGCAGGATAGGGGTGCCTTTGCTGGGGTCAGCAAAAACATAGAACTGTTGCTGGTTTAGTTCCTCAGGTAGTCACATGCTGTATGTTTACACGTTTAATACATACGTGCTTTAAAGTTAGAAGTGCCCTTTCTGCAGGGTAATCCCACAGCCACTTTGCGAAGAATATCCTGTGGAGATTCCCAGGGCGGAAAGGCGGTGGGATACGATGTCTTTCTACGACTACGTAGAAACGGCCCAAGCGCTCTTGGTAAGTTTTGCCCTTACCGATGGAGCTGCTCAGGCCGTCTCATACATCATGAGCTTTGCTTCAAGCCTCATTAAGCTTCTGAAGTAGTGCTCTACCTACCAGGAAGGCTCAGTAGTTGCCGCTGCTGAGTCTTCCGCTGGACGCAGGTAACTTTGCGAAGATATGTTAAGACTAACACACGCATTCTCTATCAATAACATCACCTTGAGTAGGCCATATGCCTGATATAAGCCCTGTAGAAGAATACGAAGAGCTACTTGATATTGAGGCTCTGCGTAAAGCCCGTGCCGAAGATGATGGTTATCGCATCTCTCTTTGAAGACTTTCTACAACAGAATCCGTAAACCGCATCCAGCGGTCTTATTTGTCCATGAGCAGGTGGATTTTGGTATGAACAGGTCGATCTGTTCGCGAGCTAAGGAGTGCCGTCTACCGAGTAGCCGCAAACGGGTAGGCGGCGCCCGAGATAACGCCCGCCTCCACGTCTTCCAGGGTTTTGCCGCGGGTCTCAGGCAGGTTACGCCACATAAGCACGGCAATCAGCACGTTCACCACCATGAACCCGAAGAAGGATCCGGTCAGCCCCAGCGCCCCCAGAATGACCGGGAATACGAGGGAAAGCAGACCGTTCATCATCCACCCGCAGAATGCGGAAAGGCCCATGCCTACCGCCCGCACCCGAAGCGGGAACAGCTCGCTCATCAGCACCCACGTCGAAACGTTCAGGCAGGTCTGCATCGACCCCACGAACCCGACCACAAGCACCAGAATAATATAGGGACGCGCGGGGGCTGCCCTCCGGCAGGAGCATAGACGCCACCCCGATCAGCAGGTGGAAAAACGCGGTCAGCGAATACCCCGTAATCACCATCGTGCGGCGGTTCACGCGCTCCATCATGCGCAGCGAAAAGACTGAGCCGACCACGGCAATAGCACCCGGCGCGATATTCGCAATGAGCGCCGAACCCTCGTCAAACCCGGCCTCTTTGAGCACCTTAATGCCGTAGTACATGATGGAGTTAATACCGGTGAGCTGCTGCCCGGCACCCACCAAAATACCGACCAGCAGAATCCGCACAAACCATTTTTCACGCAGGATTTTACCCGTGCTGCCCTTAGTCCCCGCGCCGATTTGGGTGCGCGTTTCCTCAAGTGAACGCGCAATGTCCGCAATTTCGGCATCAGCACGTTCGGCGGGGCGGATGCGCCGCATAATGGTGCGCGCATCCTCAGTGCGCCCCTGCGCGATAAGCCAGCGTGGGGATTCGGGCATGCGCAGCATACCGATGAAAAGCGCGAGCGCAGGCAGAGCACAAACGGCGAACATCCACCGCCATACACTGTCGTGTTCGCCCCAGAGGTTGCCGATGATGGCGTTCACGATGAACGCGGCTAACTGCCCGCCGACAACCATGAGCTCGTTACGCCCGGAGAGTGATCCGCGAATTTCGTAGGGTGCAAGTTCGGCGAGGAAAACAGGCACGACCGCGGATGCGCCTCCCACGGCGAGCCCGAGCATCGTACGGCCCATCAACAGTACAGCAATGCTGGGGGTGAAGACGCATGCGAGCGCGCCCGCGATGAAGAGGATTGAGAGTCCGATGATGGTTTTGCGTCGCCCGATGGCATCTGAGATGCGCCCGGTGACCATGGCTCCGAGGGCGGCGGCGAAGGCGAGAGAGCCTGTGACCCAGCCTTGAATGGTGTTGCCCATGCCGAGTTCGCGGCTCATGGGGTCAAGGGCACCGTTAATAACGCCGGTGTCGTACCCGAAGAGGAGCCCGCCGAAGGTTGCCACCAGCGCGATAACGCCCAGGCGGCGGGTGTGTGCGCCCTGCCCGAGCGGGGGTAGTGTGCTGGCGCGGTTCGGCGGCTCAGTGGTGATGCTCATGCGGGTAGTCTTGTCTCTCATGCGGTCGGGTGTTCTGTGTTTTTGTGTGGTGCAGGGGTTTAACGCCTGCCCCGGCGGCAGTATTCCCGTTTAGCAATATCTGTGGTGAAGGTTGTGTTAGAAAAGCGCGATGGGCTCGGGGGCGGGGAAAATCTCGTTGAGCCGCGCCAGTTCGTCGTCGTTGAACCGCACGCTTGCGGACTGCGCGTTTGCGCGTACCTGGTCGGGGGTGGTTGCCCCGGCGATCACGCTGGCGACGGGGTTCTGCTGTTTGAGCCAAGAGATGGATGCTTGAACCTCGGAGGTCCCCAGGTCGGCGCAGAATTCGCGGTAGGCGTCGAGTTGTTCCCAATCAGCTTGCGCGAGTACCTGCGCTTTTGGAGTGCGACAGGCGTGACCCTGCAGGGATGCTGTCGCGGCGGTATTTTTCCGGTCAAAAGCCCGTTAGCGAGCGGGAAGTCAGGGAGCACCCCGAGCCCGAAGTGGCGGGCGGCGGGCAGAATTTCGAGTTCGGCACGGCGATCCAGCAGGTTGTAGTGGTTTTCGGCGACGATAAACCGCTCAGTGCCGAGTTCGCGGGCGAGATGCTCGGCGTGGGCAAGCTGCCACCCCGCAAAGTTGGAGTGCCCCAGGTAACGCACCTTTCCGCTGGTCACGAGCGTATCAAGAGCAGATAGGGTCTCTTCCAGCGGGGTGTTCGGGTCGGGGCTGTGGTAGAAATACAGGTCAATGCACTCGGTTCCCAGGCGGCGCAGTGAACCTTCGACGGCACGCATAATGTATCGGCGTGAGCCGCGCGCATCCCAGTCATTTCCGTTGAGGGTACCGGTGGGAAGCCCGAATTTGGTGACGATGATCAGGTCATCGCGGTTGAGGTTGAGTTCGCGCATCGCGGTACCGAACATGGTTTCTGACAGCCCGGGCTCGGCACCGTACAGGTCGGCAATATCGAAGAAGCCGATGCCCGCCTCGACTGCGGCAGCGATAACGGCGTTGGTGCCTTCCTGAGTTTGAGTGGGGGTGCCGGGGCGTCCCAGGTTGTTGCAGCCGATACCGACGGAGGGCACGACCAGCCCGGAGTTACCCAGGCGTGCATATGCGGGAGATTCGATGCGTTCCATACGTTTACTCTACCGTGTTTGACAGGACGTGGTTGCAACATGACGTTCACGGCACCCTGCAATTCTTTCGCAGGCAGATAGTTTTGTGACGAGCAGATAACATTCCGCTATCTGTTCGTCGAAATATTATCTGCTCGCGGCCAAATCAGGTGGAGGCTTCAATACGCTAGTCCAAACTGCCGCGAACCTATATGACGTATTGTTTCGCCGCATCCCGCAATATTACGCGGTTATGACCGTCCAGTGACATGTGCCGACATATTCTTGCTGGCACCGCGCATCCTGCCTAAAGTAGGAGTGTTATCTATCCAGAGCGACCGAGAGATCTGGCTCTTCGACGTCGCAGCAACCTCGCCAGCCTCCACCCCACGGGGTGGGCGGACAAGGTGCTCCCGCCAGAACCGATAGAAGTGAATTCCTTTCGCATTGTGCATAAAGAATTCGGCGTACCTTCGGGCACGCTTCTATCGGGTGAACACGAAGGAATGAAAATGACGACAGTTCACCCGGCTCTCTCCTACGAGCTGTATCCTCCGCGGTCGCACGCAAGCTGCGATTCCCTGCTCAAAACCATTACCGAGCTTGAACAAACCAACCCGGATTACGTTTCCGTCACCTATTCGGGCGATGCGCAGCGCCGCCAAAAGACGTTGGCTCTGCTCGATCACCTGGTGCATGAAACCTCGCTGAATCCGCTGGCGCATCTCATCTGTGTGGGGCATTCCGTGGCCGATTTGGAACGCTCGGTTCGTCTGATTCTGGGGCTTGGAGTACGCGGTTTCTTGGCGCTGCGCGGCGATATTCCGCCCGAAAACACGCGCCCGCTTGAGCTGCCTTTTGCCCGCTACCTGGTGGAGCTGATTCGCAGGGTGGAACGTGAGGATTTCGCGCATCTTGCCGCGGGGAAGGTATCGATTGGGGTTGCGGCGTACCCGCATAAGCACCCCCGAATCTTCCTCGCTTCTTCAAGACATTGAGATTCTGCTTTCAAAACAGCGTGCCGGGGCGGATTTCGCCATCACCCAGGTTTTCTTTGAGACCGAGCGCTATTCGGGGTTGGTGGATGCTGCGCGCCTTGCCGGGGTGGAGATCCCCATTATCCCCGGTATTATGCCCGTTACCTCGCTGACTCGGCTGACGAAGCTGTGCGAGCTTGCCGGGCTTGAAGTACCGCGCGAGCTGGCGCATCGCCTGGAAACCGCGAGTGAGCCGCGCGAGATGCACCGCATCGGCGTGGAACATGCACTCGACCAGTGTCGCAAGGTGCTTGATGCTGGCGCCCCCGGCCTGCATTTCTTCACATTTAACGAGCATGAGGCTGTGCTGGACGTCCTTGAAGAACTCGACGTTCCGCGCTACTCGAACCGTTTCAAACTCCCCCTGAGCGATCTTCAATACCTCTAAACTCCCCTTTTATTTGACACCCTCCCACAGTAAGGAACTAGGATGACCCACACCCCATTCCCCGCAGCAACCATCGTCGGTTACCCCCGCGTGGGCCGTTTCCGCGAGCTGAAGAAGGCACAGGAAGCGTTCTGGAAAGGCAAAATCACGCAGGATGAACTGCGCCAGGCGGCCGCAGATGTGCAGCGCACCTACTATGACCGTGTGATCGAGCGCGGTCTTAGCGCAACCGATTCGTCTATCCCGGCGACTTTCTCATACTACGATCAGGTGCTCGATGCCGTGCGCCTTTTCACCCTCGTGCCCAAGCGTCTTGCCGACGCCAAGGATGCGCGCGGCCTGCTCGATCTGCCCGGATACTTTGCTCTAGCACGCGGCACCGAGACGCTGCCTCCGCTGGAGATGACGAAATGGTTCGATACGAACTACCACTACCTGGTGCCCGAGATCGGCCCGGATACCGAGATCACGCTGAATCTTGAGGCTATTGACGAGCAGCTTGAAGTCGCCAAGGAGCATGGGGTGACGGTGCGCCCGCAGCTGGTCGGCCCGCTCACTCTGCTTCTCGGGGCGAAAGCCGAGCAGGGTTCGCCCGAAGGGTTCACACCGCTGGATCGCCTGGACGATTTCGTGAAAGCCTACCAGCAGGTACTCGCCGAGCTGGCGGCACGCGGCGTGCAGTGGGTGCAGCTCGACGAACCCGGCCTGACCGTGGACCGCGACATTCCCAACGCCAAAATCGCCGAATTGGCGCGTAAAACTTACACCGCGTTGGCAGCCGAAACGAACCGCCCCGCAATCCTGGTGACAAGCCCCTACGGCAACCTGCGCGAAAACCTGCCCGCCCTGTTAGACACCGGTATTGAGGCACTGCATCTCGATCTGGTTTCCACGCTCTACGATGCCGAGGCGCTGACCGCCTTCAAAGACTCCGGCGTAACCCTGGTGGCGGGTGCCATTAACGGGCGCAATATTTGGCGCGCCGACTTGCGAGCGCTTCTGCACGCGCTCCAGAACATTAACGGCGGTGCGGTGGCGGTTGCGTCCTCAACCTCGCTGCAGCATGTGCCGCACGATCTTGACCTTGAAGACCCCGCCGATGTGCCCGTAGACGGTCTGGCTTTTGCCGACCAGAAAGTCGCCGAGATCGTGACTCTTGCCCGCGGTCTTGCCGACGGTGAGTCTGCGGTTGAGGCAGAGTTGAAGACCGCCGACGAAGCGCTAGCACGTTTCACGGCGGACCCGCGTAAGCATAATGCGGCAATCCGTGAGCGTGCCGCATCCGTGAAACCGCAGGATTTTGAGCGTCCCGAACTGAAAATCCGCCGGGATGCCCAAGCCGATCTGAATCTGCCGAAGCTGCCGACCACAACCATTGGTTCGTTCCCGCAGACCGGCGATATTCGCCGCCACCGTGCAGAGGCGCGTGCCGGTAAAATCACGCAGCAGCAGCTTGAGGAGTTCCTGCGTGAAGAGATCGCCTCGTTATTAAAACTCCAGGAAGATTTGGGCCTGGATGTGCTCGTGCACGGTGAGGCCGAACGTAACGACATGGTGCAGTACTCGCCGAAAAATTTCGATGGTTTCGCCACGACGAAGCACGGCTGGGTGCAGTCCCTATGGTTCACGCTGCACCCGCCCATCGGTGCTGTTCGGCGATGTGAAACGCTCAGGTGAAGGGCTGCGCGGCGAGGCCGTGACCGTGCCCCTGGATTTCTACGCCCAGTCGCTCACCGATCGTCCCTGTTAAGGGCATGCTGACCGGCCCGGTGACTATTCTGGCTTGGTCGTTCGTGCGTGATGACCAGCCGCGCGAGGAAACCGCGAATCAGGGTTGCATTGGCGCTCGCCGACGAAATCGCCGATTTGGAAGAGGCGGGCATCCGCATTATTCAGGTGGATGAACCGGCACTGCGTGAGCTTTTGCCGCTGCGCCGTGATGAGCAGCCCGCGTACCTGAAGTGGTCGGTGAATGCGTTCCGCCTGGCGACGAGCGCGGTCGAGGATAAAACTCAGGTTCACACCCACCTGTGTTACTCGGAGTTCAACGAGATTATTGATTCGATTAATGCCCTGAATGCGGATGTGACCAGTATTGAGGCGGCGCGCTCGCATATGGAGCTGCTGGCCGATATTCCCGAAAGCTATGTTTCGGGGCTGGGCCCGGGCGTGTGGGATATTCACTCGCCGCGTGTGCCTTCGCAGTCCGAGGTTGAGGAGCTGATCCGTGCCGCGATTGGGTACGGAACCATCTCTGACCTGTGGGTTAACCCGGACTGCGGTTTGAAGACCCGCGACTACGAGGAGACGAAGAGGACGCTCAAGAACGTGGTGGCTGCCGCGAAGAAGGTTCGGGCGAGCCTGTAGCCTCTTTATAGGTCCGCGAGCAGCGGGTTTTTGTCCGAGAAGGTGAGAAAATATCACCTTTTCGGCAAAATACCCGCTGCTCGCGGATTGTTGTACCCGCGTCCCGGGCCATCCTGCGGGCAGGCTGAGGGATGACCTCATACTGCGGGGTGAGGCGCGCCATCTGCTCACCCCCTAGAATGGGTTCATGGATAACACTAAAAAATCAGGTATTGTCACCGAATGGGTCGATTCAAACGTCAAACCGGGCGATGATTTCTTCCGCCACGTGAACGGCGCGTGGCTTGACACGTACGAGATCCCCGCCGACCGCTCCAAAGACGGCGGCCTGTACACCCTGCGCGATGACGCCGAGAAGCATGTGCGTGAGATTATTGAGCGCGTCGCAAAAGAACAGCCTGCTTCCCGTATTGGTGCACTGTACAACTCGTTCATGGACACCAAGAAAATTGAGGCGGATGGCCTGGGCCCGCTGCTGAAAGAGGTCGCCCCCATCCTGAACGCGCAGACCCCGCAGCAGCTGGCGGTCACCCTGGCGCTGCTCTCACGCGCGGGTATTTCGCAGCTGATCGGCTGGTACACGAGTATCGATTCGAAGGACCCGCAGAAGTACACGTTCTATATGACCCAGTCGGGCCTGAACCTGCCGGATGAGGCGTACTACCGTGAGGAGAAGTACGAGCAGGTGTGCTCCGCCTATATTGAGCATATTGCGCGTGTTTTTGAGCTGACTGGCTTGGCGGAGGGGTTTAGCCTCACCCCGGCGGAGGCGGCGAAACTGATTTTTGCGCATGAGGCCGAGATTGCCGCCCACCACTGGGATGTGGTCGCTAACCGCGACGCTGAGGCGCGGTACAACCCGGTGGATGCGGCTGAGCTTGAGGAGAAGTTCCCCGGGTTCCAGTTCTCGCACTGGCTGCGGGCGCTTGGTGCTGACCCCGACAGTATGGGCAAGGTGGTGGTGTCTCAGCCGTCGTTCTTTTGAGGGTGTGGCGCGCCTGTGGGAGCAGACGCCGCTGCTGACGTGGAAGTTGTGGGCGGTGTGGAATGCTGTGCATTCGCGGGCACCGTTTATGTATGACGAGCTGGTGCAGGCGAATTTCGATTTTTACGGCTGCACCCTTTCGGGTACGGAGAAGCTGCGCGATAGGTGGAAACGCGGCGTGGGCACGGTTGAGAAGGCGCTCGATCAGGAGGTCGGCAAGGAGTATGTGGCGGTGCATTTCCCGCCGGAGCATAAGGCGAAGATGCTCAAACTGGTGGATAACCTGCTGGAGGCATACCGCCGCTCGATCACGAACCTGGAGTGGATGACCGAGGCCACCCGGGCGAAGGCCCTGGAGAAGCTGTCCATGTTCGTGACGAAAATCGGTTACCCGGATGAGTGGCGTGACTACTCGAAACTTGAGCTGGTTGAGGGCGATTTGTTCGAGAATTTGCGCCGCGCCTCCGCCTTTGACTGTGATTTTATGCTGGAACGCAATGGCCAGCCGGTGGATCAGAACGAGTGGCTGATGTCGCCGCAGACGGTGAACGCCTACTATATGCCCCCGGCGAATGAGATCGTGTTCCCGGCCGCTATTTTGCGCCCGCCGTTCTTTGACCCCGAGGCCGACGACGCAGTGAATTACGGCGGTATTGGTATGGTGATCGGGCACGAGATCGGCCACGGTTTTGATGATAAGGGCTCACGCTATGACGGCACGGGGGCACTGAATAACTGGTGGACCGATGAGGACTACGAGGAGTTCAATAAGCGCACGCACGCCCTGGTTGAGCAGTATAATGCCTACACCCCGGTGGGTCTTGACCCGGAAAAGTTCCGGGTAAACGGTGAGCTGACACTGGGTGAGAATATTGGTGACTTGGCGGGACTGTCGATTGCGATTGAGGCGTATAAGATCGCCCTTGAGCAGCAGGGTATTAATTCGTTGGAGGACGCGCCGGTGCTTGATGGGATGAGCGCGGCGCAGCGTCTGCTGTGGTCCACGGCTCAGGGCTGGCGCACGAAGTCCCGCCCGCAGCACGCGGAGATGATGATTTCGGTGGATCCGCACTCCCCGATGAGTTCCGGGTGAACGGCACGGTACGCAATATTGACGAGTTCTACACGGCTTTCGGTGTTGCTGAGGGCGATCAGCTGTACCTGCCGCCTGAGGAGCGGGTGCGCATCTGGTAGCCGCCCACCTCATAGAGACAGTTCTGAAGTTTAGGTAGTCCATGTGGACTACCTAAACTTCAATTTGAACTATCATATTCCCCGAGAGCGCCTGACAACAAAGATTTTGCACTATCCTCATTCCATTTAGAATAGAGTTCACGAAATTTCTTACCGTAGTCCTGAAGAGTAATATCAAAGTTATCAATGGGGCCATCAATATTATCTGCATACTGAATAACCTCAAAAACAGAATCGAGGATTTCTATACACGCAAATAAAAGAGATCCCCCAGAGGTAGCATCAGTCTGCGCCGAATGAACTGTTTGATTTCGAAGGTGTGCAGCTCGCTCTAGAGCCCATCTTACATGTGAACTTTTTTCAGCTACGTAATTTTTGTACAGTATCAGTATTTTTAATTATTCTAAAAACAGAATACAACCTATAGGAGTTAAATAAGGATAAATTATAGACTTTTATAAAATCTATAATTTTACACTCATTATCTACAAGAAACCGATAAACCCTCATATAAACTTTTTATCCTTATATCGACATGATACATTAATACTTCCTGAACATTCTATATCTAACAATGTTCTACAATTAGATATCACCCCTCGAACAGCACTCCTAGCAGCTAATGATGGTATAACATTTATAACTTTTTTCTGTGTATCTTTCCTGCCAGAGAATAAACTTTCTAGAGATATCCACGCATATAAAATTCCAGAAACTGTCGAATGTTCATTTTTGACCATAGATGCAAAACGTAACGTATTAGAAAGGTTTACATGAGAACCATAATATGCTGGCTTCAGTACACCATATGAACCACGATGATCATTTCTGTGGAAACACCTATCATATTGCACAGAATATACTAATGTTTTGCGTTTAACCCCAACACTTTTATTTCTATTCCCAACATTTAATAAATCCGCTACTTTTTCAGTTTTCTCCAGTGCTTGTGCCCTCGCATGATCCACATCCCAGGCATATATGGAGATTATACGAACCAAGGCTTGGGGGATCTTGTTGTTAGATCGTGTATTACGTTTCCTTGGTTTAGGTTTAACAACATGCATCTGATAAAATTCTTTAAGTTTTTGATTTGAGGAAACACCGGAGTCGGCAGACCAAGCCATTCTCCCAGGTTTTACCTTAACCCAGCCTTCTATGTCAGGAACAAGGCGATTTTCATCTATACCATTAATTCCACCTATAACTGTCGCAACTTTATATTCACCGGGCTTCTTGTAGAGAATATTTTCAAAAGTCTTTAATATTACTTCATCTACATTATTCATCCCTGCGTATGTGTCAGATTTTAATTTATCGACTATATCTCGAATACACCATTTTTGGGCTTCTGCCTTGACTTACAAGAATTGTTGCTAACATTGTGACAGAATAATCCAGCCCTTTCATTTCATTATAATGAATATGTTTTTGACATAAAATATTTCTTAAATAAATTAAATATTTCTTTTCTTGTAGTTTATTTTAATTACTTCTATTGCATCTTCAATATATTTTAAAAAAATCTTCTATATTACCATCTATATAGTTACGCCTATCAATATTTGAATTTTTCTTCAGAGTTTTTATCTTTTTTTAATCTGATTAAATTCAAGAAGAAAGCTAGATATATGATCTTTAAGTTTTTTAACAGCGTGATTCATGGACTCACGTTGCAGAACTCTATCTGTGGCAAGAATACTTCCACCCTACGCATTGATGACATAAGATGGAAAAGTGCAAAATCTGGCTTTTCTAAATATATGTTAAATAGATCTTTTAGTTCCATTAATGCATCTTCAGGAAGCATGCGTATAAATGCTGATAAGTAAAATGGAGTATTTGTATCTAAAAGCTCTGCCCATCTTTGTATAACATAAGCTTGTTTGGTGTTACTACCATATATTTTAACTAGTCTCAGAACATCTTCCGAGAAACCTATCATCAGCAGAACCTCGTAAAATCAGAAGGAGCTCTACCCTTTGGGTAGAACTCCTCCCCTAAAATCTTGCTAGCGACGCCCCAAGCCCATTAAGAGCCGAACCATCACCTCTGATGCGTACCATCCTACACTCTATGGGCTACAGAAGCAACATGTTACATGCTCTCTTCAACAGTTCTTTCTGCATAAAGATACATTGAGGGTTACCCATTAGGGGTTATCCCGTCACCAGAAAAACAGTGCCCGCACCACGGAAAACACTTTCCGGTACGAGGCCAAGGGCCTGCGGAAAATTGCTGAGAGTGCCCGCCAACACTTGAAGTGCGCGATCACGTGCTCAACCACGACCTGGTAGTGGTTGATCAGGCGGTTCAGGTACTTCTCGTCATCGGCGAGTTCTCCACCGGGTGGGTTCTTGGCGGGAGCGATTAGGTCTAGTCTTTGGCATCCCTTATCAGCTATGACCTTGTGTGGGTCTAGGGGCTGACCAAGGGCGTGCCACCGGTAGGCAAACGCGTCATGGTGTACCCCAGCCACCGGGTCGGTGATCACCAGTGGTGTCCCTTCAAGGGTGCAGAGGATCTGGTGGTTAAAACCGCCCACGGTGGTGTTTACCGCTGTATAAGTGCAGTCCTGAGGAGTACGCCAGTTATAGGTAGGACCAGGGCGCCATCCACGATCACAGTCCCGGTGGTGCTGAACAAATCCTCTGCCAGAGAGGGTACGGCTGGGGCTAAGACGTGTAGCAGTGCTGTTTCGATCGTTTTTAGGGGTGCGGCTGATGGTGGGTTGCCAGACCCCGAAGTCTTCGGCTAAGAACTCTTCGGTGTGATTCTGACGCAAATACAGCAGGGTGATTCTCCGGGCCTTTGGTTGAGGGGGAGCTGGTGGGGTTTGGTGTTCGGGGTGTTCCAGGTGAGGCTCGTGGTGAGCATGTTCAGCAGGGCGGCGAACCCGCCGATCACCCAGTGCCCGTTTTCGTACTTGCTCTTAATGTCCACATCAATCGTGGTGCTGCGTGAGCTTGAGGAAAGGTTAGCGCTTCTTCCTGATGTCGCAACAATGCTTCCCAGTCCGATCATGAACTGTGACGCCACGTATATTCCCCGCCGAAGTATCGTACTCATCGACCTTCACTTCGCCGCTGAAGTCGGCGCGGTAACTTGCGGACGCTTCCGCCGAGAGCGGGTGCGCATCTGGTTGTAGCGCCCTGCGCCTTTGGCAGAATCTTAGCAGACCCACAACCCCGCGGGCAGAGGGTATCAGTTCAAGCAGAGGATATTTTCTCCTCTGTTAGAACACATATCCTCTGCTCGCGGTGCTGTTAGATTTTTATATCCTTCGCGGGTGCATAAGAGTGTATCTACACCTTGTTCGTGCCGCTGGTTGCGGAGGAGGAGAGCGAGGCGTCAGTGCTGATGACCCACTTGTTGTCTTTGTAGGTTAGATGCATCTCTGCGTCATCGGTTATTTCCCGCTTGTCACTGGAAATATCTCGCGCACGGCCATCTGACACAGCGAACTCCCCGATAGTGATTTTCGTTGTGCAAGGCCACATGTATGTGTCGTCTTTTTTCGTGGGCAGGGGATCTTTAAGGATGAAAACGCACTTGGATTCCCCCACCCATGCCTTGGTGAAGGGTTTCCCAAAATACTCGTACACGCCCTTTTTGCCTGCCTCCTCCATGTTTACCTGCTGAATACAAGTGTCTTCCCCGGTGTTTATGGCGTAGGTGATGGCGGCCGCATAATGCCCGAGGGCGGAGTAGATTCCCGCAACGGTTTTATTGTCTATATTGGCGGGTTTGACGGGTTTGGGCACGTTCTTGGCGCGGTGCTCCCGGGTGGCGGGTTCGTAGGTTCCTGCGGAGGTATCGTAGCTGTCGAACTTGATCTCGCCCGAGTAGTCTCCCCTCATGTCTGTGAGCTGGGCGGATGAGGTGCAGGCCCCTAACGCGGTGGCACCTGTTGCGGCGATCCCCGTGAGCACGGTGCGGCGGGTCACGGCGGAAGTTCGGTTTAATGCGGAAGTCATAGGGTCATCGTTCCTTTTGTGGTCGATGGTCGGTTCTTCATTCATCATATCGACCGCCGGGGAACATCTAAAGACCCCACCGCCTTCACTGTGGTGCAGGTAACCAGTGTTATGGCTTGTGAATCATCTGTAACACTCGTGAGCTGTTCTACTGTGCGCGAGGCACAGAAGAAATAGGGCATCGGGTCCTGTGGGGGCGAGCGCGACGGCTGCCTTGGCGCGGCACCCTAGATGCGGGAGGTTCCCCTTGCACTGGGTGATGAGGAGCTGCTGTCGTTGGGCAGGGTATCAAAGACCCACCGCTCGTCCTTGTACCGGGCAACAATATCCATGGGGAACTCGTGTGACCGTTCTGATTCTGGGACTTCTTCCACTGAACGATTCTTCACCCGGAAGGGGCCGATTTTAAGAGTGAGCAGAGCTGGCCACGTGTAGGTATCGCCGTCTTGCCGGGGTGTGGCCTCTTTAAGACTAATGATCAGTGTGGGGTCAGCAAGCCAGGTGGAGCCGCTCACACGGCCTATAGCTCTTGTCAGAGAGGCTTTATCTTCGCTGCTTAATGCGCTTTCCAACACATTCCGCGTCGCCGCTGTTGAACCCGTAGATGTAGGCGGCAGCCAAGTAGGCAATATTAGCGTGGAGTCCGGCCACACTGTTCTTATTCGCTTCTTCGGGAAGAATAGGTTTGGGGACGTTTTTGGCGCGGTGTTCTCGGGTGGCGGGTTCGTAGGTTCCCGCGGAGGTGTCGTAGTTCTCGATTTTCGCTTCGCCGCTAAAGTCGGTGCGTTCAGAGCTTGAGGGGCTGGCTGCCCCCTTCCTCTATTGTTTGTGTGGTGGCAGGCACCAGTGTGGAGGCGCATCCTGTGAGCGCGGTAGCGGCTGCAATACCCACGGTCATGAGTGCGGTGCGGCGGGTATAGGCGGAAGTTGTCATAGTGTGTCGTCCTCAACGATTGGTGATTGCCATATTAGTTTATCTGTATGGAGGTATCTAGTTTAACGGCTTAACCACGGTGTTGCTTGTTATTTTGGCAAGTATTTCATCTCTGGCGGCGGGCGCCTGGGCCTGAAAGCTGATCGTCCTGGGCTCATCTGAGAGGGCCGAAAACGGGTGAAGGTTCAGTCTCCAACGCACCGTCCGTCGGTGCGCAGCGCATACTCAAACATTAACCCTGAATATTGTGTTAAAGCAGCGCTAAAACGCTTTGCGCCGCGCGGTCCGGGCCACTTTTGCGCGACTATTCAGGTTCTTTCCGTACAATAGAATACGTTGCCTCCGTACAGGTGCGCGGCACCCGAATAACCGTGCACGGTACGTATTGGCGGCTTCACCGTGACTATTAGTGCGCTACAGAAAGGGTGTCCAGTGTCTGACGTTCCCGCTTCCGAACCACAGTTCGGTGCACCCCCAACCGTTACCCAGGCCCCGGCCAGACTGGGCACCCAAGGCACCCTGGATTTGGTGAAAAAAGAGACCCGCGTACCCGAAGCAGCCACGGTGAATAACGGCGCCGATGAGCTGGCAATAGCGCTGAATAACACCGACCTGAAATCCCCCACGTTGCTTGACACCCTTGAGAACACGATCTCGGTGTACGGTGCCGACACGTTCAACGGTATTGACGTAATCACCCAGCGGCTGCTGAACATGCAGGAGCTTGAGCTCGCCCCCGAGTCACCGCAGACGAAAGCCTCGAAAAACTTGGCTGAACTGCGCGCGCAGATCAACTCCCTGGATTACAGCGCAATTGACGGCACCCCCGGCAAGCGTGGCCTGGCAAAACGCTTGCTGGGGCGCGGCAAAAACAAGATGGAGGCGTTCTTCTACCAGTACGCCACCGTCAACCGCAATATTGAGGGCATCAGCAAAAAACTTAAAAAGTCCACGGACGCCCTGGTGATGCAGCAGGCGGAACTGGTGAAGCTGCGTGAACGCCTGCAGGAAGGCATGCGGGATTTGAACGAGAAAGTTGCGGTGCTTCAGCAGTTCGCCGACATGAGTGCGCTGCCGCCGAAGAGACCCGCCTTGAAAGGGATGAAGAGACCGCGCGCATTTACACCGAGAAGGTGCTGTACGTGACCGAGCAGCGCATCAGCGACCTGCTCACGAAGCTTGAAATCGCCGGGCAGGCGTACCTGACCAGTGACGTTGTCTCCAGCAACGGTAAAGAGCTGATTCGCGGTATCCGCCGCGCCGAAGACACCACCCTGTGGGCGTACAAGATGACCGCCTATATCGCCCGCTCTTTGGGTATGCAGGAGGCGGTGCAGCAGCAGCTTGGCGCCCTGAAACAAACCACGGAGAACGCGATCACGCGCAACGCCGAGATGCTGTCCTCGCAGGCTACGCGTATCCAGCAGATGGCGTCCCAGCCCGCAATCGACCCGCAGGTGCTGGAGCAGGCGCACGGCAAGGTGCTGGCCGCTCTTGATGAGATTTCCTCCTTCAGGCAGGGGGCGGTGGATGCGTTCGCCCAGTCAAACCAGATGCTGCGGGAGCTCACCGCCGACTCGATGCGCCGCGTCGAACGCAGCAACGCCGAAGAGAACACGGTCACCGGCGGCGGTTCTGCCCGCGCCATCACCGGGAACTAGCGCCAATGAGCTTCCTTAAATGGTTTCTTGGGGTTCAGGATACACACCCTGCACCCCAGCTTGGGCAGCAGCCAGCCCCACCCGGGGCGGGGGTGGGCGAGCATACCGCCCAGGCCGGTAACGCACAGGCGTACCCGCAGGTACACGAGCCCACACCCGCCGAGGTGATCGCGGAGGCCAGCATACGCTTGGGGCAGTTCGCTGACACGGTACCGCCTCGGGCGCTCTTTCCGGCGTTTGAGATGGTCGAAACCTACCGGAAGATTACGGATGAGGCGGGGTCTAACACGCACCGGGCGCTGCCGGAAACAACCTCATACACCCTGCAGACGGCGCTAAGCACCTACCTGCCGAACCTTTTCACCGCCTATACACGCACCCACTCCCCCACCGAGACGCAAACCGCCGAGCTGGTGCAGGCGCTCACGGAGGCGAACCGCGAGTTCTCCACCGCCCTGAACCTGGTGCGGGCCGGGCACAGCATGGACCTTGAGACACACACCCTGTTTATGCGTAAGCGCATGGTGGCATGATGGGGGCGGTAACATGATGGAACTGAGCATCGGGCAGAACGTGAACCTGACCCAGGCCGCCCCCGAGGTGCACAATATCCTGGTGGGGCTGCGGTGGCGCACCGACGAACCGCTGCTGCGTGAATGCCTGGAAGCCGGGGTGCTGCTCACAACGGGCGGGCGCCTGGTGAACCGCCGCGACTTCGTGTTCGCGCACCAGGTGCTTGACAGCTCCGCCAGTGTGCACCGCCGCGAGATCATGGGCGACGACAAGGCACAGTTCGGCATACATTTACCGGAGGTTCCGGCGGATGTGGACTCGCTGGAGGTGGTGCTTTTCATTAACGGGGAAAGCTCAATACGGCTTAACCGTGCCAGCGGCATACGGGCCCGCGTCATTAACCCGGCCACGGGAGCCACCATGTTCCGTGCACCACTGGCGCAGGTGGGCCGCAGCGCGGCGGTGCGCCTCATGCAGGTGTACCGGCACCGTGGGGACTGGAAGGTGCGTGCGGTGTGTGACGAATGGGCAGATGTTCCAGCGATGCTGCGGGGGTTCGGGTTGTGAGCCGCTACAGCTTCTTAACGGCGTACCTGGCCGACCCGGCGCCGCAGAATACTCGTGACCACGGCGGCAGCGCGGCGGCCCACGCACCCCAGCGAACAGCCTCGGCCGCCACCCAAAACACCCGGCACAGCTCCCCCACACCGGCGGCGCAGCCCGGTGGCGGCGGGCGTCGCGTGCAGGCCCCCTCAGTCGTCAAACCCGGCGGGGCGAATAGCGCGGGGCGGTCGGTGGCCCCGCCAGATATGCGTAAACCCGCGCGCCGCACCGCCACCTACACCCCCGCAGAGCCCAACAGCCGAATATCGGGGGCACCCTCCGGGGCCGAAACCACCGAAACATCCACACCCGTAACCGCCAGCCCTACACCAGACCCCGAACCGCACTGGTGGGGGTCCGCCCCGAATATCACCGAAGCGGCGCAGGAGGAACGGGCCTTCATACTTGATGCGGTACAGTCCGGAATCAGCGGGGTGAGCATCACCGGCACCAACCTGCACGCAACCCTGCTCACCTGGGACGGCGCCACCATCAACTACCCCGAGCCTTCACGGCCCGAACCCATTGATACGGTCACCAGAATCACCCTCAACACCAACTGCACGGTGCTGAGCATACCGCCGCGGGCGCTCACGCAGCTGCGTTCGCTGGTTGTGGGCGGAGAAAATCTTATACTGGCCAACACCAGCCTGGGGTTTACCCGAACCCTGGGCAGGGGCGCGCTAGTATTAAGCGAGAGTGGGTACGCTACGCTCGCAATAGCCATTATTGGCTAGAAATAACCACCATAAATAGACAAGAGATAAGGAAAGGTACATGGCTGCTATTAAGCTCACCAAAGGCAACCCCATTAACCTCACCAAGGAGGCCCCCGGCCTGAAGAACCTCACCATCGGTCTCGGCTGGGACCTGTCAATTGCCGGGGAAGCGTACGACCTGGACGCCTCGGTCATGCTCACCGATGAGAACGACAAGATCATTTTCGATGACGCCTCCCTGATCTTCTTCAATAACCCCACCAGCGCGGACGGGGCGATCGTGCACACCGGTGATAACCGCACGGGTGACGCTGAAGGCGACGATGAGACGATTATCGTGAACCTGGAGAAGGTGGACCCGCAGGTTCAGCGTGTGCACATCCTCGCCTCCATTTACGAGGGTGAGAAGACCGGCAAGAACTTCGGTGTGGTGCGTAACGCCTACGTACGTTTGATTAATGACGACACCAACGAAGAGATCGCCCGCTACGACCTGTCCGAAGACTGCTCGGCGGCACCGGCGGTGCTGTTCGCTGTGGTGTACCGCCATAATGGCGAGTGGCGTTTCAAGGCTGTGGAAGACCCCTTCACCGGTGGCCTGCCGCACCTGCTCACCTCTTACGGTTTTACCGTCTAGAACCCTCTAGACAGCACACACACGCTCTATAAGGAGAGCTTTTGAATCAATGGCATTGTTGAAATTCTTCAACATGACCTGCTCATCACCCTCGCGGCGCTCGTTGTGGCGATGTTCTACGGCGGTGTTTCGGGCATGGTTTCCGCCGCGATCCTGATCGTGCTTGAGATCGTGTTCTCGTTCGATAACGCGGGCGTGAACGCAAAATACCTGAACAAGATGTCGCACGCCTGGCGCCGTATCTTCCTGACTGTAGGCGTGCTCGTGGCGGTATTCGGGATGCGTCTGGTGTTCCCGTTCCTGATCGTATGCCTGGCCGGTAACGTGGGACCGGTCGAAGCGTGGAACCTGGCCATGGAGCGCGGCGACCCGCACACCCCCGGCACTTACGGTTACATCCTGGAATCGGCGCATCACACGATCGCCTCTTTCGGCGGCATGTTCCTGCTGATGCTGTTCCTCTCATTCCTGTTCGAGGCAGGTAAGGATGTACACTGGCTGGCGGTCATTGAGAGGCCACTGGCTAAGGCGGGGCATTTCGACTCAATGCCGGTGCTGGTTTCGGGTGCGATCCTGTTGGCGGCCGCGCAATTGTTCGGGGCCGAGCACCATGAACAGTACACGATCCTGCTCTCCGGGCTGCTGGGTATGCTCACGTTCCTGGCGACGAACGGTCTGGCGACGTTTATGGAGGACCGCAATGAGGCTCAGGAAGAGTCTTTGTCGGAGGTCGCCATGCTCACGGGTAAGGCCGCGTTCTCCATGTTCATCTTCCTGGAGGTGCTGGATGCGTCATTCAGCTTCGACGGGGTGCTGGGCGCTTTCGCGGTGACTTCCGACCCGATTATTATTGCGATCGGCCTGGGTGTGGGCGCCCTGTTCGTTCGTTCAATGACGATCTACCTGGTTGAGAAAGGCACCCTGCAGGAGCTGCGCTACCTGGATCACGGCGCGCACTGGGCGATCGGTGTTCTGGCGCTCATGCTGATAGCGACCCTGAAGTGGGATATCCCGGATTATGTGATCGGTTTATCTGGCATCGTGTTCATTGCGGGTTCGGTCATCTCATCCCGCCGCGCTAACCGTGCCGAAGCCGCTGAGAATGATGGGGACGCCAAAGAACCTGTAGCCTCAGGAAGCTCAACCGATTAGGCCGCCCTGTGAGCGTGTCCGTAACCGCTGCCGGGTGGCCGCCCCACCGTGTGGGTGCTGTCGCCCGGCGCGGCATGACAACTAACGTACAACGATGTAGAAGGGTATAGAAACTATGGCCATTAACCTTTCAAAAGGCCAAAAGATTAACCTGTCAAAAGATAGCGGCCTCACCCAGGTACGCCTGGGGCTGGGCTGGGACCCGATCAAGGTGAAAGGCTTCTTTGGGCGCACCAAGGAGAAGGCCGTGGACTTGGACGCTTCGGTGCTGGCCTATGATGCCTCGGGGCAAATGGTTGAGGCCGTGTTTTACGGGTCGTTGCGTGCCGCAAACGGCTCAATCATTCACCACGGTGATAACCTCACCGGTGCCGGTGATGGCGACGACGAGGTTATAGACATTAACCTGCCCGGGGTGGATGCCCGCGTCAACACCCTTGGCGCTGGTGATCACCTCATATTCGGGTGATCAGTTCAGCAGTATTGAGAACGCGTTTGTGCGCGTCGAAAATGTGGAAAACCGGCAGGAGCTGGCCCGTTTTGAGATGACGCAGAAAGGCTCGCACACGGGCCTGATGGTCGCCTCCATTAGCCGGGACGGGAACGACTGGGTGTTTAAGGCCGTGGGTTCGCCGCTACCGGGCGCCGCACGCACCCCACGGGACGTTATCGACCCGGCCCGTGCCTACCTGTAACCTGCCAGCTAACGCGAACCGTAGAAGCAGGTTCCGGCCCGTGACACAGGGGTGCCCCAGATGGTTAGCCATCTGGGGCGCCCCTGTTACGTACTTTAGTCAGTCATGGTGCGCACCCCGACACTTCGGCGGCGCTGCACCAGCCACGTGTCTTTGAAGCAAACGTAGGTAACCGCCTAGATTGAACTGCTGGGTGAGGCACTGGCTGATGCACCCGGCGGCTGAGAGTTGAAGTCACTAAGATGCCACGCACCATTCGAATATTTGGCAGTAAGTTCACCCTTATGTGTGCTCTTCCGTTCTGTCTCTTTGAGCTCGCGCACATTTCCGAAAGCTACTATATATTCCCCGAAGTCAGACGTGAATGTAACTGGCCAATAGTAGATATCATCACGTTTAGTAGGCTGGGGTTCTTCCAGAAAAACGTAATGGTGGGATTGCCAAACCATGCATCCCCCTCTTTAAACGCCTTGAACATATCCTTGATAGAACTATTCTTAGCAATATCCCGTTTACCTTTGTCGTTGAGGTCTGACTGCTCAAAATACTGGTCGTCCCCCGTAGCGAAAAGATACTGTAGCGACGCTGCCATGAACGCAAGAGATGAGTAGAGGCCCGCCGCTGATTCCTCACGAATATTATCAGGCTTTAACAGGTTTGGGCACGTTCTTTGGCGGCTGGGTGCGGGTAGCTGGCCTGTAGGTTCCCGCAGAGGTGTCGTAGCTTTCGAGTTTCACCTCACCTCTGTAGTCTTTCTCGGGCTCTTTTGTCTGATCATTACCAGAAATATCTGAGGCAGAAGAGTTTATATTCAGCCCGCTGCAGGCGGTTAAAAACGTAAGGGAGCCAGCGCCTAAAAAGCCAAAGGCGGCACGGCGGTTCACTATGAATGTCATGTTAGGTTTCCTTTCAGCTGGTGAATAACCAGTCTCAGCATCATACTGAGCTTTCACCACGGTGAGCGGGGGGTTTTCCAGCCCAAATCTGCGCTGCAGCTTTTTGCGCAGGCAAGAATTTTCTGCATACCCAAGGTGCAGGGGCGACTTACGGCTTCACCGTTGAAGAGAGCGCCTGAATACCGGCAAGCTCCCACACACCACCCGTATACTCACCACGCATAACAACTTTGCTACTAGTTTTCCGTTCATTAGCAGGCATATCGCGCACTTGACCGGCAGCCACTAGGTAGGTACCTACTGCGACTGTGATGGTTGCTGGCCATAGATAGTATTTACCCGATTTATTGGACGAGGATGTTTCTAGGGTGATGACATACTTGGGATCTTCAAACCAGACTTCACCTGTTTGCAGAACCGAGTACTGTTCAACCATTATGTCGTAGTTTTTCTTCTCCTCTGGGTGAAGTTTGACCTGCTCAGTGTATTGGGAATCCCCAGTGGTCATGAGGTACTGCATTGAGGCCGCCATGAATGCCAAGGATGAGTAGAACCCTTCCTCAGAGTTCTCGTTCATATTCTTTGGTTTGATGGGCTTGGGCACGTTCTTCGCTGGCTGGGTGCGGGTAGCTGGCGAGTAGGTTCCCGCAGAGGTGTCGTAGCTTTCGAGCTTCACCTCCCCTTTATGGTCTACCGACGACGAGCTGGACGGTGAATTAGAGGCAGCAGAAGACGACGAACTCGCTGGACCGGCAGAGGCACTGGACGATGCGCTACTACTCTCAGCCTCTTGATGCTTCACAACGGTTCTTATAGGGGCACAGGCAGACAACAATGCCGCAGCAGATCCAGCACCTGCAAAGTTCAGCGCGGCACGGCGGTTAAATACGGAAGTCACAATATTATCGATCTCATTTGTCCAGATTCAGGATGTTTGACTCTTTTATTGTAGCTAAAATTCGTTTTTACTACCTTAAATTTCTTTTTATGAGTTATCTGAAAGATCATAGATCATGATGGTAACTTCCCACACGCCACCAGTGTATTTCCCTGTCATATACCCCTTTTGAGGTTTTTCAGTCCCTGTAGAGGGCATAGGGACTGTTTGGCCTTGCGCATAATGGATGTTTTTACCATAGTCAAAAACGAACGTAGAGGGCCATGTGTAGCCAGAGCCTGACTTGGTGGGCTGGTCAGTTGTTAATGTAATAACAATCTTGGGGCTTTCAAACCACGCGACACCACCCGCAATATACTGCGCAGCCTCATCATCCTCGCTCAGGTCCTCTTCCTCATCAACTTTTACTTGATCGAGGTATTGCCGGTCGCCTGTTGTCACAAAATACTGGAATGAAGCGGCATAGAAGGCGACTGTTGAGTATAGACCAGCCACTGAGTTTTCATTCATATTCGCTGGTTTAATAGGTTTGGGCACATTCCGCGGGGGATGCTCGCTGGTGCCGGGCTCATAGGTGCCTGCGGAGGTGTCGTATTTCTCTAGTTTTGCCTCACCTTTATAGCTCTTTGCAGACTCCGAAGATGCTGGTGAAGACGATGACGTAGAGGCCGCAGGGCTCACGGATTCCTCAGACGGCTCCGGAGAATGTGAATTGGGGCTGCTACTACTGCTACTGCTGCTGCTATCGCCGCTACTTTTCCTAACGCTTCTCTGCGGAGCACAGGCCGCTAAAAATGCAGCAGACCCTGCGCCCAAAAGACCCAGGGCGGCACGGCGGTTAAACACGGAAGTCATGACAGGGGTCGCATCCTTTCCACATAAGGTGATCGCGCACTCTTATCATACAGCGACAGCTCACCCACTGAATGCCTGATGAGCTGAAGTTAACGGCCTCGCATTTACCCCCTGAACAAGACATACGAAGCTTCCTAGCCCCAGGTATATGTATCTTGTTCTACCGAACTAGCCTGTCAACTAGATTGTAGCGAACCAAGAGTGCCAATCTGCCACACACCGTCAATGTACTCGCCACGAAACACAGCATTCATACTGTGCTTCTGTTCCTTGGCACTAACAGGTTTTGACTGCCCATTAACAGCATATACATGTGTCCCAACGTCGATTCTCATCTCCGCTGGCCAGAGATAATATTGGCTTGTTTTATTAGGCTCCGAGCTTTTCAGATCAAATACTACTTTGACATTTGAATACCAGACAAGGCCACCTGCTACATAGCTAACGTATTGGCTGAATTTGCCCTCAAAACCTTCTTTCTCTCTCTTCTCTAGTTTGACCTGATCCATATACGTTGTATCCCCAGAGCGCATAGCATATTCCAGCCCTGCCGCATAGAACGCAAGGGTTGAGTAGAACCCAGCCACCGAGTTTTCATTCATATTGTCAGGTTTAATGGGTTTAGGCATATTCCGGGGAGGATGTTCACTTGTACCAGGCTCGTAGGTACCTGCGGAGGTATCGTACTTTTCAAGTCTCGCTTCGCCGCTGTAGTCTTTTTTCTGTGCAGTTGGCGAAGCTGATGCCGTGCTAGCAGGACTTTCGGAAGCTGATTCGTTAGGGCTCTCTGCACCTTTCTTGACACTTCTTAGCGGGGCGCAGGCCGCTAAAAATGCAGCAGACCCTGCGCTCAGAAGGCCCAGGGCGGTACGGCGGTTAAACACGGAAGTCATGACAGGGGTCGCATCCTTTCCACATGAGGCGATTGCGCACTCTTATCATACAGCGGCAGGGGCAGAAGTAGCGGTTCGAAGGTGCGTGCGCCCTTAATAATAGAATGCAGGCCACATCCATTAAGAGCGACAGTAGGCGCCTAGGCGCGTACCCCCTACGGCAAGCCTACTGAGCAGGAAGCTCTTACAGGTATCACCCGTGGCCATGATTACCCATGACAGCTATGCACTTTAGCTGATACACCACTACACCACTATTTATCCTCGTTATCTTGAGCCTTAAAAACCTGGCTTGGCATATGCTCTACAGTTTCAAGATGGATCTCGCTCTCAACGGCATCAACATGCCAGTCACCGTCCTCCCACACCATCGGCACGGAGAACTTAGCAATATGATTCTGCCCATCAGATTTCCACAGAAAAACAGCGTCAACCACAGCCCGCTCTGGCGAGTAAGACTTTATATCATAACCAGCGATACGGGCATCAGCAGAGTCAGCCGGATGGCTCTCAGGAGCTTCAGGCTTATATTCAGCAGCAACACGCTTTGAGAGTAAACCCCTACGCTCTGCCTCAGTTGCATTAATATCACTTTCAGCAGCCATGTACGTGATAGCTGCCATAGCAGCACCGGTTGGGTTATGAGCAAAGCAATATCCCACAACACCAGGCGTATAGGTAGGACCATACGTTGCAGAGACCGGATATTTAATACCATCATAGGTTTTCTTAAACCGGTAATCTGATGGCGCTTCTACGCTGAATTCTTTCTCAGAAGCCACCGGCACATCGCACTTATGATCGCCACGGCCTGTAGGTGGTGTGCTTGTTTGCTGTCCGCCACCCGACGGCGCAGAACTAGATGATGCCGCCGCTGCACCCTCAGCCGAGTTTTTAGTCTCCCCCTTTATTTCCCATTAGATTCCACACCAGCAAAATAGCCAGTATTAGGATCACGCCGAGCATTACAATAAAAAGAAAATTACGCCCCCGGCTTTTAGAAACGTCAGGCATTAAGCACCTCCAAAAAAATATTGATAAAATAGTTGCTGAATATTGCGACCACTATCGCAGCGAATAGCTACCCATCATCTACTGCGCAGATCCACATTATAGGGCTGGTTACTACCTTCATCCAGTCCATTGTGTCTTTTTCAAGACTAATAACAGGGCCAGCATGAATCCATGACGAAATAAATGTCTGAAAAAGTTAACAGCTCCGGCCCACAGGGAGATCGGAAAATCATTACTCAGGCCTTCAAGCTCAGTTTTAACAGCAGTGCCATCAGGATCTTCAACAGCCCCTCGCACCTTTTCAGAGGCAGCAGCCACATTCTCATGACATTCCGCTTTATCATCAATCGCAGGGTTCATATCACAACTGAAATCCCCAATATTTTGGTTGCACCCGCAGCGAAATCAGCCACGTAATTATTCATTAGCTTTTGCCTCCGTTAGCTTTAAACACCTGCCCCGGCACACGAGTCACCAACACCGGCTCCACCGCATCTGGATTTACGTCCACCTTCCAGTCATCGTTCTCCCACACCAACGGCACAGTAAACTTCACCGCAGTCTGCTTACTTTCACCCTCACGAGTCACCAGTACAACAACCCCAATCTTTGCCCGCTCCGGTGAATACTGCTCAACCTCATACCCAGCTATACGGGTATCACGAACAGGCTTAGCCGCAGACATATCAAGGCTCTCCCGAACAGAAGCAGAAAACAGATCCTTCAGCTCCTCCCCAGACGCGCGAGAGTCCCCCATTACAGCCGTAACCTGCGCCGCAGCCATCGCGGCCCCCGCCGGATTATGCGCAAAACAATACCCAACCACAGCCGGGGTATACGTCGGCCCCGCCGACGCACTCACCGGGTACACAATCCCCACTGCTGACGTCTTAAACTGATAATCCGATGGTGCCTCACCACTAAAAGCCTTATCAGGAGCCACCGGCACATCACACTTATGATCGCCACGGCCTGTAGGTGGTGTGCTTGTTTGCTGTCCGCCACCCGACGGCGCAGAACTAGATGATGCCGCCGCTGCACCCTCAGCCGAGTTTTTAGTCTCCCCTTTATTTCCCATTAGATTCCACACCAGCAAAACAGCCAGTATTAGAATCACGCCGAGCATGACAATAAAAGAAAATTACGCCCCCGGCTTTTAGAAACATCAGACATTAAGCGCCTCCAAAAAATATTAATAAAATAATTACCAAATATTACGGCCACCGAATAGCTACCACCAGCTACTTAATATTTATAGCTGCATTTAGAACTATATTTATATTGCACTAATGCGCATAGTCTACCCTGAAACCCGCGGAGGGAATCCCGCAGTAAATGTATTCATAGTTATTCACACTCAGAATTTTGCACCCATAGTTCCATTATTTTAACTACCTTGTGAGCCTCCTTGAGCCTTAAAAATATAAGTTGGCTCTTTGGTTAAAGGAGACGGCTCCGGCTTTTTATCAGTATCTATTTTCCAATCATTATCCTCCCAAATTAATGGTATAGATACCTTAAATCCCGTATTTTTCCCATCCGAGTCCTTAGCAATAACAACAATACCGATAGTAGCTTTTTCAGGAGAATAATTTTCTATATCATAACCAGCAATACGAGCATTTACACGCTCAGTATTACTATTAGGCGCGGAATGAAGATCAGCTGCTATACGCGAAGAATACAGTCCACGAAGCTCGGTCTCAGTAGCCCTCGTATCCCCAACAATCGTGCTACCCTGACTAGCCGCCAGAGCAGCACCTGTTGGGTTATGAGCGAAACAATACCCCACCACACCCGGCTTATAGGTAGGACCATACTGAGCCGATATCGGGTAAATAACACCATGGGTTGTTGTCTCAAACCGATAATCAGACGGCAGCTCAGCGCTAAAAGCCTTATCAGGAGCCACCGGCACATCGCATTTATGGTCGCCGCGGCCTGTAGGTGGCGTGCTTGCTTGCTGTCCGCCACCCGACGGCGCAGAACTAGATGATGCCGCCGCTGCACCCTCAGCCGAGTTTTTAGTCTCCCCTTTATTTCCCATTAGATTCCACACCAGCAAAATAGCCAGTATTAGGATCACGCCGAGCATGACAATAAAAAGAAAATTACGCTTCTGCCCCTCAAGCACGCGAGACATTAAGCACCTCCAAAATAGTATTCATACAATAATTACTGACTGTGGCAATCATGGTTATAAGAACAGCTGCCCACCATCTGCCGATACCGCAGGTGGGTCCAGCAGTGCAGTTTCCTCCGCGATAAACATGACTGACCGACCAGCCCCCAACATGATGGTCACGCACGGGCTGGCAGGCTGCCCACACCTCGTTGGTGCCGCGTCCAATACCCAGAAGACACCGTAACTTTTGTGTGTGAACGGGCTGCACCTTAGCCCCCCCTGTTCCGCTTTTTGTGGGGGAATAACCCCCTAATGCCAGGAAATAGCGAGTAACTATAAGGGGGCTCTGTGGAATGTATGTAAAAGAAGAAGATAGTCCGACGTTATCAATAGTTGTAGAAAGGACGGCAAGTACACCTCTGCCATGCTGCCCTTTGGGTACTGCAATGTGCCCGCGGCTGCCAATGGCAGATACCGTTGTAAAGCTACCCGAGCCAGCAGCAGCGCCACACCTTATCGGCGTTCTCATAGAGGTGTATTTCTTTCTAATTATCGGCAGGTGAAACGGCTGTACCGTCCAAATTTTATTATATGCAAATGAATATTAAATATTCAAACATGCTATATATAAATCATATTGCAGTTAGATACTTCCAAAATCATCTTAAAATCTCAAGAGGCAAAATTTATGCTTACTCGTAAAGTACAAGCTACCCCCGGGCCTCTAAACCATGCAACCACTCAAACACCTTAAGCAGAGGTCTGATACAGCACCCCGGATCTACCCTGTGCTATATAACAATTCGCCTGGATTGAGAGGCTGTTTCATCACCCAATCCAGGCGAACTTTAGTTCTTTTCAAGAATAGTTAATCTATAGCTGCAAGGCATATAACAAACATACGTCAGGGAACACTCACAACCGCAGTGGTAGGACTAAAGCAGTTCCCTGAAGGGCTCTTTATGCCTGCTGCTTGCGCTTCCGCGATGCGGCATAGGTGAGAGCTACACCCGTTGCGAATAGTCCTGCAGCGGTAGCCACCGGAGTAGTCGAGAAGCCGGTGTTCGCCAAGCTACCGGTGCTCTTCGCTGCGGTCGCCTGACTCTCACTCTGCACACCCTGCGCAGCAGAAGCAGCGGCCGGGTTATTAGCAGGCACAGCAACAGTCCCAGAGTCTTGAGCCTGCTGAGCGGCAGGAGCAGCCGGGGCGGCCTGAGAACCTGCAACAGTGGCAGACCCGCCGGACGCACCATTAGCTGCAGCACCAGCACCCGAGCCGCCAGCTGCCGCCTCAGAAGCAGGGGTGTAGGCAGGAGTATAGGCCGGAGCCTGTGCAGCCTGTGCCTGCGCGGCGGGGGCCGCCTGAACCGGAGCCTGAGCGGCAGGGGCTTGCACGGGTGCTGCCTGAACCGGGGCCTGTGCAGCGGAACCGCCTGCCACAGAGGTGTCGGCCGGGGCGGCAGGAGCTACCGGGGCTGCCGGAGCAGGGGTTTCAACTGGTGCGGGCTGGGCAGGCTGAGCAGGAGCAGGATCGGTATCAACCACGGGAGCCGCTGGGGCCTCAGGCGCTGGAGTGGGGTTAATTGCCGGGTCGGCAGGTGCTGGGGTCGGATCAATAGCAGGATCTGCCGGTGTCGCATCCCCCGGAGTGGGAGTCAGCCCAGGAGTCGGGAACAAACCGACAGGGTCCTGCTCTGTAGCAAGAACCGGAGCCTCAGGCTCAGCAGCAGGCTGAACGACAGCCACCGGGGAAACCGCAGCAGCGGGCTCTTCAGTTGCCACAGCCGCAGGGGTGTACGCTTCAGCCGGGGCATCATCAGCCATAGCTGGAACCATATTAATAGCTGCAAGAACAGCCAAACCGCCCAGTATTGTCACTTGTTTCTTCATGGGGTCACTCACTCTCCATCTTTCTTAATAATTGTCATGTGGTGATGGTCGGCTGATAACAGCACGGATGCTCCATCATAGTTAACACCAAGAACCTCACCTTCCGGGCTCTTGCGCACCCCACCGGGTCCAGCCCACGAAACGCCGCCCGTGCCGCCAGAAAGGTGAAAGCCCACCGGAAGTGGGGTAGCTTTTTCAGGGACCATCTCTATGGTATACGTTGAACGAGTGTTACAGTCGATAATTTGCTTACTAACAGTAGTGTCGAACCAGAAAAATCTACCTTGGCGCCCTCTGATGCATCAACGGAAACCTTCGCTGCAATATCACCCGAACTCACCGACTGAAAAACCAGAGTTGAACGACCATCAACAGACCAAAGCGTCATCACCTCGCCACGCGAGCTCACCCCAGCCCACGATGTAAGACGCGCACCCTCCCCCGGTGAGGCAAGCTTATGCGAACCCTCAACCTTGCCGGATGCATCGGCTGTAACAACTGTTCCTCCGTCCTGGGAAGTAGCCCAGTACGCCCGTGAACCATCAGTAGCAATAAACGACGCGCCCTCTGCCGGGGTGCGAAACTCTTTGGGCGATGACCCCAGCAGCGTTACTTTCGCTGGTTTAGACGGGTTATCACGGTTAACCAAAGCAGTAACCCCTTGACGGGTGAGCATTTGCTGGTCTTTAGCGGAGTACCGCAGCACCTCACTGAATTTCTTATCACTGGACCACGTGAGGTAGGACTCTTTACCAACGTATGCAAAACCACCCTGGTGGGGCCGTATTGTCAGTTCAGAAAGCGCATTATCGGGCTCTTTTACCTCCGTTTTGCTGACTTCCTCCCCCGTCTGAGCCGATACAACATACAGTGTTTTACCGGACAGGTAGGTGACATATTTACCATCCTGAGAGACGGCGGAAACTTCAGCAGCACCGGCTAACTGGACGGTGTCACCTTTCTTCTCCTGGGTAGAGTCGGGACTTTGGGGTTCTGCGCTAGTTTCATGAGACTCAGCCGCAACAGTTCTCTCCCCATGATTCGAGAAGAAAAATATGACTCCCCACACGCCGCCACCCAGCAGCCCCACAACAAGAACCAGAGCCAGCGGAACAAGAAACACTGCCCGCTTGTAGAAGGGTTTCTTCTCCACAGCAGGGGCCGCTACCGCAGCTTGAGAAAACGCCACATTTTCGGGCTCGACAAAACCATTCGGGTATACCACCATGACTCTGTTACCGCCCTGCGCATCTGCTACATGGACGTATACCGGGCGTCCCAGATTACCTGCAATAGTGGAAACATAGGCATAGGAGCGGGACAAGGCAGCATCAATTGTGGCCTCTTGAATGAAGCGAACCCCTTGATCCTGAACAGCCAATTCAACAACGGCTGGCCCTCGAATAATGGCATCCACACGCGGGTACCTTGACGGCTCCATTCTTCCCTCCTTGCATGCCCCTATTCATCATAGAATTTGGGCATTTGGCACACCCTACGGGGGTACTCATAAATGTACATATATCGTAGCAAGGTTCACCGAATCACTAATATAATCTGACTGCTCAGCCCTACCAGGTATACGGTCCAGCCATCCTGGCCAGAAAACGGTGATTAACATATTTTTCGCTGGCGCACAGATCTATCAGTTCTTAGCTTCCTACCTACACTCACTGGAACACGCCAGTGATTTCAAAAATTAGACAAAGAGTTAATATATGATATCGGGTAAGAAATTATTGAATTATAATCGCTACAAATTTATTTCAAGATAGAGATAACTATGAATAAAATACGCGGCACACCCAAAAACACACACTACAACCCAGAGCACAAGGAAAACACACCATGCCACTACACACCCTCACCACAATCCTACAAATTTCCACAGGGATCATGATACTCTACGGCATCCGCGACGAATACAAACGCTACCGCGATAAGAAAAAAGGAAAAATCGTCAAACGCCTCCCCCGCCTTGAAGGCGCCGCAACTATTTTCGGCCGCATCTGCCTCGTCGGCTTCTTCATCGCCTTATTCATAGCACTCCCAGCATCCGAATGGCTCCCCAACTGGTACTACTTCGCAGGCGGCATACTCTCCGCAGCAACCGGAATCGCCCTGCTATACCGCTACGAAACAAAATACCTCAGCATCAACCCCAACGGAACCATCACCCACCGCACCTGGACCGGACGCCGTATCACCACCCCAAAAACTAACCCTGGGTTGCATAAGAATCACCGCCGAGGCGGGGTGTTTAAGTCTCTGATTGTTCTAAACGCTCTAGGGTGAGAGCATGATCTTTTCTACGGCTCACGAGACACTACCACCCGGGTTACCGTCGTTGTGTTTTTCGGCGAACCGACCCTTGAAGCTCCCGCGCATACACACCCAACGAACTCACTAACACATCCCCTAACCCAAACCCTAAAACCCCCGGAACAACCACCATACACCCCGGAAACCCCACCACTAACACAACCCCTACCACCACAACCACCACACAACTAACCACCACTATCACACGCGCTTGTATCACCCGCTTCACAAACACCGAAAGAGCAACCGAGGCACCCACCACTGATAGTGAAGGAAGGATCACAGATACCGGATCATAAGTTTTTCCTAGGATATAGATCGGAAAAATCCCCGACAACAAAACAGCCACAGCAAGCCCGAGCAAAATGATAAACACCAACGCTAACGCATCCCCAGACACCGCGTTCTGCTGCTCCCGCTGCCGCTCACTCCGCAGCCAGGCAAGATGCCTCGCATACTCAGCATTACTCATCCGGTACACACGCCACGCATGGTAATACCCTAATAACACATTCCCCGAATAATACCCCGCTAAAATCGCGGTTAATGCCACCACGTACAACCCATGATCCGGGCCCGGTAAATGCGAGAAAAATGGTGGTACCAAGAAAAATGAGGCAAAATACCAGCCCCAAGCTGGGTACAAACGCAACTTCAGAAAAATCAGAATCGACCAGGTGATCCCTGCCGGGGGTAAAAGCACTAAGAGCACATAGAAGACCAGCGGTTGTGGTGGCTGGTTGAGTGTTCCCAGGAAAAGCCATACCACAGGAAACGCGACGATTCCTTGGGCAAGAATTGCTGAGATGAGTGATGGGGTTAATGCTGGTTCGTACCGTTGTGGCAGCTGCGGGCCGATCGGGGTTGTGCTGGTACTGCTTGGGTTGGTGGGGTATAGGACAAGTTCTGGGACAGGGGCAGAGGCTTCTGTGGAGACAGAACTACTGCTGGTGCGGGCCGGGGTTTTGGGGTGTTCTACATGCTCCAGACTATGAGCATGATCTTTTCTACGGCTCACAAGGCACCACCATTTGGGTGAGCATTATCGGTTTGCGGTCCGGCAGCATGGCTAGTGATAGAGGTTGTAGGCACATGCATTGGACCGATGAGAGCTTCTGCCCCAGCAGACTCATGCTTCTCCGTTGTCTTGTCAAGGATACCAATAGAGTTTAGGGCCTCATACCTAATCCCTAGGGACGGCTGCAGAAGCGCTGGTGCATCACCACCCGCTTCTGCAGGCACATTACCACTCCATAGATTTTTTCGTCGCAACAGCGCCTATCCGCCTCACTCCCTAATTATGAGCTGACCTAACATATACAGCAGAAATCAGCAGTTTGTCTATCGGCATTTCTGCCCTATATTTGTAGTTTCTTTTCACAGCCCCAGTACGCAGAGAACCCTTACCGCATTGGTAATCCGCCATAGGTGGTTGTTGGGAAACTGCAAGGCTGTGTTCCCGTGCGCATGGGATACTTGTGGCTCTGCAAGCAGAAAGCCATGAACCTGTCAGCATGCTTAACAGTCGTAACCATAATAGCCGCTTAGCCTCTTCTAACATGAGTCTTTCGGAGAGAAGACCTGGCTTTTGCGTCCCTCTTCTTCAGGTAGATCGAGCATCCTAATTGCAGTAGCCTCGAACGCAAAGAATATATTTTGACAAGGGGAAATACCTGAAACAGCCATGCATTTCATACTCTTTTACACACGCCGACACAGAACTTCAGAGAGCTCTAGGGCATTAAGTAATTAGGATAATCCTAAAATATATGAAGACACACATAAGGATATCCTTGACCCTTACATTTAGGGTAGGATACTCTAGATCCAGACCTCCACCAAGTGGCGTGGAGCAACACCGACCACCGAAAAGGAAGTAAGGCATGAGCGATCGCGTCCTTAGTACTGATACCGCAAAACAAGCAATTAATCAGCTGCAAACCATTATTAACAATGGTTTCAACGACCAGATTAACCAGCTAAACAAGCAGGGTGAAACCCTATCTAACCGAAACAACTGGGACGGCCCGCTAGCCAACCAGTTCCGAGAGGACGTGTGGCCCCAGACACATAAGGCCCTCATTAAGGCCAAGCAAGAACTTGAGAACCTGCAGGTTAATCTCCAGAACATTTCTAATGAAATCTTCCGTGCAGGCGGCGCTTAAGCTACGACGCCTCTGATATCTGTGGGCGGGAAAGGGAGTTATTCCCCTTCCCCGCCCACTGCTATACGTAAACGTAGACGTAATCGTATATTTTTCCCCTTGTTATATATTTAAGGACATAAAATCATGCATGCGAACACTAATCCTGTGGAATTTGACTTTAGTATGGGAAGTGCTCTTGCTTTTTCATTTGAGTGTTGCAGGAAAACGATTGAAAGCCAAATCAGTGAACGTGAGCAGGCCATCACGCATGCAATGAGGGAGTTTAAAGGGAACTACGCTGATTTATTCTGCAAAAATACTGTGCAGTCTATGAATTATGCCAAAGAGTTAATTGAGGCACTTCGTAACGCAGAAGTAAACATGAGGAAATATATTGAGGCTGCAAAAGAAGAAGTGCGAATCCGTGAAGAGATTAAACTTTGGGAAAAGAGCAAATCCTCAACAAATCAAAATGGCATAGTCGGAGGGGGCACCAGGTCTAGTTTATCGTCGAAAACTGTTACAACCCAGCCCAGAAATACTGAGCCTCCTAATTACGAAATTTATGTTTCCGCATCAGCCAAAAACTCCGAGGCTGCTAGTAATCCAAATGCTGCACCAACTATTTCACAGTTTCAGAGCCATACTGTAAGTTCCCCACCGGCTCCTGGTGAACCAGTAAAGGTGCCTTATGCTGACCCCACCTATTTAGGCCCAGGAACTGTTTCGGGAATTCCCGCTAATCTGTATAAGTACTATGAAACGATAAAGGCATTAGGGCCCACGGTTGAAAGTGACCAGGGTGCCCTGCAAACCTTATACGATTGCTTTCATAATCACACCAAGTGGGGATATTTTAACGCGGCTGAGTTGATTATTGCCGTTAAGGCATGGGTTGCAGATACATATGTAGAAGGAGCTCGTGCTTTTAAAATAGCTAAAACCCTCTGGGAAGCAGGAAGTAAGGGAGAGCTAAGCGAGGCAAACCCTAATCTTACGAATCCTTATACAATTCACTCCGCTGACAGTGATAAAATTCGCAAAGATCTTGGAGACATTCCTGCCACCCAATACTTACGGTATGTTCCGTCAGCTCATGTTTGGGAGGTGTTCCCAGCTCGGGGTATTCGAATGATCCGGTGAGTGTTGCAACAGGTAATTTTATCGAGCCTGAACTGGATTTAGCTTTCGACAATACCGCTGCCCGCACCCTCAAACTTAAGCGCATGTATAACAGTGTCGCCGTAGTTCACAAGAGCGAGCTTCCTTCAGGCATTTTCGGCCCAGGCTGGTCATCCACTCTTGACACTAAACTCGTATTTACTTCTGACGAGGCTCAATGGTACACAGATGACGGCCGTATTCTGTCGTTCACCCGCGAAGGAGACGGTTATAGTCGCGCACCAGGTGAACCCTGGTGGCTCACTAAAACCACTCCGGGTGATTCTCTCTACGATCGAGCCAACAGCATGTGTGTTCAGGCGCACGAGCAAACAGGTGCTGAATTTACCTCCTACACGAACCCGCATTACTGGGCAATTACCAATAATGAACACACCACCCATACCTTCGCTGCCGACGGTACCTGGGTATCAACCACAGTGGGTCATCCATCAAACACTGTGGTGGCTGTGCGTAAAAACTATTCCGCCCAAGAGAGCCGTCCCGAGTCTGCAGCGACTCAGAACTCTCTCATCACCGACTTAGTGCACCCCACTACGGGACGTGCTATACATATTGACTACGCCCACCATGACGGAGAAACTGCATGCCCCTCTCAGGCGTACACCTACAACACGGTTGGTGGGCATGCTGGTATGCCTCTAACAATAGCTGAATATGGGTATACCCCCACAGGGCACTTAACTACCGTGTCAACCACAACAGGTACCCGCACTTACACCCACACGCCTGAAGGACTGATCCATGAAGTGTCCGATGTGAACGGGCATGTTGAGGTCACCAACACCTATGATGATGACGGCCGTGTGGTGCATCAGGTGAGTGAGTATGATTACGATATCTCGTATCAGTACGCTCCTGGCGGCATAACAATTATCTCGGGAGAGAACGCTGGGGTTGCACCCAATGTTTTCTACAGCGATGAAAAAGGGCGTCTTATCGGTGTCACCGCATCCGACGGCAGCCACTACACAATGCGTTATAACTCGCTCAATAACCGTGTGAGTGAAACCCAGCGTGATGGGTCCACAGTTACTCGCTCTTTTGATGAACGTGGTCGTCTGGTGCGTGAGCGTACCCCTGAAGGCGCTGACTACACCTACAGCTGGGACGAGTATGACCGTGTAACTGCGGTGTCGGTCCTAGATGCTCGGGATACGATAAACTTAGGTACCCCGATCACTATCTCCTATGGGTACACGGATAAGAGTAACCCGAATCCTTCCATGCTAACTGACGGTACGGGCGCAACCACCTATTATGAATGGGACGGCAACGGTAACCTAACGAGCAGCACCGACCCAACGGGTGTTACCACTACATTCGGTTACGACATTCATGGTGATCTCATCTCAGTAACTGATGGGGCAGGTAACGTTATTCGCCTTGTGCGTGACGAACAAGGCCGCATAACTCAAACGATTAACCCACTTGGCGAAACTTGTACGTTGCGTTACAACGCTTCTGGCGTGCCCATTAGCTATGAGGACGCGGCAGGTTCGCGGTGGACCTTCACTTATCCGCAAGTGACCGATACGCGCTGTGTCCCCGCTATCGTGCGGGAAGAAACAGCAACTACAGAACTGTCAAACCTCTGGGGGTCTGACTCACGGGGTGCTCCCTTCGGCGGTGACAGACCCTTACGGGAATACCACCACGTTCACCTATAACCGTGCGAATGACATTGTTTCGATAACAGACCCTCTTGGGCGGGTTCTGGAGAATGTGTATGACGTTCGAGGTAATCTGGCGAAGGTCATTAATGAGGCGGGCTCAACTTGGTCGTACACCTATGATGGGCTCTCCCAACTCACAACGGTAACCGACCCGGCTGGAGGTATCACCCGGTACACCTACGATATGAACAGCGAGATTACCTCAGTGACTGACCCAACCGGTGTTGAGGTGAAATACTCTGTGAACCGTAAACACGGTATCGAGGAAACCGTGGATGCGTTCGGGTCTTCATTCCGTCAGGTAGATGTATTGGGACGGGTAGTTTCTGAAGGTTCCACCCGCAAACCTATAGCGCACGGCAGCGGACACGGCATTAAAGCGCAGCTGAAATCAGTAATGGCAGAAGAAACTGGCGTGGTTACTTATGATGCTGCGGGTCGCCCGGTTGAGATTCTTGATGCTGCCGGTGGTCTGACCTGTTATGAGCGTGATGGTGCTGGGCGTGTGCTGCGGGTGATTTCTGCAGCTGGCCGTATCGAGACCTATGACTATGATGCTGCCGGGCGGGTGATTTCTCATGCTGTTGGTCTGGATGCTCCCCGGCGGTACACCGACGAGGCGGGGGTTTCGCGGGTTGTTGAGCCTTCTGCTTGGGCGATAACCCGGCTGGAGTATGATGCCGCCTCGCAGATTATCAGGCGTGTTAACCCCAACGGGTCGGTGGAGAAGATCACCTATGATGTGTGTGGTCGAGTGACCGGTGTGGAGTCTGGTGCGCGTGTGGCATCGTACGAGTACGATTTGTGTGGTCGCCTGGTTGGTGTGCGTGATAGTTCTTTTGGGCAGCGAAGGTTTAAGTACGATGCTGCCGGTCAGATGATTCAGGCAACGGATGGGTTGGGGTTCCGCACGCATTTCTTGTATACCGCAACCGGGCAGGTTTGCCGTGTTGTCGATGCCACCGGCCAGGTGACCGATTATGAGTACGACGCTATGGATCGTCTGGTGCGTGTGATTAAGGCTGCGGGTACGGTTGATGAGTCGGTGCAGGAGTACGCCTATGATGCTGCGGGCCGTCTGGTGCGTGCTGATGATGGTGTACGCGAGTATACGCACGTTTATGATTATGCTGGCGGTGGTCGCCTGTCACACACCTGTGTTGATGGTGTGAAGGCTGCAGAGTTTGGGGTGCAGGATCAGGGCCGTACCGTGTGGGTGCGTGATTACGCTAGTGCTCAGGCCCTTGACGGTAATGCGTCTGAGGACGTGTTTGTGCAGCATCGGTTTGTGTATGATGCACGCGGTTTGTTGGTGGAGCGTTCACGTTCGGGCGTGATGACCAATACTTCGGGTGCGTCCTCTGGCTCGGCGGATGTTGATGCGCAGGTTCAGGCGTTGAATACTTTCACGAACACGGGCGCGTACACGCTCACGTTGGGGTACGATGCCGACGGTTACCGTACGCGTATGGTGACTCCGTATGGTGAGACTGCGGTTACCTATGATGGTGCTGGCCGAATGGTGCGGGTGAGTGATGTGGGTGCCTGCCATGATGCCTCTGTGGGTGTGGGTGCGGAGTTATCGTACGATGTGTTGGGTCGGCTTACGCGTGTGCAGGTAGCGGATGTGGTCTCTTCATGGGAGTTTGACGATATCTCCGGTCTGGTGTGTTCATATACGCAGGAAGAACTAGTGGGGGATGCTAGTGGTTATGGGCGACAGTCTCAGGTGTTAGCACAGACGAATGTTATTCGTGATGAGCAGGGTCGTGTTGTGGGCTTGGACTCTGCCGACGGGCTGGTGGTGTATACCTATGATGCTGCCGGTCAGCTGACGAGTTCTCGTGCTGGTGATCTGGAGTTTGAGTGGGTGTTCGAGGCCGGGCTCATGCAGACCGAACGTACGTGGCGGCGTACTGATGCTGGTGAGTATGATGGCGTGGGTGAACGTGTACTGTTGAGTGAGCGTTCGTTTGCGTATAACCGCCTGAACCAGCTCACTGAAACGGTTCAGGTGGAATATGCTGCGGCGATTGCACCTGAATTCGTGGGACTACAAGATGAAGTAATGAACCGCACTATCACTAGCTATGAGTATAACGCTGCCGGTGAACGCATCCTAGAACGTGTGGCCTCAAATTTGGGGGTGCGGTCAGTACGTGAATACACCTGGGGTGTTTTTGGTGGGCTGGCCTCAGTGACAGATACAGTCAGCACGGATGCTTTTCACCGTAATTTTTATGGGGTAACAGGGTCTGCTTCTCGTGTGCGTCTGGTTTCTGATGTTACCGGTGAATTAGCTCAGGTTACCGGCGCTGAAGGAGCATCAGTACCGCTTGTGTGGGATCCGAACCCGGTTGCAGATATTCCTTCTGTGATAGGTGCCGGTGGCATGCCTGCCCCAGGTTCTGACGGTGGATTCTCACAGGTAGGCACTGCCGGAGGAATGAACCCTTGGGGTACCCCCGAGGCCACTATTCTGCCTAGCGTGCTGGCGGAGTTTTCTTCACATGCTGGTGCGGGGTTGCCCGCAGGGTTCGTGTTTAATGGGGCTGGGAGCGTATCGGCGGCTGGCCTGGAGGTAATGGGTGCACGCGTGGCGGACCCTGCTTCACGTCGGTTCCTGTCAACAGACCCGCTCCCAGCGGTCACTGGGACAGGGTTTTTCGCGGATACGTATGCGTTTTGTGGGAATAACCCAGTGGGACTAATTGACCCGTGGGGAACGCAAGAGGTGCCGAACGAGGTAGCGAATGATACAAGTTTTAAAGGGTGGCTTGATAAAAATGCCGATGGTATTAAGGTAGGTCTTCTCATCGTGGGAGCGGTTGCTGCGGTGGCTGCTATTCCTCTGACTGCTGGTGGTAGTACGGTGGCGTTTGTTGGTTTTGTGGGTCTTAGCGGAGTCGCAGCTGGTTCTTTCGCGGCAGCAAATTCTATTGATGCCAATATGGACGAAAACGGTCGGGTAAATTGGGGTAATGTCGCTCGTGATGGAGCTGTTGGCTTTGGTGTTGGCGCCCTTGAAGCTACTGTTTTTAGGGGTGCTATGAAGTACACTCCCATGGGGGCACAGTATGTTAAAAATACGCGCATGGGGCAGTATGCAATCTCTACAGGTAATTCGCTGAAGACGACGGCGACACAGTCTCGGATATACCAGGCTGCAACACAGACGGTATCTGCGGGATGGCAGGGGGCGAAGCAAATGGCTCAGCGTGAGATCTCTCAGATACCCAAGATGGTGCGTGCTATTCCAGAGTACCCGGTGGTGCAGTACGCGCGCTCGGCAGCGTATGCCGGTGGGGCACGCGCTAAAGGCGCGGTCGAAGCAGGCTGGAACACTACTAAAGAAATGGCGAAGTCCTCGTGGGAAGCTGGGAAGGCTGCCGGTCAGCGGTATACTCCGGTGGTGTGGAACGGGACGAAAAACGCCGGGGTTAATTTCGCCACCGGTGCGGGTACGAATGCTGTGGTCTATGGTGTTGAGGCTGGTCTTGGCTTAGAGCAGTGGGATACTGATAAAGCCAAACAATATATTCTGAGCGGCGGTACAGGCAATGTGCTTGGCGGGTCGGTAAAGCCAATGGTGGGGTCAGGTATTCAACGGTTTAATAACCGTTCTGTGCGGGGTAATGGTGGCACCCCTCGGTTTACCATCAACCCGGAAGGAAAGCTGCGTACTGGTTTAGAGGCATCTGGTGCGGGCGCGCTTAACCTTGCAAACGCTGAAGCCTGGAACCTGGCCACAGGTAAGGGCGACCTATCGAACGGGGATAAAGCGTATGCCTTATTGGCTGGCGGTTTGGGAAGCCAAGTTGGCGGCTTTAAGACTCCATTAAGGGGCGCGGATGGTAAACGACTTGCGTTTGAGGATACGAAACTTGGCGCACCTTTGAAAGCTCCATCGTATATGAACTCATACGGGGCAATGGCTACCGGACATCCTGGTTTTCAGACTCCTGGCTGGAAACGTGTTGGTGGATATGGTGCTGCGAATGCTGGGGTAATGGCCGGTACGGATGCTTTTAAGGCTTATTTATTGGATCCGGCAGTGAGGTATGTGCAGGAGGTTGGCCCGCAGGTGGGAGATATACGACGGTGGCCGCAGCCGATGAAGGACATGTATCGGCTGTGGGAGCAATATTGGCCGTGGGGCGATTATGTTCCTTCCCCCTCATCTGCTCAAAATGCTGATCTTGTTTCCGGGGCAGGGCCTGTGCAATCACAGCAGCAGGAGTCTGAAATAATAAAGCCTTCTAATCCCCAGGAAGAAGCTGTAGCGAACCACGCACCTGTGCAGCACCCAAATGGTGGTGTCTCGTGAGCCGTAGAAAAGATCATGCTCATAGTCTGGAGCATGTAGAACACCCCAAAACCCCGGCCCGCACCAGCAGTAGTTCTGTCTCCGCAGAAGCCTCTGCCCCTGTCCCGGAACTTGTCCTATACCCCACCAACCCAAGCAGTATCAGTAACGTCCCGATCGGCCCGCAGCTGCCACGGTACGAGCCTTTTACCATAGGCGAATTTCTATGGCGGCTCTGCCTTACAGTAGCGGCAGGACAAACACTGGTCGCGTTTCCTGTGGTATGGCTTTCCTGGGAACACTCAACCAGCCACCACAACCGCTGGTATTCTACGTGCTCTTAGTGCTTTTACCCCCAGCAGGGATCACCTGGTGCGCATTCCTGTTTTTAAAACTACGGCAAACTCCGGCGTTTTGGGTGTATTATGCATCGTTTGTACTGGTACCACCATTTTTCTCGCATTTACCGGGCCCGGATCATGGGTTGTACGTGGTGGCATTAACCGCGATTTTAGCAGGGTATTATTCGGGGGTTGTAGTGGCGGGGTATATTGATATGTGGCGGCAGTCCCGGATGAGTGATGCCGAGTACGTAGTGTATTTAGCGCGCCAGCGGGCTGAAGAGAAACGAGAACAGCAGAACGCGGTGGCTGGGGATGCGTTAGCGTTAGTGTTATTAATTCTGCTTGGGCTTGCTATTGTTGCGTTTTTGGCGATTAGTACACCGCCTTTTGGGCATCAAGGGGCGTATGATATGACGCCGTTGATTGTTCCAGTGGTTAATGTGACTGCTGGCGGGATTGTGCTTTCGGTGGTGTTTAAACGGATTCTGAAAGTGCGGGCGTGGCTGGTTGTAGTAGTGGTGATAGGTTTGGCGGGTGTGCTGGTTGTGGTGGGGTGGCCTGTGGGGTATTTGTTAGTGCCTTCGGGGGTTTTAGGGTTTGGGTTAGGGGATGTGTTAGTGAGTTCGTTGGGTGTGTATGCGCGGGAGCTTCAAGGGTCGGTTCGCCGAAAAACACAACGACGGTAACAGCCTTTTATCTGTAACATCAGGCAGTGATCTCGGGTAAAGCAGCGGCAGAGGTAGCTATAGGTTAGCTAACAGCAGCTCTTAGCCCTCTACCGCTTGCCTATAGCCCTTAACATCTTTGAAAGTCTAGGGCTACTCTGTGCCGTCCGGGCTAACCGCTTGTGCAAGCACCGACGACCCTCCCACTACCACGTACCCGCGCCCAGTCGTAAGAGCAACGGGGGAACGGCGCGGCAATGTTATCGAGAAAATATCTCCATCATAGTCAACGTTCGGTTGCAGCAGCACACCCGTACGTGACTTACGTACATCCTTCAGCCAGTGCGAATACATGGTGCGTATCTCGTCGGGTTTACCGGACGCTACCACATGAACCAAGGGGTAATCACCTTCCACCAAACTCTTAATAGAATTCTTACTATCATCAATACGCTCAGCATCATCAATCAGCAGCAGGAGCGGGGCCGTCGTCATACCCGCATCAGAGATCATAACGTCAATCTGTTCAGTTTCGTGGCAATCCGATCAAACGGATGGTTCAACAATGGGGAGCGCCTGCCACAAATTACCCACACCTGCGGAGTACCTAAACCGTTCACCCCCTGCGGATGCTGTTCACGTAAACGCACCACTGAATCACCGATCGCCTGCAGCAGGGAGCTCTTACCCGAACGCGGCGAACCACCAATCAGGGCGTGCTCTCCTTCATACAGTTCCAGCGAAACCGGCTGCAAATTATGCTCAGCAATACCCACAGGAATCACCCAGCGATCATGAGTAATCTCCGGCTGGGCTGCCAACGTCGAAAGCGGCACCAGCGATGGGAGCTGCCCAATCACGTCCGGCTTATCTGCCTCGCCCCAACGCTGCTGCACCTGTTTAACAGCAGACTCAGTACCCAAAACGGGGGTCGCCACATGCATTTGTCGAATGGTGGAGCTCTCTACACACCGACCCGGTACTGGGGCAGGGATATCTGTGCCCCTAATCTTATACCCCGAATAATCGTACGGATCGGCCAGGTGAAACAACCACCGCTGCAATGACACATCATCCACCACTGACGGTATACCCTTTATACGACTACTGGTCATCGCAATATGCATTCCCAAGGCAGGCCCATCAGAATAAATACGGTAAAAAGCGCTCAAATAATCGGTGCCCGTGTACTCAGAAAACTCATCCTTAAGCGTGCCAAACCCGTCCACCAGAACTACAATCCTGCGATTGCCAAACGGGTTGGAGCGGCGGCGATCAAGTTCAACCATTAGGTGCCTTAGGAACCTCGTCTGCCGTTCCTTAGCACCCTCACCCGGGCCCACGTAGGAACTCACATGGGGTAAATTCTGCAATGGCGCTAGAGTACCCGCGCCCATATCAAGGATGAGCATATCAAACTCATCCGGGTGGGAATGCAAACACAAAGTAAGCGCCAGAGAAATGAGAGATGTGCTGGTGCCGCTACCGGGGGCACCCACCATCAGCAGATTACTGCGCTCCATATCCCAGCCCTGAGGAATCTGCCTCTGCTCATGAGGGATATCAGCAAGTGCAAAAAACACAGTAGTGCCCTGAACAGCGCCAATATCCAGGGTATCAGTGTCAGCTGTTCCAGGATCATCATCAGGGTTAGTGAACCCCGCAAGGGGCACGCGCTCCCCCAGAGCATTAGGCCAGACCTTACGGGGCTGCCCTACACCCTGTTCAGTACCAGCCTTGATGATGGCATCAATGAGGTTGTCAAGATCGTTCGCATCGGTTTTCTTCGGCTTCGGGAGAGCCCGCGGTGCTTCAGGGACCCCAAAAATATTGGTGGAACGCAGCTCAATAGGTGCACGTTCAACGACACCGCTGAACCCGGTTACCAGCGCGGTCTGAATGGGGGTGATGTCGGTTTGCCCCAGTTTGATGTAAGCGCGGCCCATCTGAGAGCGCTCAATAGATGCGGCGTCCGGCACCTCAATCACGTTGGAGGAGTCTTCTTTGGACTGCACACGCAGCGCTACACGCAGGTTGGTGTTTGCCAGGATATCGTTGTTCACCACGCCGGCGGGCCGCTGGGTTGCCAGGATCATGTGCACGCCAAGGGTACGACCCACGGCACCGATGCTCACGAGTGAGGTAAGCACATCGGGGAAGTCTTTGGCGAGCATGGCGAACTCGTCGATGACCAGGAGCAGGCGCGGCATGGGTTCTGGCGGGTTGGTGGCCAGGTATTCGGTGATGTTGTCTACGCCTTCACCGGCGGCGGCGAAGAGCCGCTGCCGCCTCTCCATTTCGGCTTCGAGGCTGATGAGGGCGCGGTTTGCCAGCTGCTCGTCAAGGTTGCTGATGGTGCCGATGGTGTGCGGCAGCCGTTCACAGGCTTTTGAAGGCCGCACCGCCTTTGAAGTCGATGAGGATGAAGTTCAGACGGGTGGGGTCGTTATGGGTTGCTAGGCCCGCCACGAGGGAGCGCAGGAATTCGCTCTTACCCGAACCCGTGGTACCGCCGACGAGGCCGTGCGGGCCGTCTTTGACGAGGTCGAGGGTGTACACGCCTTGGTCACCGACACCGATTTCGGTACTGAACCCGGTTGCGTTCCGCCATTTTTCAGCAATTTTCTGAGGTGTGGGGGTGCCGACACCAGTGAGTTCAGGCAGGCGCACCAGCGAGGGCAGTCCTGCTCCAGGGATGACAAGCTCAGGATCATCGAACTGAGCGAGCTGGTGTGCAGTGGTGGTCGCGGCTTCTAAGGTAATACCGCCGATAATGACATCCTCAACGGTACGGCGTTTCTCGGGTTCGGTAAAAGCGGCGGCAGCGTCCTCCTCTACGTTAATCACCACGGTGCAGGAAGCAGGCAGCTGCTCTTCTGAGGTGGCAATTACAATACCCGAGACACGATGGTTGTCCTTTGCGTTATTACTGCCTATAGAAAACGAGGACCCGTTCTTTATATTGCGCCCGTATCCGAGTAATTCACGTGCAGGAGCGTCACGGCCTTCAGTGAGGACTTCGGAGTCAATAAGCAATAGCAGCCCAGGGGAAAGCAACCCGTCAATACCTTGACGCAAGCTTTTGAGCATCGTCATTGATTGCTCCCGGTCATTGGAAATCCAGCGGCCCCCCCAACAGCGGAGCCGCTTTGCCGAGTGTGCGGCAGCCACGAGGTCCAGGCCCATTCGTCCTCTTTGCCCTTATCAAAGAACACACCAACAGTAGTATCAGCAGGCCCGCAATGGGTGACAGCCTGAATGAGCAGGCTACGAGCGAGTGCCAGCGCGCCCTGTCGTTCCCCCACAATACCAATAACACCGGCATTTGAAATGTCTGCGATCACAGGTGCACCACTAAGGGTGGAGGCGTCTATAAGCTCGGTAACTTCTTTCTCCCGGTCTTGGTGCGAACTATTATCAGGGGTTGGGGCCCAGCCAAAGTTGCCGTATCCAACATGCAAGCTTAAAAAGTCACGGGACAAGAAACGGCGTTGCCACAGCTCAGTGCTAGGTAGCTGCACACGACGTAGCACACTGGCAGGGTCGGGGGCCTGCTCATGCAGACGGGTACGTTCGTACCCATAACTATTTTTAAGTTCTTGCCGCAGTTTTTCTAAGTCTTTGGCGAAACGTTCTTCCTCTTCGCGGGTATCACGCTTTATACCGCCACCGCTGCTCCGCCCACATGGCAATAATCGCGATAGGGCTTAGAAGCGCAAAAAAAGCGAACCTGATATCACCCATAACAGCGATCATGGCGACAGCTAAGACGAGGGGGCTAAGCGCGGTTGCATAACTAAATTTTGAGGGTTTTGTGATTTGTTTGCGTTTGGGGAGTTTAATAGGGTCCGCCTCGGGAAGCATCCCGGGACGTGGCGGACGGTTAAACGGGGCGGTTCGTGCGGGGGTAAGGTTTGGAAGTGTTCCGGGTTTCGGGGCCGGGTGCTCCACCAGTTGTGGCCTCAGCAGGAGTACGGCACCGCCGGTGTAGATGACTGTAAGCTCGTCGGTTTCTACGCCTTCTTCGGGTATTTTTATACCGTTAACAAAGGTTCCATTGGTGGAGCCGGCGTCGGAGATTTTCACGCCCTCTTCGGTGCGTTCAATGCGGCAATGTTCCCATGAGGCGCTTTCGGTGGGTAGCACAATGTCTGCCTGCGGTGAGCGGCCCACTATGAGGGGCCTGCCCTTTTGGAAGGGGCACTACGTCCCCTGCTCTGGTGCCACCAGCGAGGGTGATGTTCCAGCCGCGTACCGGTTGGGCCACGGGTATGGGGCGTTGGCTAATAATACTGCCCTCCAGCAGCGCAACTGACCCCAGCTGTGAGGCGCCCTGTAGAGGGCTGGGCATCCAAATACAGGGGGTCATTGGGGGCGATGTGAGGCCCACCGGCGGCAAGAATAAGGTCGCTGAGTGTGGTGTTATCTGCCAATAGTCCAACTCAAAGGTACGCGTGAACCCGTGCAGGTCAACCAGAATTTTCACCCTGAGATATCCTCTCCGGTAGTTTTATCGGTGTGTTTTATACCGCCCGCTAACTAGCTGGGGTAGTTGATCTCACTACCCAATTATCCATCTAATTCCGTTTATCACATCTCAACTGGCTTAAAACAATTGTGAGTAGTCGTAAGATAGGATAAGTTACTTTGCTTATCACCGAGACGAAAGGCCCACCAAAGCGTGTGCCTTTACCAGGAGTATAACTATGAAAGCTCACCAGGTGCCTATTTGCGCTCCGGTCAGCCATACGCTCAAGAAACGCCGCGCATCTAGATTGCTCAAGGCACCTCTGGCGGCGGGGGTAGCGTTAATGCTGCTGCTCGCAGGGTGTTCTTCCGACTCCCCTTCGGCTGATGATAGCCCCACAGAGACCCGCAGAAGCGAACAGCAGGTAAGTGACCCCACAAATATCCTGCAGAATGTGAACGTTAATGTTGACCACACCGGGTCGGTTAAAGCAATCAATAGCACCAATATTTATGTGAATGAGCACACCCATCAGAGCTCCACTAAAGACGTGAAGTATAAGGTGAGCGATGTGGTGAACGATGTGCCCGTGCGTGTGTCGGTGCAGTACCAGAGCAATAAAGGCAACGGCACGGACTTGAATGAGCTTAAGGGGTATTCCGGGCCGCTAACCATTAAAATTTCGGTTGAAAACCTGAGTGTTAAACCGCAGGAAATTACCTATGATGCGGGCGGGAGCAGCCATAAGAAAAAAGCTCTTGTGGGTGTGCCGCTGACTGTTGCCGCTTCCACGGTGCTGGAAAATTCAACCCCCAATCAGGTGGTTGCTGGCAGCAGCCTTGACGCTAAGGACCCTAACGCCACTAACGGTGTGATTAGTTCCAACTCGGACGGCAAGGCGGTGGTGCAGTGGGGTACTATCATCACTCCGCCCACCACTGAGGCGAACGCGTCCCTGGTGTTAAAGATGGATGCGAAGGACTTTAAGGTTCCTAACTTCGATATCGCGGTGCAGCCGGGGTTTGCTGACTCTTTGTCCAGTGAAAACGTGCTCACTAACGGGTTCAATAAGAACGACCAGAACCAGATGGCGTTGCTGCAGCGCACCATGAAGGTTGTTTCGGATGTGAACGGTACCCTGCTCTCGGCTAGTGACCAGATTAATGAGCTGCGCAAAAACCTGGATTCCACTGCTGGTTCTTTGGGTAATGGCACCGCCGAAAACCTTAAAGGCAGCAACGAGAAGCTCACCAAACGCATGGAGGAGCTCAGCAACCAGATCCGTGATCTGAAAACTGATCTTCCAAAACCGCTCAGACCAATAACTCTCAGCTGATAACCCAGCTGGAGCGCACCGTGGGCTCCCTCGACTCGGCACTGGGGGACACCTCCGTGCACCCTTCCGTGAAGGTTAACGCCAGCGGCAACTCCTGCACGGTGGATCGGTCCACCCCCCATGGCGGCAGCTCTGTCTATTCCAATCTGGTGCAGCTTGCGGATGTGCTTGGCAGTTACGCCCAAGCCAACGCAGGATGCCAGCGGGAACTGTCGGGGACCCTTTCGCAGATTATTGGTCCGAAAGACCCCGGCCCCGAACAGTGCCGTGATCACGGTGGGGATTCGGTGACCTGTGCCCTGTACGGCACCTCAGCCTCTGTGCAGGCTAATCTGATTGGTCTGACCGTGGCCAGCGACTCGCTGCTTAACGATATGCGACCGGATTATCTTAAGGGCGCCAACAAGAACTACAGCGACCTGCAGGCGTCTATTCAGCAGCTTTCTGACTATCTGAACTCGCAAAATTCAGGTAGCGCAGACACCGCGAAAGTTCAAGAAACCATTAAGAATATCCGTGGCAACGTGAACTCGCTCAAGGAGTCCTCTAACAGCCTGCAGGAAGGTATCGGGCGCATCTATAAGACTTCTCAGGAGGCTCAGGCAGAACTCACCGGTGAAGGGTCTGCCCAGGAGCAGAATCAGAAGCTCGCAGATCAGTTGTGTGAGCTCTCTACCGAACGTGGCGGGCATTTGAGCCCCGATGAGGTGGCGCGGTTACGTTCCTACCTCACGGCTACCCCCTGCGGTGCAGGCGGTGGGCAGCAGCAGCCGCAACCTGCGCCCGAACCTAACACCCCCAATACCCCCAACGATCAGCCTTCGGCTGAGCCTTCAGCGGCACCGAGCACAAGTGCTGAGCCTTCAGCATCCGCAAGTACAAGTGCCAGCGCGAGCCCCTCGGAGGGGGCATCCGGTGAGGCTACCACCCCCGCAGCGGTAGTGGAGAACGCTAACGAGGTGAAACCGCACCACGGTAAGCCTATGGATCAGCGTATCGTTGAGCAGCAGGGCCGGTGGAGGAGCGTCTCTGCTGAAACCGACCCGAACGCGGAGAAAGGCCTGGCCGCAGACGCTAAGCGGGTTAACGCTCGGGTGAATGATCTTGACGGGCAGCTCAAAGCCCTAGAGGATGAAGCGAACAAGCTCGGCGACACCAACCGTGACCGTAACGGTGAGCAGGAGAAGAACATCAGCGCCCTCAAGCAGAAGGTGGATGCTCTCACCCGCAAGAGCGACGATTTGGGGCAGAACCTCAAAGATCTGGCGGAGCAGCACAATAAAATCTCGGAGACCGTGAAGGCAGCCTTCAAAGACTCCTCTGATAAGACCGCACAGCAGGTGAACGACCTCATCGGCAAGCAGATCCGTGTGATCTCGGACCGTGGGCAGAGCGGCAACCGTGCTGTTGAGGATGCGTTCTCACGCTCCATTAACCAGCTGGTAGAGACCTCCGACAATATTGTGGTTGGTGCCGGCAATTCGGTTGAGAACCAGCGTAAAGACCTGTCGGAGCGTACCAATAATGTGCGGGCCGCCCTCGACGGGGCCACCCAGCAGTCGCTGGGGCTGCTTGATCAGCGCACCTCTGCAGCGACCCGAGACTTGGAAGGCTCCTCCGCCCTGCTGTACAGCGATTTGAATAAGATCATGCTTGACCTTGGCGACAGTAAAGTTGAAGGCGCTGGCCTGCTTGGCTCACTCAAATCGAATTCTGCGAAGGCGGGCTCGGCCGACTATCAGCTGGCTTTAGCCTCCCAGAACGCGCAGGGGTACACGAGCATCCGTTCTGAAGATATTGCTAACATTCAGCTGCGTCAGGCGCAGTTCAAGGAGTCGCTCAAGTCCCTGGAGAAGATGAAACCGTTCCACCTTTCGGATGCTGGTAACGCCGAAGTTCGGGTGCTGTACACCTTCCGCGTGGGAGAAGCACAGAATGGCTAACCCCGAAGGGCAGCAGACGCCTCGGCGGTCACGCGTGAAAATCGTGTTGACCGTCGGGGCTGTTATTGCGGGGGTGCTGGCGCTGGTTGTGGCCACCAGCATGTGGCTCACCTCGGGCCGCAGCCCCTTGCCGACCTTTAAAAACGAGTCCCCAAAACCCGGTGCGGCCGCCGCTCCCAGTGTGCCGTTAGATATTAAACTTCCCACGCTTGGTAAGTCCATTAAGCTCGGGGTGATTGTCACCTACGGTGAGGAGACTGAAGGCTCGGAGTGGCTGCAGCCCGCCCAGGGTGCGGCGGTGGCCGCGTACCGTCTGCACATGGGTAATGCGCCTGTAGAGCTGGTGACCCTCAACGATAGGGGCACTGAGACGGGCGCCCGGCAAGCCGTGGAGCAGATGAAGGCCGAAGGGGTTGAGGGCATCGTCATGGCCTCTTCCGGAAGCCACGTGCAAGGCGCTGTGACAGCGGCGAAAGAGTACCATATCCCCATGATTGAGGTGTACGACAACGTTGGAACCGGCGATGGAGTGTGGTCGTTTGCGCCCAACGCTGAGGCGTCACTCGTGGCCCTGCAGTCCGGGGTGGAAGACCCGAATAAGGTTGTAGCGGTTGAGGCCCAAGGGTACAGCACCGGTATTCTGGCAGCCCACACTCTCACATATAAGCCTGGGGACGACCCGGCTGCGCTGGCCCGTTCTGTAGCAGAAAAAACTGCGGAGCTTGGCCCCGGGACGACGGTGACAGTTGCCGCGCCCGCCGCTATGCAGGCTAGCCTTGTGAAGGCGCTTCAAGAGGCCGCCGTCAAAACCACCATACTGCTCTCGCCCCAGGCGATAAGCCCGGTCTTTAGCACAGAGCTGGTGAAACAGGGTGGGGCCATCTCCTCGTCGCTGGCCACTAGCGGAGTGGATACTTCCGACTCGGTGGCGCTGCAGTCCACAGATGAAGGGCGGAGCATGTCTGCCTTTTTGAAAGCGGTGGGGATTATGAGCGCAGACTCCAATGTGCAGACCCTCAGCGGCGACCAGGAATTCAGTACCGTGGCTGCTTATGCGGATTCCCGCTCCCATGATGCCGTGGTGGCCCTTGCCTACGCCTCAGCGCTGAACCTTGATATGAATAACGAGTCGGTGCTTAAGACTCTTGCAACGGTGAAGATGCGCTCCGGCGAGGGGCTTGCGGGTCCGGCGCTAGACTTTACGCGGCCCAATGCGGTAACCGCCCAGCCCGCGCTTCTGCACGCCTCCGAACAGTCACTGGGGCTGCGTCCGCAAACGGCGGGTTCTGCAGCTGATGCTTCTATCACCTGGTTCGCAGGCTAGCCATGCACAATAACGCATAGTTATAAAATATGCTGTGAGGTCGCCGCCCTGCCATACCGCAGCCCTGCGGATGAGAGGGAAGATCACTTCAGCCCCCAGTCGCCGCGGTATACATACCGCAGCTTCTGGGGGTTTCCTATGCCCCAATAATGAGGGCTGCCGGTGCACCCGATCTTAGGGTGCGCCATATTCGGGGCTTGGGGCGTACCTGGCCGGGGTGCTAACGGGCAGTGATACTGAACTGGTTACTCCGAATATCCGTATAATTACCCACCGTCGCGGTGATAGTACACTGCGGAGCAATCGATAGGGTCGTCACAGTCTTACCATCCGCGGAGACCGAAATATGCCCCGCACAGCTATCCGTGAAACGCACCGCCGACTGATCCGGGGCCACCGCCTGCACCACCTGTGACGGGTCCCCCGTTGCTGGCGAACGCAGGATGGGGTGCACATCGTCCTGCCCGCTGGGCCACACCGGCACCACCGTAATCGGCAGGGCACTCTGATTAACCACCTTATCCGGCACCTTCACCGCAATCGCCTGCAACCGCTGCAGCGGGTACGAGGTGGACTGCACCTCGCGGTCGGTAATGGCCTCCTGGGTTTTACGCTCAATCTCAGAAACCCACTTCTGCAAGTCCTTCTGATCCGAAATTGAGACCTTCACTGTGGCAGTCATCGACACCGTCGAGTTTGCGGGGATCTCCACCTCCGGCAAAGACCACGAACATTTCTTATCAATACCGGTGATTGTGGCGTGGTTCTTCTGCGCTTTCTGGCCTTTAGAGGGGCTCCACGTCGTCTCGGGGCAGGTGCCGCCCTCGGCAGTGCCGGGGATAACCTGCAGAATATCGCCTTTCAGCGCCGACTTCTGCGACGAGAACTTAAACGTAAGAGAAGCACTCTGCGAGGATGAATCGTATTCCGCTGAAACCTGCGTGCCCAGCCCCGAGGGCAACGGTTTAGAATCGTTGCCCTGCGCAGACCACTTCTCGTGGGTGGTTTCGGTCTTCTTCGGAGCCACAGGGTTCCAAATCACCACGCCGATCACAACCACAATCAGCAGCACACTCAGGATTGACCCCCACACGATCGGGCGGCGCAGCTGCCGCGTAAAGCCGCCCGTTGGCTCCTCCTCTTCTTCCTCCTGTGCCTGCTGCTCAGGTTCGGGGCTCACACGCACCGGACGCAGCACCGTCTGGGATGATGCCTCCCCCAAGTGGGGCAAAGGCTCAACCGGCATCTGGGTGCCCATCACGGTGTCTTGGGAGGCAGCTGAAGCCCCACGCACAACCGTCGCCATCCGCTCCCCCGGGCCGGTGCCCGGCGGGGTGTGCTGGGGGCTGCTGGGAGGATTCACCGGCAGCATTGGCGGGGCCGGGGCGTACCGGGCTGCTGGGGCGCGCAGCGACGCGGCAGCCCTGTGCGGCGGTGGGGCGCGCATCTGGGGAGGTGGCGAGCATCGCCTCAAGGGCAGTGCGCAGGTCGTTTGGGATGCTCTCGTGCACACCGGCGGGGTTGCCGCTGTTTCGGTGTGGGCGGGTAGGCAATCAGAAGCTCATGGAGCATCACCCCCACCGAGTACACGTCAGCGGATTCTGTGGCGGTGCCATAGTGTTTACGCTCAGGCGACATGTACATGGGCGTGCCGTAGCTGCCGCGCCCGGTGGTACTGGATGCGGGGCCGTCACCGGTGAGCTCGGCGATACCGAAGTCAGCTACCCGCACCTGCTCAGGAAACGTCTCGGTGGGGTTACCGGAAAGCAGCACGTTATCAGGTTTAATGTCCAGGTGCAGCACCTTTTTACGGTGCGCCTGTTCAGGGCCAGCAGCACACGCTCCATCATTGCCAAAGGCCGTGCCGGGGGCAATCGTGCCCAGGGTGCGGAGCATATCGCGCAGAGTACCGCCGTGCTGGTACTCCATAATAATCGCCAGGTTACCGCCCTCAACGATCATGTCCACTACCGGCACGATACTCGAATGCTGAAGCTGCATGAGCACGGTGCGTTCCCGGACAAAACGCTCCAGGAATTCGGGGCTGTCCGCGTACTCAGGTTTAAGCAGCTTCGCAGCGAATAACGCAGACGTATCGGAACGGGTGGCCGTCCACACGGTACCGACCGCGCCCTCCCCCACGGGCTCCACCAGCCGGTAGGACGAACCCAGCGGCGCGCCCTGATACGCTGCCTGCATTGTGCCTCCTCACCCCGTACTGCCGGTGTTTTTGTGATTACCGTGTAACTGCCGTCTTTAAGTGTACCTAGGATGCCAGGAAAGTATGGCTGCAGTTATGAGGAGACTCACCACACTATGCTGACCTATTATTGTGTGACCCTATAAACGAAAATCTGTAAACAATTATTGGGCAGGCACCCTGCACTATGTATTTCGTGAAACTTAAAGAGTGCTTTCGGATATTTTTTAGCACACATCTGCGTAAGGGTTCCATACAATAACCCACATTTATCGTTCACCGTACTCTAATACATTCAGGTTCATACGTAAATAGCCAGATATTTCTCAGAAATATGGCGTCCCGGCCTGTCAGTATTGTTCTACAGGCCGGGACGCCATATACCCCTAGAGGAACGCTATTCACTCGTGGGGCGAGTATGCTGCTGCCAAGAATCAGCGTGAGCTGCTGCGGCGGCGAATGACAACTAAATAATGCCGCCTGCCAGGGCAGCCGCACCCGCAGCAGCCACACCAGCGGCCGCGAACCCTGTGTGCGCCAGCGCCCCAGCCGAGGAGCCCGCACCGGAAGACCCGCCGGATGCCGCCCCAGATCCGCCAGAGCCGCCGACGTACGATCCGGCCGCGCCAGCACCACCATCAGCTGAGGCACCGTAACCGTCTGATGAGCTGCCATCCGAACCGGTGCCGGCCCCAGTATAGCCATGAGCACCGGCACCATAGCCATTATTCGCGGGTGCAGGTGCGGCACCGGGTGATGAGTCACCTGCCCCGGACGAGGGTGCTGTGGCCTCAGGTTCGCCAGCGGGTGCGGGCGCAGAAGTGGTGTCGTTGGTGGTTCCGGTACTGGGGTTGGTGCGGTCAGAACCGGCGGGTGCAGCGGTGCCGCCCTCAGACGCGCCGGGGGCTGCAGATCCGGTGGAGTCGCCGGTTGAGCAGCCGTTCGCGGCCTCATCCCCCACCGCAACCTGCATGCGTTGCACCTCGCTCTTTACCTCCGTACCGTCCTTGAGGGTGGCGGTGTAGTACACGTCAAACCCGTACCGGCCGGGTTCGGTAAACACCCAGTTCGCGTGCGCGTGAGTGGCGTACGCAATATCAATCGTGTCTTTGCCGGTGGTGGAGTCAAGAAGCACATCCGCTCCGGTCAGTGACTCTGTGAACACCCCAAACCGGGCGCCGCGCGGCATGGTGCGCGGCACCACGTGCAGTTTCACCCCGCCCGACAGCTGGGAGTAGTCAATATTCTCGGTGCTGTACCCCGGCCAGGGCAGCCCCTTGATCTGGGTCTGGGGCAGCCCGTAGAAGGCGGTGCCTACCGGGCCGATGAAGTTCAGGGCGGGGCTGCTCATGTGCTCATTACGGGTGCGGCGTGCCCGATCGCTCACGGTGAGCACCACCGAGTCAAGGGGGCGCACGGTCGAGTCCGGGTCGATCAGACCGCTATCGTCTTTCAGGCCCACGTGCAGCTGCTTGTCGCGCAGCTGCCCCTGAATGTCAAGGTGCCCGTCGTGGATTTTTGCGGCGGCCATCAAGGGTGCGGGCATCACAGGTGGGGTGCGACGGGGCGGGTGGGGGCGCTGCAGCCGATGCGGTAGGCTCACCCTGGGCTGGCCCGGAGGCGGCTGGTACTGGGCTGGTTGGTTCTGTGCGGGCCGGGGCGGGGGTAATAGGCGCAGCGGGTGTGGCGCTCGGGCTGGACGACAGGGGCGGGCGTTTCACCGGCGGGAGCACTGGGTGCAGGGGTCGGCGGGGGCCTGCCCGGCGGTTCCCTCCACGGTGAATGTGCCGGATGCGCTATAGTCGCCGCCGCGCCGGTAGTCACCGGTGAGTTTCACTTGTGAGGCGCGCGCGTTCATATCTGGGTGCGGCAGTACTTTGGCGATCAGTTCACTGTTCTCAAAGTAGCTGTCTTCCCGGTAGGTAAAACGCGCCACCCCGTTTTCGACCGTGGTTTCAATATCGAATTTGGGGTATTCGTAGTCGTTGGGGGCGTAGAATCCGCCCCGGATAAACCCGCGGAAGTTCGGGTCGGCGAAGGTCACCTCAATCGTACGGTATCCTTCCTGCGTGGAGGGTACGGTGCGCACCGTGTAGTCGCCGCTGGTGGGGGTGTAGGTGGCGGTATTGAGGGTAGTGTTGCGCTCTTCGGGAGTTTTTACGGGCCATTGGCCGTTGCCGTCGTCACTGTACACGCTCTCAGCCCGCCCGGGCTCATACGCGAGTTGATGCGAGATCCAGCGTGCACCGCTGTCACCTTCAGGGGTGAACACCGCCTGCAGGTGGGATGATTCGCCGCCCATCATTTCGCTCCAGGTGGCGGTGCCGTTGGTGACATCAAGATCCGTCAGAAAGTACCCGTTGTTGTACAGGGTGAGCTTGCCTTTGAGGTTTTTATCGCCCGCTGTGAAGGTGATGTCGCTGAGCTTATCGTCGGCGTCTCTCCTCTTGGCGGGGTCCGGGTCTGGGGTGTGCGGTGCCACGGACAGCACATATTTGGCGGTGTCCAGGTTCCCCACATTCGCGGCGTTATAGCGCTCTTCTGTGGGTACGGCGGTGGGGGTTCCGTCACCAAGAATAGGCTTATTACCGCCCACCTGCCACACGAGTTTCTGCGGCGCGGACTGGATGATTCTGCCGTCGGTACCGCGGGCCACAGTGCGGTAGGTGACTTCGTACCGCCCGGGCCGGGTGAAGGTGGTGGTGTTGTGGGTGTGGCTGCCTTTGCTCAGCAGCCAGGAGTGCCAGCCGGTGCTGGTACTTGAGAGAATGCGGTTGATTTGAGCGGGGCCGTCGTCGGGGTTGTACCGGAACAGCTCCATACGCCCGGGGCCGTCCACCGAGAGGATGTCGGTGGCGAACACACCGTCACGGAACTGTTCGGTGGGGATTTTGACAGATGCACCCAGACCCGCCCAGATGGGGTCGTGGTTGCCCCAGGTGAGGGTGGGTGCCATGTAGAGGGTCTGCCCAGGTTCACCTAGAAAACCTAGGCTGGGTGAGTTGGGGAGGGTGAGGGTGTATTGTGAGGCGCCGTTACGCCCGTCCCAGCCTTTGCCGACCCAGTTGACGGTTTTGTCGAGGTCGTAGAGGTCTGCGCCGGTCTTGTAGGGGTTGGATTCATTTTTGAGAACGAACGTGCCGTTTTCCCAGTAGGCTTTGGGGGCGTCCACGTGGCCTTTGGTGGTGATGATGCGCCCGTCGTCAGGCCCGGCGTGGGCTGTGATGCTGGGGGCTAACCCGGTGAGGATGATCAGCGCCGCGACGGAGAGGCGCGCTAGGGGTTTTCCGGGTGCCCGACGTTGGGTTCGGAGGTGCGTGTTCATGCTTGCCTTTCTAATTTTTACGGGCAATAGCGTAGCATTTTTGCGAATAATTGTCATTAACAAAAATGCTCTGTATAGTGATTCCCGAATACGCCAACGGCGCGGGGGCGAACGGACTCCCCCGCGCCGAACCGCGCCCAGTCACCACATCACGCACCTGGAGGAACACATGCAACGAAGCACATCCGCCCTGACCCTGCTCAGTGCCGTATCGCTCACCTGCGGGCTTGTCCTCACCCCCGCAGTACCAGCCCTCGCGCACGAAGAACACGGCACAGCGAGCGCATCGGACACCACTGGCGATCAGAGAACCCACCGTATTGATGGGGAAAATACTATTGCCGGGGTGCACGCCAACCTGGTAGATCTCTCCCTGCGCGACGGTGCACTCACACTGGGTTCGAGGGCCAGCACACACGACGGTGAAGGTATTTACGATCCCGCACGAACTGTTTTCCACCTGCCAAATACTGACTCCACCCGCAGCACTGTGGCTGCGGGCTATGAATTTATTGCCACCAAAGGCACCCCTATCTGGTATATTCCGCACACCGGCACCGGCGGGGTTCTTCACCCCGGCTTCGGGGCTGATAGTATCCCCCGGGACGCGCTGAAAGAGAACAAAATATCGCTCGAACTTGTGCGCACCCAAACCCCTGATGGTGGCTCCGTTGAGGTTTTCCGTGAGGACCCCAGCGGCCCCACGCGCCTGTTCAGTTCGCGCGAGAATCTGCCCGCCCACACCATAACCGCGGGTGAGCAGGCGCACCCCGGGTGGGCATTTACCGCACCGGGTGTTTACCGGCTTACTTTCCGGGCGACAGCTCAACACGCCGACGGCACGCCGATCAGTGCCGAGCAGACCTACACGGTGGCGGTGGGCGATGTTCCGGCCAATATTTTTTTGAGCAGATGCGCACCCAGGAGGGCGAGCGGCACGGCGGCGCACCCAAAGCCGCTGACCGGTCGGCAGCCGCGAGCGCGGCCTCCCCGCCGGTGCAGGCGCGCCGAAAACCCCGGCCAATATTTCGGGGGCCAACACCCACAATGCGCGGCAGGCGGGTGCCCCCGCCAGCGGGGGTTCGAACGGTACACCGCAGCAGCCACGAGCCGAGCACCCTGCCGCGCAGGGGCCCGCGCCAGAACCCCAGCGCAGCAGGCTGGCAACAGTGCCAGCCAGGGGGTCGAGGGGCTGCCGATCGCAGCACCCCGGAGGCGGTAAACGCGGCGGAAGATTCCGGGGGTAATGGTGCCGCCAGCACTGCCGACTCAGGCGGCACCGGAACGGGCGGTACTGTACAGAGCATCACCTCGCCGGCGGGCGCATCCGGCGGTAAAAGCGTGCGCGGCTCCAATAGCGCCAATGTGGCCCCCGGTGCGTCTCATCAAGGTGCGGCAGCCGGGTCGGGTTCCGCCGGGGACGGAGCGGATTCCGCTGGGGCTGGTTCGGGCGGGTCGGATTCGGCGGGGTCAGGCAGCGAGAAATGCTACGCCACCGAGGTTCAGGTCAAAGACGCCAAACAGTCCCTGCGCAGCCCCGCATCCGTCCCGAGTGTTGAGCCCGCGCTGCACACGGCAACGGTGCAGAACGTGGCTGAATACGGCGGGTCAGACCGCGCCACTGAAGGGCACTTCGATGTGGGCCCGGTGCTGAACGGCTCCGCATTGAGCTCTGCCGTGAAAGATGACCGGTTCAGCCCGCCCAAGCATGTCTCCCCGGCTCACTCAATTTCGTGTTGGGTGATGCTGCGAAGCTGAAATTCCCGGCGGGCATGGAAGATATTGCCCCCGCAGGAAGTACCGTGCACATGATTGGGGCTACCCAGCAGGCGGGCGTACCGTGGCTGGGGTGGAGTACCCAGGATCCTGAGCTTCTCAAACAGGCCGACGGGCCGGTCACCATGAGCCTGAAGGGGTTCGACGGCCCCGGCTCAATGTCAGTGTTCCTCTCGGGTAACTTCGGTTCCGCCGGGCAGAAAGTGTTCACCTCCCGCGGCGGCTCATTTCAGGTTCCGCTGAATACGCACCAGCACAGCAACTGGGTGTTTACTGCGGAGGGCCGCTACCGGGTGACGATCGGCTGGCAGGTGCGCCTGAAGAACGGGCAGACCGTTGAGAGCACCTCCACCCTGAACTTCACGGTGGGTAACGGCAGCGGGGAAAACACCTCCGGCGGTGATAAGCAGCAGGGAGCGCAGAAACCCGCAGATAACGGCGGCCACCGCGGAGGTGCGCACAATGATACGCCCGCTGGCGAGAGAGCAAAACCCCCGACAAGCAGGCGGGGCGCGGTACCGTGGATGCGGCCAGCGGTATTGTCACGAAGCCGGACGGCACGAAGGTGCGCATTGTCGGCAAGACCGCCTCGGGTAAGGACTGTGCCCTCACCAACCAGGAACTTAAGGATGCGCAGCAGGCCGCTGCTGCCGGTCAGCTGGCCAGCACCGGGGCCGGTTTTAACCCGTTTATGGTCAGCACCTCCGTGCTTGCCGTCGCTTTAGGCGGCATGATCGTGTACGCCGTGCGCCGCCGCAAGCGTCATGCCGCGTAATGGGCTCAGCCGCCGCGCTTTCCTGGGTTTTCTGCCTGTCTGCGCGGCGTTAAGCGCCTGCACCGCACAGAATACGTCCTTGGGTTTTGATGCCGACGGACGTCTTCAGGTGGTGGCGACAACCCCGATTTTGGCGGATATGGCGCGTGCTGTTGGCGGCGAGCGTACTCGGGTACACGCCCTCATTCCTAATGGTGCAGACCCGCATTCCTATGAGCCGAGCCTGCGGGATGTGCGCGATGTCGCCTACGCGCGGCTGGCGTTCACCAACGGTCTGCTGCTGGAACAGCGCAAAATGGCGGCGATGGTGAGCTCTAACCTGCCGCAGAGTTCGGCGCAGGTGGCGGTTGCCGAAAGGATTGAGCAGTACGGCGGCAAGCTTGAACCCGTGGTGGAGGATGCCTCGCTGGATTCTATCTGGTTGGGGCTGCGCGTTGAGGGCGCCGAGTCTTCGGGCGTATCCGCCACCCATTCCGCTGAGTCGCCCTCAGATTCGGATGCTTCGGTCGCGTTTTCGGTTACCCGTGTGAAGGGGCCCGGGCAGGTTGCGGCGTTTATTACGCAGACCTTCGGCGCGGTCGAGATGATGTGCGATTCTCAGGCGCGCGGCACGCAGGAATCCGCTCAGGATGGTGTGAGGGTGCGTACCGGCGATATGGGGTCGCTGGAGCTTCCGCTGCAGGCGCATACGCATCTTTCGTGGGCTTTTTGCGGATGCCGGTGTGTACGAACTTGATGTTCTGGCAACGCCCCGCAACGCGCCCGAGGGGGTGCACCAGGCACAGGGAACACTGCATGTTGTGGTGGGTGAGGACCCTGCCGAGACTGCCTCTCGTCTGGGTACAAATACGACCATTTTAGCCTCTGGACATGCGGATATAGCCTTTCAGGCATATACGGGGCGGCTTGTGATTCGCACCGATAGCGGCGGGAAAGTCACCGAACACGACCTGGCTCGCACGATCATTGCGGTTCCTTCGCGCACTCTGCAGGAGGTTCCTGCGGGCGGCCAGTACGGGTTCTTGAGGGGGTCTTCGCGCGAGCATCGGGGGCAGGTGTATTTGCTGGCGCAGGCGGTGCTCGGCAAGCATGTGCACGGCGAGATAGACCCGCATATATGGCATTCGGTGCCGAACATGAAGGCTGCCGCGCAGGTCATGCGTGATGCTCTTACCGAGGCTGACCCGCCCGGAACCAGCCTGTACACGGCGAATACCGAGCGTGTTATGCGCGAGCTCGATGAGCTGGACTGGGAGATTCGCGGCATCTATGCGTCTTTGCCCGAGGCCTCGAAAAACCTGATTACCACCCATGACGGGTACCGCTATCTGGCAAGTACTTATGGGCTGACGGTGGCGGGATTTGTGACGCCGGTGGCGGGCAGTGAGCCGAGCATCCAGCAGCGGCAGCGACTGCAGCGCACTATCAGGGATTTGCGTGTACCGGCCATATTTCTTGATAAGAATACCCGCGCGCGAAGCCCGGTTTTGCGTGAGGTCGCCCATGAAAACGGGGTTCAGGTGGGCGCCCTGTATTCCGATTCGCTCGATGATGAGGCGCCCCACTATGCGGATATGATGCGCGCTAATGCCCGGGCTATCCAGCGGGCTATGGGCGGCTTGTAGACGCCCACAAAATGCACTTTTAGTACTGTGAAGGAAACACCCTTGAAAAATTCTATTTTTAGCATAAATACTGGCCAGAAGGTTATTTCAGCTGCTCTTAGTGCCGCCCTGCTGGTTTCGACTGGTGGTGTTGCCCATGCCGACCCGTCACCGGCGGCCGCCTCGTCAAGACCGAGCGGGGATAACCTCAGCAAAGAGCAGAAGGCTCTGCAGCAAACGCTCTCGCCCGAGCAGCCGGTGGGCGCGGGACGCACCGAAATTTCGAGCGGGCATGTTGATATGGGCCCGCATTTTACCGACGGTAAGTTTCAGCTCATGATCCATGACGATCATGCCGCTACACCCATCTGGCGCAGCGTGGACGATGTACTGTACCGCGGCTCCGATGCGGCCCTGCGCCAGGTTCCTGATGATGACCGGTATTCGTTTGTGGGTGCACGGCCCGGCGAACAGGTGTATGTGATTCCGCAAACCGAGACGAAGGGGGTCGTCTGGCCTGGCTGGACCACTCAGGACCCGGGGCTTGTGCAGAAAACCCCGCGCGGGGTCACCCTCACCCTAGAGCAGGTTCAGGGGCCGGGGCAGTTCACGCTATACCTGGAGAACGGGAACTTCTCAAAGCCGCAGGTTTTGTGGGATTCGTCCAAGCACGAGCCGCAGGATATATGGGTTGAGAAGAACACGCACACCCACGCCAATTGGGTGTTTACCAAGCCCGGCGCCTATCTGCTGAAGGTGACTGCCCGTGCGGAGCTCGCGGATGGTTCGGTTGTTTCCGATACCCGCTATATGAAGTTCGCCATCGGGGATTCGGTGACTGCGGATGAGGTGTACACTCTGGCGCAGCAGGCCGCGGATCAGGCACCGCCGGGCGAATCGGAGGGCGCGCACTCTGCGGCGGCTTCCGATAGTCTGGGAGCCTCATCCGGCGGGTTTCCTGTCCTGCCGGTGGCACTCGGCGCTGGGGCTGTGGCGGTGTTTGCCGCAGCGGGGCTCTTCATGATGCGCCGCAATAAGGCCGCGCAGGCGCAGGCCGAGCGCATCATGACGAGCGGAAAGGGTGCGCGGGATGAGTAAAGGTACCACCGTGCTAGGTTCCAAAAACGACCCTGCGCCGGGGAGTGAAAATCCGACGCTGAGCATCCAGAACCTCTATGCGGGGTACGGGCGGCGGGCGGTGCTGCGGGACTTTTCGCTCACCCTGAACCCCGGCGAATTTGTGGGTCTTCTCGGGGCGAACGGTGCCGGAAAAACCACGCTGTTACGTGCCATTATGGGGCTGCTGCATCCTGCCTCGGGGAGCATTCGGGTGCTGGGCAGTACCGCGCGCACCGCGCGGGCGCGCATCGGCTATGTGCCGCAGAAGCACCAGTTTCAGTGGGATTTCCCGATCACCGTCAAGGATGCGGTCATGACCGGGCGAACCCGCGAGATCGGCTGGTTTCGTCGCCCTAAAACCGCTGATTGGGTCAAGGTTTTTCACGCTCTGGAACGCACGGATTTAATGCAGCTGAAGAACCGTCCCATCGGAGAGCTTTCCGGCGGGCAGCGGCAGCGGGTACTTCTGGCGCGTGCTCTCGCGGTTGAACCGGCGCTTTTGCTTCTGACGAGCCCTTCACGGGGGTGGATGCGCCTACCCAGTCCGCGCTCACCGAACTGTACCGGCAGCTGGCGGGCGAGGGCGTGACGATTCTGATGTCTACCCACGATATTGTGGCGGCGCAGGAGTCTTGTTCGCGGCTGTGCGGGGTGCGCGGTTCCTTGAGTTTGGACGGCAAAGCCGAGGATTTTTCGCCGCAGCAGCTTTACGCCTGGGTGCACGGGCACGAACTTGAGGGCGAGGGTGAAAGCACAGGTAAAGGCGGAAGCGCGGGCACAAACCCATCGCCTAAGATTGGCGTTCCGGGCGCAGGCGGCGACTCGACCGGCGGCACCCGGCAGGGGCATCCTGCCGGTCATCGTGTAACCCCGCAGGAGGCAGCGGCATGATTACCCCCTCGATTTTTCTGTTTGACCTTTTCAACCCTTCCCTGGCGTTTTCTGCCGCGTGCCCTGGCCGCAGTGACGCTGGCTTCTTTGGTGACGGGCGTGGTGGGGTGCCATGTGATGATGCGCGGCATGGTTTTTATTGGCGATGCGGTTGCCCACTCGGTGTTTCCCGGCTTGGCGGTTGCGTTCGTTATCGGCGGCAACCTGGTGTTCGGGGGCTTGATCGCGGGCGTTATCACGGCGGTTTTGGTGGCTATTTTTAGCCAGAACCAGAAGCTGCGCGAGGATTCGGTGATCGGTATTTTCTTTGCCGGTTCGTTCGCGTTGGGTATTGTGATTATTTCGCTGGCACCGGGGTATTCGGGGTCGATTCAGGATTTCCTGTTCGGTTCGATTGTGGGGGTTTCACGCGGCGATATTACCCAGGCGGCGGCTATGTCCGCCGGGATTCTGCTGCTTCTGTGGCTATTTCATCGGCAGCTGGTGACGGTGAGCCTGGATCGTGAAAGTGCACGCGCGTTGGGTTTGCCGGTGCTGTGGCTGGATATTTTGCTGTATGTGCTCGTGACGGTTTCCGTGGTGATTTCTTTGCAGACGCTCGGGAATGTGCTGGTGCTTGCGCTCATTGTGGTTCCGGCCAGCGCATCGCGGCTTACCTGCCGCCGTTTAGGCACTATGATGCTGTTCTCACCGGTTTTCGGCGTGCTGTGTTCGACGGCGGGGCTGTACTTCTCGTGGGCGTTTAACCTGCCGACTGGCGGCACGATTGTGCTGACGATGGTCGCCGCTTTCGTGCTGGTGTGGGTGTTTACCTGGATGCGCCAACGGGCCAGGCGCATTCCTGAGACCGCCCATTCCCTGCCGGTTTAGGCTTTGCCGCGCCCGTCTCAAGGTTCTCACCGTCGCCTGTCAGGTCAGCGAGAAATAGTCCGCGATAACATCCCACCGGCGTCGCAGCACGTGCTGATCCGCGAAGAGCGTGGCGCTGCGGTCGGTAAGATGTGCGTGCACGTTCCGGTAGAGTTCATCGCGCAGGTCGTTCATCGTGTTCACGGACAAATACCCGAGCACATCCGGCAGCACGGTATCGAGGCGCTGCTGCTGCAGCTCCTGCTCGGTGAGCGCCACATAGTCCGCCAGATCAAAGGTTTCTATGAACCGATGAGCGGCGGTGCTGAAACGAGTGAATGCTTCTATATTGAGTGTCCCGTCGGGCCTCAGGTAAGTCATTCTCGCTTCGTGATCTACAAATTCGTGGTAGCGGGGGGTGGCCAACGCTTATAAAGTACAGATCGCCGTCATGCGGGGAGGGCACAGATTTAAGAGGCTGATCGAGGTGTGCCGATATTTTTCGCAGGGTTTTACGCCATTTTTTAGACATCACATAAAACGCCGGGATGCCGCTGTAATTCCCCGGCGTATGGTTGAATGTTGCGTAGAGAAAAGCGGCCCGAAATATGAGGTCTTCACCGTATTCTTGGGTGAATACGGGCTGATTTTTGCGTGGTTTCGACCAGCCCAGTGAGCCCAGGTGCTCGCGTAATGCTTCACCGCTGGAAATATCCCGGTATGTGTAGTTGTCCGCCATGCTATCCCCCATATGCAGCCTATTTTTAGCAACCACCCTACCATTTACGGGGCGTGTGGCCATGCGTTTATCGTCGTGTTTTTCTGCCGCCCATGAGGGCTTTTACCGGCGGCGCACATGCGGGTGAGGGTGGCGCTTCGGCAGAGCACCTGCTAGGATAGGCTGAGCTTAGTTTTTGTCATAACATCACTAAGCACGGTGGGCGGGTTTCCGGAAATGTTTTTGAAGAAATGCTTCAATGTCGTCACAGAGCTTAGGCTCTGGATAATCACTATTAATCAGCGCCTCCAGACCCACTGGTACACGTTGTTCTTTATCTGGCTCTTCTAACATCAGATAGGTTGCCAAGGCAATTGTCTGCACCTCCAATACCTTACCTGAATTAGGATCTTGGTTTGCCTCCATCTCATCAAGCTGGTCAGAATACTTAGCCATCAACTGCTCACTCTCCTGAAATTTATCAGCAGTTTCGGCATCAGCCAGAGTCAAATGTTCGACAAACTCATAAACATCTTTTGCATCCCATCCAGTCACATCAAGGATCTCCAAGCATTTGCCTTTATAAAATGCCAGACCAAGCCCTTTTGCCAAAAGCTCATTGATGAGATTGTTGGAGCGTTCGCCCAGCTGATCACGATATACACTCATCTTATTCTTCTCCTTACATTGCCCCCACAAGCGGGGTAACAACATTTATATTTTCCACCAATGATTAACAGACGTCTTTACACACACCACGTGGTGCAGCCAACTTATTAATCGACAAATTATTGGCTTTGCAATAATTAACTAGTGGCTCTTCAGCATGAGTGTTTCTTCCAACCACCCCTTCTGTTATTTGGCTTCTCACTGCAACAACATCATCTGGCAGATGCCGACGTATATCATTACGCAAGATCGCTCCATCACGACCATTGGAGGCTGCAAGGATTGTTTTGTTTCCTGCGCTGTCAGTGACTTCAGCCATAGCAAGTGCACCATAACGTCGAGCACCATCACCTGCGTTGTCCATTACCCCAACAACTTTTTGTTACAAATCGTCTGTGGAGTTTCTGATAGCATCAGTGATTGGGTGCGCTTTCAATCCTAGCGCATCAACCCATGTCAAAGGATTAGCGACATACCCCTGCGCAGTCCCCACATTCGGCCCCACACCCAACGGATCCTGGGCACCATACACACCACCGGCAGGATCATAAAACCTAAACCGGTTATACACCCACCCAGACTCTTGATCCTCATACTGACCAGCAAACAATACCGGGGAATCCACACCCGACCATCGCCGCCGTGCTGCTGGTGGTGGGTTATAAGCTGGCGAATCCGAAAACCATCCTCCACTTCTGGCGTAAGGGTCTTTACCAGTTCATTCCGTTTGCCGCCACGTTGGTTGCTGTGGTTGCCCTTGGCCTGCTAGAGGGCGTGGGTATTGGTCTGGCAATCAGTATCTTCTTCGTGCTGCAGGGCAATATGAAGCGCGCCTACTACCTCAGCCGTGAGGAGCTGGCGGAGGCCGACGAAATCACGCTGGATTTGGCGGAAGAAGTGTCGTTCCTGAACAAGGCGGCTATTAAGAAGACGCTGAAGAATATTCGCCCCGGCTCGAAGGTCACGATCAATGCCGAGAACTCTTCGTATATTGCCAGTGATGTGCTGGAGCTGATTGAGGACTTCTCCAACGTTTATGCGAAGGAAAACGATATTGAGGTGGTGCTTAGGGCTTCAAGTCGGATTATCACGATGCAGAGCGTGATCGCCACAGCCACGTGAAAGTGGGGCACGCCGCAAGTATCTAAGCGATGAGGCGGGCGGTACCCGTGCGGTATCGCCCCCCTCGTGCGTATACGCGAGAAGCGGGTTTTTGGCCGGAAAGGTGAGAAAATATCACCCTCTTGGTCAAAAATCCGCTTCTCGCTTTTAAACCTGGCTTAATAATGTACCGCCACCGCCTCTTACAGTCACCACAACCTTAAATGTAATCTGCGTAACATCTAGGCAGCTGAGGTGTTTTAGTGTTTAATAGACATATAACTTATAAACATATATTTATAAGTTTATAGGAGTGGTGATGACATTATCACCGCCGCTCCCCCCTCCATAGAACTCAACGAAGGAGTCATTATGAAGGCAGTTGTTTACCACGGCGCAGGCAAGCGGGCGTGGGAGGAAGTTCCGGATCCGACCATCCTTGAACCCACTGATGTGATTGCTCGCGTTGATACCACCACCATCTGCGGCACCGACCTGCACATCCTCAAGGGCGACGTTCCCGAGGTTGAAGAAGGACGTATTCTGGGCCACGAAGCTATCGGCACGATTACCGAAGTCGGCTCGGCGGTCACCGATTTGAAAGTTGGTGACCGCATCATTATTCCGGCGGTCACGAACTGCGGCAAGTGCTCATACTGTAAGGACAATAAGCCCTCACACTGCCAGACCGTGGGCGGTGTCGGCTGGATTTTCGGGTACATGATTGACGGCACCCAGGCCGAGTATGTGCGCATTCCTTACGCCGAGACGTCGGTGCACATGGTTCCCGAGGGGCTCACGGACGAGGACGTTCTCTTCCTCACGGATGCGCTTCCGACCGGTTTCGAGATGGGTATTCTTAACGGCAACACCAAACCGGGCGATACGGTGGCGGTTATTGGTGCCGGTCCGGTGGGTCTGGGCGCGATCATGACGGCGAACCTGTGCGGTGCCGGGCGCGTGATTACCGTCGATATGGACGATAACCGCATGAACAAGGCTCTGGAACTGGGAGCAACCGATAAGGTCAACGCAGCTGATCCGGACTTTATCGAGAAGATTAAGGCCCTCTCCCCCGACGGTTTGGGCGTGGATGTGGCGATTGAGGCCGTGGGCGTGCCGCAGACCTTCGAGACCTGCACCAAGATCGTTCGCCCCTACGGCAACGTTGCGAACGCGGGTGTGCACGGCAAGCCGGTAGAGCTGCCGATTAACACCATGTGGATCTCGAACGTGAACATCAACATGGGTCTGGTGAACTGTAACACCGTGGGCAACCTGCTGAACATGGTGCGTTCGGGCCGCCTGAACGCAAAGGCGATGGCAACCCACTACTTCACCTTCGACCAGTTCGAGGAAGCATACGACCTGTTCGCAAACGCCGCCGAGCATAACGCGGTGAAGGTTGTGATCTCCCGTGAGCCGATTAAGCACTAGGGAGCCGGGTAAAACCCGCATAAATACTAGGGGCCTCTGCACTAGCCCACGTGCAGAGGCCCCTAGTATATGCTCAACGCCCCCGGAAGGGAACCTGTGGACCGAATAGCCTCAAGTATCCCGCCGGGGGCGCCGCGCGTTCACATAGTACTCAGTTTAGGGGTAGTTGCTGCTGAGGAGCTTACGCTGCAGCGCAACAATAGCCGGTGAAGGCGCATCAAGAACCCCGTCTGCCGTCTGGCCAAGGTAAGACTGCAAGGCGCTGATCGTGTTGGGGCCGATCAGACCGTCAGCGTTCACGCCCAGCCACCGCTGCAGGTCTTTAATGGTGTCTGAACCGGATGCGGCATCATCAGAAACCCACTGCCAGCCACCGGTCAAGCCCGGGTTCGCACTGGACTGGGAGGCAGGCTGGCTATCGATCCGCCCGTCAAGGGGAAGACCACCCACAACAGCGGAATTCGCGGCAGCTACACTGTTGAGATGCTTCTGCAGCTCAACCGTCGTTTCGGAGCCCCAGTACCCGTCCTCCGCCAGAGCGGTTGCCGCCGGGGCAGTCATCAAGCTAGCACCAAAGGCTGCAGCACCGACGGCGGGAACGCCAATAGCGGCGGTGCGCAGCAGCTTGCGGCGGGAAACACCAGAATGTTCGTTCGTCATATAACGTCCTTCCTCACGTATTTTTAGGTACAGAAGTTGGAAAAGACCTCAATGAAAGGCCTGGCAGGGTCTTATAAACTAACCAACCCACTGGTTAATTTCGTTTTGCAGACCTTTAATAGTTTTGGAGGAATCATCCAGTACCCCGTCAGCCGGAATACCGTAATGCTTTTGTAACGCAAAAATAAATGAATGGGTAATATGATACTTCGCAGTGGAGCTGTCAAGGCCATGGCGTATATCGCCCAGCCACTTATGCATCCAATACATAGTAGGCGAACCAGCCGCCTGGTTGTCCGGCACCCATTCCCAACCGAATGTAGCAAGGCCCGGCTGTTTCAAGCGTGATGGCTGAGAGCTGATGACACCATCCACAACAAGCCCAGCCTGGGGGTACAAAAGATTCATAAGACGCTGGACACCAGCCGAGGTTTCCTTACCCCACAATCCATCAACAACCTTAACCGTAGCCGCATTAGCGCTCGGTGCGGTCACAAGAGTTGAGCCGAAGGCGAGCATACCCGCAGCAGGTACGCCGATGGCGGTGGTGCGCAAGAGCTTACGGCGGGAAACACCAGAATGTTCGTTCGTCATTTTTATCATCCTCACTTTACTAGAAGGTATATCCAGAGCTTGGTATGGATTCTGAAGCTTTGGATGCTGAACTAGTCGTAAGCGACCCGGTTGAGCTCAGCCTGGAGCCTCTTAATGGTGGGAGACTCAGCGCTCAGCACTCCATCCTGGGTGAGCTTGTAGCGTGCCTGAAGCGCGGAAATAGTGCCCGGCCCGATGAGCCCGTCCTGGGTCACTTTGAGCATGCCCTGAAGGGCACGAATGGTTTGTGAGCCGTTAGCAGAAGCATCAGAAACCCAGTCCCAGCCGCCTGCCAGCCCGGGGTTAGCACTCGCACGGGATGCGGGCTGACTTGAGACGATACCGTCTACCACATCAAGTTTGAAGAGTGTTTGAAGCATCCGTGTGGTCTCGGTTCCCCAATAACCATCGGCGGCAATCATGGCCGCATTGGATGCGGGGGCGGTGATCAGGGTAGCCCCCATCGCAACCGCACCTGCGGCGGGCACACCAATGGCGGCGGTGCGCAGCAACTTACGGCGGGAAAGTCCGGTGTTTTCGAGATTCATAATATTCCTCCTTCACCTCACCACATGCACGAGGTGAGAAAATGTCACACTATTTGTGCGATAACAACTTATCCTTTTAGGCCTTAACTTCATGAGAGTTCAGGTAGTTTTGCAGGGCCTCAATAGTCGGTGAGGGCCCGTCAAGTACGCCATCAGCGGGCTGCCCAAGCCAGGTTTGCAGTGCACTAATCGTTTTAGCTGACATGCTGATTAAGCTCGTTCTGCAGGGCTTTAATGGTGTCTGAGGGTCCATCCAGGCGACCGTCTGCGGTGATGCTGTAGTGGGTTTGCAGAGCTTTAATGGTGTTGGGCCCGATGAGCCCGTCAGTTTCTACGCCTAGCCAGCGTTGCAGGTAGTAGATGGTGAAGTCGTAACCCTGCGTACCGTCATCAGCTGCCCAATCCCAGCCGCTGCCTAGACCAGGGTTCTCTTTTTGCGTATGGCTGGCTGGAATTTTATGATGCCTTCCTCATACCCGTAGGTGGGCTTGCCAAGCTCCTGCGCGTAGAGGGTAAAGATGAACTTTTGGAGTTGCACCGTGGTTTGTTGCCCCCACCAACCGTCAGCTTCAAGCGTTGGCTGTGCCACGGATGCGGCCGCAAAGTTTGCCCCTAGACCCAGCGCGCCCGCAGCGGGCACACCAATGGCGGCGGTGTACAGTAATTTACGGCGAGAAATACCAGAATGCTCATTCGCCATAGCGACACTCTTCCTTCGTGTATTTTTCAGGCTCAGAACAATGGGAAAGACTACGTCAGAGCGCGCTCTAAGCCACAGATAATACGCCCCGGCTATGTAGTAGAGAGGGAATCGTTGGTTAACCAACCCACTGGTTAATTTCGTTTTGCAGCCCTTTAATAACTCCACCACCACCGGGCAGAGTACCGAGTTTAATACCGTCTTTCTTTGCCGAAACCTGAGTGACGTGGGTGTAACCGTAGTGCCTATGCAGAGCAGTAATAAGCGAATCACCGATCCAATGCGTATTTACCCAGGTCAACCCTTCATGATACTTATGTAGCCAATCATGCATGCAAGAAATAGTTGGCGATCCCTCTGCATGGCCTCGATCTACCCACTCCCAGCCACCAACAATACCTGGGCAATCCGATGCCATAAAAGAAGGCTGAGAGCTTATTACCCCATCAACAATAAGATTTTTCGATGGAAAAACAGCATTCATTAAACGCTGGATACCCGCCGAAGTTTCAGCGCCCCACCAGCCGTCGACTTCAACGGCATTCGCGCTTGTTGCGGTCACAAGGGTCGAGCCGAAAGCGAGCAGACCAGCGGCAGGTACACCAATGGCGGTAGTACGCAGCAACTTACGGCGGGAAAGACCAGTGTTGTCGGTTGGCATGGTCTTTAGTCCTTTCATGCGATTGCGGATGCATGTCTGAGGAATAAACAGTCAAACCTCCGCACTCTTGAGCGAGTTCAGAATGTTTCCTGTCAAAATCCCTCCATCACCCACCCTAAGAGACACTGCCCAGAACTTTCAACCCTTAGTAAAGATTTTTCTATTTCTCACTCAAAGGTTTACAGATTAACTAGGCGCGTCCCCGAACCTGCCATAAACATGCTTCCCACCCCAAATATATTGGCATGCAGCCACGCAAATGAGGGAGCATAGCGCCCCCTCTTATCACAACTATTCCACCAAGATTCCGCTGCCAATTACCCCCTCCTGGCAGGGTTTTACCCCCATACCCCGGAGCCTTGCTGTGTTATGACGAGCTGCTGCTCTCTCCTGAACCTTTCCTGCGGTCCAAGATATAGTCGATTGCCAGGAGAATTGCTACAACAATATCCTGACACCTATCGTCATATACCATCACCACATACTGGTCGCCGATTGTGAAGTACTTTTTATTGATGGTTGCAACAACAGCCTCTTCAGTACGTACATTAAACTCACGCCCCAGGTACCTGTCCCTCACCTGCATTGGCGGGGCACAGTTGGAGTCCACATCAAGCTTTAGCTGGAAGAACGCAAAGTATTTTTTAATATTCACTAGGGCACCGGTGGAGAAAGCCACATAGAACTCGTTCGTAAAACCTCCCTGGCGGGTAAACATGAAGCTCACCCCAGTTTCTAGGTTGAGTACGGTGATCTTCTTCCCCATCATCCGGAACTCTTCATCAACCTGGTACACCCCACGGCCTAAATCATCATAAATAATGTAGTGGTCGGTGATTTTAAGAGCCTGCTGTTGTATGTGAAGGGTGCGCATGCGGTCTCTCCTGACTCATATCGGCGTCCTTCCAACAGTAGCACCACCGCGTGCGACCAATGAGGATTAACCACATATGTTTTGCTAAGACCGGTATTTGAGTGCTTTACTTACTGCGATAATCATAATCGCGCTGAATACTATTTCCCCCAAAAATATGAGGGACATTAATGTGTCGTATAAAACAGGAGACGGTTCACGGTTTATCGGAAGTACTACAGCAAAAAGCATAACCGACATGAGGGAACCCCCAAAGGATCCTTAGCAGGTGTGCCCTGAGGAGGAATGTACGGAACGGGATTTTAGGTACGGAATCACCGGGTGCGGCCATTTATGAAGAGGCTCTACGATCATTCATGAGAGTTTCCTTCAGGTGTTTCATATTGTTCTTGTTTTAAAGGCTAGGCGGTCTTTTTAATACTGTTTGAAGTGATAACAATCATCAAAATGCATATAGTGAGCTTATAGGCAGCTATAATAGTGTTTGCTGCTGTAAAAAGTGCCCCTATATAATAATATGAACTTTCGTAAATCACAGATGACCCGAAAAACCCCCTATAAGAGCCGGAACATAAAAAGCCGCAGCAATAGGGCCAATAATGAGACTGTAAATATTGACGCCCCGTATCCACCGGAACATGACTGATTTCCTAAACCGCTTCAATGCGATAATCTGCAAGATAACGTAGATGCAATAGGGTAATGCAATAATAGTAAAAACAAGCACAAATCCCCATGCGAGATACCCGTATTCACCGTTTGTAGAGGCATAAATAATATTTAGTTATTTTCTATATCTGCCCAGGTGATTCTTCTGGAACCGCTATACATAAACTCCTATATATTACTGTAGTAAATTGCTGCTTTAGCTACAGTACGATTATTCAAAGTTTTCTGCGCCGCCACAATCATAATGACACACAGGGCAACTTCAACGGCTAAAACAGCGACAGCAGGCAGTACTGCGATTTCTTCTCCATATCGCCGAGATTGCCCCAGAAGGAACATAAACCCCATAAACATATATACATAAAAAGCCATAATAGGCGCTAATACCAGACTACAGATATTAATATTCCGCACCCACGATAACCGTACTCCACGGATAAGCTGCGGGACTGCTATAAATTGCAGAGCAAGATGAGCTTCATAAGGGATTAAGATTATAAATATTAGTAAGATGATGTTTGCCTGAGGAGGACCGTATGTTTTGAAAAATGATGAAACTATTACCACCACCAAAAGCGCAAGCGGGAGCGACTCCAGAATAACCCTGATCAGCTGAATAGCCACTAGAGTACCCTGATATGGCATTAGTTTGTTTGAAGCAGTTTCCGGCGCCCCAGGAAGTCCCGGATACTGTTGCGCCTGCGTCTGTGCCTGCGCCTGTTGCACTGATTCCACCTGCGGCGGCGGTTGGGTATCCTGTCGGGCCAGCTGCATGTACTCCGGCTCTTCCTGCCCAGGCTCCTGAGCATGATCATTCGTCGCTGAATAGTTCTTATCGGTGCTCATGATGCTCTCCTCATCCTTTCTGCTGCCCGAGAATAATCCGCTGGCCCGGGATGCCTACGATCAGCTCTTCATGATGCTTCTTTAGGGGTTTGAGCTATCACCCGTCTCGTATTCACAACATACGCAGGAGCTGAGGGGTGAGCCTGGGCCGTTCCATGCTCAGGTTTCATAAAATCCTGATTAGTAGTACTCATAGTTTCACTCTAGGCTTCTGCCCTGAACATCCCATGAACAGCCCCTGAACGTTCACGATAAATAACGCTTCGCGGCATATTTCTGATACAAAAATCTCTTCAGATAAAACGCTGCATACACGCTCTACCTGAAGAGACTTTTAGTATTTGGGGTGCTGGTTTTACTCCGCCGTGTTTTTTTCGACTGAGGATTTGAGGGGCTGCGCTTCGTCCCTGCGGGGGCATCCTCGGCAGTGTCCACCGCCTTATCGGGCGGTTCCGCCGAACCGTCCGTGGGTGGGGCGGCCTTCGGCTGGGGTTCTGCGGCTGCAACGGCAGAGCCCTGCCCCGCCGCATCATGCGGCTGTTCGGAGGGTACGGGTATCGTCTCCGTCGCCGGTTCAGCCTGCATAAGCACCCGCCCTTCTTGCGCTTGCGCCTAAAACGCTTTCTTCTTGCCCGGCTTTGAGCTCATGAAGCTGCACGTCAAGCCCGGATGTCGCAGTTGCCCCCGCACCCTTCGGCGGTTTACGTTCCAGGGTGTAGATAACGCGTGCAGGCTTCGGTTCCATGCCGATCTTGGCGCGCATCCAGTTGATAATGCGGTCAAGCCAGTTGTAGTCTGCCGTCGCCTCAACTACCTGATGGTTACGCGGAATCATGCCCACATCGCTGAGCACGCGCGGATATTCATCAATCTCTTGAATGCCCGCCATGTACATGTTCTCGCGGAACTGCTGCGCGAACTCGTGCTGCCCAATAAAAAGCAGGTCAGAGTAGGTTTTCGCGGTCAGTCGCTCGGTGTACGCCTGCACGGAATCACGGCTGCCCCGCTTGGCGCCGTAGGTGTCCCAGAAATAGAAGTACACGTTATTGGCGATAATCGCCGAACGAATCTTGTTTTGTAGGTACCAGAGCCCGCCAACGGCGAGAAGCCCAATAATGATAATGACGAGCGAGCCAACCGGAATTGAATAGTCCACATAGTTATCGGCGCTGCGGGTTATAAACATGCGGTACAAATACGCACCGAACGAGATCAGCACCGGAATACCCAAGAAAATGGTGGCTATCGGAATCCAAATAAATGCGAAAAAGCCACAGAATAAGACGATAGTAAATAATGGAATCGCCCAAACCCGATGGGGGTAGGCTTTTACGGGAGAATGCGCGCGTTTCATCAACAGGTTGAATAGGCGGTTATTCTCGATACCGACCTTACGCAGCTTCGATTCGAGCGATGCACGCTTGAGGAAAACCCGGTAATTTTCAAGGATCTCGCGCTGTTCGGCGGTAAGTTCATCCTCGGGCGGCAGGTCGCCAATGTCGATTCCCGCTTCCGCAAGCAATTTGCTCCACAGCTCTAAGCGGGCAAGTTCCGAGGGTTTGGCTTGGGTTTGTGATTGGTAGTTTTTATAGGAGATGAAAATGGTACTGGCACCGATGGCGAGCGTGACCATAGGCGCCATCCAGTCTTTAATATCCACGTGGTTATCCTCCCGGCGCGCGGCGACTGTAGCGGCTGCCCTTGTGCGCATCCTAGTAGCCTGAATGCGCGGATGCGGCGGCAAAGAACGCGTAAGCTGACGCGGCACCTACTCGCTGAAGCTGGTACTTCTACCGTAACATCTGAGCTTCTTTCTGCCGCGTCCATTTGGTTTCCATGTAAAATTTTATTCCCTGAATTATGCGTTTTCTGCCGCCTTACCGGCATCTACCTCCGCGATAAAAAAAGAGCCTTTGATGCGAATAAAGAGTATTTTTTTACCGCTTTATTTACATAAAGGCTCTTTTTAGCACCGGAGTTTTTTTCTAGTGCTCTGCTTTCTCCAGTTCGGCGGGTGCCGAGCGGAGCATCCGGTAAGTGAAGACCGACAGCACCGCCAGAAGCACGGCGCTAAAGGTTGCGGTCACCAGCACGCCCGAATCGAATGCGGCATGCGCCGAATGCAGCAGCTCGGCACTTAGATCCGAGGGAAGCTGCCCGGCAACTGCGGTCGCGCCGCCGAGGGTTTCACCTGCCGCATGGGCCGCATCCGCACTAAGACCGGCGGGCACCGTCACCTGTGCGCGGTAAATTGCGGTCAGCATACCGCCGATCACCACGGTACCTAGCACGGTGCCGAACTCGTAGGCGGTCTCAGAAATTGCCGACGCAGCACCCGCCTTATTCGCCGGAACGCTGGAAAGAATTAGGTCATTCGAGATGGTCTGAGCCGCACCCACGCTCAACCCTAAGAACATGAAGGAAAGCATGAGCAGAAGGTCGTTGCGCGAACCGAGGAACACCACAAACAGGTACCCGAGGGCACCCAAGGCAAGCCCCGAAGACACAATCACCGCCGGGTGGAACCGCGAAACGAGCTTAGCGGCATACAGGCCCGCAATAATGGTGCACGCCAGACCAGGAATCAGGAACAGACCTGCCTGCATGGGAGAGTACCCCGAAACCAGCTGCAAATGCTGCGAAACGAAGAAAAGGAACCCAACATCTACGAACATGGCGAACAGGTTCGCCAGAATCCCCCCGGTAAACACGGTGTTTTTGAAGAGGCGAACATCGAGCATGGGGGTGGTTCCCGCACGCCCGCGGCGCAGCTGACGGCGCACGAAGAAGAAACCGAATACGGCGCCAATAAACGCGGTGCTGACTGCGAGCGCATCCACGCCTGCCTCAGAAATATGGGTGAGTCCGAAGGTTATGCCCGTCATGGCGATCATAATCAGCAGGATGCTCACCATATCGAGCGGGCCGGGGTTTGGATCTTTCGATTCGGGCACGGTCATGGGTGCGAGGGCAAGGAACGGTACGAGTACGGGTACCGCCATGAGGAACACCGACCCCCACCAGAAATGGCTCAGCAGGAATCCGCCCACGATGGGACCGAGTGCTGCACCGGCGGAGAAGCCTGCCGCCCACACGGCGATTGCGGTGCGGCGTTCTTTCGGGTCACGGAAGATGTTGCGAATGAGTGAGAGCGTGGCGGGCATGAGCATGGCGCCGAAGAACCCGAGTACGGCGCGGGCGATGACAAGCAGCAGAGCGGTGGGTGCGAATGCGGCGAGCGCTGAGATAACTGCAAACCCGACGGAACCGATCAGCAGGATTTTACGCCGCCCGATGCGATCCCCCAGGCTTCCCATAGGCACGAGCAACCCGGCAAGCACGAGCGAATAGGCGTCTACGATCCAGAGTTGCTCGCTGGAGGATGGTTCGAGCGCCTGCGCGATTGAGGGCACGGCGAATGCGAGCACGGTGTTATCGACCGAGACAAGCAGCACCGGCAGCATGAGCACGGTCAGGGCAATCCACCGTTTGATTTTCTGATCGGGCGCGTGAATAGGCAGCGCCTCGGTGACGGGGTATGAGTTGTTCATCGTTGTGTTCACACGCATCTGGGAGTTTTCGGCACTTGCGGCAGATGCGCCGGGCGGCAAGTGCTCATAGCCCGCAGAGGGGTTGCTGCTAGAGGTTTTGTTTAGGGTAGTAAGGATGCGCCGCGCAGACAACCACGGACACACTAACTATACCAACTAGACGGTAAAGTTTCTAATCCGTAGAATGGTGATTATGACTACCCCAGCCAGCGCCTCCGAACCCCGCACAACCCGCGCCAACAACTCGCGCGAACAGATCCTAGACGCTTATGAACATCTGCTGGTACAGGCCGGTGAACGTGCCGCCACCCTTGATGCGGTCGCCGCCCAAGCGAAAGTTTCTAAAGGTGGGCTGCTCTATCATTTCGGCTCGAAAAAGGCGCTCTTCCAAGCGCTTTTAGACCGCACCCGCACCTACGCAGACGAAGACCTTGAGAAGATGCGCGCCGCACCCGAGGGGGCCAGCGCCTATTACATCAACACCTCAACCTTTCAGGGCACCCCATTCGATATATGCCTGGTTGCCCTCTCGCGGTTGGCGCAGGATAAGAACCCGGCGGCACGCGAACTCATGGACGAGATCCAGGGGCAGTGGTATGAGCTGATTCGCGCGGAGATTGGGGACGATAAGATGGCGCGCACCGTGCTTTGCTGGGGGACGGCATGTATTACAGCGCGGCGTTTGCGGGAGGCATGGCGAACCCGGCGGCGCGCAAACGCATCAAGGCCGATCGGGATATCCTGCTGGATGCGCTCGACATTCTCAGGCGCGCGGCGCGGTAGTGTTCGTATCGGCGGTATAACACCGCGAGCAGATAGTATTTCGACGAGCAGATAACGGATTGCTATCTTTTCGTCGAAATACTATCTGCTCGCAGGCAAGAAACAGCCTCTACCCCTCGAAGGTGCGATGCAGTTTCGCCAGCGACAGCGCAATATTACGGCGGTTACGCGCGAACGCACCAACTGTACGGAATACGGGCGCAGCGGGGATGAACCCAAAAATTTTCGCTTCGGAAGCATCCCAGGTTTCACGCACGGTCACGGTGCCGTCGTGGTTATCTGCAATCTCCCAGGTCCAGTAGTGGTCGGCGGGCATGCGCCAAGAGAGGATCTGGTTTTTCTCGGCGCGCACGACCGTAGGAGACATACGGTATGGGAAACCCAGGAACATTTTTTCGGTGAAGGTATCGCCTTCGCGCAATTCGGGGGTGTCGCCGGATATCAGCCCACGCACCGAACCGCCTCCGTCAAGCTCAGTGTGGCGGGCGGGGTCGGCGATTAGGGCGTACACATCACTCGCCGCCGCCCGCAGAGTAGTTTCGGCGGAGATCATGGCGGGGTCCGTCTCAAGGAACTTTATCTGTGCAGTAGTCATACCTTTAACCCTACGCCCGTGAACACCCCACGACTAGCCGCGAGCAGGTGGTTTTCGGCTCAAGCAGGTAGGAAAATCCTGCCTCGTCGGCGAAATCCGACCTGCTCGCGCGTTAGAGCCTCTGCCCGCGCTAGTGCATCCTGTGAAAGAATAGAAGTGTTCCGTATCTTGCGCATCAGGAGTCGTTATGATTTTTATTGTTGTGAAATTTCCCGTCAAGCCCGAATACGCCGAAAAATGGCTGGATTTAACCCGCGACTTCACCGAGGCAACCCGCGCCGAACCCGGCAACAAGTGGTTTGAGTGGTCGCGCAGCGTTGAGGATCCGAACGAGTTCGTACTGGTAGAGGCGTTCGAGGACGACGGCGCGGCGGCCCATGTAAACTCCGCGCATTTCGCCCAAGCGATGACCGATATGCGTCCGGCCCTGCGCGAGACTCCAAAGATTATCTCCCGCCAAATCGACGGTGACGGCTGGGACGCTATGGGCGAGCTGAATATCGAGAATTAGCCGCTTTACCTCAAGAGTCCAACCATGCAGCGCGTGTATCCGTCGGATGCGCGCGCCGTAAAGTCGTGTAACACCGTTTTTTTACCCTTTAAAAATGGTTATAGTGCACACAAAAAAATAAGTACAGGAGTCATGGATGAACTCATCACCACATTACGCAGCTGAGGTCCCCGAAGAGCACGAGGCCGACCACAGTTCGGTTTCGTTAGCGGTTTCTACCGTGATTCTTGCATTACGCCACAAAAAGAATAGTGCGCGCCCAAGTCTTTGGCTCCCGCTGGTGCGCCGCCTGCGCGAGCCTTATAAGGGTCAGTGGGCGCTTCCCGGCGGTCCCTTGCAGTCCCAGCAGTCCCTAGAGCAGGCGGCGGGGTACACGCTCAAGCGCGCGACCGGTCTTGAGCCTGGGTATTTGGAACAGCTATATGCGTTCGGTGATGTTTTGCGTGCCCCGGAGGCGCGTGCGGCGCGCATCAACGGCACGCCGGTTCCGGCGCCTGGGGCGGATCATGAGCGTGTGGTTTCGGTGGTTTATTGGGCCTCAATCCCGGCGACTGAGGTTTCGCAGACTCGCGTGCACGAAAATATTCGCTGGTTCCCGGTAGATGAGCTTCCCGAGCTGGCTTTCGACCACAACGAGATTGTGGAGTACGCCCTGTACCGCCTGCAGAATAAGGTCGAATATTCGCGTATTGCGCACTCGTTCTTGGGCGATGAGTTTACGTTGGCACAGCTGCGTGAGGTGTACGAGGCAATTCTCGGCCGTCCGTTGGATCCCGCGAATTTCCGCCGCCAGATTGCAGCCTCGAAATCGATTATTGATACCGGTAGGCGCATTGAAGGTACCCGCCACCGCCCGCCGCGCCTATACCGTTACAATACGACGCAGGCTTATGCGGATGCGGGCCCGCTGGGCATGTACCGCGAGCGCCGCGAGTCTTAGACGAGTTCCGGGAGCGGCAAGTTGCGTCGCTCAGGAGTCATTATTTTGATCGTGTAGAGTACTGGTGCCAGGTTTAAAACTGGTGGAATATCAGACACTCTAAATCCGGGGGTGTTTTCTTCATACGGGAGCGCTAAAGTGCTATCGCATGAAGAAAACACCCCCGTTTTTGTACTCTCCCTTGTTGTGCGTGAAGGCGGCCAAAGAAACCGGAACACGACCTATCGCGTTCGCAATAAACACCACGTGAGGAAACAATGACAGTCAGCAGCAGGTATGGGGCGCGGGTGCAGCGGCCTCCTCCGGGGCGGGCGCATCCGTGCCAGGCAGTATTCTTGATGCCGGATGCGGCCCCGGGCATTGGGCACGCCTGCTCGCCTCCGCAGACCGATCCGTCACTGGCATAGATGTAACCCCCGAATTTATTGCCCATGCCCGCGCCGCCTCCAGCGCCCCAAATCTTAGCTTCGAGGTCATGGGTATGGCACACACGCCCTATGCTGACGGGTCTTTCGCGGGAATTCTCGCCTGGTATTCGCTCATTCACACGCCGCCAGCTCACCTTACCGGCACACTCACCGAGTTCTATCGGCTGCTGATTCCGGGAGGAAGCCTTCTTCTGGGGATGTTTCTGGGCGAACACGGGTTGCCCTTCGCGCACGCAGTGACAACCGCCTATTATGTGAGCGTTCCGGAGTTTTCCGCGCTGTGCAAGAAGGCAGGTTTTACGGTGGAAGAAGTTCACACCCGCAGCACCAGGAGGCACCGCGACCACCTGGCGATAGTGGTACGCAAACCGAACGATTAATGCGCCCCATGATTGACAGGCGCTAGAGCCACTCCCTACACTAGAAGTTATCCGGGTCACATTCCGGATTGTTCCTATCTATTCCACCGAGGCGCACGGAAGCGCATCGGCACACGAGGAGGCACCAGCACATGAACGGCTCCCGAGCATAGCCCGGATCAAAATACCAGGTCAGAGCGCTTTTATGCGCCCATCCCACTACCCGGGCTTACGTGTATCTACACACCGTGCTCGGGTTTTTTCATGCCCTCACGCCTAACGTGCGCTGCGCTGGCGGGGTTCCGAGCACCGACTCGAAGGAACTCGACCCATGCCACACCACATTACACTCGACCATATTTCGTATGCGCATCCGGGTGAACCCCCGCTTTTCACCGACCTCTCCGCCGTATTTTCCGCGCCGCTCACCGGACTCATCGGCGATAATGGTACCGGAAAAACGACCCTCTTCAGGCTTATTCTTGACGAGATAAAGCCTAGTCACGGCACAATCAGCGCCCCGCCACGCATAGCGTACCTGCCGCAAGATTTAGGGTTGAGTGAACATCAGCATCTTGCCGATACTTTTGGAATTACAAAAATTCTGCGAGCGCTTGATGCCCTGGAATCGGGCGACTACTCCCCCAGCCTTTATGACACCATCGGCGATGCCTGGGATATTGAAGAGCGCACCCTCGCGACCCTTGCCGAGTACGGTTTTAGTCCTGCGCTCACCACGGATACCGCCGACCCACACGCCATTCGCGACCTTCTGATGCGCCCCCTTAGCACCTTTTCGGGCGGTCAGACGGTCACTGCCGCCCTCGCCGCGCTTCTGCGCTCGAACCCTGAGTTTATTCTGCTGGATGAGCCCACGAATAACCTGGATTTCGCCGCGAAGAGTCGGCTTTTCGCGGCTCTTGAAACCCTCACCTGCCCGGCGCTGATCATCAGCCACGACCGCGATCTGCTCGCGCATATGAACGCGATTGCCGAGCTGCACGCCGACCGCGAGGGGCGGGCGCATCTGCGTATATATGAGGGCAACTACGACACCTACCGGGCGGTGCGGAAGGCTGAGGAGAGCGCCGCGCATCGCCGTGTGAGTGAGGCAAAAAATGAGATGCGTAAGGCTGAGCGCGAGCGCATCGAGAACCAGATTAAGCTCGATCGCAACGTTCGGCGAGGCCGCGATTTTGAGCGGTCGAAGCGGAAACCTGGGCTGGCGATGGGCCTGGATAAGAACAGTTCAGAGCGTTCCGCAGGGAAACTTCGCGCGGCACACGAAAGCATGGTGGCGGATGCGCGTGCGGCAGTTAGTGAAGCCCAAGAGAACCTGCGCGTGCAGGAGCGTATCTATCTGGAACTTGCTCAGGATGCGCTCCCGGCGGGGCGGAAGGTACTGGAATTACAGCGTGTGGATAAGGGATTTTACGCGTCTGCGCAACAGAGTGCCGAATTTAAGAATGCACACACCCAAAATACTGTTTCACATGAAACACAACCTTATGAAGTTGATTATTCGTCCCGTAGCCACGATTTTCCCGAGGCTCTTGTCCTGACCGGGCCCGAGCATTTGCGCATCATGGGAGCAAACGGCAGCGGCAAGACCGTGCTTCTCAACGCGATAGCGCACGCGAATGATCCCGACTACCGCTCCCCCGTGCCGCCCGCTTACCGGGTGCTCTACCGCCTGGACAACGCCGCGTATCTGCCGCAGCGCATTACGCTTGACCCTGAATGCACCCTCCTTGAAACCGTGCAGCGGGCGAACCAGGGGGCGAGCGAACAGCATCTTCGCGACCAACTGGCGCGGCTGTTGTTCAGGCGCGAGAGCGTGCATCAGCGTATTGGGGAGCTTTCCGGGGGCGAACGTTTTCGTGCCGCGCTGGCGACAGTTCTGCTCACCGACCCGGTGCCGCAGCTTCTTCTGTTGGATGAGCCCACGAATAACCTGGATATTTCGTCGGTGGATTGGCTGGTGCAGGCGCTTGATGCTTATACCGGCGCGCTCATCGTCGTCAGCCACGATGAGGATTTTTGCGAGCGCATCCGCATCGACCGCACGCTCAGTCTTTCGGTGAAAACCCTTGGGGAGGCACCGTGCTAAACATTCTTCGTTCCATTCCGTGGGCGTTCCGCATTACCCTTCACGCGGCACCCATTCCCTTCCTTGCTGCGGTTTGTACGGCCCTGCTTCTCACGTTCATGCCGAGCGCGCAGGTGATGCTGGTGAATGCTGCGGTGGGTTCGGTGGCCTCCGGCGATACTGCAGCATCACTCACGTGGGCCGCGGTAATCGGTGTCCTCGTGGCGGCGTACCTTCTGGTGCAGCGGGCAAGCATGTCGCTTTTCACCATGACGAAGGCGCGCGTGAATGCCGCCGCGCATCAGAAACTCAATAGCACCCTGGCGCGGATGAATCCTGAGGTGATGAGTGAACCCGAGATGCAGAAGCATCTTCGTGCAGCCCGTGAATCTCTTACGAAGCAGGAGATTCCCCACGCAGGCAAATTCCGTGGTGACTCTCTGTGCCGCCGTGGCGATGGTTCTGCTGCTGTGCGTGACAATTGCAGGCACGAGCCTTCCGGCTGCGTTCTTTGTGGCGGGATGCATGGTTCCGCTCTCTGCCGCGATGGTTCTGCTGGCGAAACGTGACTACCGCATCTACGGGCAGGTTTATGAGGACCGCCGTGAAGAAGCATATTTTCTGGATGCGCTCACCCACCCCAGCACAGCCCGGGAGATCGCGACCCTGGAGGCCGGTGGTTTCTTCGCCGACGGTGTGGCGCGGGCACGAGATCGTGCCACCGGGCGGGAATATCATCTGGAGGCGGTGCGCGGCATCGTGGTGGGGTTCGCCGGGCTCACCTGCTCGGTGTTGCTGATGGGTGCGCTCTACTGCCTGATTAGCTCCGGGGCGAGCGCGGGCGAGATTGCCGGTGCGCTGGTGGGAACGCTCACCTGTATCGCGGCCACGCAGGATGTTGGCTACGCCTTCGGGCAGGTCTCAAACGGGGCGATGTCGATTGCTCAGTACCGCGCGTTTGTGGATAATCCGCGCTATGTGCTTGCTTCAGAGACAACGCATCATACTCCACCCGCAACCGGTGATTCTCCGCGCGAACTCACTGTACGCAATCTGAGCGTCACCCATCCCGGGGCGGATGCACCAACGCTGCACCACGTGAACCTGCATATAAAACGCGGGCAGATGGTGGCCTTGGTCGGTGCCAGCGGCGCGGGGAAAACTACGCTGGTGCGCGGAATCCTTTGGGCTGACTCCCTACCACCTCAGGGCAGCGTGCTCTTTCGGCGATGATCCAACCGAGTCGCTAAGCGTGCAACAGGTTTTTAGGCACACCACCCTGCTCAGTCAGGACTACGGGCGGTACGAGCTGACCGTGCGAGAAAAACCTGCTGTTGGGCACTCACACGCAGGGCCAAGAACCGCCAAACGATCAGCGTCTCTGGGATGCACTCAGCAAAAGCCCGTGCCGCCGAGTTCGTGTGGGCCCCTACCTGCCGGTTTAGACACTCAACTGGGTGAACAGTGGGGCGGGGTCGGGCTATCGGGCGGGCAATGGCAGCGTTTAGCATTGGCGCGCCTGATCCTGCGTAACACTGCCCTATGGATTCTGGACGAACCCACCAGCGCTATTGATGCCCACGCCGAAGAACAGATTTTTCGCTACCCTGCGCAAAGTTGCGGCGGATCACATGACGATTCTGGTCTCACATCGCGCCTGGACTCTCAAACACGCGGACGTCATTCATGTGGTGGATCACGGAACCATCGTCGAATCGGGAACCTACGCCGAACTATTAGGCGCTGGCGGGCGGTTCGCCGAAATTTTCGCCTCACAGATAAAGGATGCGCCGGAACACACGCCATCGGACTTGCCGGTTGCTGACGGCGCCGAATCCGCAGACGACACCGGGTTCACGAAAGAAGGAACACCATCGTGTTAAAAACGATTAGACAAACTCTCTGGGCCCTGAGGTATGCGCTGCGGGCGCATCCTATTCTTGTACTCAGCTCGTTCACCCTTCTCACAGTGCTCTCGTTTCTGCCCAGCGTACAGATACTCCTCATAGCCGCAATCACCGACTCGCTCAGCGCCGGGGATACGCACACTGCACTCACGTGGGCGGGCGTAACCGGGGGCGTGCTGGCGGGTAACCTTGCCCTGCAGCAGGTGTCTAATTCGCTGGATATGTCGCTGCGAGCGGGTATGGCGCAAACAGGTATTCGGGCGATCGCCCGCAGGCTCGCTTCCCTCACCCCCGAGCAGATTTCGCGCGGCTCATTTTCGCAGCGCTCGCGTGCCGCCCAGGATGCGGTCGCCAACGGTCACCTGCACACCCAAGTAACCAGCACCGGCGTACTTCTCTTCACGTTTCTCATGGTGGGTTCGCTCTGCGTCATAGTAGCTCGCGTCAGTTCTGCGGCGGCGGCATGCCTTCTGCTCTGCCTGATTCCGGTGGCGTTCGTAGCGGGGCTGTACACACGGCGCAACGAGCAGGCCTGGGATAGCATTTATGCGCATAACCACCGGGCCTGGTACGCTACCAACCAGATAGCCTACCCTAATACCGCTGAAGAACTTTCGACCCTGAAAGCAGGCTGGTTCTTTGCGGCACGGGCTAACCGACAACGCGGGCTGGCCGCTGACGAAGAGGTGAAACTTACCGCATATGCCCTGCGTTTGCAGGTAATATCGGGGGTAATGTGCGTAGTCTTCCTGGTGGGTGCGCTAGGTTTTCTGGTGTCCTCCGGGGCGAGCGCGGGTATCATCTCTGGTGCGATAGTGGGCGCGCTTTCCGCCATGATGTCGCTGACTGCAGCGAGTCACGATATGAGCTCGCTCGGCGCCGGGGCTAACGGAATTACACGTTATCGAGAGTTCCTGGAAGGCTCCGAAAATCCGTCTCGCAAGGCGGTCGCCACTCTTGATGCGCCGCTTAGCCGCGTGCGCATCGAGAACCTTTCCATCACCTACCCCAACGCTGAAAAACCTGTGGTGCGCGGGGTATCCTTCAAGATTGAGCGCGGTCAAACAATTGCGTTCGTGGGGGCAAACGGTGCGGGCAAGACCACGCTAGTACATGGGATTCTGGGCATGCTCGCCGCTCACGAGGGACGTGTTCTTTTCGACAACACCCCAGTGAATGCTCTCGATCCCGCCGAACGGCACCGGCTGGCAACTATTCTCACCCAGGATTTTGGACGCTACGAGCTGACGGTTCGGCAGAATCTCCTCATGGGGATTTCCGGGCGCTCCGTAACCGACGAGCAGCTATGGGATGCGCTCGACAAAGCCCGTGCCGCCGAGTTTGTTCGCACCCTGCCTACTGGTTTAGACACTCAACTGGGTGAACAATGGGGCGGGGTCGGTCTATCGGGTGGGCAATGGCAGCGGTTAGCACTCGCGCGTCTGATTCTGCGCAATACCGACCTGTGGATTCTGGATGAACCCACCAGCGCGATTGATGCCGAAACGGAGGAGGAAATTTTTGCCTCTCTGCGCGAGATTGCGGCGGGACACATGACGATTCTGGTCTCGCACCGCGCCTGGACCCTCCACCATGCCGACTGTATTTACGTGATGGATACGGGCAAAATCGTCGAATCGGGAACCTACACCGAGCTAATGGCACGTGACTTCTATTTCGCTCGACTTTTCGCCTCACAGACAGAGTGATTACTCGGCCACTTCAGCCAACCCCACCAATGCGGGAGAAGTTTCTTATTCCGGAGCGATGAGAATATTCCCACTTCTATGCTTCCCGCGCACAAAGTCAAGAATCGGGTCGTTTTCCGCTCGGAACATCCGTATTCTCTAGTGTTAAGACCTTGAACTAGGAGAATCTTTGAGCATCACAGACCGTTCCGCAGTGAGCACAGACCCGATTGAGCAGACCGTCCAGTTCGGGCGCATAGCCGCCGCTATCGAGTACCTGTATGACCACGCCGCAGATCAGCCCACGCTCGCGCAGGTATCCCAGGCGGTTCATGTGAGCCCCGAATATCTGCAGCGGCAGTTCCAGCAGTGGGCGGGGGGTGAGCCCCAAGAAAATGCTGCAGCATATCAGCCTTGAGCGGGCGAAGGCGGCGCTCGCTGGGCAGCAGAGCACGCTCGATGCGGCCTGGTCGAGCGGGTTCAGCGGCACGGGGCGCCTGCACGATGCGTTCGTCACCATTGAGGGCATGACCCCCGGCGAGTATAAGAACGGCGGGGCGAACCTGCGCATCGTCTGGCGTTACGCAGCGTCCCCTTTCGGCACGGTGCTGATCGCCGCAACGGATAAAGGCATATGTCATATGGCCTTCGCCGATAACCCGGATGCGGCTCTTACGAACCTGCGCGCCGAATACCCAAATGCGCAGCTACATGAGGGCGAGCACCCTTTTCACGAGCAGGCGTTGAGTATTTTCGGTGGAGGCGGGGAGCGCATCACCCTGCATTTGAAGGGTACGCCGTTTCAGGTGCAGGTGTGGCGTGCACTTTTGAATATTCCGCAGGGGTCCGTGCAAAGTTATGGGTCTGTGGCTGGGAGTATTGGCCGCCCCCGTGCCGCCCGTGCCGTGGGAACCGCTGTGGGGCACAATCCGGTTGCCATGATTATTCCCTGCCACCGAGTGATTCGTGAGAGCGGCGTGATCGGGGATTACCGTTGGGGTCGCGGCCGCAAAATGGCGCTTCTCGCCCAAGAACTCGGCGCGGCCTAGCGAACATCGATCCACTCCAGTTTTACCCGCTTTTACGCTTTCGAGAGCATCCCGCGAGTATGTGTGCCCCTTCGGAAGTTCGCAAAGTTTAAAAGGGTCCCGTTTGATTCCCCGGTGAAAGTTACACAATTGCCATCGAGAGTCACATTTTTGTCACGTTCACTCGCGTTTTTCATGCCAAAGTGACAAAAACCCGTCTGAAAGTTACATTTTGTCACCCAAAATCACCAGATTTGTAACTGTCAGCCCAGTCAGACGTCCACATTGTCACTCTCGGAGTTACAATATTTACATGTATACGCCTGAAGAAGTGACACAAACTCTGAATGAGCTACGCCTCCTCGGTCGGGATAGCCTGACCGTTGAGGTGAAGTCGGCGCATAACGGTTACCCGTCGTCCATTGCTGAGACTATCTGTAGCTTTGCCAACCTTCCTGACGGCGGCACCATCATATGCGGCGTGGACGAATCCCAAGATTTTGCTCCCGTGGGCGTTTACGATCTTGAAGATTTACGAGCGAAAATTATTGACGCCGCGCAGAATCTCAAACCCAAAATCGCGGTAGAAACCACCGATATGGTTCTGGGCGATCATCAGGTGCTCATCGTATCTGTTCCAGGGTTACCGATACAGGAACGCCCCTGCTTTAAAGGTAATGTGGCGTATCAACGCCTCGGAGACGGTGACTACCCGATGGATAGTTACGCGCTAAGCCTTATGTATGCCCAACGCCATAAACCACAGAATGACCTACGAAATATTCCTGACACGTCCATCAAAGATTTAGATGAGCCGTACACCGAGGACTTTCTGCGTCAGGTTCGCCTCTCCTCAGCACGTTTGCGGCATGACTCTGACCAGGAAATTCTGCACAAACGCAATGTTCTCACCGCCGCGCAGAACGATTTAACCTTGGCCGGATTATGTGCTCTGGGGGATTATCCGCAGCAGTTTTATTCTGGGGCAAGTATTATCGGCGTAGTGTCTATGAGCGGTACAGCCCGTAATGATGACCGTTTTCGGGGCGAAGGCCCTATTCCTGCCATGCTTGAAGATGCGCTTGCCTGGCTTGTGCGTAATCTTAAAAACCGCACCGTAACAACCCCTGACGGGGCGGGTCTGATGGATGAACCCGAAATTCCTCTAGTGGCTCTGCGCGAATTCGTGGCAAATGCCCTTGTGCACCGCAGTTATGAGCAGGATGCTTCGGGGAAGTTCGTGCAGATTTTTATTAAGCGTGGCCGTGTTGAGATCATCAGCCCCGGTGGTTTTTGGGGTATTTTACCTAGTCAGGTTGGTCTTGTGCACCGCCCTGCGGCTGTGAATGAGGCACTGTACGCTATCTGTCAGAATATTCGTCTCAGCGACGGTCGTCGGCTCATTGAGGGAGAAGGCGGGGGTATTTTGGCGGCGCAGCAGGCCTTACGCAATGCTGGTTTGCGCGAGGCACGCATCCTTGATGAAGGCATTCAGGTACGCGTTATCATTTACCGATCCACCAACGATGCACACCCCACACGGGATCGACGGGCGGCACAGTCTTCCCAGCATGTTGACGTACCGCAGGAACTATCCGCCACAGAATCACAGGTGTATTCTGCCTTAGCGCAAAAGCCCGCTACGGTCGCCGATCTCGTAGAAGATACCCAGTTAACCGCACGGCAGGTTCGGTATGCACTGCCCAAATTGGTCAAACGAGGTATAGCGGAACAGCGAGCACACTCAGGGCATCGCGGTTCTGTATACCATCTCATCACCGTGTAGCCACTAACCTATGAGTTCTATAGCGCAAAGCGGGTGCCCGGCGCCTCTTCTAACGAAGGCACCGGGCACCCGCCCGTATACGATACGCCCTGAGTGCGAGCGCACGTTAATCCTTGAGGACTACTCGGGAAGCACCAGACCCTTGGTCTGCGACACTGCACGGGCGAAGCGCTCAGCGACATCTGCCCAGTTCACGATGTTCCAGAATGCCTTCACGTAGTCGCCCTTCACGTTCTGGTAGTCCAGGTAGAAGGCGTGCTCCCACATATCGAGCTGCAGAACGGGAATCAGTGCAACCGAGATGTTGCCCTGCTGGTCGTACAGCTGCTCAATGATGAGGCGCTTGCCCACGGTGTCCCAGGCGAGAATTGCCCAGCCGGAGCCCTGAATGGTGAGGGCAACGTTGGTGAAGTGCTCACGGAACTTATCGAAGGAACCGAAGAACTCGTCGATAGCCGCTGCGAGCTCGCCGGTGGGCTTGTCGCCGCCCTCGGGGGAAAGGTTCTTCCAGAAGATGGAGTGGTTGGTGTGACCACCCAGGTTGAAGGCAAGATCCTTGGACAGCTTGGAAACGTTGCCGTAGGAGCCGTTTGCGCGTGCTTCCTCAAGCTGCTCTAGGGCTGCGTTTGCGCCTGCAACATAGGCTGCGTGGTGCTTATCGTGGTGCAGCTCCATGATCTTTGCGGAGATGTGGGGTTCGAGCGCCGCGTAGTCGTAGGGGAGCTCGGGAAGAGTGTACTTTTCAGCCATGGTGTATGCCCTTTCATTCAGAAGATGGCGTCGTTACAAGGGTACCAGCGTTTGCCTGCGAGTTCAGTGGGTTCTGGGCATTGTGCGGGGATGCTGTGCATAGGGTGGAGAAAGTTTTCCACAGGGGTGGATAAACCCGTGGATTTTATTTCAAATTCATCACGATTTCGGAGTATTTGCCGGATTTTTGCGGGGTTCAGACCCGAAAATAACAGGTATGTAAGTTATCCACGCTGTGGATAAACTTTGTGGATAACCCATAATGATATTCTCTGTCGCGCATAGATAGCGACGATTTATGACGCCAAAAGCCGAAAATTAGTGTCGTTATGTTACGTGTAATTTTTACCGTGTTCGCTGTGTTTTAGCGTCTTTTCGCCCATAAAAACTCACGTGCTAGTACCGCATATAGTTTTCACAAGCAGGATTTAGTGTGTGCATAATGCACAACCTATTCTGTGGATAATGGCCGGTGGAAATTGTTCACAAAGTTTTCCACAGGTGTGGAAAGTATCTGTTTAAAACTTGTCTCGACACCCTCAAAATTCTGGATGCGTCCACCGAAGATTTTCATAGCAGAGTTATTTTCGCGTATTTGCACGGATTAACGGGTGCGTTCTAAGACACAGTGGGCGTGATGCGTGTGTGAGCCAGATTCCCTAATAACAGTCGTGTAAGTTCTCCACAGTGTGGAAAAGTACTGTGGATAAAGCCTTGGGAAGAGTTCATTGGGGGTCATATCAGCCGCATCTCCCAGAGCACGCTTACACTGCCTGCCCCCTGTCGTTCCACGTATCGAGAGAGGTCATGCACGCCTGTGAATGTTCAGAATACGCAGGAACGCGACACGCCGAGCACAATCTGCTCTGCTAGTAATTAAGGTATGGATCTGGCGTACTGCGTGCGATCCCGCACGGCCCACCATGCACCACGCCGTGCAGAAAGGCATGAAAAATCCCCCTAGACCGTGACCGTCGGGGGAAAAATTAATAGAAAACCCCCGAAATACCGGGGAAGTAGCGAGCACAGACGCCGCGTAACCTTTTTGATGTGCGCTTGCCCACCTATGAGGCATTCTTGCTAGTGTGGGCGGGGTACGTAGGGTATTCTTAAAAAGAACGGCGCGGGGACCGCCCAACCACGAACAGTACCCGCACCGCACAACCGCCGGTAGAAATGCAGGTTACCTGCACACCGACGACAATCACCGATAAATAGAGAGTCGAACCCTGTCGGTTTGAGCTTCCGGTCTCGCCCCGCGGGCTTCTTTTTCGACCCCGTTATGCATACCAGTGTACACGCTTATTTATCATGTGCAAACCCAAATGGTATTTTTTCCCAAATTTTTTTAATCATTTTGTAATATTCCTGGCGAGTACTACCTAAGTAGCCTCAAAATTTTACCTTCTTTACGTGTAAAACCTTGAATTATCAAGTATTTTTTACAGGTAATCATTACAATGATTTCATTCGGGAAGCGCTATTTCCCGGGCAAATTGTCGAAGACACGCCGACAATGGTGTAACGTATTTCGGACAAATTTGTGCCGTCAGTGTGTACTTTAAGGAAAGACATACCAAGTTTTGAGCAATATCTGAGGGTTTGCTGTCTTAACAAGTACAATGAACTTTACACACCTTATATATGCGCTCAGTTTAAAAGCTGGAGGTGCGAGGAGGAACACTCATGCCCAAACAAGCAACCACCGTCTCTGGCGATCTTCCAGAGAAGGCGGAGCCCAAATGGCTAAATGAAGAAGAACGTGAGGGATGGCTGTTTATCAGCTCGATCATCTTCAACCTCACACGGCAGCTCGATAATCAGCTTCAGCAGGATGCCGATTTGAGCTATGTCGAGTACATGGTACTTGTTGGACTCTCAGAGTCAGAGGATCACGAGTTAACAATGACGCAGCTGGCGCTGGTCACAAACACTCTGCCGGCGCGTCTTTCGCGCGTGGTCGCCAGACTGGAGAAAGACGGGTACGTGTCCCGGTCACTCAGCGCCGAAGACCGCCGCGTCAGCATTTGCCATCTGCTTCCTCAGGGTTTGCAGAAGCTTCAGGATGCGGCACCCGGTCACGTAGCACAGGTACGTCACGAGATTTTCGACCACCTCACGGAAGATCAGGTGCGTGCTTTAGCTAATATCGGCGAAAGCATCTTGGGCGATAAGCCTTCTAAACTTATTTCATCGTCGAGTTTGCGGCGCGGAAGTTACCCCGCCTAAGCCTGCACGAACGAATACACCCGGATTTTCTGAGGCTTTCGAGCACATCATAACGGTTCTGTTGTGGTGTGATAGACCGAGCTCAGGAACCCCTAAATACGCCTCCAGATTAGCCTTTTCTCTCTATACAGTGCTGATTCGGCCCTCTATGATGGGTTTGACAGCGTTGCACTGTATCCTACGCAAATAGAACACACACCCTAATTTCAAGGAGAGAAAAGTTATGTCTAAGTCCTTCTATGATCTGCTCAACGAACAGATCGGTCACGAGTTTGCCGCATCCCACCAATACCTTTCAATGGCGATTTGGCTTGATGGTGAGGACCTTCCCCAGTTGGCGCGTTACTTCTACCGCCAGTCTTTGGAGGAGCGCGGGCACGCCCTCATGATGGTTCAGTACAAGCTGGATCGCGGCCACAAGGTTGAGATTCCCGCAGTTCCGAACGTCAAGAATGACTTTTAAAGATGTTCAGGAGATCGTGGATCTTTCCCTGGCGCAGGAAAAGGAAGTCACCGGTCAGATCGAGGCTCTTTTCTCCGCAGCACGCAACGAAAACTATGCTCTGGGTGAGCAGTTCATCCTCTGGTTCCTGAAGGAACAGGTTGAGGAAGTTGCATCGATGGAAACCCTCGTCACCATCGTGAAGCGTGCAAACGGAAACCTCTTCGACATCGAAAACTATGTGGCTCGTGAGCTCGATGAGTCGCATGGCGAAGACAGCTCCGCTCCTGCCGTTGCAGGGTCCTAAGGTGCCTCACACCTCATAATTGCATAATTTTTATATTCTCGCTCCGAGCCAATATTACGGCAGGGGCGAGAATATTTATATTGACCCTGAAATTTCGCATCCGTTATAGAATATATGCCCAAAATGGCATATATTGGTTAAGTATATTTATACCTTTAGAAGCAAAAAATACCATCTCCTAGGTAGGAGCGTTAGAATAGTAAGAATTATTCCTATCCGGAGGATAACTACAGAGAATATGACCCAATCACAGACACCGAACTCAGAAAATACAGTTTTCAGCCGCGGATCCTACAGCAACTCTAAGCGAGTTGCAGATATTTTGCGCACGGAGTCCGTGGGCGGCAGCATCCTGCTGGTGGCGACCGTCCTCGCGGTAGTTCTTGCCAATACCCCACTGGCAGATATCTATTTGGGGTGCGCGATACCGTTATAGGTCCCGAAGTTCCAGGGTTTCACCACCTTCACATGAAGATAGGCACCTGGGCGGCAGACGGTCTCTTGGCAATATTCTTCTTCCTGACCGGTCTTGAACTCAAAAAAGAGTTCGCTATCGGTGACCTCAAATCACCGGCAACCGCGATCGTTCCCATCGCAGCGGCCTTCGGCGGCGTGATAACCCCCGCCATCATCTACACCGCTATCAACTTCAGCAGCCCCACCGCTATACATGGCTGGGCCATTCCCACGGCAACCGACATTGCCTTCGCGGTCGCCGTATTGGCGGGCGTGGGAACGTTCCTGCCCTCGGCAATGCGCATCTTCCTTCTTACCCTGGCGGTGGTTGATGACCTGATCGCTATCTGCATTATTGCAATCTTCTACACCGGCACATTCCATGGCGAATACCTGCTCCTTGCGATCATCCCTATCTCGCTGTTCGCCTTTATCGCCTATCGTGGCGAAAAAATGCTGCACCTCAAGCCCGCCGCAGCGTGGATTCTGCTTCTGCCCCTGGGCTTTATCACGTGGGCGCTTTTCCTTGAATCCGGTATTCACGCAACTATTGCCGGCGTGGTGCTTGGTTTCTGCGTTCCGGTTAAATTCAATAAACGTACCGAAGCTGCGGGTGCAGATGCGGGTCTCGCCGAGGTTTTCGAGCATCGTTTTCGCCCGCTTTCCACGGGTATCTGCGTGCCGGTCTTCGCCTTCTTTAGCGCCGGTGTTGCTATGGGCGGTTTTGACGGTCTTAAGCGGGCCCTCACCGACTCAGTCTCCCTGGGTATTATGCTCGCCCTCGTTTTCGGCAAGACCATCGGTATTACGGGAACCACCTGGCTGGTTACCAGGTTCAGGCACGCCAACCTAGACCCGGATGTGCAGTGGATTGACGTCATAGGTCTTGCGGTTACCGGCGGTATCGGCTTTACCGTATCGCTTCTGGTGGCAGAACTGTCATTCACCGGTGGGTCACCGCACGGTGAAGACGCCAAAATCGCTATTCTCTTCGGTTCAGTGGCCGCCGCAATTCTGGGTGCTCTGATTCTCTCCCGCCGTAATAAGCACTACCGTTTACTGGCGGAAAAGGAGAGCGTGGATGCCGATATGGATGGCATTCCGGACGTGTTCCAGCAGCGTAAATCACAATCCTAGACGGTCTGTCTTCGGTGGGGAGAGGTCGGTGAATACCCCGCTCTACTATTAAGAATCCGGTGGTGACGCCCCTAAGAATCACCACCGGATTTTTCTATTCTCGTTCTGGAATATAGCTGATATTTCTCAGGTTTGAGAGCTTTTTCTAAACATCCAGCCCAACACCTCTAACCGTGCTGCACCCTTTCAGATATATTCTATTTTTGGAATATATCGATGGTGGGGAGTCTACCGCATATGCCATATGGCATTCAAAGCACTCCCTGCATGGCGACCCCTGGCAGCGCTTTCGACCTCCACCCCAATGGTGCGCTGTCTTACGTCCTCAGATTCTACGCATACACGCGGCATGTCCGTAGAATGAAATGTACCGAGTGATTGGTGGAGAACGTTTTATGGCACATCAGAAGCGGGGCGCAGACGCCCATCACACGACATCACGCTATGCGGAAATCATCGCCCGCTGGGTTATCGGTATCTACTCAATCGCGACAATTCTGACACTTTTCACCTGGATTATTTCCCCGCTTCGCAGGGGTCACGGGTTCACCTGGTGGGAAATCACCGCGAGCCTGCTTAACATCCCATCAAGTCATACGCTGGTGAGCGCGGTCATCATGGTGGTCATGACGTCCGCCCTGATCACCCGTAAACGGGCCGCTCTCTACGCCGTCATCTTCTTTCAAGTCATCGGCATCCTCATCGGAACACGAAGCGCGCTTCTGCTCTTCTTCCCCGATAACGTGATGCCGAGCGAAGAATTTTTCTCCTCCACGCTCGACACCGTGGCTATTATCGTGGCGGCTATCTTTATTCCGCTTCTCATCCTGGCACGCTCTGCCTTCCCGGCGCATATAGGCCGAATTTCATGGGTATTGGCAACCGTGGTCTTCCTCGGCGGGCTAACGGTGACAACCCTGCTGGCCTGGTACTTTGGGCATCACGTGCCGGGGGTTACGGTTCCCCACCTGCTCAAACAGGGGTTAGGGCTCGATAGTTTTCCCGAACTCAAGGGTGCAAACCCGGGTGCCACGGTGGTGGGGGCAGCATCCGTGTTCTACGGAATTTTTGCACTGATCGCGGTGTATGTGGTGGTGCGGGGGTACCGTGTCCCTAATACCTGGACCGCCGATCGGGAATTGCGCCTGCGCGAACTTTTACATGAGTATGGCGGGAACGATTCACTCTCGTACTTTGCAACACGCCGCGATAAGCAGGTAATTTTCTCGGCGGATATGCGCGCCGCCGTCACCTACAGGCAAGTGGGCTCTGTATGTTTGGCGTCCAGCGACCCGGTGGGCGATCCGGCATCCTGGGGTTCCGCAATCGACCGGTGGATGCACCAGGTGCGCCGCTACGGGTGGATTCCCGCCGCCATCAGCGTGAGCGAAGACGGCGCCAGAGCTTTCGCACGCCGGGGACTGGGCGTAATCCGCATGGGGGACGAAGCCATTCTAGAGGTCTCACGTTTTAGCCTGAACAATACCTCGCTTACGGAGGTACGCCACGCCCACCAGCGGGTGCGTAAGGCCGGTTACACTCTGAAAATCTGCAGGCATCGTGAGCTTTCACCCGAGCAGCTGCACGAGGTGGAAAATAACGTAAACGCTTGGCGTCACGGCAAGGTTGAGCGCGGGTTCTCGATGGCACTCAACAGGCTCTCAGACCCCGCAGACGGTCGCAATCTGCTTGTTTCAGCGCATGATTCTGCTGGCACAATGGTTGCGCTCCTCTCATTCGTGCCGTGGGGCCGCACCGGCATATCGCTGGATGTGATGCGCCGCTCCCCTGACAGCCCCAACGGCATCGTGGAATATATGGTTGCCCAGCTTATGGAGGATGCCCCCGACTACGGCATCACGCGTGTTTCACTGAACTTTGCTATGTTCCGCCATGTGTATGAGAACGCAGATCAGTTCGGTGCTAATGCCTGGAGCAGGTTCGCTTCTCGGTCGCTGGGGGTTTTAGACAGGTTCCTTCAGTTGGAGAGACTGTACCGCTTCAACCTCAAGTTCGCCCCGGAGTGGATGCCACGCTATATGGTTGCGGAACCGACGCTGGCTTTCCTGAACGTTGCGGCGGCGGCTGGGGTTGCCGAGGGCTTCCTGCCCGATTTTTCGGCACGTAAACAGCGCCATGAAGTGCACCGCCTGACTGAAGACCAGATCGCGCGAGTGCACGAGATCGAGCGTATGCATCCGGGCGAGGCGCAGGCCCCCGAACACCGCTTCAGCGATCAGACCAAGCACCGTATTCGTCACCTGCAAATGCTTCGGGATGCCGGTATGAACCCGTACCCGTTGGGAGTCACATGCGAGTATTCGACGGTGCAGGTGCACGATGGGCTGAGCGGCCATACGCTTCCAAGCGGGGAGTTTACCATGTCGGGCAGGGTGCGGTTTATTCGCAACCACGGCGGGGTTATCTTCCTGACCCTGTCTGAGGAAGGCAAACAGGTACAGATTATTGCCGAGCGCAGCCTTGTGAGTGAGCGCGAGTTTCAGCTTCTCAAGTCCGCCGTCGATACGGGTGATATTCTGCTCGTGACCGGCACAGCGGGGGCTAGCCGCACCGGAACCGCATCCGTCATTGTGCACGGCTGGCAGATGGCGGCGAAGTGTCTACACCCCATTCCGTACGGGGCGTTGAATGATCCGGAGGCGCGCATCCGCAAACGCTCGACCGACCTGTTGGTGCATCCGCAGCAGCTTGAAAACCTTCGGATGCGCTCCTCACTGATCACTGCCATTCGCCGCACGCTCGATGATGCAGGGTTCACCGAGGTTGAGACCCCTATTCTGAATACTATTCATGGCGGTGCGAGCGCGCGCCCCTTCAAAACCTTTTATTAACGCCTATGGCGCGGATTTGACGCTTCGTATAGCGCCCGAGCTGTATCTTAAGCGCCTGGTGGTTGGCGGTTTGGGCGCTGTTTATGAGTTAGGGCGGGATTTTCGCAACGAAGGTGCGGATGCCACCCATAACCCGGAGTTCACGGTGTTGGAGGCTTATAAGCCTTACGCAGATTACACGGTCATGCGCAAGCTTACCGAAACGCTCATCAAGAATGCCGCCCGGGCCGTCTATGGTTCCGAGGTACTTCCGCTGGGCGAGAAGGGCAGTACCGAGCGTACTCTCACGGATGTCTCGGGTGAGTGGCGGGCAGTTTCGGTATGCGAGGCCCTTTCGCGTGCGCTGGGGCGCGATATTTCGAGTGAAACAGATTTTGAGACTTTGCTTGAGCTGGCGCATGAGCATCAGATTCATGTGCGTGATGACATGGGCGCGGGCGCCATTCTTGAGGAGCTTTACGGTGAGCTGGTTGAGGCAAAAACTGTGTTCCCCTACGTTTTTATACGGATTTTTCCGGTGGAGACCTCTCCCTGGCGGGTGCGCATCGTAGCAAGCCGCACCTGGTGGAACGCTGGGATCTAGTGATTAACGGTATGGAGATGGGAACCGCCTATTCCGAGATGACGGATGCTTTAGAACAGCGCCGCCGCCTGACCGAGCAGTCTCTCAAGGCTGCGGCGGGAGACCCGGAGGCCATGCAGATTGATGAGGATTTTTCTGTACGCCCTTGAGACCGGGCTTGTCCCGACGGGCGGGTTGGGCATCGGCATTGACCGCTTGGCGATGCTCATGGCGCAGACCCAGATTCGTGGGGTTCTTTCTTTCCCGTTTGTTAAACCCGTGAAGTAGTGCGTGTTCGGATACTCATATTTCTTCACTGGAGAGTGTTTTTTTATGTCTATTAAACGATGTTTGATATGAGTTGTGGTTCAGCCATAACTTTTTGATGTTTTTTTGCTTGTCAAACGGAGTATCACCCGTGTTCCGGCTATATTAATTATTCGTTACAAATGTGGACAAGACCCCCAATGAGATTGCCGTACACCCTCCATCAACGGAACAATAAGTACCTGTAATTTCTAAAGGGAATTTCTTTCCCTGGCGTGCGGTCTACCCGGTTTGCACCTTCGCGCCTTCATGCCCGCATAGTTGCTACCCCTATGACGCTTCTATGCCGTGACGAAAGAGAAAACCTGTGGACTCACTTGTAAATTTTATTCAGGACATCAACGCCTCCACCGCTGATGCGACCAGCGTGGTTGACAGCATTCAAAGCTGGATATGGGAAAACTTTCTGTTTGTTGCCTTGATTGTCGTGGGCTTGTTCTTGACGATCCGCACCCGTGCCGTGCAGTGGCGTTCCCTGCCCGAGATGCTGCGCGTCCTCACCGACCCGTCCGGTCACGAAGCCGATGGGCGCAAGAGCATTTCCTCATTCCGCGCGTTCACCGTTTCGGCGGCATCCCGCGTGGGCACCGGCAATATTGCTGGCGTGGCGATCGCTATTGCAATGGGTGGTCCCGGCGCGGTGTTTTGGATGTGGGTCATTGCTGCCGTGGGCGGCGCATCCGCTTTTGCCGAATCCCTGCTGGGTCAGCTGTATAAAGAACGCGGCAAGGATTCCTATATTGGCGGTCCTGCCTACTATATGCAGCGTGGCCTGAATGCACGCTGGCTGGGCCTGATTTTCGTGGGCTTTATCGTGCTCACCTATAGTTTTGTGTTCTGCGCGGTACAAACCAATGCGATCGTGGAAGCTAGCGCGAATTCCTTGGATATCGGTATTTCCGGTACCGAGGGTATGGGTTTCCGTATCGTGGTAGGCCTTTTCATTGCCGCACTGACGGCTGCGATTATCTTCGGCGGTATCCGCACCATTTCTACGGTCACCGAGTTTATGGTGCCGTTCATGGCGGTTCTGTACATGCTGCTGGGGCTGTTCGTGGTTGTGCTCAATGTGGGCGAAATTCCGAACGTTCTGCTCATGATTTTCCAGGGTGCTTTCGGTCTGCGCGAGTTCGTAGTGGGCGGCACGATGGGCGCCGTTATTTGGGGCATGAAGCGCGGTCTGCTCTCGAACGAGGCCGGCATGGGTACCGCCCCGAACGCGGGTGCAACCGCAACTATTTCGCACCCCGCAAAGCAGGGCTACGTACAGGCTTTGGGCGTGTATTTCGATACGATGCTGGTCTGCTCGGTCACCGCGTTTATCGTGCTTTTGTCAAACCCAACCTATGGCAATAAGACCCGCGGTGCTGGACTGACTCAGGATGCGCTTGCCCACCAGCTCGGCACCTGGGCCACCCACTTCCTAACCATCGCGATTTTCCTCTTCGCCTTCTCCTCGGTCATCGGCAACTACTATTACGGCGAATCGAATATTCGCTTCGTGACCGAGAAGCCCGGGGTGTTGACGGTGTTCCGTCTGGTGGTGCTGGGCTTCGTATTCTTCGGGGCAATCGCATCACTAGAGCTGGTGTGGACCACAGCGGATATGCTCAACGCGGGCATGGTGATTGTGAACCTGATTGCGGTGGTGTGGCTTTCGCCGAAGGTCGTTGCGGTGCTCAAGAATTACGAGCGGCAGCGCAAATCCGGTGTGGAGCCTATTTTCAAGGCATCCGATATGCCTGAGATTAAGAATCTTGCGGCCTGGGACGGCACCGATGAGGTGACCACCCGCGAGTTCTGGGCTGAGCGTGATGCCGCGGCTGCGGCCAAACGCGCCACAAAGGCTGCGAATGTATAACGTTTCACCTAGATAACTCTCCCTGCAGCGCCCGAGGACATGAATTTTATGTTCTCGGGCGCTTGGCGTATCCTCTGGCATACTAAAGACGTGCTGACATTAGGTTTTTCGGTGTTTCCTCTTGTGCTTTTTCAGAATCCGACGGCGCAGGCACTCTACCAGTACACGCTGCTTGCCCTGATTTTTATCTGGATCGCTTCGGTGCTGTACTGCATTTTGACGGTGCATCGCAGCCCCTACTTCAACGAGATTCAGAAGCTCAAATGGCTTCTGTTCATTCTGGTACTCCCGTACTTTGGTGCGCTGGCATGGTTTTTGCGCGTGCATCGCGAGAAAAAGGATGCGATCGCCGCAGACCAGACCGATACCGCATCGCGCCCTCCCAGCGAGAGCAAATAACATATCCTATGACAATTTCAACCTTCGGTGAGTAAGTTCACGAATACCGAAGTGGACGGTCTGTTACGGAGCCTGTATAGTTCTATATGTTGCCTGCGACTCTTTGAGTCGTATGACACTTGCGCGAGTGGCGGAATAGGCAGACGCGCACGGTTCAGGTCCGTGTGCCCGTGAGGGCGTGGGGGTTCAACTCCCCCCTCGCGCACCAGCAATCCCCGGTTCTGATGAGCCGGGGATTTTTTTGTTGTGTCGGCAACATTTGGGGTTTTCGAGTCTATATTTTACGAGTAAAAAGTATATTATCGGCATGGTGGTCACACTATCCCCTAGAATAGAGTTGGGTGTGTGCACTCACACCTGACACAGCAAATGCACAGCTACAAAAGCTAGACTGAACCCTTCGGGTTCCCAACCACGGGATGCCAGGGGTGACATCCGGCCCGAGCCATAAAGGAGGAGGCAATGAAGTTATTTGATAAGTTGGAACGACTGGAGCAAGGCATCGGTCGTACCGTTGGCTTTTCTAAAGGCTTTGGCACCTTCGCAAAGGCTGATGTAGCTAACCGTATTCGCACGTCGATGGATGATGCCTCATATGTGGACCAGGGCGGTCATACGATGGCACCAAATATCTTCAACGTTCGCTTTTCGAGCGCCGATTTTTCGCGCGTGCGAGAGTGGGGCAACCCATTCGCGGTTGAGCTGTGCAATCTTGCTATTTCACATGCGCGTGCGCAGGGGTATTCACTGATTGGGGCTGTACGTATTACCTTCAGTCCTATTGCCGATCTCGAAGCCGACGAGTTCGAGGTTGTGCCCAGTTTTGAGGCGTTCCAGGCTCCACCCACGGGCGCGACGAACTATGTTCCTCCCGCCGGTGCCGCCCACGGCGCCTCCGACTACGCCCCCGTTGCCCCGGCTCGTGATACCGGTCTGCCGACCAGAATTACAAAAGCCGCGGGCTACTCCGCCGCGCCGCACGGAACAGCCTCAGCAGCAACAGCAGGCACCTGCCGCGTCCGCGCCGAAACCGCGTTCCCCGCAGAATCCCTCCGCAGCAGCAACGTGCTGCGGCGCATCATGCTTTTGTGGATATTAACGGGCAGCGGTATGAGCTTTCTGGGGCACCTCTCGTCATCGGTCGCGGCTCCGATGCGTCCGTGCGGCTGGCTGACAAGGGTATTTCGCGCCGCCACCTACAGATTTCCCGCCAGGGAGGCAACTATGTTGCCACCGACTTGGGCTCAACCAATGGAACCCGGCTGAATGGTTTTCCGCTGAAAACCCCTACCGTTCTCCAAGATGGAGCGGTGTTACAGTTGGGCGGAGCCCGAGTTCTCTTCCGCTCAATTGCCTCTGGAGGTATACGTTAATGGCATCCGAGCTAACTGTAACCATACTGCGCTTTGCGTTTTTGGGGTTGCTCTGGTTCTTTGTGTTTTTCGTGGTGGCAGCCGCCCGCCGCGATTTGGGGCTGGGTAAAAACTTCCGCTCCGTACCCGTAGAATCTGCCGCAGACTCGCAGCCGCAACCGCAGCATATTGCAGCTCCTCCTGCACGTCCTTCCCGCTTGGTGATCACCAAGGGAGTGCAGGCGGGAGCTATGATGCAGTTGGGTGATTCCCCAGTTACTATCGGTCGCGCCAATGATATTGAGGTTTCGTTGCAGGACGATTACGCCTCCGGTCGCCATGCCCGTCTGTTCCCACAGGGTTCTCGCTGGTTCTTGGAGGATTTGGGCTCAACCAACGGCACATTCGTAAACAACCAAAGCTGACCCGCGCTACTGCTATTGAGCCGGGTGTCGATTTCCGTGTGGGCGGAACGACTATGCAGCTGAGGGGGTAATCGTTGAAGATAGCCTTTCGCTTTGAAGCCCGTTCCGATACGGGCGTGAAACGCAGCAAGAATGACGACTCCGGGTACGGTGGACGTTATCTTGCTGTTGTTGCCGACGGCATGGGCGGGCACGTCGGTGGTGACGTCGCATCCGCTACCGCCGTTTTGAACCTGACCCCTTTGGACCACCCCGACTTTGACGGTACCGGCGGCATATACCTCGCCGACGAAATCCAAAGTGCCAATGCCATTATCAATGATCTGGCAACCAGTGATCAGCGCCTTGCGGGTATGGGTACCACCTGTACCGCTCTGCTGGTGGACGGCGAAAAGATCGAGATGGCCCATATTGGCGACTCGCGTGCCTATCGTTTACGCGCCGATGAAGACGGCGGTTTCGAGCAGATTTCGACCGACCACACCTTCGTGCAGCGTCTTCTCAACGAGGGCCGCATCACTCCCGAAGAGGCAGAGAATCACCCGCACCGCAACGTGATTATGCGCGTGCTTGGCGACGTCGATGCCTCCCCGAGCTTGAGCTGCAGACTTTAGAAGCCATTCCTGGTGAGCGCTGGGTGCTTGCTTCCGATGGTTTAGAGGCGGTGGTCTCTGATGAAGAGATCGAAGCCGTCATGCGTTCCACAGATGATCTGGGTGAGATCGCGGACGTTCTTATCCAGATGACTCTCGACGGCGGCGCACCCGATAACGTGACGGTCGTGGTTGTACAGGTTATCGATCGTGAGGAGCTTCCCGCCGACGAACCTGTAGGTCCTTCTGCCCTGCCAGAGACCGGCGAGATCGATACCTCACTGACAACCTCTGAGCTTGAGGAAATCACCGAGGAAGTAAACGCCGAAGAGGGTCTGTCCGATCACGACCGCGCGCTCAAGAAGTTCCGCCGCGCCCGTGACCTCACGGATTCCTTCCCCCACGACGGCGACGCGAGCGATCAGGATGCGGTGTACTTTGCCCGCACAAATGCCGCGATTTTGCGCCACGAGCTTGGCTCTCGCCCACATCAGCTGGTGGGCAGCGCATCCGTAGCAACAGAGACCGGGCGTATTCCGGCGGTGACGAGCCGCACCCTGGAGCATCGAGCCTCGTTGGCGCAGCGCGTACCGATGAGCACCGAGGAACCCGCAAAGCTGCCGGACGAGCTTGAAGAGCTTCTGGCGGACCCAATTCGACGCCGTCGGCGCCCGATTCTGCTGGTGAGTGCAGCCGTAATCCTCGTACTGGCACTTATTGCGGGTTGGAGCGGGCTGAAATGGGTTGAGGGCCGCTACTACGTTGGCGAAAATAACGGTAAGGTCGCCGTCTATAACGGAGTTCCGCAGTCGTTGGGGCCAATCCATCTCTCCCATGTGGTCGAGGAAAGCGAAGTGGAAACTTCACAGCTGCCCGAACATACCCGCACGCTTTTGAAGAATACGATTCACGCGGATAATCTTGACGATGCACGGGTTATCGTAAACCGTATGCAGGCTCAGGTGAATCTGCAGGATGACCGGAATACACAGCCTTCCGGTGCGGCTTCGTCCGGCGCGCAGACAGGTCAAAAAACTTCAGCAACGGAAGGTGGTAATCGTGGCTAGGCTATTGCGTGATGCACACATACCCCGTTCGCGTCGCCTGATTGAGCTTGTTCTGCTCGTGGTTGCGGTCGGCATCGGCTCATTTTCCATGTACCTGATTGACCCCGAAACAGCGTGGGACATGGGGAAAAACCCGTGGATTCAAGGTACCGTGGTGCTGGGCGTGTGCGCGCTCATCGCGCATCTGGTGCTTCAATTCCGGGCGCGTTACGCCGATCCGTTTATTCTGCCGCTTGTTGTGGCGCTCAACGGAATCGGGCTGGCGATGATTTTCCGCATCGACAAGGATCCCGCCATGCAGAAGTCCCCAGTGGGCGAGTCCCAGCTGTTCTGGACAGGCTTCTCAATGATCCTCTGCTCCGTTGTGCTGTACTTCCTGCGGGATCATCGAGTGCTGCGTAAGATCACCTATATTTCGCTGGTGCTCTCCTTCATCCTGCTTATCATGCCGCTTATCCCCGGCCTTGGTACCGAAATCAACGGCGCACGGATTTGGATCAGGCTCGGCGGGCGTACCTTCCAGCCCTGGCGAAATTGCCAAGATTACTCTGGCAATCTTCTTTGCGGGCTACCTGTCCACACACCGCGATTTGATTCTCACAGCGGGTAAGCGTTTAGGACCCATCAATCTGCCGCGTCTGCGCGATTTGACCCCAATTTTCTTGGCCTGGATGGTCAGCATCGGCGTGTTGGTTTTCCAGAAGGATCTGGGTTCTGCAATCCTGTTCTTTGGGCTGTTCATGGCGATGCTGTACCTCTCGACCGGAAAAAGATTTCCTGGCTTGTGGTCGGCGGTGTCGGCGTGGTGGTTGGCGGATACTTCGCCCTACAACTCCATTTCTCACGTGCACGCCCGTATCTATGGCTGGATGCACGCCTTTGATCCCGAGGTCTATATGTCCTCCAGCGGTGGTTCCGGTCAGATCCTTCAGGGTATTTTTCGGTCTGTCCTACGGCGGTCTCTTTGGCCGTGGATGGGGTCAGGGCCTTACCTCTTTGGTGCCGTTCGCTAACTCGGACATGATTATTACTTCTCTCGGTGAGGAACTCGGTCTGATCGGCCTGGGCGCTATTTTGATGATGTTCCTCATCCTCATCTCGCGTGGCTACCGCGCGGCGTTGGGCACTCGTGACGGTTTCGGCAAGCTCTTGGCGGCGGGCCTTTCCACGGTTATGGTGCTTCAGCTCTTCGTGGTGGTTGGCGGTGTAACCCGGTTAATTCCGCTGACCGGTTTGACCACACCGTTTATGTCTGCCGGTGGTTCATCCTTGGTGGCTAACTGGATTATCGTGGCGTTGTGGCTTTCGATTTCGCATACCGCGCGAGCGCCTCACGTCGTGGTCGGGTTCGACGTTCCCGAAAGTATCGACCACGAAGACTACAGCTATGAATCTGAGGGCGCAACCAGCGTTCTCGCCCGTATTTCAACTCAACAAGCAGGAGGTGACCGCAATGGATAGGGCAATTCGCCGCATGTGGATGGCCGCAGGTTGCGTTTTTATCCTGCTCATGGGTACGTTGAGCTATATCCAATTCTTCGACACCGAATCTCTCAAAGATAACCCGTGGAACTCGCGTTCTCTGTACGATAACTACGGTGCCAACCGTGGCTCTATCGTGGTCGATGGAACCGAAATCGCCTCGTCGGTGAAATCGGATGATGAGTATAACTATCAGCGCGTGTACTCTGAGCCGGAAAAGTATGCGGCGCTGACGGGTTATTTCTCGTCAGTGTACGGTTCTACTGGTGTCGAGTCTGCTATGGACAAGGAGCTTTCGGGTACTTCCGACAGCCAGTTCTACGATCGTGTTGCTCAGCTCTTCTCGGGTTCTTCGGCACGCGGTGCGAGCGTCGAGCTCACCGTGGATTCCAAGCTTCAGGAGCTTGCTAACAACTTGCTGCAAGGCCGTAAGGGTTCTATTGTGGCGATTAACCCCAAGACTGGCGAAATCTTGGCGATGGCTTCGTCTCCCTCATATGACCCGAATACGCTCGCATCCCACGATGGGTCTACGGTAGTCAGCAACTATGAGGAACTGAACTCGAATCCGAATAACCCGCTTTACAACCGTGCTATTGCGGGTAACACCTATTCGCCCGGCTCGACCTTCAAGATTATTGATGCCGTCGCAGCTTTGGAGTCCGGCAAATATGATGCGAACTCCACGATCGATAACCCCGCACAGCTTCCCCTTCCGGGAACCAATGTGTCGCTTCCGAACTTTGCGGGCGGTCAGTGTGGAGGACGCACCAAGGCTACGATTGAATGGGCTATGGCGCAGTCCTGCAACACTCCTTTTGCGCAGATCGCAATGGATTTGGGTGAAGATAGGATCTCTAGGACTGCCGAAAACTTTGGTTATGGTCAGGATTTGAAGATTCCGCTGGCGGTGGCTAAATCGAGCTTCCCGAAGGGTATGTCGCAGAGCCAGTTGGCGCAGGCATCCGTGGGTCAGTACGATGTACGCACCACCCCACTGCAGGTGGCAATGACTTCTGCCGCAATCGCTAACGGCGGTGTGCAGATGAAGCCCAATATGATTCGTTCTGTCAAAACCAGTAACTTGAGCGTGCTCTACGAGTTCTCACCCGAGAAGTTGCGCACCTCAACTTCTACTAAAGTCGCCGATCAGGTGAAACAATGGATGGTGAACTCTGTGGATAACGGTATTGCCCGTAACGCAGGCGTGCCCGGGTATAAGGTTGCTGGTAAGACCGGTACCGCAGAAACTACGGGTGGTTTGAATAACTCTTGGTTTACCGGGTTTGCACCCGCCGATGATCCTCAGATCGCCATTGCGGTGGTCTATGAGGATATGGATGCAACAACCGGTTCCCAGCTTTCGACAAATGCAGGTAAACAACTTTTTGAGGCGGTGTTGAACAAGTGAGGCCTTCGGCTGATATCACCTTGGGCGGGCGCTACACCCTAACCGAACGTATCGCTATCGGCGGTATGGGTGAGGTCTGGAAAGCTCGCGACAAGGTTCTCGGACGCACCGTCGCCGTTAAAATCCTGAAAGAGGAGTATACGGGTGACCCCGGGTTCTTGGAGCGTTTCCGTGCGGAGGCGCGCCATACTGCGCTCCTGAACCACCCCGGTGTTGCCAATATGTTCGATTACGGTGAAGAGGATAACTCTGCATACCTGGTGATGGAGCTGGTTCCGGGTGAGCCGCTGTCGAGCATCATCGAGCGCGACGGCACGCTGCCGCCAGATCGCATCCTGAACTTTATTGCGCAGACGGCTCGCGCGTTGGCTGCTGCGCACGCTCAGGGACTCGTGCACCGCGATGTGAAACCCGGTAACCTAATGATCACCCCGGATGACCGGGTGAAGGTTACCGACTTCGGTATTGCTAGGCTTGCGAACCAGGTTCCGCTGACCGCTACCGGTCAGGTGATGGGTACAGCCCAGTATTTGGCACCCGAACAGGCAACCGGTCAACCTGCAACCCCGTCCTCCGATATGTACTCGCTGGGTATTATCGGGTACGAGTGCCTGGTCGGTCACCGCCCGTTCACGGGTGAATCACAGATCGCGATTGCTCTAGCCCAGGTGAACGATCCGCCACCGCCGCTGCCGGAGAGCATCCCGGCGCCCGCCCGCGCCTTGATTATGTGCCTGCTTGCTAAGGATCCTGCGGAGCGTCCTAAGGATGCTACCGCGCTGGCATCCGCTATTGATGCTATTCGCCGTCGCGATATTCCTGCGGCGATTAAGGCCGTGCCCACGCTGGAGGCGTTCTTGCCGGAGAATCTGGATACCGCCCAGACCTCCCTGATCGCCGAGCCTATTTCGGCATCCGCCGCTCCGAAGTTCGGATCTGGGTCGCACTTCACGCCCGGTCCTTCGACCGCTCCGATTCCTGAGCCCGGGTCAAAGGCTGCGGCCGCACGTACGGCACAACAGGGTCCGAAGAAACGCAACTGGGTATGGATCGTCGCTATTGTGGCGGCACTTGTGCTTATTCTCGGTATCCTCTGGGCTGTCTGGGCGGCCAACAGCCGTGCAACCCCTGATACGAATACCACCAGCTCGGCAGCACCCAGCTCTGCGGAAGGTACCGTCACGGTAGCCACCCCGAGCGAGGAGTCCTCGGCTGCAAGCAGTACTCAGAAGCAGAAAATTAACCTGCAGGCACGCAGCTACGAGGGTCGCCCCCCTTCAGGATGTCGTCAATGACCTGAAGAACCTGGGTCTTTCGCCCAGGACTGAAAGTGTTGAGTCTGAAGAGCCAGCCAACACCGTTCTGTCGATTTCACCGGCTGGTTCGGTAGACGAAGGCAGCACCATTACCGTGCGTTATTCAAGCGGTTCCAGGGGCGCGACCCTACCTAATGTTGATGGAAAGAACTACGAAGAGGCTTCTCGGACGATTACCTCGCTTGGTGTTGACGTGAACCTTCACTTCGAGCATTCGGACACCGCACAGCCCGGTACGGTGCTGCGCACCAGCCCTTCTTCTGGCACTAAAGTGTCAGTTCCTAGTAAGGTAGAGATGTATGTAGCTAATGAGTCTTCAGGTACGAGGACGGATTCTGACTCGTCGCCATCCGCAGCTACGCCTTCAGGCGCGTCGACTTCTTCTAGTCCTCGTACTGGGCGTTAGTGTCTGAGTCCACTCACATCAAAAACTATTTTTACCCCAGGAGAACGTATGGACCTGTTGGTTCCTGAAACGGTAGATGGCCGTTATAAGGTACTCGATGTTATCGGTACCGGTGCGATGGCTACCGTATACGCGGCGGAGGATACTCGTCTCGGTCGTAAGGTCGCGATGAAGATCCTGCGCCCGGAGCAGGCCCAAGACAAAACCTTCCGTTCACGGTTTAAACGTGAGGCGGAGGCTGTCGCATCCCTGAACAACCCCGGTATCGTTGCGGTGTACGACACGGGCGCTTATTCCCCGTCAGATCCCAACAGCGGATATGGCGTTGATGATGCCGCCGACGATGACGAGGCTAAGATCCCGTACATCGTTATGGAATACGTTGATGGCAGGACGCTGCGCAGTGTCCTTTCGTCGGGCGGGTACATTCCCGTGCGTGATGCGGTGGGGTACGCAGAGCAGCTTTTGAGCGCTCTGAAAATACAGTCATTCGATGGGTATTATCCACCGCGATATTAAGCCCGCGAATATTATGGTGCTTCCCCGAACCGAGGAAGACGCCGCGAAGGGGCAGCCGGGTCAGATTAAGGTGATGGACTTCGGCATCGCCCGAGCTATTGAAGAGGCTGGCGAGGCTCTGACAAAGGCCAACGTGGTGATGGGTAGCGCACGCTACATGTCTCCCGAGCAGGTCAGTGGTAAAGAAGTCGACGCGAGAAGCGACCTTTATTCGGCAGCATGCGTGCTGTATGAAATGGTCGCTGGACGTTCCCCCTTCGATGCGGAAACTAACGTCGATTTGGCGGCGAAGCATCTTACCGAGACTCCCGCCGCACCGAGTACCTTTTAGTCCGCTGAGCGTACCCCCTGAGCTTGATGAAGTTATTCTTCGAGGTCTTGCCAAGAACCCGGATGATCGCTACCAGACCGCCGATGAGTTTTTCGCAGGCGATCCGTCAGGGAGCGGGTCTGCAGGTTGGCGGCGGTATGCCGCAACAGGTTCCCGATGACTCCATGACCACCGCTTTTTGCGCCTCTTGAGGCTCCCGCGGCAGGGGGCGGCAGGCACCGGTACGGGTGAGGTTGATTTCGATGCCTACACCACGACCATGCCGCAGGTTTCGACTCCTGTTGAAGACGCGAACCTCAACGGTTTCTTTCGATGACGATGAGTACGGCGGAGAAGAATTTGTTGAAGAGGAAGAGTTCCTTCCCGCCGAGCAACCCCGTAAGCGAACCTGGGTTCGTTTCCTCGTTGGTCTTGCTATTGCAGCATCGCTTCTGCTGGGTATCGGCTCGTTCCTGTACTACCAGGGCAAGCTCAATGAAGTTCCGCAGGTCGCTATTCCTACCGTGATGAACCAGTCGAAGGACGATGCCGAGAACCAACTACGCAATGCTGGCTTTGCCGTGGAGAGCCGCGGGGCATACTCCGAGAACGTGAAGAAGGGCGATGTTATTAGCGTCAGCCCCGGCGAGGGTACGAAGGCGGCTAAGGGTTCTACCGTATCGCTAACTTACTCGAATGGTCCCGAGCGTGTAACCCTGCCCGATAACCTGCAGGGTCAGAGCGAAGCCTATGTGCGCAACGCTCTGAAGGAGCTCGGCCTTAAGGATGGTCGCGTCAGCACCGTTGAGAGCGCATCCGTTCCCGCCGGTATGGTGGTTTCTCTGGAGCCTGAGAAGGCTGAAACTGATGCCGACGGTAAGACCACGATCGAGGCTGGCAGTAACGTAAACCTGGTGCTGTCCTCCGGTAAGGTCAAGGTTCCTTCGCTCGTGGGTCTGACGAAGGATCAGGCTATTGAAGCTCTGACCGCGTCCGATGTTCTGCTCAACACCAATATTGAGACCGTTCAGACAAGCTCTGCGGCACCGAATACGGTGATTTCTCAGAGTTCCGCTGCGGGTACTCTGGTAGCCCAGAACAGCACGGTTACTATTCGTGTGGCGGCTGCTCCGGCAGCGACCGCATCTGCCTCACCGCGTGCGACTACCCCGTCGACGAATAATAACAACAACACTCAGCGCCAGCAGGGCAATCAGCAGCAGAATCAACAACAGCAAGGCCAACAGGGCCAGCAAGGTAATCAGCAGCAGAATCAACAACAGCAAGGCCAACAGGGCCAGCAGGGCAACGCTCCTGTACCTTCTGCAACGCCAAGTGCCGCTGCTCCTTCATCCAAGGCCGTACAAAACGGCAAGGAAAATGAGGAGAAAGAAGAAAGGTAAGGCTGGTTTGCTCAGGTAAATCCTGGTCATATATGTGGGGCGTGCTTTAGATTTTGAATCTAAAGCACGCCCCACATATATTTCTTCGGCTGTACCCGCGCATAGAGAAGGCGCCTGACAGACCTATTTGGGTCTGTCAGGCGCCTTTACCGCTGCCCGCTAGGCGATTAGTGGGGACAACGATTTGGCACGCTCAGCGGCCCCCTCAAGCCCCGTTTCTTCCAGCCAATTACCCAGCATCAGATAACCGCTCTCGGTAAGCACGGATTCCGGGTGGAACTGCACGCCATGCATGGGCGCATCCCGGTGCCGCAGCCCCATAATAATGCCGCTCTCAGTCGTCGAGGTGGTTTCCAAGACCTCAGGCATAGTCTCTGGGACGACCGCCAGCGAATGGTAGCGAGTCGCAGTGAAGGGGTTCGGTACGCCTTTGAACACCGAGTCGTTCTCGTGAACCAGGGTTGAAGTCTTGCCGTGCATCAGCTCGGGGGCGTGCGTGACGGTGCCGCCAAACGCCTCCGCGATAGCTTGATGCCCCAGACACACGCCAAGCAGGGGTTTATGAGTCTGCGCAGCCCAGCGAATGGTATCGATAATGACCCCCGGCTTCTGCGGGGGCACCGGGTCCCGGAGAGATGAGCAGGCCGTCGTACTCGGCAGCCATTGTGAGCACGGTATCAAGGTCATACTCGTCATTGCGGATTACGGTTGTCTCGGCTCCGAGCTGCTGCAGATATCCGACGAGAGTGAACACAAAACTATCGTAATTATCGATAACCAGGATGCGGGTCATGGCTTCTCCTTTGGCAAGCGCCGCTAATGGTTGATGGTAACGTCAAAGTTGAACGGACCGTACTCGGCAAAATTCGGAAACACGAAATTCCATGAGGGCGTATACGATCACGGCGATAAGCAGAATAGCAATGATAATGCGAACCCATAGAGGTCCGGGAAGATGACGAAAAATCCAACCGTACATGTTATATCCTCTCGGGTTAGGCGGGGTTCTGGGCTGCTTGGGCAATTTCCGCAGGCGCGCCAGCAGAGTTAGGCTGCCAGGATTCAAAACGGGCATGCACAATATAACGTTCTGTGTCACCGTAACGCGGGTGGCAGGTCGTGAGCGTCATAATGCGCTCCGTGGGCTCTTGTCCGGGTTTACTCGGAACCGGCTCGATCACCTCAATATTGTCAGGCTGCACAATCACATGCTCGTACACGGTGTAGGTGTAGTAGCCGTCTTTGGTGCGCACATAAATGTGATCGCCCACCTGCAGCTGGTCGATATAGTCGAGCACTGCGCCGCGTGTCTGTCGGTGCCCTGCGAGCGCGAAGTTGCCCACGCCACCCGGCATGGCGGTTCCGTCGTAGTGTCCCAAACCGAGGGTATCGATCACGTCTGCGCTGGTACCCTGCGCGGCAGGACGCTGGTAGTCTGCACCAAACCGGGGAATGTAGACAACCCCGAATCCTTTTCCGTGCTCAGGGTTCGGCTTCAGGCTCCGGTGGATTTTGGGGATCCCACTGTTCGACTGGCGCGGCAGAGCTGAACTCGTGCGTCAAGGAATCGACGGCTTGGGACTGTGAACGGTTTGCGTCTATATTGGTCCACCAGAGCTGCCACGCGACAAAGAGCAGCAGCACAAGACCAACGGTGATCAGAAGCTCACCCGTGATTTGGATGGTCCACCGCAGAATAGATTTATGAGGCTGAACTGCCTGATGCGCTTTCGCGGATGCATGCGCCATAGTTTTGGGTGTCCTCCATAGCGGGATGTTACCGTCCCAGTCATTACACTTTCTTTAATGACAACGCCGGTGAAAGGTGAAATCATCCCGCGAGTCTGCAAAGATAGTTTTTAACGTACTACATAAGGTTACCCATACATCTGAGGCGGAGGAAAATATGTCCCCTAAGTCGGCTGCGAAAAAGTCGAAAAAGACTGCCAATACTAAGTCAAAGAAGTCACAAGACAAGAAATCGGCTAAGGCCGTTGAAGAAGATGCGAGCGAGCTCCGTCTGTTGGAGGTCGCTCGCGAGATGGAAACGAGCGGAACACAGAGAGAGGGTACTCCCCTGTGGTATCGAGTGGTAATGTTTTCGCTCGTTGCGCTGGGTATTCTCTGGATTATTGCGTATTACATTTTTGAGGGTCGACTTCCTGTGCCCGGTATTGGCATGTGGAATGTGACTATTGGCGTGGGTGCCATGATGGTGGGTATGGTCATGATGACTCGGTGGCGTTAGGTTTAGGGCTATGTCCGAATCAGATGGGTCTCCTTCGCCTCAAGAATCTCAGGATGCCCCCGCATGGCTCTACCTCCGATCCCATGCGGAGTACCGAGGATATTTCAAAACGTGCGGATATTCGTGCCGCCCGCGTGGAGACAAGGCTGCGCCGCTGGGCGTTGATCGGGTTTATCGTCGCTGCGGCGTTATTCTGGCTGGCGACTCTTTTCTTCCGCTAGATCACGTATAAACGAGGCGGTGCCGTATCCTTGGGATGCGCCCGCCGCGTTCTTCTTGCTTTTAATCGTGCTGAGGCTCTGCAACTGGTTCTTCGCGCAGGGGCTGCAGAACCGCACGAATACGATCATGACGATCAGCTCCACCTCGTCTGGGTCAGCGCTGTGTGCTGCATGGGTCGGTCTGCGGCATGCACTTTCTTTGAGTCGTTCCACATGCTGTGTCATATACGGGGGTATACACCCGAGAATCCCTGTACAGAGCGCAAAGATGACGTAGAACAGTACCCAGCGAACAAGATTCTAGGGCGCTTCGTCGATGCGACGTGCAGCAGAAAACACTGCCAAGATCTATATATGCAAATATTCCGATATAAGCATATATACTAGTCGATTGAGGTTTTAAAGAGCTGGTAAAAACAATGGTTTGTGTAGCAGCAAGCGTAGCAAATAAAGGCCGCAACATAATCTGCAACAGCACCAACACCACCAGGAATGCTGCCAAGGCGATCGTGGAAGTAAAGTCATAACCAGTAGAATACCGCCACGAAGTTGAGCGTTATCAGCCACAGGATGAATCCGTGCGATACAGCAGTGGGTGCGGTGCGTTTGATGTCATTCGCCCCTAACTGCCCGTCATGAGTTCAAGAGCCCCCGATGAGCCGCATCAGCAACTCGACGACTAACTTTTTCCAGAACGGGCGAGTTGATATTCCAGTGCTGCCAGTACAGTGGGAACTCCACGGGCTTCTGAGCAAGTTTCACAAGTGTTTGGGCGGCGAAATATTCGCTACACTGTGCCTCCGGAAGCAGACCCCACGCAATACCCTCATAGACCGCCTGCGCATAGTCCGGTGACGAAGGAATATAGAGCGTTGGGCTCTGTTCGAATTCGGCTCTGGACAGTTTTAGGTCTTCCTCAATCAGAGCGCGTGCAGCATCCTGCACAAAGTCTTTACGATCGTATTCCACCACGGGTGCCCGGTTCAGGTCATCACGGGTAGTCTTCGCGGGGAACCCCGGAAGGTAACGATCCACATACGCTGGCGATGCCACGCACCAGTAACGCGCCACGCCCAGGTAATCTACCGAGCATCCGGGGATTTTTCCGGGCTGTGAGGTTATGGCAGCCATAACTTCCCCGGTACGCAGAAGGGCTGAGGAATGAAATTCGCCTTCACGCCGCAGGTCACAGAAAATTTCGTCCTCCTGAGCGAGCGTGCGTATAGCTTCCAAAAACCACGTTGCTAAAGAATCGGCGTTCAAAGCTATAGAGACTGTCTGGAATCCGCCCTCGCCCATGAGTTCTCGTTCCAGCTCAAGCTGCAGAAATTCACTTTGCCGGGCAATACGTAACACGCTCTGCCCGGAGGCTGTTGGGGTAACCGGGTTGGTGCGCTGCAGCAGGACTTTACCGGCCAGCTGTTCCATTGTTTTTACACGCTGTGATATTGCGGAGGGGCTAACCCCAAGAACGTCGGCAGCAGCGTCGAAGGTGCCGTATTCGATGACCGTGACGAATGTTTTGAGGTGGTCGGTCGTAAAACGTGTCATAAGAACATCTTACGTATGTTGAAATAACTTAGCTAGGTTTACGGGGTTTTCAGACTTTTGATGTTCATCATCGCCCTGCGCATGTCCTATTTGGCGTACACCATTTTCACCCTGGATACACACCTCTAAGATAAAAGCAGTGGGACTGTTCCCCTTCAACGTGTCTACGCTGTCATTTAACCACCCGAAGGATATCCTCCATGGTCAAGCCACCATTCATGGAAATTGCATGCCCCGTTTGTTCCAAGCCCGTGAAGACTTTAGAATATTATCCTCGCTCGCTCTGTCCCGAATGTTCTGCACGGGTGACTGACCGGTCTGGCCGCCCGGTCGTTTTCTACGATATACAGGCGCTGCCGACTCCCAATAGCTCGGGTATAACGCTACTTGGCGGATTTTACGGATATTACGCCAATACCGGGCTGCAAGAAACCTACTCCAGTTCAACCTGCTACGTTGATGGAATAACCTGCGAGGCAAAGAATGCCCGTTTTGGCGGCATTGTGATCGAGGCGCTGTGAACCTATCTTCACCTCCGGATGAGTCTGTACTCCCGGATTCAGTGGCTTCTTCGAGTCCATTATCCTTCACCGTCTCCTTATCGGTAGAGTCAACGGACTCTGTACTATCTTCTTGCGCCGATGCGGACCACAGTTCATAGCTCTCCAGTGTCTCTTCGGCGCCCATACCTGAAAATGGAAAGATATATCTCGAATCAGCAGGATTTTTCGCAGACGCAGCACCATCGGTTCCAAGAAGTCACGCGCATGCCGATCGTCGCTGCTGGTCGTTGCCACAAAGCTCAGCCCAGAGAATACCGCAACGATCATCATCACCTTAAGCACAACCGCGTTGTAGCTGACTTCAAGGTCTAAAATTTTCAGATGGTCGGGCTTGGTTCCTACTCACAGCTCGATGGTTTGGTCGGTAGCCGCCACAGAAGCAAACCATAAGAAGAAACCGAACACCAGCAGAACGAAGAAAACAGTTTGAATCAGCTGCCCCAAGATCGGGATTGCTAGCAGGTTCAGCCACTGCACAAACCATCAGAGGGCGACGAACGATAATGTCGTGTTCGGCCTCTTGTACTGTACTTTCTGCGGTGCCTCGTTCCGATGCGGCCTGCCTAGTGCTCATAGCTGTCAAGCATACCCGATACGAGAGACTCTGCTTGAAGTTCAGCGCCAAAGAATCGTGCGCACGCCTTCAAAATAAGTTCTGCGCCATAACGTTGGATCGTATAAACACCCAGCTCGTCGTACTCAGCCGCAAGTTCACGGGGTTTCGCTAAACCAGAGGTGATTTCCATAAGCGAAGATTCTGCGCCGTCTTCGTCGAAAAAGTATGCTAAACCCGCTGTCATCACGCAGAAGCTGATGCAGTTTAGTATCGGGCAGAGGCAAAAAGCCCAGCACGTCCTCGGGCTCATAGTAGATTACCTCAGCAAGAGTTGTTACATGCCCCTGCGAGTCTTCTTCGGTAAGAACTGTATCCGTAAGCTCCAGATAGCTTTCTTCGTCCCGCAGAAGCTCCCGCGGCCACCACAGATGGATATACTCAGTACACGCCAGCCATAGTTCCGCTAAAGGCAGCTTAACCTCGGCGGTGAGCGCCACCGTCCGGTATTTTGAGGTGTCCTCTCCCAGATACAGTTCCTGCTGTCGGTCTGAAAAAAGCGGGTACTCCATACATTCACTCTAACGCGAGAATAGGTTATTCGTCGGTACTTGATGCAGTAAACGTTCCAGAAACCCGTTCAGAAGGATGTGCAAGGCCTTGGTATTCCTGCCCGTGACGGCTCAGGCACGCTATCACAGACCGGTAAAAAGGACTTCTCTGCTTCGAAATTCTACGTGTGGGTATACGCTGCTTAGCGCGCAAAAACATAGCTGAAGAATCGAGCAGGAATATGTGACTGTTGCCATTCGAGCTCTTCGGTCAAAGATTCTCCCGAAAGCACTTTGCGAGTATATCGCTCAATATTGCGTGCATGGGCACCCATATGGGCTATGGCAATCGCATGTCCGCAGGCTCTAGCTACGGCTTGTGCAGACGGGGTCTCACAGTCCCGGGCCGTAGCATGGCAGAGCAAAGGCGTGCTGACGCATAGTTCCAACAGATAATGCACCGCGGTTGAACTCAGCGACCGCAGCAAGCCCCTGCCGAAGCCGAGGATCAGCAGGATATTGTTTCTCAAAAATGGGCAGTATCCGATACATACAATCTGCCGCCCAGACGATAAGTTCACGCCTCTCATCTATCGATAGCGTCAAATCCTTCGGGTCTGGGGCAGATTGTAAAGTCTCCATGCTCCTAAGATAACAAGAAACGCATACGCACTCTCACAGATTTTCAGCACCCTGATGCGCCGATTATATTTCATGAGGTCTTCTTAGCCTTTTAGAGCATTCACCAACGCGCGCCATAAGAACACAGCAGAGCCGATAGCTATCAAGAAGAATGCAAATCAGTGGTTAAAACAAAAGAGACCCCTCACGGGGGTCTCTTCCATACATATGTAATTAACTAACAAACCCTCAGGCTTGTTGTTTCAAAACTATACAGCGAACGCAAACAAACAACTTACTAGTGTGAATAAGTCTTCGGCCTATTAGTACCAGTCAACTCCACGCCTTACAACGCTTCCATACCCGGCCTATCAACCTCATCATCTCTAAGGAGCCTCACACACCCAAAGGGTGCCAGGAGAACTCATCTCGAAACAGGCTTCCCGCTTAGATGCCTTCAGCGGTTATCCCTCCCGAACGTAGCCAATCAGCCATGCACCTGGCGGTACAACTGACATACCAGAGGTTCGTCCGTCCCGGTCCTCTCGTACTAAGGACAGCCTTTCTCAATTCTCCAACGCGCGCAGCGGATAGGGACCGAACTGTCTCACGACGTTCTGAACCCAGCTCGCGTACCGCTTTAATGGGCGAACAGCCCAACCCTTGGGACCGACTCCAGCCCCAGGATGCGACGAGCCGACATCGAGGTGCCAAACCATGCCGTCGATATGGACTCTTGGGCAAGATCAGCCTGTTATCCCCGAGGTACCTTTTATCCGTTGAGCGACAGCGCTTCCACAAGCCACTGCCGGATCACTAGTCCCGACTTTCGTCCCTGCTCGAGTCGCCACTCTCACAGTCAAGCTCCCTTGTGCACTTACACTCAACACCTGATTGCCAACCAGGCTGAGGGAACCTTTGGGCGCCTCCGTTACACTTTAGGAGGCAACCGCCCCAGTTAAACTACCCATCAGGCACTGTCCCTGAACCAGATCATGGCCCGAAGTTAGACATCCAGATTGACCAGAGTGGTATTTCAACAACGACTCCACCACCACTAGCGTGACAGCTTCACAGTCTCCCACCTATCCTACACAAGCCAACCCAAACACCAATACCAAACTATAGTAAAGGTCACGGGGTCTTTCCGTCCTGCTGCGCGAAACGAGCATCTTTACTCGTACTGCAATTTCACCGAGTTCATGGTTGAGACAGTAGGGAAGTCGTTACTCCATTCGTGCAGGTCGGAACTTACCCGACAAGGAATTTCGCTACCTTAGGATGGTTATAGTTACCACCGCCGTTTACTGGGAGCTTTAAATTCTCAGCTTCGCCCACACAGGGCTAACCAATCCTCTTAACCTTCCAGCACTGGCAGGAGTCAGTCCGTATACCTCGTCTTACGACTTCGCACGGACCTGTGTTTTTTTGATAAACAGTCGCTTCCCCTGGTCTCTGCGACCCCTACACGCTCCCCACCGCACGGGCAGATCACGCTCAGGGCCCCCCTTCTCCCGAAGTTACGGGGGCATTTTGCCGAGTTCCTTAACCATGATTCTCTCGATCGCCTTAGTATTCTCTACCTGATCACCTGTGTCGGTTTCGGGTACGGGCAGCTAAAACCTCACGCCGATGCTTTTCTCGGCAGCATAGGATCACCAAATCCCCCACAAACAAGGGGTCCCATCACGTCTCAGACACACAACCGGCGCATTTAACAACCAGTCATCCTACACGCTTAGACCACGACAACCACCGCGTGGCTTGGCTACCTTCCTGCGTCACACCTGTTAACACGCTTACCTCCAAAGCTTGGGTCCCACACACCCCACAACACCACAAAGAAAAACTTCATGACACCGTGATCGGCATGGTTAGCATCACAATATCAGTATGGACGGTCCTTCACTGGTACGGGAATATCAACCCGTTCTCCATCGACTACGCCTGTCGGCCTCGCCTTAGGCCCCGACTAACCCAGGGCAGATTAACTTGACCCTGGAACCCTTGATCATCCGGCGCACGGGTTTCTCACCCGTGATTCGCTACTCATGCCTGCATTCTCACTCCCACACAATCCACCACACACTCCCGTGGCAGCTTCACCTCGTGCAGGACGCTCCCCACCCAACCAGCCACAAAGACTGATTGCCACAACTTCGGCGGTGTACTTGAGCCCCGCTACATTATCGGCGCAGAATCACTTGACCAGTGAGCTATTACGCACTCTTTCAAGGATGGCTGCTTCTAAGCCAACCTCCTGGTTGTCTCAGCAACTCCACATCCTTTCCCACTTAGCACACGCTTAGGGGCCTTAGTTGATGGTCTGGGCTGTTTCCCTCTCGACAATGAAGCTTATCCCCCACTGTCTCACTGCTACACTCTCACTTACCGGCATTCGGAGTTTAGCTAACGTCAGTAACCCTCGCGGGCCCATCGGCCATCCAGTAGCTCTACCTCCAGCAAGAAACATGTAACGCTGCACCCTAAATGCATTTCGGGGAGAACCAGCTATCACAGAGTTTGATTGGCCTTTTCACCCCTATCCACAGCTCATCCCCCAGTTTTTCAACCCTAGGTGGGTTCGGTCCTCCACACGCTCTTACACGTGCTTCAACCTGGCCATGGATAGATCACTCCGCTTCGGGTCTAGATCCCTGCCACTACAACGCCCCTATTCAGACTCGCTTTCGCTACGACTACCCCACACGGGTTAACCTCGCGACAAAAACACTAACTCGCAGGCTCATTCTTCAAAAGGCACGCCACCACCCCACACAAAAGGGGGGCTATAACGGCTTGTAAGCACACGGTTTCAGGTACTATTTCACTCCCCTCCCGGGGTACTTTTCACCATTCCCTCACGGTACTGATCCACTATCGGTCATCAGGAAGTATTTAGACTTACCAGGTGGTCCTGGCAGATTCACACGAGATTCCACGAGCCCCGTGCTACTCGGGACATTGTCAACGCACACACAACACTTTCAACTACGGGACTCTCACCCACTACGGTCGACCATTCCAAGCCAGTTCGCCTACCATCATGCACTACGCCGGTGACCAGTTAGAACCACCACAACAACTCCCACAACACCCATGATGCAACACCTAACCGCTATCACACACCACAGGTTTAGCCTCATCCGCGTTCGCTCGCCACTACTAACAGAATCATTATTATTTTCTCTTCCTGCGGGTACTGAGATGTTTCACTTCCCCGCGTTCCCCCCAACTGGCCTATACATTCAACCAGCGGTCACCCACCAAAACGATGAGCGAGGTTTCCCCATTCGGAAATCCTCGGATCCACGCCCAGTTATCGGCTCCCCGAGGCTTATCGCAGATTCACACGTCCTTCATCGGCTCCTGATGCCAAGGCATCCACCGTGTGCCCTTAACAACTTACACACAATCAAGAAAAAGAAGAATCAAGAAACCACACAACCGTGCAGTTCCCAGAAGATGCTCGCGTCCACTATATAGTTCTCAAACAACAAACCACACCAACACCAACACCGAGAACAAACCCAGCACCAGCACCAGCCAGTCACCAATTCAGACCACACCTAGCGTGCAACCCGAAAACCCAAGAACGCACCCGAACAACACAACAATAATGATGACGTATACACAACACCGTGAAACAAAACAAACAACAAAAAAAGGGGCTGACATTCCACCCATGAGCAAACCACCCACCCGACACTCGCGAGCAGCATGGCCAACCAAACAATAGTTGAGCTCCTTAGAAAGGAGGTGATCCAGCCGCACCTTCCGGTACGGCTACCTTGTTACGACTTAGTCCCAATCGCCAGTCCCACCTTCGACGGCTCCCCCCACCAGGGTTAGGCCACCGGCTTCGGGTGTTACCAACTTTCGTGACTTGACGGGCGGTGTGTACAAGGCCCGGGAACGTATTCACCGCAGCGTTGCTGATCTGCGATTACTAGCGACTCCGACTTCATGGGGTCGAGTTGCAGACCCCAATCCGAACTGAGACCGGCTTTTAGGGATTAGCTCCACCTCACAGTATCGCAACCCTCTGTACCGGCCATTGTAGCATGCGTGAAGCCCAAGACATAAGGGGCATGATGATTTGACGTCATCCCCACCTTCCTCCGAGTTGACCCCGGCAGTCTCCTATGAGTCCCCACCATCACGTGCTGGCAACATAGAACGAGGGTTGCGCTCGTTGCGGGACTTAACCCAACATCTCACGACACGAGCTGACGACAACCATGCACCACCTGTATACCAGCCCCGAAGGGAAACGCCATCTCTGACGCAGTCCAGTATATGTCAAGCCTTGGTAAGGTTCTTCGCGTTGCATCGAATTAATCCGCATGCTCCGCCGCTTGTGCGGGCCCCCGTCAATTTCTTTGAGTTTTAGCCTTGCGGCCGTACTCCCCAGGCGGGGCACTTAATGCGTTAGCTACGGCGCGGAAAACGTGGAATGTCCCCCACACCCTAGTGCCCAACGTTTACGGCATGGACTACCAGGGTATCTAATCCTGTTCGCTCCCCACGCTTTCGCTTCTCAGCGTCAGTTACAGCCCAGAGACCTGCCTTCGCCATCGGTGTTCCTCCTGATATCTGCGCATTCCACCGCTACACCAGGAATTCCAGTCTCCCCTACTGCACTCTAGTTAGCCCGTACCCACTGCAAAACCAGGGTTAAGCCCCAGCCTTTCACAGCAGACGCGACCAACCGCCTACAAGCTCTTTACGCCCAATAATTCCGGACAACGCTCGCGCCCTACGTATTACCGCGGCTGCTGGCACGTAGTTAGCCGGCGCTTTCTCTGCACCTACCGTCACTTTCGCTTCTTCGATGCTAACAGAGGTTTACAACCCGAAGGCCGTCATCCCTCACGCGGCGTCGCTGCATCAGGCTTGCGCCCATTGTGCAATATTCCCCACTGCTGCCTCCCGTAGGAGTCTGGGCCGTGTCTCAGTCCCAGTGTGGCCGGTCACCCTCTCAGGCCGGCTACCCGTCGTCGCCTTGGTAAGCCATTACCTCACCAACAAGCTGATAGGCCGTGAGCCCATCTAAAACCACTCCATAACGCTTTCCACCAACACCCCATGCGGAGATTGGTCGTATCCGGTATTAGACCCAGTTTCCCAGGCTTATCCCAGAGTCAAAGGTAGGTCACTCACGTATTACTCACCCGTTCGCCACTAATCCACCTAGCAAGCTAGGCTTCATCGTTCGACTTGCATGTGTTAAGCACGCCGCCAGCGTTCGTCCTGAGCCAGAATCAAACTCTCCGTTACAAAAACAAAAAGCAAACGCATGATCCCATAACTCTCAAAAAAACAATGAACTACTGACAAAACAAAAAACAATCAGGACACAAAACACCAGGCACACCAACGCACCCCATGCTCTGCGCCCCACACGAATGTCCCAACCAGCAGACACCACAACAAAATTTTTCAGAACTACAAGACCACACCAAAAAACATGACCTCAATAAGATCAAAAAACATATACGGTATCAACCCCGCACACCAACACCCCCCACTACGAGGGCACCAGCGCACTGTCACAACATCCCTGTTTCACCAATACACATCATCACAACACAACACACAAACATGCTGTGTCTAAAACGTATTGAACAAAGCACACTCTTGAGTTCTCAAACAACACACCACACCAACAAC